>Ga0209437_100084_pt1 | contig 255423 bp, 224 predicted proteins | sample AraplaL_Cvi_mTSA_FD_184266 | JGI IMG/M metagenome (GOLD analysis project Ga0209437, IMG submission 184266) | Arabidopsis root microbial communities from the University of North Carolina, USA - plate scrape CL_Cvi_mTSA (SPAdes) (version 2) | ecosystem: Host-associated > Plants > Roots >...
GACAGAGGATTTTTTGTGTAGCATCGTCAGACTTGACGCCTCGTTTGGCCTTGACACGAGAAACTGCAACTACATTCAGCAACTGACCCCACCTATGCGCCCCAACCAGCAAAATTCCAACGCCGCAGCAGTGCAAATCCAGCAAGCAGTCGCCCTGCATCAGCGCGGCGAACTCGACGAGGCGGAAGCCCTGTACACCAAGGTGCTTTCGAAATTCCCCAGGCATTTCCAGGCCCTGTACCTGCTCGGCATGCTGGAACTGCATCGCAAGAATTTCAAGGAAGCGCTGGAGCTCATCGATGCCGCACTGAAAATCAATCCCACCCATATCGACGCCCTGTTCGACCGCGCCACCATCCTCGAAGACACGCAGCGCTACACCGAAGCGTTGCGCAGCTACGACCTGGTGCTGGCGCTGAAATCCGACTTCACCGAAGCGTTGTACCGGCGCGGCAATGTGCTGCGCGCGATGAAACGCCACATGGAAGCGCTGGATTGCTACAAGCGCGTGCTGGCCGTCAAGCCCGACCATGCGCAGGCCTGGCTCAAGCAAGGCAACTCGCTCAACGATCTGGGACGCCTGCGCGAAGCGCTGACCTGCTACGAAAAAGCCGTCGAAGCGGCGCCCGAATATCCGGAAGCGCTGTTCAACCTGGCCAACACCCTCAAGGAATTCGACCGCCTCGACGAAGCCATGACGACCTACGACAAGGTGTTGAAGATCGAACCGGACTTCGCCGAAGCGATCGCCAACCGCGCCCTCCTGCTGGCCGGACAAAACCGGCTGGAAGAAGCGCTGGCCGATTACGACCACGCGCTGCAGTTGATGCCCGACTCCACCGAAGCGCTGTACAACCGTGCCGTGACGCTGGAAGAACTGCAGCGTTACGACGAGGCCATCGCAGCCTATGGCCGGGTGCCGCAGAACGATCCGAACTTCCAGTCGGCGCGCTGGAACGCCGCCCTGGTCAACCTGAAGCTGGGCAATCTCGAAGCCGGCTGGCGCCAGTACGAGCAGCGCTGGCAAACCGAACAGATGCGCAAGACCCAGCGCTATTTCAACCAGCCGCTGTGGCTGGGCCAGGAATCCCTGCAGGGCAAAACCATCCTGCTGCATTCCGAACAGGGTTTTGGCGACACGCTGCAATTCGCGCGTTATGTTCCGATGCTGGCCGAACGCGGTGCACGCATCATCCTGCAGGTGCAACCGGCGCTCAAGCCCCTGATGGCCAATATCAAAGGCGCCAGCGTCGTGCTGGCTACCGGCGAGCAGTTGCCGCCGTTCGACCTGCAGTGCCCGCTGATGAGCCTGCCGCTTGCCTGCCAGACGTTTTCCCTCAATGACATTCCTGCGGCGAATTACTTGCAACAGGATCCTGGAAAATCCGAAAGTTGGAAAGTACGTCTGGGCGAAAAGCGCAAGCCGCGTGTCGGCATCGTCTGGTCCGGCAGCAATCCGCGCATCAACAGCCCGGCCACCAAACGACTCGATGCCGCACGTTCAATCCCGTTCAACGCACTGTCGCCGCTGCTGCAAAACGACCAGATTGAATTCTTTGCTGTCCAGCCGCAAAACAGTACCAGTTCTCCGTTGGGCGGCATTTCTTCGCTGAGCCTCAGCCTCGGAGGACTATCATCGGGTCTTAGTCTCGGGGGACAATCCTCGGGTCTCAACATCGGCGGCCAGCGCCTTGTCGACTACACGCGCGACCTTCGCGATTTCTCAGATACCGCGGCACTGATCGATAACCTGGATCTGGTGATTTCGGTCGATACTGCCGTCGCGCATCTGGCAGGCTCGATGGGCAAGCCGGTGTGGCTGCTCAACCGCTATAACACTGACTGGCGCTGGCTGCTGGGACGCAACGATTCACCGTGGTATCCGAGCATGCGCATCTTCCGTCAGGAAAAGCCCGGCGATTGGAACAAAGTCATCGAAGACGTCCGCGCAGAACTGCAGCAGCAAACGCAGCGTTGATCACGGATCGTTTGCTGCAAAAAAAAAGCCCGGCTATCACGCCGGGCTTTTTTTCATCCAATGTTTCTCAGCGTCATCCGCAAAATCGCACTTCCGGAATCCCCGTCACGCCATCCAGCGCAACGGCAAACAATCCTCCCGACAACGGCTCCTGATCGCGCTGTGCCGCGTCCATGCCTTCATGTGCAGTGGTCACGAACAAGGTGTCGAGATTCGCGCCGCCGAACGCCGGGCAACTCGGCTGCGACACCGGCACCGCGACGATGCGGTCGACCAGGCCGTCCGGTGCATACCGCACCACGCGTGCGCCGCCCCATTGTGCATTCCACAGGTAGCCCCGGCTGTCGATGGCTGAACCGTCGGGACTGCCCTTCTCACCCGACAGGTCGACGAACACCCTTTGCGCGCCGATCGCGCCGCTGACGGGGTCGTAGTCGCAGGACATGATCTTGCCCTGCATGGTGTCGCAGAAATACATGCGGGTTCCATCCGGGCTGAAACAGATGCTGTTGGAAATTGCCACGCCCGGCAACGGCAAACGTTCGAGGCTCAAATCGGTGTTGAGCCGGTAAAAGCTGCCGATCGGCGCGCGTCCCTTGTCTTCGTTGAGCGTACCGAACACGAAACGTCCCTGACGATCGCAACGGCCGTCGTTCAGCCGCGTGGTCGGCAGATCTTCTTCCACCGCGCGGATGTTGGTGATCTCGCCGCTGTCCAGGTTAAAGAATGCCAACCGCGACGCCAGGCCAATGAGCAGGCGATTGGTCTGCCCAGTCAGCGCGAATACCGACAAACGCTCGGGCATGGGCCAGCTGCGCGTGGCGCCGTCCGTCGGATGATGGTTCCATAGCGTCGCACCCTGGATATCGGTCCAGAATATCGATTGCGTTCTGTCGCACCAGATCGCGCATTCGCCGAGTTCATGTTTGCCGTCAACGATCAGGCTTGCTTGCATGGGATGTCTGCTCCGTGAGGGAAATTCTGCCGTCGATCGTCCGCATAGGAAATTCGACATTGAGATTCGAAACTTTAAACGAAAAGGGGCAAGCCGTGGCTTGCCCCTTCTCCTGCTGCGTTTTACTGCGCTCTGCCGCTCGTTACGATCGGATCCTCATACGATCAGAACGAGTGGGCAATGCCGAAGTAGCCGCCGGTCTGGCTTTGGCCCGCCAGTGGCGCGCCTGCTTCGTCGGCTTCCAGCGAGAAGGTGCCCGCGCCGCTGTTGCGAACCGTGCCGGCGCCAACATACAGCAAGGTGCGCTTGGACAGGTTGTAGTTCAGGCCGGCCATGTACAGGTTGGCAGAACCGCCGTTGTTGTTGGCGTTGACGTGGAAGACGGAACCGATCAGGGTCAATGCAGGCGAGACCTGATAGTTGGCGCCGACCCAGTAATGATTGACCTTGTCTGTCGAACCAGGCGCGACATCCGGCGCCTTCAGGTTCTCATAGCCCAGGTACAACTTCAGCTTGTCGATGGTGTAAGTACCGCCCAGGATCAGCTCCTTGGAGGAGTCATACACGTTGCCCGGCACCGTGGCTCCGCTGGCGTTGGTCGTGACGCTGCCGTACTTGCCGTTGGCGTCGCGCACCAGATCATAGATCGCGCGCAGTTCCAGGCCCTGGTTTTGATAGACCAGCGAAACGCCGTCCTTGCGACCCTTGGTGGTCGAACCGGCTTGCTCACCGAGGCTGGTCTGGAACGTGGCATTGAAGCCGCCCCAGGTCGGCGTCGAATATTCGATAACGTTGTTGGCGCCGCCCCAGTTGCGGCCATGTACCAGATTGGCGGTGCCGATCCATTGCTGGCCGGTCGGGTCGAGGAACCAGACGTCATTGTCGATGAACAGGTTCTTGCCGATCTTGATCGAACCGGCGCTGCCGTTCAGGCCGACATACGAGCGACGATTAAACAGCGCGGTGCCGTTGGTGGCACCCTTGGTGGCGCCGAATCCCGACTCCAGCAGGAAGAAGCTGTTGAGCCCGCCGCCCAAGTCTTCCTTGCCCTTGAAGCCGATCATGCTGGTGCCCCACTGGTTGCTCGCGGCACGCACCTGAGTGCCGGTGTTACCGTTGGCCTGGTGCACATTGCTCTGAATGTCCACGCCCGCGACGACGCGACCGTAGATGGTGACGCTGTCTTCCGCCTGCGCGGACGCCAGGCATGCGCCGAACAAGGAGGCCGTGCCCAAGGCCTTGAGGATGGTTCTGGTTGAGATGGACTGAGTCATCGTGAAGTCTCCGTAGATCTTTTGTAGTCAACAGGGTGGAGTCGATTGCTGCACCCTCACTTTTTTTGTATGAAACCCGCGTTGAATTGACGCGCAAAAAACCTCCTCGATACCGGTTTTCGCAACCGTTCGATCAGCATTTCGTCAGCTTCATTTCAACGTGAAGTCCAGAGCGAGAAACCGTCTGGACTGGGCTAGATACTAAGGATTTGTGACATATATTTCTAATGAATTATTTGCCTCAGCCGATACTTGATTTGATATCATCGAAAGATATAAAAAATGGCGGAGACAAATGAAGAACAGCGACCCGAACTGGTTCCTGCGTGCGCGTCTGAAAACACGGCAACTCTTGCTGTTAATCGCACTAGATGATGAACGAAATATTCATCGCGCCGCCAACGAACTCAACATGACGCAGCCGGCGGCATCCAAGCAATTGAAGGATCTCGAGGACATGCTCGGCGTGACCTTGTTCGATCGCCTGCCGCGCGGCATGCGGCCGACCATCTATGGTGAAGCCATGATCCGCCATTCGCGCATGGCGCTTACCAGCCTGTCGAAAGCGCATGAAGACATCGTCGCACTGAAATCCGGCCTGTCCGGCCAGGTCGATGTCGGCGTGATCCTGTCGCCGAGCATGTCGCTGCTACCGCCCGCGATTGCGCGCGTGAAGGAACATTCGCCCATGCTGCGCATCGGCATCGAGGTCGAGAGCAGCAACATCCTTCTGGCGCGCCTGCTGCGCGGCGACCTGGACTTTTTGGTGGCGCGCATCCTCGATGAAGAAGTCAGCCACAATCTGCACTACGAAGAATTGTCCGACGAACCGATCTGTGCCGTCGCCCGCGTCGGCCATCCGCTGCACGATCACAAGAACCTGACGCTGAAAGACATCGTCGACGATCCCTGGATCATGGCGCCCAAGGGCAGCATCCTGCGCAGCCGCGTCGACCTGATGTTCCGCAAGAGCGGCCTGACGCCGCCGGCCAACGTGGTCGACACCACCGCGATCCTGACCATCACCAGCCTGCTGCAGCAGACCGACTTCCTGTACGCGATGCCGACCGAAGTGGCGCGCTATTATTCCCAGGCGCGCCTGATGGATCTGTTGCCGATAGAATTGCCGTGCAAGATGGACGGCTTCGGCATCATCACCCGCCGCGAACACCTGCTGTCGCCGGGCGCGATGATCTTGCAGCAGGCGATCAGGGATGTGGCAAAAACGATTTATTGATTGCAGAAATTACAGACGTAAAAAAGCGAGACCTGAAGTCTCGCTTTTTTGTTTACAGCGTCCTTTTATCTTCATCAACGCTCGCAAACCTGTTCACGATCTGTAGCGAGAGGCCATCAGCCGGTAGCGGACGGAGCGGAGGAACCGGAATGTACTTTAGTACATGAGGATTCCGAGCACCGCCCGATGCCGGATCATGGCCTCGCAGTAAGATCGTGGACAGGTTTAAGCCCAGCCGGCGTCTACGATGAACTCTTGTGCCGTACACATGACGCTCTCGTCCGACGCCAGGAACAACACCATCCGCGCCAGATGCCACGGCAGCAATTCGCCTTGCAGGCATTGGTTGCGCTTGATGTCTTCCTTGCCCTTTTCATCCAGCCACAATTCGATCTGGCGTTCAGTCATGACCCAACCCGGCGTGACGGTATTGACGCGGATGTTGTGGGCGCCGAGATCGCGCGCGAGACCGCGGGTCAGCCCCAGCACCGACGACTTGGCCGTAGTGTAGACCGGGAAGCCGCCGCTTGAAGTGTGCCAGCTAATCGAGCTGAAGTTGATGATGGAGCCGCCCTTCTTCTTGATCATGCCCGGCGCCACTGCCTGTACGGCAAAGAACGATGGACGCTGGTTGATGGCAATGCGGTTGTCCCAGTATTCCTGGGTCACGTCTTCCAGCTTGTGGCGTTCATCATTGGCCGCGTTGTTGACCAGCACGTCGAAGTCGCCGAGCTGTGCGGCCAATTCCTTGATGATGTTTTGCAACGACGCGATGTCGCGCAGGTCGCAATAGCGGAACGATGGCGCGGTGAAGCCGGCGTCGGCAATCTTCTTGCACAAGGCTTCGCTGGCATTCTTGGCGATGTCGACGAAAGCGACGACCGCGCCTTGTTCAGCCAGCGCGCTGACGATGGCCGCACCGATGCCGGTACCGCCGCCGGTGATGAAGACGCGCTTGCCCTTGAGGCTGGGGTAGCTCGCCAGTTGATATGTTGCAGACATGTTTTCTCCAGAAATTGAATGACGCCTTACAGCACCGTGACGTGCGGATGCGGCACGTCATCCAGGCTGAGGCGGTTGCGCAATGCCGGACCGAAGGCGGCGACGTCGATTTCGAAGGTCTCGCCCGGCGCGACCGTAATGTTGTCCGAGCAGCTCAGTGTCGCCGTGCCAAAGAAATGGATATGCACGTCGCCGGGACGGCGGAACAGCGGATACTTGAAGTGGTGGTATTCCAGGTTGGACACGGTGTGCGACATATTGTCTTCGCCGCTGAGGAAAGGTTTCTCCCAGCGGACCTTGCCGTCTTGCGCACGGATACGCGACATGCCCTGCACGTGCGCCGGCAATTCGCCGACCAGCAATGCCGGACCGACCGAGCAGACGCGCAGCTTGGAATGCGCCAGGAACAGGTAGTTCTGACGCTCGGTCACGTGGTCCGAAAACTCGTTGCCGATGGCGAAACCAAGGCGATACGGCTGGCCGTTGTCGCCGATAATATAGAGACCGGCGATCTCCGGTTCTTCACCGCCGTCGAGGGCGAAGTGAGGCATTGCCAGCGGTTCTTCCGCGGCGCGCACGATGGAACCGTCGCCCTTGTAGAACCACTCCGGCTGCACGCCGATCTTGCCGGCCGCAGGCTTGCCGCCTTCCAGGCCCATGCGGAACATCTTCATGCTGTCGGTCAGGTTATCGCCCGCGCCGTCGAGCTTCTTGTGCATGGCGTCACGGCCGTCGGCGCTGCCCAGATGGGTCAGCCCGGTGCCGGTGACGTAGCAGTGCGCCGTGTCTTCATGGTCCAGTGGCGCCAGCAGGCCGCCGCGCTCTGCAACCGACGCGTAGTCGACCACCGTTGCGCCAAGTGCGGCGGTGGCAAAGTCCTGCAAGGAACTCTTCTTGGCAATGGCGGCGCGCGCCAATGCGTAGGTACTGCGATAGCCGTCGACGACGCGGATCTTCTGGCCGTCATCTTCGAGGCAGCCGACCAGGCGCGAGCCGTCGGCTTGTTTGAATTGCACCAGCAACATGATTGCTACTCCGATTTAATGAGAATCTCAGTGTGAATGTTTTGGAACGGCGGCGCCGCGGCAGCCGACCAGGAAGTCGAAATCGCAACCTTCGTCGGCCTGCAATACGCGGTCGATGTACAGCGACTGGTAGCCGCCCTGCATCGCGGGTTTGACCTGGGCCAGCTTCTCGGCACGCGCGGTCTGGCGCTGCGCCATTTCCTCGTCGCTGATGTCGAGATGCAGACGGCCAGCGGCGCAATCCATTTCGATCCAGTCGCCATCCTGCACGATGCCCAGCGGACCGCCTGCGGCGGCTTCCGGCGCGACGTGGAGGACCACGGTGCCGTAGGCGGTGCCGCTCATGCGCGCATCGGAAATGCGCACCATGTCCTTGACGCCCTGCGCCAGCAGCTTGGGCGGCAAGCCCATGTTGCCGACTTCGGCCATGCCGGGATAACCCTTGGGACCGCAGTTCTTCATCACCAGCACCGAGCTGGCGTCGACGTCCAGATCGGGATCGTTGATGCGCTCCTTGTAGTGCGCGAAGTCCTCAAACACGACCGCCTTACCGCGATGCTTCATCAATTCAGGCGATGCAGCCGACGGCTTCAGCACTGCGCCGCGCGGCGACAGGTTGCCGCGCAGGATGCAGATGCCGCCGTCGTCGATCAGTGGATTGTCGAGCTTGCGCACGACTTCATCGTTGTAGATCGGCGCGTCCTGGTTGTTTTCCCACAGCGTCTTGCCGTTGACCGTCAGTGCATTCTTGTGCGGAATCAGGTCGGCTTCGCCGAGACGGCGCAGCACGGCCGGCAAGCCGCCGGCATAGTAGAACTCTTCCATCAGGAAGCGCCCCGAAGGCTGCAGGTCGACGATCGTCGGCGTGCCGCGGCCAACGCGGGTCCAGTCTTCCAGTTCCAGGTCGACGCCGATGCGGCCGGCGATGGCTTTCAGATGGATCACGGCGTTGGTGGAACCGCCGATGGCGGCGTTGACGCGGATCGCGTTCTCGAACGCTTCACGGGTCAGGATCTTGGACAGGGTCAGGCCTTCCCACACCATGTCGACGATGCGCATGCCGGACATGTGCGCCAGCACATAACGACGCGAGTCGACCGCCGGAATGGCGGCGTTGTGCGGCAGCGAAGTGCCCAGCGCTTCAGCCATGCAGGCCATGGTCGAGGCCGTACCCATGGTGTTGCAAGTACCAGCCGAGCGCGACATGCCGGCTTCGGCCGACATGAATTCGTGGATGGATATCTTGCCCGCCTTGACTTGTTCGCTCAATTGCCAGACCACGGTGCCCGAGCCGATGTCCTTGCCTTCGTGCTTGCCGTTCAACATCGGGCCGCCGGTGACGACGATGGCCGGCACGTCACAGCTGGCCGCGCCCATCAGTAGCGCCGGCGTGGTCTTGTCGCAGCCGACCAGCAGCACCACCGCATCCAGCGGATTGCCGCGGATCGATTCTTCGACGTCCATGCTGGCGAGATTGCGCGTCAGCATCGCGGTCGGACGCAGGTTGGATTCGCCGTTGGAAAACACCGGGAACTCGACCGGAAAACCGCCCGCTTCGATGATCCCGCGCTTGACGTGCTCGGCGATCTTGCGAAAGTGCGCATTGCACGGCGTCAATTCGGACCAGGTGTTGCAGATGCCGATGACCGGCTTGCCCTGGAATTCGTGATCGGGAATACCCTGGTTCTTCATCCAGCTGCGATACATGAAACCGTTCTTGTCGGCCGTACCGAACCAGGCTGCCGAACGCAGCGTACGTTTCTTGTCGATAGTCATTTACTCATCCGTTTGGAATAATGCAGTCGCCACCTCCCGGTGTGGCGACGCTGATGAAAACGGCTGCAAGAAACAACTCTCACAGCCACCCCTCTGGCAGAACCCTTATTTCTTGTTATTTATTTTTGTTGTAGACATCAAAGAACACGGCAGCCAGCAACACCAGGCCCTTGATCACCTGCTGGTAATCGATGCCGATGCCCATGATGGACATGCCGTTGTTCATCACGCCCATCACGAAGGCGCCGATGACCGCGCCCATGACCTTGCCGACGCCGCCCGAGGCCGATGCGCCGCCGATGAAACAGGCCGCGATCACGTCCAGCTCGAAGCCGGTGCCGGCCTTCGGCGTCGCCGTGTTCAGGCGCGCCGCGAAGATCAGACCAGCCAGCGCCGCCAGCATGCCCATGTTGACGAAGGTGTAGAAGCTCACGCGTTCGGTCTTGATGCCGGACAGCTTGGCGGCTTTTTCATTGCCGCCGACGGCGTAGACGCGACGACCGATGGTGGTGCGGTTGGTCACGAAGGTGTAGATCACCATCAGCGCAAACATGATGATCAGCACGTTCGGCATGCCCTTGTAGGACGCCATCAGGTAGCTGAAGGCGATGATGGCGGCGGCAAACAGAACGTTCTTGAGCAGGAAGAACACAGCCGGTTCTTCTTCCATGCCGTGCTTGACCTGCTTGCTGCGGCCATGGACTTTCACCGCCAGCAGGATTGCCGCCGCGACGACGCCGACCAGCAGCGATGTCAGTCGCACGCTGCCTGTGTCTGCAAAGAGTTCGGGAATGAAGCCCGAGCTCAGTAGCTGGAAGCCGCGTGGAAAAGGACCGACCGACTGGCCCTCCAGCAGCGCCAGCGTCAGGCCCTTGAACACCAGCATGCCGGCCAGCGTGACGATGAATGACGGGATGCGGAAGAACGCCACCCAGTAACCTTGCGCCGCACCGATGGCGGCGCCGGCGATCAGGCAGATGACGGTGGTCAGGATGAAGTTGACTTCATAGTTGACCATCAGCACCGCCGCCAGCGCGCCAATGAAACCGACCACCGAACCCACCGACAAGTCGATGTGCCCGGCCACGATAACCATCAGCATGCCCAGCGCCATGATCACCACGTAGCTGTTCTGCAGCACCAGGTTGGTCAGGTTGAGCGGCTGCATCAGCGTGCCGTCGGTCATGACCTGGAAGAAGGCCATGATCGCCACCAGCGACAGCAGCATGCCGTATTCGCGCATGTTGTTCTTGAGGAAGCCGGCGTATTCCCGTTTGGCTTCAGGGACCGCGTCGAGCGTAGGTGTCTTGCTCATTTCATTGTTCTCCATTCTTCACAATCCTTTCGTTCCTTACGATGGAACGCATGATTTTTTCCTGCGATGCTTCTGCCGCCGTGTATTGTCCGACGAACTGTCCTTCGTTCATGACATAGATCCGGTCGCACATGCCGAGCAATTCCGGCATTTCCGACGAGATCATGATGATGCACTTGCCTTCCGCGGCCAGCTGGTTGATCAGCGTGTAGATCTCGAACTTGGCGCCGACGTCGATGCCGCGCGTCGGCTCGTCGAGGATCAGCACTTCCGGATTCGAAAACAACCACTTGCTCAGCACCACCTTCTGCTGGTTGCCGCCGGACAGATTGACGACCTTTTGCAGCACGCTCGAGCAGCGGATCCGCATCTTGGTGCGGAAGTCCGCCGCCACCTTGAACTCACGCGCCTCGTCGATCACCGACTTGTCGGAAATGGCGCCCAGGTTGGCCAGCGAGATGTTCTTCTTGATGTCTTCATCCAGCACCAGACCGTCGCCCTTGCGATCTTCGGTGACGTAGGCGATGCCGTGGTTGATGGCTTTCTGGATCGTGCCGACGTCGATCTTCTTGCCGTGCAGATGCACTTCCCCGCTGATCTTGGTTCCGTAGGCGCGGCCGAAGATGCTCTTGGCCAGCTCGGTGCGGCCGGCTCCCATCAGGCCGGCGATGCCGACGATCTCGCCCTTGCGTACGTTGAAGTCGATGTCCTTGATCACCACGCGTTCAGGGTGGACAGGATGATGCACGCGCCACTGCCTGACTTCGAAAATGGTCTCGCCGACCTGCGGTTCGCGCTTGGGATAGCGGTCAGCCATCTCGCGGCCGACCATGTTCTGGATAATGCGGTCTTCGCTGATTTCTTCCTTGCGGCAGTCGAAGGTGTCAACCGTGGCGCCATCGCGCAGCACGGTGATCGAATCGGCGACCTTGGAAATCTCGTTGAGCTTGTGCGAAATCAGGATCGACGAAATACCCTGCGCCTTGAGTTCCAGCAGCAGTTCCAGCAAGGCGTCGCTGTCGCTCTCGTTGAGGCTGGCGGTGGGTTCGTCGAGGATCAGCAGCTTGACCTCTTTCGACAAGGCCTTGGCGATCTCGATGAGCTGTTGCTTGCCGACGCCGAGGTTGGTGATCAGCGTTGATGGCGGATCCTTCAGGCCGACCTTGGCCAGCAGTTCCTTGGCTTTGGCGTACGACAGTTCCCAGTCGATCACGCCGCCGCTGGCCTGCTCGTTGCCGAGGAAGAGATTCTCGGTAATCGACAGCAGCGGCACCAGTGCCAGCTCCTGATGGATGATGATGATGCCGACGCTTTCGCTGTCGACGATATCCTTGAATTCGCGGGTCTGCCCTTGATAGATGATGTCGCCGGAATAGCTGCCGTGCGGATAAACGCCGCTCAGGACTTTCATCAGGGTGGACTTGCCGGCGCCGTTCTCGCCGACCACGGCGTGGATCTCGCCGGTGCGCACTGCCAGGTTGACGTTGTTGAGCGCCTTGACACCCGGGAATGTCTTTTCAATTCCGCGCATTTCCAGAATTGTACTCATGTGTTCTGACCTCTTCTTCTACTCCGGCCTGCCGTTGTGGTGGGATGCTGCGGGCCGCTATTCTGGCGTCCGGCCGGCGCCGCTGCAAGCAGCAACAATGTCGCCTCCGGAAACACCAACCCCGCGCGCACGGCGCGGGGCTGCTTTTTGTCCGGCCGATATTTACCGGCCGGACCATGCTCATTCAGCGCAACGAGCGAAATTACTTCACTTGCGCTTCGGTGTAATAGCCGCTGCCGACCAGCACTTCTTTCCAGTTGCTGGCGTCGACGCTGACCGGCTTCAACAGGTAGGAAGGCACAACCTTCACGCCGTTGTTGTAGGTCTTGGTGTCGTTGATGGTAGGCGCTTTGCCCGACAACACGGCATCGACCATGGAAACGGTGACCTTGGCCAGTTCACGTGTGTCCTTGAAGATAGTCGAACGCTGCTCGCCGCGGATGATGGACTTGACCGAAGGCACTTCCGCATCCTGACCGGTCACGACCGGCATAGGCAGCTTCGGCGTACCGTAGCCGACACCCTTGAGCGAAGAGATGATGCCGATGCTGATGCCGTCATACGGCGACAGAACCGCGTCGACGTGGGCATTGCCGTAGTAGGCGCTCAGGAGATTGTCCATGCGGGCTTGCGCAGTCGCGCCGTCCCAACGCAGGGTTGCAACCTTGTCCATGCCCAGCTGCTTGCTGCGCACGACCAGCTTGCCCTTGTCGATGTATGGCTTGAGCACCGACATGGCGCCGTTGTAAAAGAAGAACGCGTTGTTGTCGTCAGCCGAACCGCCGAACAGTTCGATGTTGAACGGGCCCTTGCCGGCCTTCAGGTCCAGCGCCTTTTCGATGTACGAAGCCTGCAGCACGCCGACCTGGTAGTTGTCGAAAGTCGCGTAGTAGTCGACGTTCTTGGAGTTGCGGATCAGGCGGTCATAAGCAATGACCTTGATGCCCTTGTCGGCGGCTTTTTGCAGCACGTCGGACAGCGTGGTGCCGTCGATCGCGGCGATGACCAGCACCTTGACGCCCTTGGTCACCATGTTTTCAATCTGCGCCAGCTGATTCGGAATGTCGTCTTCCGCGTATTGGAGGTCGGTCTGGTAGCCCTTTTCCTTGAACACCTTGACCATGTTGTTGCCGTCAGCGATCCAGCGCGCCGACGACTTGGTCGGCATGGAGATCCCGATCAGGCCCTTGGTCTGGGCGCTCACTTGCGCGCTCACTGCCATCAGACCCATGCTCAGGCCAAGCGTCAGCCCGGCCAATACCGATTTGAGTTTCATACTTCTCGTCTCCTAAATGTTTGTTGTTTTACTGGCAATGCAAAATATGCCTACATGCGCGGGGGACGCGACATATTTTGCAAGGCCTCTACGATAACCATTAGAGCAATACATTTCTAATGATTTTTTTGCTAAAACCCATATTGTTTTCAACATCAGTTTTTTGCGCAAACGGCAGGACTCGCGTCTGCCGTTTTTGCTCTTTCCCGACGCCTCAAGCCGCCTGTACGGACGGTTTGACGGCGGCAGCGGCGCCATTCGCATCTGCCGCCCTGGCCGCACCCATCGACATCAGCCGCTGCGCCAGGCAAAACACGAACAACAGCACGCCAATGACAATCTTGGTCCACCACGAACTGAGCGTGCCGTCAAAAGCGATCAGAGTCTGGATCACGCCCAGAATGAGCACCCCGGTCAGCGTACCGGCCACATAACCGTAACCGCCCGTCAGCAGCGTGCCGCCAATGACCACCGCGGCGATGGCGTCGAGTTCAGTACCTTGCGCATGCAGTCCGTAACCGGACAGCATGTAGAACGAGAACAATACACCCGCCAGCGCCGCACAGAAACCGCTGAATGCATAAATTGCCACCTTGGTGCGCCCCACCGGCAAACCCATCAGCAGCGCCGACTGCTCGTTGCCGCCGATGGCGTACACGGCGCGACCGAAGCGCGTGTAATGTGCCAGGTAAATCGCCAGCGCCAGCATCAGCACCGCGATCACCACGCTGGGCGAGATGAAGGCGTCAACGAATCCGAACTCCAGCCGCGTCTGCGACATCGCCACGTATAACGGATCGTCGATGGTGATGGAATTGATGCTAATCAGATAACACAGGCCGCGTGCCAGGAACATCCCGGCCAGCGTGACGATGAACGGCTGCAGCTTGAAGAAATGGATCAGCACGCCCATCGCCGCGCCGAACAGACCTCCCAGCGCCAGCACGCAGACGATCACCAGCAACGGATGCCAGTGCCACGATTGCAGCAGATAAGCCGAGATCATCGTGGTCAGCGCCAGCACCGAACCGACCGACAGATCGATGCCGCCGGACAGGATCACGAAGGTCATGCCGATGCCGATCACCAGCAGGAAGGCGTTGTCGATCAGCAGATTCAGCACCACCTGCACCGAAAAGAAACCGTCGTAGGCGACCGAGCCCATCGCGAACAGCACCACCAGCAAGGCGACGGTGACCAACGAGGTGAAATACGGCGTCGCCAGAAGAGAACGAAAATTCTTCATGATTTTTCCTGAATGCTTAATTACCGGAGCCCGCCGGTTTGAACAGGCGCAGGCGACGGAATTCCGGCGACTGCGACAGGCAAACCAGGAACACCACCACCGACTTGACCACCATGTTGACTTCCGGCGGCACGCCCAATGAATAGATCGTGTACGTCAGCGCCTGGATGATCAGTGCGCCGATCACGCTGCCGACCAGGCTGAACTTGCCGCCCGCCAGCGAGGTGCCGCCCAGCGTCACCGCCAAGATCGCGTCCAGCTCCAGCAACAGGCCGGCGTTGTTGGCGTCGGCGCTCTTGATGTTGGCGCTGATCATCAGCCCGGCCAGTCCGGCGCACAGGCTGCAGAAGATGTAGACGAAAAAGATCAGCGCCGCGGTGCGGATGCCGGCCAGGCGTGATGCCACCGGGTTGATGCCGACCGACTGGATGAACAGGCCCAGCGCCGTCTTGCGCATCAGCAGCGCCAGCACCACGAACATGCCGGCGACGATGAACAGCGAGAACGGCAAACCCCACAGGTAACCGCTGCCGAGATAGAAGAACGGCTTGTAATACACCGTGATGATCTGGCCATCGGTCAGCAACTGCGCCAGCCCGCGTCCGGCCACCATCAGGATCAGCGTGGCGATGATCGGTTGCAGGCCCAGCGTCGCCACCAGCAGGCCGTTCCACGCGCCGCACAACAGCGCCACGCCGAGCGCGGCAGCCAGCGCCCATCCCATCGGAATATTGCTGACGTATTCCGGCACGCCGTTGTTGACGACCATTGTGCCGCCGATCAGCATCGCCGCAATCGTGCCGGAAATCGCCACCACCGCGCCGACCGAAATGTCGATGCCGCGCGTGGCGATCACCAGCGTCATGCCCAGCGCCGCCAGCATCAGCGGCGCCGCGCGGTTGACGATGTCGATCACGCTGCCGTACAGATGGCCGTCCTTCATCTCGATGCGGAAGAAACCCGGGATCATGAAGAAGTCGATCAGCAGCAACACCGCCAGCGCACCCAGCGGGCGGCTCAGCGGGTGATGCAGGACACGCCGCAGACGGCCGGCGGCAAAGGCTGTCGAAGATTGATTGCGATCGGAAACCAGCTTGGAATTCATGGATGCGCTCACGCTGCTTCTCCCACATTCTCGCCCGCAATGACCTGCAGCACCGAGGCGTCGTCAAGCTCGCCACGCAGGTATTCGCCGCAGCCGTGGCGATCGCGCAGCACCAGCATGCGGTCGCTGCAGCGCAGCACTTCGGGGATTTCGGAAGAGATGAAAAGAATGGACATGCCTTTGCGGCACAAGGCCATGACGTAATCCATGATCTCCTGTTTGGCGCGCACATCAATGCCGCGCGTCGGCTCATCCAGGATCAGCATGTGGGGGTCCGTCGCCAGCCAGCGCGCCAGCAAGGCCTTCTGTTGGTTACCACCGGACAGCAGGCCGATCGGGGTTTCGATGTCGGCGGTCTTGATGCCCAGCCATTTGACGTAGTCGGCCGCGATCTGCTGCTGGCGCTTGCGCGGAATCACATGCAGCAGCCCGTTGCGGGCCTGCAGCGCGAGGATGATGTTTTCACGCACCGACAGGTCGAGGATGGCGCCCTCCTTCTTGCGGTCTTCGGAACAAAAACCGATGCCGGCGGCGATGGCGTCGCGCGGCGTGGTGAATTTCACCGGCTTGCCCTTGATGCTGATCTCGCCGCTATCGGCCTTGTCGGCGCCGAACAGCAGCCGCGCGGTCTCAGTGCGGCCGGAGCCGAGCAGGCCGCACAGGCCGAATACTTCACCGGCGCGCAGGTCGAAGTCCTGCGGCGCCAGCGCGCCCTTGCGTCCGAGCGCGCGCGCCTCCAGGAACACTTCGCCGTCGTTGGCGGCCGGCGTGATGTCGGCATTGTCGGCCAGCGCCTCGCCGGCCGCGGTGGCGTCGACCGGCACGCCCACCATCTTGTTGACCAGATCGAGGCGCGACAATTCGCTGGCGGCGTATTCGCCTTCGCGCACGCCATTGCGCAGCACCGTGATGCGGTCGGAAATTTCGTAGGTCTGGTCAAGGAAATGCGTGACGAAGAGAATCGCCATGCCTTCGTCGCGCAGGCTGCGCAAGACCTTGAACAGCAATTGCACTTCCGCCTCGTCGAGGCTGGAAGTCGGTTCGTCGAGGATCAGCACGCTGGCCGACACGCTCACGGCGCGCGAGATCGCCACCATCTGCTGGATCGCCAGCGGATACACGGACAAGGGCTTTTGCACATCGATATGCAGGTCCAGCCTCGCCAGCAGTTTGGTGGCGCGGCGCTGCATGGTGGCCCAGTCGATCGGACCGACGCCGCCCCATTTGCGAGGATAGCGGCCGATGAAAATATTTTCGGCCACAGTCAGGTTGGGACACAGATTGACTTCCTGGTACACGGTGCTGATGCCGAGCTGCTGCGCCTCCAGCGTCGAGCCCGGGCTGATGGCGCGGCCGCGCAGCAGGATGTGGCCGTCGTCGGGCGTATAGACGCCGGTCAGCACCTTGATCAGCGTCGACTTGCCGGCGCCGTTCTGGCCCATCAGGGTATGGACTTCGCCCGGATAGAGGCGCAGGCCGACGTCGCTCAGTGCCTTGACGCCGGTGAATGATTTGTGGATGCCGATGAGTTCCAGCGCCGGTTCGGCGCCGCCGGCAGGGGTAGTAGCTGAGCGTTCTGAAGTTGCGTTCGACATGGCGTTACCGCAAGTAAAAAAACGGCGGGCCGAAGCCCGCCGTACAAAGCCTGTTGAGCAGATCGCCGCAACACAGAGGGGCATTGCGGCGCGTCGTTCAAGGCCCAGGGGTTACTCCAGAGCAGAGGAGAAACAACACCGGGAAATTGCTTCCCGGCCATACGATCGGAACCGGCTTGGCACAGATGGCGCACATGCCGGCGGGAGACCGATCAGTATTCGGTATCGGGCATCAATACTTGCGGTTAGGGAATTCCTTGGCCGCTACTTCAGCCGGGAACACGCCTTCTTCAGTAGTGATGCGCTTAGGCACTTCCTTGCCGGCCTTGACGTCCTTGGCGATGGACATCAGTTGCGGTCCGAGCAACGGGCTGCACTCGACGGTGACGTTCAGCTTACCGGCCATCATGGCTTCAAACGCACCCTTCACGCCGTCGATGGAAATCACGAGGATGTCCTTGCCCGGTTTCAGGCCGGCTTCTTCGATGGCCTGGATAGCGCCAATGGCCATGTCGTCGTTATGCGCGTAGAGCACATTGATCTTCTTGCCGTCGGCTTTCAGGAAGGCTTCCATGACTTCCTTGCCCTTGGCGCGGGTGAAGTCGCCGGTTTGCGAGCGGATGATCTTCAGGTTCGGATTGGACTTGATGGTTTCTTCGAAACCGGCCTTGCGGTCGATGGCCGGGGCCGAACCGACGGTGCCTTGCAGTTCGACGATGTTGATGTCGCCGGCCGGCAGCGTCTTGGCGCGCTCCAGCAACCAGCGTGCGGCGCGGCGGCCTTCTTCAACGAAGTCGGAACCGATGAAGGTCACGTACAGCGATTTGTCGGTCACGTTGACGGCGCGGTCAGTCAGGATCACCGGGATTTTGGCGGCCTTGGCTTCGCGCAGGACGGTGTCCCAGCCCGATTCAACCACCGGCGAGAAGGCAATCACGTCGACCTTTTGCGCGATGAAGGAGCGGATCGCCTTGACCTGGTTCTCCTGCTTCTGCTGCGCATCGGCGAACTTCAGGTTGACGCCGGCTTTCTTGGCGGCGTCCTTGATCGAGGCGGTATTGGCGGTGCGCCATTCGCTTTCGGCGCCGACTTGCGAGAAGCCGATCGTCAGCGGTTTGTCGGCAGCCACAGCGCCGGACAGGACGCTCCAGCCCAGGGTCATGCAAACGGCGGCGCCCAGCAGGGTTCTGCGAGTCATTTTCATTGCTTGTCTCCAATTATGTTTATCAACACGAACTGTTTTTATTGGTGTCCGGCGCCTGTCGCGGGGAACGGTGGCGCCGTCATGTGCGTCTTCGCCGGCATCTGATGTGCAGCGAAATGTGCCGATCAATAGTAGGAGAGCGAGAAATATCTATCCAATGAATTTTTGGCGATTTCCGATACCGAAACAGGCATGGCGCTTTACCTGACTACATGAAAGGAAAAACACTGACTGACCACTGACTGATAGATCGTTTTCGATATCAATGTTTATAAATTTTTCATTATTCCGCATCGGTAGCCGATGTTAGGATCGGCGCTGTTTTTGCCTTACACAGCAACGTAGCAAGCCCAGGCGGAGCAGACCGCACAGCATCCGCCCAGATAATCGAGACCGCAACCGAGACGCCATGACCACATCCCCAGCACCGCAGCGCGGCGGCGCAGCCATTGAGACCGTCACCTTGCAATCCGGACATCAACGCCTGAGCGTGCTGCCCGGACTGGGTGCCAGCATCGCGGCCTGGGATCTGCAATGGCGCGGCGCGTGGACGCCGCTGTTCCGTCCCTGGGCCGGCGTTGACGATCTGTACACGACGGCCTGCTTCCCGCTGGTGCCCTGGTCGAACCGCATCACCGAAGGCGGCTTCATGCACAAGGATATGCACTATCCGGTGCTGCAAAACCGCGCCGGTGAAAACTATCCCATCCACGGCGACGGCTGGCTGCAAGCCTGGCGTGTCGCCGAACAAGACGATCATCGCATCGTGCTGGCGCTGGACTCGGCGCAATACGACGGCGATCCGTATACCTACAGCGCGACGCAGACACTGACGCTGAACGACGACGGCCTGACGATCAATTTGCAAGTCACCAATCGCGGCGCGGAAGAACTGCCGTTCGGCCTCGGCCTGCATCCCTACTTTCCGCGCAACGCCGACACGCGCCTGCAATCGCGCGCCGACGGCGTCTGGCTGTGCGGAGCCGATCCGATTCCGACCGGTTACACACGCGACTTCCCGGCCACCTTCGATTACAACCAGTTTGCGCCCGTGGAATTCCCTGTCGGCGGTCCGCTGATCGACAACTGCTTCAGCGGCTGGGATGGTCTCTCGCACATCGACTATCCCGACCGCGGCCTGCGCCTGAGCATGCAGATGGAAAACTGCAGCGGCTACAGCCTGATGTATCGCCCGCCCGGCCTCGACTATTTTTGCCTGGAACCGATCACGCATCCGATCGACGCCTTCCACATGTCCGGCCGCGACGGCCTGGTCAACCTGGCGCCGGGCGCGTCCATGCAATTACTCACGCATTTCATCGTGAGCGACATCTGAATCTGCTTTGAACTTGTTTTGAAACCGAACACACAATGACGCAAGCAACGCCTTCCACCTCCTCCACCGGCCTGATCGCGCTCGACTGGGGCACCACTTCGCTGCGCGCTTACCGCTTCGACGCCGACGGCCGCGTGGCCGACAAGCGCGCGCTGCCGTGGGGGATCATGAACCTGCCGCCGGCGGAAGATGGCGCCGATACGTCCGCAGCTTCTGCCGACGCCGGTTTCCGTCGCACGCTGCAAGCGGCCTGCGGCGACTGGTTGCGCGATTTCCCGGTGACGCCCTTGATCGCCGCCGGCATGGTCGGCAGCAAACAAGGCTGGCGCGAAGCGCCGTATCTCGAAACACCGCTGGCCGTGAGCGAAGTCGGCAACACCATGACCGTAGTCGACACCGGCTTCGGCGTGCCGCTGCACATCGTGCCGGGCCTGCTGCAACGCTCGGCGCTGCCGAATGTGATCCGCGGCGAAGAAACCCAGGTCGCCGGCATCCTCGATCAACTGCAAGTCGAGGACATCCTGATCGGCCTGCCCGGCACGCATTCGAAATGGGTGCACGTGCGCGGCAAGCGTATCGAACATTTCGACACCTTCATGACCGGCGAGATGTACGCCGTACTGAGCAACCACACCATCCTCGGCCGCACCATGCAGCGCGATGGCGCTGTGGATGCAACTGACAATGCCGCCTTCGTGCGCGGCGGGCTGGTGGCGAAGTCGCCCGACGGCCGCGCCGGCATGCTGTCCAATATTTTCAGCAGCCGCACGCTGGGCCTGACCGGCGAACTGTCGCCGCGCGCCCAGGCGCATTACCTGTCCGGCCTGCTGATCGGCCACGAAATCGCCGCGCTGCTGGCCACCACCGAAGGCATCCGCCAACAGCGCATCGCCCTCATCGGCGACGACGCCCTGTGCGAACGTTACCGCCAGGCGCTGGCCCTGTATGACCTGACCAAAGTTGAAATCGCCGCTGCCGCGACCGAGCACGGCTTGTGGAAACTGGCCCTGCATGCGGGCCTGGTTTCCTCCTCAACGCGAACATAAAGAAAGTAGAACCATGTTGAAGAATCTCTTCCAGCACGCCCTGCATCAATGCGGCCTGATCGCCATCCTGCGCGGCGTGCGTCCCGACGAAGTCGAAGCCATCGGCAAGGCCTTGTATGAAGCCGGCTTTCGCGTCATCGAAGTGCCGCTCAATTCACCCGAACCGTTCCAAAGCATCGCCACGCTGCGCCGTACGCTGCCGGCCGATTGCGTGATCGGCGCAGGCACCGTGCTCAGTCCCGAACAAGTCGCCCAGGTCAAGGCCGCCGGCGGCGAACTAATCGTCATGCCGCATAGCGACGCACGCGTGATCGGCGCCGCCAAGGATGCCGGCCTGTGCAGCGCACCTGGTGTGGCCACCGTGACTGAAGCATTCGCTGCATTGGCCGCCGGCGCCGACGTGCTCAAGATGTTCCCTGCCGAGCAGCTCGGTCCGCACGTCGTCAAAGCCTGGCGCGCAGTGATCCCGGCCTCGGTCGCGTTGCTGCCGGTGGGCGGCATCATGCCCAGCAGCGTCTCGGTGTTCATCGATGCCGGCGCGTCCGGCTTCGGCCTCGGCTCGGCATTGTTCAAGCCGGGCATGACGGCCGCCACCGTCGCCGAAAACGCCAAGGCCTTCGTCAGCGCCTGGCAAACCCGTCATGGCGCCTCGACGCCGACAAGCTAAAAGAACATGACATAAAAGAAGCCGGTCACAGGGTCACTAACGTGAGGCATGACGACCGGCCGCTCCTCAACCAGCCCGCCGCAAGACTGGGCGCTTTTTCTCAGAACGGATCATTTCCGATGAAAATCACAAAACTGACCACCTTTATCGTGCCGCCGCGCTGGTGCTTCCTCAAGATCGAAACCGATGAAGGCATCGTCGGCTGGGGCGAACCCGTGGTCGAAGGCCGCGCGCACAGCGTCGCCGCCGCCGTCGAAGAACTGGCCGACTACCTGATCGGCAAGGATCCGCGCAACATCGAAGATCACTGGACCGTGCTCTACCGCGGCGGCTTCTACCGCGGCGGCGCGATTCACATGAGCGCGCTGGCCGGCATCGACCAGGCGCTGTGGGACATCAAGGGCAAGGCGCTCGGCCTGCCGGTCAACCAGCTGCTGGGCGGCCCGGTGCGCGACAGCATCCGCGTCTATTCGTGGATCGGCGGCGATCGTCCGGCCGACACCGCGAAGGCGGCCAAGGATGCGGTGGCGCGCGGCTTCACCGCCGTCAAGATGAACGGCACCGAAGAACTGCAATTCATCGACACCTATGACAAGGTCGAGCTCACGCTGGCCAACGTCGCCGCCGTGCGCGAAGCCGTCGGCCCCAACGTCGGCATCGGCGTCGACTTCCACGGCCGCGTGCACAAGCCCATGGCAAAGGTGCTGGTCAAGGAGCTCGAACAGTACAAGCTGATGTTCATCGAAGAACCGGTACTCAGCGAAAACTACGAAGCCCTCAAGGAAATCGCCCACCTCACCGGCACGCCGATCGCGCTGGGCGAGCGCCTTTACTCGCGCTGGGACTTCAAGCGCATCCTCAGCGAAGGCTACGTCGACATCATCCAGCCCGACGTCTCGCACGCCGGCGGCATCACCGAGACGCGCAAGATCGCCACCATGGCCGAAGCCTATGACGTCGCGCTGGCGCTGCACTGCCCGCTCGGACCGATCGCGCTGGCGGCCTGCCTGCAAGTGGACGCGGTGTCGTACAACGCCTTCATCCAGGAACAAAGCCTGGGCATCCATTACAACGAGAGCAACGACCTGCTCGACTACGTCACCGATGCCGACGTGTTCAGCTACAAGGATGGTTACGTCACCATCCCGAACGGCCCGGGCCTCGGCATCGAGATCAACGAGGAATACGTCAGGCAGCGCGCCGAAGTCGGACATCGCTGGCGCAATCCAATTTGGAGACATAAAGACGGCAGCTTTGCTGAATGGTGATGCAGTAGCAATGTAGCAATCCAGCAAGCACCTGAAAAATCTTCACCCATGCGGCCCGCATCTGCTCAGCAGAGCGGGCCGCAGCCACGTAAAATAGCGCTTTCCCTCAGTAGTAATTCCACAGGATTCATCATGCATTGGCCCCTCTTCGCCCTCGCCGTCGCCGCCTTCGGCATCGGCACTACAGAATTTGTGATCATGGGGCTGTTGCCTGATGTCGCGCGCGACCTCGGCGTGACTGCGCCGGCGGCCGGCATGTTGGTGTCCGGCTACGCGCTGGGCGTGGCGGCCGGCGCGCCGGTGCTGGCGATCCTCACCGCCAAGTGGCAACGCAAGCGTGCGCTGGTCGGTTTGATGTGCCTGTTCATCCTCGGCAACGTGTTGTGCGCGATTGCGCCGAGCTATAACTTCCTGATGGTGGCGCGCGTGGTGACGGCGTTCTGTCACGCCGCGTTCTTCGGCATCGGCTCCGTCGTCGCCGCCGAACTGGTGCCGCGCGAGAAGCGCGCGCAAGCCGTGGCGCTGATGTTCACCGGCCTGACCGTCGCCAACATCCTCGGCGTGCCGTTCGGCACCGCATTGGGCCACGCCGCCGGCTGGCGCTCGACCTTCGGCGTGATCACGCTGATCGGCCTGGCCGCCGTCATCATGCTGTGGATCTGCCTTCCGAAAAAGATCGCCATGCAAGGCGGCAGCATCTTCAAGGAATTCCGCGCCATCGTCCATCCGCAAGTCCAGCTCGCGCTGCTGACCAGCACGCTGGCCTCGGTCAGCATGTTCAGCGTGCTGACCTACATCGCCTACATCCTGCTCGACGTCACCGGCTTCACCGCGCATCAGGAAAGCTGGGTGCTGCTGCTGTTCGGCGCCGGCATCACGGTCGGCGGTCTGATCGGCGGCCGTCTGGCGGACTGGCGACTGATGCCGGTGCTGTTCTCGATGTTCGTCTGCATCGCGCTGATCCTGGTGCAGTTCTCGTGGAGCAGCCACTACCCGCTGCCGACGCTGATCACCATGTTCGTCTGGGGTGCGTTCTCTTTTGCCGTCGTGCCGGCGGCGCAGATTCGTGTTCTGGACAAGGCCAAGGACGCACCAAACCTGGCGTCGACACTCAACCAAGGCGCGTTCAACGTCGGCAACGCAACCGGTGCATGGCTGGGCGGTCTGGCGATTTCGGCGGGCCTGCCGTTGACCGATTTGCCGCTGCTGGGCGCGGGCGTGTCGGTGCTGGGCTTCCTGACGGTGCTGACGTCGGCTTTGCTGGATCGGCGTGCAGCAAAGATGGCAAGCTCGGCCGCCTGATTTTCGGTCGACAGAAAAACTCCGGCTAAAGTAAAGCTATAATGCCCCGGCCATGAAACGCTACGTCCTCATTTTCCTGCTGATGCTGCTGCCCTTCCAGTTTTCCTGGGCGGCGGTGGCGTCGTATTGCCAGCATGAAAGCGATCCCGCTGCACAGCACGTCGGCCATCACGCCGCTGCCGACAGCAAGCAAGGACAGCAAGAGCAACAAACTGACAAAAGCGACGACAGCAAATTCAACGCCGGTAGCGACGCCGATTGCAGCTTTTGCCATCTCTCCTGCAGCAAGCCGATGAATTCGTACACGGCATGGATGCCGCCCGTGCAGGAAAAGAACAGCTTCACTCCCTCCTTAGCCCCGCTATACCTTTCCCACATCGGGGAGTCCCCCGAAGAGCCCGACTGGAAACTCGCCGCCTAAGCCGGCGAGTCGTCTCCTACTTTTCATCCCACTGCTGACCGCTCGCCGAATTCTTTCCCTTTCATCCGGAGAATTCGATGTACACCCGTTTCTATCCGCTGGGACTGGCGCTTCTGCTCGCCTGCCCGGTCTACACGCATGCGCAGGAGGCGGCAACGCCCCTGACGCTAAGCAACGCCGTCGCGCTCGCGCTCGACAACAATCCTGACCTGTCCGCCGCCCGGCATGAACTTGCTGCGGTCGACGCCACCGTCGTCCAGGCCGGCGCACGTCCCAATCCCGAACTGTCGACGCTGATGGAAGACACGCGCAAAAGCACGCGCACCACCACCATCCAGCTCAACCAGCCGATTGAACTCGGCGGCAAGCGCGCCGCCCGTATCGGCGCGGCCGAACGTTCGCGCGACGCCGCCCGCATGGAGCTGGCGATCCGGCGCGATGACATCCGCATCGCCGCTACATCAGCGTTCTTCGCGGTGCTGACCGCACAGGAACGCCGACGCCTGGCGCAAGAATCCGCCGAACTGGCACGCAGCGCAGCCGACGCCACCGGCCGCCGCGTCACCGCCGGCAAGATCTCGCCGGTGGAAGAAACGCGGGCGCGCGTCGCCGCCGCCTCCGCCCGGCTGGAACTGAGCCAGGCCGACGGTGAACTCGACCTCGCGCGCCGCCGCCTCGCCAGCCTGTGGGGCAACGCCCAGCCGAACTTCACAGTGGCCGAAGGCGCCGCCGGACAATTGCCGCCGCTGCCGGACATCGCCGATATCGCCGGGCGCAGCGCCGACGCACCGCAACTGCGGCTGGCCCGGCTCGAAGTCGAACGCCGTCAGGCATTGAGCAAGATCGAAAGCAGCAAGCGCGTTCCCGACGCCACGCTGAGCCTGGGTCGGAAGCGCGACGAAGAAGCCGGCCGCAGCATGTGGGTGGTCGGCGTTTCGCTGCCGCTGCCTTTCCTCGACAGCAATCGCGGTAACCTGGAAGAAGCCCTGCGCCGCACCGACAAGGCGCGCGACGAGCTGGCCGCCGCCGAGACGCGCGTGCGCACCGACATCGCGCAGGCGTATGAAAAGCTGCGCAACGCCCACGCTGAAGTCGCCCTCCTGCACAGCGACATCCTGCCCGGCGCGCAGAGTGCCTATGCCGCCGCCGGCAAGGGCTTCGAACTCGGCAAGTTCAATTTCCTGGAAGTGCTCGACGCCCAGCGCACCTTGTTCCAGGCGCGCTCGCAATACCTCCGCGCGATCTCCGACGCCCATCTCGCCTCGGCCGAACTGGAGCGCCTGCTCGGTTCCGCCGGCCCCAACCAATAACCGGACGCCATCATGACCAAGAAACAGAAACTCACCATCGCCGCGATTGCGGCCGTCACTGCGCTGCTGGCCGCGCTGATTCTACTCAGCGGCGCGAGCAAATCCGCGCCTGCCGATGCCCACGCTGAAAGCGGCCATGATCACGCCGCAGAGAAAACGGCCAAGGACGATCACAAGGAAGACGGACATAAGGAAGCCAAAGACGAGCACGATGACCACGACGAGAAAGGTCACGACGAAAAGGGTCACGACGAAGGCGGCAAAATCGCCTTCAGCGACCAGCAACTGAAAACCGCCGGCATCGTCCTCGACACCGCCGCGCCCGGCCGCATCCGTACCAGCCTGCAGCTGCCCGGCGAAATCCGCTTCAACCAGGACCGCACCGCGCACGTGGTGCCCAAGGTCAACGGCGTGGTCGAATCGGTCAGCGCCAATCTCGGCCAGCAGGTCAAAAAGGGACAAGTGCTCGCCGTCGTCAGCAGCAGCACGGTGTCGGAACAACGAAGCGAATTGCTGAATGCGCAGCAGCGCCTCACGCTGGCGCAAGCCACCCACGCACGTGAGAAGACCTTGTGGCAAGAGAAGATCTCAGCCGAACAGGATTACCTGCAAGCCGGACAAGCCCTGAAGGAAGCCGAAATCGCCGTGCGCAATGCACAGCAGAAGCTGGCCGCCATCGGAGCCGGAACAAGTTCATCCGGACTGAACCGCTACGAAATCCGCGCGCCCTTCGACGGCATCGTCGTGGAGAAGCATCTGGCCCTCGGTGAGGCCGTGAAGGAAGACGCCAGCATCTTCACAATCTCCGACCTCTCCAGCGTGTGGGCAGAGATGACGGTCGCCGCCCGCGACATGAACGCCGTGCGCGTGGGTGAAAGCGTCACCGTCAACGCCACCGCATTCAACTCCAGCGCCAGCGGCAAGATCGCCTACGTCGGCGCGCTTCTCGGCGAGCAGACGCGCACCGCCAAGGCCCACGTGGTCCTGCCCAATCCCGGCAACGCCTGGCGTCCCGGCCTGTTCGTCAACGTCGATGTGCTGGCGCAGGAAACCGAGGTCGCGCTCGCCGTCGCCGCCGATGCGGTGCAGTCGGTCGAGCAGAAACAGGTGGTCTTCGTGCGCGTCGCAGATGGTTTCAAGAAGCAGGAAGTCACGCTCGGCCGCACTGACGGCAAGCGCGTGGAAATCCTCAAGGGACTCAACGCGGGCGATGTCTATGCCGCCGCAGGCAGCTTCGTCATCAAGGCTGAACTGGGCAAAGGGAGCGCCGAACATGCGCATTAAGAATCTGCTGAACAACGACGTCACCTCCCACTCCCTGCGAGAAGGACACTCCCATGTTTGAACGCATCATCCGCTTCGCCATCGAGCACCGCTGGCTGGTCTTGCTTGCCGTCTTCGGCATGGCCGCCTATGGCGTCTACAGCTACCAGAAGCTGCCCATCGACGCCGTCCCCGACATCACCAACGTCCAGGTGCAGATCAACACCTCCGCGCCCGGCTACTCGCCGCTGGAAACCGAGCAGCGCATCAGCTTCCCGATCGAGACCGTCATGTCCGGCCTGCCCAACCTGGAACAGACACGCTCGCTGTCGCGCTACGGCCTGTCGCAGGTGACGGTCATCTTCAAGGACGGCACGGATATTTATTTTGCGCGCCAGCTGGTCAATGAACGCATTCAGGAAGCGCGCAGCAAGCTGCCGTCCGGCATCGATCCCGCCATGGGACCGATCTCGACCGGCCTCGGCGAAATCTACCTGTGGACTGTCGAAGCAAAGGAAGGCGCAAAGAATACCGACGGCGTAACCTACTCTCCCGCCGACCTGCGCGAAATCCAGGACTGGATCATCAAGCCGCAGCTGCGCAACGTACCCGGCGTGACCGAGATCAATTCCATCGGCGGCTACGCCAAGGAATACCACGTCGCGCCCTCGCCGGCCAAGCTGGCCTCCTACGGCCTGACGCTGCAAAACGTCGCCGCCGCGCTGGAACGCAACAACGCCAACGTCGGCGCCGGCTACATCGAGAAGCGCGGCGAGCAGTACCTGATCCGCGCGCCGGGCCAGGTGGCCTCGCTCGACGACATCCGTAACATCATCCTCGGCAATGTGCAAGGCGTGGCGATCCGCATCCGCGACGTCGCCGACGTCGGCATCGGCCGCGAACTGCGCACCGGCGCCGCCACCGAGAACGGCCGCGAAGTCGTGCTCGGCACCGTCTTCATGCTGATCGGCCAGAACAGCCGCACGGTCTCGCAGGCGGTTGACAAGAAGATGGCCGAGATCAACCGCTCGCTGCCCGAGGGCGTGCAGGCGGTCACCGTGTACGACCGCACGGTGCTGGTCGACAAGGCCATCAGCACCGTCAAGAAAAACCTCATCGAAGGCGCGGTGCTGGTGATCGCGGTGCTGTTCCTGTTCCTCGGCAACATCCGCGCGGCGGTGATCACGGCGATGGTGATTCCGCTGGCGATGCTGTTCACCTTCACCGGCATGGTGTCCAACCACGTCAGCGCCAACCTGCTGAGCCTGGGCGCGCTCGACTTCGGCATCATCATCGACGGCGCCGTCGTCATCGTGGAGAACTGCGTGCGCCGCCTGGCCCATGCCCAACAGCATCACGGCCGGCCGCTGACGCGCAGCGAACGCTTCCACGAAGTCTTCGCCGCCTCGCGTGAAGCGCGCCGCCCGCTGCTGTTCGGCCAGCTCATCATCATGATCGTGTACCTGCCGATGTTTGCGCTGACCGGCGTCGAAGGCAAGATGTTCCAGCCGATGGCCTTCACCGTGGTGGCGGCCTTGCTGGGTGCGATGATCCTCTCGGTCACCTTCATCCCGGCAGCGATCGCGCTGTTCATCGGCGACAAGGTCAACGAAAAAGAAAACGCCTTGATGCGCGCCGCAAAGCGCGCCTACGCGCCGCTGCTGCAAACCTCGATGCGCAACAAGCCGGTGGTACTGTCGCTGGCCGCGGCCGTGATCGTGCTGTGCACGCTGCTCGGCACCAGGCTCGGCAGCGAGTTCGTGCCCAGCCTCAACGAAGGCGACATGGCGATCCAGGCCTTGCGCATTCCCGGCACCAGCCTGACGCAATCGGTGGAAATGCAGCAGCAACTGGAACGTACGCTCAAGGACAACTTCCCCGAGATCGAGCGCGTGTTCGCCCGCACCGGCACCGCCGAAGTGGCGTCCGACCCGATGCCGCCGAATATCTCCGACGGCTACATCATGTTGAAGCCGCAAGACCAGTGGCCCAAGCCGCAGAAGACCCGCGACGAACTGATCGCTGCCATCCAGCAAACCGTCGCCACCCTGCCCGGCAACAGCTACGAGTTCTCGCAGCCGATCCAGTTGCGTTTCAATGAACTGATCTCGGGCGTGCGCAGCGACGTCGCGGTCAAGGTCTTCGGCGACGACATGGACGTGCTCAACGACACCGCCGCCAAGATCGCAACCGCACTGGGCAAAGTCGCCGGTGCCACCGAAGTCAAGGTCGAGCAATCGACCGGCCTGCCGATGCTGACCGTCAAGATCGACCGCGAGAAGACCGCCCGCTATGGCCTCAACATCGGCGACGTGCAAGACACCGTCGCCATGGCCATCGGCGGCAAGGAAGCCGGCACCCTGTTCCAGGGCGACCGCCGCTTCGACATCATCGTGCGGCTGCCGGAACACGAGCGCAACGACCTCGACGCCATCAAGCGCCTGCCGATCCCGCTGCCGCATTCTGATGGCAAGCTCAGCTACATCCCCCTAGGTGAAGTGGCCGACTTCGACATCGCCCCCGGCCCCAACCAGGTCAGCCGCGAAAACGGCAAGCGCCGCGTCGTCGTCAGCGCCAACGTGCGCGGACGCGACCTCGGCTCCTTCGTCGAGGACGCCGCCGCCGGCATCGCCGCGCAGGTAAAAATCCCGGCCGGCTACTGGATCGCCTGGGGCGGCCAGTTCGAGAACCTGCAGTCGGCAACGCAACGCCTGCAAATCGTCGTACCGGTCGCCTTGCTGCTGGTGTTCGTGCTGCTGTTTGCGATGTTCAACAACGTCAAGGACGGCCTGCTGGTCTTCACCGGCATCCCGTTCGCCCTGACCGGCGGCGTGCTGGCGCTGGCGATGCGCGGCATCCCGCTGTCGATCTCCGCCGCCGTCGGCTTCATCGCGCTGTCAGGCGTGGCGGTGCTCAACGGCCTGGTGATGATCGCCTTCATCCGCACCCTGCGCGAAGAAGGCCGCTCGCTCGACGACGCCATCTTCGAAGGCGCCATGACGCGCCTGCGACCGGTGCTGATGACCGCGCTGGTGGCGTCGCTGGGATTCGTGCCGATGGCGCTGGCAACCGGCACCGGAGCGGAAGTGCAGCGTCCGCTGGCGACCGTGGTCATTGGGGGGATTTTGTCGTCGACGTTGTTGACGTTGCTGGTGTTACCGTTGTTGTATCGGTTGGTGCATGGGGGAGATTCTGAAGAGAGTTCGGAAACTTACTCAGACAATCGGCCGTCGTGGTGGAGAGGATTGTTACGGTTGGGGCGCAACTGGCGATAACTGTTGATCTTCTTCAAACATGTGTTCGTCCTTAAAACGTCCTTTGGCATTGCTGCCAAAGGACGTTTTATTGAGGATGGAGGGTCTGAAACTCCAGCGAGTCTGGCATCAAATCGGCGACATCAGGTTTTTAGAAATTATCCAACACGTTGCAAAGACCTGCTTTTTGTAAGGGCACACTTTCGAAGTCGCCGACTGCATCCAACTCGTCAACTTGAATCAAACAGTTGCGACCATGTTCGGTAAGAACTGCATCGTAGTTCTTACCTGGCTCCGGCACAAAAGAGACTGACCTCTGGCAGGAAAGTATCTTCCCGCCCGAATCGTATCCCGCCCCATCAGATAGAGCGTCAACGGTCCTTTGGCAGAGATATACAACTCGGACATCTGAATCTCGCCATCCACAGGAAGAATATAGCCGCCTCGCCGTTTTTGCATGTCGAGGCTCTGGCCGTTCAGGTTTGAATAGACCTTCTGGGCAGAGACCATCACACCGGCCCCCGGCTTTCGCCAATCGACACAGCTTGACTCAGGGACCGCACGCACCATGCCGGTGGTGAGGACGCGAATTTTTGCACGCGGTCCGCTTTCCGGTGCTTGATAGGTAGTCCAGAATGATTTGACTGCAGAGATGCTTCCACAGCCGGGCAAACTGACGATCGCAAGTACGAGAAAACAATGACGGATAGAAAATTTTGATGAATTCGTTTTGAAGGAAGCGATGCCTTTCTTGATTCCGTAAAAATACGGCATGTCCATGGGGACAATATTGTTCAACACTGAATTACCCTTTCTTTTCCGTACAGGCCGGAAGCGGAACCTGACGATTCTGTTCGCAGATAATCGGCCCGAACAAGTATCGATAGCCTCTCTTCTGCATGCACAAGCTGTAGGCAGCGCGGGTATTCAGAGAGATGTTCGGCACAATTCCTGTGTAGGGGTCCTTGTATCCGCAGGAAAGAAGTGCCGCTTTGACGTCGTTGTCCGAGGCCCCTTCCTTTTTCCAACTCTTGTACAAGTCGGGAAGCGGCTGATGACTATCGCTGATGCTGCAAGCTGATAGACAGAAGACAATTGGAACAAGAATATGGTTTTTCATCAGTACGTCCTCACAGGAACCAACACCGGACGCCCCTCGGGAGAATCTCGCCACACGTCAGCGCAGACATCGTGCATGGAGTTTCCATAGCATTTATCTGCGACACTTCCGCAGCCTAGTAATGTCATGCCTAGAACAAGAAGTGCGCTTGGAGTTAGGACGTATTTTTTTAGTGTCATTGATTTATCAATCATAAAATTTATTAGATCTGCTGAACTTGAATTGAATATTGTGTGTGGTTGTCATTTGCAGGCTGGCAGATTCCTATCTTTAAAGGTTGTACAAAAATCAAACTTATCTATTCGATAGAAACCTCTTTTCTTCATGCATTCGAATTGCGTTGCTTGATCGTCTAGTGAAAATTTACTTCTGTCCCAAAAATTGGGATTCGGATAGCCACATTCCTTCATCGCGTCTCTCACAGATTTTTCCGATGCGAGGGGTTGGGACCAATACATAAAAGAAGAAGGATTTGGTTGAAATAATTTTTCTGAAGGACATCCGACTATTAGAAAAATAATAAAAATGAGAACAAGTAGTTTCGCAGCTGTCATTTCCCCTTTTGCAATCTACGAACTCGGGCGAATGATTTCGCCCACAAATCGTTGAACCCAAGAGTTAGTCAAAAGCCTCTCTTGCGGATATAACCTTGTATGATGTCGATCCTTGAAAAAATGATTTCCTTTACGGCCCGTGTTGCTATCTTGGGGTGAGACCAGTAAAAAAACGAAATCAGTCATTTTTCTTCAGTTCGTGTATTGATTTCAAAATTGGCCGATTGAGATCGTCTGGTGAACAACCCGGCTCTCTATCGCTAGTACACTTTCTCCCATTGCAAGCAGGGAGATCACGACGATTTGGTACGGCACATATACCTTTGTAGGAATCATTGCGTCTGAATCCTCTGCTAAACATACATTGCTCCGCAATAGCCACATCGTTGGGTATGTAGTCTCGATTAAATCCATAGGGATTGGGATAACCGCACGCCAAAAGCGTTCTACGAACTTCAGGATCAGAAACTCCACTCTTTTCCCACGACTCATATTCCGCCGGCGGCGGCTGAAAAGGCTTAATCCCAAAACACCCTCCTATCGAAATAGTCAAAGTCACCAAAAAAATAATATTTTTCATAAATTTCTCAAAAAAATCACAAGTAATACGTAGCTAATTGCTTTATTTTCTATTTATTGGAGCCCAATATTTTCGACAGTCTGCTGATGCGTTTCCATAGCAACTATGAACAGTTTCCTTTCCGGAAAAAATGTTGAAAATCTCGCTCAGTAGACTACTCCCCTCTGGAATTACACCTCCTGTGGCAGGATTCCCTCCTAGTACCCTTCCTACAAAATCAGCGGAATGATTTTCCAATTTCAATGCAATATCATTCCGCAACGGATCGCGATTCTGAAGATTGCTCAATAGCGTATCTGCCTTCGCAGCGTTATATGCGGGACCAAAAAAATTGATTGTTGTGTTGCTCAGACTGCCTATGGAATTTCCTTGATTTCTAATCGACTCGAGCGCATTTCCTGTCGTCATCGCACCTCGGCTATGCGCATCAATATGCAGGCCTTCTTTGCCATATTGCAGCATGAGTTTTTTTGTTTCTTGTGTGGCGTTCGCCAGGCCTGTCAGGTCGTTCTCGAGAAACTTTTGATATCCAGCGACAAGCAATTCCGAAATGAGGTTGTCTGCCTTCGGAAAATGCACTAGATACTGAGGTCCATCTACATATTGATGTTGAAGTGCATACTTTGCTGCTGCGTCTTTGTCATTAAAAATCCCATTGTTTGCGATTCGAACCTTTCCATCACTGCCTGGTTTCAAATTCCGCTTTTCGCTTTCCGATAGTTCTCTTTTTTTTACATTTCCATCTTCATCTTTAGTGGTTTCGTACATCTTTACTGCTGCCAGGAACATCGTCCGATACGTCTCATCCGTAAATTTGATCGACTGCTGATACACTGCTTGTTTGATCGCCTGCCTGGCCTGTACAGACTGCTCCATCTCCTGGACATCGATTTTTTGCACTGAGGCATGCGCATTGGCCGTGTCCCGATTGATGCTTGCAACGGTCGTTGCTGCATCCCTTCCACTCAACGCGATTTGCTTCGCGTTGTCGGCAATGCTGATCACGCCCTGGCTGATCGCGCTTTGGGTGACGCTTGACGATGATTTTGATTCCTTGGCGCCGTTAAGAAGGTTGGAAGCAACGCCTTTGGCTGCGCCGTACTTTCCTTGTGTCACCATGTCGCTCGACAGATTGATGCCGCTGGTGCTGGCGCTAGCTTCGGCCTTGTTCTGAATCTCACTGGTTGTCAGGGTCTGCGTTGCCAGCCTGTTGACGCCATTTTTAATCGCACCATCCGAACTTGCGATCACGGCGCCTTTCAGGTCTGTGTTGCCCTGAACGTTTACCTGGAAGCCGCCATCGCCGGTCTTGATTTCTGACTGCTCCACGACGCTTGCATACTCACCCTTGGCCTTGCTTTTCGACATGTTGATGCTGCCGCTCATCTTCCCGGCACCGACGCTCACGCTGCCGCCCAGGCTTTGTTGCTGGCTTTCGTAGTAGCTCTTGTCCTGAAGGCTTTCGATATTCAGATTGCCCTGCCCGTTGACGCCGACATTGACGACCACCTGCTTGCCGCCGGCAACGGCGCCCTTCAGGTTGGTGTCGCCGCCGGAGGTCATGGAGATCTGGTTGCCGGCATTGGCATGACTGTTGACGTTGGTGAGATCGCTGCCGTTGCCGCGGCCGCGGCTTCCTGAGGCGCTGGCGTTGACCATGAAGCCGGAAGTGCCGATGGAGATACCGACACTCGCGGAGCTGCTGCTGTTGCTGGAGCGTTGTTCCGACGTACTTTGGTCTGCCAGCAGGTCAATGCGATTGTCTGCTTTCAGCGTCAGATTGTTGCCGGCCTTGACATCGCTTCCCTTGACCACGAGATTGCTTTCGCGTCCGTTTCCAATGGCGCTGATACTGACGTTGCCGCCGGCGATCGTCGTTGAGCCGACCGCGGTCGAACTATGTTGTTCGCTGCGACTCTTGCTGACGGAGGTGCCGATCGAGATAGCCAGATCGATACCACCGGCTGGTGCGGCGGTTGCGCCATCGGCGGGCGCGGTGTCGGGGCTGACAGCATTCACTGCGCTGACCGTGGCCAACGCGGCTGCCCCGGCGGCCAAACCTTTCATTCGCTTGTCTTTGGTTTTCTCGGCAGCCTGCTTCATCTGCTGGACGGTCTGAATCGCGGAGAGTACGGGATTCGTGACTTGCAAAGTCAGTCCGGTTTGCTTGAAACGTGTTTCCTGCGTGACGTCGCTGGTGTCATGTGCAGCGTTGATATTGACCTGCTGCGCGGTGATCGTGATGTCTCCTGCCAGCGTCTGCATGTTGCTGCCGGTTTGCGTATATGACTTGCCGGCAGTGATGTTGACGTTGCCCGCGGTGCTGCCGACGATGCTTGCATTATTGGTTACCTGTCGGCTTCCCTGATGGCTTTCCAATACCTTGGTTCCTATGGTGACGCCAATACCCCCGCCACTGAACATCCCGGATTGTTTCTCCACCTTGCTGTAGATCTGATTGACGGTGTTCTGACTGGTGACGATGTTGACGTTCTGCGCGGCCGCGATTGTCGTACCGGTCGTCGATACCACATTGCTGCCAGTGACGTTGACGTCCTTGCCGGCTTGCACCAAGACCTTGTCGCCGGAGAATGTGGATCCAACGGCTTGAGTACCGTTCTGCTTGTCCTTGCTGTGCGTGCTGCTGGACGACAAAGCGCCCGACGACGAGACGTACACTTCCTGATCGTAGCTGTTGACCTGCGTGGCGGCGCCGATATTGACGTTACCTGCGGTTACGACGGTCAGGTTCTTGTCCGCGTTGAGATAGGCGGCCTGGCTGTTGATGTCCTTGCCGGCTGTCAGGGCGATATTGCCGCCGCTTTCCATCAGCGTTCCGTTGGCTTGCTCTTGCCGTTTGTACAGATGATTCTTGTCGTCGTAGGTGACGTTGAGCTCGGATTGGGTCTTGACGGCAGTGAGGTTCAGGTTGTTGCCGGCGACGATAGTCGCATCGCCTGTCGTACTGATGTTCGCTGCGTCGAGGTTGATGTCGCGCTGCGCCTGAGTGTTCAATGTTCCGGTCGTGATGCTGCCGGCACGATCCAGGCTGATCTGCGTTCCTGCGGTTCCGGTACGGGTGCTGGCCAGCGTGACGATATTGAGGTCGCGTCCTGCGAGCAGGGCGACACGATTGGCGTTGATGGCGCCGGATCGGTTGTTGACGTCGCGACCGGCTGTCAGTGTGACGTTGCCGTTCTGGCTATTGCTGCTGATCGTACCCAACGTGTTGTTGATGTCCTGCGCAGCATTGATGGCCAGATTGCCGTTGGCCTTCAGGGTACCGCTATTGTCCAGCGTACCGTTCAGCCTGAGATCGATGTTTTCTGCAGCGATCAGCGCGCCGGTCGGTTTGATGTCCTGAGCGCGCAAGCGACTGAGGTAGACAACCGGGGCCAGTACCTGTTGCGTTGTCCCGTCGGCCATGACGATGCTTTTCTCCACCAGCCAGACCAGATCCGTTGTCAATGCGGCCATCTGCGCTGCCGACAAGCCAACGCCAGGAAGCAGCTGGAACTGCTGGGCGAAAGCGACGCCGGCATCCATCAGCGCTTTGAACTGGTCTTCGTTGCTGGCATACGCGCCGAGTTTCTTGCGGCCGGTCAGTTGCAGGATTTGATCATTGACGAGCTGCTGTTCGTAGTAGCCATCGCCGAGGCGCTTTTGCGCAGTCTGAGGATTCATGCCCATACGGCTCAACAGATAGTCGCTGGAGAGAAAGTTGCGCAAGTTGACGAAGGCGGGATCAGTTTCGATAACGTACGTCAAGCCGGGAGCCACAACCGGGCGATACAGGAGATTGTCCGGCAACTTCGCCACGTTGGGAGCGCTGGCCGGATTGCTTGAGTTTCCGTACGGGACGTGCGCCTGGGCCTTCCAGATGCCTAGGTCAAAGTGAGTGACCGGGAGATCTACCGCAAACTGCTTTCGGTCCTCTTTGTTACAGCGCTTGAAACCACACCTTCTGGTCGTGTGATGAATGGAGAGAATGTCCTGACGAACAAAAGTCTCACCTTGCGGATTGGCGCCACCGTTGCCGATGCCGTCGATCTGGCCGGTCAGGTTGCCACCGGCGACGATGGCGCTCTTGTCGTTGAAGACGTTGCCGCCGCTCAGGCTCATGTCGCCGCGCGACAGTATTTTTCCCGGATCAGTCTGTGTGACGACGGTCATACTGGTCGTTTCGGCAATGCGCTTGGTCGTGTAGTTGTTGTGACGCGATCCGTTGGCGTGGACAACCAGCTTGTTGAGGTCGTCTTCATTCCTGACAGATACTTCCTCGGGGCTGTAGACGCGAGGCGATCCGTCGATTTCATACTCGGCCCAGCTGCGCGTCCTGGCCGGGTCAAGCCTGACCTGGGTCGCAAAGTGTGCGTTGGTGTTGACCAGCGATGCGGCGGAGATGGCGAGCTTGCCGCCGCTGTCGATCGTGGCGGAACTGTTGACGATGTTGGTTACCATGCCGGTTGCCTTGTTGCCTGAATCGAGCGCGCCGCCGATGGCCATGTCGCCGTCGCTTTTGAGCAAAGCGTGTTCGCGGTTGACGATCTGCTTCGCGCCGATGTTCAAGGTATTGCGCGCGGCGATCACGCCTGCAGACGTGCCGTCGCCATAGCTGCCGGCATGGTCGTTGGTGAGGGACTGCGCACTGAGCGCGACGTCCAGTCCGTAGACGCGGCCGGTATTGACGAGGGCCTGGTCTGCCTGGAGCAGCATGGTCTGGCCGGCGTTCAGCAATCCCTCTTTGCGATTGTCAATATTGGCGGCGTGCACACTGAGATTGCCGCCGGAGGTCAGTTCGTTCTGATTGACGAAATCGCCGGTGACATCGATGGCAAGGTCGGCCAACGCCGTGATGGTGTCGCCCCTGGCGTGCGCATAGTTGCTGCGCAACGCGATGCCGGCGTTGCGATTAGTTTTGATGACTCCGCCGGCATTGTCGAGCGAGGCGCTGTTGAGCGAGAGATTGCCGCCTGCAACCAACTCCCGGCCGTGATTGTCGATGGTCTTCGCCGCCCGCAGCGCCATGCTTCCACCTGCAGACAGTCTGGACTGGTTAAGGATGCTGTTGCCGCTGACAATCTGCACGTTGCCGGTGGCGCTGGTTGCCGCGCCAAGCGTGACCTTGCCGGCGCTGTCAATGGACAAGTCGCCGGCGGTGGCGGCCATCTTGCCGTAGCTGACGACGCCGACGCCCGACTCGGTGCCCACCAGCCTGATCTTGTTGGCATACATGCCGCTGAGCGCGGCGACGTCGATAGCGACTGTCGGCGCATTGCCGGCTCCCTGGATCACCTGTACGCCGGCATCAGCGTAGTTGACCTGATTGGCGCCCGCGGTCACGTTCAGTTGATTGGCGTAGAGTTCGCCATTGACCTTGACGCTGCGGGCGATCACGTCTACCTGACTGGTGGACCGGTCGTTGAAGCCGGCTGCGCCGATCCTGACTTCACCTTGGGTCACGCGAAAAGCATCCAGGCTGCCGCTGCCGCCGAAGACCGGCGTACCTGTCGTGATGACGCCGCGGCTGGCGTTGATGAAGCCGGCACCGTCAACCAGAATGCCGTTCGGATTGCTGACGATCACTTCGGCGCGTTGGCCCGCTACTTCCAGATAACCGCGCAGGGCGCTCGGACTGGCGCTGGTGACTTCATTGAGGATGATGCGCGCGCCGCCGTTGGGCAAGTTGGGATTGCCGGCCACCCAGCCACCCAGCTGCGTATTGACGTTATTGCCGGCGTTGTTAAGTATCGCGCCACTCTTGTCGACGTTGAATTGCTGGTATTGATTGTGTGACACGCCGGCGCCATTGGGTGTGGCGATCTGAATCAGCGGTAGTCCATTAGCCGTGTTGTCGATGACTGGGCGTTTGTTGTCAGTGGCATTCGATGCAGCATTGATCTGCGCGTTGGCGATACCGGCGCTCGACAAAAAGGTGTAGAGCAGAAGCGATATCGCGCAATGGATTTTGTTTTCCATCCCGACCACACAGCGACACGTGAAATGATCCATCTCTTCGTCCATGCAAGTTCATCGAATGCTGGAGTCTAGAGATTGCTTCCACGAATTCACATAGAAAAATACGGAAACTGAGGAACAATAAAATCGCTCTCTCGTTCCGTTGCGCTTGCATGTTTTTGCTTTTATCTTTTGCTCAATTTTTGGCGAATTCTTACGACAGAATTTTCCGCCATATCCGATGGTGATAATTTTCCTCGCTCAGTAAGATGGTGCTCCCATCAGTCGCCGTCACTCTGCGCGCGCTGACCAGGCAAGCGACCTTCCCCTCCGATGCAATCGTGGTTTCCCCTCTGCAATTTCTCATTGCAGACCGTGATTCCATTTGTCGCGGGAAGATTTCTTATCGCTCTTGTTGACGTGCGGAAGTGCGCTCCAGGCAGACGAATTCACCGTAACCGGCATCACAAGATCGCATGACACGAAACCATCACGCGGCGCGACTGGCCATCGCTCCGTTTCTTCTTGCCGCGGCATCCCTGCATGCACAGGTCGAACCCGCCGCGCAACAACGTGCGCGCGAGAGCAGCGGCATCCAGCAGCAACGGGAGCAACTCCGACAACAGGAAGATGAGCGACAGCAACGACTGGAAGCACCGGATGGCCGGCTGCAGAATCGTCCGGATGAAACCTCGACGCAACCTTCAACGGATCCGGCAGAAAAGGACGTGCCATGTTTCGAGATCCGCGAATTGCACATCGGCCTGCCCGAACAACTGTCAACTACGCAGCGACGTCTCGGCGCAAGCGATTTGTTCATGGACGACTTCCACTTCCTGCGACAGGCGGCGGATTTACATCTGGGGACCTGCATCGGAAGGAAAGGAATTGCCCTGCTCCAGCAACAACTGTCGAATCTGATTCTGTCGCGCGGATATTCGACGACACGCCTTGGCATACCCGAACAAGATCTCTCGTCCGGAAAACTATCGTTGGTTCTGATACCCGGCGTAATCCGATCTGTTGTCACGCTCCCCGTCGATCCGGGCAGAACTTGGAAAACCGCCCTGCCTTCCCAGCCGGGGGATTTATTGAATATCAGGGATATCGAACAGGGTCTTGAGCAGTTGAAACGCGTCCCCGGCCAGGATGCGGAGATACGGATCCTTCCGGGAGAACAGCCCGGGGAAAGCGATATCGTCATTGAGATCAAGCGCCACAAGTCATGGCGCTTCTCGGTAACCGCGGACGACAGCGGATCGAAAGGAACCGGGCAGTTGCAGGCGGTGATGAACGCGGCGATCGACAATCCGCTCGGATTGAACGATCTCTTCCACATCGGATTTAACACCGACGCAAATCGCAAGGGACGTCAGCGCGGCACCACCGGCAACGCCGCTGGCTATTCAATCCCTTTCGGCTATTGGACGTTCTCGCTTGCTGCCGGCAGCTATCAGTATCATCAAGAGATCGCCGGCCGCTTTCAGACTTTCATGTCCAGCGGAATAGGAAAAAATGTGGAGTTCAAGGTGCAGCATCTGTTCCATCGCGACCAGTTTCAGAAAAGCAGCCTACAGTTCAAAATCGGCAAGCGATGGAATCGCGCCTATATCGACAATACCGAAATTGAGGTTCAGCGCCGCCATGCGACGTATGCGGAACTGGGGTGGCTGCACCGACACTATTTTGGTACTGCGCAACTTGACCTGATGCTCGCCAATCGTTGGGGCGTGAACTGGTTTAACGGTGAAGCGGATGCTCCTGCACGTCCGCCGGGAGGCCCTACCCGCCGCTACTCGCTGCAGACTCTGGATGCGACTTTGCTTGCGCCGTTCCCGATCGGAGGGCTCGCGCTGACCTATATCGGCACCTTGCGTGCCCAATCGACGCAGTCGGGCTTGTACGCCTCCGAGCAATTCAGTATTGGAAATCGATATACGGTACGCGGCTTCGATGGGGAGCTGAGTCTGTCTGCCGAGCGCGGATTTTTCCTGCGCAATGAAATTGATCTTCCCTTGGGCAATAGCCACCAGTCAGTCTATGCCGGCGTCGACGTCGGCAAGGTCTATGGCCCCACGGTGCAGTATCTGCTCGGCGACAAGCTGGCCGGTGCGGCCGTCGGCATGCGCGGCGCGGTCTTTAACATGAACTACGACGCCTTCCTGGGATGGGCGCTCTACAAACCCCAACACTTCAGAGGCAGTCCGACCGTGGCGGGATTCCAACTGACGTATCAGTTTTAGCGGCTGCTTCATGCTGGGCTCTTTGACCGCTGGCGATTGCAAATAGAAAAGCCCCGCAACATCACTGTCGCGGGGCTTCTTTTATCTACGCTTTACTTCAGGCAATCCGCTGCTCCGAAGCCGGATCAAACAACAACGCCTTGGTCAGATCAAACGCCAGCTTCAGCGGCTCATTCGGCAAGGCACCTGCACGCGGATGCGTACGGCAAGTCACCGGTGCATCGTTGAAGCGCGCCACGACCAAGGTGTCCGGGCCGGTCGGCTCGGTCAGTTCGATGGTGCAGTCGACTTCGGTCGGGCGGTAGTTGCCGGTGGTGCCAAGCGGATCACCGTTGCGTGCGCTCATGGCGTCGGTGACGTGTTCAGGACGGATGCCGAGGACGATGTCACGGCCTACCCATTTCGCCACCGCATCGGTGTGGCCGTTCAACGGCAAGCTCAGCAGAGTCTTGCGCCCGCCATGCTCCAGCTCGAATGCCGGCGCCGAACCGTCGGTGGTCAGCTTCCCGCGCAGGAAATTCATCGACGGCGAACCAATGAAGCCCGCCACGAACAAGTTGCTCGGCGAATCATAAATCTCCTGCGGGCTTCCGAATTGCTGCACCACGCCGTCCTTCATGACGGCGATGCGGTCACCCAGCGTCATCGCTTCGATCTGATCGTGCGTGACGTAGACGATGGTGCTGCCCAGGCGCTGGTGCATGCGCTTGATTTCGGCGCGCATTTCCACGCGCAGCTTGGCGTCCAGGTTCGACAGCGGTTCGTCGAACAGGAACAGCGACGGATCGCGTGCAATCGCGCGCCCCATTGCCACACGCTGGCGCTGGCCGCCCGACAGCAAGGCCGGCTTGCGGTCCAGCAGATGGGTGATCTGCAGGATGTTGGCGACGCGCTCGACGATTTCCTGTTGTTCGGCTTTGGGGATCTTGCGGATGCGCAGGCCGAAGGAAATGTTTTCACGCACGGTCATGGTCGGGTACAGCGCGTACGACTGGAACACCATGGCGATGTCGCGCTCTTTCGGGGCGACGTTGTTGACGACGCGGTCGCCGATCATGATCTCGCCTTCGGACACGCTTTCCAGACCGGCGATCATGTTGAGCAGCGTCGACTTGCCGCAGCCGGAGCCGCCGACCAGGATCAGGAACTGGCCGTCTTCGATTTCCAGGTCGATGCCCTTGAGGACTTCGTTACCGTTGGGGTAGACCTTGCGTACGTTGCGAATTGATAAGCTTGCCATTCTCTTACTTCTCCATGAATTCTTGTCTTGAACTGCTTAACCCTTGACGGCGCCTGCTGTCAGGCCGCGGACAAAGTATTTACCAGCGAGGATATACACCAGCAAGGTCGGTAATGCCGCGATGATCGCCGCCGCCATGTTGACGTTGTACTCGGTCACACCGGTCGAGGTGTTGACCAGGTTGTTCAACGCCACGGTCACCGGCTTCGCATCCGAGCCGCCGAACACCACGCCGAACAGGAAGTCGTTCCAGATCTGCGTGAACTGCCAGATGAAGCACACCATGAAGATCGGCAGCGACAGCGGGAAGATGATCTTGCGGTAGGTCAGGAAGAAGCCGGCGCCGTCGATGCGCGCCGCCTTGACCAGCTCTTCCGGCACGGTCACGTAGTAATTGCGGAAGAACAGCGTGGTGAACGCAATGCCGTAGACGATGTGAACGAAGATCAGGCCCGGTGTCGTGTTGGCCAGGTCGAACATGCCCAGCAGACGCGCCATCGGCAGGATCACCACCTGGAACGGAATGAAGCAGCCGACCATCAGCGCCGCAAACAAGGCCTCCGATCCACGGAAGCGCCAGTGCGCCAGCACGTAGCCGTTGAGCGAGCCGATCAGGGTCGAGATCAGCACGGCCGGGATGGTCATCTTCAACGAGTTCCAGAAGAACGGCGCCAGGCCGCCGCAGTCGACGCCGGTGCAGGCGCTGTCCCAGGCTTTGCCCCAGGCGGCGGCGGTCGGCGCCATCGGCGGCGCCAGCAAGTTGCTGGTGCGGATTTCGTCGAGGGATTTCAGCGAGGTGGTGATCATCACGTACAACGGCGCGAGATAGTACAGCGCCACCAGCACCAGCAGGATGTAGATCAGCACGCGGCCGATGGTCAGCGGCTGGCGCTCTTGATTGGGATTGCCCTTGGGGGCGAAGGTATCAACGGCCATTGCGGGTTCCTTTCGTTTCCAGATACATCAAAGGCACCAGCACGGCCAGCACGGTGGCCAACATCATCACGGCGGAAGCCGCGCCGAGGCCCAGCTGTCCACGCGTGAAAGAGAACTGATACATGAAGATCGCCGGCAAGTCCGACGAGGTGCCGGGTCCGCCTGCGGTCAATGCCATCACCAGGTCGAAGCTCTTGATGGCGATGTGGCCGAGCACCAGCAGCACGCTGAAGAAGACCGGGCGCAATGCCGGGATGACGATACGGCGATAGATGGTCGGCAAGCTCGCGCCGTCGACCATCGCCGCCTTGATGATGGCGTCGTCGATGCCGCGCAGGCCGGCCAGGAACAGCGCCATCACAAACCCGGACGATTGCCACACGCCGGCGATGACGACGGTGTAGATCGCCATGTCGGAGTTGACCAGCCAGTCGAAGGTGAAGTTGGCGAAGCCCCAGTCGTGCATCATTTTTTCCAGGCCGAGGCCGGGATTGAGAATCCATTTCCAGGCGGCGCCGGTGACGATGAAGGACAGCGCCATGGGATACAGATAGACGGCGCGCAGTGCGCCTTCGGCACGGATCTTCTGGTCCAGCAGGATCGCCATGAAGAGACCGATGGCCAGGCACAGCAGGATGAACAGGCCACCGAAGATGCCGAGGTTGGCGGCTGCGGTCCACCAGCGGTCGAGCGCGAACAGGCGGGTGTATTGGTCGAAGCCGGCGAATTCATAATTAGGCATCAGGCGCGAATTGGTCAGCGACAGATAGCCGGTGAGCGCGATGAAGCCGTAGACGAAGACCAGCGACAAAATGATGGTCGGCGATAAGACCAGGCGCGGCAGCCAGTTGTCGGCCAGCGCGGCGAATTTTCCACTGCGTCGGGGAGCGGCTTTGCCAGCGGCGTTTTTGCCACCAGCGCCAGTCGACGACAGGGAAACTGTTGAGTTGGACATGCATGTCTCCTGAACCCGGGGAGGTGTCGCGAAGTCGGCTGAACAATCTTGCCGGCCTTTCACGATGATGGGCGCCCGACCGCTGCGCCCGCCCCGTAAATACCCTGTCCGCAGGCGCCGGAGCGCGCTACGGGACAGGCCTTATTACACTGCTTCTAATTACTTCTTATTGCTTACTGAGTTTTAGCTGCTTTGGCCAGCGCTTGCACGGCGGCTTGCGAAGTCATGTTGGAGTTCATGAACTTGGCAATCACGTCGAACATCGCGCCTTGCGCTGCCGAGCTGACGGCCATGCCGTGGGCCATGCTTGGCTCCAGGGTATTGGCCTTGCTCGATGCGGCGAAGTCGTCCATCGACTTGGTGGCGCAGCTGTCGAACTTGCCGCGTGGGATATCAGGACGGACCGGGATCGAACCCTTGTTCAGGTTGAAGACTTCCTGGAACTCGGGGCTCATGATGGCAGTTGCCAGGGTCAGCTGGGCTTTTTGCGAATCAGGATTCTTGACCTTGAACATGGCGATCGAGTCGATGTTGAAGGTGTAGGACTTGTCGGTGCCAGGTGCTGCCACGCACAGATAGTCCTTGCCTGGTTGCTTGCCGGCGGTGGTGAACTCGCCCTTGGCCCAGTCGCCCATGAATTGCATGCCGGCCTTGCCGTTGATGACCATGGCGGTTGCCAGGTTCCAGTCGCGGCCTGCGGAATCCTTGTCGATATAGGTCTTGATCTTGCCCAGTGTGTCGAAGGTCTTGACCATGTTGGCGCTGGTCAGGGCTGTCTGATCCAGTTTGACCAGGGCCTTCTGATAGAAGTCAGCGCCGCCGACGCCGAGGGCGACGGTTTCAAACACGGTGGCGTCCTGCCATGGCTGACCGCCATGGGCAACGGCGACGAAGCCGGCCTTCTTGATCTTTTCTGCGGCGTCGAAGAATTCATCCCAGGTCGTTGGGGTCTTGGCACCGGCTTTCTTCAGCACGTCCGGGTTGATCCACAGCCAGTTCACGCGGTGCACGTTGACCGGTGCGGCGACGTAGTGGCCTTGGTATTTCATCACGCTGGAGACCGACTTCGGCAGCAGGGAATCCCACTTGCCGGCGGTTGCCGCGGAGTCGATGTTGGCCAGCACGCCTTCTTGACCCCACTCTTGAATGGCTGGACCCTTGATCTGGGCGGCTGTCGGAGGGCTGCCTGCGATGACGCGCGCCTTCAGGGCTGTCGTTGCGTTTTCACCTGCGCCGCCGGCGACTGCGAAGTCCTTCCAGGTCACGCCCTTGGCTTCCATGATTTTTTTGAGTTCGGCAACCGATTTTGCTTCACCGCCGGAGGTCCAGTAATGCAGCACTTCCACTTCCGCGGCATACGCTACGGTGGAGGCGGCGATCAGGGTGGTGGCGATCAGACTTTTTTTAATGGCGTGCTTCAACATCATTTTTATCTCCTGTGTTTTAAAAATTGCCGTCGGCTTGCACCGCGGCAAGGTCTTGGTTCCCCGGGGAAGAGAACTTGCTGTTGGTACGGCGGGTGCTTTAGGAGCACTCTTTTCTACATCATTTTAGTAAAACTACAAAAATTGCCTCAATAAATGTAATTATTGGGACGAACTCCCGTCGCTCGCTTGTAATTGTAGTAATGCTACAGTAACATTGCAATATAAGTTTTGTTTAATTACATAGAAATCTCATGCAAGTCATTCAAGAAGAAGCGAGCTTGTTCAATTTCGTCCTGTTTGGAGCGACAGGCGACCTGGCGATGCGGAAGATCCTTCCAGCATTGTTCTCCGCGCATCTTGACGGCAAATTGCATCAAGATGGCCGCATCATCTGTGTCGCCAAGCAGGAGTTGAATCAGGAGTCGTATCTTGACTGGGTCCACACCCAAGCCGGCCCGCATGTCGGCGAAGGCATCGCCAATCAGAACGCCGACAAATGGCAAAGTTTTCTGCGCCGCATTACTTATGTCGCGCTGGACGCAACCAACACCGCCGACTACGAGTTGCTCGGCGAACAACTGAACAATCAGGCCGTCACGGTGTATTACCTGGCGACCTCGCCGAAACTGTTTGAACCTATCTGCAACAACCTGGCCGCCAGCAGCATTGCGCTGGACAACGCCCGCGTAGTGCTGGAGAAGCCGCTCGGCCACGACCTGGAGTCCTCGCGCGCGATCAACGATGCCGTGGCGCGCGTGTTCGCGGAAGACCAGATCTATCGCATCGACCATTATCTGGGCAAGGAGTCGGTACAGAACTTGCTGGCATTACGTTTTGCCAACAGCCTGTTCGAACCGCTGTGGCGGCGCGAATCGATCGAACACGTACAACTGACCATTGCCGAGCAGCTCGGCGTGGAAGGCCGCGGCGAGTTCTACGACGGCACCGGCGCCTTGCGCGACATGGTGCAGAACCATTTGCTGCAACTGTTGTGCATGGTGGCAATGGAACCTCCGACTTCGCTTGATGCCAATGCTATACGGGATGAGAAAGTGCGCGTGCTGCGCGCCCTCCGGCCGTTCAGCCGCGACGACCTGGAAACCCGCGCCGTGCGCGGCCAGTATGCCGCCGGTGCAGTGCGCGGCCAGGCGGTCGGCGGCTATCACCAGGAAGCCGGCATTGCGCCGCAGTCGAAGACCGAGAGCTTCATCGCGTTGCATGCAGAGATCAATAACTGGCGCTGGGCCGGCGTGCCGTTTTTCCTGCGCACCGGCAAGCGCCTGGCGGAGCGCACCGCGGAGATCGTGATCACCTTCAAGCCGATCCCGCACGCGATCCTGCCCATGCCGCAAGGCGTGGAAGGCAGCAACCGGCTGGTGATCCGCCTGCAGCCGGAGGAGTCGATTCAGTTGCACTGCTTCGCCAAGCAACCCGGCGACAGCATGACGATACAGCCGGTGGCGCTGGACCTGGCCTTTGACCAGGCCTTCAAGCAAAAGCGTGCAGACGCCTACGAGCGGCTGCTGCTGGATGTGATTCGCGGCAACCTCGCGCTGTTCGTGCGGCGCGATGAGCAGGAAGCGGCATGGCGTTGGGTGGAACCCTTGTTGAACCATTGGCAGACCACTGCTGCGCTGCCGAAATCTTATCTTGCTGGAAGTTGGGGACCCAGTGCTTCGTCGGCGATGATGTCGCGCGCCGGCGCGCACTGGCCAGAAGACCGGTGATGACTACGGATTTGCGCAAAGCGAGCTAATATACGCCCACCAAAAATAAAAGCACCGCAGAGCACGACCGCGCACAGCCTCACCGATACGCATAACAGTTTTTTTTCGGAAAGTTTTACTACATGTCTTCAGCATCGCTCATACATGGCAGCTACAACCCGTCGAACACCTTCATGGATGGTCCGCGTTTGTTGGCTGACATCGGCGGCACCAACGCGCGCTTCGCGCTGGAACGCGCTCCCGGACAGATAGATACGATCCAGACCTTGCGTTGTGCCGACTATGCGGAGTTTTCGCAGGCGGCCAGGGCTTACCTGGAAACCAATGAACATCCGGCCATCCATCATGCGGCGATCGCGATCGCCAATCCGGTGCAAGGCGACCAGATCAAGATGACTAATCATCACTGGGCGTTTTCGATCGAAGAGACGCGCAAGCTGCTCGGCCTCGATACGCTGCTGGTGGTCAACGATTTCACCGCGCTGTCGATGGCGTTGCCGCATCTGGAGCAGTCGCATTGCGTGCAGATCGGCGGCGGCCAGGGCCTTGAAGGCGGCGTGATCGGCCTGGTCGGCGCGGGCACCGGTCTCGGCGTCGGCGGCCTGATCCCGAGCGAAGGACGCTGGATCGCACTCGGCAGCGAAGGCGGCCACGTGTCGTTCTCGCCGGCCGACGAAAAAGAAGCGGCGATCCTGCAATATTGCTGGCGCACTTATAAACACGTCTCGGCCGAACGCCTGATCTCCGGCCCCGGCCTGGAAATGATTTACAAGGCCTTGTGCGAAATCAACAAGGTCAAGAATCCGGAAGAACTGTCGGCGCCGCAAATCGTCGACCGCGCGCTGAATCAAAAAGACCCGCAGTGCCTGGAAGTGGTCGACGTCTTCTGCGGCATGCTCGGCACGCTGGCGTCCAACGTCGCGGTCACGCTTGGCACGCTGGGCGGCATCTACATTGGCGGCGGCGTGGTGCCGCATCTGGGCGATTACTTCGCGCGCTCGGCCTTCCGCGCCCGCTTTGAAAGCAAGGGGCGCTTCGACGCCTACATGCAAAAGATCCCGACCTTCGTCATCACTGCGCCCTACCCGGCTTTCGTCGGCGTCGCAGCGATCCTGGCCGAACGCCTGGGCGGCGGCAATGCCGTGCCGTTCCTGGAACGCATCCGCAAGGCGCGCTCGCAGTTCTCGCCGGCCGAAGAACGCGTGGCCAGCCTGATCCTGGCGCATCCGCGCGCAGTCATGAGCGAACCGATTTCGGAAATCGCCCGTCGCGCCAACGTCAGCCAGCCGACCGTGATCCGCTTCTGCCGCACCATGGGTTGCCAGGGCCTGGCCGATTTCAAACTGAAGCTCGCCTCGGGCGTGACCGGCACCGTGCCAGTTACGCACAGCCAGGTGCATGTCGGCGACTCGTCGCTGGACGTCGGCGTCAAGGTGGTGGACAACACCATCGCGGCGATGATGGAAGTGCGCGACAGCCTCAACTCGGACACACTGAGCAAGGTCATCGAAGTGCTGAGCCACGCCACGCGCGTGGAGTTCTACGGTTTCGGCAGCTGCGGCCTGGTGGCGGAAGACGCGCAACAAAAATTCTTCCGCCTCGGCATTCCATCGACCGCCTACACCGATCCGCAATTGCAGGAAGTCTCGGCTTCGCTGCTGAAGAACACCGACGTCGCGGTCATCATCTCCAACTCGGGCCGCCTGCGTCATCTGGCGACCACGGTCGAAGTCGCGGTGAACTCCGGCGCCACCATCATCGCGCTGGCGCCGAGCAATTCGCAACTGGCCAAGCGCGCCGACTACACGCTGGCGGTCGAGCATGATGAAGGCAGCATGATGCACATCCCGATGGTGTCGCGCATCCTGCTGCTCTTGCTGGTGGACGTGCTGGCGGTGGGCGTGTCGCTGAACCGCTCAAGCCCGTTCGCGGAACTGCAGCGCCAGGCCAAGCGCGGCATCCTGGCGCACATCGCTTCGACGCACGACGTCCTCGGCGACAAGGTCTCGGCGGCGGATGATCATCCGGTGGAAAAGCACGGCGACGAAGGCAACAAACCCAATCTGATATCGCACACCAAGTAAGCGGCAGAGACGAGAAAGCAGGCCGCCTGTGCGGCATCTGTTTTCCACATAAAAATAAACCGGCAAGGCCTGTAAGGCTTGCCGGTTTTTCTTTGTTCGCGCTGTCCTCGTCCTTTGCCGCCGGTGGATCACGCCATCCGCGCAGGCAATAAAAAAGCCCGCTCAACATCGAACGGGCCAAGAGGGGGAGTTCCTCAGGATGTCACTACACCTACGACTACTCTGCGTTACGTGTGCCGCCCGACTAAAGTACAGCACGTTTGCTGCAGACCTGCGCGGGATGATTCCATCGCGACTATTAACGATGAAATCATGCCCACGAGGACGGTGCCGGGATCACGCGACCCCGGGCTTGTCTTGCATCAGAACGAGTGGCTGATACCAGTGTAGAACGCCTGCTGGTTTTGGCCCTTGATGCCGCCGCCGCCGTATTCGACCGAGAAATCGGAGTTGGCGCCGTTACGCACGGTGCCGACGGTCGCGTACAACAGAGTGCGCTTGGACAGGCTGTAGTTGCCGCCGAGGACAAACAGGTTCGCGCTGCCGACGCCTGCATTGACGTTCACGTGATAGGCAGCGCCGATCAGTGTCAGAGCAGGAGTGATCTGGTAGTTCGCGCCCAGCCAGTAGTGATTGGCGCGATCCGGCGAACCAGTCGCGACGGAATTCGCACGCAGGTTTTCATAACCCGCGAACAGCTTCAGCTTGTCGATGGTCACGGTGCCGCCCAGTGTCAGCTCTTTGGAAGAAGCGAACAGTGTGGAATATTGACCGTTGGTGTCGCGTTGCACGTCATAGATGGCGCGCAGTTCATAGGTCGGTTGCACATACGCCAGCGAAATACCGTCGCGGCTGCCGTTGTTGGAGACCACGCCCGGCGCTGTCGCTACACCCTTGGTGAACGAACCTGCAGCTTCGCCGAAGCCGTGCATGACGGTTGCAGTGAAGCCGCCGAAGTTTGGCGATTCATAGCTGACCATGTTGTTGGTTTGCGGCCAGTTGCGTTCCTTGACCAAGGTCGCGGTGCTCAACGCCTGTTGACCGGTAGGATCGAGTGCCCAGATCGGATCGCTTTGGATCGCCAGATCTTTACCCATTTTCAGGGTACCGGCAGAACCGCTCAGCCCGACGAAGGAACGACGTGTCCACAGACCCGAACCGCCGTTGACCTGGCCAGTCGACGCGTCGAAACCGTTTTCCAGGGTAAAGATTGCTTTCAGACCGCCGCCCAGATCTTCATTGCCCTTGAAGCCGAACATGCTGGTGCCCCATTCGTTGCCGTCGATACCCCATTTGCTACCGCGGGTGCCGTTGGCGCCAGCCTGGTTGCTTTGGTAGTTGATGCCGGCGTCGATACGGCCGTAGATGGTGACGTTAGTCTGAGCCTGAGCGCTTGCGCATGCGCCGGCCATGACGGCAGCAATAGCGAGCGGCTTCGCAATGAATGCGACCTTTGATGCTTTTTTCATTTCATCTCCTAAATTTGCTGTGGGGACTTCCACTATTTTTCGAGCATTGCACTCGAATTCTTTTTTTTGGGCATTGTTTCCACACACCCATGTGACGGCTGTGCTTCTTTTTGCCTCTCTACATTTTATGTAGTTTTACTAAAAATTTTATTTAATTCTACACATTAAAAAATTATTTTCCATGCTTTTTTTACCGCAACTACATAGATTTTATAGATTTAATGGGAATTACAACACTTACAAGCCATATAAACGAAGAATATGTGTACTAATGTTACAAGTAGCTTTGCTACTTATTGCTAGTTTTAAAACTACATTTTTTGTCGAAATATGTTGCCTCAGAGAATCTTATCTTTCCGGCAAGATGATTTTGAAAGCGTCAAAAGCAAAAGCCCGGCAATAAATGCCGGGCCTCTATATATAGACGCTCAAAAAGGGGGTTGCGAGGTGATACGCCGTTCAGTCGGCGACGCGCACCACCACCTTGCCGAAATTGCGCCCCTCGAGAAGACCGATCAAGGCCGCCGGCGCATTCTCGAGTCCCGCGACGACGTCCTCCCGCAGCTTTACCCGGCTGGCGGCGACCCAGGCGCTCATGTCGCGCTGGAATTCTGGATAGCCGTCGGCATAATGATCGAGGATGATGAATCCTTGCACGCGGAGGCGCCGGAACACCAATGCACTCAATAGTTGCGGCAAGCGATCCGGGCGCGCCGATATACCCTTCTCGTTGTAATGCGCGATCGAACCCGACACCGGAATACGCGCGTGGTCGTTGAGCAGCGGCAGCACGGCGTCGAACACCGGGCCGCCGACGCTTTCGTGATAGATGTCGATGCCGTCCGGACAGGCGGCGGCAAGCCGGCGTGCGAACTCCGAATCGCGCCGGTCCAGGCAGGCGTCAAAGCCAAGCTCATCGACGACGTAACGGCACTTGTCCACACCGCCGGCGATGCCGACTACGCGCGCCCCCTTGATCTTCGCGATCTGCCCAAGCACCGAACCGACCGCGCCGCTGGCGGCGGCCACCACCACGGTCTCCCCAGCTTTCGGCTGACCGATCTTGAGCAGCGCGTGATAGGCGGTGAAGCCGGGCATGCCGAGCACGCTCAATGCATAAGAAGGATGGGGTGCATCGCCGAGCGGCGTCAGGTCGCTGCCATCGGACAAGGCGTATTCCTGCCAGCCGTCGAAACCGAGCACCAGCTCTCCCTGGCGGAATTGGGGATTCCTCGACGCCACGACGCGACTGACTGTACCGCCCACCATCACGTCGCCCAGGGCCAGCGGCGGCGCATAAGATTCAGCATCGCTCATGCGGCCGCGCATGTAAGGGTCGAGCGACAGGTACATGGTCTGCAGCAGCAATTGCCCCTCCGCTGGCTCGCTTATGGCTGCTTGCTCAAGGTGGAAATCTGCTGGAACCGGCGCGCCGCGAGGACGTTGCGCCAGGACGATACGACGATTGACGAGGGGGTATTGGCGTTGCGGCATGTTTTCTCCTTATCGATTTGTCTGATGGGCCACGATATTAATAGACCGGTCGTCTAGTAACTGATTAAAATAAAAGCCGCCAAAATACTTCTGCATCTTGGCGGCCGTTGTAATTGAAGAGTCAGGCCGGCGAATCCGCCAGCCTCAGCAACTGCCGCGTGCTTGCCATGGCCGTATCAAGCGCGCCGCGATGGCGGCTGATCTTGGCCATCAGGCTGCCGCCCAGCCACAGTTGGTACAGCGTCGCCGCCAGCTCGGCCGGCTGCTGCGTGATCTGCAGCGATTGATCGGCGCTACCCTCCGCCAGGCAGCGCGTCACGCGCTCGATGATGCCGCGCGTGCCCCACTCCAGCGTGGCGCGCATGCTTTCGGACAGATCGGACACTTCGGCGCTGAGTTTGACTGCCAGGCAGCGCTGATCCGGATCCCCGCCGGTCTGGGTATCGAGCCAGTACTGCCAGTAACGCATCAGCCGCTGCGCCGCCGGATCACGGCCGCCCAGCAAGACATCGAGCTGGGCGTGATGACCGGTGAAATACCAGGTCAGCAAGGCGTCGCCGAAGGCTTCCTTGGACGCGAAGTAGTGATAGAAGGAGCCTTTGGGGACTTTGGCGGCGGCCAGCAACTCGGTCAGCCCGACCGCCGTGAAGCCCTTCTCCAGCATCAGGGACTTGGCGACATCGAGCATGTGCTGGCGTAGATCGGGGGGAGCGGTAGTCATGAGGAGCATATTAACCATGAATAGACCGGTCGTCTAGTTAACTTTATAAAACGAATGCCCGACCATCCAATGCCCGCTTGATGACGCATCTGCCAACAACGACTTAAGCAGTGAAATACTGCAGCTAGACAGTCTTTATGGCCCCTTGCCGGCGTCAGGCGTTGAAGGCGTGGTTGCGGCGACCGCGAAAACCGCCGCCTCGGTCAGATCCGCCAGCGCGTCAATGCTGGTTCCTGGGCTGCTATCCGCAGCAATCGGCGGCATCCAGTTACCGAGTTGCTGCCGTCTGCGTTCGGCTTCTTCCTGGCGTATGCCGCGGCCGCGCCGATCCGCCTCTTCGATGAAGTCGAGCAGAGTCTTGGGCTTCTTTTGCTGTTGCGCGCGGGCCGAAAGATGCACGATCACGCCGGCATCCTGGCGGACTGGCGCCGGCGTGATCGCCGGATCTGCGACAGTCTTCCGTGAAGAGTACGCGCTGTCTTTCAGCAGCGCCTGGCCGACAGGGAGTCCCGAGATCATTTTCATTTTCCTGGTTGCTGCAGCGATCCGCTGCGGGCTGCTATTTTTTTAGTACAACTGACCGCGCAGACTTGAGAGTTTATCGTCAGTATCAGAGGAATCTTGACGCTTGCAACAACAAAAAACGCGAGAGGAAATACCTCCGGCCACGTATGTTGATGAAAGCAAGTTGAGACGGCATTGCTTCACGTTGACTTGATGCGATTACCTAGCGCGGGTTACATCGAGAAAAATAAAAAAGGGCTTACGTTTTACCGTAAGCCCTTCTGAATTGCTGGTGGCCCCCCCGTGAGTCGAACACGGCACCAACGGATTATGAGTCCGCTGCTCTAACCAAGCATGAGCTAGGGGGCCTGAGTCCAGCCGGAACCGGAGTCCCGACCTGACTTAGTTACCTTCCAGGAAGCTCTTCAGCTTGTCGGAGCGCGACGGATGGCGCAGCTTGCGCAGCGCTTTTGCCTCTATTTGACGGATGCGCTCGCGCGTGACGTCGAATTGCTTGCCGACTTCTTCCAGCGTGTGGTCGGTCGACATTTCGATGCCGAAACGCATGCGCAGCACCTTGGCTTCGCGTGGCGTGAGGGAGTCGAGGATGTCCTTGACCACTCCGCGCATCGAAGCGTGCAACGCCGCATCAGCCGGAGCCAGTGTGTTGTTGTCTTCGATGAAGTCACCCAGATGCGAATCGTCGTCGTCGCCGATCGGCGTTTCCATGGAGATCGGTTCCTTCGCGATCTTCATGATCTTGCGGATCTTGTCTTCCGGCATTTCCATCTTGATGGCCAGCGTCGCCGGATCAGGTTCTGCACCGGTTTCCTGCAGGATCTGACGCGAGATGCGGTTCATCTTGTTGATGGTTTCGATCATGTGCACCGGAATACGGATGGTGCGCGCCTGGTCGGCGATCGAACGCGTGATGGCCTGACGGATCCACCATGTCGCATAGGTCGAGAACTTGTAGCCGCGACGGTATTCGAACTTGTCCACTGCCTTCATCAGGCCGATGTTGCCTTCCTGGATCAGATCGAGGAATTGCAGGCCGCGGTTGGTGTACTTCTTGGCGATCGAGATCACGAGGCGCAGGTTGGCCTCGGTCATTTCACGCTTGGCCATGCGCGCCTTCTTCTCGCCGGCGCCCATCTTCTTGTTGATGCCGCGCAGGTCCGGCAGCGGCAGCACGACGCGCGCTTGCAGGTCGATCAGCTTCTGTTGCAGTTCCTTGATGGCTGGCACGTTACGGGCCAGCACGACGCTGTAGGCGTGGTTGCCGCTGACTTCGCCGTCAACCCAGTCCAGGTTAATTTCGTTGCCCGGGAAAACCTTGATGAAATGCGCGCGCGGCATGTTGCACTTGTTGACGGCGACGTCGAGGATCTGACGCTCGATCTGGCGCACTTCGTCGACTTGCGCACGCAGTGTGTCGCACAGCTTTTCAACGACCTTGGCGGTGAAACGGATGCCCAGCAACTCGTTGGAAATGATTTCCTGCGCCTTGACGTACGGCTTGGAGTTGTAGCCTTCTTTTTCGAAGGCCTTGCGCATGTTGTCGAACTGGGTCGAGATGGTGGCGAACTTGCCCAGCGCATCGCGCTTGAGCTGTTCCAGCTGCTCGGCGGAGAAACCTGCCGCGCCGGAATTGCTGCTTTCGCCTTCTTCTTCCTCTTCCTCGTCGTCCTCTTCGTCGTCCTCTTCGTCTTCTTCATCCGAAGCGGCGGCGACAACGACTTCGCCTTCACTCATGTCAACCAAGCCGTCGACGATTTCGTCGACCTTGATTTCATCTTTCGAGATTTTGTCGGCGGCAACCAGGATTTCAGCGATCGTGGTCGGGCAAGCCGAGATCGCCTGGATCATGTCCTTGAGGCCGTCTTCGATGCGCTTGGCGATTTCGATTTCGCCTTCGCGGGTCAGCAGCTCGACCGAGCCCATTTCACGCATGTACATGCGGACCGGGTCGGTAGTGCGGCCGAAATCGGAGTCGACGGTCGACAGCGCTGCTTCGGCGGCGGCTTCGGCGTCGTCGTCGCTGGCGACGTTGGCGACGTTGTCGGACAGCAGCAATGTTTCAGCATCAGGCGCGTGCTCGTACACGGAGATGCCCATGTCATTGAACGTGCCGATGATGCCTTCGATGGCTTCCGGATCGACGATGTTTTCCGGCAGGTGATCGTTGATTTCGGAGAAGGTCAGGTAGCCGCGTTCCTTACCCTGCTTGATCAGGGTCTTGAGCTTTTGGCGGCGACGCTCGAGTTCTTCTTCGGTGGCTTCGGTGTCGGACGAGAACGCGTCTTTCAGCAGCGCCTTTTCCTTGGCCTTGCGGTCCTTGGCCTTGGCTTTGTCGACTGCCTTGAGTTCGGCGCGTTCCACCGCATTCAGTGCGGCGATTTCGTCGTTCTCGGGCTGGAATTCCTTCGGCTTGCGGCCACGGCGGCCCGGCACCTTGACGGACGGCAAAATGTAGCCGGACGTGTCGATGGCTGCCAGTGCGGCGGCGTCGGTCGTCTGGCTGACGCCAGGCGCGATCATGACGCTGACGTCTTTGACTTCGCTCTTGACTGCTGCTTTGGCGGCAGGCTTGGCGGTTTTCGGTTCAGGTTTCTTGATTGTCACAGAAGCTTTCGATTGCACAGAAGCCGGCTTGACGCTGGCTTGAGATAAGTTCTTCTTCGTTGGCGTTGCAGCCGCTTTGGTAGTTGCCTTGGCGACTACCGGCGCTGCAGCGCGAACCGCCGTAGAAGCAGGTTTGGCACTGGATTTTTTCGCCGAGGCTGTCAATGCAGCTTTCGCCGGCGAGCTTGTTGCCCTTACTGCCGTCGCCGTTGCTTTGCCGGTGGGCTTTGCAGCAGCTGTTTTCTTCGGGACCGATCGTGTTACAGGGGTCGACTTGCTTGCCGGCTTGACAGCCGGCTTGGTGTTTTTAGCGGAAGGTGTCGGAGTTTTTGCGGTTTTCTTCATTGCATCTGCCATAGAATCAAAGCCAAGTGAGTCAAACTCATTGCGCCATTCAAACCATGCTCTTCATGCATTTCATATCACTTGGATATGATTTGCCCGCGCAACGTTCCTAAATCTTTCGTCCCCTGCATTTCTTGTCCATGCGATGGCTTATTTGCCTTCATTCGCTCTATGGACCGATGGTTCAATGAATCTTTTGCCGCATCACGAGTTATGTTTCGCCGCGGAATTAAAGCCCTAGATTATATCATATATAGGGTGTTTTTCCCGTAGATCAAGGCAATCCTGAGCAACATCCCACCCTGATCGTCTTACAACCCCATTCAAAATCACCCGAAATCAGCACCGGTGAGACGCTTGAGATGCTCTTTTCGCTGCATCAATTCCCGGTAGCGGCTCTGAGCTACTTCATCCCTCAGGCCGGCGATGGACAATTGCTTCATTTCATCCTCAACCTGGCGCATTTTCATCTGACGCACTGCACCGGCCATCTCTTGCCGGACCACATCGAATTCGGATTCGGCTTCGGTCTCCGCTGCGATTTCGGCGATCAGACCTTCCAAATCCGCCCCGCCGTCGCGCAGCAATTCGACCAGCGTCGCGAAATTGGCCTGTTCGCCCATGCTGCGGCACGCCTCAACCAGTTGCGTCACCATCTGCGCATGATCCGGCGCGTGGTGACCGACCACCACCAGGGTGTCGTCGTCCAGGTCGCTGGACAAGGCCGGATGCGCCACCAGCAGCCGCACGATCTGCCGCTCCAGCCCGACCGGCGCCATGCGCTTGCTGCGCGGCGGCGGCGACCGGCGCGCGGCGGCTTGCACCACCGGCTTGGACAGCTCGAACAACGCCTCGATTTCTGCGGGCGTGGTCTGCGTGACCTGCGCCAGGCTGCGCACGATCTGCAAACGCAAGGACGACGGCGGCAGCGCCTGCAACATCGGCTTGGCGTCGAACTGCGCGCGGGCGCGGCCTTCCGGCGTGGTCATGTCGTTCTCGCCGACCACTTCCTTGATCAGGAATTGCGACAGCGGCATCGCTTCTTTAATCTGCTGCTCGAACGCTTCGGCGCCTTTTTCCCGCACATAGCTGTCCGGATCATGCTCTTTCGGCAGGAACAGGAACTTGATGATCTTGTTGTCCGACGCATGGATCAGGCAAGCGTCCAGCGCGCGCCTTGCGGCGCGTCGTCCGGCCGAGTCGCCGTCGAAGCTGAACACCACTTCGTCGGTCTGGCGCAATAATTTCTGCACGTGGATCGGCGTGCATGCCGTACCCAACGTCGCCACCGCCTGCGGGAAACCCAGTTGCGCCAGCGCCACCACATCCATGTAGCCTTCAGTCACCAGCACGTAGCCCGCTTCGCGGATCGCCTGGCGCGCTTCGAACAAACCGTACAGTTCGCTACCCTTTTGAAATAGCGGCGTTTCCGGGGAGTTCAAGTACTTCGGCTCGCCGCCGTCCATGACGCGGCCGCCGAAACCGATGACCTGGCCCTTGGTATTGCGGATCGGAAACATCACCCGGTGACGAAAGCGATCGTAACGCTTGCGTCCCATGCGCTGGCCGCCGTCCTCGTCGCTCTTGTCGATCACCAGCCCGGCCTCGACCAATGCCGGTGCCTCATAATCCGGGAACACCTTGCGCAGGGCATCCCACTCGTCTGGGGAATAACCGAGGCCGAACTTTGCGGCGATTTCGCCAGTCAGGCCGCGCCCCTTCAAATATTCAACGGCATTCGGCGCCGCACGCAATTGCTGGCGATAAAAATCGCAGGCCGCCGACATGGCATCCGACAAGGCCATGCTCTTGGCCTGCTGCTCGGCGCGTTGCGCCGGCGGGATGCGGTCGTCGTTGTCCGGCACCGTCATGCCGACGCCCTGGGCCAGATCCTTGACCGCCTCGACAAAGCCCAGGCCGGAGTATTCGATCAGGAAGCTGATGGCCGTTCCATGCGCGCCGCAGCCGAAGCAGTGATAGAACTGCTTGGTCGGACTGACCGTGAAGCTCGGCGATTTTTCGTTATGGAACGGGCACAGGCCCATGAAGTTGGCGCCGCCCTTCTTGAGCTGCACATACTTGCCAACCACATCGACTATATCGACGCGGTTGAGCAAATCCTGAATGAACGACTGTGGAATCACAGAGAGTTAATGTCCTGACAAGATTCAGGCAGCGGTCAAGGCGGCCTTGACCAGAGCGGATACGGCGGTCATGTCGGCGCGACCGGCCAGCTTCGGCTTCAACACGCCCATGACCTTGCCCATGTCCTGCGGACCGGCGGCACCGGTAGCGGCGACGGCGGCCTGAACTTCAGCCTTGATCTCGTCGTCGGACAGACCGGCGGGCATGTAAGTAACCAGGATGGCCAGTTCGGCCTTCTCGATGTCGGCCAGGTCCTGGCGACCGCCGGCTTCGAACTGGCTGATGGAATCCTTGCGCTGCTTGACCATCTTGTCGATGATCGCCAGCACCATCGCGTCATCCAGCTCGACGCGCTCATCGACTTCCTTTTGCTTCATCGCCGCGGTGATCAGGCGAATCGTACCCAGCCTGGCGGCCTCTTTGGCGCGCATCGCCGCCTTCATGTCTTCGGTGATTTGCTCTTTCAGACCCATTGCATTCTCCAGAGATAAGCGATTGATTCAATCTAGCACAAGCCCCAAGACCCGCCGCAAGAAGTGCGCAGCGAATGGTCTATATGAGACCCGCAGGGTATTGGAAAGCGTAGCGAGCAGGACCGACATTTGCTCGAGAAGCGCAGTCGTACGGATGTACGGCGAGCATCACAGAGCGAATGCCGGTTCGCGCAGTAGCTTTACAATGCCCTGCGAAATGCGAAAACCCGCTGTGGTGTTTACCAGAGCGGGTTTAACGTGGTCGCGCACACCGAGGCGGCGCGACGGGAAATTCTTAGTACAGCTTCTTAGGCAGTTGCTGGCTGCGGATGCGCTTGTAGTGACGCTTCACTGCGGCTGCCAGCTTGCGCTTGCGTTCTGCTGTCGGCTTTTCGTAAAACTCGCGCGCGCGCAACTCAGTCAACAGACCGGTTTTTTCAATAGTGCGCTTGAAGCGGCGCATGGCGACTTCGAACGGCTCGTTTTCTTTAAGACGAATAGTGGTCATGTAGATTCAAACCAAAGAGGTTAGGTTGGATACGGAAAGAACGCGATTTTAGCAGACCGAAGCGGCAAATGGAAGCTTTACCGTGGCTTTTTTCCAACCCACGGCAAAAAAATCCAAACAAATCAACGATCTGGGATGCGTGCCGGAAACATACACCCCTACTCAATCGCCTGCCCTGCCGCCACGCCCGACGCCCACGCCCACTGGAAGTTGTAGCCGCCCAGCCAGCCGGTCACGTCGACTGCCTCGCCGATGAAATGCAGGCCCGGCACCTTGTTGACCATCATGCTCTGCTGCGACAGCTCGCGCGTGTCGACGCCGCCCATGGTGACTTCGGCCTTGCGGTAGCCTTCCGAGCCGTTCGGCTTGATGGTCCAGCGATTGAGCGCTTCGCCCACCTGGCGCAGTTGCTTGTCCGGCATGTCGGCGATGCGCGCGGCGCCGTCGAATCCGTTGGCTTTGAGCAAGCCGTCGGCCAATCGGGCCGGCATCCATTGCCCCAGCTGGTTGCCGAGATTCTTCTTGAGCGTGGTCTTGCCTTCGATCAGCACCTCGGCGACGTCGATCTGCGGCAGCAGGTTCAGCGTCAGCGAGGCGCCCTGCTGCCAGAAGCTGGAAATCTGCAGGATCGCCGGACCGGACAGGCCGCGATGGGTAAACAACAGGTCTTCGAGGAAATAGCCGCGCTCTTTCTTGACGCCGGTTTCGACTTCGACTTCCAGCGCGATGCCGGCCAGGTCGACGAAAGGCTGCCAGCCGGCGCCGTCGAAGGTCAGCGGCACCAGCCCCGGACGCGTCTCGACCAGCTTGACGTCGAACTGCTTGGCGATGCGATAGGCAAAATCGGTGGCGCCGATCTTGGGAATCGACAGGCCGCCGGTGGCGATCACCACGTGGCGCGCCAGGATTTCGCCGGAATCGGTCTCTAGCCGGAACAGCTCGCCGTCCTTGCCGATGGCGGCCACGCCGCACGGCATGCGCCATTCGACATGGCCAGATTCGCATTCGGCCTTGAGCATGGCGATGATTTCTTCCGAGCTGTCGTTGCAGAACAGCTGGCCCTTATGCTTCTCATGGAAGCTGATCTGGTAGCGCTTGATCAGTGTGAGGAAGTCCTGCGGCGTATAGCGCGACAAGGCGCTTTTGCAGAAATGGGGATTTTGCGAGAGAAAGTTCTGCGGCGTCGCGCCGATGTTAGTGAAGTTGCAACGACCGCCGCCGGAGATGCGGATCTTCTCGGCCAGCTTGGACGCGTGGTCGATCAGCACCACCGACTTGCCGCGCTGCCCGGCCACGGCCGCGCACATCATGCCGGCGGCGCCGGCGCCGATTACTGCTAGATCGAAAGTTTGATTCATGCTTGCTTTCACCAGCCTCTTTCACTGGCGAAAGCAGGCGGCATTATTGGAAATAAGAAGGCGGCGACCGGTCCATCCACAGTTCGGACGACAGACGCATCATATCGTTGAGCGAGCCGCGCTGGGCAAATGCCTGGCGCAACCAGCCGGCGTCGCTGAGCCGGTTGTGCGCCATGTGGCGCAGGCGTTTCAGGGTCAATTCCTCGACCTCGTTTTGCACATACGGTTGCAGCAACTGCAATTGCAACAGCAAATGCTCGAAGATCGGCAGTTTACTCGAAGTCGCCGGCGTCTCGCCATGCAAAGCCAGCATGCCGTTCAATCCGAAGCGGCTGGCCTCGAACCGGTTGTACTGATACAGCAGGTAAAAGTCGTCGCGCAACACGAACGGCCGCTTGGTCAGGATCCAGCGCGCCAGCAGCTGCGCGTAGGCGCCCAGATGAGCGGCGTGCTCGATGGTCAGCGGCGTGTCGCAGACGCGAATTTCGACGGTGCCGTATTCGGGCTTGGGGCGGATGTCCCAGTAAAAATCCTTCATGCTGGCGACGATGCCCATCTGCAGCAGCTCGTCGTAATAAGTCTCGAACTCGGCCCATTTGGTCTGCACCGGCGCCGTGCCCGACAGCGGGAACGCGCGCACCACATTGCTGCGCGAGGAGTCGAACTTGGTATCCGCGCCCTGGTAGAACGGCGACGCCGCCGATAGCGCAATGAAGTGCGGCACGAAGCGCGAGAACGCATGCGTCAGATACAGCGCATCATCGCCATTGGCCACGCCGATGTGGATGTGCTGGCCGAACACGGTGAAGGTCTTCGCCAGGTAACCATATTTTTCGTGCAGGTGATAGAAGCGCTCGCTCGGTGTGATGCGCTGCTCGTTCCAGTGCTGGAACGGATGCGCGCCGCCGCCGGAGACGTCGATGTTGAGGTACTGCGCGCCATTGTTCAGGGCGCCGCGCAGGTCCTTCAACTCTTCGATCAGTTCGTCGACTCGGGTGTGGATGCCGGAGTTGAGCTCGATCATGCCCTGCGTCATTTCCAGCTTGATCTGCTTTTGCAGCTCGCGCGGTTCGATCCAGGTCAGCAGGTCGACGGCGTCGCTGGCGAGGTTGTAGTTGCGACGATTGACCAGCTGCAACTCCAGCTCGATGCCCATCGTGAACGGCGTCGACGACGTGAACGGCAGGATGCCGGCGCTGGACGTCGGAAAATGCGTCAGTCCTTCTTCTTGGAGAGTGGTAGTAGTCATTCGCGTCCGCTTTCACCAGATTTGATCAGAGCAAATTGCGTGGCGACGGGGCCAAACAATTCCAGCACGATCAGACATCCCGCCAGCAAAGGCACGACGTCGGACGTGGTATGCGGGTACAGGTTGGAAATCGTCTGCATCAGGCCGAGTCCCGCTTCGGTCATCGGCAGGGTGCCCAGCGTGAGCAGTCCGGCCTGCTTCCAGTTCATGCGTGCAAAACGGGCGAACAGGAACACGCCGCAGCCCATCGCCACGAAACGCGCGGCGATCAGGATCAGCACCGACAGGCCGACCATGCTCAGGTCCGCCAGGCGCATCGAGGCGCCCACGGTGACGAACAGCATCACCACGAACAATTCGTTGGCGACGCCGAATTCCAGTTCCATCAAGTCGTATTGGCGATCGAGGTTTTTCGACATGATGGCGAAAATCAGCATCGTCAGCATCACCGGCAAGTGCAACGCATGCGCCACGCCGATGGCCAGCGCGATGACCGAAATCACCAGCACGAACTGGCGACTGCCCTGGCGACCGAGCAGGCGCGCCAGCGGCATCATCAGCCAGTAAGTCAGATAAGCCAGCACCAGCGAGCCGATCAGCGAATACGCGGTGTGTTCGACCAGTGTCAGGACCGGCGTGCCCGACTCATGCGCGATCACCGGCAGCAAGGCATAGGCGGCCAGGATCGCAACAAAGTTGTTGAGCGCAGTCATGGTCGCCAGACGACGCGTGACCTGGCCTTCAGCCTTGAGGTCACGCAGCACCACCAGCACCACGGCCGGCGCGGTGGCGATGGCCCACACGCCGCCCAGCAGGGCCAGTACGTTGGAGGTGCCGAACCATATCAAGGCCAGGCTGACGAAGGTGAAGCACAGCACGGCGGAGGTGACGACGGTGGCCAGCAGCCACTTCTCGCGGCGCAGCCAGCCGATGTCGACATAGCGTCCGAGTTGATACACCACCAGCGCGACGGCGATGTCGGCGAAGATATTGGTCACGCTCAGCACGTCGCCGGACAGCCAGTTCAGGCCGCCGCCGCCGAGGATGAAACCGACGATCAGATAACCCGTGATGCGCGGCACCCATGGAGACTTCGACACGATATGACCGGCTATCAGCCCGAACAGCAACAAGCTGCCGAACAGCAGCAACGCGTTCCATTGGATCGGTTGTGCAAGGGCGAAAGACGGAAGAGTCCACTGCATAGCTCCTCCTGACAGTTTTATTTTGACGGTGCGCGCTTCGCCTGTTCCTTGGCGACGCTGTTGGACACGCACTGATGATTGATATGAAGCGATGCTTCCTGAACATTAACCGCGTAGGGAACCCGAGGTTAAACCATTTTTGTATTAAACGAAATTTTTTCCTGTGATCTGATCGTCGTTTTGTTTGCGGTTGAGTGGCGAATGCGTTGCCATTATTCCCAAAGCCGACCATCGGCAGTTATCAGCGCAGACCTTATTCGCTTGTCAGAAAACACTGACAATAAGGCCGTGCGATACCGCGCAAGCTGCGCCTGGTAAGCGGCGCGCTCGCTGTCGAGCAGATTGCGCTTGTAATCGAGCACCCATACTTCGTCGTCGAACACCACTACACGGTCGCAACGCAATACGCCGTCGGTTGTGACGATTTCCATTTCATCGCGCGCATGGCGATGCAAAGCGGGATTGAAGAAACGCTCCAGCGCCGGTTGCGCCAACATGTTGACGGCCTGGGCGCGGATCACCGCCGCCAGCGGACGCGGGCACGGCAGCCAGCGTGCAATCATCGCTTCGTCGGGCAAGGCGACCGGCCAGGTGCGCGCGTGCAGCGCACGTTCGAGCAAGGCGTGCAAGGCCACGCCTTCGTCGATGGCATCGTTGCTGTAACTGTCCGGCGTATCGACCGCCGGCGCCGGCAGCGGCGTCGGAATGAACAGCGGCAGCGTGAAACGTTCTTCGCGCTGTTGCCCGGCGTCGTTGATCTGCGCCAGCGGCATTATTTGTTCCACGCCCTGCTCTTCGCCCGCGCGGTCGAACAGTCGGCTGTACCAACTGCCGTCCTGGACGCCGCCTTCGAGCGCGCCCTTGGTGCCGGCCACGCCGCTGACGATCAGCAATTGCTTGGCGCGTGTCAGCGCGACGTAGAGCAGGTTCCAGTCTTCCTGCATCTTGAAATGTTCTTCAGCGTCGAACCAGCGGTCGCGCGCCGTGCCGCGCTCGCTCTTGCGACCGAAGGCGGAGAAATGCGTAGGCGCGTCCTGGTCCTGCGGCCAGTCGCACAGGATGCCGATGTTGTCGTTGGCGGGATCGCTGTGATTGGTATCCATCATCACGACCACCGGCGCTTCCAGGCCCTTGGCGCTGTGCACGGTGAGAATGCGCACGGCGTCGGCGGCGGCGTCGATGCTGGCCTCGTCGGGCGCATCGCTTTCGGCGTGGCGCTGCAATACGCGCAACGCATCGATGAATTTCGGCAGGCTGGGATAGCGGCCGGCGTCGAGATTGAGCGCGAGTTCGACGAAGGCTTCGATGTTGCCAAGCGCCTGGCTGCGCATGGACGGCGCGACGACCTGAGCGTAACGCGCCGCCAGTTGGCCTTCGTGCAGGATGCGGTCGAGCAGATCGTGCACGGGGTAATGCGGCGCGGCATCCAGCCATTGCGCCAGCAAATGCGCAGCGCGTGCGACGGCGGCCGATGCAGTGCCTGATTGCTGCGCGGCCAGCACGCGTTTCCACCAGTCGGATTCGGTGCGTTGCGCCAGCGCGATCAGGTCGTCGTCGGAAGCGCCAATGATCGGACTCTTCAGCACATGGGCCAGCGCGCGCGTGTCGTTGGGTGTGATCAGGAAAGTCAGCAGCGCGATCAGGTCGGCGATCTCAAGCGAGTCAAGCAAGCCGCCGCGCTTGTCAGAGACGAAGGGAATGCCGGCCTCGCGCAATGCGCTTTCATACGCAATCAAATGGCGGCGCTTCTTCACCAGCAGCATGACGTCGCCCCACCTGAGTTCGCGCCCGTCGACTTGTATGCGCTGACGCGCCAGCAGGATTGCCTGCGCCACCTGGCGACCTTCGTCGCGCCGGCGCGCATCGTCTTCCTCCTCGCGCGGGGTGATCAGCGGATTGCGCAGCGCCGACGGCGCGCCCTCGTCCTTGTCCTCTTCGGCAAGCTCGGGCGCCTGCACCAGCGGCAAGCGCCAGACGGCGCCGCCGTCCATGCCCAGCGTGGTCTGCGGCGCGAACAACTCATTGCGGCCGGTGAAACTGGTATTGAGTACGTCGACGATGACGCTGGCGTTGCGGCGCGTCTGGTTGGCGCGCAATACGGCCGCGCCTTGCTCTTCCAGCAAGGCGCGCGCGGCCGCGAACACGCGCGGCTCTGCGCGGCGGAAACGATAAATCGATTGCTTCGGATCGCCCACGATGAACACGCTAGGCTGCGCCGCATCGCCGCCGTAGGCGCGCAGCCAGGCGCGCACGATACTCCATTGCAGCGGATTGGTATCCTGGAATTCATCCAGCAGGATGTGCTTGTAGCGCGCATCAAGGCGGCTTTGCAGATAGGCGGCGCTTTCCTCGTTGGTCAGCAGGCGGTAGGCGTGCCATTCCAGATCGGCGAAATCGAACACGCGCTGCTCAGCCTTCACTTCCTGATAGGCGTCGAGATAAGCTCGTCCGGCGGTGAACAAGGCGCGATTGAGCTTGATCACGATGCCTTCGGCGCTGCGCCGTTGCAACTGCCGCAATTCATTGCCGGTCAGCTCGAACACTTCGTCGAACAGCGACACGGCGACATCTTCGTCGACGCCGTAGTGCTTGCTCAACGCAGCCTTCAAATCCTTGGTCTTGGTGTTGCCGCGCGGCTTGCCGTTGTCGTCATAGAACTGTGTCGCCAAGGCCCCGAACTGCTCCACCGACGCCTCGCCGCTCACCAGCGTTTCAATGGCGACGGCGCGCTTCTGGTTGGTTGCCGTGCCTTTGCCGAGCAAGGAGGAAATCTCGTACAGCCGCGCCTTCAGGGCCTCGTCGGTCCAGACGGTCAGTCGCGCGTCGCGCGCCGCGTCGGGTCCGCATAACGCCTCCAGCCATTGCAGCGGCGCGTCTTCCGACGACAGCGGCGGCATGGTCGCGGCCCACCATTCGGCGCGCTTGTCGAGGAAAGAGTCGAGAAGATTGCGCGCACCGCTGTCGCCGGCCAGCTCGTACAATTCCAGCAAGGCGAGTTTGATCTCTTGCTGCGCCGGCTTTTGTACAGACTGCATGAAGCGGCGGTAAGCCTCGTTTATGATCTCGCCGTTTTTTTCCGTCAGCGCATAGCCGTGCGGCACGCCCGACGCCAGCGGAGCAATTTGCAGCAAGCGGGCAAACCAGCTGTGGAAAGTGTCGATGGACAGCCCCTGCTGACCTGCCAGTATCTGCTCGTACAGCGAGCGCGCCAGTGGCATCACGCGCGGCAATTCATCGGCGCCGACGCCCCGTTCCAACAGCAACTGGCGCGCCTGTTCGGCCGGCGCCAAGGTCAGTTCGTGCAACAACTCCATCAGGCGTTCGCGCATTTCCTGCGCGGCCTTGCGCGTGAAGGTGATCGCCAGCAGTTCGGCCGGCTGCGCGCCCGCCAGCAGCAGGCGCAACATGCGCGCCACCAGCAGCCAGGTCTTGCCGCTGCCGGCGCAGGCCTCCACCACGACCGACTGGCGCGGATCGCAGGCGGCTGCGGTGAAGGCCGCCGCTTCTGCGGGGCGACCGTTGATTTCGTAGGCGGCGATTGCGCCTTTGTCCATGTTGTTCATATCGCTCATTGCCAGACTCCCTTGCGGCACAGTCCGCGCACATCGCAATACTGGCAAACCGATTCAATGCCGTTGGCCGGCAGCGGCGCATCGTTGGCGATGGCTTGCACGACCGTGATGATCTGCTGCTGCAAGGCCTGCTGCTGCTTCTCAAAATCAGGTGCCGCGACGTCGCCGGTCTTGTCCCGCGACGGTTCCAGCGCGACGTAATGCGCGGCGGCCATGGTCTGACCGGACAACAATCCGTAGAACGGCAACTGGTGATCCTCGGCGTTTTTGAGCTTGGCGACCAGCGACGGCAGCGAGCTGGTTTTATAGTCGAGCACGGCGCGTTCGCCTTCGGCGTTTTCATCCACCCGGTCGAGGCGGCCGTACAACTCGATGCCGCCGTCCGGCCAGGACAGCGCATGCTGCAACGGCAATTCGCCGAGCACGAAATGCCAGCCCAGCGCTTCACGCTCGTTGGCCCAGACCAGATAGGCCGGCATCACCTTGCGCCAGCGCGCTTCGTAACCGAGTGCGGCGGGATGCTCGCGGATGGCCTTGCCGAACACGTCATCCGAGATGGTCGCCAGCAAGGCCGGACGCTGCTCGACCGGGGTCTTCGCATCACGCAGCGCTTCGTGGTACTTCATCAGGATTTCATGCAGCCAGCCGCCGTAGTCGCGCTTCTCCGGCATGTCGGACAGCTCATCCATGACGTTCACGCGCAGCATGTGCTGGGCGAAGAATTGATACGGACACGCCACCAGCCGGTTGTAGGCGCTGGCCGAGAGCCGCGCCGGCGTCAGCTCCGCCGCCGACGGCGCCGGCATGTTGGCGGGTTCCGCAAGCAGTTCGTGCAGCGGCAGATCGTGGCGCAATTCGCGCAACGGCGCCATGCCGGCTTTGGCGAGACACAGTTCGAGACGCTCCAGCCACGGACTCTTGGGATTCGGCTCGCCGTCCTTGTGGGTCTGCCAGCACAGCACCACGTCGCGATTGGCGCACAGCAGTTCGGTCAGGTCGCGCAATTGCTGGTGCTGGCGCGACAGCCGCGTGGGTAATCCAAGCTCGTGGCGCACCGCGTTCGAGAAGAACAGCGTTTCCTGCGGCTGCGACGGCAGGTGCTCGGCGTCGGCGCCGATCACCAGCACCGCATCGAAATTGCGCAGGCGCGCGCCGTTGAGCGGCAGCATGACGATGCGACGATCGGTGATCGGCGGCATGAAGGTGACGGCGTCGAGCTGCAGGTTCAACAGCGCACGCCACTCGGAGAAGGAAAACAGTTCGCCGCCGTCGGTATCCGTCTGGCGCGCGCCGAGGTCGTCCAGCAATACCAGCACCTGCTGCCCGGCGATGTCCTGCGCGAACGCGTCGCGCATATCGAGCGCATCCAGAAGTTGCTGCGCGCACGCGCTCCAGTCTGCCAGAGTCTTGCGGCCGTCGAACAGCGCGGCCTGCGCAGCCACCGCCTGCAAGACTTCAGCGGCGAGCGAACCGCCCTTGAACACCGCCTGCACGCTGCGCCACTCGCCGGAAATATTCTCGCGCCGCAATTGCCATTCGATCTGCATCACCGCCGCGCTCTTGTCGGCCATGCCGGCGAAGATGAACGGCGACTTCAGCAAATCCAGCAATGCGGTAGTTTCGCCGCGCGAGGTGACGACGTCGCACCATGCCGCCATCGCCGCGGCCGCGCGCGTGGTCGACAGCTTCCAGCCGGTTTCGTCGGCCACCGAGACTTGCGCGCGCTCCAGCAAGGCGCGCAGGCGACGGGCGCTGACGCGGTCCTGGGCCACGATGGCAATGTCATCCTTGCCCTGCCGCAGCCAATCGAGCACGATCTGCGCGCTTTGCAGCGAAGCGTCTTCGAGACTCGCGGCCGGGCACAGTGCCAGCGTCGGTGCATCCATCTGCGGCGCGAACAAATCGTCCGGCGCAGGCGCCAACGGTGCATCGCACAATTCCGGCCAGGCGGTCTGGTACAGCAACGGGATATCCGGGCCGCGCCAGTCGATCTGTACCGGCTGCACTTCGGCGTGTTCGGCGTAGGCTTCGAGGAAGGCCAGCTCCATCGGCTCCGGCGCCACCGGACTGATCCACATCAGCGGCGCCAGGGGCGTGTGGGCGCCAGGCCGGGCCAGCGCCAGCATGCGCGCGTAGCGCTGTGCAGTCTTGTCGTTGCCGTCGAGCTGGCTCTGCCAGATCGACCAGACCAGTTGCGCCTCGTCCGAGAGCATGCTGCGCGCCGACGGCGACAGCTGCGCCAGTGCAGCTTGCCAGCGTTCGTCCGCATCGCCGGGCGTGCGTTCCATGGCCGGCAGCAAAGCCTGAGTCAATTCGTCCGACAGCGACAGCAGCGTCTGCGCCAGCGGCAGCAGGTCGGTGTTGCGGCGCGCCGTAAACATCTTCTTGAGCCAGCCGTGCTGACGCAATTGCGCGTACAGCTGCATCAGGCGTTCGCTGTCGTCCTGCTGCGGCTGAGGCGCCTGCATGGCGAGCCAGCCGGCCATGGTGTTGATGCGCGGCGGAATAAAGCCGATCTGTTGCAGCGCCTGGGCCAGCGCAGCGCGCCAGTGCACCGCATGCGAAAACGCCGGCACCACCACCTGATAGCCCGAAAAGTCGCGCGATCCCGCCGCCATGGTAGCGCCCAGCATGTGTTCCGCCTCCAGCAAGGCAGCTGCGGCCTGCGGCCAGAAATCGATGGAAGGACTGATCAGCAGGGGCGAGTGCAGCATTGAAAAGAGGGCCGGAGAGAAAAATATATTTATCGAAATGATTGCCGGAATCTATCGACCCGGCACGTCTTTGCGGCATTGTATGCGACCGGCCGGGTCAATTGCCAACCGCCGTGCAACAGGCTTTGCCGGATGAGGGCCTATCGGCGGCGGCAAGACGCACTTTTCCCGAAAATGGGTTATGATTGCCTCTGTACCCCGCCGAATACCCGTTGCCGCGCTTCAAAATAACTTGAATCAGGGCACAACGACTCCATCTGCTTTAAGCAAAGTTACGCAATGAAGCAACTCCGGAAGCGTTGATGGCATACGCCAAGCAAATGGTATGTTCCCCCGGCGCTATTTGACCACTTACTTATATATTCCCTCAGATCGAGGATCTACCATGAGCGAAAACATCAAACACATCTCCGACGCCTCTTTTGAAGCAGACGTCCTGAAATCCGACAAGCCGGTCCTGGTGGACTTCTGGGCTGAATGGTGCGGTCCTTGCAAAGCGATCGCCCCGATTCTGGAAGAAGTCGCCAAGGAATACGACGGCAAGCTGCAGATCGCCAAGCTGGACGTCGATGCGAACCAGGCCATTCCGGCCAAGTTCGGTATCCGCGGCATCCCGACGCTGATCCTGTTTAAGAACGGTGCAGCAGCAGCGCAAAAAGTCGGCGCTTTGGCAAAAGGCCAGCTGACTTCGTTCATCGACAGCAACATCTAAGATTCACGGCGGCGCTGCGCTCGCATCGCCGCCCGTGCCTGCAGCTTGAATCAACCTGCAGGCCTGTTCTTTTTTGGTTTCCTTCGTTAGTTTCTCTTTAACACACCACGCAATTCCCTCCCCCACCTTTTACTATTCCCATCCCGGGACACTCTTATGCACTTATCAGAATTAAAGGCGTTACACGTCTCCGCATTGCTTGAAATGGCAATTGGCCTGGACATCGATAACGCGGCGCGCCTGCGCAAACAAGAACTGATGTTCGCGATCCTCAAGAAACGCGCGAAATCGGGAGAACAAATTTTCGGCGACGGCGCCCTTGAAGTGTTGCCTGACGGCTTCGGCTTCCTGCGCTCGCCCGACGCCAGCTATATGGCGTCCACCGACGACATCTACATTTCGCCCTCGCAAATCCGCCGCTTCAACCTGCACACCGGCGACTCCATCGAAGGCGAAGTGCGCACACCAAAAGACGGCGAGCGCTACTTTGCGCTGGTCAAGGTCGACAAGGTCAACGGCGAAGCGCCGGAAGCCTCCAAGCACCGCATCCTGTTTGAAAACCTCACGCCGCTGCACCCGAACAAGATCATGCAGCTCGAGCGCGAAATGCGCGGCGAGGAAAACATCACCGGCCGCATCATCGACCTGATCGCGCCGATCGGCCGCGGCCAGCGTGGTCTGCTGGTGGCGTCGCCGAAGTCCGGTAAATCGGTCATGCTGCAACACATCGCCCACGCCATCACCACCAACCATCCCGACACCGTGATGATCGTCCTGCTGATCGACGAACGTCCGGAAGAAGTGACCGAAATGCAGCGCTCGGTGCGCGGCGAAGTCGTAGCATCGACTTTCGACGAACCGGCCACACGTCACGTCCAGGTCGCCGAAATGGTGCTGGAAAAAGCCAAGCGCCTCGTCGAAATGAAGAAGGACGTGGTCATCCTGCTGGACTCGATTACTCGTCTGGCACGCGCCTACAATACCGTGATCCCGGCGTCCGGCAAGGTCCTGACCGGTGGTGTCGACGCCAACGCGCTGCAACGTCCGAAGCGCTTTTTCGGCGCCGCACGCAACATCGAAGAAGGCGGTTCGCTGACCATCATCGCCACCGCCCTGATCGAAACCGGCAGCCGCATGGATGACGTGATCTACGAAGAATTCAAGGGTACCGGCAACATGGAAGTCCACCTGGAGCGTCGCCTCGCCGAGAAGCGCGTCTACCCGGCAATCAACCTCAGCAAGTCCGGCACCCGCCGCGAAGAACTGCTGATCAAGCCGGACCAGCTGCAAAAAATCTGGGTCCTGCGCAAGCTGATGTACGACATGGACGAAATCGAAGCGATGGAGTTCATCCTCGACAAGATGAAGTCGACCAAGAACAATGCCGAGTTCTTCGACATGATGCGTCGCGGCAGCGAGCGTTAATTCACGCCATGCCTTGCCGGCGACGCCGTGTTGGTCGCCGTTGACGCTGTCGATTAAAAAATCCGCCCGGGAGACCTGGCGGATTTTTTTACGGCTGCTCTCCTGCGTGAACAGCCGTGAAACGATTCACGGCTTTTTTGCTCAGGTGACAATCAGCGATCCCGACATGCTTTCATGGCCGGAGCCGCAAAAGATGTCGCAGTAGAAGGTGAACTCTCCGGTCTTGTCCGGCACCATGCGCAGCCGCGACACCTTGCCCGGCATCATGTCGGCGCGCACGCCGAAGTCGGGCGCGTTGAAGCCCATGGGAATGTCGAGGCTGATCAGCTCGAACACCACAGGTACGCCTTTCTTCAAATGGATCACGGACGGTGCGAAGTCGAAGCGTTTGGACGTAACCTTGATCACGCGTTCCTTGCTTTCCGCTGCTGCCACCGCCAGCGTTCCCAGGCCGAGCGCCGCGCAGCCGCTCATCAGCAGGCGGCGCTTTTTATCCACGATCTTCATGTTCATGATTTGTCCGCCCCCACCGCCAGTTCAGTGATGGCATAGCCTGGCTCGCGCGCGCTGGTTTTCACGGTGCGTACACCCAGGCCCTGGTAGGGATGCGCGCGGTCCCACGGCAAGGGCGAGCGCTTGGGCTGCGAACCGGGCGCCGGCAAGGGAAAGATCAGCGACTTGGCCGAGTGATGGGCGATGTGGCCGGTCATGTGATGGTTTTCCTGATGGATATGACCGTAGAACACCGTGACGTTGGCATGCGGCATCAGCAATTCCACCGCACGCGCACCGTCGCGCGTGGCCCAGTCCCATTGTGGATACAGGTCGAACAGCGGACGGTGCGTGAACACCACGATGCGAGCGTCGGCCGGTTGCCGTTGCAGGTCCGCCGCCAGCCAGGCAAGTTGCTGGTCGCCGATGCGCGCGGCCGGGTCCGAGACGTTGTCGAGCACGATGAAATGCACGCCCTTGTGATCGAAGGTGTAATTGGTCTTGCCGAAAAACTCCTGATACGCCTTGCCGTTGTCCAGTGCCGCGTCGTGCTCGCCCGGCATGAAGTAGATGGTCTTCACTTTCAGCGCGCTGACGATTTCCTTGAATTCCTTCAGGCGCTGGCGGCGTTCCCGGGGATCGTCGGTGGTGTGCGTGAGGTCGCCCGTAAAGACGATGAAATCGGGTAGCTGCTCCAGGGTGTTCACGGTGGCGACGGCCTTTTTGAGCGTGCCTTTGGCGTCCGGATTGACGTCGCCCTCGAAGCCCCAGTGCGAATCCGACAGCTGCACGAAGAAGAAATCGTCGGCAGCAGCAGCCGCGCCACCCTCGGCTGCGTCCGCCCAGCCGCTCAGGCCCGAGGCGAAGACGACTCCGCCCAACCCCGCCAAGCGCAGGAAGCCGCGCCGGTCGAGGGTATTGTGTTGTTCGCCTCGCTGGTTATCGTGATTGAAATTGTCCATATCGTTGTTACCATCGTTGTCCATGACGTCCTCCCAGGTTGAACCGATCACCTGATCGATACCTGCCTAAACCGGAGACCGTCGAGATTTATTCCCGCTTTATTTTTTGCGCGAACGGGAATAAAACTGCCGTGTCGCCAGTCTCGTAGGGATAAACCATGGAAACGCATGCATGAGCGAACCGACCAAGAACGAAAGATTTCAAATGTTGGTGACGCCGCATCTGAACTCGGCATTCAACCTGGCCTGCTGGCTCACCCGCAGCCGCCCCGATGCGGAAGACCTGGTGCAGGAGGCCAGCCTGCGCGCCTTCCGCTTCGTTGACGGCTTTCGCGGCGACGACGCGCGCGCCTGGCTGCTGACGATCGTGCGCAATACCTTTTACACCTGGCACCAGGAACAACATGCGCAACAGCAAAACACGCTCTTCGACGAAGAATTCCACAGCCTCGATGCGGCCGATGCCGGCGAGGTGCGTCACCACGACAACAATCCGGAGCAGCTGTTGCTGCGCAAGGACAGCGAGCGCCAGCTGCAGCGCGCCCTCGCCGCCCTGCCTCTGGAATTCCGCGAGGTGATGGTGATGCGCGAGCTGGAGGACCTGTCGTACAAGCAAATAGCCGCCATCGTCGGTATTCCGATCGGCACGGTCATGTCGCGCCTGGGCCGCGGGCGCAAGCTGCTGGCCAAGAGTCTCGCTCCGGCACATCAGGGGGAATGATGGAACACACTGAAATCATGGAGTTGCTGCCCGCCTACGTGGATCAGGAGCTCGGCATCGCCGAAACGCTGACCGTGCAACGCCACCTCGACGGCTGCGCCGACTGCCGCCGCGAATACGCCGAACAGGCCGCGCTGAGCAAGCGCGTGAAGAGCGAGGCCGGCTATTTCAATGCGCCGGCCGAACTGGCCGCACGCATCAACAGCGCATTGCCGCAAGGAAAGCTGCAGCCGGCCCGTCCGTCGACACGCTGGAACCTGAATTGGAATTTCAGTTGGCTGCAAGCCGGCAGTGCGATGGCGACCTTGCTGGTGGCGGTATGGAGCGTCGGCTTCTACTTCAGCCTGCCGTCGGCGCAGGAGCGCGTGGCCGATGAAGTCATCGCCAGCCACGTGCGCTCCCTGCAGGCTGATCACCTGACCGACGTGGCTTCCACCGACCAGCATACGGTCAAGCCATGGTTCAACGGCAGGCTCAGCTTTTCGCCGCCGGTGATCGATCTCGCGGCCCAGGGCTTCATGCTCGAAGGCGGCCGACTGGACTATCTCGACGGTCATCCGGTGGCGGCGCTGATCTATCGTCATCAGAAGCACCCGATCAACCTCTACATCTGGCCGGCGAGCGGCAAGGACGCCGGTCCGCAGGCGCTGGCCAGCCGCGGCTACCATCTGGTGCGCTGGAACAGCGATGAGATGACTTACTGGGCGGTGTCCGACGTCGGCGAAAATGAATTGCTGAAGTTCTCCGGCATCCTGCGGCTGGCGGCGCATCAGTAAAAGCAGGCCTCCCAAAGCCGTGCTTCCTGCGCAGCTTTTTTCATCTTCCGTTGGTTTCCGGCAGTCGTGGAGAAACCGCTTGACCGCAATTTTCTTCCTACACTACTATTTCAGCCACGCCGCACTCTGCGCAAAGACAGATCCGGCAATAAAAATTAAATCGAGAGACAGCACGAACCGGTAGGTTCACCCAGTTCATACCGTTCAGATCATTTACCGGCATCGTTCACATTGCCGGGCATTCATCCGCAAGTGCAGCACCGTTGTACGTTGTAGAGCACCGCAGTACTGCCGGCCATGGATCCATGCCGGGGTTTCAGATCACCGTCCACCAGACGGCATAAAAACAGCAACGCAGACACAACCAATCAGGAGGAGCAAAAGATGAAGGTCAAGATGACAGCCATCGCGGCGACCGTGGTCGCCGCATGTGCAGCAGGATTCGCCGGACCGGCGGCAGCGCAGATTTCGGGGGACGTGGTGAAGATCGGCCTGATCACCGACTTGTCGGGCGTCTACATCGACATCGACGGCCAGGGCGGCATCGAGGCGATCAAGATGGCGATTGCCGACTTCGGCGGCAGCGTCAACGGCAAGAAGATCGAACTGATTACCGCCGACCACCAGAACAAGGCCGACATCGCCGCCTCCAAGGCGCGTGAATGGTTCGACCAGCAAGGCGTGGACATGCTGATCGGCGGCACCAATTCCGGCACCAGCCTGGCCATGGCCAAGGTTGCCGGGGAAAAGAAAAAGACCTTCATCGCCGTCGGCGGCGCTACCGCGCGCCTGACCAACGAAGAATGCACGCCCTACACCATCCACTATGCCTACGACACGGTCGCGCTGGCCAAGGGCACCGGCTCGGCCATCGTCAAGAACGGCGGCAAGAGCTGGTACTTCCTGACCGCCGACTATGCCTTCGGCGCCTCGCTGGAAAAGGACACCTCCGACATCGTCAAGTCCAATGGCGGCACGGTGGTGGGCGCGGTCAAGCATCCGCTGGGGGCGTCCGACTTCTCTTCGTTCATGCTGCAGGCGCAGGCGTCGAAGGCACAGATTCTGGGCCTGGCCAATGCCGGCGGCGACACCATCAACTCGATCAAGGCGGCCAACGAGTTCGGCGTCAACAAGACGATGAAGCTGGCCGGCCTGCTGATGTTCATCAACGACGTACATGCGCTGACCCTGCAGGTGACTCAGGGCATGTACCTGACCGACGGCTGGTATTGGGACATGAACCAGGAAACCCGGGACTGGTCCAAACGCTACTTCGCCAAGATGAAGCGCATGCCGTCGATGCTGCAGGCGGCGGACTATTCGGCGACGACCCAGTACCTGAACGCGGTGAAAGCCAGCGGCACCGACGATCCGGACAAGGTCATCGCGCAGATGCACAAGACCAAGATCAACGACTTCTTCGCCAAGAACGGCTACATTCGTCCCGACGGCCGCATGGTGCACGACATGTATCTGATGGAAGTGAAGAAGCCGTCCGAATCGAAGTATCCATGGGACTACTACAAGGTGGTGCAGACCATTCCTGCCGAACAGGCATGGACCACCAAGGCTGAATCGAAGTGTTCCCTGTGGAAATAAGCTTGCGCTGACAAACCTGCCGGCGGGCTTCTTTCCCGTCCGGCGGCGTCTCATCGGCCTGGAAAAACGGCCCGGAATTGGCAAAAAACAACAACTGCGCCCAGCCACCGACCATTTAGCTTTGGCGCAAACCCATGATTTCATTGTATAATTTCGGACTTTTCACCGGCAAGTGATCGACAATCGGGTCAAGAAGCAAGGCGACCGACGAAGTGACGATTGGCTACCACTACTTTTCAAGGCAAAAAAATGAAACAAGGCATTCACCCGGATTACCGCGAAGTTCTGTTCCACGACGTTTCGAACGACTTCAAGTTCATCACCCGTTCGACTATCGGCACACGCGAAAAGGCCGAATTCGAAGGCAAGGAATACCCACTCGTGAAGATTGAAGTTTCTTCCGAATCGCACCCGTTCTATACCGGCAAGCACAAGATCGTCGACACCGCAGGTCGCGTCGAGAAGTTCCGCCAAAAGTTCGGCACAGTCGGTTCCAAGACTGCAATCGCAGCAGAATAATCTCTGCACGATGTCAAAAAAGGCAGCTGAGGCTGCCTTTTTTGTTTTTTGTGGAAGGGGGTGCAGCTTTACCGCTGCACGGTTGCCCGCCGTTACCATCCAATACATCCTTTAACGGAATTTTGCTGCACAATATCGGCTACCCGATAATTGCACCCGCACAGTGCAGCAAAACGTACAAGAGCAATAACACCTTGATGAAGCCAGTCCGCCTCCCTGCCGCCGCGACCAATGCTCTGCCTCGCTGGGGCCTGCTCGCGCTCGGTTTGCTGTACATCCTGCCCGGCCTGATCGGCCGCGACCCGTGGAAAAACGATGACGCCGCCAGCTTCGGCATCATGTGGACCATGGCGCACGGCAACCTGATGGATTGGCTGGCTCCCAACATCGCCGGCATGGCGATGCCCGCCGAAAGTCCGCTGGCCTACTGGTTCGGCGCCATCTGCATCAAACTGTTCGGCTGGCTGCTGGGCGATCCGCTGGCGGCGCGCATTTCGACGGTGGGCTGCTTCCTGATCGGCTCGCTGTCGATCTGGTACGCCACCTATCTGCTCGGCCGCCGCAGCGAAGCGCAGCCGCTCAAGCTGGCCTTCGGCGGCCAGCCGGAGCCGCGCGATTTCGGCCGTACCCTGGCCGACGGCGCCTTCCTGATCTACCTCGGCTTCCTGGGTTTGCTGTTGCACAGCCACGAGACCAGCGCCAAAACCCTGCAAATTGCGCTGGTAGCCTATGCCATGTACAGCGCGGCGCGCGTGTTCGACACCAACAAGCCGCATCAGGCGCTGTCGCTGGGCGCGGTGCTGGGCCTGCTGGTGCTCACGCACGGCTGGCTGCTGCCGGCCGGCGTGCTGCTGGGCTTGCTGGTGTTGTCGGGCTTGCATTACCGCTCGGTGTTCAAGTCGCTGGTGGGATGGACGCTGCCGGCGGCACTGGTGATCTGCCTGATCTGGGTCTTCGCGATACGCGCCTTGCTGCCCGAGGCCAGCGCGCAGTTTTCGACCTGGCTCAGCTGGAACATCTACCAGATCAACTGGCCTACCATGGCCTCACTGAAGTTCTTCGGCAAATACGGCGTCTGGTTTGCCTGGCCGGCCTGGCCTTTTGCCGGCTGGGCCGTGTACGCCTGGCGCCGCCAGCTGCAATCGCTGCATATTTCGCTGCCGCTGGCATTCTTCATCCCGCTGACGCTGCTAGTGCTGCTCAACGTCCACAGCGAAGAAGGCATCCTGTTGCCGTTGCTGCCGGCGCTGGCGATACTGGCTGCCTTCGGCCTGCCGACCATGAAACGCGGCGCCATCAATGCGGTGGACTGGTTCTCGGTGATGACGCTGACTACCTGTGCGGCCTTCATCTGGATCGGCTGGATCGCCAAGGAAACCGGCTGGCCTGCGCAGATCGCCAAGAATGCCTACAAGCTCGCTCCCGGCTACAAACCCGGCTTCAATGCAATCGCGCTGGCGATCGCGGTCCTGACCACGATTTTCTGGATCCTGCTGGTGCACTGGCGCATTTCACGCCGGCCTTCGGTGCTGTGGCGCGCGGTGGTGCTGTCGTCCGGCGGCGTGGTGCTGTGCTGGGTGCTGCTGATGACCTTGTGGTTGCCATGGGTCAACTACGGCAAGAGCTACGCCGGCGTCGCGCAACAGATCGAAGAACGCATGTCGGCGGTCAAGCAATGTGTGGAATCCAACGTCGGCCCGGCGCAGCGCGCGTCGTTTGCCTACTTCGGCCACGTGCATTTCGAAGACCGCCCGGACATGCGCTGCGATTTCCTGCTGCTGCAGGACAGTATCGACAACCAGAACGCCGAACAGATGCTGCGCCAGTATGAAGGCCGCTGGCAACTGCTGTGGGAAGGTCGGCGCCCCTCCGACCGCGACGAGCGTTTCCGCCTCTATCGCCGCATCGGCAACTGACACGATGTCGGTGCCCTGACCTCCCGGTCAGGGCCGACCTCGACTGTTCAACAGCATGACATCACGCATCCACACTTTCCGCATTGCTTCGCTGGCCTGGCCGATCCTGATCGGCCAGCTGGCGTTGATCGCCAACGGCGTGATCGACACGGCGATGGTGTCGCGCTTCTCGGCGATGGATCTGGCGGCGCTGGCGCTGGGAGTGTCGATTTACGTGAGCGTGTTCGTCGGTTTGTCGGGCGTGCTGCAAGCCCTGCTGCCGACCATCGGTCAGTTGTACGGCGCGCGCCGCTTCGGCGACATCGGCCGCGAAGTGAAGCAAGGGTTGTGGCTGGCCTTCTTCCTCAGTTGCCTCGGCAGCCTGGTACTGGTGTTCTCGCCGGTGTTCCTGTCGTTCGCGCAAGCGTCGCCGGAACTGGCTGAAAAAGCCACCCTCTACCTGCGCATCGAAGCGCTGGCGCTGCCGGCGACACTGGGTTTTCGTGTATATGCTGCCCTCAACACCGCGATCTCGCGTCCCAAGATGGTGATGGCGATCCAGATCGGCGCGCTGCTGCTCAAGATTCCGCTCAACGCCTGGTTCATTTTCGGCGGCCTCGGCTTGCCGGCCTTCGGCGGCCCGGGCTGCGCCATCGCCACCAGCCTGATTGCCTGGATGATGCTGCTGACCGGATGGATGCTGGTGCGCGGCGCACCGATTTATCGCGAACTGCGCGTGTTCGGCAGCGGCTTCGTCGCGCCGCAATGGAAGGCGCAACGCAGCCTGCTGAAACTCGGCATTCCCATGGGCCTGAGCTATTTCATCGAAGTCACGGCATTCACGCTCATGGCGATCTTCATCGCGCGCCTTGGCGCGGTTGCGGTGGCCGGGCACCAGATCACCGCCAACGTCGGCACCGTGCTGTACATGCTGCCGCTGTCGCTGGCCAATGCCACCGGCACCCTGGTGGCGCAGGCCATCGGCGCACGCGACTGGCAGACCGCGAAGAAAATCTCGCGCGCCGGCATCCGCCTGTCAGCGATCTTGTCGGTGCTGATCGGGGTGGCGGTGTGGTTCGCTCGCGAGCAGATCATTCGCGCTTATACGCCCGATGAAGTCATCATCGCTTCGGCCTTGCCGCTGTTCCTGTTCATCGCGTTTTACCAGCTGTTCGACTCGCTGCAGGTGACCACGGCATTCGTGCTGCGCGCCTACAAGGTGGCGGTGATCCCGACGGTGATTTATGCGGTGGCGCTATGGGGGATAGGACTCGGCGGCGGCTATATCCTCGGCCTTGATCCGTTCGGCGTGTCACCGGGGTGGCTGCACGGCGCCGCCGGCTTCTGGCTCGGCAACAGCGCCAGCCTGGGGCTGGTGGCGTTCTTCCTGATCTGGTATCTGCGGGTCATCCAGCGGCGTACAGCCTAGCGCTCAGCGCGTCAGGCGAACGCTCTGTCGGGTCCCAGAAACTGCTGCATCTCTCTCGCTGCGGCCGGACGCGCCAGCAGGAAACCCTGCACCTGGTCGCAGTTGAGCTTTTGCAGCGCCGCCAGTTGGGCCTCGGTCTCCACGCCTTCGGCCACCACTTCCATGTTCAGCGCATGCGCCAGCGCGATGATGGCCGACACGATGGCCGGCCCGGAATCACCGCCCTGATCCAGGCGCGAGGTGAAAAATTTGTCGATCTTGATCTGGCGGCAGTGAAACTGCTGCAGATACGCCAGGCTGGAATAACCGGCGCCGAAATCATCGATGGCGATGTCGTAGCCGAGCTCTTGCAGGTCGGTGATGATGCGCGCGCTTTTTTCAACGTTCTTCATCGCCGCGGTTTCGGTGATTTCAAACATCAGGCGCTGCGGCGCAATGCCCGCCTGGCTGACGATCGCGGTGACGCTGTCGACCAGGTCGGGACGCATCTGCAGCGGCGACAGATTGAGCGCCACCTTGACCGGCGGCATACCGGCGGCATCCCAGCGCACAATTTGCGCGCAGACCTCGCGCAACACCCAGTCGCCGATGGGAATGATCTGGCCCGAGCGCTCGGCGATGGGGATGAATTCGGTCGGGCTCATGCTGCCCAGTTCCGGATGATCCCAGCGCAGCAAGGCCTCGACGCCGGTCAGCGTACCCTGGCGGCCTTCGAACTTGGGCTGGAAATGCAGCGACAGCTGGTTGTGCTCCACCGCCAGCTGCAGTGCGTGACGCACCGTCAGGTGGCGCATCGCGCTGGCATGCATGGCCGGTTCGAAGAAACGGTAGGTGTTGCGGCCATTCTGCTTGGCCTCATACATCGCCGCGTCGGCGTTCTTCATCAACGCATCGACGGTGTCGCCGCTGTTGGGATAAACGGCAATACCGATGCTCGACGTCACGCGCAGCGTCGCCTCGTCGACGCGGAAATCCTGGCGCAGCACGCTCAGGATATTTTCCGCCAGGTTCTCGACCACTTCGGGTGAGGCCAGGTTGCCCATCACCACCACGAACTCATCGCCACCGATGCGCGAGACCATGTCTTCGCTGCGGATACAGGCGCGGATGCGTTGACCGACCGCAATCAGCAAACCGTCCCCGACCGCGTGGCCGAGCGAGTCGTTGATTCCCTTGAAACCGTCCAGATCCATGAACAACACGGCAAACGAGAGGCCGCTGCGCTTGGAGACATGGATCGCATGCTGGATGCGTTCGGCCAGCAAGGCGCGATTCGGCAATCCGGTGAGCACGTCGTGCGTGGCGAAGTGCAGCAGCTTGTCGTTGGTGCGGCCGACGATTTTCCTGAGCAGCTTGGTCTTCTGCGCGCCGCTGAAAATCAGCGCGGCGATCAGCACGAACAAGGTGCCGAGCACCACCGCGCTCATCAGTCTTTCGCTGTCGATGCTGGCGTAGGTGCTGCTGATGCTGTCGGGAGAAAAATTGGCCGCCGCCATGTTCAGGCAATGCATGAAGAAGATGCCCAGACCGAGCATGCCGGCAAAAATCACACGTCGCCAGAAGTGATCGCTCTTGCGTGCATTGAGCGTGTAGATGATCCAGATGTTGAGTACGGCCACGGCCATCGTCGCCAGCACCGACAGAATCTCCAGCCACGGCGTGTAGCGAACCGCCGGCATGATCTGCATCGAGTGCAACCCGAGCCAGTGCACCACCGCCATGCCGCCGCCGAGCGCGACGCCGTCGGCCAACATGCGCGACCAGCGCAGCCGGCGTTGGGTGGAACGATGCAGGAGATAGAACGACAACCCAATGCACAACAACAGCGACACGACGGTGAACAAGGCGTTGTAGGCGACGTTGATCGGCAACTGAAACGCCAGCATGCCGGTGAAGTGTGTAGACCAGATGCCGACGCCGAACACCAGCGCGCCGCCGGCCAGCCACATGCGGCGGTAGCGCGCAGTTTCCTGCGATGAGATGCGTTCAGCGATTTCCAATACCGTATACGAAGCAAGCGTCGCAACAAATAGAGAAAAGCAAATCAGCAAAAGGTTATAGGAGCCAGCCATGATCTGAGAAATCCGTCTGCATCTTCCGTTCGAACTGCGTGTTACGAAAATGAATCCCGTGAATCCACGACAACAAACAAAGCTTCGTCGATGCGTGATGACGCATCGATGTTCACAAACAAAATCAGGAGAAAAAAGCGTCGCAAACGCTCGTGTTTTCCCATGCGCAGCCGCTTGTCGTTTGCTCTTAATTCATTGGCGACAATCGGCGCCATCCGGCGCAATCCCTTTATCCGCGCCTATTCTAGCTGGTTTGCACCGAAAAATCCCGGCTTCTTCCCCGGCGTTTTCACCAAGCGGAAAGAACTGGGTTTCCTGACAATGCGCCGGCTTGCGGCAGCGCTTGCAATCGTGAGCACATCAGCAACTTTTCTTGGTGCCGGAAGCCTTGCCCGAGGTTCGCGCAAACACCATTACCGGCCTGAAAGTCTTGCTGGGCGTCATGTTGGGAGATTCCCACACGTTACAATTGTTATCTTTCAGTCAAGTTGAAAATAAGACAAGATAGCTACAACTTGGTGACGTTAAGCGGCGTTGATTATAAGTCACATCCTCCGCGTAATTATTCCGAAAACCAAAAGTACCCAATCCTCACCCACTAGGCAGTAAGTTCCAGTCATGGAAAACGCGAACGAAAAATTTGCAAAACGACTGCGGGCCTCGATGGAAAAAGCGGGTTATGAACCAAAACCCGCTGTTCTGGAACGCGAGTTCAATTTGCGCTATTGGGGAAAACCGATGACGTTGCACGGCGTGCGACGCTGGCTTCTCGGTGAGTCCATGCCGAATCAGGACAAACTCGAAACGCTCGCCGAATGGCTCATTGTCACGCCGCAACACCTGCGCTTCGGCGAAGAGATCGGCAAGCGTATCGACAAGCGCCGCGCCCGCTGGGAAGAGGCCATCGGCTATCGCGAGCGGGAAGCTTTCGAAGCCTTCATCAACCTGCCGGCGCCGCAGCGCAAGATCGTCAAGGAAGTCATCTTCGCCTTCGCGCAAATTACTGCGACGACGGCTGTGAAAGTCGTCAAACCCAAAGCCTGAACACGTGCCGCCACAACGCTAGCCGACGTCAGAGCGTGCGTGCCTTGATCACTTTGGATACCGTCAGGCAATGCTCGACTTGTTCAGCAATTGCAATCGGTACGGTTTTCTCGCCGCGCAATACCGCTTCAATCCAGCGCGCCGTCACGGCGGCATCCCTCCCCTCCGGCAAGTCCGGAATCTCTTCCGCCACTTTCTGCTTTTCCACCAGCAGCGTGCGTTCGCCGCCGTGGAACCAGTCGATCTGCTGCGCGCGCCGTGCGTTGGCGACGGTTTCGCCTTCGGTGCCGCGCATCAGGAACGCGTCCCCGCGCTGCGCAGGCGCGGCATCGACAAAATACTTGCCGAGCATTTCCAGATATTCAGGATGAGTGTACGAAGTCAGGCGCAAGGCAGGCGCCGCAAACGGCTGCATGATCTTGACCAGCGTATGCGTCGAATTGCGCACGCCGAGCACGCGGCGCATCGCCAGCAGGCGCGCCATCCGCGGCGCCAGCACCTGAATCGGGATGAACGCCGGCTGGCGGTTGGCCAGCGCGGCTTCGGCCTCGTGCGGACCGATCGCATGGTGGATCCCGAGCGCTTCGAAAATCTCCGCGCTGGTGACCCGTTGCGGATCGTGGGTCACACCGTGCATCAGCACCGGTACGCCTTCGCGCGCCAGCAGCAAGGCCAGCAGCGGCGTCAGGTTGGCCATGTGGCGCGAACCGTTGTAGCTCGGGATCACCACCGGTGCGTAGTCGCCCAACGGCGCCTGCAACGGCGTGAACGAAGCTTCAGCGGCATCGAGAAAGCCGGCGATTTCTTCCACCGACTCACCTTTGACGCGCATGGCCAGCAGGATTGCGCCAAGCTCGAGATCGCTGACGCGACCGTCCAGCATGGCGCCGTATAGCAGTTGCGCATCGTCGCGCGACAGACTGCGCGCACCATCCTTGCCACGTCCGATTTCCTTGATGAAGCGGGCCGCAGCCAGCATTTCCTTGCCTGATTCCGTCATGAGCTTGCTCTCGTATTACCGCTGTTTTTCATGTGCGCAAGGGTACACCATGCGACGCCACTTGTGCTCCGCCGAGGCCGAGGGCGCCTTTCCTTTACAATAGCGCCTTCGGACGCCTGCGCGTCCCCACTGCTTTCTCTGTTGCAATCCATGATAGTTCTCGGCGTCGAATCCTCCTGCGATGAAACCGGCCTGGCGTTATACGACACGCAAAAAGGCCTGCTCGCCCATGCCCTGCATTCGCAAATCGCGATGCATCAGGAATACGGCGGCGTCGTCCCCGAACTGGCCTCGCGCGACCATGTCCGACGCGCCATTCCCCTGCTCAGGCAAGTCTTCGAACAAAGCGGCATCGCCCACGACGACATCGACGCCATCGCCTACACGCAAGGTCCCGGCCTGGCCGGCGCGCTGCTGGTCGGCGCTTCAGTGGCCTGCGGCCTCGGCCTGTCGCTCGACAAGCCGGTGCTCGGTGTGCATCACCTGGAAGGCCATCTGCTGTCGCCGCTGCTGTCGTCTACCCCGCCACAGTTTCCATTTGTGGCGCTGCTGGTGTCGGGCGGCCATACGCAGTTGATGCGCGTGGACGGCGTCGGCCAATACGAACTGCTCGGAGAAACCCTCGACGACGCCGCCGGCGAAGCCTTCGACAAGTCGGCCAAGTTGCTCGGCCTCGGCTATCCAGGCGGCCCGGCGATTTCGCGCCTGGCCGAGTTCGGCGATCCGGGCGTGTATCAATTGCCTCGCCCGATGCTGCATTCGAAGAATTTCGACTTCAGCTTTTCCGGCCTGAAGACCGCGGTGTTGACCGTGGTCAAGAACCAGACCACCAACATTTGCGAACAGGACAAGGCCAACATCGCGCGCGCCTTCGTCGACGCCATCGTCGACGTGTTGGTAGCGAAATGCATGAACGCGCTCAAGCACACCGGCATGAAGCGCCTCGTGATCGCCGGCGGCGTCGGCGCCAACAAGCAATTGCGTGAAGGCCTGAACGCCGCCGCAGCCAAACGGCGCTATCAGGTCTTCTATCCGGAACTGGAATTCTGCACCGACAACGGCGCCATGATCGCCTTCGCCGGTGCGATGCGCCTGCAGCAGCATCCTGAAGCGGCAAAGCGCGACTACGCCTTCAGCGTGCGGCCGCGCTGGCCGCTGGATGAATTGCGCACGGCGGTGTGACCCATGAAAAAAAGCCCGGTGCAAACCGGGCTTTTTTTACGTTCGGTAATACCTGCTTATTTCTTCTACTTCTTCTTAGCGCCGATCTTGCTTTCCTTGCCCGCCAGCAGGTTGGCGATGTTCTTGCGATGGCGGAAGATCAGCAGCGCGCTCATCGCCAGCACCGCCAGAAGGATGCCGTCGGCGCTGCCGAACAGCAGGCCGTAGTAGAACGGCGCAAATACGCTGGCGATCAGCGCTGCAAGCGACGAATAACGGAATGCGTAAGCAATCACCAGCCAGGTCACCAGCGTCGCCACGCCGAGCCAGACGTTCAGCGCCAGCAGGATGCCGAGCGCGGTCGCGACGCCCTTGCCGCCGACGAAGCGGAAGAACACCGGCCACAGATGACCGAGAAAGACTGCAATCGTCGCCAGCGCAACGCCGGTGTCGCCGACGCCGAATTGCGGACCAAATCTGATTGTCAGCCAGACCGCCAGCCAACCCTTGAAGCCGTCGCCCAGCAAGGTCAGCGCCGCCGCCTTCTTGTTGCCGCTGCGCAGGACATTGGTGGCGCCGGGATTTTTCGAGCCGTAGGTGCGCGGATCGGACAGGCCGAAAGCCTTGCTCACCACCACGGCGAATGAAATGGAGCCGATCAGGTAGGCGGCGACCGCAAACAATACTGTATTCATTGAATCCTTCTTTCTTGACGCTGATTTTGCAACAGCTTGTTTAGAACTTATTTCATAAATAGATGCGAGTGCGAGCGTGTCCTGTTTGGGATGAGATGCAAGGCGCGAATCAGGGTCAAGACTGGGCGTCTTGCCCCTGATTCGTAACGCTGCAGATCGCCCAAACAGGCCGCTCCCTTCGGGTTCTTCCAAGAAAGGGCGCTGACCGCGTTGCGCTCCTTGCGCGTGGCACCGCCACGCGACGCGTCGCACGCCTTGCCAGCACCCTTTCTTGGAAGAACGCATCTCACACCTATTTGTGAAATGAGTTCTATTCTTCCAGCGCGCAGTGTACAGGCTTGCTGGGCAGGACCTTGCCGATGACATCCGGCGCGATCCCGATCAGGAAGCCGCGCCTGCCGCCGTTGATGTAAATCTTCGGGATCGCCAGGATGCTTTCCTCCACGTAGACCGGCATGGCCTTGCGCGTGCCGAACGGCGAAGTGCCGCCGATCAGGAAGCCGGAATGGCGATTGGCCACTTCCGGCTTGCACGGTTCCACTGACTTGCAGCCGATCTGCCGCGCCAGGTTCTTGGTCGACACCTTGCGGTCGCCATGCATCAGCACCAGCATCGGCTTGGCCGCCTCGTCCTGCATCACCAGCGTCTTGACGACGTGATGCTCGTCCACGCCGAGTTCGCGCGCCGACACGCTGGTGCCGCCGTGCTCTTCATAGGGATAAGGGTGTTCGGTAAAGGAAACGCCGTGCTTGCGCAGGAATTGCGTCGCCTGGGTTTCGGAAATATGGTCTTTTCTGGAGCTCATTTGGCGCACATTATGCCGCAACTTCATCCACGCGGATGATGTTCCGCATGCAATTTCTTCAGGCGCTCACGCGCCACGTGGGTGTAGATCTGAGTGGTTGAAATATCCGCATGGCCGAGCAGCAGCTGCACCACGCGCAGGTCGGCGCCATGATTGAGCAGATGCGTGGCGAAGGCGTGGCGCAGCGTGTGCGGGGACAGCGGCGCGCGGATGTCGCCCTGCAAGGCGTACTTCTTGATCAACGTCCAGAACATCTGGCGCGTCATGGCGCCGCCACGGGCAGTGACAAACAGGGCGTCGTCGACCTGGCCTTCCAGGATCTGCAGACGGGCTTCGCGCAGGTAGCGCTCGATCCAGCTGCGCGCTTCTTCGCCGAACGGCACCAGGCGCGTCTTGTTGCCCTTGCCGGTGATGCGCAGGACGCCTTCGTTCATGCCGACTTCCACCGACTTCAGCAACACCAGCTCGGACACGCGCAGGCCGCTGGCGTACATCAGCTCGAGCATGGTGCGGTCGCGCAGACCCAGCGGTGTGGCGACGTCGGGCGCGGCCAGCAAGGCCTCGACCTGGCCTTCCGACAAGACCTTGGGAAAACGCGGCGGCTGCTTGGCCGAGCGCAGGCGCAGGCAGGGATCTTCGCTGATGCGGTTTTGCCGCAGCGCCAGCAGGAAGAAACGCTTGAGCACCGCCAGACGGCGATTGGCGGAACTGGCCTTGGTATCGGCGTGACGTGCGGAAAAATAAGCGTTGAGGTCGTCGGCATGGGTCGCCAGCAAGTCCTTGTGGCGCTCCGTTTGCAGCCAGTGCGCGAACAAGGTCATGTCGCGCCGGTAGGCTTCCAGCGAATTCTTGGCGAGGCCGTCTTCCAGCCACAGTGTGTCGCAAAACTCGTCGATGGCTGCCAGGCTGGCGCCGGTGGCTTCGACCTTGGGGGCGCGGCCAGAAACGCTTTTTTTTGCGGCCTTGGGCGCTGCCGTCGCAGGCTTGCCTGCCTTGCCTGCATCAGTAGCCATCGACGCCTTCATGCGCCAGCAGCCAGCGTTTCACGCTGAGCGGGAAACCGTCTTCGTCGTCGCGATGCGAATAGCCGCCCAGTCCGCCTGCCGCCGTGACGCGATGGCAGGGAATCACCAGTGAAAACCAATTGGCGCCGCAAGCCTGTCCCACCGCGCGCGGCGCCGACCGGATAAACTTGGCGATCTGGCCGTAGGTGCGCACTTCGCCGCGCGGAATCGAGGCGATCGCATCCCAGACGCGGCGCTGGAAATCCGAGCCGACTTCGGCCAACGGCAGCTTGAAGCGGTAATCGGGTTTGTCGATGTAGCGCAGAATCTGTTTCACGGCCTTGTCGGCGACGGCGTCGGTCGCATCCTTTTCGTGGAAGTGCCTGGGCAGGGTCACCATCTCCAGAATCACCCCCGCAGAAGTGCGAATGCCGATGCCGCCGAACGGTACGTGTACGATGGCGGAAAAAATGTCGCCCGCTTGTGTATTCTTCATGACTCGGAAACATTGAGGGAATACGCTATTTAAGCACATCGCCGCAGACCTCTGCCACCCGCCTTCAACCCCGCTGCAACTCAGGAACCGGATACATGACAACACCTACCAGCCACGCCGACCACCTCGTCGTCACCGCCCCCACGCTGGCCGAAGGCATTGCCTACATCGAGCAGACCCTCGGCGTTTCGCCGCAAGCCGGCGGCGAACATGTGCGGCTCGGCACGCACAATGCCCTGCTCAAGCTGGGTCGCGGTTTTTATCTGGAAGTCATCGCCGTCAATCCCGCCGCCCCGGCACCGCAGCGCGCGCGCTGGTTCGGGCTGGACTACGTGGCCGCCGGCAGCAAGCCGCGCCTGGCGACCTGGGTGGTGCGCACCGACGACATCGACGCCGCAACGGCGGCGTGCGCCATCTCGCCCGGCATCGTCGAAGAAATGAGCCGCGGCGCGCTGCAATGGCGCATCACTATTCCCGCCGACGGCAAGCTGGTCCTAGACGGCGTGATGCCCAGCCTGATCCAGTGGAACAGCTCCAGCCACCCGACGGACAACATGGCCGATCTCGGTTGCAGCCTGGTCAAACTGGAAGGATGCCATCCGCAAGCCGGGGCGATCGCCGCCTGCCTGGCGCAGATCGGCCTGCAAAGCCACGTCGACATGCATCAGCCGGCGCCCGGACAGAAGCCGCACATGCTGGCGCTGATCCAGACGCCTACCGGCATGCATCCACTGGGGCTGACGGAATGACCATTCCGAATCCCCGCGGAAAATAAAAAAGGCGCATCTTGCGATGCGCCTTGAAATTACCCTTGTGCGTCCCGGCCGTTTAAACAGCTTCTTGAACCCACGTCTCCTCAGTATCCTCGGTATCAATACCGTTTGTTATGTGCATCACCCACTTTAAATCTTGTTTTTAAAGCCATGAACTACCGACAATACTGCGGCTGAAATTCTAATGTCCTTGCAGACGAGGTCGCACTTTAACAGTACTTGACCCGCATTAAAAGTACTTTTTGCGCAAATTTAAAACATGTTCTACAACAACATTTCAAAATAGAAACAACGCCGTCGTCGCCGCTTCCAGCCTGCGACGGCGGCTTACTGCACTTACGTGATCAGTCAAAAACCAGGTTAGGCAACCACAGCGAAATCTGCGGCACGTAGGTCACCAACGCCAGGAAAGCCAGCATGGTGAGCAGCCACGGCATCACCGCCACCGTCAGCTCGGTAATCCCCATCTTGGTAATTCCCGACGCCACGTACAAGTTCAGGCCGACCGGCGGATGGCACATGCCGACTTCCATGTTGACCACGATCAGGATGCCGAAGTGGACCGGATCGATGCCCAGCTTCATCGCCACGGGGAACAGGATGGGCGCCATGATCAGCACGATCGACGACGGCTCCATCACATTGCCCGCCAACAGCAGCAGCACGTTGACCACCAGCAGGAAGGTGATCGGACCGAGGCCGCTGTCGGTGATCATCGCCGCCATCGCCTGCGGAATGTTTTCGCTGGTGACCAGGAACGAGAACAGCACCGCGTTGGTGATGATGTACAACAGCATGGCCGACATCGATGCGGAGTCCAGCAAGACCTTGGGCACTTGCTTCAGGCCCATGTCCTTGTAGACGAACACCGCGATGATGAAGGCGTAGACCGCCGCCATCGCCGCCGCTTCCGTCGGCGTGAAGATACCGGTATAGATACCGCCCATCACGATGACGATCAGGAACAGGCCCCAGCCGCTCTTGCGGAAAGCTGCACCGCGCTCCGCCCAGCTCGCCTTTGGCAAGCGCGGGTAGTTGTGCTTGCGCGCCAGGTACCAGGTGGTCAGGCCGAGCAGGAATGCCAGCATCAGGCCCGGCACCACGCCGGCCATGAACAGCTTGCCCACGGAAGTATTGGTCGACACCGAGTACATCACCATCACGATCGACGGCGGAATCAGGATGCCCAACGCCCCCGAGGTCGTGATGACGCCCGCGCCGAATTTGTTGGGGAAACCCTGGCGCACCATTGCCGGCAGGATGATCGAACCGATCGCCACCACGGTTGCCGGCGACGAACCGGACACCGCAGCGAACAAGGCGCAGGCCATCACGCCGGCCAGCGCGAGGCCGCCATGCCAGTGCCCGACCATCGCCGTGGCGAAGTTGATCATGCGTCGGGCGACGCCGCCGTGCGTGAGGAAGTTGCCGGCCAGGATGAAGAACGGGATCGCCATGATCTCGAACTTCTCGATGCCGGTGAACAGCTTCAACGCGACCGACTGGATCGGCACGTCGGTCATGGTAAACAGGAAGGTCAGCACCGTCAGGCCGAGCGAGATCGAGATCGGCATCCCGGTCAACATCAGGCCGAACAGCAGGACGAAGATAATTGCTGCGTTCATGCTTTTCCTCCTGCGATTTCTTCGTCGAGGCCTTCGACGTAGGCGTGATCATGTTTAGGCAATTCACCGGTCTTGATGAAGGCCCAGCAGACTTGCAGGAAACGGAAACACATCAGGTAAGACCCCAGCGGCACGGCCATGTAGACCATCCACATTGGTATCTCCAGAACTTCGGAAGTGCTCGAGTGCTGTGAGATTTCCCATACGAACTGAGCGCCCAGCGTACCCACGATACCGGTGAACAGCGCGCCGGCCAGCAGGCCCAGCACCACGAACTTGTTGCGCCACGGCGTGTTCATGCGATTGATCAGTACGTCGACGCCGACGTGGATGCCGGTGCGTACGCCGTAAGCGGCGCCGAACTTGGCCATCCACACGAACATGAAAATACACAGCTCCTGCGCCCAGCTGGTGTTGATTTGAATTAATTGGTCCTGCAGCCACGGAATCGGCAAGCCGGAGGCATAGCGGTGCAACACCGCCACGAAGATGATGACGGTCGCGCCCGCCATCAGGAAGGCGATCAGCCACTCTTCCAGGTGGTCAAGAAATTTCAGCATTGTGTCTCCTCGATGGATGTCAGTCAGGGAATGGAAATAGCCGGATCAAACCGAACGAACCGCTATCGGACTTGCCCCATCCCTGTCAGATTTTTTTTAGCGCAGGCGACACGCCGTGTAACGTGCCTGCCTGCGCCGGTCTTTGTTATTTCTGACTGATTACTTTTGACCCAACGCTGCAGCTTCCTTGTTGACCGCGGCGATCAGATCCTTGCCGATGCGGTCGCCCATCTGGGTCTGCACCGGCGTCAGGGCTTTACGCCATTCGGCTTTTTCCTTGTCGCTTAGGGTATATATGGTGGTCTTGCCGGTCTTTTGCACGGCGGCCAGCGCGGCGTCGTTCTCTTGCTGAGCGATGGCGTTGGCGTACTTGGTGGCGTCCTTCATCGCGCCTTCCAGCGCGGTACGGATGTCGGCCGGCAGGCCGTCCCAGAACTTCTTGTTGACGATGACGGCATAGCCCAGATAGCCGTGATTGGAAACAGTTACATGCTTCTGCACTTCATGCATTTTCTGGGTGTACAGGTTCGACGGCGGATTCTCGGTGCCGTCGACCACGCCGGTCTGCAAGGCTTGATACACCTCGGAGAAGGCCAGAACTTGCGGGTTGGCGCCGAGCGCGCGCATCTGCGCATCGAGCACCTTGGACGACTGGATGCGCATCTTCAGGCCGCGGAAATCAGCCGGCACATGCAACGGCTTGTTGGCCGACATGACCTTGAAGCCGTTATCCCAATACGCCAGGCCGGTGATGCCTTTGGGCTCCAGCTTCTTGAACAGGTCCTTGCCGATCGGACCTTCGGTCACGCGATACAGCACTTCCTTGCTTGGGAAAATATACGGCAGGTCGAAGACTTCGAATTCTTTCACGCCCAGCGGACCGAACTTGGCCAGCGACGGCGCCAGCATTTGCACGGCGCCCAGTTGCAGCGCTTCCAGTTCTTCCTTGTCCTTGTACAGCGTACTGTTCGGATAGACCTCGACCTTCACGCGACCCTTGGTGGCTTTTTCGGCCAGCTCCTTGAAACGGTCGGCGGCCTTGCCTTTGGGCGTGTCGTTGGCGACGACGTGGCTGAACTTGATGACGATGGGCGCCTGGGCGAAGGCATTGCCTGCGAAGACGGCGGCGGCGGAAAGCGCGAATACTAATGACTTGAGCTTCATGATTGTCCCCTTTTTTGGTTTAGAAAGTATGGTAAAGGTGTGGTCACAATTCTGACTGGGCGCATTTTGACATGACAAAATGCTGACACAATTGTGGATAACCACAATTTGCATGACGCATTGCAACATCCGCCGCCATGCCGCCGCTCGCGATAAACTACGCGCACCGCGTCATTGCAAGCTCAAAACCAAATGAACCCGCAGCACCTCTCCTCCCCTGCCCATCTGCTGTCGCCGGGACGCCGCCACCTGCTGCGCTGGGTCATGCCGATCCTGCTGGTGCTGCTGTTCCTGATGACGCTGATCTGGCTGCCGCGCCAGGCCCAGCAGATGGAATCGAGCGAGCGCCAGGAACAGCTCATCGCGGACTCGCTGTGGGTGGAACAGGCGATCCGTTTCCAACTCAGCCGAGACGATGAAAGCATGCGCCTGATTGCGCGCGAGATCGTCAACGATCATCTGAAAAAGGATCAATTCCGCAGCCGTCTCAACGCGCTGCTGCGCAACAACCGCGAGTTCTATCGCGTCACCTGGTTCAGCGCCGACGGCAAGCCGATCGCCTCCACCGATGATTTCCCGGTCCCGCGCCACGAACTGTCGGCGCCGTCGCAACAGGCCGAAGAACAGGCGCGCACCATTCGCCGCCCTATCTACAGCGCGCCCGCAGTGCCGCCCGGGATCGCCGAACAGGTAGTGATGGATTACCACATCCCGCTGTTCCGCGAGAATCATTACCTCGGTAGCGTCGTCGCCAGCTATTCGGTGACCCGCGTGCTCAACGAAATGGTGCCGTGGTGGTTCGCCCAGGACAATGAAATCATCCTCACCGACACCGACGACAAGGTCGTCGCACGACGCACCGCCGGCGGCCCGGGCCTCAACGTCTACACCCATCGGCGCGAACTGGAGCTGCCCGGGCTGACGTTGCGGCTGCATACCAACAGCACCAAGAGCGCGCCGAAACTGCTGCCCAATTTGCTGGTCGGCTCGGTCATCGTGTTGTCGCTCGGCCTGCTGTGGAGCCTGTGGGCGCTGTGGCGCGACATCAACCGACGCATGACGGCGGAAGAAGCGCTGGTGCACGAAGTCTCGTTCCGCAGCGCGATGGAAAACTCGCTGGTCACCGGCATGCGCGCCCGCGATCTCGAAGGTCGCATCACCTACGTCAACCCGGCCTTTTGCAAGATGGTCGGCATCCCTGCCGACGAGCTGGTCGGCAAGATCCCGCCGATGCCCTACTGGGCGCCGGAAGCGATGGACGAATACCAGGAACGCTTCTCCAAGGTGCTGGCGGGACGCATCACGCCCCAGTTCGAAACCATCTTCCAGCGCAAGGACGGCGAGCGATTTCCGGTACTGATTTTCGAATCCCCGCTGGTGGATCAGAACGGCAAGCAGACCGGCTGGATGGGATCGATCCTCGACGTCACCGACCGCAAGCGCGCAGAAGACCTCAATCGCATGCAGGAAGAAAAATTGCAGACCGGCGCGCGCCTGGCCAGCATGGGTGAGATCGCCTCGACCCTGGCGCATGAATTGAACCAGCCGCTGGCCGCGATCTCCAGCTATACCACGGGCGCTCTCAACATGATGCAGAACGGCGCCATCGATGCGGCCTCGCTGCAACCCGCCCTCGAAAAGATTAACACCCAGGCGCAACGCGCCGGCAACGTCATCCGCAGCGTCCATCAGTTCGTCAAGAAGCGCGAACCGACGCGCCAGCCGGTATCGATCAAGAGCATTGTCGACAACATCGCGCCGCTGGTCGAACTGCAGGCGCAGCAATTCCTGGTGGTGGTGCAGACTGCGATTCCCGCCAACCTGCCCAACGTGCTGGGGGATGCCGTGCTGCTCGAACAGGTGCTGCTCAACCTCACCCGCAACGCCATCCAGGCGATGGCAGCGATCGCACCGGAGCGACGCATCCTGCGCATTGCCGCCGCGCTCGACCGGCAGACTTCGTCGCAGCAATCGACTCAGCAATCGGTGGTGGTGTCGGTCATCGACCAGGGCCATGGCATACCACCTGAAGTCGCCGCTGCTCTGTTCTCGCCGTTCTTCTCGACCAAGGCCGAAGGCATGGGCATGGGCCTCAACATCTGCCGCACCACCATTGAATTCCACGGCGGCACGTTGACCTATGCCAACAACCCTGCAGGGGGTACAATCTTCCGGTTTTCGTTACCTTCCCTGCCTGTGCAGGGCTCCGCGGTTTGAACCAGAACAAAAGCGCGCGCCTTCGGCCAAGCGTCACTCTTTCACATAGCATCGATGCTGCACATTGTTGACGACGAAGAGATCATTCGCGATTCGCTTACATGGCTGGCGCAATCGCGCGCGATCCCCGCCACCGCATATGCCGGCGCCGCGGCCTTCCTGAAAGCCATGGAACAGGCCGAGGGTTTCGACCTCGACGGTGAATGCATCCTGCTTGACGTGCGCATGCCGGACCAGAGCGGCGTAGCCTTGTTCGACACGCTCAAGAGCCGCGGCATCACACGACGGCGGCCGGTGATTTTCCTGACCGGCCATGGCGACGTACCGATGGCGGTCGACATGCTCAAGAACGGCGCCTTCGACTTTTTTGAAAAACCGTTCAACGACAACCAGCTCATGGACCGCGTGCTGGAAGCCTTGCAAGCCTCGCGTGAAGCCGGCGAACAAGACGCGATACGCACACGCCTGGAAGCGCTGTCAACGCGCGAGCGCGAAGTACTGGACCTGATTCTGGCTGGAAAAATGAACAAGATCATCGCCGACGAACTCGGCATCAGCATGCGTACGGTGGAAGTGCACCGCGCCCACATCTTCGACAAGATGAACGTCAAGACCGCCGTCGAACTTGCGCGCCTGCTCAAATAACCTCCCTCTGTAACGCGCCTCCATCTGCCATGCAAGTCATCTCGCTCCTGCTGCCCGATTTCATCCTGATCCTGATGGGGGTGATCATCTTTCGCATCACCAACTGGGGCGAAGCGTTTTGGGCAGGCATGGAGAAAATGGTCTATTACCTGCTGTTCCCGGCGCTGCTGTTTTATTCCACTGCACGCCTGCAGCTCAATCTCGCCACCACCGGCAAGTTCGTCGAAGTCGGCGTGCTGGCGTTGCTGGCCGGCGTGGCCCTGACCTGGATCGGCAAGCCCTTCATCAAAGCCGGCCCGATGACTTACGAGTCGGGCATGCAGACCGCGTTTCGTTTCAACTCCTACATCGCGCTGGCGCTGGCGTCGCGCCTGGCCGGTGAAAAAGGCGTGGGACTGATGGCGCTGCTGATCGGCTTTGGCGTCCCCTTGTGCAACATGGCGGCAGTGCATGCGCTGGCGCACCGCAGCGGCAACCTGCTCGGCGAGCTGGCGCGCAATCCCCTGCTGATCGCCACCGGTTCGGGCCTGTTGTTCGCGCTGTGCGGCTTCACCCTGCCGGAGGTTGCAGGTGCGGTCCTGTCGCGCCTGGGCAGCGCCTCGATTGCGCTGGGCCTGCTGATGGTCGGTGCAGGATTGCGCCTGTCGGGCATCCGCGAAGACAAGCTGATGACGGCCTACTTCACCGCCATCAAATTGCTGGCGGTGCCGGCCGTAGCTTATGCGCTGGGACGCTGGATGGAGTTGCCCGAACTGCAGTTGCAGATCGTCGTGCTGTTCTGCTCGCTGCCGACGGCGTCGAGCTGCTACATCCTCGCCTCGCGCATGGGCGGCAACGGGCCGATGACGGCCTTCCTGATTTCGCTCGGCACGCTGGTGTCGGCGGTGACGATTCCGTTCTGGCTGATGCTGGTGCATTGAGACGGGAGATCGTCCGTTCTACTTGATCGCCGTTCCCGCAAAAACTGGAATCTGGTAGCGGATTCATTTTCGTCAACACACTGATTCCCCGTGTTGATTGAGCCCCAGATTCAAATAATTTCAGACTTGATACAAGTCCCTCCGCGCAAGCCTCAGCCCTACTTAAGTGTCAGCACCCGCTTTCATTCCGTCTTCTTAAAATCAATCCAAGAGAAGATAAGAATCCCCTCTCCGCATTTAACGACTTTCCACGATTTTTTTGGTCTGGTAGTCCCCCGCATATTTACAGCCCCCGCATCTTCGCAGACATTGACGGACTGCATTTGGTGACCATCCCCGAGGAAAAATATGACGATTGAAAAACTACTGCTTCTGGCCAGTATCGCTGCACTGACCGCCTGCAATGCGACGGCTCCGGTCGCAGAAACCACGAAAGAAACAAAGCCATACGTGTACATACCAGAAGAATACGTATCCATCTCCTGTGTCACGCATGGAACTGGTTACATCCATTCCTTTGCCATCGAGGAGCCTGTGCATAGTGGCCCGATAGGAGGCCGGATGGCGGGTGGTGCCAGCTGCGGCGGCATCATTGCGGCGGGCTACGCTCTGCCCAAGACCTGGTTCCCGGGCATGAAAGTCAAAGTGCGCTGGAATCGCCCGATCAAAGGCGTGGATAGCTGGCATGAAAAGACGACCAATATCATGCGGTATGACAGAGTGGGGACGATCTATGTTCATTTCTTTCCGGGTGATCAAGTACGTGTGGTTGCGGCAGCATTTAATGGCCCGGGAAATCCGGAGCATCCAATACCAGACGATACCAACGTACCTCCAGCGGAGGAGCAATAACCATGAGCACGCCCATTTATTCCGCTCCGCTCACTATAGCGGGCAATGCTCGTGACGAAATTGAACTGACTAATCGCGAATGTATAAACATAACGATGCTTAACCACATGGAACCGCAATACGCCCCCAGTGGAATGCGGTTGCCGCCTTGCCAGAAACTGGTGCGCATTGGTCTGTTCTTCGATGGCACCAGCAACAACAAATATCGAGATGAGCCCAACCAGGCGCATACCAACGTCGTCAAGCTGTTTAATGTGCACAAAGATATCAAGGGCGAAGGTCATCTCGAGGATTCCAGTTGTTTCAGTTTTTACATTCCCGGTGTCGGAACACGCTTCCCCGAAAATCAAGAGTGGAAAGAGACTCAGGAAGGCAAGGCTATGGGTAAAGGAGGGCAGGCGCGCATTCTGTTTGGGATCTTACAGATCTACAACGCGGTGCATCGTGCATTTAACGAAAACCGCGCTCTATTTTCGGATGATCAACTCACCGCCAAACTAAAAAGCTACGTCCGCGACGTCGAGACGAATTACGACAAGGAATACCCCCAGCACGAGCGCCGCAAGCGCTGGTTCGCCCAATTGCGCGATGAGTTGAACGACAAGCTGCAAGCCCGGCGCAACATCATCATCCAGCCGCGCATTCCCAAAATTCGTGTGGCCGTATTCGGCTTCTCACGCGGTGCGATAGAAGCGCGCAGTTTCTGCTACTGGCTTCACGCCGCGCTGGAAGAGAAATCCACGCTCGCAGGCATGCCCATCGAGATCAACTTTCTGGGCCTGTTCGACTCAGTCGCCTCGGTCGGCCTGCCGCATTCGGCGGCGCAAACCACGCCTTTCCGCTTCATCGACGGCCACTTCAGTTGGGCGGCGGAGACCTTGACGCCGCTCCCCTCTCTGGTCAAGCAGACTGTGCACTACCTCGCCGCACACGAACAGCGCATGAACTTCCCCGTCACGCGCGTCCAGGGAAACAACGTGCAGGAAGTGCTGTATCCCGGCATGCATGCGGATGTCGGTGGCGGTTATTGTCCCAGAGAGCAAGGCCGTGGCATGACTGTGGGACAGATGGTGTCGCAGGTGCCGCTGGTGCATATGCATAAGGCCGCGCGTCTAGCGGGCGTGCCGTTGCTTGGTTATGGTGGTATGGATGCGCGTCTGCAAAACGACTACGCCCTGAGTCCCGAGCTGGCGAGCAACTGGAACGCGTATATGGCGGCAGGGGATTTCGCCGGATCCTATGAAGCACAGGTGCGCGAACACCTGCGCATGTACTACCGTTTTCGCTATTGGTGGTTGGGCCGCATGGCGCAACTGCCGGCCTGCCAGCGCGCCACGCCCCAAGAGCAGCAGGATATGGTTAGCTACGATGCACTGTTCAAGGGCGACATGGAACTGCTGCGCGAGCGCGCCAAGGGCGGTCCTCCAAGGAGGTATAGAGACAATGGCGATGAAATCAAATTCTACGGGCCGGGCCATAGTCATCTTGCCAATCAGCAGCAGCTGTTGCGGGCAGATACACGGCAGGCGCCTGACGCCACTGAAACCCTGGCCTTGAAGGTATTTGAAGAACAACGCGGTCAGTCTAGAGCCGACGGCATCGCTTTGCTTGAGGAGCAAGTACACGATTCATTGGCCGGGTTCTATCTGGGCGGCTATGTGAGCGCGGAAGAGAAGGCTGAGAAGTTGCGCACCTGGCAAACCAAGCCGCCGTCGGAACACGATCGCTATAACCATCAAGCCTGGCAGAATTTTGAGAAGGCCAAGGTCAAGAATCGAGAACTGCAAAAGATTCTTGACGACAAGGCTGAGTTGGCCAGACTGGCGGAGAATGCGCGTTTTAATGGCCGTGCAGGAGAGATGGAGTCGTTGCAACGGCGCGGCGCTTTCACCGATGAGGAAGCTTTGTTATTGACGCAAGTCGGCGGTCAGTCGATCTTCCCTGTGCAAAGCGACGAGGATGCGGGAGCATTGTGCAGCGGCTACGTGGCGACCCAGACAGGTACCTTGCGCGAAGGCGGCGGTTATTTGATGCCGCGTGCTGTGTTCTTGCCGTAAAAACAGGTGCTGACAGCACTACTCACCCGATGCTTCATTCATGAATAGTCGTTCCAGCGATAGCTAGAACGACTATCTCACCTTAGTCAAGTTACCTCACACCACTTACTTGCCCGGCTCCAACACAATCCGCTGCACCGTCGCCTCTTCCACCGCCTTGCGCGAATACAGCAACGGGAAGTATTCCCCGTTCAGCCATTTGTCGGCCAGGTCGCGATAGTGCGGGCTGTCCGGATCGCCCGATTGTCCCGGTGAGTTGACCGCTCTGGAGTTATCCCAATTGCCTACATCGACCACCACGCGGAACGACGGGCCATTGGTCTGGCGGAAGTCGCTGGGGCGATAGGTCGACTGGTTCGGAGAGTAAGCGCCGCCATGTTTCGGCAGCGGTCCGACGTTCAGCTTCGCACGTGTCGCTTCATCCACCACGCCGGCCAGCGGATGCTCCATCAAGTTGTGATGCAGCTTGCCCCATTGCCATTTGCTGGCGTCGTCGCCCTGCAGTTTCACCATCTCCGCATACGCGCCGCCGAGGCTAGTCAGCAAGACGTCGTCGCGCTTCTTCGTTGCGTCGGTGCCGAATCTGGCTTGCGGCTGCTCCAACGTGTCCAGCACTACGGCGACGTCGGGTGCGCCCATCGCGGCAGCCGCTTCTTTGCTCAGTACCGCTTCCTTGAAGGCCTTGCCCAGATGACGCGTGAGCCAGACTTCATACAGCGCGGCCTGCGGCGAATCGACGCGCTCGACGTAATCCCAGTTGTTGAAGATATTCAGCGCCGCCTGCGTCTGTGCATCGCCAGACGTCAACGGCTTGAGCAGCGCACCTAGGCGGCGTGCCGGAATCGCTAGGTCGTCGTTTTGCAGGCGCATCGAATCTTCCAGCGAGACCTTCGGCAAGGAAGCCAGCACTTCACTAATGCGCGAGAAGCGCGAGTTGTTGGTCCACTCGAAGCCGAGCTTGCGCTCGCGGTAAGGATAGTCGTCCGGCAGGTTCATCTGATTGGCCGAAGCGAACCAGCCCTGCTGGGGATTGTAGGTCGACGGCAACTGGTCTCCGGTCCAGAATCCATTCCACTCGTAACGACCGTCGCCCGGCACCGGCAGCAAGCCATCCCAGTTCGGACGCTTCGGCGCGAGGCCGCCCGGCACCCAACCGATGTTGCCCTTGACGTCGGCGTAGACCTGGTTCTCGGTCGGCGCGCCCCAGTTCAGCATGGCGCGCTTGAAGGATTTGAAATTCTTGGCACGCATGTAATCGATGCTGCCGAAGTACGGCGACATGCCCGGCTCCAGCCAGCCGGAGCGCACGGCGAAGGCGCGGTTCTTGTCCTTTTCGGTGAAGATCACCGGACCATGCCGCGTGAATTTCAGCTCGACAGTTGCCGATGTGCCACCCTTGATTTTGACCTGTTCGCGCAAGACCTTGAAGCGCTCCCACTTGCCCTGGTATTTGTACTCGTCGGGATTGTCGGGATTGAGCTCGTAGACATAGAGGTCTTCCTGATCGATGTTGAAGATCGTCAGGCCGAAGGCGATGGTGCCGTTGTGGCCGATCGACACACCCGGCAAGGCCGGTTCGCCGGCGCCAATGACATTCAGGCCGGGAGCGCTCAGGTGCGTGATGTAGCGCAACGACGGTGCAGAGTACGCACGATGCGGATCGTTGGCCATGATGGCGCGACCGGTGGCGGACTTTGCGGGGGAGACCACCCAGTTGTTGCTGCCTTCCATGGTCTCTTCAGGATTTTCGGCAGCGGCGATGCGGATAGCCGCGCCGTGATCGTCGGCTGCGGCGTTCAGGCTGTCCTTGGTGATCTTGACGTTTTGCGTGGCCAGCTCGAATACCTTGAGCAAGTCCTTGGGCAGGCAGGGATCGAGACCCTGCGGCATGATCGCCTCCCACTGCGGCGTCAGGCCGGAGCGGATTTCATCCGACTTGAGGTCGGCCTTGCAGGCGACGTTGGCGCGCGCGACTTCGCTGGTGAGGTTGCGCGTCAGCCCGTGGCTGCGGATGCGCACCACGTCTTCGGCCTGCCAGCGCGCGGGCAGGTAAGCCAGTTGTTTGAACTCATACGGCAAGCGCTCGGGATGGGCCGTAACAAAGTCGACGTAAGCATTGATGCCGGCGACGAAGGCGGTCGCCACATGCTCGGAATGCTTGCCATAGGATTTCCACTCGCGCTGCATGTCGCCGCGGTAGAGAAACAGGCGCGTGGCCTGGTCTTGCGCCACATAGGCCGGACCGAATACTTCGGACAACTGGCCCAGTCCGCGCCGGCGCCACAGGTCAATCTGGAACAACCGATCGCGCGCGGCGTTGAAGCCCTGCACGAAGAAGGCGTCGTCCTGGCTGGCGGCGTAGATGTGCGGCACGCCCCATTTGTCGATGAGGATCTCGGCTTTTTTATGCAGGCCGGGAATGCGCAGGGTTTCGGATTCGCCGGCAGCGCGGACCGTCATGGACAGCGCCATGGCGGCGCAGCCGGACAACAGCAGCGCGGCGGATAAAGGTTTCAGTTTTGTCATCAGGTGTCTCCATCTATGTTTTTTTATGGAGACAACACTTTACAAGGAATGCTGTGCGAGCGCCCACTCAATGTGTTCGCGCACCAGTTCGGAAGGATGATCGCGGCGCGCTTGCAAGGCAGCGACGATGTCCGCATCTCCCTTGTGCGTGGCGGCGGCATTGCCGAGACCGACCGCCATATTGCGCAGCCAGCGTTCGTGGCCGACGCGGCGGATCGCGCTGCCTTCGGTGTTGCGGTTGAAGTCGTCTTCGCTCCAGCTCAGCAATTCGATCAGCGAGGCGCTGCCGAGACCGTGACGGGCGTCGAAGTCAGGCAAGGTCGAGGTCTGGGCGAACTTGTTCCACGGGCAGTAAAGCTGGCAGTCGTCGCAGCCGTAGACGCGATTGCCGATCAGGCTGCGCAGCTCGACCGGGATGCTGCCCTTGAGCTCGATGGTGAGGTAGGAAATGCAGCGGCGCGCGTCGAGTTCGTAAGGCGCGACGATGGCCTGTGTCGGGCAGACGTCGATGCAGCTGCGGCACTGGCCGCAATGCGGCGTGACCGGTTCGTCGACCGGCAGCGCCAGGTCGGTGAACAATTCGCCGAGGAAGAACATGGAGCCGGCTTCGCGATTGAGCAGCAGGGTATGCTTGCCGCGCCAGCCAAGGCCGGATTTTTCCGCCAGCGCGACTTCCATCACGGGCGCAGAATCGGTGAAGACGCGATAGCCGAAGGCGCCGATTTCCTTCTCGATGCGACCGGCCAGTTGTTGCAGCCGCGCGCGCAAGACCTTGTGGTAATCACGGCCGCGCGCATACAGCGAGACCACCGCGGCGCTGCCGTCGGCGCCGCGCGCTTCTTCGCGCTCGCGCCAGTCGGCACCGGTGTCGCGCGGCAGGTAAGGCATGCGCACGGTGATCACGCGTACCGTGCCGGGCACCAGTTCGGCGGGCCGGGCGCGCTTCATGCCGTGGCTTGCCATATAATCCATCTCGCCGTGGTAGCCCTTGTCCAGCCACGCCTGGAATCCCGCTTCCCGATGCGACAGGTCGACGTCGGCAATGCGCAGGTCGGCGAACCCGAGTTCGCGCCCCCAGGCTTTGATGGTGTCGGCAAGTGCTACAAGGTCAGTCATTCATCATCTTCACTACATCGTTTCAAACAAGAATCTATGCAGCCATCGCGTCACACCCATTTGCAGGACGAAGCCGGCACCGCAGCCCTGGGGGCGGCACTGGCCCAGGTGCTGGAACCCGGCATGGCGATCTACCTGCACGGCGACCTCGGCGCCGGCAAGACCGCGCTCACGCGTGCGCTGCTGCATGCCGCCGGCCATACCGGCCGGGTCAAAAGCCCGACTTACACGCTGGCCGAGCCCTATGAGGTGAAGCTGGCAGACCGCATGGTAACCGTTATCCACTTCGACCTCTACCGCATGGCCAGCCCGGAGGAGTTCCTGGATGCGGGTTTTCGTGAACATTTCAACGAAAACAGCATCTGCATCATCGAATGGCCGGAAAAGGGCGACCCCGTGTTGCCCCCCCCGGACATCAATATCTCGCTAACGGTTGCAGGACACGGACGTGATGTAGAATTACGAGCGTTGTCTGACAAGGGTCATCAATGCCTCGCTCGACTGAAATTCGCTCCAAATCTGTGATATCCAAGACTCGCCGCACCATCCTCAAGGCAGGCGGCACGCTCCTCGTCTCCGTATTGACTCCCATGCCGGCGCTGGCATCGCAAATCCTCGCGGTGCGCGTGTGGCCGTCCGACGACTATACCCGCGTCACGCTGGAAAACGACAGCAACCTCAAGGTCACCCATTTCATCGTCAAGAATCCGGAACGCCTGGTGGTCGACATCGAAGGCATTGACCTCAATTCGACGCTGAAAGACCTGGTCGCCAAGATCCAGCCCAACGATCCCTATATCAAGCAAGTCCGTGTCGGCCAGAACCGCCCCAGCGTGGTGCGGCTGGTGTTCGACCTGAAGGACGAGATCAAGCCGCAGGTGTTCACCCTGGAGCCGGTCGGCGAATATAAATATCGTTTCGTCATCGACCTTTACCCGGCCAACCCGCCCGATCCGATCGCCGCGCTGATCCAGAAGGGTGACTGGCCCAAGGATCAGCAGACCGAGGTCAAGCCGCCACTGGCCGACTCTCGCCCGGCGGCCAAACCCGAGCCGAAGCCGGACGACGAACCGCAGGTGGCCAAGGCGAAACCGGATGAGCCCAAGCTGCAGCTCACGCGCATGATCACCATCGCCCTCGACCCCGGCCACGGCGGCGAAGATCCCGGCGCCATCGGCAGCCGCGGCAACCGCGAAAAAGACGTGGTGTTGTCGATCGCCAAGCGCCTCAAGAAGAAGATCGAAGAACAGCCGAACATGCGCGTCATGCTCACCCGCGACGCCGACTTCTTCGTGCCGCTGGGCATGCGCGTGCAAAAGGCGCGCAAGGTACAGGCGGACTTGTTCATTTCGATCCACGCCGACGCCTTCGTGCAACCGACCGCGCGCGGCTCCTCGGTATTCGCGCTGTCGGAAAAAGGCGCCAGCTCCACCGCTGCGCGCTGGCTCGCCAACAAGGAAAACTCGGCCGACATGATCGGCGGCGTCAACATCAAGACCCACGACAAGCAACTGGCGAGCGTCTTGCTGGACTTGTCGACCACCGCCCAGATCAATGACAGCCTGCGCATCGGCAACGCCGTGCTCAAGGAAATCGGCGGCATCAACAAACTGCACAAGGGTGCCGTGGAGCAAGCCGGCTTTGCCGTGCTGAAAGCCCCGGACATCCCCAGCATCCTGATCGAGACGGCCTTCATCTCCAATCCGGAAGAAGAGGCCAAACTCACCGACAACAGTTATCAGGATGACATGGCCGACGCGATCATGACCGGCATCAAGAAGTATTTCTCGAAGAATCCGCCGCTGGCCAAGAACAAGCTGACCTAAGCCGGCCGGCGTCGCCTCCTCCTCCCCTTCCGCTCCCGGCCGCCGCGCCGGGAGTTTTCATTTGGGCCGTATTTTTTGCCGGACGGCATCGGAACAGGCGTCCAAGGCTGAACAGACCTGTATTCACGCCTCATTTCCGCCCATCGCTGCAGGGCCGCACGGCCGTATGATGAATTATCCCGCGATGTATCGGAGTTGCTCCCTTGCTCCCTTGCTCTCTTGCATCCAGGGACAATCATAAAGAGCAAGGCGGCGCCCGTTGCAGTCTCCGGCCCCGCGTGCTCAAGAAACACATCGTCACCTTCCACTGCCATACCCAAAGTATTTTCCGACAGCAATATCCGCATTGCATGTTTTACAACTGGGAGGAACAAGTGAAGATTGCCAACATCACCATCAGCCGTCGTCTTTGGCTGGGCTTCGGATTGCTGACACTGCTGATGATCGCCATGGCGGTCGTCGGCGTGAACCGGCTTGCTCAGCTCAACCGCCAGATGAACGATGTCATCCACGACAAGTATCCCAAGACCGTGGCCGCCGGCGACATCGTCGACCAGATCAACCTGGTCGCGCGCTCGGTGCGCAACATCCTGCTGCTCAAGGACGCCGCCCAGATCAAAAGCGAAAATGACCGCATCGTCGGCGCCGACAAGGCCATACAGGAACGCCTGGCCGAACTCGACAAGCGGCTGGCCGACGATCAGAGCCGTAAGCTGCTGGCCGATCTGATCACGGCGCAAACGAATTACGTCGACAAGCGCGACAAGGTGCGCAAGCTGGTGGCCGACGGCACCCGGGACGGCGCCATCGACATACTCATCGGCGAGGTACGACCGGTCCAGAGCGCGTACATGACTGCGGTCGACAAGCTGATCAGGCAGCAGAACGACATGATGGTGACGTCGGGCGACGAAGTGGAACGCAACTATGAACACGCCAGAAACATGCTCATCATGCTCGCCGCCCTCGGCCTCGTGATGGCGGGGGGCATCGCCTGGGGCATCACGCGCAGCATCACCATACCGCTCAACCGCGCCGTGGCGGTCGCCAGGACGGTCGCGTCCGGCGACCTTACCTCCGACATCGATAGCAGCGGCAAGGACGAAACCGCGCAACTACTGGAAGCGCTGAAAACCATGAACGACAATCTGCTGAAGATCGTCAGCCAGGTCCGCAGCGGCACCGACACCATCGCCACCGCCTCAACGGAAATCGCCAGCGGCAACCTCGACCTGTCGTCGCGCACCGAACAGCAGGCCGGCTCGCTGGAAGAAACCGCGTCGGCCATGGAAGAGCTCACCTCGACCGTCCGGCAAAACGCCGACAACGCGCGCCAGGCCAATGAGCTGGCGGTGTCGGCCTCGGAAGTCGCGACCCAGGGCGGCAACGTGGTCGGCCAGGTGGTCACGACCATGGAGTCCATCAACGAGTCGTCCCGCAAGATCGTCGACATCATCAGCGTCATCGACGGCATTGCCTTCCAGACCAACATCCTGGCACTGAATGCTGCGGTGGAAGCCGCCCGCGCCGGCGAGCAGGGCCGCGGTTTTGCGGTGGTGGCGTCGGAAGTGCGCAGCTTGGCGCAGCGCAGCGCATCGGCGGCGAAGGAGATCAAGACGCTGATCAACGATTCCGTGGAAAAAGTCGGCAACGGCAGCAAACTGGTGGCTCAGGCCGGCAACACCATGAGCGAAGTGGTCCTGAGCGTAAAGCGCGTCACGGAAATCGTCGGCGAAATCACCGTTGCTGGCCAGGAGCAAAGCGAGGGCATCGAACAGATCAACCAGGCCATCACGCAAATGGACGAGACCACGCAGCAAAACGCCGCGCTGGTCGAACAGGCGGCAGCGGCGGCACAATCCTTGCAGGATCAGGCCGATCGCCTGGCGCAGGTGGTCGGGATATTCAAGCTCGGCGGGTATCAGCTGCTCGGTGACGACGGCCTGATGCAACGCAAGGCCAGGCCGGCGGTAGCCGCGAAAGCCCCGCTGATGAAGCTTGGACGCACCGCCCAACCGGCGGCGCTCGGCAGCGACAAACAGTGGAAGGAATTCTGAAGAGACGCAACCGGGCGATCGATCAAGCCGGCTGCATTTAGTCGGCTATTGACGTTTCGAAAAGAACTTGCGGTAGAACTGCCACAGCGCGCCGAGCACGATCGGCAGGACGGCCGCGACGATGCCGATCAGGACCAGCGTGTTGAGGTTCTGGCGCACCCACGGCAAGTTGCCGAACAGGTAACCGAACGCCAGCAGGCCGACCACCCACAACAGGGCGCCGATGATGTTGAAGAACTGGAACCGGATGAAGGTCATCTCCGACACACCGGCGATGAACGGCGCGAAGGTGCGCACGATGGGAGTGAAGCGCGCCAGGATGATGGTCTTGCCGCCGTGTTTTTCGTAGAAGGCGTGGGTCTTGGCCAGCGCGGCGGGATTGAGCCAGCGGTAATTGTGCGTGAAGACGCGGTGCCCGATGGCGCTGCCGATCCAATAGTTAAGGGTGTTGCCGGTCACTGCGGCGACCACCAGCAGGAACATCAGCAGCCAGATGTTCATCGCGCCGGTGGCGCAAAAGGTGCCGGCAATGAACAGCAGCGAATCGCCGGGAAGGAAGGGCAACACCACCAGACCTGTTTCGCAGAAGATGATCAGGAACAGCACCACATAAATCATCGTGCCGTATTGCTCTATCAAGATGCCGAGGGACTTGTCGACGTGCAACAGCACGTCCAGTAACTGCAAGTAATCCATAAACTCATTTCGTTTTTGACGCCGCTCTGGCTGCGCGGGAATCATACACTACTCGACCGAACGGGCAGCCGCGGGATAGCGAGGCTGGTTTGGCGGGAATAATTGGAAGAGGACTACCGCAACAAGTAAATCATTTTAAAGAAAAAACTTATTTGATCTGCATGCTCAAGAACAACAACTATTTTTCCGATAACAACGGATATGCCGACCGCTTCGCTTCCCCAATAAAAGCGGCGGCATGTCTTATCAACGGGAGATCCTGAATGCGCATCACAAATTTGAAGATCGGCGTCCGACTGGGACTTGGCTTTGCCATTCTGGTAGCGCTGCTGGTCGCCACCGGCTTTCTGGGCGGAAACCGGCTGTCTTCACTGAACCACCAGATGTCGACCGTGGTCAACGAGACGTATCCCAAGACGGTGTACGCCAACGACATCATCGTTCAGGAAAACCTGATCATCCGCGCCACCCGCAATCTGCTGCTGATGACCGACGCGGAGCAGCTCAAGGTGCAGAACGCAATCTTCGCCCCTGCCTTCCAGACCGTGGCTGCCGACATGGACAAGCTCGACAAGGGCATCAAGAGTGAACGCGGCCGTGAGCTGTTCAAGGAAATCCAGCGCAGCCGCGCCGCGTACGTCAGCGCCAGCGACCAGGTGCTCAAGAACATCGCCGCCGGCGACAAGGACAAGGCGCTGGCGCTGCTGTTCGCCGGCGGCACCTTCGACCTGCAGCAGAAATACCTGAAATCCCTGACCGAGCTGATCAAGTACCAGGACCACCTGATGAAGGAGGCCGGCGCCTCGGTGGAACAACAATACGGCAGTGCGCTCAACCTGATCATCCTGCTGACCGCGACGGCGCTGCTGATGGCTGTGGCGATTGCCTATTTCACAACGCGCAGCATCACGCGTCCGCTCAATCGCGCTGTCGGCCTGGCCGAAACGGTGGCGGCAGGCGACCTGACCTCGCGCATCGACAGCCACAGCAAGGATGAAACCGGCAAACTGCTGTCGGCGCTGAAGACCATGAATGCGCGCCTGCTGCAAATCGTCGGCGAAGTGCGCGTCAGCACCGACACCATCGCCACCGCCTCAACCGAAATCGCCACCGGCAACCTCGACCTGTCCTCGCGCACCGAACAACAAGCCGGCGCACTCGAAGAAACCGCCTCGGCGATGGAAGAACTGACCTCGACCGTCCGCCAGAACGCCGACAACGCGCGCCAGGCCAACCAACTCGCAGCGTCCGCATCGCAGGTGGCGGAACAAGGCGGCGCGGTGGTCAGCCAGGTGGTCGACACCATGAACAACATCAATGATTCGTCCAAGAAGATCGTCGACATCATCAGCGTGATCGACGGCATCGCGTTCCAGACCAATATCCTGGCGTTGAACGCAGCCGTCGAAGCCGCCCGTGCCGGAGAACAGGGCCGCGGCTTTGCGGTGGTGGCTTCCGAAGTGCGCAGCCTGGCGCAACGTTCGGCATCGGCCGCCAAGGAAATCAAGGAACTGATCGCCGACTCGGTGCAAAAGGTTGGCGAAGGCAGCAAACTGGTAGCGCAAGCCGGCACCACCATGGATGAAGTGGTGGCCAGCGTCAAACGCGTCACCGACGTCGTCAGCGAAATCACCGCGGCCAGCCAGGAACAGAGCGAAGGCATCGAGCAAGTCAACCAGGCCATCACGCAGATGGATCAGACCACGCAGCAAAACGCCGCGCTGGTGGAGGAAGCCGCGGCGGCCGCGCAGTCGATGCAGGAACAGGCCGGACGGCTGACGCAGGCGGTCAGCGTGTTCAAGATTTCGAGCAACGATTTCGCCCAGGCGCCGGCTGCGCTTGCAGTGCGCAAAGCGGCGCCGGCAATTGCCAAAGCCGTCAAGCCGGCCGCAGCGCCGACGAGGAAAGCGCCGGCAGTATTGCCGGCGGCAAAGAACATCACCGCCAAGGCCGGCGGCGACGATCAATGGGAGCAATTTTAAGAAATTCGATTCAATCCGCCCCAGAGCGGGGGGATCAGATTCAGTGCAGATGCAGGTCAGATTCAAACCGGACGCAACATAATCATACCGAGCGGAGAAGTGACGCGTATGAGTGCAGTCAAGGAACGGGAGGGGAACGACTCCATGATGGACGCCGAACGCATCGGCCTCGAGCTTCAGCAATGCCGCAGCGCCCTTGAGGAAAAGGAGGCGCTGCTGGCGGCATTTTCCCGCTCGATGGCCATCCTTGAACTGGCGCCGGACGGCACCATCCTGTCGGCCAACGAGAACTTCCTCACGCTGATGGCGTATCAGGAAAGCGACATCGTCGGCAGCCACCATCGCATGCTGTGCAATCCCGTCCATGTCGAATCGCCCGAATACGCCGAGTTCTGGCGGCGCCTGCACCAGGGCGAGGTAGTCTCCGGCACCTTGCAGCGCATGCGCAGCGACGGCTCGCGACTGTGGCTGGAAGCCACCTGCAATCCGGTGTTCGACGCCGAAGGCCGCTTGCTGCGGGTGGTCTCGATCGCCGCCGACATCACCGCCCACATCGACGACTCGCAGGAAAAGCACAGCGTGCTGCGTGCGCTCAACCGCTCGCTGGGCGTGATCGAATTTTCCGCCGACGGCATCATCGTCGGCGCCAACGGCAACTATCTCAAGACCATGGGCTACCTGCCCGAGGAGATCGTCGGCAAGCACCATCGCTTCCTGTGCGAGCCGGACTATGTCGGTAGCCAGGAATACGAAAACTTCTGGCGCGACGTCAACCAGGGCCGCTTCTTTTCCGGTCGCTTCAAACGCATCGCGCGCGACGGCAGGCCGGTCTGGTGGGAAGCCACCTACACCCCGGTGTTCGATCTCGAAGGCAAGCCGATCAAGATCATCAGCATCGGCTCGGATGTGTCGTACCGCATGGTGCGCGAGCAGCGCGACCGCGAATACCAGCACCTGCTGTCGCTGGGCATCAATGAAACCGACAACGCGGTGTTCATCACCAACGAAGCCAATCACATCGTCTTCCACAACACCGGTTTCAGCCGCATGCTCGGCTTCACCGCGGAAGAGGTCATCGGTCGCCGTCCGCGCGAATTGTTCGAAGGACAGACCGCCATCCTCAAGATGATCGAGGATTGCTACGCGGTGATTGCCGAAGGCCGCAGTTTCCACGGCGAAGAAATGATGGTCGACAAGCAGGGCCATCCGCTATGGGTGTCGACGGTGGTCAATCCCATCCTCGATGGCGATGGCAAACTCATCAATGCCGTCTGCATCCTGACCGACATCACCAACACCAAGATGCACGAAGTCCTGCAATACAAGGCGCTCAACGCCATGGTGCGGGAGGCCACCCTGCAGGAAGTACTGACCATGGTGTGCGAGGAACTCGAACGCATGGCGCCCGACGTGGTGGCGTCGATCCTGCGCGTGGATGAACAGGGCTTGCTGCATCCGGTGGCCGGTCCCAGTCTTCCGGAAGAATACAGCCGCGCACTCGAAGGCGTAGCGATCGGTCCCAACGTCGGCTCCTGCGGCACTGCGGCGTTCCGCGCGGAGCCGGTGGAAGTGACGGACATTTCCACCGATCCGCTATGGGCCGATTATCGCCATCTGGTGCTGCCCACGGGTTTGCAGGCGTGCTGGTCGACCCCGATCAAATCGGCCGATGGCCGCGTGATCGGCACATTTGCGTTCTACTATCACAGCAAGCGCCGCCCCGATCCTTTCCATCACCGCCTGGTGGACGTCAGCCTGCATTTGTGCGCGCTGGCGCTGGAGCGCGAAGAAGCGCGCTCGCGCATCCACCGGCTGGCGTTCTACGATTCACTGACCGGGCTGCCCAACCGCAGCCTGTTGCTGGTCAATGCCAACCAGGCCATTGCCAACGCGGCGCGCACTAAGATTCCGCTGGCGGTGCTGTTCATCGACCTTGACCGTTTCAAGCAGATCAATGATTCGCTCGGGCATCAGGCCGGCGACGAACTGCTGCGCACGGTCGCCAGCCGGCTGCAGATCGAGGCGCGCAAGTCGGACATCGTCGGTCGCCTGTCCGGCGACGAGTTCGTCATCGTGCTGGCGCAATGCGACCTGAACCGCGTCACTGACGTCGTCAAACGCATCCAGGCCAGCCTGTCGCTGCCCTGCCATATCGCCGGCGTGGCGATCACGCCCTCGGCCAGCATCGGCATCAGCCTGTTCCCCGACAACGGCGAAACCATTGAGATCCTGCTGCATCGCGCCGACATGGCGATGTACCAGACCAAGGCCAAGAACCGCGGCCGCTTCAGCTTCTTCAGCGAAGAGATGAATTCTCAGGCGCAGGAACGCCTGGCGCTCGAAGGCGCGCTGCGTGATGCATTGCGCGGCGGTGATTTCGAGTTGCATTACCAGCCTCAGGTTAATTTCCATACCGGCCTGCTGCATGGCGTGGAGGCGCTGGCGCGCTGGCATCACGATCAGCTCGGCCAGGTCTCGCCGGCGCGCTTCATCCCGATCGCGGAAGAATGCGGCCTGATCGGCGAACTCGGCAAATGGGCGCTGGAGGAAGCCTGCTCCCAGCTGTACGACTGGCGCCGGCGCGGCATCCAGGTGCCGTCAGTGTCGGTCAATCTGTCGTCCACCAATTTCCATGACCTGGAACTGCCGCAGTTCATCGCCGGCCTGCTCCAGCGCTTCGAGCTGGCGCCGGGCGACCTGACGCTGGAAATCACCGAAACCGTGATGATGGACACCAACCCCAGCACCACGCGCACCATCCGCGAAGTGCATGCGCAAGGCGTGAAACTGGCGATGGACGATTTCGGCACCGGCTATTCAAGCCTGGGCTACCTGCGCAACCTGCCGGTGTGCGAGCTCAAGCTGGACCAGAGTTTCGTGCGCGACATGGACCGCGACGAAACCGTGCTGGCGCTGACCAACGCCGTCATCCGCATTGGCGAAAGCCTCGACCTGATCGTGGTGGCCGAGGGCGTCGAAGACAAACGGCAATACGACTTGCTCAAGCAGCAGGGTTGCGACGTGGCGCAGGGCTACCTGTTTTCACGGCCGATGCTGGCCGGGGTTTTCGAGCACTGGCTGAAAAATTTCAAAATCGACAATTATCTCTAAAAGTTTTATCAGAGAAACAATATTACGTAGCATTATTACATCGTTTTTCATTGGTCTTACCGCGAAAACTGGTTCATAAACAACGAGTTACGTTGTTTTTTGGCCGAAATGAGACCGCAGGAAAAGCGAAGTTGGCTATACTTGCTCGCGTTCAAAAAACCGAAGTATTTCTACACAGCCGCGCACGCGCAAACGTTTGCTGAAGTTCGCCACAAAACGATTGCTCGCGGTACCCGGGTGCCTCGCGCCTAACAAAAAGAAAACCACACCATGCAAACTTCTGCCTTCCACTATCGCAGCTGGGCCGTCGGCACCAAGCTCACTTCCCTCACCCTCGCGCTGGTCGGCGTGCTGTTCGTCGCGGCCATCCTGCTGATCGACTACACCACGTCGGCCATGCTGGAACAGCGCTCGATGAACCAGATCAGCGGCGAGACGCGCGGCGTGGTCAACATGGTCGAGATGTTCGACCGTTCGGTGAACAGCCAGGTGGAGCGCTTCTCCAACATGTTCACCAACGCCTTCCCGGGCAAGTTCACGCTGGACACCAACCGCACCGTGCAGATCGGCGACAAGGCCACACCGGTGCTGCGCAACGGCGACACCGACCTCAACCTGGACTTCGCGATTCCCGACCGTTTCACCGCGCAGACCGGCGTGACCGCGACCATCTTCGCCAAGATGGGCGACGATTTCGTACGCGTCTCGACCTCAGTCAAGAAGGAAGACGGCGAACGCGCCGTGGGCACCCTGCTCGACCGTGCGCATCCCGGCTACGCAGCGCTGAAGGCCGACAAGTCGTACAGCGGCATCGCCACGCTGTTCGGCAAGCAATACATCACCAAGTACGTGCCGATCAAGGATGCCGCCGGCCAACTGATCGGCGTGCTGTACGTGGGCGTCGATATTTCGGGCGACATCAAGGCGCTCAAGGACAAGATCAAGGCGCTGAAGATCGGCGAGACCGGCTTCTTCTACGTGCTCAACGCCAAGGAAGGCAAGGACCTCGGCACGCTGCTGGCCGGCCCGAAGGATGAAGGCAAGAACCTGCTGGGACTGAAAGACGTCAACGGCAAGGAATTCATCAAGGACATGCTCGCCAAGAAAGAAGGCGTGATGCGCTACATGTGGGACAACCCCGACACCGCTGGCCACAGCGGCGAAGAAAAGATCGTCGCCTTCTCGCAATTCCCGGCCTGGAACTGGGTCATCGTCGGCGAGACCTATGCCGAAGAAGTGACCAAGGAAATCGCCGCCATGCGCAACCGTTTCATGCTGTTCGGCGCGGCCTTCCTGCTGCTGGTCGGTGTGGTGCTGGCGGTCGTGATCAAGCAGGTGGTGACGCGTCCGCTGGCGCGCGCCCGCGCAGCCGCCGACTTGCTGGCGAGCGGCGACCTGACCGCGCGCGTGCGCGTCAGCGACGGCCAGCAGGATGAAATCGGCCAGCTCATGCGCGCCGTCAACGGCATCAGCGAAGGCCTCGCCCACGTGGTCGCAGACGTGCGCCAGGGCACCGAACAGATCACCACGGCCTCGAGCGAAATCGCCACCGGCAATCTCGACCTGTCGTCGCGCACCGAGCAACAAGCCGGCTCGCTGGAAGAAACTGCATCGGCGATGGAAGAACTGACCTCGACCGTGAAGCAGAACGCCGACAACGCCGGCCAGGCAAACCAGCTCGCGCAGTCGGCCTCGGAAGTCGCCTCGCAAGGCGGCGCGGTGGTCGGCAAGGTGATCGACACCATGGGCTCGATCAACGAATCCTCGCGCAAGATCGTCGACATCATCAGCGTGATCGACGGCATTGCCTTCCAGACCAACATCCTCGCCCTGAACGCTGCGGTGGAAGCGGCACGCGCCGGCGAGCAGGGCCGCGGCTTCGCGGTGGTAGCAAGCGAAGTGCGCAGCCTGGCGCAACGCTCAGCCGCCGCCGCCAAGGAAATCAAGGGCCTCATCGACGATTCCGTCGACAAGGTCGAAGCCGGCAGCAAGCTGGTGGAACAAGCCGGCGCCACCATGGGTGAAGTGGTCGCGAGCGTCAAGCGGGTGACCGATATCGTCGGCGAGATCAGCTCGGCCAGCCAGGAACAGCGCGCCGGCATTGAGCAGGTCAACCACGCCATCGTGCAGATGGAGCAAACCACGCAACAAAACGCCGCCCTGGTGGAGCAAGCCGCCGCCGCTGCGCAATCGCTGCAAGACCAGGCGCACAAGCTGACGGCCTCGGTCAGCACCTTCAAGCTGGATGAAACGCATGCGATGGCGTTCGGCGCTCCGGCGGCGCCTGTTGCTGCCGTGCGCAAAGTTGTCGCCAAGGCGGCCCCGACTCTTGCGCCGAAAGCAGCGCCCGTCGCCAAACTTCCTGCGGCAAAGAAATCCTTGCCGGCGCCATCCAAAGACGACGACTGGGAACAGTTCTGACCCCAGCCGTTACCGCCGGGTCGGGGCGATCCCTGACCCGGCTGGCGGTATAATCGCCGGATGAACGCACCAGATCGCCCGCCCCGCCCCCTTCGCCCGATTCAGGCCCTGCCCGACCAGCTGATTTCACAAATCGCTGCCGGCGAAGTCATCGAACGTCCTTCCGCCGTCGTCAAGGAATTGCTGGAGAACGCGCTCGACGCCGGCGCCACGCAAATCACCGTGCGCCTGGAGCAAGGCGGCGTCAAGCGCATCGCCATCACCGACAACGGCCGCGGCATTCCGCCCGAGCAGATGCCGCTGGCGCTGGCGCGTCACGCCACCTCCAAGATCGCGTCGCTGACCGATCTGGAAAACGTCGGCACGCTGGGTTTCCGCGGTGAGGCGCTGGCCTCGATCGCCTCGGTCGCGCAGCTCACGCTGACCACGCGCACCGCCGACGCCGCCCATGCATGGGAGATCACCGGCTCGCAAGAGGGCAATGTTGTGCCCGCTTCCGGCGCGCCCGGTACCACCATCGACGTGCAGGATCTGTATTTCAATACACCGGCGCGCCGCAAGTTCCTGAAATCCGAACAGACCGAATACGGCCACTGCGCCGAAGTCGTGCGCCGCATTGCGCTGGCGCGTCCGGACGTGACGTTTTCGCTGACCCACAACGGCAAGACCGTCGATCACTGGAACACCGGCGAATTCGCCAAGCGGAGCGCGCACATCCTCGGCGACGAATTCGCCAACGCGCGCCTGCCGCTCGACGAGAGCGCCGGCCCGCTGCGCCTGCATGGCTTCGTTGGTTTGCCGACCGCCTCCAAGGCGCGTGCCGACGGCCAGTATTTCTACGTCAACGGCCGCTTCGTACGCGACAAGCTGCTGGTGCACGCGGTGCGCGCCGCCTACCAGGACGTGCTGCATGGCGACCGCTATCCGTCGTACGCGCTCTCGCTCGATCTCGATCCGGCGCTGGTCGACGTCAACGTGCATCCATCCAAGATCGAAGTACGCTTCCGCGACAGCCGCAGCGTGCATCAATTTGTTTTCCACGCGGTCAGCCGCGCGCTGGCGGCGACGTCGGCGACATCATTCGGCAATGCGCCGGCGCCGCAAGCCGCAGGCAACGGTCCCTTGCCGTGGATGCGCGATCAGCAATCGCAGCCTCAGCCGCAATATCAGAACGAATTCGGCGCGCAGCTGCGGCCGAATTTCTCCACCGGCAATTTCGGCGTGGCGCAAAACACTGCTGAATATGGCGCACTGTTCCAACCGGGCGTGCAAACCAATCTGGACATGGCGTCGAACTTTGACACCGGAACAACGCCGGGCGCTTTCGCCATGCCGGTTTCCGCCCATGCCAATCAGCAAACGCTGCCGGCCGACGACTTCCCGCTCGGCTTCGCGCTGGCGCAGTTGCACGGCATCTACGTGCTGGCACAAAACAGCAAGGGCCTGGTGGTGGTCGACATGCACGCCGCGCACGAGCGCATCCTGTATGAGCAATTGAAGAACGCGCTCGACGACAATTCCATGTTCGTGCAGCCGCTGCTGATTCCGGTGACCTTCTACGCCGACGCGGTCGAAGTCGGCACCGCCGAAGAGCATCAGGAAACCTTGAGCGCGCTCGGCTTCGACATTGCCGCGATGTCACCGACCACGCTGGCGGTGCGCGCGGTGCCGGCGCTGCTCAAGAACGCCGACGCCCAGACGCTGGCGCGCGATGTATTGCGCGACGTGCGCGAATTCGGCGGCTCGCGCGTGCTGCTCGAACGCCGCAACGAACTGCTCGGCACGCTGGCCTGCCACACCGCCGTGCGCGCCAACCGCAACCTGACCGTGCCGGAAATGAACGCCCTGCTGCGCCAGATGGAAGCCACCGAGCGCGCCGACCAGTGCAACCACGGCCGCCCGACCTGGAGCCAGCTGGCCTTGTCCGACATGGACAAGCTCTTCCTGCGCGGCCAATAAGATGACGGCACTACCCTTGGCGGTCGCCATCATGGGACCGACCGCTTCCGGCAAAACCGCCGCGGCGCTGGAAATCGCCAAGCACATTCCCTGTGAAATCATCTCGGTCGATTCCGCGCTGGTGTATCGCGAGATGGACATCGGCACCGCCAAGCCCAACGCCGAAGAACTCGCCAGCGTGCCGCACCATCTGATCGACATCATCGATCCGACCGAAGCCTATTCAGCCATGCAGTTCCGCAACGACGCGCTGCGCCTGGCGCAAGACATCCGCGCGCGCGGCAAACTGCCGCTGCTGGTGGGCGGCACGATGCTGTATTTCAAGGTCTTGCGCGACGGCCTCGACGACCTGCCGGAAGCCGATCCCTCCGTACGCGCCCGCCTCGACGAAGAAGCCGCGCGCGATGGCGTGCCGGCCCAGCATGCGCGCCTGGCCACGCTCGACCCGGAAACCGCCGCCCGCCTCAAACCCAACGACAGCCAACGCATCCAGCGCGCACTGGAGATCATCGAACTGACCGGCAAGCCGATGTCGGCCTTGCTGACGCAGAAGACTGCGGCGGCGTTGCCCTTCACGTTGCTGCCGCTGGCGCTGGAGCCGTCCGACCGCGCAGTGCTGCACGACCGTATCGCGCGCCGCTTCGACCTCATGCTGGAAAACGACGGCCTGCTGGCCGAAGTCCGCAAGCTGCGCGCCCGCGGCGACCTGCACCTCGGCCTGCCGTCAATGCGCTGCGTCGGCTACCGCCAGGCTTGGGAACATCTCGACGGCCAGTACGACCATGCCGAAATGCGCGAGCGCGGCATCATTGCCACGCGACAACTGGCCAAACGCCAGATCACGTGGCTGCGCTCGACGCCGGATCGCATCGTCATCGACTGCAATGCGCCCGATGCCACGCAGACGGTGATGATGCATGTGCGTAAGGCGCTGGGACAATGACCGGATGTGAGCGGCAAGCGCAGGTTGATGAAACAGCAAGCCTCGGCTTAAATCTCTTGACACAAGCACGAACGGGCAGCATAATCACGGGCTTGCTTTTGGTGATATAGCTCAGTTGGTTAGAGCACAGCACTCATAATGCTGGGGTCGGTGGTTCAAGTCCACCTATCACCACCAAAGACATCTGAAGGCCCGTGTTCGCACGGGCCTTTTTTGTTTTTTCGGACAACTTGACGTACGTCAATTGCCTGCCCTGCCTGGCTTGGAGGACAATCCGACATATCAACGGAGGAGCAATGGCTGGAGTCAGCATCAAGAAGATCATGACCGCGAAGCTCGTCACCGTCACTCTGGACGACAAGCTGGAGACGGTCAAAGAGATTTTCGACAACCTGAAATTCCATCATCTGCTGGTGGTGGAAGAGCGCAAGCTGCTGGGCGTGGTGTCCGATCGCGACCTGTTGAAGGCGCTCAGCCCCAACATCGGCTCAGCCCGGGAAACCTACCAGGACATCGCCAGCCTGAACAAGCGCGTGCACCAGATCATGACGCGGCGGCCGATCGTGCTGCAGGAAAGCGCCACCGTCGATGACGCGATCCAGTCCTTCAATACCCACGGCATTTCCTGCCTGCCGGTGGTCGACCTGAACTTCAGGCCGGTCGGTATCGTCACGTGGCGCGACATTCTCAAGAACCTACGGATCAATCCAACCAATCCGACCGTCGGGTAAGTATCCCCCCCTTAATTCAATGCAGCCGCATCCGGCACGATCGTCGCAAAACGATCCGCCAGTGCCGCCAGCGTCGCGCGCTGCACTTCCGCCGCCGACACCACGCCCTGACCCAGCGCATCCGGCAGATCGCGCGTGGCGCACGCCGCCGCCACTACCGTCGACACATAGCCATGATCCAGCGCCGAGCGCGTGGTGGCGCTGATGCACATGTGGGTGGCAAAGCCGGCGATGATCAATTCCTTCTTTCCTGTTTTTTTCAGCTCGGCGTCCAGTGTGGTGCCGGCGAAGGAGTTCGGCAGCGCCTTGACCACCGTGACTTCGCCGTCCTGCGGCTGCAGGCCGTCGATGATGCCGACGAATTCGCGTTGCGGATCGAACAGCGCTGCGCCCGGTTTGGCGTGATGGACCACGTGGAATACCGGGGCGCCGGCGGCGCGTGCCTGTTTCAGCAAGGCGGCGATCTCGCCGACGGCGGCGTCGATGCCGGCCAGCGGCACGCCACCGGCGGTGTATTCGGTCTGGTGGTCAATCAGCACCAGCGCGGCGTCTTGCCACTTGGGCGAACGTGGTGCGGCGCCGGCGATTTGCAGCAGGGTTTTCGGTGTGGACATGGTTTTCTCCTTGAAGGTGGTGAACGATGGGATCATCCTAGATGGTTAAAATACGTTCATCAATTCACAAAAAAAGGTAGCCATCTGTGAATAAATTAACAGCTCCGTCCAACTCGCCCACCCTCCTCGCCGCCGACTGGGAAGGCTTGCGCACCTTTGCCGCATTTATCGAATCGGGCAGCTTTTCCGGTGCGGCCCGCATGCTGGGCGTGACCCACGCCACCGTCAGCCGGCGCCTGCAAACGCTGGAGCATGCCTTGCACGGCCCGCTGTTCACCCGGCGCGGCGACGATACCGAACTGACGCGACTGGGCGAAACCGTACTCGCCGCCGCGCGCGAAATGCAGGCGCAGACCGCGCAGCTGGCGCGCCGCCTGGCGGGTGAAGACATCCGCATGGAAGGCAAGCTGCGTATCGCCAGCACCGATGCCATGGGCACCATGTTCCTGGCGCCGCGCCTGCCGGCCCTGCTGGAGCGCTGGCCGCAGCTCGACATCGAGTTCAGCATGAGCCACCAGACCGTGAGCCTGGCGCGGCGCGACGCCGACCTGGCGATCCGTTTTGCGCGGCCGCAGGACGGCGACCTGATTGCACGCAGGCTGGGCAAGATCAGCTATTTCCTGTGCGGCAGCCCGGCACGCGTGGCCGAGTGGCGCGCTGCGCCGGGTGCTGCGCCCTTCATCGGCTTCGACGACGGCGTGCCGGACATCCCGGAGACGCAATGGCTGGCAGATCACGCCGGCGGCAATCCGGTGCGCTTTCGCAGCACCAGCCTGGTGACGCAATGCATGGCGGCGCGCGCCGGCGTGGGCATGGCCCTGTTGCCGCGTTACCTGTTGGCGCCTGAGCTGGAATGCACCGACACGGCCCCACAGCTGCAGCGCGAGGCGTGGGCGGTGTATCACCGCGATCTGCGGGCGCTGCCGCGTCTGCGGGCGGTCCTGGACTGGCTGGAAGGCTGCTTCGCTGAGGGATCGCCCGCCTGAGTATGGCCAAAGAGTTGCCGGAAAGGTATTTTCGGCATGTCCGCGGCTGTTGCCGGCCTCTCCGGATCAGCGTCCACCCGCGGCTCCGCGCGGCATCCGGTGCTATAATCGCGGACCTTGGAAGCACCGACTGCAGGCGCTCCGGATCGCGCTGCACAAACCGCCTTTCCGACCTTTGCGACTGAAGTTTTCACGATCAGCTTCCTCTTGCCGGCGCTTGGCCGACGCGCCTCACATGCCAATGTGCGCAGGACCAAGCCTCCCGCCGCGCCCTCATGCCTGAATGACATTTATGCAGAAAAAAGTATTCATCAAAACCTTCGGCTGCCAGATGAACGAGTACGACTCGGACAAGATGGCTGACGTGCTGAACGCGTCAGACGGCCTGATCAAGACCGACCGGCCGGAAGACGCCGACGTGATCCTGCTCAACACCTGCTCGGTGCGCGAAAAGGCGCAGGAAAAAGTGTTCTCGGATCTCGGCCGCCTGCGCGAACTGAAGAAGAACAATCCCGACTTGCTGATCGGCGTCGGCGGCTGCGTCGCCTCGCAGGAAGGCGAAGCCATCGTCAAGCGCGCGCCCTTCGTCGACATGGTGTTCGGTCCGCAAACCCTGCATCGCCTGCCGCAGATGATCAGCGAGCGCCGCTTTACCGGCCGTCCCCAGGTCGATATCAGCTTCCCGGAAATCGAGAAGTTCGATCACATGCCGCCGGCCCGCGTCGAAGGCGCGACCGCGTATGTCTCGATCATGGAAGGTTGCAGCAAGTACTGCAGTTACTGCGTGGTGCCCTACACCCGCGGCGAGGAAGTATCGCGCCGCTTCGAAGATGTCCTCACCGAAGTGGCCGGACTCGCCGAGCAGGGCGTCAAGGAGATCACGCTGCTGGGCCAGAACGTGAACGCATTCCGTGGCGTCATGGAAGACGGCGAGATCGCCGACTTCGCGCTGCTGATCGAATACATCGCCGAAATCCCCGGCATCCAGCGCATCCGCTTCGTCACCAGCCATCCCAAGGAATTCACCCAGCGCCTGATCGACACCTACGCCAAGGTGCCCAAGCTGGTCGATCACCTGTACCTGCCGGCGCAGCACGGGTCCGACCGCATCTTGTCGGCCATGAAGCGCGGCTATACGGCGCTGGAATACAAATCGGTGCTGCGCCGCCTGCGCGAAGTGCGGCCCAACATCACGATTTCCAGCGACTTCATCGTCGGCTTCCCGGGCGAGACCGAGGAAGATTTCAACGCGCTGATGAAGCTGATCAATGACGTCGGTTTCGACAACAGCTTCAGCTTCGTGTTCAGCCCGCGGCCCGGCACACCGGCCGCCAACCTGGCTGACGACACGCCCGCCGAGGTCAAACTGAAGCGCCTGCAACACCTGCAGGCGGTGGTCCAGGACAACGCCACCAGGATCAGCCAGGCCATGGTCGGCACGGTCCAGCGCATTCTGGTCGAAGGCCCGTCGAAGAAGGATCCCAACGAGCTGCAAGGCCGCACCGAAAACAACCGCGTGGTGAATTTCGACGGCGGCCCGAACGGCGCGCGCCTGGTCGGCGAACTGGTCGACGTGACTGTACTGCAGGCGTACGCGTTTTCGCTGCGCGGCGAGATCATCGTCAAGCAATGACGATGCCGCCACTCGCTACTTAACTTCTACCCAAAGACAACGAGCCAGATTGAAAAAATCACCCAACCAGCCTCACTACTTCATCCCGCAGCCGCTCGACAACAAGCGCCTGGCGCATCTGTGCGGTCCGCTCGATGAGAACCTGAGGCAGATCTCGTCCGCCCTTGACGTGACGATCTTCCGTCGCGGCGAGAAATTCATCGCCAGCGGCACCAACGCCGAGCGCGCGGTCGCCGTGCTCGAACGTTTCTACACGCTGGCCGACAAACCGGTGTCGGTGGAAGACATCCAGCTCGCGCTGGTGGAGCAACGTGCGACCGCGACCATCGATGCCGAGCTGGACGACGCGGATATCGCCGTTGACAGAAAAGACAAGACCGCAATCGAAAGCCCGATCCTGAAGACGCGCAAGCACGACCTGCGCGGCCGCACGCCGCACCAGAGCCAGTACCTGCACGCCATCCTTGAGCACGACATCACCTTCGGCGTCGGCCCGGCCGGCACCGGCAAGACCTACCTTGCCGTGGCCTGCGCCGTCGATGCGCTGGAACGAGACGCCGTGCAACGCATCGTGTTGACGCGCCCCGCTGTCGAAGCGGGCGAGCGCCTTGGCTTCCTGCCCGGCGACCTGTCGCAGAAGGTTGATCCCTATCTGCGCCCGCTGTATGACGCGCTGTATGACCTGCTTGGTTTCGACCGCACGCAAAAGCTGTTCGAGAAGCAGGCGATCGAGGTCGCGCCGCTGGCCTACATGCGCGGCCGCACGCTGAACCATGCCTTCATCATCCTCGACGAAGCGCAGAACACCACGCCGGAACAAATGAAAATGTTCCTCACGCGCATCGGCTTCGGCAGCAAGGCGGTGGTCACCGGCGATGTCACACAGATCGACTTGCACCATGGCCAGAAGAGCGGCCTGGTCGATGCGCTGAATGTGCTGCACGATGTGCGCGGCATCGCCTTCTCGCGCTTCACCAGCAGCGACGTGGTGCGCCATCCGATGGTCGCGCGCATCGTCGACGCCTATGAAGCGGTATCGGCCGCCGGCAACTCCCATAACGCCCACGTCACTTCCGGAACCGCCGTCAAACGCCTCAGCCAGGGACTGACCCAGTCAGCCAAGCCACGTCATGCAAAAAAATAAACTGACCCTGTCCGTCCAGTACGCCGATCCACGTCTCAAGGAAAGCGTGCCGCGCCCGCAAATCCGCCGCTGGATCCAGGCTGCGCTGTTTGCCCCGGCTGAACTGACGATCCGTTTCGTCGACGCAGAAGAAGGCCGCACGCTGAACCGCGAGTACCGTGAAAAGGACTACGCCACCAACGTGCTGACCTTTGCCTACACCGAAGATGAAGACGCCGAAGTGACGCAGGCCGACATCATCCTGTGCACCGACGTGCTGGAAAAAGAAGCGCTGGAACAGAAGAAGCCGCTGCCGGATCATGCGGCGCATCTGATCGTGCACGGCGTGCTGCACGCACAGGGCTACGATCACGAAGACGAAGAAGAAGCGACCGAAATGGAAACGCTGGAAACGGAAATTCTTGCTGAATTGGGTTTCGCCGATCCTTACGCGGACCGCCGGTAACGCCGATACAACTTCAGCAACATCGGCAGCACGGAACATGGCCGGCCGCAGCCTTGCGCTGCGACGGCACTGCCTTCCCCAGATTACTTTCCCTTACTACTTTCCATCCCCGCCATCGCGGTAGCGTCGCACCGCCGTGCGCAGGAAATCCAGCTGACGGCCGAAGCGCGTGCAATGGTCGCAGATAGCCAGATGCCAGCGCAGCGTCAGCCGCCTGGCAAAGGACAATTTGCTGTCTTGCGCCTCGCACAAGACGCGATGTGCTTCTTTGCAGTTCATATGATTGCTCCTGTGGCGCCACGGCTGGCATTGTAAATCAGCCAGGCCCGCAGACACGCTTTTCAGTGCCGTTCTCCGGCTCCCTGCATGTTGGTCGCGGCGAGCCGTCATTTCTTACAGTTCACTGACGATTATTTTTCGCGCCCAGCATGCATGGTGTTGCGAGCACGCTTGCGCCGGCATTTTTCATTTTTTTCAAATTCCTTGTAAGAACCCGCAAGCTCGTCCGACCAAGCTGCATGAAACAACCATGCATCGAGGAGACGAACTTGAACATCCACGCCCCCACGCTTCCGACGACGTCCGCCACCGTCCATCCGCTGTGGCTGCGCGTCACGCACTGGACCAATGCGCTCGCCGTCGTGATCATGATCCTGAGCGGCTGGCGCATCTATAACGCCTCACCGATTTTCCCCTTCTCGTTCCCCAAAGAATGGACCTTGGGCGGCTGGCTGGGCGGCGCGCTGCAATGGCATTTCGCGGCGATGTGGCTGTTGGCGATCAACGGCCTGGTGTATCTGACACTCAATCTGCTGAGCGGACGGGCGCGGCGCAAGTTCTTTCCGCTGCGTCCGGCGGAAGTCTTCCACGACTTCGTCCAGGCGCTCAAGGGCAAGCTGCAACATGCCTCGCTGGAACACTACAACGCGGTGCAAAAGCTGGCCTATCTGTCGGTGATTGCCGACCTCGTGCTGATCGTGGTGTCGGGCCTGGCGATCTGGAAATCGGTGCAACTGCCTTTGCTGCGCGACCTGATGGGCGGCTATGACAATGCGCGCATTGTGCACTTCTTTGCGATGAGTTTCCTGGTGCTGTTCATCGTCGTGCACGTCGCGATGGTGGCGCTGGTGCCGCGCACCTTGCTGGCCATGCTGCGCGGACGCTGAACGGAGACCTTCATCATGATCAAGAAACCCAACCGCCTGCCGTCCACGCTCGACGGCGAACTGATCCTCAAGGATGCGCGCCGCGAACTGGAATTGGCGATGCCGTCGCGACGCCTGTTCGGCAAACGCGCATTGACGCTGGGCGGACTATCGCTGCTGAGCGGCTGCAACCTCACCGATCAGGAATCGGTGAACCGCATGCTCACCAGGATTTCTCGCATGAACGACGGCGTGCAGGGCTGGCTGTTCGATCCGAACAAACTGGCGCCGACGTATCCGGCGTCGATGATCACGCGGCCGTTTCCGTTCAACGCGTTTTACGGCGAAGACGAGATCACCGAAGTCGACGGCGACGCCTATCGCCTTGAGCTCAAAGGCCTGATCGCCGTCCGCCGCGCCTGGTCGCTGGCCGAACTGCGCCGCCTGCCGCAAGTCGAGCAAATCACGCGCCACATCTGCGTCGAGGGCTGGAGCGCCATCGGTCGCTGGGGCGGCGTGCCGTTCGCCGGTTTCCTCAGGCACATCGGCGCCGACCTGAGCGCAAAGTACGTCGCCTTCCGTTGCGCGGACGACTATTACACCAGCATCGACATGGCCACGGCGCTGCATGCGCAAACGCAACTGACGCTGACGTATGACGGCGAAATCTTGCCTCCGAAATACGGCTTCCCGATGAAGCTGCGCATGCCCACCAAGCTGGGCTACAAGAATCCGAAGCACATCGTTTCGATCGAAGTAACCAACACTTACCCCGGCGGTTACTGGGAAGACCAGGGGTACAACTGGTTCGGCGGCGCTTAGCGATGCGCCAGGCGTCCGCCGTAGTCATGGCATTTTGCCAATTTTCCACACTTAGGAGATTCACATGAAAAAAGCACTCTCGACCCTGTTCGCCTGTCTGATGATGGCTGCCGTTTCGGGCGCCTATGCTGCCGATACGATGGCCAAGGACGACATGTCCAAGGATTCGATGTCCAAGGACGGCATGAAAAAAGATGGCATGAAGAAGGACAAGATGAAGAAGAAGGATTCCATGAACAAGGACGGCATGGGTAAAGACGGCATGGCCAAGGACGGTATGGGCAAGGATGAAATGAAAAAAGATGAAATGAAGAAGTAATCCTCGTTTCTTTCGACATGTCTGCGGCATCCCCTCGCTGCGGACATGTCCGTCGGGAAACTGTTGCCTTTTGATCCAGCTTGCCGCTGGTATTCGCTGTCCGCCCCGGGCGTGAAATCGGGTTTTAGTGGATTTGTCATATATTTGTTGTATCCTATGCCTCATCGAAACAACGTCGGACCCACGGCTCACGCCATATGCAAGATCACCCTAGTAGCGTCAAATCTCTTGACGCTAAACCACACCGTTCCCTTTTCGAACGTCTCACTGCCCTCATCTCCCCCGAACCAGAAAACCGAGCAGAGCTGCTCGAGGTCCTGCACGACGCCCATGAACGCAACCTGATCGACGCCGATGCGCTGTCGATGATCGAAGGCGTATTCCAGGTATCCGATCTCGCCGTGCGCGACATCATGGTGCCGCGTTCGCAGATGGACACCATCGACATCAGCAAGCCGATCGAAACTTGGATGCCCGACGTGCTGTCGACTTCGCACTCGCGCTTCCCGGCGGTCGAAGGCGAACGCGACAAGGTGGTCGGCGTGCTGCTGGCGAAAGACTTGCTGCGCTATTACGCCGAAGAATCCTTCGACGTGCGCGACATGCTGCGCCCGGCCGTGTTCATCCCCGAATCCAAGCGCCTCAACGTGCTGCTGCGCGACTTCCGCGCCAACCGCAACCACATGGCCATCGTGGTCGACGAATACGGCGGCGTCGCCGGCCTGATCACGATTGAAGATGTGCTCGAGCAAATCGTCGGCGACATCGAAGACGAATACGATTTCGACGAGGAAGAAGACAACATCCTCGCCATCAAGGACGGCGCCCACGGTCCGCGCTGGCGCATCAAGGGGCTGACCGAAGTCACCCAGTTCAACGAGACGCTGGAAACCTCCTTCTCCGATGAAGACGCCGACACCATTGGCGGCCTGGTCGCCAACCACCTGGGCCGCGTGCCACGCAAGGGTGACGAATTCGACATCGGCGGCATGCGCTTCGAAGTGCTGCGCGCCGACGCCCGCCAGGCGCACGTGCTGCTGGTGGAAAAACTGCCGGACACGCCGGCAGCCGAGGAAGAACAATAGTTTTTCCGCGTGAACCGTCCTTCTCCCATTCCTGCCGATCTTTCTGCTGCCACTAGTCCAACCTCGGTGCTGGCGCGCTGGACGCCGTTGTTCGCCTTGCTGGCCGGCGTCGCCAACGTGCTGGCGTTCGCGCCGTTCAACATCTGGCCGGTACAGATCCTCACGCTGGCATGGCTGTTCCGCCAGATCTCCCGCACCGACTCTCTCCGACGCAATGCGCTGACCGGCTGGCTGTACGGCTTCGGCTGGGCCGCCTGCGGCGTGCACTGGCTTTACATCAGCATGCACGACTACGGCGGCATGGCGGGCTGGATGGCGGCGCTGGCGGTGGGCTTGCTGGCGGCTTACCTCGGCCTCTACGCCGCGCTGACCGCGACGCTGGCGAGCTGGCTGCGGCAACGCTGGGCGGCCTCGCAGGTCGTGGTGGTGCTGCTGCTGTTGCCGGCGCTGTGGGCCTTGTCGGAATGGCTGCGCGGCTGGTTGTTTACCGGATTCCCCTGGCTGACGTCGGGATACGCACACAACGTCGGTCCGCTGGCCGGTTTTGCGCCCGTGGTCGGTGTCTACGGGCTGGCCTGGATCGCCGCGATCCTTGCCGGCAGCCTCGCCATGCTGAGCCTGCGCACCGGCCCTCGCATATTGCCTGCCGCCTTGACCTTGCTGCTCGCCGGTGCCGGCGTCGCGCTACATGCGGTGAACTGGACGCATGCCGCCGGACAGCCGATCAGCGTGCGTTTGCTGCAGGGAAATATTCCGCAGGAAATGAAATTCTCCAATGAAGCGCTGCTGTCGTCGCTGATGATGTACGACGATATGATCCGCAGCGCCCCGGCCGACCTGATCGCCACGCCCGAAACCGCAGTGCCGCTGCTGCCGCAGCAACTGCCGCCGGATTACCTGACGCGTCTGGCGCGCTTCGTGCAGACTTCGGGCAGCCATCTGGCGCTGGGAATTCCGTTGTCCGATGGTCCCGGCCAATACGCCAACAGCATGGTCGGCTTTTCGCCCGATCCGGGTAGCGAGCGCACGCCGTATCGCTACGACAAACATCATCTGGTGCCGTTCGGCGAATTCATCCCGCTCGGCTTCCGCTGGTTCGTCGACATGATGAACATCCCACTGGGCGACATGACGCGCGGCAAACCGTTGCAGTTGCCGTTCCAGGTCAAGCAGCAATGGGTCATGCCCAACATCTGCTACGAGGATCTGTTCGGCGAAGAGATCGCCGCCCAGCTCGGCGGCGCCTACTACGCCGGCCAGCCGCAGGCCAGCATGCTGCTGAACCTGTCCAACATCGCCTGGTTCGGCAATTCGATCGCGCTGCCGCAACACTTGCAGATTTCGCAGATGCGCGCGCTGGAAACCGGCCGCCCGATGCTGCGCGCGACCAACACCGGCGCCACCGCCGTGATCGGCCCCAAAGGTCAGTTGGTGTCGGAATTGCAGCCTTACACGCGCAACATGCTGAGCGCGTCGGTACAGGGTTTCCAGGGCCAGACGCCCTACATCCTGCTCGGCAACAAGCTGATGCTGGCGTTGACCATCGCTGCACTGGCGGCGGCCTGGCTGCTGTCGCGCCGCAAACGCTAGTCCCTGCAGCGTCTTTCTTTGTTCCTTCCCGGGTATTTCCTGCCGGTTCCTGCGTTTGGACAGCATGGCCCCCTCAAAAACCGCTAAAATTCAGGGTTTTAGCAATTCCTTGCCCGCCACCACCGGCAACATAAAAAGATGCTTACATTTCAACAGATCATTCTCAAGCTGCAAGAATATTGGGATGCGCAAGGTTGCGCATTGCTCCAGCCCTACGACATGGAAGTCGGCGCCGGCACCTCGCACACCGCGACCTTCCTGCGCGCGATCGGCCCGGAGCCATGGCGCGCCGCCTACGTGCAGCCGTCGCGCCGCCCCAAGGACGGCCGCTACGGCGAAAATCCCAACCGTATGCAGCACTACTACCAATACCAGGTGGTGCTGAAGCCGGCGCCTGAGAACATCCTCGATCTGTACCTCGGCTCGCTCGAAGCGCTGGGCCTGGACCTGAAGCAGAACGACGTGCGCTTCGTCGAAGACGACTGGGAAAACCCGACCCTGGGCGCCTGGGGCCTGGGCTGGGAAGTCTGGCTCAACGGCATGGAAGTCACGCAATTCACCTACTTCCAGCAAGTCGGCGGCCTCGACTGCAAACCGGTGCTGGGTGAAATCACCTATGGCATCGAGCGCCTGGCGATGTACCTGCAAAACGTTGAAAACGTCTACGACCTGATCTGGACCGAATGGGTCGAGAACGGCGTCAAGAAGAAGCTGACCTACGGCGACGTGTTCCATCAGAACGAAGTGGAGCAGTCGACGTTCAACTTCGAATACTCGAATACCGACTTCCTGTTCTCGCTGTTCGGCAACTACGAAGCCGAAGCCAAGCGCCTGCTGGAAGTGCCGCTGGCGTTGCCGGCCTACGAAATGATCCTGAAGGCGGCGCATACCTTCAACCTGCTGGATGCACGCGGCGCCATCTCGGTGACCGAGCGGGCGGCCTACATCGGCCGCATCCGCAACCTGTCGCGCGCCGTGGCGCAGGCGTATTACGAATCGCGCGAGCGTCTCGGTTTCCCGATGGCGGGCGCCGGTGTTTCCCGCCAGGCGGCTTGATACAGTATTGACCGGATCGCGCCGCAGCTGACACCAGCTGCCGCGCCAAATAAGCAATAAATCGGCAAGAAAACAGAAAATGACTCAAACACTTTTAGTAGAACTCCTCACCGAAGAACTGCCGCCCAAGGTACTCGCCAAACTGGGCGATGCGTTTGCCAACGGCATTTTCAACGGACTGAAATCGCGCGACTTTCTGGAAGAAGGCGCAGTCGCCACCGCTTACGCGACACCGCGCCGCTTGGCCGTCTCGATCTCCAAGGTGCGCGCCACCTCGCTCGACAAGGCAATCCGTGAAAAGGTCTTGCCGGTCAGCGTCGCGCTGGATGCCGAGGGCCGCCCGGCAGCGCCGCTGGTCAAGAAACTGGCCGCACTGGCAGCGCAAGTCGGTGTCACCGTGATCACCCCGGACCAGCTGGAACGCGCGCAGGACGGCAAGGCCGAGAGCTTCTTCTACAACTACACCGCCAAGGGCACTGCCCTGCAAACCGGCCTGCAGGCCGCGCTGGAAGAATCTGTCGCCAAGCTGCCGATTCCGAAGGTGATGAGCTACCAGCGCCAGCACGGCCGCGCCGCCGGCGACACCGTGCACTTCGTACGCCCTGCTCATCGCCTGATCGCGCTGCATGGCACCGCCGTGGTGCCGCTGAACATCCTCGGCCTCGACGCCGACAAGATCACGCAGGGCCACCGTTTTCTGTCGCAAGGCGCGATCGCGATCGACTCGCCAGAGACCTATGTCGAAACGCTGATCAGCAAAGGCAAAGTCATCCCCGGTTTCACCGAACGCAAGGAAAAGATCCGCCTCGACCTGCTCGGCAAGGCCGGCGACGACAAGGTCCTGATGCCGGAAGCGCTGCTGGATGAAGTGACGGCATTGGTCGAATGGCCGGTGGTCTACGAATGCAAGTTCGACGATCAGTTCCTGGCGGTGCCGCAGGAATGCCTGATCCTGACCATGCAGACCAACCAGAAATATTTTGCGCTGACCGACGCCAACGGCAAGCTGCGTTCGCGCTTCCTGATCGTCTCCAATCTGGAAACCGACAACCCGCAGCACATCATCCAGGGCAATGAACGCGTGGTACGCCCGCGCCTGTCGGACGCCAAGTTCTTCTTCGAACAAGACAAGAAAAAGACCCTTGCCGACCGTGTGCCGCTACTGGCCAACGTCGTGTATCACAACAAGCTGGGCAATCAGCTGCAACGCACCGAACGCGTCCAGGCGCTGGCCGGCGCGATTGCCAAACTGCTCGGCAATGACGTGACGCTGGCCGAACGCGGCGCGTTGCTGGCCAAGACCGATCTGCTGACCGACATGGTGGGCGAATTCCCCGAGTTGCAAGGCATCATGGGCACTTACTACGCGCGTCACGACGGCGAGCCGGACGAAGTCGCGCTGGCAGCCTCCGAACACTATCAGCCGCGCTTCGCCGGCGACGCCTTGCCGGCGTCCGCTACCGGCACCGCCGTCGCGCTGGCCGACAAGCTCGAAACCCTGGTCGGTATCTGGGGCATCGGCCTGCAGCCGACCGGCGATAAAGATCCGTTTGCGCTGCGCCGCCATGCACTGGGCGTGTTGCGCATGCTGGTTGAAAAACGCCTGCCGCTGGCGATTCCTGCATTGCTGCAAGCCGCCGTGGCGCAGTTTGCCGGCAACAGCAATTTCAAGGATCCGAGCGCCGACGTCAGCGCCTTCCTGTTCGATCGTCTGCGCGGCCTGTTGCGCGAGCGCAATTACTCGCCCAACGAGATCGAAGCAGTGGTGGCGCAACAACCGGAAGTGCTCGACAACATCACCGAACGCCTGGATGCGGTGCAAGCCTTCGCCGCGCTGCCGGAAGCCGAAGCGCTGGCCGCTGCCAACAAACGCATCACCAATATCCTGAAGAAGATTGAGGGCGGCGTGAGTGGCGTCGTGCAGAACGGCCTGCTGCGTGAAGCCGCCGAGCAAGCGCTGTATTCGGCCATGCTGCTGTTGAAGCCGCAAGTCGATGCGGCGTATGTGCAAGGCAATTTCAGCGGTGCGTTGAAAGCGCTGGCGCAACTGCGCCAGAACGTCGATGCTTTCTTCAACGACGTGATGGTCAACGCCGAAGACGAACAACTGCGCAACAACCGCCAGGCATTGCTGGCCGAGCTGCACCAGATGCTGAACCAGGTTGCCGACATTTCCAAGCTGGCGGCATAAGATCCATCAAGTTCTCAGGGATAGGGTAAGAAGAACATGAAGCTGATCATTCTGGATCGCGACGGCGTGATTAACCAAGACTCGGACGCCTTCATCAAGTCGCCCGCGGAGTGGATTCCGATCAAGGGTTCGCTGGAAGCGATCGCCCGCCTCAATCAGGCCGGCTATCGCGTCGTCGTCGCCACCAACCAGTCGGGCGTGGGCCGCGGACTGTTCGACATGATGACGCTCAACGCCATTCACCAGAAGATGCACAACGCCGCGCAGCAAGTCGGCGCCGACATCGACGCCGTGTTCTTCTGCCCGCATGCGGCCGACGACAATTGCGATTGCCGCAAACCCAAACCGGGCATGTTCAACGAAATTTCCAGGCGCTTCGGCGTCAGCCTGCGCGGCGGCGTGGTCACTGTGGGCGATTCGCTGCGGGACCTGCAAGCCGGGTTCGTGGCCGGTTGTGCGCCGTTCCTGGTGCTCACCGGCAAGGGCGAGAAGACCCGCGAAAAAGGCGGTCTGCCGCCCGGCACGCTGATCTATCCGGACCTCGCCCGCGTCGTCGATTTCATATTGAAAGCACCGGTAGAAATGTCGGTTTAGTGGATAAGTGAGAAGGCAGCAGGCCGCCGCATTGCGGACATGGCCGCGCCGGCTCTGAAAAGGGAGACTGTATTTTGCGTATCAACCTGTTTTTGCGTTCCGTGCTGTTCACGCTGGTGATGACCGTCGCCACCGTCGTCTGGTCCATCGCCTGCATCCTGTTCGCACCGTTTCCGTACGCCAAGCGGTATTACCTGACCTCGCGCTGGAACGTGCTGGTGATCTGGGCGGCGCGCGTGATCTGCGGCATCCGCTACCAAGTCAAGGGCATGGAGAACCTTCCCGACGCGCCGGTGATATTGCTGTCCAAACATCAATCGGCGTGGGAAACGATTTTCTACCTGATCATCATGCCGCGCCCGCTGGTGTTCGTGTTCAAGAAGGAACTGACCTACATTCCCTTCTTCGGCTGGGGCATCGCCTTGTTGCGCATGATCCCGATCGATCGCAGCAAGGGGCGCGACGCCTTCGCGCAAGTCGTGGTGCAGGGCCGCAAGCGCCTGGCCGACGGCCAGTGGGTGATCATGTTCCCGGAAGGCACGCGCATCCCGGTCGGCCAGACCGGCAAGTACAAGCACGGCGGCTCGCGCCTGGCGGTGGAAACCAACACCGTGGTCGTGCCGATCGCGGTCAATGCGGGCGAGTGTTGGCCCAAAGGATCGTTCATCAAAACTCCGGGTATGATCACGGTATCGATCGGCAAGCCGATCTCGCCGGAAGGCCTGGATCCGGCCCAGTTAAGCCAACGTGTTGAAAATTGGATAGAATCCGAAATGCGCGTAATTTCCCCGGCGGTATATACCGCCGTCGATACAAAAAGAAACTGACACCATCGGCCCCAATACATTGAAACTGCTTCGTCACTCTCAGCCGGATCCTAACCAGCTCACGCTGCAACTGGATTTCTTCACACCGACGCCTCTGGAGACGACGCAGGACAGCCCACCGCCACCGCTTTTGCAGCAGGACCTCGCACCGGCGCCCGAACTGAAACAGCAGACGCCGTTGCCGCCGATGTCGCCACCGATCGGCCGTCCCGCCGATGGCATGCGGCGCATCCAGCTGGGGGAACACCATCTCGACTACGCGCTGCTGCGCTCGAAACGCCGCTCGATCGGCTTCCTGATCAGCGACGAGGGCTTGCGCGTGACCGCACCGAAATGGGTGACGCTGGGCGAGATCGAAAATGCCATCCGCGAAAAACAGCGCTGGATCTTCACCAAACTCAATGAACGCCGCGAACGCTCGGCGCGCCGCCTGCAACCGCAGATGCAATGGCGCGACGGCGCCACCCTGCCCTACCTGGGCCAGGACATCACCTTACGTATCCGTGCTCATCAGGCAGCAGGCATCGCTTACGATGAAGACACACTGGAGTTGACCGTGGGCTTGCCCGCCGACGCCGGCGAACAGCAATTGAAAGACCGTGTACAAGGCTGGCTGCAAGCGCGCGCCAAGGAAACCTTTGCGGCGCGCCTGCCGATTTATGCGGAGAAACTGGGTGTGACTTATCAGTCGTTCGCGTTGTCGTCGGCCACCACGCAATGGGGATCATGCACCGCCGACGGCCGCATCCGCCTAAACTGGCGATTGATGCATTTTTCCCTGCCGCTGATCGATTACGTGATCGCGCACGAGTTGTCGCACCTGCGCGAAATGAACCACAGCCCGCGCTTCTGGGCCACCGTGCAATCGATCTTCCCGGAATTCGAAACCGCCAAGCGCGCGCTGCGCGACAGCGCACCTGAGACCCTGCCGATTTTCTGACGGCAATTCCATTCGACAAAAAAATTCGGCCTGCCGCATGCTTCCACATGCCGCAGGCCGAATCGCTTGGTGCTTCGGATTGGCTTCTTAGTCTTTGCGTTCGATGAACTCGATCTTGTAGCCGTCGGGATCGGTGACGAAGGCGATCACGGTGCTGCCGCCCTTGACAGGACCGGCTTCGCGCGTCACGTTGCCGCCCGAGGAGCGCGCCGCATCACAGGCCTTGTAGGCGTCGTCGACCGAGATCGCGATATGGCCGTAGGCGGTGCCCATTTCATACTTGTCGACGCCATGGTTGTAGGTCAGTTCGAGTTCGGCATGGTCGGGATTGCTGCCGTAGCCGAGGAAGGCCAGGGTGTATTTGTATTCGGTGTTTTCGCTGGTGCGCAGCAATTTCATTCCGAGCACCTTGGTGTAGAAATCGATGGAGCGTTGCAGGTCGCCAACCCGGAGCATGGTGTGCAGGATGCGCATAGTGAGCCTTTGCCTAAGAACTTATCGGAGTGCAGGATTGTAGCGCTGTTCGAGCCGGCTTGCCGGAGTGCGTTGTCGGGCGCCGGATTGCGCCTCCTGAAACACCGCGCGCCTGCGGTCGGATGACGGCAGGCGCGCGATGTTTCAGAGGGCGGTGCGATGCATCAGGCAACGATCAGAACTGTTCCCAGTCGTCGTCCTTGCCGGAGGTCACGGTGCTTGTTGCAGGCAGGCGTGGCGTGTCCTGCTTGCGCGCCAGCGACGGTGTCTTTGGCGTCACGTCGTGTGTACGCTGCGCTGGTGCAGGCGATGATGCGCCGGCATTGTGCGGCAGGCGATTGCTGTCGATTTTGAACACGCCGACGATCTGCGACAGGCTGGTGGCCTGATCCTGCAGCGATTGCGCGGCGGCGGCAGCTTCCTCAACCAGCGCAGCGTTCTGCTGCGTGACCTGGTCCATCTGCGTGACCGCCTGGTTGACCTGCTCGATGCCCTCGCTTTGCTCGCGGCTGGCTTCGGTGATCTCGCCGACGATATCGGTCACGCGGCGCACGCTGCTGACCACTTCATTCATGGTCTGGCCGGCCTGTTCGACGAGCTTGCTGCCCGAGTCCACTTTTTCCACCGAGTCGTCAATCAGCGATTTGATCTCTTTCGCTGCGGCGGCGCTGCGCTGTGCCAGCGTACGCACCTCGCTGGCCACCACCGCAAACCCACGGCCCTGCTCACCGGCGCGCGCTGCTTCGACGGCGGCGTTCAAGGCCAGGATGTTGGTCTGGAAAGCGATGCCGTCGATCACGCTGATGATGTCGACGATCTTGCGCGACGAGGCGTTGATCGACTCCATCGTATGCACCACCTTGCCGACCACGTTGCCGCCTTCGACCGCCACGGCAGAGGCTGAAACGGCCAGCTTGTTGGCTTCGCGCGCATTTTCTGCGTTCTGCTTGACGGTGGAAGTCAGTTCTTCCATGGACGAAGCGGTTTCCTCGAGCGAGCTGGCCTGCTGTTCGGTGCGGCTGGACAGATCAAGATTGCCGGCGGCGATCTGGGTCGATGCGGTGGCGATGGTGTCGGTGCCGTGGCGGACCCGGCTGACGATGTCGAGCAGGTTATCGTTCATGGCCCGCAAGGCGCGCAGCAACTGACCGGTTTCATCCTTGCCGGAGGCGTCGAACTGCGAGGTCAGGTCGCCCGCTGCCACGGTCTCGGCAACCTTGACGGCGCGGCTCAACGGCGACGTGATGCTGCGCGTGACCAGCCAGGCGATCAGCCCGGCGAACACCAGTGCGATGGCGCTCAGTGCAATCACCAGATTGCGGGCCTCGATATATTCTTCTTCGACTTCCTTGCTGGCGACCTGCATCAACTCATTCTGATGCGCGATCAGGGTTTCCACTGCCGACATGTAAGTCAGTTGCAGCGGCCGCACCGTCTGCAGCAATAGCACCGTGGCTTCATTCTTGGCGCCCGCCACCACCAGCCGCAGCACTTCGTCGCGGCCAACGTTATATTGCGTGCGCGCGTCCATGATCGACTTCATGAGTGCACGGCCCTTGTCGCCGGTGATCAGGCTGTCGAGTTTTTCAAGGGCGGCTTTGGTATTGTCGCTGGAGGTACGGATGGTCTGCATTTCCTTGCCGACTTCGTCCGCGTCGGTCATCAGCAGCACGTTGCGCGACGACCGCGCAATCACGTTGACGTTCTTGATGATGTCGTTGGCCAGCACGGTCTTCGGATACTTGTCGTTGATGACTTCGTCCATCTGCTCGTTGAGGCCTGACAGGCGCGTGACTCCGAGTACTGCCATCGCCACCAGCAGCACCACCAGAAAACCGAATCCTATGCTGAGACGTGCACCAATCTTGAAATTCGTTATGCGCATACATTTCCCCTTTTCATGTAAAAGTGCAATTGAACGTATTGGCTGACGACTGACGCGAAGCGTCCCGGATACTCCGATCCGGGTGCGTCGATACTACGCGCCGGGAGATCACGCTTCAACAGACATTTGTTCTGTCGAAGGCATCGCCGATGCCATGATGCAATATTGAAGTGCGGAAATTCCGCAAGACTAATCCGCAACGCCGCACGCTGCCATCGGGAAATTCCCGATGAATACTGCCGCGCGAGGTTTCCCTGTCAGATGACCGCATGCGCAAATACAGGTTTCATCTCGCGGTCGGCGAACTATGATGAAGAAGGTCGTTCACACGCCCAGCCGTCATAAGCGAGCCGCTGCGCGACAGAACCTGCTTGTCTCTTCGCCCGCATGCCGGTTGCCGCCTTCCGTGGCGCGGTTCCGACAGCGTTGAACGATGAATGCCATGAAGCAAGATTTATTTTTGCTTGCAGGCCTTGGTTTGGCGTCGATTATTTGCGCAATACGCAATATTTTAGCAAAAAATTTGTCCGCACGACTTTGCGCCTCACGCAATGTTGGCAGGAGAATTGATAAATGAATATTGGCCAAGTCCTACGCAAGATTCGCAAGGAAAGAAAAGCGAGCCTGGAAGAAATCGCATTGGTCGCAGGCACCGATGCCGCCAATTTATCGCGCGTTGAACGCGACAAGCAGCGCCTCACCCCTGATATGCTGGAAAACGTCGCCAAGGCGCTCGACGTCCCGGTCTCGTCGCTCTATCTCATCGCCGAACAGAACGCACAGTCGGCAAAAACCGCCAGCGATGCCGGCAAGGCGGCTGCCGTGCGTCTGGAAAACGCATTGGGGCGTTTCGTCCTGCTGGCGCCGCAGGATCAGCAACTGGCGGTGGATTTCATGGAATTGCTACTGAAATCGGCACGTAAATAATTTACGGCCTTACAGACGTCGCGGCTCAGGCGGCGCGATGTTGCCTCAACACGTTGGCCAAGGCGACAAACTGCTCCATCGGCACTGCTTCGGGACGCGCCTGCGGATCGATGCCGGCGGCGATCAAATCAGCTTCGACGAGCAAGCCGGCGACGCAATTGCGAATCACCTTGCGGCGCTGGGAAAACGCCTTGGTGACGACTTTTTCGAGCAGGGACTGATCGCATTCAAGAGGATGCGCAATCGGGATCATGCGCACAATCGCAGAATCCACGCGCGGCGGCGGATCGAAAGCCGTCGGTGGCACGACAAACATCAACTCCATGTGATAGCGCCACTGCAGCATCACCGAGAGACGCCCGAAGGCCTTGCTGCCCGGATCGGCGACCATGCGCTCGACCACTTCCTTCTGCAGCATGAAGTGCTGGTCCTGCACAAACGGCGCCAGTCCGGCCAGATGGAACATGAGCGGGCTGGAGATGTTGTACGGCAAGTTGCCCACTACGCGCAGCTTGCGGCCGGCGGGCACCGGTATCGAAGTGAAATCGAATTTGAGCGCATCGGCCGAATGTACGTGCAGGCGCTTCGGATCGAACTGTTTTTGCAGGCGTGCCACCAGGTCGCGATCGAGTTCAACTACATGCATCTCGTCGAGCGATTCGAGCAACAGCCTGGTCATCGCCGCCAGGCCCGGGCCAATCTCAACCATGACGTCGCCCTTTTGCGGCGCGATGGCGCTGATGATGTCGAACAGGACGGCCTGGTCGGTCAGGAAGTTCTGGCCGAAGCGTTTGCGGGCGATATGTTTCATAGGGAATTCTTGGCGCGGGCCATGAGTGCGGCCGTCCGGATGGCTTCGACCATGCTGCCGTGGTCGGCACGGCCCAGTCCCTGGGCGGCGAGGTCGAGCGCTGTGCCGTGGTCGACGGAGGTGCGGATGATGGGCAGGCCCAGCGTGATGTTGACGCCCTGGCCGAAGCTGGCGAACTTCAGCACCGGCAGGCCCTGGTCGTGGTACATGGCGAGCACGCAATCAGCGTGCTCAAGGTATTTGTGCTGGAACAGGGTGTCGGCCGGATACGGGCCGGCGACGTCGATGCCGCGCGCCTTGGCAGCTGCCAGCACCGGACTGATGACGTCGATTTCTTCGCGGCCGAGGTAGCCGTTTTCGCCGGCGTGCGGGTTGAGTCCGGTAACCAGAATGCGCGGCTGCGCAATGCCGAATTTTTCGCGCAGGTCGGCATGGATGATGTCGAGCGTGCGACTCAGACCATCGAAGGTGATCGCCGCCGACACGTCCTTCAAGGCCAGATGCGTGGTCGCCAGCGCTACACGCAAATGCGGCGCGTCGCCGCCGGCCAACATCATCACCACCTGCGGTGTGTCGGTGCGTTCGGCTAGATATTCGGTGTGGCCGGTGAACGGCACGCCGGCGTCATTGATCGTGCTCTTTTGCAGTGGCGCGGTGACGATGGCGTCGAACCGTCCCTGCACGGCCCAGTCGATGGCGACGTCGAGCGTCTGCAGCACGGCGCGGCCGTTGCGCGCGTCCAGCACACCCGGCACTATCGGCTCATGAACGGGGCAATCGATGACGATCAGACGGTCTTGCGGGAAATTAGGCAGGCCACTGTTACGGAAGGCCTGTATGGAGAGCGCCGACAAGGCGATGGTCGGATCCAGCGACTGCGCCGTCTGCGCCAGAAAGGCGGCGTCGCCGAGCAGGACGCTGCGTACTTCTGCGCGCAACTGCCAGGCGGCCCGAATGGAAATCTCGGGGCCGATGCCCGCCGGCTCTCCGCAGGTGATCGCCAGCGTGGGGCGTCGGCGTTGATCTTCAGGGACTGCGGACAAGGCTGCGGACATCAGAGGGATCAGTTGTCGTCGGTGCGGAATTCGACGTAGGCGCGGTCACGCAATTGGCGCAGCCAGTCTTCAGTCGCTTCTTCGATCTTGCGCTCGCGGATCGCCTGACGTGCCGCCAGACGCGCACGCTCCTGCGAACCGTCATCGGTCTTGCGTTCCACCACCTGGATCAGGTGGAAACCGAACGGCGATTCGATCGGCTGGCTGATTTCACCCGGCTTCAGTTCGTTCATGGCGCGCTCGAATTCAGGCACGGTGTCGCCCGGATAGATCCAGCCAAGGTCCCCGCCCTTGGATGCAGACAAGTCGTTGGAATACAGTTTGGCCAATTCTTCGAAGGTGGCCGCCTTGTGATCCAGTCGCTCTTTCAACTCGAGCAGTTTGCGACGTGCTTCAGCGGCGGAGACCACTTGATTGACCTTGATCAGGATATGGCGTGCATGCGTTTGCTCGACCGCCGGGGCGCCCGCCTTGGTGGTGTTGCTGGCGTTGCGGCGATCAACCAGCTTGAGGATATGGAAGCCGTTGCCGCTCTTGACGATGGCGGAGACTTCACCCGGTTTGAGGTTCGCCACCGCATCGAGGAACAACTGCGGCAAACGGTCTTGCGCGCGCCAGCCCAGATCGCCGCCGTTGAGTGCATCGCTGCTGTCGGAATAGGTTGCCGCGGTCTTGGCGAAATCGGAGCCGGTCTTGAGTTGGCGCAGCACTTCTTCCGCACGCTGGCGACGTGCCGCAACTTGCTCCGGCGATGCGTTTTCCGGCACGCGCACGAGAATCTGCGCCAGGTTCAGATCTTCATGTTTGACGGAAGTGTTGTTCTCGGCGGCCAGATAGTTGTCCACTTCGGATTCCGACACCAGCACCTTGTTGTCGACTTCACGTTCGCGCAAGCGCTGCATGATGATTTCACGGCGGATGTCTTCACGGAAGGCCGGATACGCCATGCCTTCGCGCTCGAGCTGGACGCGGAAATCGGCGAGCGACATCTTGTTTTGTTCGGCAATGCGCAAGATCGCGCGATCCAGCATGGCGTCGTCCACGACAATACCGTTTTCTTTAGCCATTTGCGTCTGCGCGCGCTCGACGATCATCCGCTCCAGCAGTTGGCTTTGCAGCTGGCTGCGCGGCGGCAGGGCGACGCCCTGGGCGGTCAGACGCTTCTGTACCGACGCAAGGCGCTCAGCCAGTTCCTGGCGGGTAATCACATCGTTGTTGACGACCACGAGAATGGAATCAACTGGACGAGGCTCACGCAAAGTCTTGCCCGCCGCAGTCGACGCGGGAGCCACAGGTGTCGCAGTCGGGGGCTGCTGCAATCCGGGGACCGCAGGCGTGGCGGTCGCAGCGAACTGCGCCTGGGCGCTGCCGACCATGCCGAGCGACATGCACATCAAGACGATGCCGGAGGTGGTGCGAGCGAAAGGATGACGGCGCGAGGAAATGGAAGCGTTCATATGATTATCGGTTTAATAACGTGTGAGATCGTCTGGCTTGTTGATGATCTGATAGCCGGGAATACTGGCGCTTAGGGCATCCAGCGGATTCGAGCCAATCTTGGAGAAACCATTCAGCTCAAGCTGGATGAAGAACGAAGTGGACGCCTTGCTCGACGAAGTCGGAATGCGCTGCGCCACCAGGCGGAACACCCAGCAATCGGCCTTGTATTCCATACCCAGCAAACCTTCTGCGACGGTCTTGTCAGGGATCGAATAGTTGATGCGGCTGACAGCATACCAACGTTGCGACACCGGCCATTGACCGGAAATATCCATTTGTTTGAGGATGCCGGTGGCATTAGTGCGATCGAGGCGATAGGTCAGGTTCAGCACTTTTTTCGGCGCCGGTTGCCAGCGTGCGCCGAACGTCGAACGCACCATCTGGCGCAGGGTCTCGCTGTACTGCACGGTATTGTCGAGCGACAGCTTGTTGGTGATCTGGCCGCCGAGCGACAGCAGCAGGTCGGATTTGCTGCCGTTGATGGTGGCGGTGGTGCCGTCCAGAATCACCTTCGGGTCGGCAAAATAGAACCTCTGACCAACCGCCGCACGCAATCGCTCCAGGCCGTTTTCTTCAATGAAGCGCGACACCAGCGCACCGGTGATCTGATTCGCGTCGCTGATGCGGTCATGACCGACAAAACGGTTTTCGCTGAAGATCTGTGCGAAATTGAAGTCAGCCACACCGGAGTCGAAATTGGGATACAGGCTTTGATCGCGGTATGGCGTACGAACGTAGAACAGGCGCGGCTCCAAAGTCTGCGTCATGTTGCGCCCGAACAGCGAAGTGTCCCGTTCGAACGTCATGCCTGCATCCAACGAATAGGTCGGCACCACGCGCGTCAAATTGGTCGGTGCGCCTACGCCGACGTTATTGAGACGATATGTGGTGGCATCCATCATCACCTTGGGCGTAATGAAATAACCTGGACGAACAATCGGGTACGAAACCGACTGATTGGCGTACATGCGATCGCCGCCGACCATTTCGGAGCCCGCGGTGGTACCGGTCGTAAACGTGTTCGAGAAGCGCGCGAATTCGGAAACGAAATTCAGATCGAATCCGCCAACATCCTGGCGCGCCGCAGAGAGAGTCAATTGCGGCAGACGGTCATACGGTTTCTGGATCGGATTGTTGACGTCCTGCAGCAACTGGTATTTGGTCACGCGTCCGACTGCACTCCAATAGGTGCTCGAATAACTCAGGCTGGCATCGCGAATCAGCAAGCGCTGCGTGCTGGCCGTCACCGAATGAGAGAAGTCACTCGGATAATCGTTGTCGGATGCTTTATTGACGTTCCAGCCGAATACCAGACCTGGCGCCAGCGTCTGCGAATGCAAGGATGAAAGCGAATAGCGGCCGGTGCCGGTCTGGCGGTCCTGAATGCCCTCCACCGTCGTCACGCCGGAATACCCCTCGCCGAGATAACGACCTTCTGCGCCGAGCAGCAATCCGCGCCGTGCGATGAAGCGTGGATACAGCGTCAGGTCGCGATTGGGCGCGATATTGAAGTAGTAAGGCACGGTCAGTTCTGCGCCGCCCGTACTGGTGACGCCGAAAGTCGGCGGCAACACGCCTGATTTGCGTTCCCCCGACAGTGGGAAGGACATCAGCGGCGCGCCAAGAATCGGCACGCCCTTGAAATACACGATGCCGCTATGCATGGTGCCGACGTCGCGGCCGCTGTCGAGATCCATGGTCGACGCCTGGATGTACCAGTCGGGATCGAGCGCTTCGCAGGTGCTGTAGGTGCCTTCGGTGACTTTGGCCTGGTCGTCCGACAGGAAATCGATCTTCTCAGCCTTGCCACGCCCGCCGTTCTTGCCGAACAGGTAAGTCGGGTTGGTGACGTAACCCTTGCCCGAATCCATGTTCATCAGCGCCTTGTCGCCGGTGTAGCGATCCTGCAGCCGCTTCATCCAGACGTGTCCGGTTGCTTCGACTTCATCCTTGATGATGCGGTACTCGGCCTTGTCGGCCTTGATGGTGGTTTCGCCGCGCACGACTTCAACGTCGCGGTCAAGGTTGATCTGACGGTCAGGCCGGCCGGTCATCTGCTCTGCACTGACGTTGACGGGGGCATCCTTGTCATCGGCCTTGGTGTTGGGCTTGGCCGGAGTATTCTGGGTGGTCTGCGCCTGTGCAGAGACCGGCAAAACAGTCGTCGCCGACGCCGCGACGGCAAGAGAGGCCAGGGACGTAAAGAACCGCGACATCCGCAAGTCGGCGCAACGACCAAATGGAAACTTGAAAAAGCGGATCATGTAAAGAAGCGTTCAAACACCATGGCAGGCGATTTTTTGGATTTAATCCCTTATTATATGGGAACTCAACATCATCAAACGAATTCCTCTGATTGTTCATGCCTTTAAATAATTCCCCTGCCGATCCACGCCTGTCCCAGCTGCAAGAATGGCTGCCCACCCTCGCCATCCCCACCACGGTCGAGACGCTGCGCCCCGCTTCGGCCGATGCCAGCTTCCGTCGTTATTTCCGCGTGGACACGCCGGACGGTAAAACCCTGATCGTCATGGATGCGCCGCCGCCGCAAGAAGATGTGCGCCCGTTCATCCACGTCGCCGAGGTCTTTGGGAAAACCGGCGTGTCGGTGCCGAAAGTGCTGGCGCAGGATGTCGAACGCGGCTTCCTGCTGCTCTCGGACCTTGGCACGACGACGTATCTGAACCAGCTCAACAACGACACCGCCCACAAGCTCTATATCGACGCCATCGATGCGCTGGTGCTGCTGCAAACCCAGAGCAAGCCGGATGTGCTGCCGGAATACGACCGCGCCCTGCTGTCGCGTGAACTGCAATTGTTCCCCGACTGGTACGTCGCCAAACATCTGAACGTGACGCTGACCGACGACCAGAAGAACACGCTGGCCAAGGTATTCGACACCCTGCTGGCCAACAACCTGGCGCAGGCACAGGTGTTTGTCCATCGCGACTACCACTCGCGTAACCTGATGGTGCTGCCGGCCGGCAATCCGGGCATCATCGATTTCCAGGATGCGGTCTACGGCCCGATTACCTACGATCTGGTTTCGCTGCTGCGCGACGCCTACATCCAATGGGACGAAGAAATGGTGCTGGACTGGGTCATCCGCTACTGGGAACGCGCCAAACGCGCCGGACTGCCGGTGGCGCCGGACATCGACACCTTCTACCGAGATTTCGAATTCATGGGCCTGCAACGCCACCTGAAGGTGTTGGGCATCTTCGCGCGCCTCTACCATCGCGACGGCAAGGACGCCTACCTGAAGGACATGCCGCTGGTCATGGAGTACACGCTCAAGGCTGCGCGCCGCTATAGCGCGCTGATCCCGCTGGTCAGGCTGATCGAGAAACTGGAAGACAAAGCGCCGCAAGTCGGCTACACCTTCTGAGGCGGCCTGCGCAATGAAAGCGATGATTTTTGCCGCCGGTCGCGGCGAGCGCATGCGCCCGCTGACCGATACCTGCCCCAAACCCTTGCTGAAAGTGCGCGGCCGCCCGCTGATCGTCTGGCAGATCCTGAACCTGGTGCGCGCCGGCATTACCGAGATCGTGATCAACCACGCCCATCTCGGCCATCTGTTTGAAGAGACGCTGGGCGACGGATCGCAGTTCGGCGCAAAGATTCAGTATTCGGCCGAAGGCACCGCACTGGAAACCGCCGGCGGCATCGCCAAGGCGCGCCACCTGCTGGGCGAAGAACCTTTTGTCGCCATCTCAGGCGACATCTATATCCCGCATTTCGATTTCGAACAAGTCAAGACCGTCCTCGAAGACAGCGACCTGTGGGGAAATCCTATACCATTGGACAAGCGCGACGTCGCCTGGATTTACCTGGTGAAAAATCCACCACACCACCCGACCGGCGACTTTGCGCTGAACAGTTTTTCGATCGCCAACGAAGGATCGCCGTTGTTCACCTTCGCCAATATCGGCGTGTACCGGCCGCAGATGTTTGACGCCATCGCGCCCGGCGAACACGCCAAGCTCGGTCTGCTGCTGCGTGAATACGCGGCGCGCGACCAGGTCGGCGGCGAGATCTACCGCGGCGAATGGATCAACGTCGGCACCGTCGAACAGCTGGAAGAATTGAATACGCCCCTTGCCGGCAGATAATCCGGATGATCCGGAAGAGAGTACCAAGATGACCATAGCCTCCTTTACCGCCCGCCGCGCCAAGCTCATCGCGCACATGCAAGCAAAAGGCGGCGGTGTCGCCATCATCCCGACTGCGCACGAAGTCATGCGCAATCGCGACGCCGACTATCCCTATCGTCACGACAGTTATTTCTACTACTTGTCCGGCTTCACGGAACCGGAAGCGGTCATCATCCTGATCGCCGGCCCCGGCAAGGAAAGCCGCAGCATCCTGTTCTGCCGTGACAAGAATCTTGAACGCGAAATCTGGGACGGCTATCGCTACGGCCCCGATGCCGCACGCCAGGAATTCGGCTTCGACGAAGCCTTCGCCATCGATGCGCTCAATAAGGAAATGCCGCAGTTGCTGGCCGACGCACCCGCCGTGTTTTATGCACTGGGGCACGACGTCAAGCGCGACGCGCAATTGCAGGAATGGTTGCAAAGCGTGCGCGCACTGGGCCGCTCGGGCATCACCGCGCCCTCGTCCATCGTCGACGTCAACGTGCTGCTCGACGAAATGCGCCTGTTCAAGGACGCCGGCGAAATCGCAGTCATGAAGCGCGCCGGCATCATTTCGGCCGAAGCACATTGCCGCGCCATGCGCCTGTCACGTCCCGGTTTGCGCGAATACCATCTGGAAGCCGAGCTGCTGCACGAATTCCGCAATAACGGTTCGCAATATCCGGCCTACGGCTCCATCGTCGCCACCGGCGCCAACGCCTGCGTGCTGCACTATCGCGCCGGCGATGCCGAACTCAAGGACGGCGACCTGGTACTGATCGACGCCGGCTGCGAGCTCGACAGCTATGCTTCGGACATCACGCGCACCTTCCCGGCCAACGGCAAGTTCTCCGGTCCGCAAAAAGAGTTGTACGAAATCGTCCTCGCCGCGCAAGACGCTGCCATCGCCGACACCCGTCCCGGCAAACGTTTTATGGATGGCCACGACGCCGCAGTGCGCGTGCTGGCGCAAGGCATGCTCGACACCGGACTGCTCGACAAGAACAAGGTCGGCTCGCTCGACGACGTGATCGCCAAGGGCGATTACCGTCAGTTCTATATGCACCGCACCGGCCACTGGCTGGGCATGGACGTGCACGACGTCGGCGAGTACCGCGACCCGGCCACTGCTGACGGCGACAAGCCGTGGCGCACGCTGCAGCCGGGCATGGTGCTGACGGTCGAGCCGGGCATCTACGTCCGTCCTGGCGAAGGCGTGCCTGAAAAATACTGGAACATCGGCATCCGTATCGAAGACGACGCTCACGTTACGCCCGACGGCTGCGAAATCCTGACCACGGCGGCGCCCAATAAAGTGGCAGACATCGAAGCGCTGATGCGCTCGGCGTGAATCGTCACGGACATTTGCCCGCATCTGCCATGAACATCACCGAGTCTTCTACCCTGCCTCCACCGGATTACGACGTGATCATCTGTGGCGCCGGCCCGGTCGGCCTCAGCGTCGCCGTCCTGCTGCACAAGCGCGGCATGCCTGCAGACCGCATCGCGCTGATTGACGCCAAATCGGCCGAACAAGCCGCGCAAGATCCGCGCACGATTGCGCTCTCGCATGGCAGCCAGCAAATCCTGCATGAAATCGGCGCGTGGTCCTTGATGGCGTCGTCGGTGACGTCGATCAACCAGATCCATGTGTCGCGCCGCAAGCATTTCGGCCGCACGCTGATCAATCGCGAAGACTATGGCCTGCCCGCACTCGGGTACGTCGTGCGCTATGGCGCGCTGGTGACGGCCTTGTCCGCAGCGCTGACGCCGACCAAGGTGAGCGTGCTGCGTCCGGCGCAAGTCTCGTCCATTGACGAGCAAGGCCTGCAAGCCAACGTGCATCTTGCCGACGGCCGCACGCTCAGCGCCGGCATCGTGGTGCAGGCCGAAGGCGGCGTGTTCTCGGAACAAACCGCCAAGGCGGTGCAACGCGACTACGATCAGATCGCCATCGTCGCCCACGTCACCTCCACGGCCGGCATTGCGCATCGCGCTTTCGAACGTTTTACCGCCGAAGGCCCGCTGGCTTTATTGCCGCAGGATGACGGTTACGCGCTGGTGTGGTGTGCGCGGCCGGACACGGCGAAACGCCTGCTGGCGCTTGATGAAAAAGCTTTCCTGCATGAACTCGGTGAAGTTTTCGGCGGGCGCGTCGGACGTTTTTCTTCCTGCAGCACCCGTCACAGTTACCCATTGGGCCTGAACGCAGCGCCCGGCGCATCCGCCCGCACGGTCGCCATCGGCAACGCCGCGCAAACCCTGCACCCAGTTGCCGGTCAGGGACTCAATCTGGGCCTGCGTGATGCAGTGGTGCTAGCCAGCGCACTCACGCGCTCGGCATCCGGCCCCGCTGCGCTGGAACAATTCGCCGCACAACGGCGCCGCGACCGCAACGCCACGATCAAGCTTACCGATGTAATGGCGAGGGTGTTCGCCAGTGCGCCGGACGGTGCGCCGTCGCAGGCCTTGCTTGGTTTGTCATTGGGATTGATTGACGTGGCGGCGCCGGCAAAACGCGTTTTGGCCGAGCAGATGATGTTCGGCTGGCGCTGAGCCGGTCCTCAAACCCTTGCCGGCAGCGCCCGGCATGAGACAATGCAGCATTGCCGCACGCTTGCGGTCCTGACCGATAAGACCATCGAATACGCTCATGAAACAAGATCCCCGCTTCCCCAATCTGTTCATCCTTAACCATCCGCTGATCCAGCACAAGCTCTCGCACATGCGCGACAAGCGCACCTCGACGCGCACCTTCCGCGACCTGCTGCGCGAGATCACCTTGCTGATGGGCTATGAAATCACGCGCGACCTGCCGCTGACCACCGAATCGATCGAGACGCCGCTGGTCACCTACGATGCACCCGTGATCGCGGGCAAGAAGCTGGCCGTGGTGCCGGTCCTGCGCGCCGGCATCGGCATGAGCGATGGCTTGCTGGAATTGATTCCGTCGGCGCGCGTCGGCCACATCGGCGTCTATCGCAACGACCAGCACCAGCCGGTGGAATACCTGGTGCGCCTGCCCGACCTGCAAGACCGCACCATGATCCTGTGCGATCCGATGGTGGCGACCGGCAACTCCGCCGTGTATGCCGTCGATGTGCTGAAGAAACGCGGCGTAACGGCCGAGAACATCATTTTCGTCGCGCTGGTGGCGGCGCCTGAAGGCGTGCAGGTATTCCATGACGCGCATCCGGACGTGAAGCTGTACGTCGCTTCGCTCGACTCCCACCTCGACAGCCATGCCTACATCGTGCCGGGCCTGGGCGACGCGGGCGACCGGATTTTCGGCACCAAGTAAATTCTCAGCATCATGAAAAAAGCCGCCGGGTTTTGAATCCGGCGGCTTTTTTATTTGCGAGTCGTCAGTACTTATTCAACGGCCTTGACCATATCCTCAATGACCTTCTTCGCATCGCCGAAGACCATCATGGTCTTGTCCATGTAGAACAGTTCATTGTCCAGACCGGCGTAACCGGCGGCCATCGAGCGCTTGTTGACGATGACCGTCTTGGCCTTGTACGCCTCAAGGATCGGCATGCCGGCGATCGGCGACTTCGGATCCTTGGCAGCCGGATTGACCACGTCGTTGGCGCCCAGCACCAGCACCACGTCGGCTTGGCCGAACTCGCTGTTGATGTCTTCCATTTCAAAGACCTGGTCGTACGGCACTTCGGCTTCCGCCAGCAGCACGTTCATGTGGCCCGGCATGCGGCCGGCGACGGGGTGGATCGCGTACTTCACGATCACGCCCTTGTGGGTCAGCTTCTCGGTCAACTCTTTCAGTGCATGCTGCGCGCGTGCAACCGCCAGGCCGTAGCCCGGCACGATGATCACGGTTTCCGCATTGCCCATCAGGAAGGCCGCGTCGTCGGCAGAACCGGACTTGACGTTGCGCTGCGCCTGAGCGCCGCCCGCGGTTGCCGCTGCGGCATCGCCGCCGAAGCCACCGAGGATAACGTTGAAGAACGAACGGTTCATCGCCTTGCACATGATGTACGACAGGATCGCACCGGAAGATCCCACCAGCGAACCGGCAATAATCAGCATCGAATTGTTCAGCGAGAAACCGATGCCCGCCGCCGCCCAGCCGGAATAGCTGTTGAGCATCGACACCACCACCGGCATGTCGGCGCCGCCGATCGGGATGATGATCAGCACGCCCAGCACGAAAGCGATGGCCGCCATGGCGATGAACGGAATCCAGTTCTGCGTCAGCACGAAGATCACGCCGAAGCCGATCATCGCCACCGCCAGCAACAGGTTCAGCATGTGCTGGCCGGAGAAGCTCACCGGCGCGCCCTGGAACAGGCGGAACTTGTACTTGCCCGACAGCTTGCCGAACGCAATCACCGAACCGGAGAACGTGATGGCGCCGACGAAGGTCCCGATGAACAATTCAACGCGATTGCCCAGCGGGATCGCTTCGCCGTGCGCGGCGATGTTGAAGGCCCATGGTTCGGCCACGGCCGCAACGGCGATACAGACTGCCGCCAGACCGATCAGCGAGTGCATCGCCGCGACCAGCTCCGGCATCTTGGTCATTTCAACGCTCTTGGCCAGATAGGCGCCGATGCCGCCGCCGACCACCACACCGCCGGCCACCAGCCAGAGGCCGATGCCCGACGTCGGCATGTCGCCCTTGAGCTTGATGATCAGCGCCAGCGTAGTGACCACCGCAATGGCCATGCCGGCGATGCCGAAGGCGTTGCCGCGGCGCGCCGTCGACGGATGCGAAAGACCTTTCAGCGCCTGGATGAAGAACACCGACGCCACCAGGTACAGCAGGGTTACCAGATTCATGCTCATGCTTATGCCCCCGCCTTGTCTGTCTTGGTTTTAGGTTCTTTTTTCTTGAACATCTCCAGCATGCGCTGCGTGACCATGAAGCCGCCAAAGACGTTGACCGCCGCCAGCGCCACAGCCAGCGTGCCGGCGATGCGGCCGATCGGTCCTTCGGTCAGGCCGGCAGCCAGCATGGCACCGATGATGATGATCGCCGAGATGGCGTTGGTGACCGCCATCAGCGGCGTGTGCAGGGCCGGTGTGACGGTCCAGACCACGTGGTAGCCGACGTAGATCGCCAGTACGAAGATGATCAGGTTGATGATGGTGTGACTGACTTCCATGGTGTCATTCCTTTCTGTGGCTACGGCACGGTTGCGTGCCGCGACCTGTTTGGTTTTATATGGCTTTCAGGCTGGTGATGTGATTCTTGTCGTCAACGAAGACGATCTTCGGTACATAGCTGGCGACTTCTGCGTCCGTCATGGGTGCATAGGTGCAGATGATCAGCAGATCGCCCAGGTGCGCGCGGCGGGCTGCCGCGCCGTTCAGGGAAATCTCGCCGCTGCCACGCTTGCCGCGGATAGCGTAGGTGGAGAAGCGTTCGCCGTTGTTGACGTTGTACAGCTCGATCTTTTCGAATTCACGGATATCGGCGGCGTCCAGCAGGTCTTCGTCGATACCGCAGGAACCTTCGTAGTTCAGGTCACATTCGGTCACAGTCGCGCGGTGGATCTTCGCGCGCAGCATGATTCGTTGCATAAGGCTTTGCTCTTTACTCTTTGATTCTTGATTCTGCTCCGGGTCGCTTGCGCGAACCGGCATGGATGAAATGACGCATTGTCCGCGCGTTATTTGCGCAGCACTTCGCCACCGCTGCACAGCAAGGTCGCCGCAACAATGTCGTCTTCGCGGTTGATCGCCAGCTTGCCTTCGGCGTCAACGATCAGCTTGAGGAAATCAAGCACATTGCGCGAATACAGGGCCGAAGCGTCGGCCGCCACCAGCGCCGCCAGATTGCCTTCGCCGATGATGTGCACGCCGTGCTTGATCACGGTCTTGCCCGGCTCGGACAACGGACAGTTGCCGCCCTGATCGACCGCCATGTCGAGGATGACTGAACCCGGTTTCATGGCCTTGACGGTTTCTTCGCTGATCAGCACCGGCGCCTTGCGGCCCGGAATCAATGCAGTAGTGATGATGATGTCGGCTTGTTTGGCGCGTTCGTGCACCAGTTCTGCCTGGCGACGCATCCAGTCGGCCGGCATCGGGCGGGCGTAACCGCCGACGCCCTGGGCGATTTCCTTTTCTTCATCGGTGATGAAAGGCACGTCGAGGAATTTGGCGCCCAGCGATTCAATCTGCTCCTTGACTGCCGGACGCACGTCGGATGCTTCGATCACCGCACCGAGGCGCTTGGCGGTCGCGATTGCCTGCAGACCTGCCACACCGGCACCCATGATCAGCATGCGCGCAGCCTTGACGGTGCCGGCGGCGGTCATAAGCATCGGCATGAAGCGCTGATAGGTATTGGCAGCCAGCAGCACGGCCTTGTAGCCGGCGATGTTGGCCTGCGAGGACAGCACGTCCATCGATTGCGCGCGGGTGGTGCGCGGCGCAGCTTCCAGAGCGAAAGCCGTTAGTCCGGCGGCGGCCATGGCCGCGATGTTGTCGGCGTCGAAGGGGTTGAGCATGCCGACGACGACGGTGCCGGACTTCAGGCGCGCGCGTTCATCCGCATTCGGTGCACGCACCTTGAGCAAGGCTTCGGCGCCATAAACGTCAGCCGGGGCTGCGATGACCGCGCCGGCAGCGACATAGGCTTCGTCCGTAATGCTGGATTTGATACCGGCGCCTGATTCGACCAGCACCTCATGTTTGGCGGCGACCAGTTTCTTGACTGTTTCCGGGGTTGCCGCAACGCGTGTTTCTCCGTCCCGACTTTCGACGGGGATGCCTAGCCTCATTCAGAGCTCCTGTAGTTGTAAATTCTTACCGGAATCTTACACGTAAAATTTAAAGATCAACAACTTTGCGCAAAAGCCTTGCAGCAGCCGGGACTCGCATATGCGACGGGTTCCGGGCCGCCGCGCTGAAGCCTTTGCCCAGCCACGGTAAAATGTCGGCTCTTGTAAGGAAAATTATGTCTGAAGTCTGGAAGCCCTCCGTCACAGTCGCCGCGATTATCGAGCACGAGGGCCGTTTTTTGATGATAGAAGAGCAGGCCGGCGACGGCTTGCGCCTGAACCAGCCGGCCGGCCACCTTGACCAGGGCGAGGCGCTGACGCAGGCGGTGGTGCGCGAGGCACTGGAAGAATCCGCCCACGATTTCGAGCCGACCGCGCTGGTCGGCATGTACATGTCGCGCAATGTCTCGTCCTCGCGCGGCGGCGCCGACACGACCTACTTGCGTTTTGCCTTTGCCGGCAAGCTCGGCGCGCAGCACGACCGCCCGCTCGACGACGGCATCGTGCGCACACTGTGGATGACGCGCGACGAGATCGCCGCCTGCCATGAACGCCATCGCAGCCCGCTGGTGCTGCGCTGCGTGGACGATTACCTCAGCGGTCAGCGCGCGCCGCTCTCGCTGCTCTACACGGACGCCAGCGTGACTGCGTCGGCCGGAATCGCCGCAGGAGTTGCCCATGGCTAAGAAAAAAGTGGTGATCGGCATGTCCGGCGGCGTCGACTCGTCGGTTTCGGCTTGGCTGCTAAAGGAACAGGGCTATGAAGTGATCGGCCTGTTCATGAAGAATTGGGAAGATGACGACGATTCCGAATACTGCTCGACGCGCCAGGACTGGATCGACGCGGCCAGCGTTGCCGACGTGGTCGGCGTCGACATCGAAGCGGTCAATTTCGCCTCCGAGTACAAGGACCGCGTGTTTGCCGAGTTCTTGCGCGAATACCAGGCCGGCCGCACGCCTAATCCGGACGTGCTGTGTAACGCCGAGATCAAGTTCAAGGCCTTCCTGGATCACGCCATGCACCTGGGCGCGGACTTGATCGCCACCGGCCATTACGCGCGCGTGCGCGAGAATCCGGCCGGCAAGTTCGAGCTGATGAAAGCGGTGGACGCCAGCAAGGACCAAAGCTACTTCCTGCACCGGTTGAATCAGGCGCAATTGTCCAAGACACTCTTCCCGCTCGGTGAAATCCACAAGACCGAAGTGCGCAAGATCGCCGAGCAGCTGAAACTGCCGAACGCGACCAAGAAGGATTCGACCGGCATTTGCTTCATCGGCGAGCGGCCGTTCCGGGAATTCCTGAATCGTTACCTGTCCTACAAACCCGGCCCGATGAAGACGCCCGACGGCGACATCGTCGGCGAACACGTCGGCCTGAGCTTCTACACGCTTGGCCAGCGCAAGGGCATCGGCCTGGGCGGCATCAAGGCGCATCAGAACGCCGACGGCAACAGCGACGCCTGGTACGTAGCGCGCAAAGACGTCGACACCAACACGCTCTATATCGTGCAAGGTCATGAGCATCCCTGGCTGCTGTCGTCGCAACTCGGCGCCAGTCAGATCAGCTGGGTTGCCGGAGAAGCGCCCGACGTGCCTGAATTAAGCGCCAAGACGCGCTACCGCCAGGCCGACGTACCGTGCTCGTTCAGCGATGCCGGCAGCCGCTTCGACCTGTGCTTCAGCGACCCGCAGTGGGCTGTGACGCCAGGCCAGTCGGCCGTGCTTTACCAGGGTGACGTTTGCCTGGGCGGCGGCATTATCGAGTCAGTTTAAGCGCATCGCCCCTTCTGAAATGCCCCGCTTGCTTTCCGCAGCGGGGCATTTTTGCTTTTTCGGCAACAAAATTTTTCGAGCCAATTTCCCCGCGGCAAGAAACTCGCAACAAATCATAAAAGAGCTTGCAATCTTGGATCAAATGACGAATAATCTAAATAAGAATTGTTCGCATTTAATAGGAGGTCATCATGAACCAACTGATCGAGCACGGAACCGAGCGTCGCAACAAGCCGGCCACAGCAGCAAATGGCTCCCCCATTACTCGCATCAAGAGCCAGGATCTGTTCCGGCAAATGCGCGAGCTGGAAATCGACCACGGGGGTCGCATTTACAAACTGCGCCTGACGCAGTTGAATAAATTGATTCTGACGGCGTAACCATATCAACAACCGCTTCAGGATTCGTAGTGAAGCGACGTAAAACCAGCCAGCCAACGGTGATGCCATGCGTTACGCGTTAGCCAGCCAAGCTAGCCGATTAAGGAGAGTTTGATGGTTACCGACAAAATGGATTCCGCTTTCGTGGAGCCAAATAACGCACCGGCACAGCCAGAGCTGCTGGTCTCAGCAGTGCTGCATTTGATGTCTCATTACACTGCCAGTAATCAGGAAACCAAAAGCTGCGTCAAATTGGCGTCAGTGATTGAACGACACCTGAAAGCGCTGGCGGATTTGCCGAATCTGGCGCCGGTATTGCGGGCAACCTGCCAACAATTGTCGGAACAGTGGGGTACCGTAGTGGAACGGACAATGCCGCAACCCGAGAAATTTAATCTGTTTGCTCGCATCGTTTCAGGAGCGAGATCCATTTAAGAGCCTACATACCCGGGCGGCAAGGCGTAAAATGATCGTATGTGTTTGTAACAACATTTCCGAAGGCAAGATTCACCAGGCAGTGAACGCAGGCATGACCACCATGTCCGAGCTTCGCAAGGAGCTCGGTATTGGCACTTCTTGCGGCAAATGTCACACCTGCGCCAAACATGTCCTCCGTGAGTGTCTGAGCAACTCCCATCAAACACGCAGCACTGTGCAGACTCTGGTATTCCGTGCGAATGCCATGATTGCCTGAATATCATTTCATTCATGAACGCCTTATCGCCTACTATGAGTAGCAGTTCGTCCAATCCCGTCGGCGCCGCGTGGCGCCAGGCAAAGAAAATTGGCCCGCTCGGCTTCATCATCCTGTTACACATCGCTTTCTTTTACGCGCTGCAAAGCGGCCTGATCCACCAGGTCGCCAGTGCGATTCCCAAGGAAGTGATCGCCACCTTCGTCACGCCGGAACGCGCCCCCGAACCGGCGCCGCCGAAAGCACCGCCAGCGCCGCCCAAGGCTGTTCCCGTGGTCAAGAAATCGGTCACGCCACCACCACCGGTCCCGGTCACCCAGGCGCCTGCTCCGACCGCCATCAGCGCCCCACCCGCTCCGCCGCAACCGGCCGAACCTTCACCACCGGCCGCTGCTCCCGCGCAAGCACCAGCATCTCCACCCGGTCCGCCGCCGATCAAGCAGATTACTTCCGGCATCGAATACATTGAACCGCCACGCGTCAGCTATCCCGCAGCCTCCAAGCGCATGGGAGAAGAAGGCGTCGTACAATTTCGCGTACTGGTCAACACCGGCGGCAAAGCCGAAAAAGTCGACATCATCAAGAGTTCAGGTTCCTCCCGGCTGGACGATGAAGCGCGACGCGCGGTCATGCGCGCGGTATTCAAGCCTTATATCGAAGATGGGAAGCCGATTGTGGTGTCCGCCACCGGCGTCATCAATTTCAAGCTCGATCGCTGATTCATTCAAGTCACCACCATTCAAGTCATCATAAGCAAAGGAAGTCATCATGGAAGTTAGTCCGTACGGATTGGAAAGCCTGTGGGCGCAAGGGGATTTCGTCACCAAAGGCGTGGCGGTGCTGCTGGTCGCCATGTCGATCGCATCCTGGTATGTCATCGTCACCAAGGCGTTGCAGCTGCTGCGCTTCCGTCGCGCCTCCGACGCGGCCGGCCATGCATTCTGGGACACCACCAGTCTGCCGGAAGGCGTCGCGACACTTGGTAACGACAACCCATTCGCCGAAGTCGCCAAAGCCGGCGTCACCTCGATGAGCCACCATACCGCCCACAAGGGCCACTTGCACGACCAGTTGTCGGTCAGCGACTGGGTGACGCTGTCGTTGCGCCAGGCAATCGACGAAGCGTCGGGAAAACTGCAAACCGGCATGGCCGTGCTGGCATCGGTCGGCTCGACCGCACCGTTCGTCGGTCTGTTCGGCACGGTCTGGGGCATTTACCATGCACTGGTGTCGATCGGTACGTCCGGCCAGGCCAGCATCGACAAAGTCGCCGGCCCGGTGGGCGAGGCGCTGATCATGACCGCGCTGGGTCTGGCGGTTGCGATTCCTGCGACCTTCGGTTACAACGCTCTCGTACGCGGCAACAAGACCACCATCGCCAAATTGAACAAGTTCGGCTTTGACCTTCACGCCTTGTTCGTCACCGGCGCTCGCTCCGCCACCGAGGACGCCGAAACAGGCGCCACCAAAACCGCCAAGCTGACGGCTGTCGGGAGAGCGTAATGGCGATGGGTTCCCTGTCCGATTCGGACGACGACTTCAACCCGGAGATCAACACCACGCCGCTGGTCGACGTGATGCTGGTGCTGCTGATTATTTTCATCATCACCATCCCGGTCATGAACCACGCGGTGAAGATTGATCTGCCGCGCGCTACCAACCAGCCGGACGAGCCAAAACCGCAAAACATCAGCCTCTCGATCGATGCGAGCGGCAAGGTATTCTGGAACGAGGAAGCGATCGACAGCGAGCAACTGACCGCCCGTATCGCCGAAGCTGCCAAGAAGCAGCCGCAGCCCGAGTTGCATCTGCGCGCAGAACGTACGACGCAATACGAAAAAGTCGCGCAAGTCATGGCGGCGGCCCAGTCGGGCGGGCTGTCCAAGATCGGCTTTGTTACTGATCCGCAAGCGAAATAAGTTTTTGCTGTTTCGCTGCCCAAAGCCCCTGCCCTCACCGGCAGGGGTTTTATTTTTGCAAAGCTGGAGCGAATCTCGTTGCACGCCAGAAATAAAGTAAGAATGATTCGCGCTAATTTATGCTGAAGTCTGCTCACCGCTACGCTATGATGCGTCGGTTCACGCGGCTGAGCTTCACGTGCGCCGGATTGCTTATCCGCCTCGCCGGCCGTTCTTCTCCCCACCCTATTCTCAGAGGCACCTATGAAAGGCGACCCAGCGGTCATCAAACTGCTCAATGCTCAGTTGACCAACGAACTGACAGCGATCAACCAGTATTTTTTGCACGCCCGCATGTACAAGCATTGGGGCTTTGAAAAAATTGCAAAGAAAGAGTACGCCGAATCCATCGGTGAAATGAAACACGCCGACAAGCTGATCGACCGCATCCTGATGCTGGACGGTCTGCCTAACCTGCAGGCGCTGCACAAGCTGATGATCGGCGAGAATACGCCCGAGATGCTGCAATGCGACCTGAACCTGGAAAAAGCTGCGCATAAGACCGTCAAAGAAGGCATCGCCACTTGCGAACAGCAGGGTGACTACGTCTCACGCGAACTGTTCCAGATGATTCTCGACGACACCGAAGAACACATCGACTGGCTCGAAACCCAGCTCGATATCATCGACAAGATCGGCATCCAGAACTACCTGCAAACGCAGATCATCGCAGAGTAAAGAATCCAATCCCACTGCGGGAGCCGACGCTCCCGGGCAACGGAATAAAAAAAAGCGCAACCTCTACAAGTTGCGCTTTTTTTATTCCGGAGACGCTGTGATGCACACCTATGTGCAGCGGCACCCTATCCTTATTGCGGGAACGTATCCTTGAACGACTGACGTTCCGACAGTTTCTCGTACAGGCGCAACAGCTCAGGATAGTTGTCTTTCCACTTGGTTTCCGGGAATCGGAATTCCAGCCATCCCAACGCACAGCCGACGGCGACGTCGGCCAGGCTATAGTGATTGCCGACGCAATAATTCTTTTCGCCCAGGCCCACCGACATCGCCTTCAGGCCGGCCTCGACCTTGCTCCATTGTCGCTTGATCCATTCCGGACTTTGCTGGCGCGTCGGGCGCATCTTTTCGAGACGAACCAGGATGGCGGCTTCGAGCAGACCGTCGGCCAGCGCTTCCCAGCATTTGACTTCGGCACGCTCGCGGCCGCTGCTCGGCATCAACTTGCCGACCGGGGTCAGGATATCGAGGTATTCGGAAATCACGCGCGAGTCGAACATGGCGCCGCCATCGTCCATCATCAGGCACGGCACTTTACCGAGTGGATTGAATTGCTGGATCGTGGTGGTCTCACTCCATACGTCTTCCAACACCAATTCGAAATCGATCTTCTTTTCCGCCATGACAATGCGGACTTTGCGAGCGTAGGGGCTTACCAGTGAGGCGATCAGTTTCATAGCATTTCTTATAATAATCCGGCCCGATTATAGCATCGGGGATTTACCATCAACGTCCGAGACGGCCGTCCGGAGGACAAGCAGCAACGTTCCGGGTTACAGCCTCCGGCAATGGTAAAATCGCGAGTCAATGCAGGTTCGCAGCGCTGTCCGGCCATGACGGCAAGCATTGCGCGCTTTGCGCATCTATTTTCAACGTCTTTTCATCCGCATATCATCATGTCCCTTTCCGCACTTTCCGCCCTCTCCCCGCTCGACGGCCGTTACGCCGCAAAAACCGACAAGCTGCGCCCCATCCTGTCCGAAGCAGGTTTCATGCATCATCGGGTGAAAGTGGAAATTGCCTGGCTGCAAGCCTTGTCGGCTGCAGGTTTTGCCGAGATCAAGCCGTTCTCCGCCAACGCTACCGCGCTGCTGGACAAGCTGGCATCCGACTTCACCGAAGCCGACGCCGCCCGCATCAAGGAAATCGAAGCCGTCACCAACCATGACGTCAAGGCGGTCGAGTACTGGCTCAAGGAAAAGGTCAAGGACGTGCCGGAACTGGTCGCGGCCTCCGAATTCATCCATTTCGCCTGCACCTCCGAAGATATCAACAATACCTCGCACGGCATGATGCTCAAGTCCGCGCGCGACACAGTCGTGTTGCCGGCGTTGCAAGGCCTGGTCGCCAAGCTGACCGAACTGGCGCATGAACACGCTGCAGTACCGATGATGTCCCGCACCCACGGCCAGCCGGCCAGCCCTACCACGCTGGGCAAGGAAATCGCCAACGTCGTCGCCCGTTTGCAGCGCGCCGTCAAGCGCATCGCCGCCGTCGAAATTCTCGGCAAGATGAACGGCGCGGTCGGCAACTACAACGCCCACCTGTCCGCTTATCCGGAAACCGACTGGGCGGCGTTCTCCAAGAATGTCATCGAACAGCGCCTGGGCCTTGTGTTCAATCCATACACTATCCAGATCGAACCGCACGACTACATGGCGGAACTGTTCGACGCCGTGGCCCGCGCCAACACCATCCTGCTGGACCTGAACCGCGACGTCTGGGGCTACATCTCGCTGGGTTACTTCAAACAGCGCACCAAAGCTGGTGAAATCGGCTCGTCGACCATGCCGCACAAGGTCAATCCGATCGACTTCGAAAACTCCGAGGGCAATCTCGGCATGGCCAACGCCGTGCTCAAGCACCTGTCGGAAAAGCTGCCGGTCTCGCGCTGGCAACGCGACCTGACCGACTCGACCGTGCTGCGCAACATCGGCGTGGCATTCGGCTATGCAGTGCTGGCGTACGACAGCTGCCTGCGCGGCCTCAACAAGCTGGAAGTCAACCCGGCACGCTTGGCCGATGACCTGGACGCCACCTGGGAAGTGCTGGCCGAGCCGGTGCAAACCGTAATGCGCCGTTACGGCATCGAGAATCCTTACGAGCAGTTGAAGGAACTGACCCGCGGCAAAGGCATTTCCAAGGATGCGCTGCGCGACTTCATCAACGGCCTGGCCATTCCGCAAAGCGCCAAGGACCATTTGCTGGCGATGACGCCGGCGAATTACATCGGCGAAGCGATCGCACTGGCCAAAAATATTTAATCGTTGCAACGATCGGGCGGAAACCAAAGCCGCCCGATCCACTCAAATCGCGCGGTAATCAGCTTCATTCACAACATCAATGGATGAGTGAAATCAACTCTGCCTATCTATTGCCGCTGATGAAAACACCTTATCCTGCTGAGTTAGCCTGCCGGCACGACGCCACTGCTGACAATCACGCGCCGTATGCAGTCGCGCCGATGCAAGCACGATGCATGACAACCCGTCGCACCACCTGATACTCCACCAGCAATCGCCATGGAACGCTACACAAAAACCGCCATCCTGTTGCACTGGCTCATTGCTCTGCTGATCATCGCCGCCTTCGCGCTCGGCCTGACAATGACCAACATTCCCGGCCTGACGCCGACCAAGCTCAAATACTTTTCCTGGCATAAATGGCTGGGCGTCACTGTCCTCGGCCTGGCCTGCCTGCGCTTGCTGTGGCGCCTGACGCATGCAGCGCCGGCGTATCCGGTGCAGATGCCGCGCTGGCAGCAAGGTGCCGCGCACGCGCTGCATCTCCTGCTCTATATCCTGATTTTCGCGATTCCGGTTTCCGGCTACCTGTATAGCCTTGCCGCCGGCATTCCCGTGGTCTATCTGGGCGTACTGCCGCTGCCGGTGGTCATTGACCCGAATCCCGAACTCAAACCCCTGCTCAAGCTGGTGCACTACTGGCTGAACATGACTTTGCTAGCTGCTGTCTGCCTGCATGTGCTGGCCGCCCTGAAGCATCAGTTCATCGATCGCGACGGTGTGCTCAGACGAATCCTGCCCTGACCATCTTTCCCAAGGAAATCTCATGACCCTTCGTACCACATTTCTCCAAGCCATCATCGGCGGCGTCGCCGCCATCGGCCTGGTCGCCTCCGCCGTAGCAGCCCCACTGAAAGTCGACGCCGCCAAAAGCACGGTCGGCGCCGTGTTCAAGCAACTGAACGTGCCGGTCGAGGCGAAATTCAAGAAATTCGCCGCACAGATCGATTTCGACAGCGCCAAGCCAGACGCCGCCAAAGCCAGCGTGGACATCGACATCGCCAGCTTCGACCTGGGTGAAGCCGAGTACAACAAGGAAGTGCTGAAGAAGGAATGGTTCAACGCCGCGCAATTCCCCAAGGCCAGCTTCGTCGCCAGCTCGATCAAGCCAACCGCAGGCGCGCCGGCCGGCACCAAGTACGACGTTACCGGCAAGCTGACCATCAAGGGCAAGACGGCGGACGTGCATTTTCCGCTGACGGTCAAGAAAGAAGGCAGCGGCCTGACTTTTGACGGCGCCTTGCCGATCAAGCGCCTGGCGTTCAACATCGGCGAAGGCGAATGGAAAGACACCGGCATGGTTGCCGATGAAGTGACGATCAAGTTCCATGTCGTCACCACGCCTTAAGAGTTACTGATAACAAAGCATTTCGACACCCAACTGCTCATTGAAAAGGATTCACCATGAAGCTGAAATTCGCCCTGATTTCCCTGCTCGCCGCGACATCCGTCTCGGCCTTCGCCGCCGACACCTACACCATCGATCCAAGCCACACCTACCCAAGCTTTGAAGCCGATCACATGGGCATCTCCGTATGGCGCGGCAAGTTCACCAAGACTTCCGGCACCGTGACGCTGGATCGCGTCGCCAAGACCGGCTCGCTGGACATCACCATCGATGCGTCGTCGGTCGACTTCGGTCATGCCAAGCTCAACGATCACGTCAAGAGCGCCGACGTGTTCGACGTGCAGAAATTCCCGACGGCCACTTACAAGGGTACCTCGATCAAGTTCGAAGGCGACAAGCCGGTTGCCGTCGACGGCGAACTGACTTTGCATGGCGTGACCAAGCCTGTGCAACTGAAGATCAACAAGTTCACTTGCATCCAGCATCCGATGCTCAAGCGTGAAGTTTGCGGTGCCGATGCATCGGCCACGTTCAACCGCACCGACTTCGGCATCAACTACGCCGTGCCGCCGTTCGCACCGGAAATCAAGCTGGCTATTCAGGTCGAAGCGATCAAGTCCAACTGATCCTCCTCTTCTTCGGAAAGGCCGATGCGCATCATGCGTATCGGCCTTTTTTTGTTCCATGTCATATATCGCATCCGCGCTCCCGCGCATAATGGAACAGCCTGAAAACGTTCTTCCGCGTGCCCAGTAGGGCTGTGGAAGGCGCTGCCCATGTGCAATCTTTTTGAAAACGCGCTACTCTAGCGCAGTTCCCGCAGTACCCATTTAGGATGAAGCAACGATGTCGATAGCAGATCTTCGCAAGGATTACAGCCGCGCCAGTTTGTCGGAAAACGACGTCGCCGCCGATCCTGTTGTCCAATTTTCAACATGGTTCGATGAGGCCCTGAAAGCGGAAATCCCCGAACCCAACGCCATGAGCATAGCCACCATCGGCACCGACGGTCGGCCGTCATCGCGCATTGTGCTGCTCAAGCAGGTCGATGCCGGCGGTTTTACCTGGTTCACCAACTATCACAGCCGCAAGGGACGCGACATCGAGGAGCATCCTTATGTCGCCTTATTGTTCCATTGGGTAGAACTAGAACGTCAGGTACGCATCGAAGGAAGGGTAGAACAGGTGGCTGCCGCCGAAAGCGACGCCTATTTTTCCAGCCGTCCGCTGCGCAGCCAACTGGGCGCCATCGCTTCCAAGCAAAGCGCACCGGTCGACAAGCGCGAAACGCTGGAGACGCAGTTTGCCGCGGTGGAACAAGAGTACGGCACCCATCCGGTCCGCCCGGCGCATTGGGGCGGCTACCGGGTGATACCGGAGAAAATCGAATTCTGGCAAGGCCGGCCGTCGCGCCTGCATGACCGCGTTGTCTATACCCGCGGTGCAGACGGTGCATGGAGCCGGCAGCGCCTGCAGCCCTAGTCCGTCTTTGTCGACGACGCCATCGGAAAGGGCCGCGCTACAGCATCATTACTCGCACGGAGGAAAACATCGTGTTCTGGGAAAAGAAGCTAGCAGCTTGGGTGGACAATGTACGACACGCAACGGCACTGCCGTTGCGCCTTGAGTTATGGAACGGGAGCCAATTCGACTTCAGTGACAACGCACCGCAAGTCACCTTGCGCGTGCCGCACGTGTCCGCCCTGCCTTACCTGTTCCGCCCTTCGCTCTCCAATCTTGGAGAAGCTTACGTCGAAGGCAAGATTGACGTTGACGGCCCCGTCGCCAGCATCATCAACGTCGCCAACCTGCTCGCCGCCAAAACCCTGAAAGCCGAAGGCAAGCTTGCCCGCATCGTCCGCACGGCGCGCCACAGCAAGGAAAAGGACGCCGAAGCGATTCGTTACCACTATGACGTCTCGAACGAGTTCTACAAACTCTTCCTGGACGAGAACATGGTGTATTCCTGCGCCTATTTCGAGAACGGCGACGAAGACCTCGCCACTGCGCAGATCAAGAAGATCGACCATATCCTGACCAAGATCAAGGTGCGTCCCGGCGACAAGCTGCTTGACATCGGCTGCGGCTGGGGAGCGCTGGTGCTGCGCGCGGCGCAGAAATTCGGCGCGCACTGCGTCGGCGTCACTTTGTCCGAAAATCAGTACGCGCTGGCCAAGGAGCGCGTCGAAAAAGCCGGCCTGAGCGACCGGATTGAAATCCGGCTGCAGGATTATCGCGACGTCACCGGCACGTTCGACCGGATCACCAGCGTCGGCATGTTCGAACATGTCGGCCTGAAGAATTTGCCGATGTACTTTGCGCATATCAATTCGCTGCTCGCCGATGATGGCCTGGTAATGAACCACGGCATCACCAGCACGGATATTGAAAATGGCGAGTCCCCCTACGGCGGTGGTGAATTCGTCGACAAATATGTCTTCCCGGCCGGCGAGTTGCCCCATGTAAGCCTGGTGCTGAAAACCATGCAACAGGGTGGACTGGAAGTCTTCGACGTTGAGAATCTGCGGCGCCATTACGCCAAGACCTGCGCGATCTGGGCCGACAATTTTGAGGCCCGCGCCGAAGAGATCAAGAAGCTGACCGACGAGAAGCGCTACCGGATCTGGCGCGTCTATCTCGCAGGCAGTTCGCATGGTTTCGACAAGGATTGGATTTCGCTGTATCAGGTCGTCTGCGGCAAAGCAAACCGTCCTGCGGCGGCACTACCGCAATCGCGCCGGTATATCTACGACGCTCAGCAATAACGATGCGGTTGTCTCTTCAATGAAAACAGCCGGCGCTAAGACCGGCTGTTTTTGTCTGCCCTTGTTTTTGCCTATTCCTGCTTGCTCTTGGCCGCGAACACTTCACGGAATTTGGCCAGCTTCGGCGCCACCACGAAGGCGCAATATCCTTGGAACGGATGCTGCTGAAAATAATTCTGATGGTAATCCTCGGCCTTGTAATACGTTTCCACCGGACTCAGTTCCGTCACGAGCGGCGCATCCCATACCAGCGCCATCTCGGCAATGATGTGCTTGGCAGTGTCCTGCTGCTCCGGCGAGTTGTAGTAAATCACCGAACGATACTGGGTGCCGACGTCATTGCCCTGGCGATTGAGCGTAGTCGGGTCGTGGATGGTGAAGAAGACTTCCAGAATTTCCCGGAAACTGATGAGCGTCGGATCGAAGCTCAGCTTCACCACCTCTGCATGACCGGTGTCGCCGTTGCAGACCTGTTCGTAGGTGGGATTCTGCACGTGCCCACCGGTGTATCCGGATTCCACGTGCTCCACTCCCTTGAGCTGCTGGTACACAGCCTCCAGGCACCAAAAACACCCGCCGCCGAGAATTGCTGTTTCAGTTGAAGTACTCACGATCGCTCCTGCGTATTGATTCAAATGGGCTCTTGCGGCACTTGCTTTGCAATTCATGCCTGCATAGTTACGTTTATACCATTGCTCACGGACAAAAACCTAGCGCCGGCGAAATGCGCCCTGAAGCTGGGAATCATGGAACGCATTTTTTGGCATTTGGCGCTAAATCGATAATTAATAATTTAACGTACTTGGAAATCACATTTGAAGATGGCGCAGGCTTGTCTCAAGCAGGCCTTGGGTTACGTCCAATGATTTTTTGGGCATAATGTCCTACTTGTCAGAACCGATTCCACAGGTCTTAGATGCATTCTCGCTCCCCGCGCGCCACCACGCGTGCTTTCGACGCCGCTCATTTCCGCAAGGCATTATCCCAGTTTGCGACCGGCGTCACCGTCATCACCACCCGCCTGGCCGACGGCACCCTGCTCGGATTGACTGCGAGTTCGTTCAATTCGGTATCGCTGACGCCGCCGCTGGTGCTGTGGAGCCTGTCCGAACAAGCCAGCAGCATGCCGGTGTTTTCCGGTAACTCGCATTACGTGATCAATATTCTTGGGGCGGAACAGGCTGCGCTGGCGGAGCAGTTCTCGCGTAAATCAGTGGATCGCTTTGACGGTGTCGACTACACCTTGTCGCGCACCGGACAACCGGTGCTCAAAGGCGTCTCAGCCTGGTTTGAATGCCACAATCGCAGCCGTTATCCGGAAGGCGATCATGTGATCTTTGTCGGTGAAGTGGAACATTGCGAAATCTCTCCGCAAGCGCCGTTGGTGTTTCATGATGGGCGCTTCATTCGCATGGACACGCTGTAAGCGTGTCACTGCATCACTGCCAGACACAAAAAAAGCGCCCTCGGGCGCTTTTTTTTGCGGTTACAAGACTTAGAACTTGTAGCCGACCGACAGGAAGCTGACGATCGGGTCGAGCGTGATGCTGGTCTTGTAACGTTGCGGTCCCAACGCCGCTGCCGGACCACCTGGATTCGCGGTGATGTCAGCATCGGTCTTCAGAGGAATATACGAAACGGACAAGCTCGCCGACCAGCGGTCATTGAAGTTATAAGTCGCACCCACGTTCAGCACCGGCGCCCATGACGAACTCAGATTGGCGCTCGCGTTACCGCCGACGGCACCGGTGTTCAGTGCTGCGCGATTCTGGAAAGCGCTCGACAGCTTGACGTCCGAGTACCAGACATAAGTGAAACCAGCGCCGACAAATGGGCGGAACTTATTGGTCGCGTCGCCAAAGAAATACTTGGCGACAAGTGCCGGACTCCATTGCTTTGCGGTACCCAGTTCACCGAGTCCGGCCAGATCGCCTTGACCTGACAACTTGAATTTTGGCGGCAGGCCCAGATCGGCTGTTAGCGCAACGTTGTCGGTGAAGAAGTGGGTAAAGGCGATACCAACCGTATCTGCACTGCCAACCGACGAGTGGCTGTTAGGGAAGAAGCCGGCGCCCGGACCGTTCGACTTGGTCAGACCTTCGCTGGAGTCTTGCGGCGCGAAATGGAACCAGCCCAGATTCACGACATTGCTGCCAGCCGATTGCGCCATGACCGGCGCAGCAAAAGCGGCAGCGATGGACAGCGCAGCGATTTTTGGCAAAAGGGAAAATTGTTGCTTCATGTGTCGTCTCCAAATGTGAAGGGCTGCGCCCTGTTTTATAAATTATTCCGACTATGGTTCGGAAGTGTCGACAACGTTTTTCGTCGCCTGTTCTTGTTGAATGCACATTGGGAGCGACTGCCCTCCCGCCTTACACTCATCTGACAAAAAGAACGCGCGTGCTATTCTTTTGCGATACTATGCCAGCTTTAATTCGCTTTGTATAGACGTGTATTTTTTTGGCAACTGGAAATAATTTCCCTGCCAAAAACGGTGCGAAAGAAGAGGGAAAAAGAACGTCAGGTCGCCAATAAACGCGACAGAATTCCGGTCGAATCGAAGGCCGCCCGACGCAGCCGATCATTGATACCTTGCCATTCCGCAGTCTGCGGCAACGACTCCACGATGATCACATCAGCCCCTTTGTGATCCATATCCCGCAACGCAGCATACAGATCGTGAGCATATTGGTCAGCATCGGTGGGCATCTTTGCCGATGCATGTGCAGTGATTGCGGCGGTGCGATAAATCAACGCAACTTTATGACCGCCTGCAGTGAGCTGCGACAGCACGCTGGCGAGTTGTTCGGGAGCGACCAAGGCCACCGGCGTATGCGGTGCATAGTGCGCATCGAGCGTACCCGAGGCGCGCGGCGCGGCGGCATCCGGTGCGCGTGGCGCCTCGCCCAGCACGGCGGCAATCTGGTCCACGCTGATCTGCCCGGGGCGCAGCAGGACAGCGCCATGCGTTTCCACGCGCGACAAATCAACGATGGTTGATTCGATGCCGACTTCGCTTTGCCCGCCATCCAGAACGTAATCGAGCAGACTGTCGGCCTCATTGAATTCTTCGCGCACGTGTTGAGCAGTGGTCGGACTCACATGGCCGAACTTGTTGGCAGAAGGGCCGGCAACGCCGCCCTTGCCGCCTTTGAATTCACGCAGCAAAGCCTGCGCAACCGGATGCGACGGACAACGCACGCCGATAGAATCCTGACCGCCGGAAGCTGCCGCCGGAACATGTGCGGCGCGCTTGAGAATCAGCGTCAACGGACCGGGCCAGAATGCGTCAATCAATGCGCGCGCCTGTGGCGGCACATCCGCGGCCCAATACGAAATATCCGCTTCCGGTGCGACGTGAACAATGACGGGATGATTGGCGGGACGACCTTTGGCGGCGTAAATATCGGCAATTGCTGCAGCGTTCTCGGCGTCGCCGCCGAGACCGTACACCGTCTCGGTGGGAAACGCCACCAGCTTGCCGGCTTCCAGCTTGCGGGCGGCGAGCCGCACTGCATCCATGTCGATCATCGTCATTGCCGAATCCTTACAGAGCGATGCCGAGAATGGCGCAAGCAGCAGCCAGTTGCGCCTGCGCCTGCGCCATGGTCGGTGCAACGAAGGTGACGTGCCCCATCTTGCGTGCGCGACGCGCCTGCGCCTTGCCATACAGATGTAAATGAGCACCCGGCAGCGCCAGAATCTGGTCCCAGGCTGGTTCACGCATTGTGTCACTCGCACCTTCATACCAGACATCACCGAGAATGTTCAGCATGACCGCCGGCGAATGCTGGCGCACGTCGCCCAGCGGCAAACGCGCCATCGCGCGCGCCTGTTGTTCGAACTGGCTGGTGATGCAAGCGTCGATGGTGTAGTGGCCGCTGTTGTGCGGACGCGGCGCCATCTCATTGACGACCAGCGAGCCGTCCGTCAGCACGAAGAATTCGATGCACAGCACGCCGACGTAGTCGAGCTTGGCGATGATCGCCAGTGCCGCGTCCTGCGCTTTCCTGGCGACCGCATCAGAGACATGGTCGGAAGGCACGGTAGTCGTAAACAAAATGCCATCACGATGAACGTTCTCGGCAATCGGGTACACCACCGCAGCGCCGTCGCTGCCACGCGCGACCAGCACCGAGACCTCATAGGCCAGCGGCAGCATTTTTTCCAGCAAACAGGTCACACCCTTCATCTCGGCGAACGCGGCCTTGACGTCGGCGATGCTGCGTACACGCACCTGGCCTTTGCCGTCGTAACCCATGCGCACGGTCTTCAGAATTCCTGGCAACAACTCGGCCGGAATCGCATCGATATCTGCTTCGGAAGCAATGACCTTGTGCGGCGCCGGTTGCACGCCGGAGCTGGCGCTGCAATCAACGAAGAAACGCTTTTCTGCAATGCGGTCCTGCGCAATCGAGACGCCGGCAGCGGATGGCGCAACGTAAGTTTTCGCAGCCAGCGCAGCAAGACTGTCAGCGGAGACGTTTTCAAACTCGGTCGTGACCGCGCCGCACAGCGAGGCCAGTTCTTCCAAACCCTTTGGATCGGTATACGACGTGCGGATCAGGCGATCGGCGACTTGTCCGGCCGGACAATCTTCTTCCTGTTCCAGCACGGCGACCTTGAAACCCATCGCCTGCGCGGCGTGGGCGAACATGCGGCCAAGCTGGCCGCCGCCCATCACACCGAGCCAGGTTGCGGGCGTGGTGGTGGGAATCGAAACTGTGTTCAACGGGGACTGCTTCTGACTCATAGCGGCAACTTCATATCCAGGGCAACTTGCGTTTGCTTGACGCGGAAAGCTTCCAGCTTTGTAGCCAGCGCATCGTCAGTCGTCGCCAGCATGGCGATGGCCGACAAGGCCGCATTGGCGGCGCCGGCTTCACCGATGGCGTAGGTCGCGACCGGGATCCCCTTGGGCATTTGCACAATGGACAGCAGCGAGTCTTCGCCGCGCAGATACTTGGACGGCACCGGCACGCCGAGCACCGGCACGATGGTCTTGGCCGCGATCATGCCCGGCAGATGCGCAGCACCGCCGGCGCCGGCGATGATGGCACGCAGACCGCGCTCACGGGCTTTCTCGGCGTAGTCGAACATCTGATCCGGCATGCGATGCGCGGAAACAACCTGCGCCTCGTGCGGGATGCCGAACTCTTTGAGAATCGCCACGGCGTGCTGCATCACGTCCCAGTCGGAAGACGAGCCCATGACGACGCCGACGACCGGCGCTTGTGCATTGTGTTCGCTCATGTCAGTCCTTCAGGGCATTGCCGGTCAGGCGCTCCAGCGCTTCGCGGTACTTGGCACCGGTTTTTTCGATGACGTCGGCAGGGAGAGCCGGCGCAGGCGGCGTCTTCTTCCAGCCGTCGACGGTTTCCAGGTAGTCACGCACGAACTGCTTGTCGAACGACGGCGGCGAAATGCCGACCTTGTAGCTGTCCGCCGGCCAGAAGCGCGACGAATCGGCCGTCAGCACTTCGTCCATCAGGTGCAGCACGCCGTCGTCGTCAAGGCCGAATTCGAACTTGGTGTCGGCGATAATGATGCCGCGTGTCGCCGCGTAGTCGGCGGCGGTCTTGTACAGCTTGATGCTGATGTCGCGCATCTTGTTGGCCAGTTCGCTGCCGATGCGTTTTTCCATGTCGGCGAAGCTGATGTTTTCATCGTGCTCGCCGAGGTCGGCCTTGGCCGCCGGCGTGAAGATGGGCTCGGCCAGCTTGGCTGCCTGCTGCAAGCCTTCCGGCAATTTGATGCCGCAGATCGAGCCGGTGTCCTGGTAATCCTTCCAGCCGGAACCGATGATGTAACCACGCACAACTGCCTCCACCAGGATAGGCTTCAGGCGCTTGGCGACCACGGCGCGGCCGCGCACTTGCTCGACTTCATTGGCAGCCACCACGGTTTCCGGAGCAACGCCGGTCAGATGATTCGGCACGATACCGCCCAGCTTCTCGAACCAGAAATCCGACATCTGGTTCAACACTTTGCCCTTGCCTGGAATCGGTTCATTCATGATGACGTCGAACGCCGACAGACGGTCGGTCGTCACGATCAGCAACTTGTCGTCGCCGACGGCGTAGTTGTCGCGCACCTTGCCGTTGCCCAGCAGAGGGAGTGAAGTGATGGAAGTTTTGTAGAGGCTGGTCATGTTGATTCCGGTCATTCTGCAGGTTGTGCGGAGACGGCAAGAGCGCCGTTTTTCTGCCCACCTTTAAAGTCAAAAAACCGGGACTGCTGATGCCAGTCCCGGTCGCTTGGTTCGCTCGTCAGTCGTCTTATTGCACGATCTGGGAGAGCTCGCCCTTCTTGTATTTCTCTGCAATTTTTTCCAGCGGGATCGCCTTGATCTTACCGGCCTGGCCTTCGCAACCGAACGACAGGTAGCGCGCCTTGCATACCAGCTTGGCCGCTTCGCGAGCCGGCTTGAGGTAATCGCGCGGATCGAACTTGCCTGGATTTTCCATCAGGTAGCGACGGATCGCGCCGGTCATCGCCAGACGGATGTCGGTGTCGATGTTGATCTTGCGCACGCCGTGCTTGATGCCTTCCTGGATCTCTTCGACCGGCACACCGTAGGTTTCCTTCATGTCGCCGCCGAATTCGCGGATTTCAGCCAGCAGTTCTTGCGGAACCGAGGACGAACCGTGCATCACCAGATGGGTGTTCGGAATGCGCGCGTGGATTTCCTTGATGCGATCGATGGCGAGGATATCGCCGGTTGGCTTGCGCGAGAACTTGTACGCGCCGTGCGAGGTGCCGATGGCGATGGCCAGCGCGTCGCATTGCGTTTGCTTGACGAAGTCGGCGGCCTGCGCGACGTCGGTCAGCAGCTGTTCGCGCGTCATCTTGCCGTCGGCGCCGTGGCCGTCTTCCTTGTCGCCCATCATGGTTTCCAGCGAACCGAGCACGCCCAGTTCGGCTTCCACCGTGACGCCGATGGCGTGCGAGAACTCGACAACCTTGCGCGACACTTCGACGTTGTATTCGTAGCTGGCGACGGACTTGCCGTCTTCCATCAGCGAACCGTCCATCATCACCGAAGTGAAGCCTGACTTGATCGCGGCCATGCAGACCGCCGGCGACTGGCCGTGGTCCTGGTGCATGACGACCGGGATGTGCGGATAGGCTTCGACCGCCGCTTCGATCAGGTGGCGCAGGAACGCTTCACCGGCGTATTTGCGGGCGCCTGCGGAGGCTTGCATGATGACTGGCGCGCCAACTTCGTCGGCAGCCTGCATGATCGCAGTGACTTGCTCCAGATTGTTGACGTTGAAGGCTGGCAGACCGTAGCCGTTTTCGGCGGCGTGGTCCAGCAATTGACGCATGGATACGAGAGGCATGATAAAACTCCAGAACGATAAAAATCAGTACTCGCCGACCCTGAGGATTTTCAGGGCATTGGTGCCGCCGACTTGTCCAATCGGCTCACCCCAGGTCACGACGATCAAATCACCCTTTTGCACGACGCCTTGCGCCAGCAGCAAGTCCTGCACGGCCTTCAACACCACTTCGGTGTCGGTGGACTGCGCCAGTTCGAACGTGCGCACATTGCGGAACAGCGCGGCCTTCTGGCGCGTCGCAACGTTGGGGGTGATGGCAAAAATAGGAACATCGATGTTGTGCCGGCTCATCCACAAGGCGGTGGAGCCGGACTCGGTCAGCGCGGCAATCGCCTTCACGCGCAGGTGATGCGCGGTGAACAGCGCTCCATACGCGATCGACTGGTCGACGCGGGTGAATTGCAGATTCAGAAAGTCGGCATCGAGCTTGCAGTCTTCGGATTTTTCCGCCGCCAGGCAGATCGCCGACATCGCTTCGACGGTTTCCACCGGGTACTTGCCGGAGGCGGTTTCAGCCGAGGTCATCACGGCGTCGGTGCCGTCCAGCACTGCGTTGGCGACGTCGGAGACTTCCGCGCGCGTCGGCACGGCGTTGACGATCATCGACTCCATCATCTGGGTGGCGGTGATGGTCAGCTTGTTGGAGGCGCGCGCCATCTTGATCATGCGTTTTTGCAGACCCGGAACGGCGGCGTTGCCGACTTCCACGGCGAGGTCGCCGCGCGCCACCATGATGCCGTCGGAGGCGTCGAGAATCTCTTGCAGCAACGGGATCGCTTCAGCGCGTTCGATCTTGGCGATCATCAGCGGCTTGTGGCCGAACGGTTCGCCGGCGACGTTGCCGAGCTGGCGCGCCATTTCCATGTCGGTCGCATTCTTCGGGAACGACACGGCGACGTAATCGGCCTGGAAGCTCATTGCGGTCTTGATGTCGTCCATGTCCTTGGCCGTCAGCGCCGGCGCCGACAAGCCACCACCCTGGCGGTTGATGCCCTTGTTGTTGGACAGTTCGCCACCGATCTTGACGACGGTGTGGATCTCATTGCCCAGCACGCGCTCGACCACCAGCACGATCAGGCCGTCGTTGAGCAGCAGCACGTCGTCGCCCTTGAGGTCGCGCGGCAATGCCTTGTAGTCGAGGCCGACGCGTTCCTGGTTGCCCATGGCGCAGTCGGCGTCGAGGATGAACTTGTCGCCGTTTTCAAGATTGATCTTGCCGTTTTCAAACTTGCCGACGCGAATCTTCGGGCCTTGCAGGTCAGCCATGATGGCGACCTTGACGCCACAGGCGTCGGCCACTTCGCGCACCAGCGTGGCGCGATCGATGTGATCCTGCGCCTTGCCGTGAGAGAAATTCAGGCGCACCACGTTGACGCCCGCCTTGATCATGCGTGTCAGCGTGTCTCTGTCGCTGGAAGCGGGGCCGATGGTTGCAACAATCTTGGTGGCTCTTTGCATGAAAATCTTTCTCTGACGTTGTGGTAAGGCTGTTGTTTTTTTACTGGGCGCGCTGCATCAGGATTTCCACGGCCGGCAAGGTCTTGCCTTCGAGGAATTCCAGGAAAGCGCCGCCACCGGTCGAAATGTAGCCGACCTTGTCGGTAATGCCGTATTTGGCGATCGCCGCCAGCGTGTCGCCGCCGCCCGCAATCGAGAAGCCCTCGGAGTCCGCAATCGCCTGCGCCAATGCCTTGGTGCCGCCGCCGAACTGGTCGAATTCAAACACGCCGACCGGACCGTTCCAGACGATGGTGCCGGCCTTGGCCAGTTGCGCCGCCAATGTCGCAGCGGTCTTGGGACCGATGTCGAAAATCATGTCGTCGTCGGCCACATCCCTGGCGTCCTTGACGGTCGCGATGGCCGTCGGCGAAAACTCCTTGCCGCACACCACGTCAACCGGAATCGGCACCGATGCGCCGCGCTTGGCCATCATGTCGATGATGGCCTTGGCTTCGTCGACCAGGTCGGCTTCGACCAGCGACTTGCCGATCTTCAGTCCAGACGCCAGCATGAAAGTGTTGGCGATGCCGCCGCCGACGATCAGATTGTCGACCTTGTCGGCCAGTGCTTTCAGGATAGTCAATTTGCTGGAAACTTTCGAGCCGGCGACAATGGCCACCAGCGGACGCGCCGGTTGGTTCAGGGCCTTGCCCAGCGCATCGAGTTCGGCAGCCAGCAGCGGGCCGGCGCAAGCGACCGGCGCGAATTTGGCGACGCCGTAAGTGGTGGCTTCAGCGCGGTGCGCAGTGCCGAAAGCGTCGTTGACGTAGACGTCGCACAGCTTGGCGATCTTTTGCGCCAGTTCGTCGCTGTTCTTCTTTTCACCCTTGTTGAGGCGGCAGTTTTCCAGCAGCACGACCTGGCCGGGCGCGACGTCAACGCCTTCAGTCCAGTTCGAGACCAGTTTGACTTCTGCGCCAAGCAGTTCCGACAGGCGCTTGGCGACCGGCGCCAGCGAATCTTCCGGCTTGAATTCGCCCTCGACCGGACGGCCCAGGTGCGACGTCACCATCACGGCCGCGCCGGCGTCACGCGCCTGGCGGATGGCCGGCACCGAGGCGCGGATGCGCGTATCTTCGGTGATATTGCCGGCATCGTCCTGCGGCACGTTCAGATCGGCGCGAATGAAGACGCGCTTGCCTTGCAGTTGGTTGGCGGAGATGAGATCGCTGAGTCGGTTGAATTTCATTTTTCGCAGAATCTAAGGTGGGGCAAAAAGGCGTTATTTTACTCTACCCGCCCTGCTCCCAGCATGGTTTTCAGACAGGAATGCAGCATTCGACCGTATTCGACGCAGCCTTCCCGCAGTAATCGGCCCGGCGAGCGGGCGAGGCCTTCCGGGAAGGGGTTACAGCGCCAGGCGCAGCACGGTGAATAGTGCCATTCCGGCAACAATCGTTCCCAAAAGATGTCGGGTTATCAAGAAAAACACCGCGCCGCCAATGCCGGCCAGCAATTTGGGATTGGCCAAGTTGATGTCAATCGCGCCGCCCGTCGTCACCAAGTCGGGCAAGATGATCGCCGCCATCGCCGCGGCCGGCGCATAACCGAGCGCATGCTGCAGCTTGGGCGGCAACCTGACCGCATGTCCAAACAAGAAAAAGCCACTGCGCGTGATCAGCGTCGACACAACCAACAAGACTATAGAAACCCAAACGTCGAAGGCGTTCATTCTTTTTCCTTGTCGATGAATTTGTCGGCTACCATCGCCGCCGCCATGCCGATCACCACCGCCAGCAGCAGGCCGAGCCGGTAAGGCAGGCTGATGGCCGCCACCGCGACCGCGCCGGAGACCACCACGCCCGCCAACGCCGCCCGGTTGACGATCATCGGGATAGTGATGGCGATCAGCGCCAGCGTGCCGGCGAAGCCGATGTTCCAGCTTTCCGGGATCTGGCTGGCCAGCAGGATGCCAACGATCGCGCCGATCTGCCAGGCAAACCAGCCGGGATAGCAGATCGCCTCGAAAAAGCCGATCTTGCCGGCCGGCTGATGCACCGTGTGGGCAGGGAAACGGCGTGGGAAGAAACCCATCGAGATGTCGCCGTTGAAATAGCCGTACCAGACCCGCCGGTACCACGGCAAATGGGCAAAATGCGGCGCGACGGCGGCCGAGAAGATGACGAAGCGCAGATTGACGATCATTGCCGTCAGGAAGATCACGATCAGCGGCGTATGCGCCGCCAGCAGCGGCAACACGGCAAACTGGGCGGAACCGGCGTAGACCGTCAGCGTCATCGCCAACGACTGCCAGAGGGTCATGCCGGACTTGACCATCGCCATTCCCGAAACCACGCCCCAGGCGGCCACGGCCGGAATGGTCGAGGCGCTCGCGCGCCAGCCCTCCTGAAATGCTTCCTTTTCGATGCGCCGCGCCGCGAGTACGGCAGCAGCCGATGTTCCATTGACTACCGGGTCAGGTCGACTGTCCCCGGCGTCTGTCTCCTTATTCATTCTTGCCCTGATCCGCTTTTATTAATGCGATGAACTTGCAATACGGCATTTTTACGCAGTCCTGACATTTTACAGATGAAACTTTTTGCGCGCTTGTTCCGTTAAAATGTGGTCTTTGCCTTTTTGAACCACCTCGGAGACTTGACCATGTCCATGGATGACCGCGACGGAAAAATCTGGAAAGACGGCGCATTGATCGACTGGCGCGATGCCACCATCCATGTGCTGACCCATACGCTGCATTACGGCATGGGTGTATTCGAGGGCGTGCGCGCGTACAAGACGCCGCAGGGCACGGCGATTTTCCGCTTGAAGGAACACACCCAGCGCCTGTTCAATTCGGCCAAGATCTTTCAGATGGACGTGCCGTTCGACCAGGCCACCATCTTCGAAGCGCAACGCCAGGTGGTGCGCGAGAACAAACTCGAATCCGGCTACATCCGTCCGCTGATCTGGATCGGCTCCGAGAAACTCGGCGTCTCCGCCAAAGGCAACAAGATCCACGTCGCCATCGCCGCCTGGACCTGGGGCGCCTACCTCGGCGAAGACGGCATCAACAAGGGCATCCGCGTCAAGACTTCCTCCTTCAGCCGGCACCACGTCAACGTCTCGCTGGTGCGCGCCAAGGCATCCGGTTATTACATCAACTCGATCCTGGCCAATCAGGAAGCGTTGGTAGACGGTTACGACGAAGCACTGCTGCTGGACACCGACGGCTATGTCTCGGAAGGCTCCGGCGAAAACGTCTTCATCGTCAAGAACGGCAAGCTCTACACGCCCGACCTCGCGTCCTGCCTCGACGGCATCACGCGCGACGCCGTGCTGACGATGGCGCGCGACCTCGGCATCGAGGTCATCGAAAAGCGCATCACGCGCGACGAAATGTATTGCTGCGACGAGGCCTTCTTCACCGGCACCGCCGCAGAAATCACCCCCATCCGCGAACTCGACAATCGCACCATCGGCAACGGTGGTCGCGGCCCAATCACGGAAAAACTGCAAACCTTGTTCTTCGACGTCGTCTCGGGCAAGGCACCCCAATATCAGCATTGGCTGACACTGGTTTAAACATACACATCGCAACGGAGAAACACCATGAGCCAAGTCCAACAAACCCAGCCAGTTCAACTCGACGGCAAAGACCTGCCGGCCCACTGCCCCAACCCGAACATGCCGCACTGGTCGTCGCACCCGCGCGTGTTCCTTGAGCTCGACGACCACGGCGCCGCCAAGTGTCCTTACTGCGGCACGCAATACCAGCTCAAGCCGGGCGCCGTCGTCAAGGCGCACTGAGGCCGGCGATCATCACCGCTTCAAGCTGCCGCAACACCGATAAAGAGGACCACCAGGAAACGATTGGTCCTCTTTGCTTTTTCCTTCTGGAGAAGACATGCCGCGCGCCAAACTGTTACATGGTTCACCCGACGAAATCGAAGCAGCGTATTACGATGCGTTGTCCCGCGCGGACCTCGACGCGCTGATGGCGCTGTGGGCCGACGACGAAGAAATCGTCTGTATCCATCCCGGCGCAGCACGTCTGATCGGCCACGTCGCCATTCGCAACAGCTGGGAAGAAATCCTCGCACGCGGCGGCCTGCACATCCAGCCGCGCCAGCTGCATGCAGCGCACACCATCACCACTGCCGTGCACAACGTGATTGAGGACATCCACCATCCCGACAACAGCCAGCCTGACGTGCACGTCATCGCCACCAATGTCTACATGAAGACCACGCAAGGCTGGCGCATCGTCACGCACCATGCCTCGGTGGCGCCGGGACCGGCGCCGTCGGAGCCGATCGCCGAGACCATGCTGCACTGATTTCTCCTGCGCCGCCTGCGTTGGGCATCAGCCTGCGGCGGCGCGTCAACTGCTCTCCATCCATGCACTACATCGCGCCTCGCTGGCTTCCCGGCGGCAACCTCCAGACGATTTATCCACCGACCTTCATCGCCAAGCCGAAGGTACGCTTCCGGCGCGAACGCTGGGATACGCCCGACAACGATTTCATCGATGTCGACTTCGTCGACGGCCAGCCTGGACAACCGATGGTGGTCCTGTTCCATGGCCTGGAAGGCTCTTCCGACAGCCATTATTGCCGCGCCCTGATGGCCGCCGTGGCGGCGCGCGGCTGGACCGGCGTGGTGCCGCATTTCCGCGGCTGCTCCGGTGAAATCAACCTGGCGCCGCGCTTCTATCATTCCGGCGACAGCGGCGAGCTTGACTGGATCTTGCGTCGCCTGATCACGCACCGTGCAGCCATCAGCGCCGGCAAGTTCTATGCGACCGGCGTTTCGCTCGGCGCCAACGCCTTGCTTCGCTGGTTGGGTGAATCGCAACACCAGGCCGAGTTCATCGACGCCGCGTGCGCAGTGTCGGCGCCGCTCGACCTGGCCGGTGGCGGCGCGGCGCTGGCAAAGGGATTCAACCGGATTTATTCGCGTGTGTTCCTGCGCACCATGCGTCCCAAATGCCTGGTCAAGCTGGATCAGTTTCCCGGCCTGTTCAGCCGCGACGCGCTGCTGCAGGCGCGCGATCTGTACACCTTCGACAACATCGTCACGGCGCCGCTGCACGGCTATCGCAACACCGAAGACTATTGGGATCGCGCCAGCGCCAAGCACATCCTGGACGACATCACCGTGCCGACGCTGGTGCTCAACGCCAAAAACGATCCCTTCCTGCCGCCGCAGTATTTGCCCAAAAGCGCTGCCGCCTGCGTCAAACTGGAATATCCTGACGAAGGCGGCCATGTCGGCTTCCCCACCGGCGCACCGCCGGGTGAAATGAGCTGGTTGCCGCAACGCATGCTGCATTTTCTGGAAGGCAAATAAGCAATGGATGACGTCGTCAGGCAAGCGATGGCCAAGTGGCCGAATGTGCCGCACTGCTTCGGCTGGCTCGAGCTGGATGCGCGCGGGCACTGGCGCATGCGCGACGAGCGCGCGCAACAGCTGAACCTTCCCGGCGACAAGATCGCGCATCCGGCGCTGCTCGGCTTCATCAACCGCAACTACACCCATGACGAGGAAGGCCGCTGGTATTTCCAGAACGGCCCCCAGCGCGTCTATGTTGATCTTGAGTTGACGCCGTATGTCGTGCGCACCGATCCGACGGCGAGCTTCATCACGCAAACCGGCGATACGCTGAACGTGATTTCACAAGCCTGGCTGACGCAAGAGGGACAACTAGTGCTGGTATCGGAAACGATCGTCGCGGCGCTGGACGATCGCGATGCCGCCGCCGTGTTGGCAACGCTGACGGTCGAGGACCGCCCCGCACGTGATGAGGAAATAATGCAATGGTTGGACGGGAGCGACATGGCCGCAGTGGTTTTCTCGTATGACGGAAACAAACTCCCCTTGCAACGAATCAGCGTGAACAAGCTTGCCGGGCATTTCGGTTTTGTCGGGCAACCTCGCGCGACGGCCTGACAAGATCGTGAGAAGCTACGGTTATCCGCGCCCCTTGGTTTCCTTCATCTCCTCTTTCCATTGCTCCTTGAGATCGCGCTCACGCGCGTCAATCATGGCCTGATCGTAGAAGGTGGCATCCGGCGCCTTGCGCGCGATGCCGAGTTGCTCAAGCGCCGCCGGCAAACTCCCCTGCAGCACATAGGATTCCGCCAGCGCCATATGCTGCAAAGCTTGCTTGCCCTGCGCCGCATAGGCCTTGGCGAGCAGATCCTGCACCGCGACTTCCTGGCGGTACAACTGCGCCTGATCGCGCAAATAGGTGACGGCGACATCGTAGCGCTGCCCCTCGATCAACGAATCTGCGTACTGATGCGCCACCACGCGCGACAACGGGAATTGCTTGCGCGCGGCATCGGCTTCCTTGAGCGCCTGTGCGCCCTGCTTCCTGGCGAGCTTGATGTCGATGTCCAGATTGGTGAACAGGATGCTCGGCACCATCGGCTGCGACGCCGCGCGCGCTTCCTGCAGCAGACTTTCGGCCTTGTCGTAGGAGCGCTGCAGGTACGCCGCATATGCCAGCCCGTACTTCGACACCATGATCTGCATCTTGGTGTTCTGGCGCAGTTGCGATTCAAAATAGGCCTGGGCGTCGCGGATGCCCTGTGCCGAATTGTTTTGCAAGAGGCGCACGCGCGCGCGGATCAGCTGAAAATCGGGATTGTCGGCGCGCTGCTTGTAACGTTGGTCGCGGATGCGCGCCTGGATGTCGGCGATGCGCTCGGTAGTCAACGGGTGCGTCAGCAAGTACGGTGGCACCGAATCACCAAGGCCGCGTGACGCGCTTTGCAGGCGGCCGAAAAACGCCACCATGCCCGAAGTATCGAAGCCGCCGTCGCGCAGAATCTGCAGACCGACGCGGTCGGCTTCGCGCTCGGCGTCGCGGCTGAAATTGAGTTGCCGCTGTATCGCCACGCCAGTGCCGCCCATCATGGTCGCCATGGCGGCATCGCCGCCGACCTTGGAAACGCCGGCCAACGCGCCGAGCACGATGGACGCCAGCTGGATCATGGAATTCTGCTTGTGCTGGCCGATCATGCGGGCGATGTGGCGCTGTGCGACGTGACCGATTTCATGCGCCAGCACCGAGGCCAGTTCGGACTCACTCTGCGCCGCCAGCATCAGTCCGGAGTGCACGGCGATGAAACCGCCCGGCAAGGCGAAGGCGTTCAATACAGGATCGCGCACCGCGAAAAAGAAAAAATCGTAACCGGCTTCGCCGCGCACGTCGGGGCGCACGGAGACCAGGTTCGAGCCAAAGTTGTTGAGGTATTCCAGCACCGGGCCGTCATCGAGATAGTCCGGATCGCGACGGATATCGCGCATGATCTGCTCACCGAGTTTGCGTTCCATCAGCGGCGACAATCCCTCGCGCTCGGTATCGCCCAGCGTCGGCAAAGTTTGCGCAACACCCGTGGTCGGCGCGACGGCCAGCGGCAGCGTCGCAGCAGTCAGCGCAAGCGCGGCGAACAGAGAACGCAAGGCTGGACGCAGCACCGGGCGCAACAATGAACTACGACGACGTGTTTGTTCGGAAGATACAGACTGACGCATAGACTGGCACAGAATAAGGGGTGGCATGGAGCGCGGAGAGCTCTTTCAATGCCTGCTATGATACCCCCAGTAATGACCGACTTTCACTTTCCGCCGCCATGACCGACTCCAAAACCGCACTTTCACCGGCCGACGCCAACCGAGGCCTGACCCATTTCGATCAGGGCGGACAAGCGCACATGGTCGACGTCGGCGCCAAGCAGGACACCCATCGTGTCGCCGTCGCCAGCGGTGTCATTTCGATGAAGCCCGAAACGCTGGCCGTGATCCAGGCCGGCACCGCAAAAAAAGGCGACGTCCTCGGCATCGCCCGCATCGCCGCCATCATGGCCTCCAAGCGCACCAGCGACCTGATTCCCTTGTGCCATCCGCTGGCGTTGACGCATGTGTCGGTGGAGTTCGAGGTCGACGAAGCGCAATCGCGCATCAGCTGCACCGTGCGCGTTGAAACCAACGGCAAGACCGGCGTTGAAATGGAAGCGCTGACCGCGGTGCAAATCGGCCTGCTGACGATTTACGACATGTCGAAGGCGATCGATCGCGGCATGGTGATGTCCGATATTCGGGTGCAGGAAAAACACGGCGGGAAATCGGGATCGTGGTCGCAGGCTTGAGGCATTTTCTGTAAATCCGCAGACGTAAAAAAAGCGTGCCAAGGCACGCTTTTTTATTAGGACCTGACGATTTACCCCCGACAAACTTCCGGAGCATATTTTGCCGGCAGCATTGGCGAGTCCGCAGCAGCCGAGGCAGGTGCCGTTTGGCACAGCCACGTAATGGCGCTCGGATTAGTTGCCGATGGCACGAGCTTCAGCATCTTGCCTTTGGCGTCGCCGCCGATGTCACCAAAGGTAATGGTGATAGCACCACCTTTTTCGATTTTGATGTCGGAAACCGATGTAATTTCCTTCGAGGGCGTAAATAAATAGCCCGTCGCGGCCTGCTCAAAATCTGTGCCCCCCTTGGAGGCAATCGTCTCGGACACCGCCATCTTCGCCGGCGTCGCCAGATTCAATCCTTCCACCACTTTCGTGCGGACCAGGTAATCCCGGTATTGCGGAATCGCCACCATCGCCAGAACGCCCACAATGGCGATCACGATCATCAGTTCGATCAGGGTGAAGCCGCGCTGGGCGCCTTGCATTTTACGAGCCAACATCGCTTGCATATTGTTTTCCTATTACAAAAAAATCGAGTTTTCGGGAGCGTCGCCTGGCCATCTGTTCATGGCCGCCGTTTTCTGTGGGGCAACGCCATACTCCCCGCATGGATCATATTCGCCAAAGGCGAATTTGTGAACAATTTTATAACTGCGCGGACAAGACGGGATTCTCCATCCAGCCTTGTCCAGCCGCATTATGCAGCCTGTCTCTGCGCCCGGCGCGCCAACCAGCTGCCGACGATCACGACGCCGATCGCCCCGACCACGCCCGGCAGGCTCAGGTGCAGTTGCATGCCCGGCACCACGAATTCATGGTGCGGCAAATACGTCTGCACCCAGCCCTTGATCGCCACGTCGGAGATAATCATGCCGCCCGCAAGATAACCAAGCAAGGCCGCGCCCAGCGTGATGATCAGCGGGACTTTTTCCATCAACTTGAGCACCAGCGTACTGCCCCAGACGATGATGGGAATACTGACCAGGATGCCGAAAATCACCAGCAGCAACTGATGCTCGCCGGCCGCCTGCTCGGCCGCGCTGGCGATGGCGATGACGTTGTCCAGGCTCATCACCAGGTCGGCAACGACGATGGTCTTGATCGCCGATAACAGCTTGTCGCTGCCGTTGATTTCGCCGTGGCTGTCGTCTTCGCTGAGCAGCTTGGTGCCGATCCAGAACAGCAGCACGCCGCCGACCAGCTTGATGAAGGGCATCTGCAACAAGGTCACCGCGAAGGCGATCAGCACGATGCGAATGGCGATGGCGCCAAAGGTGCCCCACAGGATGCCGCGCAGGCGCAGGTTATCCGGCAGGTTACGGCAGGCCAGCGCGATCACGATGGCGTTGTCGCCACCGAGCAAAATGTCGATCAGGATGATCTGGCCGACTGCGAGCCAGTTCAACTCCATTAAAAAATCCATGTACTGCCCCCGAAGATTATTGTGTGGACATTAAAACAATAAGGGGAGCCGGAGCTCCCCATATTGGTATGTCACCGGTCAGTCTCAGAAGTTCTGTCGATACAGCGACAAATGCTTCCGGCCTGCCGTTTGCTTGCTATTGCGGCAAATGGATTACAGCACCGACTTCAGCAGACGCGCCATTTCCGAAGGATTGCGTGTTGCCTTGATGCCGCACTCTTCCATGATCGCCAGCTTCGCTTCAGCAGTGTCAGCACCGCCGGAGATCAGCGCGCCGGCGTGGCCCATGCGCTTGCCTGGAGGCGCAGTCACGCCGGCGATGAAGCCGATGACTGGTTTCTTCATGTTGTCCTTGACCCAGTACGAAGCGTTGGCTTCGTCCGGACCGCCGATTTCACCGATCATGATGACGGCGTCGGTGTCAGGATCATCATTGAAGGCCTTCATGATGTCGATGTGCTTCAGACCGTTGATCGGGTCGCCGCCGATACCGACTGCGGACGATTGGCCCAGGCCCAGAGCTGTCAGTTGACCGACGGCTTCGTAAGTCAGCGTGCCCGAACGGGACACCACGCCGATGCGACCCTTTTTGTGGATGTGGCCAGGCATGATGCCAATCTTGATTTCGTCCGGCGTGATCAGACCTGGGCAGTTAGGGCCCAGCAGCAAGGTCTTGCTGCCAGCCTTGGCCATGCGGTTTTTCAGTTCCAGCATGTCGCGGACAGGGATGCCTTCCGTGATACAGATGGCCAGGTCCAGGTCGGCTTCAACGGCTTCCCAGATTGCAGCGGCTGCGCCTGCAGGTGGAACGTAGATCACCGAAACGGTGGCGCCGGTTGCCTTCTTGGCTTCGGACACATTCGCGAAAATTGGAATGCCTTCGAAATCTTCGCCGGCCTTCTTCGGATTCACGCCTGCAACGAAGGCGTTCTTGCCGTTCGCGTAATCGCGGCACATGCGGGTGTGGAATTGACCGGTTTTGCCGGTGATACCTTGGGTGATGACTTTGGTGTCTTTATTGATCAGAATCGACATAGCTATTCCTTGTCCTATTATTTACCGTTGGCTGCAGCAACAACTTTTTGCGCAGCTTCTTCCATGCTGTCTGCCGAAATGATCGGCAGGCCGGAGTCGGCCAACAGCTTCTTGCCGATTTCTTCGTTGGTGCCCTTCATGCGCACGACCAGCGGCACTTTCAGGGAAACGGCCTTGGACGCAGCGATCACGCCTTCGGCGATCACGTCACAGCGCATGATGCCGCCGAAAATATTGACCAGGATGGCTTTCAGTTCTGGGTTCTTCAGCATGATCTTGAATGCTTCGGTAACCTTCTCTGTGGTTGCGCCGCCGCCGACGTCCAGGAAGTTGGCAGGCTCGCCGCCGAACAGCTTGATGGTGTCCATGGTAGCCATGGCCAGACCGGCGCCGTTGACCAGGCAGCCGATGTTGCCGTCGAGAGAGATATAGGCCAGGTCGAACTTGGACGCTTCGACTTCTGCTGGATCTTCTTCGTCCAGATCGCGGTAAGCGACGATTTCAGGATGACGGAACAGTGCGTTGGAATCGAAGTTGAACTTGGCGTCCAGAGCGATGACCTTGCCGTCGCCGGTCAGGATCAGCGGGTTGATTTCGGCCAGCGACGCATCGGTTTCCCAGTAAGCCTTGTACAGGCCTTGCAATTGCTTGCGCGCGTCGACCACGGAAGCGGCTGGAACGCCGATCTTGGTGGCGATGCTGTCAGCGTCGGCATCAGTCAGGCCGGTCGATGGATCGATGGCGATCTGATGAATCAGTTCAGGGTGGCTTTCGGCAACTTCTTCGATGTCCATGCCGCCTTCGCTGGAAGCCATCAGGACCACGCGTTGGCTGACGCGGTCGGTGACCATGGAAACGTACAGTTCCTTCTTGATGTCCGCGCCTTCTTCGATCAGCAGGCGACGCACTTTTTGGCCTTCAGGACCGGTCTGGTGCGTGATCAGTTGCATGCCGAGGATCTGGCCGGCGTATTCCTTGACTTGCTCCAGGGACTTGGCGACTTTCACGCCGCCGCCCTTGCCGCGGCCACCCGCGTGGATTTGCGCCTTGACGACCCACACCGGACCGCCCAGCGTTTCAGCTGCCTTGACGGCATCTTCAACGGATTGGCATGGAATGCCGCGTGGAACGGTCACGCCGAATTGGCGGAGGATTTCTTTGCCCTGATACTCATGGATTTTCATGGGAGCTTCCCTTTAAGACACTATTAAATAAAACTTACTGGATTGAAATCCGGCTGGCGGCAACACCGCGCGGCGCGAATGGAGGCAAGAATCCGCGCTGGCGCACCTTCTCCGAACGAGGAGATGCGTGGCTGATGCAGCCGGGCGGATTGCTTAGTAGAAGGTGCAGACAGTGCATTGGGCATAGAGAATGCCATTTGATCAACATTGGTCGTTGTCGCATTGCGTGTCGTCATCGCAAAGATTGCCATGACAGCCGCTAATGCGGCGCAGCAAAAACCCGGAGATTTTAGCACAGCTCGCCCCGCCTAGGCAGCAGGATGGCCTTATGGAGACTATTTTTGACGGATTGCCGTACGGACAAAAGCCTTGGCTGCTGCGTGCCTGATGAAGAGAAATGACGATTAATCGACCGATCGGTCAATCGAAATCGTCGTGATCATCGCTCCAGGCAGTTTTGACCGAGGCCTGAATTGCCCGCTGCGAAAAACCACGCTGCTGCAGAAAGCGCATGCACTTGGCGCGCGCCATGGCGTCGGCCGGCGCTTGATCGAACTTGCGGCGCAAGACTTCGCGCGCACGTTCGTTTTCGCCTTGAGTCAGCCCGATTTTGGCTTCACCCAGTGCTTCGCCGGTGATGCCGTGGCTTTTCAACTCCGAGAGAATGCGATTATTGCCGTAGCGTCCGGCGCGACGATGCACCAGCGATTCGGAAAAGCGTTCTTGGGAAAGGAATTTGGCATCTTGCAGCCAGTTGAGCAGTGCTTCAATATCGTCGTCAGCTTGCGCGTAAGGAGTTAGCTTACGCGCAAGTTCCAGACGACTATGCTCACGTGAAGAGAGATATTTGAGCGCTCGCGCCTTCAGGCTGATTTGCGGCCTGGGCATCGGTCACACCGTCGCGATCGTTGCGACCGACAAGACACGAGCGAAGTACAACGACATCAGGATTCTTCGGCAGCTACGTTCTTTGCAGAACCTTTGCCAGTCGGTGCCGGCGTTGCAGCAGCCGGAGCGCCTGCACCACCAGCCAACTCGGGAACGCCCAGCGAAGCGCGCACCTTGTTTTCGATTTCACGCGCCAGTTCCGGACGTTCTTTCAGGAAATTGCGTGCATTGTCCTTACCCTGGCCGATACGTTCGCCGTTATAGCTGTACCAGGCGCCCGACTTTTCCACGATCTTGGCATCCGAGCCCAGATCGAGGATTTCACCTTCGCGTGATGTGCCTTCGCCATAAAGAATATCGAAGTGGGCTTCGCGGAATGGCGGCGCCACCTTGTTCTTGACGACCTTGACCTTGGTTTCGCTGCCGATGACTTCGTCGCCGGACTTGATCGAACCAGTGCGGCGGATATCCAGACGCACGGAGGCGTAAAACTTCAGCGCATTGCCGCCGGTGGTGGTTTCCGGATTGCCGAACATGACACCAATCTTCATGCGGATCTGATTGATGAAAATCACGGTGGTGCTGGTGCGGTTGATGCTGCCGGTCAGCTTGCGCAATGCTTGCGACATCAGGCGGGCTTGCAGGCCTGGCAGGGAGTCACCCATGTCGCCTTCGATTTCAGCGCGTGGCGTCAGCGCGGCAACCGAGTCGATGACGATCAGGTCAACTCCGCCGGAGCGCACCAGCGCGTCGGTGATTTCCAGCGCTTGTTCGCCGGTGTCGGGCTGCGAAATCAGCAGGTCGGACAGGTTGACGCCCAGCTTCTGTGCGTAAGTCACATCCAGCGCGTGTTCCGCATCGATGAAGGCGCAAGTGCCGCCGATTTTTTGCATTTCGGCAATGGCCTGCAGCGTCAGCGTGGTTTTACCCGACGATTCCGGACCGTAGATTTCGATCACGCGGCCGCGTGGCAGGCCGCCGACGCCCAAAGCGATGTCCAGACCGAGGGAGCCGGTCGACACGACCTGGATTTCCTCGAGGACGGCGCCGTCTTCCATGCGCATGACCGAGCCTTTGCCGAATTGCTTCTCGATCTGTGCAAGGGCCGCGGCAAGCGCTTTGCCCTTTTCAGAGTTGTTCGCGGATTTTTTATCGTCCATAGGTTCTTTCAACAAAGTGTTCTTCGGATCAGTCAGAGATCAACTAAGCGATACTGTATAAAAAAACAGTTGTTCGCGCAAGTTCTTTTTCTGCTGTTGCAATTTGGAATAAGGGAATGGACCGAAATAGCGCGGCAGCACAAGGAATACGGCTGTAAGCCAAAAACTTTTCGATAGTCTGTTAGTATGCCGCCGATTCCGATTATAACGGCACAGCCGGTACGGTTCATGCATGCACACCGTCGATTCCTGCGCTTCCGGGAAAAGCGGTTGTAGCGTCTTTCAGCGATAATGCAGATGATTTCAAGGAATATCCCAGATTTATTGGGGATATTCGACGTATTTGATATACATTTCTAGCTAGTAATATTACGAGTTTTCTGCTTTCCCCTATGACCCTGGTTCCATTCAGTCGCATTTCCAGCCTGCGCTCGCTCATCATCGACGACATGCCGTCCATGCGTCAAAACATCCGCATGCATCTGGGCCAGCTCGGCATCACCAAAGTCGACCAGGCCGGCACGCCCGACGAAGCCATCCGCGCCGTCCAGGGCGGCACCGCCTACGATCTGATCGTGTGCGACTACAACCTGAACAAGGAAACCAACGGTCAACAGTTGCTCGAATTCTTCCGCACGCAACATATGCTGTCGCCGACCACCATGTTCATCATGGTCACGGCCGAAAGCGGCTACAACCTGGTCGCCAGCGCCGCCGAATTCCAGCCCGACGCCTATATGCTCAAGCCGTTGACGGCGTCCAAGCTGGCCGATCGCATCGACCGCCTGCTGGAAAAGCAGAACGCGCTGCTGCCGATCAATGAAAAGCTCAAGCGCAAGGACCAGGCCGGCGCCATCGTCGAATGCGACAACGTGCTGAAGGTCGCGCCCAAATGGATCGTCGACATCCTCAAGACCAAGGGCAGCCTGCTGATCGAGTTGCGTCGCATCGAAGAAGCGCGCGCGGTCTACGCCCAAGCGCTGGAAATGCGCGACGACCTGGTATGGGCCAAGGTCGGCATGGCGCGCTGCAATATCGTGGCCGGCCAATACGACGACGCCAAGGTGCTGGTGCAAGCCGTGCTGGCGCAGAATTCCCAATACATTGAAGCCTACGACCTGCTGGCGCAGATCGAAGACGCCCAAGGCAATCAGCAACAGGCGCTGGACGCCCTGGCACGTTCGTCGGAAATCATTCCGTCGGCGCGCCGCAGCCGCCTGGTCGGCGACGCCGCCTATCGCGTCGGCGATCTGGACCAGGCCAAGGAAGCGTTCGGCAAGGTGCTCAAGCACACCAAAGGTTCGCTGACGGCTCAGCCCAGCGACCTGCTGACGCTGGCCCAGGTACACGTCGATACCGGTGACGCCGACGGTGCGTTGGCGTTGCTGGCGAATGCACCCAAGCGCTATGCCGAATCGAAGATGTTCACCTCGACCCAATCGGCCGTGGCGGCGCAGGCGCACGTCCAGCGGGGCGACATGATTTCCGCCGAGCTGGCTTTCGAAGCGGCGCGCAGCGCGGCCGAAGGCGCACCGTCCGAAATGGCCACGCTCGCGCTGGCCAAGGCGGCGTTCTCGGTCGGTCGCGACGAGGAAGGCGCACAGCTGATCTCGCAGGCCGTGAAATCCGACCACGAAAACAAGACGCTGCTGACGCTGGCGCGCAAGGTGCTGGCCGATTGCGGCAAAGAAGGCATGACCGACGAACTGGTCGACGGCGCCGTCAAGCAGTGCATGGGCATCATCGCCGAAGCCAACTCCCTCATGCGCAGCGCCAAGCCGGACGAATCGCTGGCCAAACTGGAAGAAGCCTTGCACAGCATGCCGGAGAACACCGGCGTGCTGATGGCCGCCGCCCAGCTGCATCTGCTATGGATGAGCCAGCGCGGTATCAACCAGGACTACGTCAAGCGCGTCAACCGCTACCTCAACACGCTGGACCGCCTGATCCCGGGCAACGACCGCGTCAGCAAAATGCATAAATTCCTGCGAGACGCGGTCGCCAAAGCCGCGCAGAAGAGCTGATCCATGGACGCAAAACTGGCCGCCATCATTGTTCACGACATCAAGAATTCGCTCGGCGTACTGGAGGGTGAATTGCGCGTGCTTGCCGCCGAATCGCCCGACGAGCGCGCCGGCCATGCGCACCTGACCTGCCTCACGCTGCAGGAAAAACTGATCGGCTTCCTGACGCTTTACAAAGCGTCCTCGCAAGGACTGACGGCACAGATCGAAGCACTGTCGCCGCAAGACTTCCTGGAAGGTCTGCTGCGCCACCTGACCATCAATCAATCCGGCCTTGAAGTCACGATCAACGGCGAAGGCATGCCGCTGATCGCCTTCTTCGATGAAAATCTGGTCGGTCTGGCGCTCGAAGCGGCGTTGCAGAACGCCACCCGCTTCGCCCGCTCGCACATCGAACTGGCCTGCCGCAAGGACGGCACCGGCGTAGTCTTCAGCATCCGCGACGACGGCCCGGGCATCGGCACGCACGAAGTCAAACCGTCCACCGGTCTCGGCATGGATTTGTGCAAGGCCATCGCCGCCGCCCACCAAAAGGGCGACAAGAAAGGCGAGGCATTGCTGGGCAACCATCCCGACGGCGGCGCCCAGTTCGAGCTGCATTTACCCTGACTTTGCCCTGACGTTGTGCTGATTCTCTCCGCGCCCGGCATGCGTTGAGCGCATAAGCAAGCGCGAAAAAAATCGTTCTTTTCCCCGGACTTCGTCCGTAGAGTCATCCCGACAGGGACAGGCTTGCCTCGTTTGCAACGAGGCGGCCTGACAGACTCGAACAAGAAAAGGACATCATGCAACGCCGCCACTTCCTCCAGCTGAGCGCAGCCACTGCAACAACCCTCGGCACTGCCGCACTGGGCCTGCCGCTGATCGGTCGCGCCGCCGACGCGCCCAAAGCCATCCGCCTCGACTACGCGACTTATTCGCCGCCCAGCCTGGTGCTGAAAAAATTCGGCTGGCTCGAAGAAGACCTGAAGCAGTCCGGCGGTTCTGTGAAATGGGTGCTGAGCCAGGGTAGCAATCGCGCGCTCGAATACCTCAACAGCGACAGCGTCGACTTCGGCAGCACCGCCGGCCTGGCCGCTTTGCTGGCGCGCGCCAACGGCAATCCGGCCAAGGCGGTATATGTGTTTTCGCGCCCTGAATGGACGGCGCTGGCGGTACAAAAGGATTCCACCATCAGATCTGTGAAGGAACTCAAGGGCAAGAAAATCGCCGCCACCAAAGGCACCGATCCTTATCTGTTCCTGCTGCGCGCGCTGCATGAAAACGGCCTGAGCAAGAGCGACGTCGAAATCCTCCACCTGCAGCATCCCGACGGCCGCGTCGCGCTGGAACAAAAACGCGTCGACGCCTGGGCCGGACTGGATCCGCATCTGGCGGCCAGCGAGCTGGAAGCCGGCTCGAAGCTGATCTACCGCAACGTCAATTTCAACACCTACGGTTTCCTCAACGTCAGCGACAGCTTCGCCGCCAAGTATCCGGATGAGGTCAAGCGCGTGATCCGCGCCTACGAACGCGCGCGGCTGTGGATCATCAAGAACCCGGACGAGACCGCCAAGCTGATCGCAGAAGAAGCCAAGCTGTCGCTGCCGGTGGCGCAACTGCAACTCAAGCGCAACGATTTTTCCAATCCGCAAATCGGCAGGGAACATATCGACGCGCTGCGCGCCGCTGCGCCCATCCTGCTCGACGAAGAACTGGTCAAGAGCGGCACTGACCTGTCCCGCACCATCACCGCGCTGATCGATCCTGCGTACTCGCAAGGCTTGATCCGCCAGGCATGAGGCCATGAAAGAGTCGCACTCGCTGCTGTCGCTGGAAGCGAATCAGGCGGACTTCGCACATCAAGGCGATGATCGCATTGCGCAAGCCGCGCAACAACGCCAGCGCAAAGCCATCAACTGGCCATGGGGAGCATTGCTGCCCGTGGCGTTTCTGGGTGCATTGGAAATCGGCTCGGCGCTGGACCTGATCCCGTCGCGCCTGCTGCCGTCACCGAGTGAGATTGCGCAGACCATTTACGCGCTGGCCCGGCGCGACCTGTTCGCGCACATCGCCGTCAGCGTGGCGCGCGTGGCTGCCGGCTTCTCCATCGGCGCACTGCTGGCGGTCGTCTTCGGCGTACTGGTAGGCATGCATCGCCGCGCCGAATCGTTGCTGGAGCCCTCGTTCCAGGCGTTGCGTGCGATTCCGAGCCTGGCCTGGATCCCCTTGCTGCTACTGTGGCTGGGCATTGACGAAACGCCCAAGATTGTCCTGATCGCCATCGGCGCATTCTTCCCGGTCTACATCAATCTGGTGGCCGGCATCCACAACGTCGACCGCAAATTGCTCGAAGTTGGCGAGATCCACGGCCTGCCTTCGCGCGACCTGATTCGCCGCATCCTGCTGCCGGCGGCCTTGCCGAATCTTTTCACGGGATTGCGCACCGGACTCAGCCTGTCGTGGATGTTTCTGGTCGCCGCCGAACTGATCGCCGCCACCAAGGGCGTCGGCTACCTGTTGTCCGACGGGCGCGAAAGCAGCCGCCCCGACATCGTGCTGACCGCCATCATCATCCTGGCGACGCTGGGCAAACTGTCCGACAGCCTGCTCAAGCACATCGAGACGCGCAAACTGCGCTGGCGTGACGTGCTGGCCTCGCGGCCCGGCTGACCATTTTCCGTTCTCACTTTTCCCCATCATGACCACTCGACTGCAACGCCGCCGCCTGCTCCAGGCCATCGCCACACTGACATCCGCCGCCGCAGCCGGCAGCTTCGCTCTGCCTGCTTTTGCACAAGCAGGTAAGCCGGTGCTGGCACGCATCGGTTATCAGAAGTCCTCGACGCTGCTGACCGTACTCAAGGCCAACGGCACGCTGGAAAAACTGCTGGCGCCACTCAACGTCAAGATCAGCTGGCATGAATTCTCCAGCGGCCTGCCGCTGCTGGAAGCGCTCAACGTCGGCGGTGTGGACCTCAGCGCCGACGTCGCCGATACGGTGCCGGTATTCGCCCAGGCTGCCGGCGCAAAATTGACGTACGTGGCGCAGGAAGCGCCATCCCCGTCAGCGCAAGCCATCGTGGTGCGTGCCGATTCGCCGATCAAGACCGTGGCCGATCTCAAGCGTAAAAAAATTGCCGTGACCAAGGCGGCCGGCGTGCACTACCTGTTGATTGCGACACTGGAAAAAGCCGGTTTGAAATTCAGCGACATCGACGCCGCCTACCTGACGCCGGCCGATGGCCGTGCCGCTTTTGAACGTGGCAGCGTTGACGCCTGGGTGACCTGGGATCCGTTCCTCGCAGGCGTGCAGAAGCAGACGCAGGTGCGCATCTTGTCGGACGGCCGCAATGTTGCCGACTACCAGCGCTATTACCTGGCGTCGACGCCATTCGCAGAAGCGCATCCGGACGTGCTGGCGATCGTGTTCGATGAATTGAAAAAGACGGGACTGTGGGTGCGCCAGAATCCAAAGGAAGCGGCTGCTTTCCTGGCGCCGATCTGGGGCCTGGATGCGCCGACCATTGAATTGGCCAACAGCCGTCGCAGCTATGACGTGCGCGTGGTGGTGGTGAATGCGCTCGGTGAACAGCAGCGCATCGCTGACGCCTTCTTCGCTGCGGGCCTGCTGCCGAAAAAGGTCAACGCCACCGACGTCGCGATCTGGAAACCGGCGTAAATCTGGCGCTCAAATCAGGACAAAAAAATGGACTGGCTCGACGCGGCGACAGCGGCACTGGCGATCATCGTCGTACCGCTGGCCGTGCGTTATCCCTTGCGTGCCAAAGACGATGCATCATCCGACTCTGCGGCATGCGATTGCACTGCAATGACACAGGCCGAGCCGGCCCATTCACAAGTCTTTCCTCAGGAAGAAGAGCCGACGCAAGAGCGGCAACCCGATTCTCCTCCCGGGCTTCGACGATAGGTATTAAACCAGGCTGGCGCGCACGCTGATGTCGGCCTTCAATACCTTCGACACCGGACACCCCTTCTTGGCTGCATCGACTGCTTCGTCGAACTTGGCCTGATCCGGATTCTCCAGCTTTGCCTTGACGTCCAGCACGATGGTCGTGATGGAAAAACCGTCTTCCACTTTTTCCAGAGTCAGCGTGGCATTGGTCTCGATGCGTTCGACGCCGAGGCCCGCCTTGCCGAGACGGCTGGACAAGTCCATCGAAAAACAGCCGGCATGCGCGGCGGCGATCAGTTCTTCGGGATTGGTGCCGACGCCGTTTTCAAAGCGTGTGGAAAACGAATACTGCGTCGCATCCAGCGTCTTGCTCTCGGTGGTCAGTGCGCCCTTGCCGTCTCTCAGACTGCCGTTCCAGACGGCGGAAGCTTGTCGTTGCATGGTGTTCTCCTTGGCATCGTTGGACTAAAAGATCATGATGCGACGAGCGCCGCGACGGCGACATAGGACAAGCGCGCAAGCGAACGTAGGAGTTGCAGACATCAGGATCGCGGGCAAAAAAAAAGCCGCTCCGAAGAGCGGCTTTCCAGTCCGGTCAAACAACGATCAGGACAGTTGCTGAATGCCTGCCAACACCCAGCCGCCGTTGCCGGAGACGGGCTTGGACAGGTTCCAGATTTCGTTGAACTGGGTCGGCGACGTGTTCGGGTCTTCTTTGATGAAGCCGAAGAATTTCACGCTTGCCAGATAGTCGTTGCCGACTGTCTCGACGCCCAGCATGTCCGCATCCAGCGACACCACGTCAGTGTGGTTGGCCGACGCGCCACGCTCGGTCAATTGCATCTTCAGTTCGCCGAACATCTCCGGCGTCGTGAATTCGCGGATGTCATTGGCGTCGCCCTTGTCCCAGGCTGCTTGCAGACGGATGAAGTAAGTCTTGGCATTGCGCACAAAACCGACCGTATCGAAGTCCGCAGGAACGCCATAAGACGAAGGCTCAAACGCCGCAGCACCGGCGCCGCCGACAGCAGCTGCGCCGCTGCCGAAGGTGTTGCCTTGCAGCGCCTTCGGTTGCTCGGCTTCCAGTTGCGAGCCGATGGCCGGCGTCTGGTTGCTGAAGTCGCCCTGATTGGCGGCGTAGGCCGGACGCTCATTGCTGTTGCCGTTGGCCTCCGATTTGCGGCGGAACATGCGGTAGATGAACATGGCGGCGAAAGCCAGCAGGGCGACCATCAGAATGGTGCTGATCATGCTCGCCATGGCGCCGCCAAGACCGAAGTGCGACAACAGAGCGCCGAGGCCGAGACCCAGCAAGGCGCCGCCGAGGATGCCCTTCCATGGGCTAGGCTTCGGCGCTGCCGCTGTGGGGGCTGCGGCGGGCGCAGCCGGCTTGGCCGGTGCGGCCTGGTTCTGCTGCATAGGGCTCTGCGCCTGGCGGCTGGCGCCCGACGACTGCTTGCCGATCGATCCGCCGCCGCCGAGGCGCTTGGCCTCAACGCTGCTGACGCCGATCGAGAGGGTCATCGCAGCCACTATCAGCGCGACAAATGCTTTTTTCATGCTATCTCCTGAGATGGAATGTGATGCGAAGGCGGTCGCATCGGCCGTAAAACAATGGAAACTGGTTGGTGCTCGCACCGGTCAGGTGGATGCAAAGGATGGCCGGATTGCAACGCAAGACAATGCAAGATGCGCGTAATCAGCTATCGCCGCACAAGAGACGAAAACCGGAGCTTGCCGCGAACGACAAAGGGAGGTTTAAACGCGCGGCGGACGGCCGGCGAGAGGGAGGAAAGGCGGTTGGCGCGCATCGTCGCTGCGAAGCGCAGGCGCCAATGTGGCCGAGTCTGAAACAAAGGCCATGACAGGATTGAGCACGGTCTCGTCGCCCACGCCGGCATGGCTGGAAAAATCTTCGGTGTCGGCATACGACAGATCGTCGTCGCCGTCGGCGGAGTCAGCCAGCGCCTGCTGCTGGACAGCGGCCTCGTCGGCATTGACGTCACCACCGGATGCGGCGGCAAGCTCCAGTGCCTGGCGCAATTGCTCCTGTTGCTGCACTTGTTGCTCAAGCGCCACCGAGTCGATGGCCGTCTTGTACGTGAGCATGCCTGCAAAGACTTGCACGGGCAGCAAACAGATCAGCAAAATGGCAAACAGACGCTTCATCGCGGTTTCAAGACTATCAACTCGAAAATTATACCAACACTAACCCCAACTGCGGGCGATAAGCTGATTTATCAAGGGCTTACAGAAAAATAGCGCCCCTTTGCGCCAGCGCAAGAACAGCCCTGATTATGCATTGCAATGGCCCCCGATTTAGTAGAATATGCAGAAAAATATTGCAAAAATTCCTAAAATAACTCGAGACAATGGCCGCCACCCGCGCGGATCACTACGATGCGTATCCTGCTTGCAGAAGATGACAGTGTCCTGGCCGACGGTTTGACGCGCTCGCTGCGCCATTCCGGTTATGCCGCCGATTGCGTCAAGAACGGCGTCGAAGCCGATTCTGCACTGTCGACCCAGGATTTCGACTTGCTGATCCTCGATCTCGGCCTGCCCAAGATGTCCGGCCTGGAGGTGCTGCGCCGCCTGCGCGCGCGCAACTCCCGCTTGCCGGTATTGATCCTCACCGCCGCCGACTCGGTCGAGCAGCGCGTGCAGGGCCTCGATCTGGGCGCCGACGATTACATGGCCAAGCCGTTTGCCCTGTCCGAACTGGAAGCGCGCGTACGCGCCCTGACCCGGCGCGGCGCCGGCGGCGGACCGACCGTGATCCGCCACGGCTCGCTCAGCTACGACCAGGTCGGCCGCATCGCCTACATCGGTGAGCAAATGCTTGATCTTTCCGCACGCGAACTGGGACTGCTCGAAGTATTATTGCAGCGTACCGGGCGGCTGGTTTCCAAGGAACAGCTGGTGGATCATTTATGCGAATGGGGCGAGGAAGTCAGCAATAATGCGATCGAAGTCTATGTCCACCGCCTGCGCAAGAAAATCGAAGTCGGCGGCATCCGCATCGCCACCGTGCGCGGCCTTGGCTATTGCCTGGAAAAACTGCCCGAGTCCCTCGCGAGCGCCGGCGTTGCCAGCAACGCCTGAACACGCCGTTTCACCATCTCTCCTTGCGCAGGCCTGAGCCATGCCTGACGCCCGCCACATCGATCCGCAACCCACAGTTGCTCCTGTCCCTGCTCCCGCCAAGGGCAAGCGCCGCGCCGTGATCGAGACGCAGCCGGAAGAGCGCATCCAGCGCTCGCTGTTCGGCGAGATCCTGGACTGGATGCTGGCGCCACTGCTGCTGCTGTGGCCGATGAGCATCGCCATCACCTACCTGATCGCGCAATCGATCGCCAACCAGCCGTTCGACCGCGCGCTCGAAGACAGCGTCACCGTGCTGGCCCAGCAAGTCTCCGAAGTCAACGGCAAGACCGTGGCGCGGCTGCCGGTCTCGGCGCGCGACCTGCTGCGCGCCGACGACATCGACAACATTTATTTCCAGATCACCAGCCCGCGCGGCGAATTCGTCGAAGGCGACCGCGACATGCCGCAGCCGCCGGTCGACGAAGACAAGTCCATCGGCACGGTGCAGTTCCGCAATGACATCCTGCACGGCAATGACGTGCGCATCGCTTATACACAAGTCGATCTGCGCCGCACTTCGGAACAGCGCGCGGCATCGTCGAAAGAACCGCGCCTGGCCACCGTGCAGGTTGGCGAAACGCTGGAGAAACGCGCCCAGCTCGCCAACGAAATCATCAAGGGCGTGATCCTGCCGCAGTTCGTGATTCTGCCGGTGGCGCTGGCGCTGGTGTGGTTTGCCTTATCGCGCGGCTTGTCGCCGTTGTCGGAATTGCAGCAGCGTATCCGCGCGCGCCGTCCCGACGATCTCAGCCCGATCGACTCCGGCCAGGTGCCGGAAGAAATCTCGCCGCTGGTACGGTCGCTCAACGACATGCTGGCGCGACTGTCGCAAACCATCGCACTGCAAAAACGTTTCATCGCCGACGCCGCGCATCAGATGAAAACACCGCTGGCAGGAATGCGCATGCAGTCCGAACTCGCCCTGCGCCAGACCGATCAGGCCGACATCCACCGCTCGTTGGAGCAACTGGCCAAGAGCTCCGAATCGGCCACGCGCCTGGTCAATCAATTGCTGTCGCTGGCGCGTGCCGAGAACCAGACGCCCGCGACTGCACCGTTCGAACCGATAGAATTGTCCGAGCTGGCGCGCAACGTCGTGCAGGACTGGGTGCCGATGTCGTTTACGCAGCGCATCGATCTGGGCTTCGAACAGCCCGGCCATCCCATCATGATTTCGGGCAATCCGATCATGCTGCGCGAACTGCTCAGCAACCTGCTCGACAACGCCCTGCATTACACGCCGGCGCTGGGCAGCGTCACGGTGCGCGCACGCGCCGACGAAGACAGCGGCCAGGCTTTCCTCGAAGTGGAAGACACTGGTCCCGGCATTGCGCCAACCGAACGCGGCCATGTGTTCGAGCGTTTCTACCGCATCCTCGGCACGCATACAGCCGGCAGCGGCCTTGGCCTGGCCATCGTGCGCGAGATCGCGCAGCAGCACGAAGCGACCGTCGACATTTCCAACAATCCGCGCAGCACCGATCCCAAAGCCCCGGGCTGCCTGTTCCGCGTGACGCTGCGCATGACGCCGCGCCATACCTATATGGACGACATCGGCTGACATGGAACACAAGACCACATCCGCAACGACGCCTTCCAGCTACTGGGACAAGACACGTCGCCTGACGATGGCACTGCTGGGCCTGTGGTTCGCCATCACCTTCGGCGCGGTGTTCTTTGCGCGCGAGCTGGATCGCGTCAACCTGTTCGGCTGGCCGCTGTCGTTCTACATGGCGGCGCAGGGCATCATGCTGATCTACCTGGCGATCGTGGTGGTCTACACGATCCGGATGGGTCGCGCGCAACGACAACTACAACAAACCGGCGAGCAGACGCATGGAGAGTGACAAGAATTTTTTCTGGCGGCTGACGCGCTACTACTCGTGGTACACGGTCGGCTTCATCCTGTTCCTGCTGGTGCTGGCGGTGCTGGAGCACGAAGGCATGCCGCGCGCCTGGATCGGCTATCTGTTCATGTTCGTGACGATTGCGCTATACGCCGGCATCGGCGTGGTCAGCCGCACCTCCGACGTGCCCGAGTATTACGTCGCCGGCCGGCGCGTGCCGGCGCTGTTCAACGGCATGGCGACGGCGGCCGACTGGATCTCGGCGGCGACCTTCATCAGCCTGGCCGGCGGCCTGTACCTGCAAGGCTTCGACGGCCTTGCCTACATCATGGGCTGGACCGGCGGCTATTGCCTGGTGGCGCTGCTGATCGCGCCGTATCTGCGCAAGTTCGGCCAGTACACCATTCCCGATTTTCTGGCCGAGCGCTATCCCGGACGCTACAGCGGCAACCTGGTGCGCATCCTCGCGGTGATCGCCACCATCATCATTTCGTTCACCTACGTGGTGGCGCAGATCTACGGCGTCGGCCTGATCACATCGCGCTTCACCGGCATCGATTTTTCGATCGGGATTTTCCTCGGGCTGGCCAGCATTCTGGTGTGCTCCTTCCTCGGCGGTATGCGCGCCATCACCTGGACCCAGGTGGCGCAATACATCATCATCCTGTTCGCCTACCTGATCCCCGTGATCTGGTTGTCGGCCAAGCACACCAGCGTGCCGGTGCCGCAGGTGGCCTACGGTTCGGTGCTGCCCAAACTCAATGCCGCCGAAAAACGCATCGCCGACGATCCAAAGGAAAAGGAAGTCAGCGCGATCTTCCAGGCGCGCGCCGACGATTACGAAAAGAAACTGCGCACCCTGCCGCGTTCATGGGAAGAAGGCCGTATCGACGCCCAGCATCACATCGAGGAAATCAAACGCAACAGCCATGCCTCGCTGGCCGAGATCAAGAGCGCCAGCCGCGCGCTGACGGCGTATCCCAAGAGCGCCGAGGAAGCCGAACGCAAGTGGACCGACGCCAAGGCCTATAACATCGCACGCGCCCAACCGCCGGTGTCGCAGACCGAGCCCTTCCCCGGCAAGGATGAGAACGCGGCCAACATCAAGCGCAACAATTTCCTGGCGCTGGTGTTTTGCCTGATGGTCGGCACCGCCGCGCTGCCGCACATCCTGATGCGCTACTACACCACGCCGTCAGTGCATGAGGCGCGCAAATCGGTGTTCTGGACGCTGTTCTTCATCATGCTGATCTACATCACGGTGCCGGCACTGGCGATCCTGGTGAAATACGACATCTACACCTCGCTGGTCGGCAGCAACTATGCGCACCTGCCCGACTGGGTCTATTACTGGGCCAATATAGACAAGGTCAATCCGTTGGTCAGCATCACCGACCTCAACCACGACAATGTGGTGCAGCTGGGAGAGATTGCACTCGACGGCGACATCATCGTGCTGGCCACGCCGGAGATCGCCGGCCTGCCGTATTTCATTTCAGGACTGGTGGCGGCCGGTGGTCTGGCGGCGGCGCTGTCGACTGCCGACGGATTGCTGCTGACCATTTCCAACGCGCTGTCGCATGACGTGTATTACAAGGTGATCGACCCGGCCGCCTCGACACAAAAGCGCGTGACGATTTCCAAGCTGCTGTTGCTGGTGGTGGCCTTGCTGGCCGCCTATGCGGCGTCGCTCAAGCCGGGTGACATCCTGTCGATGGTCGGGGTGGCATTTTCGCTGGCGGCGTCGACGCTGTTCCCGGCGCTGGTGTTCGGGATTTTCTGGAAGCGCGCCAACCAGCCCGGCGCCATCGCCGGCATCGTCGCCGGCTTCGTGATGTGCGTGTACTACATGCTGACCACGCATCCGGCCTTCGGCGGCAATGCGGCGAACCAGTGGTTCCACATCGCGCCGATCTCGGCCGGCCTGTTCGGCGTGCCGGTCGGCATCGCCGCGCTGGTAATCGTCAGTTTGCTGACGCCGCCGCCTGACGAACGAACCATCGCACTGATCGATCACATCCGCACGCCATAAGTTTCAACGGGCGAACGGCAAGCCCGGCACTTCCTGCGCCGGCATCACCGTCACGGCTACCTGCATGGTCTGTTGGCCGCCGCCGATCAGTACGCCGCGCAGGGGCGAAATATCGAGGAAGTCGCGGCCCCAGCCCAGCGTGATGTGGCTGGTGTCGGGGAAGATGCCGTTGGTCGGATCGGCGTCGATCCAGCAATCCGGCTGGCCGTCCTGGCCCGGGCAATACACCGACACCCATGCATGCGACGCATCGGCGCCTATCAGGCGCGGCTGCCCCGGCGGCGGTTGCGTCAGCAGATAGCCGCTGACGTAGCGCGCCGACAAACCCAGCGAGCGCAGGCAGGACAGCATGAAGTGGGCATAGTCCTGACATACCCCGCGCTTGCTGACGAAGACATCGGTCACCGGCGTCGACACCGTGGTCGCTTCGGGATCGAAGGTGAATTCATTGAAGATGCGCTTCATCAGCGCCTCGACCCCGTCCAGCAAGGACAATCCGGGCGTGAAGCATTCAGCGGCGTAACGCGCGAATTCGCGCTTGATCCTGACGTGCGAAGACTCAAACAGGAAGCGCGACGCTTCCAGCATGTCGACCGACAGACTGCGGCCGGCATGGTACGACAGTGTCTCTGCAACCAGTTCCCAAGGCGGTGTTGCAGCAGGCAACAGACGAGATGAAATCTCCACCCACGACTCCGCATAGACATCGAGGCTGACATGGTCCTGGTCCAGCGAGAACGACTGCAGCGCATTGCCGAAGCTGTCCGTGTACAGGTTGATCAGGTTGGTTGGTCCCGGCAGGATGTTGATGAAATGCGAGGTGCAGGTCTGCCACGGCAACGAGCGTGGCGTCAGGCGCAGCACCTGATGCGACAGCCGCACCGGCGCCGCATATTGATAATTGGTCTCGTGGACGATGTGATAAGTGGCGTCGCTCATCGTCATACTCCCTGGCTGACCGGCGCGCTGAGCGGCGTGAAGAAATGCCGCGACAGATCATCGGTCAATGAGAAGCCGGCACTGCGCGCTTCGCGCATGAGCTGAATCAGTCGCTCGCCGGCGGCTTCCGACGTCGCCGCGTCACGCGCGAAATCGGGCAGTGCAAAACTGTTGAGCTGCTCGCTCAGGTGCGCCGGGATATTCATGCTGAGGATGCCGAGCTGCTGCGCGATGTCGGTCAGGTAGTGCTGCAGCATGCGGAACTGGTAGGCGATGCTGTGCGGATTGCTGACGTCGAACACCAGCAGGTGCAACACCTGCAGCCACTCCGGCGTACGCCGATAGCGCACGCGATAGGTGACGATACTGCTCGACGATTCCAGCAGCCAGGTCAGCGCCGCGTTCTGGCGCGCCGGTTCGAGTTGCATGAATTGGTCGAACAAGGCCGCCAGGTGCACCATGCGCTCGATATGGCGGCCGATCATCAGGAACTGCCAGCCTTCATCGCGCGTCATGTCGTCCAGCGCATGGCCGGCCAGTCCCGAACAGCCCTGGATGACGTTGTTGAGGACGTGCAGCATGGCGGTCGGCGAGTTGATTTTTTCCTGTACCAGCGGCGGCATGCGGTTGAGCGCGTGCCAGTTGTCCAGCGACAGATGCTCGCGCACCTGGTAGCCGGAATGATGCAGATGGCGCAAGTGCGTGGCGATGCTGACGCCGGCGCTGGGGTCCGCGATCGCCGCCTGCAGGCTTTGCTGCAGGGCGGTGATGGTGGGATGCGCCTGCTCCGACTTCGGCATCAGGATGCCGAGGCGGATACAGATCTCGCTGACGCTGCGCAGGATCACGCGGTTGTCGGATTGCGGTTCGATCGTGCACTGCAAAGTCGTACGCAGCAGGCGCGCCAGATTGTCGGTGCGCTCGGCGTAGCGTCCCATCCAGAACAGGTTTTCGCCGGCGTGCGAAGACACGTCGACGGTGGTGCGGATCAGCTCCGAGGTGCGCGATACCGGATCGGTCATTGAGCCGGGGCCGACGGCAACGCCGGTCTCGGCGGCGGCCATGGCGCCGGCGATGCCGGCGGCGTCATCCGTATCGGTCTTTTCGCTGAGCACCCACACATCCTTGCTGGTGCCGCCCTGCTGCATCGAGACGACATCGCGACGCTGGCGCGGGGCCACGCGCGTGAGACCGCCCGGCATCACGTGATAGCCGCCCTCACCGTCGGCGGCGGCGAACACGCGCAGGCTCACGGTGCGGTTGGTCAGGTGATACTCGCCGCTGCGCGACAGCACCGGCGCCTGCGACAGGCGCACCCACTCTTGCGCGACGTAAGCGTGCGGCTGCAACTGCAGGCTTTCGACCAGGCGTCGCCGCGCCGCGGCGTTGAGCGTATGGCCGAATACCGGTTGCATCCGCATCGATGGGAAGGCCGGCATGATCACCAGCTCTTCCAGATGCGCCAGCGTGTATTCCAGCGCCGGTTTTTCGCCGCACCACCACGACGCTACGGCCGGCAGTTCAAGTTCTTCGCCGAGCAGGCGTTGACTGATCGCCGGTAGGAAACCGTGCAGCGCGGTCGACTCCAGCACGCCGCTGCCGAGCGCGTTGGCGATCAGCACGTTGCCGGAGCGCGCCGCCTGCGTCAGTCCCGGAATGCCGAGCGCGGAATCCGAGCGCAATTCGAGCGGGTCGCAATAGTCATCATCGAGGCGGCGCATGATCGCGTGCACGCGGCGCAGGCCGGTCAGCGTCTTCAGGTAGACCATGTCGCCGCGCACCGTGAGGTCGACACCCTCGACCAGCGGGAAGCCCAGCGTATGCGCCAGGAAGGCGTGTTCGGAATAGGTTTCGTTGTACGGCCCCGGCGTCAGCAGCACCACCATCGGCGGCTCGCTGCTCTTGGGCGCGAGCCGCGTCAGGCATTGATGCAGCGCGTGGAAATAATTCAGCAGCGGTTGCACGTGCATGTCGCGCATCGCTTCGGGCAAGGCGCGCGTCATGATCTGGCGATTCTGCAATGCGTAGCCGGTGCCGGACGGGCCCTGCGTGCGATCGGCGATCACCCACCAGTTGCCGTCGGCCGAGCGCGCCAGGTCGATGGCATACAGATGCAGGTGTACGCCGCCCGGCGGACGGACGTCGCGGCACGGCCACAGATAGCCGTGCTGGCCGAACACCAGCGCCGGCGGCAGCAGGCCTTCGGCCAGCAAGTGCTGTTCGCCGTAGAGATCCTCGAGCACGGCGTTGAGCAGGCGTGCGCGTTGCGCCACGGCGGCCGAGAGCTTCTGCCATTCGTCGGCGGCGACGATCTGCGGCAGCAGGTCCAACTCCCACGGACGGCTGACGCCTTGCGGATCTGCGTAGACATTGTAGGTCATGCCATCGGAGGCGATGGCGTCGCGCACTTCGTCGGCGCGGCGGCGCATCATCTCGGGCGAGAGATTTTCCAGCTGATCGATCAGCGTGCGCCAGTGCGGTCGCAAGCGACCGTCGGCAGCCAGCATCTCGTCATAACGATCGGCGTCGGCGGTATAGCTTTGCAGGAGGCGCTGATACATAGATTTTCGAGGGCGCCGTTGCTGCAATCACCCTGGCTGGCGATGATCTGCGGCAACGGCAGAACTGCGTGCGTTAGTAATGTCGCAAGTCTAACGTAAATGGGAACTCGATTGATGGTCGCGATGCACTCACGTTCATCTTTCCCGGTGTGTGGTTGAGACGGAAATAGCGCGCCAGCCGACGACTCTCGGCTTCGAAGGCATTGACCGGGAAGGTCTCGTAACTGCGGCCGCCCGGATGCACCACGTGATACTGGCACCCACCCAGGCTGCGGCCGTTCCAGGTATCGACCAGGTCGAAGGTCAGCGGCGAGTCGATGCCGATGGTCGGATGCAGCGCCGACGGCGGCTGCCAGGCCCGGTAGCGCACACCGGTGACGAACTCGCCGACCACACCAGTCGGTTGCAGTGGCACGGCGACGCCGTTGCAGGTGAGTACGTAACGGTCCTTGGCCATGCCGCTGACCTTGACCTCCAGCCGCTCCACCGATGAATCGACATAGCGCGCGGTGCCGGTCGAGCTGCCCTCTTCGCCCAGGACGTGCCACGGCTCCAGCGCGGTGCGCAATTCGAGTTGCATGCCCTTGACGGCAAAGTCGCCGATCTTGGGGAAGCGGAATTCGAAATGCGGCGCGAACCACTCGGCCTGCATCGGATAACCGGCTTCCTGCATGTCGTCCATGATGTCGCTGAAATCCTGCCAGATGAAATGCGGCAACAGGAAGCGATCGTGCAGTTCCGTGCCCCAGCGCACCAGGCGTTGCGGCTTGTACGGCGTCTTCCAGAAACGCGCCACCAGCGCCCGCAGCAGCAGTTGCTGGGTCAGGCTCATGCGCGCGTGCGGCGGCATTTCGAAGGCGCGCAGCTCCAGCAAACCGAGGCGGCCGGTCGAACTGTCGGGCGAATACAGCTTGTCGATGCAGAACTCGGCGCGGTGCGTGTTGCCGGTGACGTCGATGAGCAGGTTGCGCAGCAGGCGATCGACCAGCCACGGCGCGCAGCCGCCCTGGGCGATCTGCTTTTCCATCTCGGCGAAGGCCAGTTCGATTTCCACGGTGGAATCGTTGCGCGCTTCGTCGATGCGCGGCGCCTGCGACGTCGGGCCGATGAACATGCCGGAGAACAGGTAAGACAGCGACGGATGGTTGTGCCAATAGCTAATCAGGCTGCGCAGCAGATCAGGTCGGCGCAGGAACGGTGAATCTGCAGTCGTGGCGCCACCCATCACCATGTGGTTGCCGCCGCCGGTACCAGAATGATGGCCGTCGAGCATGAACTTCTCGGTGGTCAGGCGCGACTCGCGGCCGGCTTCGTACAAGTGCGTGGTCTGATCGACCAGCTCGCGCCAGTTATAGGCCGGCTGGATATTGACTTCGATCACGCCGGGATCGGGCGTGACGCTGAACTTGCGCACGCGCGGATCGTTGGGCGGCTCGTAGCCTTCCATCAGGACCGGCTGGCCGAGTTCTTCGGCGGTGGCTTCGATGGCGGCGACCAGTTCCAGATAGTGTTCGAGCTGCGCCAGCGGCGGCATGAACAGATACAGCACGCCATTGCGCACTTCGGCGCACAGCGCGGTGCGCGTGATCCAGTCGGCCGACTGGAACAGCGCCGGCGCGCCGCCGGCGACGAGGCCCGGGACGCCGGGCACGCCCTTGCCGGGCCCTGTCACCGGACTGCCGCGGCGCGTGCTGTAGTAGTCCTGCTGGAACGCCACCGAGGTCGCGCCGTTGAGCGCGGGTCGCTGGACGAACTTGAGGCGGACATCGTTAGCCGGCGACAAGGGAGCGAACTGCTGCGTCGGATCGGCCGCATGCACGTAGGGATAGTCGGTCGACTTGACCCATGGTTGCGAATCGAGCGGCAGGCGATAGCCAAGCGGCGAATCGCCAGGGTACAGGTAGCAGCGCTCGCTGCGCAGGAACCAGTCGCCGCTTTGCCAGCCGAGGTCGTCGGGACGGCGCGCCACCGGCAATACATGGCCGGCGACCTTGTCGAGGCCTTGCGAGAAGACGCGCATGAGGCGCGCACGTTCCTGCTTGTCGTCGAGTTTGGAATCGAATGGATCGACGTTGCCCGGCAGGCGGCGCTCGCGCCACATGTAGTAGAACACGTCCTCATAGGCCGGGAAGATGTGCTTGCCGTCGAGCGCCAGGCGCGCGGCCACGCCCTTGAGGAAGCGTTCCGGGATATCGTCGTCCTTGACGTTGGGCGTAGTTTCGTCGCCAATCAGATCGCGGTTATGCCAGATCGGCTGGCCATCGCGGCGCCAGTAGCAGTTGAGCGCCCAACGCGGCAACTGTTCTCCCGGATACCACTTGCCCTGGCCGAAATGCGGCAGGCCCTGCACTGCGTATTTTTCGCGCATGCGGTGGTACAGATCGGCCGCCAGCGGCTTTTTGGTGGCGCCCAGCGCGGCGGTATTCCATTCGGGTTCGTCCGGATGATCGAGCGACACGAAGGTCGGCTCGCCGCCCATGGTCAGGCGCACATCCAGCGCGTCGAGGTCGTCGTCGATGGCGTGGCCGAGTTCTTCGATCTCGCTCCATTGCGCTTCGGTGTACGGCTTGGTGACGCGCGGCGCTTCCCAGAAGCGCGACACGCTCATCGAATGTTCGAATTCGACTTCGCAGGGATCGACCATGCCGCTGACCGGCGCCGCCGAAGACGGTTCGGGCGTGCATGACAACGGGATGTGGCCTTCGCCGGCGAACAGGCCCGAGGTCGGATCGAGGCCGACCCAGCCGGCACCCGGCAGATAAACTTCGCACCAGGCGTGCAGGTCGGTGAAATCGGCTTCCGGCCCGGACGGGCCGTCGATCGATTTTTGGTCGGCGGTGAGCTGGATCAGATAACCGGAGACGAAGCGCGACGCCAGGCCGAGATGGCGCAGCACCTGCACCAGCAGCCAGGACGAATCGCGGCAGGAACCGGAACCGATCTCGAGCGTCTCTTCGGGCGTCTGCACGCCCGGCTCCATGCGAATGGTGTAGGCGACGGCGTCGGCCAGCTTCTGATTCAATGCGACCAGGAAGTCGGCGCTGCCCATCTTTTCGCGCGAAATACCGTCGAGGAATTTCTGGAAACGCGGGGTCAGCGGCAGCGTCTTGCGATACGGCGACAACTCGTTTTGCAGCTCCTCGGCGTACTCGAACGGGATCTGTTCGGCGTACGGCTCAAGGAAGAAGTCGAAGGGATTGATGACCGACATTTCGGCCACGAGGTCCACTTCGATGCGGAATTCTTTGGTCTTTTCCGGGAACACCAGCCGTGCCATGTAGTTGGCCTGCGGGTCCTGCTGCCAGTTGATGAAATGCGGCTCGGGAAGAATGCGCAGCGAATAGCTCAGTATCCGTGTGCGGCAATGCGGCGCCGGACGCAGGCGCACGATTTGGGGTCCCAGATTGATAGCACGGTCATAACGGTAAGACGTGACATGGTTCAGCGCCACATGAATTGACATGAAAATCCTTTACAACAAACAAGTTGAGCTGATGGACTGCTGTGATGGACTACTGTTGGTTGGGTTGCACCAGGCCGCGAAACGTTCACCTGTGGTGCATATTAATGAAATCCCTCAGGCGTGGATAGATTTCATTTTCCCAACGGCGTCCGTTGAAGACGCCATAGTGGCCCACCGCCGTCTGCACATGGTGCAGGCGCATGTACGGGCGGATGCTGCTGCACATATCCTGTGCAGCGACGGTCTGGCCGACGGCGCAGATGTCGTCCTTCTCACCTTCCACGGTGAACAGTGCGGTGCGCCGGATCGCCTTGAGATTGACCGGACGTCCCTGGAATTGCAGCAAACCCAGCGGCAAGGCGTGCTCCTGAAACACCACACGCACCGTTTCCAGGTAAAACTCCGCCGGCAGGTCCGACATGGCGAAGTATTCTTCGTAGAACACCTTGATCGCTTCGGCTTTGTCGTGCTCGCCCTCAATCAAATAGGTGTACAAGTTGCGGAAGGCGTCGACGTGGCGGTTGAGATTCATGTTCATGAACGCCGCCAGCTGCATGAAACCAGGATAGACCTTGCGACCGCCGCCGGCATGGCGCGCCGGCACCGTGCTGACCAGATTCTTCTCGAACCACTCGATCGGTTTGCTCTTGGCCAGCTCGTTGACCGTGGTCGGATTGACGCGCGTGTCGAGCGGCCCGGCCATCAGCGTCATGGTGCGCGGCTGGGCCGGGTCATCGCCGTCGGCCATCACGGCGGCGGCGGTAATGGCTGCCACGGTCGGCTGGCACACCGCAACGAGATGCGCACCGGGGCCGATGACTTGAAGGAAACGAATCAGATGACCGACGTATTCATCGAGACCAAAGCGGCCGTGTTCCAGCGCAATGTCGCGCGCATTGTGCCAGTCAGTGATGTAGACGTCATGGTCGCGCAGCAACGTTTTGACGGTACCGCGCAACAAGGTGGCGAAGTGGCCCGACATCGGCGCCACCAGCAACACCGCCGGTTGCTCGGCCGCCGTTTCCTTGCGGAAACGCAGGAGCGTGCAGAATGGCGTGCGATCCACTACCTCTTCTTGCACCGCAACGGTGCGACCGTTGTCTTGAACGCTGTCGATATCAAAAGGAGGACGCACGTGCGTCAATTGGGTGCGCGCAAATACCTCATAGGCTGCCGCCATTTTGCGCAGCACGGGGCTGGACGGCAAACCCGGCCAGGTATGCCCCAGAAACGGCGCTGCCGCCCGGGCCGAAGCACGCAGCGGATCGGTGGCGTCGGCGTATTGCTGGTAGGCCTGGTAAATATTTGTCATATACAACCCACTCCCTCGGTTTCACCAGTCCCATCCTTCGATGCAATATGCATGCCATTGACCTTCGCCCGCGTATGACCACGATTGGCAAAGGACGCATCGCTGGCACGCCCTTTGCAAGTAATGAACATGCAACACAAGAACCTCATCAGCGGGCCGGATAGACGGCCCGGGAAACACGGATGCGTCCACGCAGATTGCGCGTCAACGTATCGACGCGCCAAAGTCAAAGCACACATACACATAAAGGACTGACATGCCTAAAACGACTTTGCGCATCACCAGCAAGAACTATTCATCGTGGTCCATGCGTGGCTGGCTGCTCACCAAATTTGCCGGCTTGCCGTTTGAAGAAGACATCGTGTCGCCGGATGATCCCGACGCGCGTGCAGAAATCCTGCTGCTGTCCTCATCGATCCTGGTGCCCAGCCTGAAACACGGCAAGATCTTTGTCTGGGACACGCTGGCGATCGCCGAATACCTCAACGAAATCCGCCCGGCCGCCAAGCTGCTGCCGGCCGACCAGGCGGCGCGCGCGCATTGCCGTGCGATCTGCGGCGAGATGCATTCCGGTTTCAGCGCGCTGCGCTCGGCGCTGCCGATGAACCTGAAAGCACACTTCCCCAATTTCAAAGTCTGGTCGCGTGCGCAAGCCGACATCCAGCGCATCACCACCATCTGGAAGGAATGCCTGGCCACCTACGGCGGGCCCTATCTGTTCGGCGAACGCACCATGGCAGATGCGATGTACGCGCCGGTGATCACGCGCTTCATCACCTACGATGTCAAGCTGGAACCGATCTGTGCAGCCTACAGCAAGCGCATCATGGCGATGCCGGAGATGAAGGAATGGATTGCGGCCGCACAGAAGGAGCCGGAGGACATTGACGAGCTGGACGTGGAATTTTGAATCTGCTTTGAACAAGAAAACAGGAGACGCGAGAGTATTTCATCAGCCAATCGAATGCGGTCCGCCGCAGAAAGGATCAGTGTCATGAATACGATAGCCGAAACAAAACCGACCACCGGGAATGTGTTTTCTCACGTCGGCGAGGGAGACACCCCGTACGAATCCGGCGGCCTGCGCGACTTTTTCCTGTACCGCGACCTCGGCATCGCCGCGGCCACCGGCGGCCAGGTCGTGGCCCAGCTGGTCAAGGCCAACATGGCGCCGGAGACCGGCACCGGCTGGCACAGGCACGAAGCGAATTTTCATATCGTCATCATGCTCAAGGGCTGGGCGCGCTTCATGTACGAGGACCAGGTGACGCTGGTGAAGACCGGCGATTGCGTGCACCAGCGACCGGGCATCGTGCACTTCCTGTTCGATTATTCGCCCGACATGGAGTATCTTGAAATCGTCAGTCCGGCTGACTTCACCACCATCGACATGCCGGCCCCGTGCGCCGTTCCCGCGCCGACGCCGTGGGCCTGAACCAGAAGGAGAAAATCATTTTCCATTCGCATCATCAAGCCGGAGCGGCCATCGCTGGCGCAATTGAGGACCGGAGCCGCATGCAATTTTCGCTGTCCAAAAGCGGAAATGGCGTGATAGTCTGTGCCTACCTTCACCAGCGATGAGGATGCCGGTAACTCCGAATGAACAAATAATATCCGCCGAGTCTCAAGCTGAAGTCTCAAGCTAAAAATTCCCTGCACCAGCACCAGAAAACGAAGCAAATTTATGGCAAATTTTTTCGATGAGATGTACTCCGATGGCGCCGTTTCCGTTCGCAAGCATTACGATGAATTCGCGGCGTGGCTCTCTTCCCAATCCGCTGAAACCATCGTCCGCAAACGCGCAGAGTCCGATCTGATTTTCCGCCGCGTCGGCATTACCTTCGCGGTCTACGGCAACGATGCAGGCACGGAGCGGCTGATCCCCTTCGACATCATTCCGCGCATCATCCACGCCGCGGAATGGGCCAAGCTGGAAGCAGGCCTGGTGCAGCGCGTCAAGGCGCTCAACATGTTCATCCACGACATTTATCACGGCCAGAAAATCATCAAGGCCGGCGTCATTCCGGCTGAGCAGATTCTGAAGAACGCGCAATACCGTCCCGAGATGCAGGACGTCGACGTCGCCTCCGACATCTACGCCCACATCGCCGGCGTCGATATCGTGCGCGCCGGCGAGGGCGAGTTCTATGTCCTCGAAGATAACCTGCGCGTACCGTCCGGCGTGTCGTACATGCTGGAAAACCGCAAGATGATGATGCGCTTGTTCCCCGAGCTCTTCACGCGCCATAAGATCGCGCCGGTCGATCACTACCCCGATATGCTGCTCGACAATCTGCGTTCGGTCGCGCCGGTCGGCGTGGTCGATCCGACCGTGGTCGTTATGACGCCGGGCATGTACAACTCGGCGTATTTCGAACACGCTTTCCTGGCGCAGCAAATGGGCGTCGAACTGGTCGAGGGGCAGGACTTGTTCGTCAAGGACGACACCGTCTACATGCGCACCACGCGCGGACCGAAGCGCGTCGACGTGATCTATCGCCGCATCGACGACGACTATCTCGATCCGCTGGCGTTCCGCGCCGATTCCTCGCTGGGCGTGCCGGGCCTGCTGTCGGCCTATCGCGCCGGCAAGGTCACGCTGACCAACGCCATCGGCACCGGTGTCGCCGACGACAAATCGATCTATCCGTATGTCCCGGACATGATCAAGTTCTACCTGTCCGAAGAACCCATCCTCAACAACGTCCCGACCTACCAGTGCCGCAAGAAGGAAGACCTTTCCTACACCCTGGCCAATCTCGAAAAGCTGGTGGTCAAGGAAGTACACGGCGCCGGCGGCTACGGCATGCTGGTCGGCCCGGCGTCGACCAAGCAGGAGATCGAGGATTTCCGCCAGCGCGTGATCGCCAAACCGGACGGCTACATCGCCCAGCCGACGCTGGCGCTGTCGGTGTGTCCGACTTATGTCGACTCCGGCATCGCGCCGCGCCACCTCGATCTGCGCCCCTTCGTGTTGTCCGGCAAGACCGTCTCGATGGTCAAGGGCGGCCTCACGCGCGTGGCGCTCAAGGAAGGCTCGCTGGTGGTGAATTCGTCGCAAGGCGGCGGCACCAAGGACACCTGGATTCTGGAGAAATAAATCATGTTGAGCCGCACCGCTGACCACCTGTTCTGGATGGCGCGCTACACCGAACGCGCCGAAAATACCGCCCGCATGCTCGACGTGCACGTGCAGACCGCCCTGCTGCCGCAATCGACCGACGACGCCGAGCAAGGCTGGCGCGCATTGCTCGGCATTTCCGAGCTGCTCTACGGCTACAACCAGAAGTACGATGCGCTGACGCAAAAGGATGTCATCGACTTCATGGTGCGCGACCCAAGCAATCCGTCATCGATCGCCGCCTGCCTCAAGCAGGCGCGCGAGAATGCCCGCGCGGTGCGTGGCGCGCTGACCACCGAAGCCTGGGAAATCCAGAACGCCACCTGGATCAAGATGCAGGGCTACCTGCAGACCAATGCGCTGGAGCAGAACCCGAGCGACTTCTTCGAATGGGTCAAGCATCGCTCGCATCTGTCGCGCGGCGTCACCATCGGCACCATGCTCAAGGATGAAGCCTTCCACTTCATTCGCCTCGGCACCTTCCTTGAACGCGCCGACAATACCGCACGCATCATCGACGTCAAGTTCCACGGCGCCAAGGAATCCGTCAAGGCGGGTCAAAGCCAGCAGCAAGGCCTGCTGAACAAGGAGATCAAAGGCCAGGACAGCCAGATTGACTTCTATTACTGGGCGGCGATCCTGCGCTCGGTGTCGGGCTTCGAAATTTACCGCAAGGTCTATCGCGACGTCATCACGCCGGAGCGCGTTGCCGAACTGCTGATCCTGCGCGCCGACATGCCGCGTTCGCTGGCGGCCTGCATGGACCATGTGCTGAGCAACCTGAAGCACGTCCGCAACGATGTCTCGGCAGACACCGAGCGTTTCGCCGGTAAGCTGGACGCCGATCTCAAGTTCAGCCGCATTGAGGAAGTATTCGATGCCGGCCTGCACGATTACCTGACGGTGTTTCTGGAACGCATCTTTGAGCTCGGTAATCGCATAAGCAAGGATTTTCTTGTTCCTTTGGCAGCATAAATTGTAAAAAATTTATTAATTGCCAACTCGACGGTTAAGAATTGTCTGGAATTTGCCGATAATGTGTCAGGTCCACGACATTTGGGCCCCGCCCGCGCTCAGCGCCGGCGGGGCTTCCTGTAAAATCCGGCTTTTACATTTTTAGCTCACATCATGACTTATTGCGTTGCCATGCGCCTGAATGAAGGCCTGGTCTTTTTATCCGACTCGAGGACCAATGCGGGCGTCGATCATATCGGCACGTTCCGCAAGATGAACGTCTATGAGAATCCGGGCGAACGCGTCATGGTGATGATGACGGCAGGCAATCTTTCTATTTCACAATCGATCCGCCAGATCGTGTCCGAGAAGACCAATGCCGACGGCCACACCATCTGGACCGCGACCTCGATGTACGAAGCCGCACAGATCCTCGGCGACGCCATTCGCACCGTGCACCAGCGCGATGCGGAAGAACTGGCCAAGTTCGGCATCGACTTCAATGTGAGCATCATTTTCGGCGGGCAGATCAAGGGCGAGCGCTGCCGCCTGTTCCAGATGTATTCGGCCGGCAACTTCATTGAATCGCACGACGAGAATACTTATTTCCAGATCGGCGAAGCCAAGTACGGCAAGCCGATCATCGACCGCGTAGTCACGCCGCATACCTCGTTGGACGAGGCCGCCAAGTGTGCGCTGATCTCGATGGATTCGACGCTGAAGTCGAACATCTCTGTCGGCCTGCCGCTGGATCTGCTGGTCTACAACAACAACGACCTGGCAGTGACGCGCTTCGTCACCATCGATGAGCACAACCAGTATTTCCAGATGATCCGGCGCAGCTGGGGCTCGCAATTGAAGCGCGTGTTCGAGGCGATCGACGACCCGGTCTGGGACGCCGCCCCTGAAGCGACGCTCAATGTCTTGTCGTCATCCGTCGACCATAGCCAACCGGTGCGCGTGCAGCCGCCGGAAGCAGTGGCCCGCGATGTACCGCCGGTCACCCGCCAGACCCTCGCCGGCGACGGCGAGGCGGATGTGGCGCAGCAACCGAACTGATCGCGCGTCCGGATCGCCCAAACAAAAACGGCTGCAATCGCTTGCAGCCGTTTTTCATTGCCCGGCGCCAACCGGGCTGCAATATTTGTGAGACTTACACGACGATAGTCTGGGCTTCGCCTTCGGCGCGGGCGCGGATTTCGCCGATGCGGAACACGGTCTCGCCGGCTGCTTTCAGCTGTGCTTCGGCCGCGTCAGCGTTTTCTTTCGAAACGATCACGGTCATGCCGATGCCGCAGTTGAAGACGCGGTGCATTTCCGCATCAGCCACGCCGCCATGCTGCTGCAGCCAGGTGAACAGCGGCGGCATGGTCCAGGCTTTGCTGTCCAGCACCGCAGTCAGGTTGTCTTGCAGGACGCGCGGGATGTTTTCGACCAGGCCGCCGCCGGTGATATGGACCATGCCCTTGACTTCCATCGCTTCCATCAGCGCCAGCAGCGGCTTGACGTAGATACGGGTGGGCTCCAGCAGCACGTCGGCCAGCTTGCGGCCATGGAAATCTGCGTTCAGGTCTGGCTTGGCGACTTCCAGGATCTTGCGCACCAGCGAGTAGCCGTTGGAATGCGCGCCCGACGAGGCCAGGCCAAGTACGACGTCGCCGGGGATGATCTTGGTGCCGTCGATCAGCTTGGACTTTTCAACCGCGCCGACGGCGAAGCCGGCCAGGTCGTATTCGCCGTCCGGATACATGCTCGGCATTTCAGCGGTTTCGCCGCCGATCAGTGCGCAACCGGCTTGTTCGCAGCCCTTGGCGATGCCCTTGATGACATCGGTGGCGCTGGCCACGTCGAGCTTGCCGCAAGCGAAGTAATCGAGGAAGAACAGCGGCTCGGCGCCCTGCACCAGGATGTCGTTGACGCTCATGGCGACCAGGTCGATGCCGACCGTGTCATGCCTGTTCAGGTGGAAAGCCAGCTTCAGCTTGGTGCCGACGCCATCGGTGCCGGATACCAGCACCGGTTCCTTGAATTTCTTGCTGATTTCAAACAACGCGCCGAAACCGCCGATGCCGCCCAGCACGCCTTCGCGGGTCGTACGCTTGGCAAATGGCTTGATAGCCTCGACTAAAGCGTCGCCCGCATCGATGTCGACGCCCGCGTCGCGGTAGGAGAGGGAAACATTGGATGATGAAGTCATGATGATATTGGCACTGGAGGCGGTAAAATAGAGGAGTATCTGCGGCAACAAGGCCGCTGAAACCTGAAGTAAACCGTGATTTTAACAAACCGATTCATCTAAAGCCCTATTTCCATGCCTTTTTCTTTAACGGATGAGCAAAAACAAAGCTTGTTGTGGCTCACCTTAGGGCTCTTGTTGGTAGGCCTCCTGATCTTGCTGGGGCCGATGCTGACCCCGTTCGTGACCGCCGCCATCCTGGCCTACGCCCTCAATCCGGGCGTCGACTGGCTGGCGCGCCGCCGCATCGGGCCGTTTCTGCTGCCGCGCGTAGTGGCGGTGCTGATCGTCGTCCTGCTCCTGCTGCTGGCCGGACTGGCACTGGTCCTGATCGTGGTGCCTGTGCTGGTGAAGGAAATTCCGCTGCTGCAACAGCAGATCCCGAATTTCCTCGACAAGCTCAACGCCAAGGTGGCGCCGAAGCTAAGCGAATTCGGCATCCACGTGCGCCTCGACATCACCGGCATCAAGCGCATCCTGACCCAGCAACTGGCCACCAGCGGCGATGAAATCTGGGCCTCGGTGCTGGCTTCGGCCAAAATCGGCGGCACGGCGCTGCTGACCTGGGCCGCCAATCTGCTGTTCATCCCGATGGTGCTGTTCTATCTGTTGCAAGACTGGCATCCCTTCATCAAGCGCCTGCGCGGCATGATCCCGCGCCGCTGGGTCGGCAAGATCAGCGCCATGACCGAAGAAGTCGACGACCTGCTGGCGCAATACCTGCGCGGCCAATTGCTGGTCATGTTGATCCTGGCGACCTATTATTCAGTTGCGCTGGCGATCGCCGGCTTCGACATCGCCTTGCCGGTGGGCATCCTGACCGGTTTGCTGGTGTTCATCCCGTACGTCGGTTTCGGCCTCGGCCTGGTGCTGGCGCTGATCGCCGCCGTGCTGCAATTCACCGGACTGTACGGTCTGGTCGCCGTGGCCATCATTTATGGCATCGGCCAGGTGCTGGAAAGCTTCATCCTGACGCCGCAACTGGTGGGCGAACGCATCGGCCTGCATCCCCTGATGGTGATCTTCGCGCTGCTGGCGTTCGGTCAGTTGTTCGGTTTTGTCGGTGTGCTGGTGGCCCTGCCCGCCTCGGCGATCATGTCGGTGGTGGTGCGCCACCTGCGCCAGCATTACCTGAGCAGCAGTTTCTACAATAGCGAGACATGAGACAACTTCTGCTGGATTTGAGCGCGCAGCAGCCGCCGACTTTCGACACGTTTGTGACAGGCCAGAATGCAGAATTGCTGCAACGCCTGCAAGACATCGCCGCAGCGCATGCGCAACCGACCTTGAACGACCGCTTCATCTATCTCTGGGGCGAAACAGGTGCGGGCAAAACACATCTGCTGCATTCGCTGGCGCAGAAAACCCCGACCGGTTCCCGCCTGATTCCCGCAGACGCCGACGACAGTGCCTTCGACTACGATCCGGCGGTGCAATGCTACCTGCTCGATGATTGCGAGCAATTGCCGCCGGCGTCGCAAATCGCCGCCTTCGCCCTGTTCAACCAGATCCGCGAACTGGGCGGCTATCTGGTCAGCGCAGGCGCACAGCCGCCGGCTCAGCTGCAGGTGCGCGAAGATTTGCGCACGCGCCTCGGCTGGGGCCTGATCTATCAATTGCACGGCCTCACCGACGACGAGAAGATCGCCGCGCTGACGCAATCGGCGCAGGCGCGCGGCATGACCGTGTCGCCCGGCATCCTGTCCTACCTGCTCACCCATTACCGGCGCGACATGCCTTCGCTGTCGCGCATGCTCGATGCGCTCGACCGCTATTCGCTCGAAACCAAGCGCCCCATCACCCTGCCGCTGCTACGCGACCTTCTTCAACAGGAAGCTGAAAACGAAACGCCATGAATCTCGCCTTATTTGACCTCGACCATACGCTGATCCCGATCGACTCCGACCATGAGTGGGGCGAGTTCCTGGCGCGCACCGGCGCCATCGACGCCGCCGCTTTCCGCAAGGCCAACGACGAATGGTTCGCACATTACCAGGCCGGCACGTTGGACCCGGTGAAATACCTCGAGTTCGCCTTCGGCACGCTGTCCACATTTCCGCGTGCGCAGCTGGACGCCTGGCATGCCCAGTTCATGGACGAAGTCATCAAGCCTGCCATGGTGCCCGCCGCCCTCGCGCTGGTGCAAAAACATCTCGACGCCGGCGATCTGGTGGCCATCGTCACCGCCACCAACAGCTTCGTCACCGAGCCGATCGCCAAGCTGTTCAAGGCGCATCACCTGATCGCGGCGCTGCCGGAGTTCGACGCAGAAGGCAACATCACCGGCCGCCTGGTCGGCACGCCGACCTTCGGTCCCGGCAAGATCGTGCACACGCAAGCGTGGCTGCAGGAGCAAGGCAAAAGCATCGCCGATTTCCCGCAAAGCCATTTCTACAGCGATTCGCAAAACGACATCCCGCTGCTGGCCGCCGTCACCCATCCGGTCGCCACCAATCCGAACGACAAGCTCAAGGCGCATGCGATTGCCCAAGGCTGGCCCATCCTGAATCTCTTCGACGCCCACGCGCAATGATCAAAAAATTCATCCGCTCCATTCTGGGCAAGAAAAAAGAGCTCGACACGACCGAGCCGACCATACTCAGCCAGAAGCAGCACGGCATCGATCTGCAACTGGTCTCGCCGAACGCGATCCGCGTGACGCAAACCTTGCAAGAAGCCGGCTTCAAGGCCTTCATCGTCGGCGGCGCGGTGCGCGACCTGCTGCTGTCGGTCAAACCCAAGGACTTCGACGTTGCCACCAACGCCACGCCCGAAGAGATCAAGCAATTGTTCCGGCGCGCCTTCATCATCGGCCGCCGCTTCCAGATCGTGCACGTGATGTTCGGTCAGGAACTGATCGAGGTCACCACCTTCCGCGGCAGCTCGGCGGACGCTGCGCCCAAGGATGAACACGGTCGCGTCCTGCGCGACAACACCTTCGGCGAACAACATGAAGATGCGGTGCGCCGCGACTTCACCATCAACGCCATGTATTACGATCCGGCGACGCAAACGGTGCTCGACTACCACGGCGGCATCGCTGATATCCGCGCGAAGACCTTGCGCATCATCGGCGTGCCGGAAGCACGCTATCGTGAAGATCCGGTGCGCATGTTGCGCGTGGTGCGCTTCGCCGCCAAACTCAAGTTCAGCATCGACGCCGCCACCAGCGCTCCGATTCCGGTCATGGCGCCGCTCATCAACAACGTGCCGGCCGCGCGCGTATTCGATGAAATGCTCAAACTGCTCATGAGCGGTCACGCACTGGCCTGCCTGCAACAGCTGCGCAAGGAAGGCCTGCATCACGGCCTGTTGCCGCTGCTCGACGTCGTGCTGGAGCAGCCGCTTGGTGAAAAATTCGTCACTCTGGCGCTGGCCAATACCGACGCGCGCATCAAGCAGGGCAAGCCGGTCTCGCCGGGCTTTCTGTTTGCCTCGCTGCTGTGGCATCAGGTGCTGGAAAAATGGCGCGCCTACCAGGCGTCCGGTGAATACCCCATTCCGGCGCTGCACCTGGCCGCCGACGACGTGCTCAATGCGCAGACCGAAAAACTCGCTCTGCAGCGCAAGATTGCTTCCGACATGCGTGACATCTGGGCCATGCAGCCGCGCTTCGAACGTCGCACCGGCAAAGCTCCTTACAAACTGCTTGAGCACCTGCGCCTGCGCGCCGGCTATGACTTCCTGCTGCTGCGTTGCGCCTCCGGCGAAATCGATGCAGAACTAGGCGACTGGTGGACCGATTTCATGGAAGCAGACGGCCCCGGCCGCGAATCGCTGCTGGCGCGCAAACCGACGGCGAGCAGCGCTGCCGGCGCAACGTCAGCAAGCTCCGGCGCGGGCCCTGCTCCGGCCGCCCGCAAACGCAAGCGCCGCGGCGGCCGTAATCGCAGCAAGAGCGGCGGTGGCGAAAGTGGCGGCGGTAACGCCTCATCCGACGGCGACGCATGACCTCTGCGGCAACAGCAGTTGTGGTGCGCGCCTTCATCGGCATCGGCGGCAACCTGGGCGACGCCCGTGCCACGGTGGAAGATGCACTGCGACGCCTGGCCCAGTTGCCCGACACAACGCTCAGCGCCCAATCGCACCTGTACCGCACCGCACCGATTGACGCCGGCGGCGACGACTATGTCAATGCCGTCGCGCAGCTCGACACCACACTGACGCCTCATGTATTGCTCAATGCCTTGCAAGGCATCGAACTGGCGCACGGACGCGAACGGCCATACCGCAATGCGCCGCGTACCCTCGATCTCGATATCCTGTTATACGGCGACTTGCAGCTTGCGGACGACGTCCTGACGCTGCCGCATCCGCGCATGGCGCTGCGTGCCTTCGTGTTGATCCCATTGTTGGAGATTGCGCCCTGCGCCGTCATTCCCGGCATCGGTCCAGCCCGAGACCTGCTCGAGCAAGTGCGGGACCAGGCGATCGACTTACTGACCTGAACTGACAGAAGCCGGCCTGAAGCCTCAGGCCTCGACGGCGCCTGCAGGAGGGCGCAGTTCTCCCAAACGGCGATGATGGCCCTTGAGCCATACCGGCAAATCGTTGGCCGGCATCGGTTTGGCGATCAGGTAGCCTTGTCCGATCGAGCATCCCGACTCCTGCAGCAAACGCCAGTCCTCGATCGTTTCAATACCCTCTGCGACCGTCACCAACTCCAGTCGCCGGGCCATGTCCAACGCTGATTGCAAGATCACCCGCAAGTTCTGGCGTGAATGTGCGCCATGCACGAACGAGCGGTCGATCTTGAGTTCGGTAAAGGGAATGCGTGCCAGCTGCTGCATGGAAGAGAAGCCGGTGCCGTAATCATCGATCGATAAACCGAAGCCCTTGAGGCGCAATCGCGCCAGCGTGCCGAGCGCCGTGCCGAGATTGGCCACCACCGAACCTTCGGTAATTTCCAGCACCATCTGATCCGCCTGCAAGGCATGCTGCGCCAGCAGGTCAACGATCTTCTGCAAGAAACCGGGAATATCGAGAGACAGTGGCGACAGGTTCACAGCCACTTTCAGCGGTAGTCCGCGCTCATTCCACAGCGCTGCCTGCGCCATCGCCTGTGTCAGCATCGACAAAGTCAGCTCGTGAATCAGGCCGCTCTGTTCCGCCAGCGGAATGAACCGGTCGGGCGGAACCATGCCATTGGTCGGATGCATCCAGCGCGCCAGCGCTTCGACACCCTTGAGCATGCCGGTGCGGATATCCACCTTGGGTTGGTAGAAGGCGATGATCTCGCCGTTGCGGATCGCCTTCGCCAACTCCGTTTCACATATCGCAGGCAGCGCATCGTCTTTCGTCGGCAACGCCAAGTGGCCGTCGAATGACTTCAGTGCGCCAAGGATTTTTTCCTGGTTAAGCGGCTTTTGCAACGCTCCCAGTACATGCATGCCGAGCGCCTGGATCATCGTCTCCACCGAGGCCAGCAATGAGGTCTCGCGACTGGAGGCGACGATGATGGGGAAATTCAGTTTCCGTTCCTGCAGGTGCTGAATGAATTCGACGCCGTCCATGCCGGGCATCTCGAGATCGACGATCACGAGACTCGGCGGCAGCTTCAGCAGCGCCAGCAGATCGAGCGCTTCCTGGCCGTCGCCGGCTTCATAGATCATCTCCACACCGAGGTCACGCATCAGGCCCACAGTGTGCAAACGTTGCAGAGGACTGTCGTCGACAATCAGCAAGGTCTCGATGGTAAAGGGCGTCATGTTAGTAGCCATATTGGTTGATCACGGAAGACATGTTTTCGAGAGAAACCACATCGCTTACGCCGCCTTGCAGCAGCGCCTCTTTGGGCATGCCGAAGACGACGCAACTGCTTTCATCCTGGGCGTGCGTTGACGCGCCAGCGTCGTGCAGTTCCTTCATGCCGCGCGCACCGTCGTCGCCCATTCCAGTCATGATGATGCCCACTGCATTCTTGCCGGCAGCTTTGGCAACGGAACGGAATAATACGTCCACCGATGGCTTGTGACGGCTGACGAGAGGGCCGTTGACCACTTCTACATAGTACTGCACGCCATCGCGCTTGACCATCATATGGGCCCCGCCAGGCGCAACAAGAGCACGTCCTGGCAACACCAGGTCGTAGTGTTCGGCTTCCTTGACTTCGATGGCAGAGATGGCGTTGAGGCGTTTGGCGAAACTGAGCGTGAATTTCTCCGGCATGTGTTGCACGATGATGATGCCCGGACATTCTTCGGACAAATCACGCAACACTTTTTCCAGCGCTTGCGGACCGCCGGTCGAGGCGCCGATGGCGACGATCCTTGGCGTGGTCGGAATCAATCCGTCGAGGTAACCTGGCGGATCCAGAACCGCATCGGCCGTGAGCCTGCTGCCGTCGGCGATGCCTGCCGCGACAGAATCATGGCGCGCGTTGCGCTCGGCCTCGTTGCCGAAACTCATCCCCCCGGGCATATTCGGCGCAGTCGGCGTCCGGCGCAGACGGGCTTGCGCCGCAGCGCGTATTGCGGCGATCAGATCATCCGAACTATCCTGCAAAAAATCACGTATGCCCAGCTGCGGCTTGGTGATGATGCCGACTGCGCCGGCCGCCAGCGCCTCCATCGTCACCGCCGCGCTGCGCTCGGCCAAAGACGAACAGATCACCACGGGCGTCGGTCGTATCGCCATGATCTGACGCAGGAAGGTGATCCCGTCCATGCGCGGCATTTCAATATCGAGCACGATGACGTCGGGCCAGTTGGCGCGCATCTTCGCCATCGCAAAAATCGGATCCGGCGCCGTCGCAATGACGTTGATGTCATGACAGGGCTCCAGCAGATCCTGGATGACCTGACGCACCAACGACGAGTCGTCCACTATCATGACCTTGATCGTCATGTCCGCTCCTTGCCAAACGCTGCATTGCGTTGCGGCCTGCCGACAGCGGCAGCAGGAACTTTTTCCATGTCGTGCGATACGCCGTGGCCGCGCCTGACCCAGACGTCGCCGTTGTTGAGATCGAAACGCAGATAGCGATAGCCCTCGCCCGCCACATCCTGGGCTGTCACGGGAATATGATGCTGCTGCAGGATGTCGAGTGCAAAGTCGGCGTTGGCCTGACCTATCCTGAGTTTGGTCGGCGGCAGGCCCAGCACGTTGCCGCCGCCGAATACCTTGACCGTGTAATCGGCGATGCGCGTACCGTGCGCCCGCACCTGCTCCAGCAAGCGCGACAAAGCCTCGTCGCCGTAACGGCCGTCGGGAGCTTCGTGCACTTGCTCACCGTCGGCGTCCAGCCGGGGTGCGTGACACCGCTCCGGCAAGACGAAATGACAGAGCCCGCCGAAATGCCGCACCGGATGCCACAGCGTGATCGCCACGCATGAGCCAAGCAGTGTCTCGACCTGCAGATCACCCTGGCCAAAGTAAACCTCTCCAAGATTGACGAAGACGCGTTGCGTCATGGCAGCCGCCGATAGATGGACGGTGCATGCATCTGCAGCTCCAGCGGCATGCCATGCAGCGATTCAGAATGACCGACGATGAGCCAGCCGCCGGGACGCAGCTTGTTGACCACCGAACGCAGGACATCGACCTTGGTCGGAAAATCGAAATAGATGATGACGTTGCGCAGGAACACGACGTCGAACTGACCATCCATCTCGATCGGCAAGCTCAGCAGATTGCGCTGCTCGAAGCTCACACGTTTGCGGACCTTCTGGTCAATCAGGAAGTGGCCGTCGTACTCGCCGGTGCCGCGCAGGCAATAACGAGACAGATACGGTGGAGGAATGAGCTCGCCGCGCACCATCGGATACAAGGCGCGACGACCGAACGACAGCACGCGCTGACTGATGTCGGAGGCGAGAATGCCCCACGGAAGCTGGCTGCGATGATCGTCCAGCACCATGGCGATGGAATAGGCTTCTTCGCCGGTCGAGCTGGCGGCGCTCCAGACTTTGAGCGGATGGCGCCTGTCGATCTGCGGCAGGATCTCATCGCGCAAGGCATCGAAGTGCTTCTGCTCGCGGAAAAAATAGGTTTCGTTGGTGGTGATCAGATCGATCGCGCGCTGCCGCTCCGCCTCTTCCTGCGGCAACGAAATCAGCGAGTGGTATTCCTTCAGGCTGGACATGCTCAGCTCGCCCAGGCGACGCGAAAGACGACTGCATAGCAGCGCCTTCTTCGAAAACGGCAGGTACAGCCCGATGTGCTCCCTGAAAAGCTGCTGGAACAACAGCATTTCCTGATCGCTGACATCCAATGCCATTGATTCCATGCTGGAACTCATCTGCGTGATCCCCGGTTAACGACTGCCTGCTTCACAACTCATGACGCCACCAACGATGGGTGACGTCTTTTGAATTTCTACTGTCCGGTCGGCGTCGACAGTTCTTCCACCGCGGCCATGCCGATCAGCGTCGACAACTCATCTACCGACAACACGGCCTTGACGTCCAGCACCACCACGAACCGGTCCTTGATGTTGATCATGCCTTCGATGAAGTCGGCGCGCAGGCGTGCTCCGAACGACAGCGGCGGCTCGATCTTTGCATCTTCGACGGTAAGCACCGCCCGCACCGCGTCCACCATTACGCCCAGCAGCAGGCCCTGCTGCTCCTGCATCAGCTCCATGATGACGATGCAGGTGCGCTTGGCGACCGGCGTCTGCGCTCGGCCGAAGCGCACCGACAGATCGATTACCGGCACCACGGCGCCGCGCAGGTTGATCACGCCGCGCAAGAAATTCGGCATCAGCGGCACTTCGGTGAGGCTGCTGAATTCGATGATTTCGCGGATCTCCTCAATCGGCATGGCGAACACTTCTTCGCCCAGAACGAAGGTCAGGAACTGGCGGCTCTGCACCGGCTCCTGATGCTGCGTCCTGGCGAACGACGACTCGCCGTTAAGCGACAAACTTGGCATGCATGTACTCCTCAAACATCCGACAACACTGTTTCCATTTTTCCATCGGTAGCTGCTGCAGCAGCACCGATATATTTTCCTTCGCGCACGGGCGCCGGCTCAGGCGACAATGATTCTCGCCCGTCATCGGCAACCCCGAGTGAAAAGTAGCCCATCAGTTCGCGCAATTGATGGGCCTGCTCATTCATTTCTTCCGACGTCGCCGACAACTCCTCGGAGGCCACCGCATTGAGCTGGATGGCTTGCGTAATCTGACCGATGGCGCTGTGGATCTGCACCAGGCTGGCGTTCTGATCGCGCGCCGACAGCGATATTGCATCGACGAGATCGGCGGTCTGCTGGATAGAAGGCAGCATTCCCTCCAGCAGCATTCCCGCTTTCTCGGCCAGGCCGACGCTGTGGTCCGATACCAGGACGATTTCCTGGGCGGCGATCTGCGAGCGTTCGGCCAGTTTGCGCACTTCATTGGCCACCACCGCAAAGCCCTTGCCGTTTTCGCCGGCGCGTGCCGCTTCGATGGCGGCATTGAGCGCCAGCAAATTGGTCTGGTAAGCGATGTCATCGATCACGCCAATCTTGGCGACGATCTGATGCATGGCTTCCAGCGTCTCGCGCACGGCTTCGCGCCCTTCCGTAGCAGCGCGTGCCGATTCGCTGGCGATGGCATTGGTATGATTCGCATTGGCGGTATTGTGGCTGACCGTGATTGAGATTTGACCGATGGCACTGCTGGTTTCTTCGGAGTCGGCGGCTTGCTGGGATGAATTTTTGCTGAGTTGCTCGGCGGCCGAGGTCAGTTGTCCCGACGCCGAAGCCAAAGTGACCGCCGCCGTATTGACATCCGTGAGCACCCGCGAAAGCTGGTCGAGCATGCGCTGTGCGCTGTGCAGTACGCTGCCCTGCCCCTGTTTTCCGACAGCGAACTGCACCGTCAGGTCACCGTCGGCAACCTTGCGCAGTATGCGCATGACTTCGCGCGGATCGCCGCCAATCTGGCGTGCAAATGTACGTCGCACGTATAGCGCCAACACCAGCGCGATCACCAGCGCCAGGCCGGTAACGGCAACAATTTCTTCCAGCGTCTTTTGCTCGAGCGCGGCCGCCTTGGCTTTGTTTAGCGTCGCCTGACGCATGTTTTCGTCTACCAGCGCCGCCAGTTGCGAACGCAGGCTATCCGATTCGATGCGCAATGAATCAGGATTGCCTTTGACGTCTTCGTCGCGCAGCAGCTGATCGCGCCGCTGTTCGACGCGTTTGATGTAGCTGCCAAACAGTACATCGGCCTGTTGCTGCAAGATGCGCTCCAGATCGCTCAGTATCGTTGTCGTCTTGTAGTTCCTATAGGCCCGGTTGAGATCGTCCAGGCGGTATTTCAGCACGTCGGCGATGCGCTGCCGCTCCACCTGCTCTTGCGTTTTCTCCATATTCTGCATGGACATGGCTATCTCGACAGCGACCTTGTTGGTCTGATTGAGATTGACGATGGTCAGCAGGTTGGCGGTGTAAATCTCTTGCAGCATGGCATTGACGCGAAACAGGTTGACCACGCCGTCGGCCCCGACTGCGGCGGTGAGCAGGGCTCCGAAGGCAAAACAGACTGCGAGCTTGCTAGAGAGCTTCATCACAATTCCTCCTCGCCTCAACCTATCTTGGCATGCGGGTCAAAAGCGCTTGAACGAAGATTCGTCAATCGGATCGTCGCCGCCATCCAGCATCGAGATGCGAGCGGGCTTGACGAACTTCGTGCTGATCGTCGGCGGCTCATTGACCACCTTGCCGGATTTGACTGCTTTTTTCGACTGCGGGCGCTTTTCTTCACCGACCTGAAAGAACAGGATCAACTCCTGCAATTGCATGGCCTGCGCGCTCATTTCTTCGGAGGTGGATGACAATTCTTCGGACGCCGACGCTGTCAGTTGCGTGGTCTGTGCCATCTGGTGCACGGCGTTGTTGATCTGTTCGAGACCAGCCGACTGCTCGCGCGACGCCGCCGAAATTTCCTGCACCAGATCGGCGGTCTTGCGGATCGACGGCACCATCTGGTCCAGCAGATGGCCGGCTTTTTCGGCCAGGCTGACACTGTTTTCGGCGACTGCGATGATTTCCTGTGCGGCGGTCTGCGAACGTTCCGCCAGCTTGCGCACCTCGGCCGCCACCACCGCGAAGCCCTTGCCGTGCTCGCCGGCGCGCGCCGCCTCGATGGCCGCATTGAGCGCCAGCAAATTGGTCTGGTAAGCGATGTCGTCGATGATGCCGATCTTGCCGGCAATCTGCTTCATGGCCATCACCGTTTCGCGCACCACCTCGCCTCCCTCCACTGCGGAACTGGCTGACTTGCTGGCGATGCTGTCGGTGACGCGGGCATTCTCGGCATTCTGTGCGATCGTGGCAGTGATTTCTTCCACCGACGCGCTGGTTTCCTCAACGTTGGAAGCCTGCTGCGACGCGTTCTTGCTGAGCGCCTGCGACGACGCCGATATCTGTTCCGACGCCGACGCCAGAGAACTGGCGGTGCCGTTGACGTCGCCGATCACGGCGGTCCACTTGGCGATCATTTGCTGCGTGCTGTGCAAGACGCTGCCGGTATCCTTGTTCGATACCGGCACCTTGACGGTGAGATCGCCCTCCGCCACCTTGCGCAGCACGATCATCGCATCGCGCGGTTCGCCGCCGAGTTGCGAGCGGATCACGCGATAGGTAAAGAACAGACACACCAGCAACAGCAGCATCGATGCGCCCAGCAGCGAAAAGATCACCATCTCCAGTTCGGAATAACGCGCCTGTGCGACGTTCACGCGTCTCTGCGTGCGTTCGTCCACCATGCGCAGGAAGTCATTGATCGGCACCATGATGCGTCCCACCATGGCGCGGTAGTTCTGGTCGAACATCAGTTCCTGCGCCATCGCCTGGTTGGGCGCACCGGTCACGGTGAAATTGCCGGCGCCGTCATCGAACTGCCCCTTGACCGCATTGAACGCCGTGATCTCAGTCTTCGTCAGCGCATCGGAGTTGACCTTCGCTTCCTGCATCTTGGCCAGTTCTTGTGCGGTGAAGCCGGCCTGCTTCATCAGGTCGAGCAGCGGTACCGCCGGATCGGCCGGCATGGCGTTGAGCTGCTTGGCCATCACCAGATCAAGATTCACGCGTTCATAGTTCTTCGGACGCGGACGCTTGCCGTTGCGGATGTCGAGCACAATGTAGTAGCGCTCTTCATCATTGGGGTCACCCGTCGTGACGTAGGCGCGTCCGAACTTGGTGAGATCTTCCGAACTGCGCCGCATTTCGTTGGCCAGCACGAACGAGTAGTAGCGCGACTCATGCGCCAGATCGAGGTTGGTGTTGGCCTCCTTGAGCGCGCGCGTGACGCTGACGATCGATCCCATCAGCACCGCCAGCACGATTACCAGCCAGACGAAGAGCTGTCGGATACTCATTCGTTGCGTCAATTTGTTTTTCATGGCCACTCCCCTGTTCTGCATTCCGTCTTTCTTTTCGGCACGGCGGCGGATGGTTTCCTTCGCGTGTACCTGCTTATTCATGTCAGTCATTGGCGGCGCTCATCCGACTTTCCGTACGGCGCACTTCAGCCTGCTCGATTCTTCCGGTATGAGCGATCAGATGCGGTACATCCAGGATCAGCGCCACACGCCCGTCGCCGAGGATGGTCGATCCGCTCAAACCCTTGACCTTGCTGAACAATTTTCCAAGCGGCTTGATCACCGCCTGGCATTCGCCCAGCAAATTGTCTACCAGCAGCCCGGCGCGCAACGGTCCGTACTGGACAATGACCAGGCTCTTGCGCGCCGATTCGCGCTGCGGCAGATCGAACAGCTCGCGCAAGGGAATGAACGGCAGCGGTTCGTCGCGCAGCGTCACCACGTTGTTATGCACCTGATGGCTGGACAGGTTGATGCACTCCACCACCAGGTCGAGCGGGATGACGAACACTGCGCCGCCGACCACGACCTGGAAACCGGCAATGATCGCCAGCGTCAGCGGCAGGCGAATACGCACCATCGTGCCCTGGCCGGGATTACTGTAGATCTCGACTTCGCCTTGCAGCGCATCGATGTTGCGCTTGACGACGTCCATGCCGACGCCGCGGCCGGACAGCGACGTCACTTGCTCGGCGGTTGAAAAACCGGGCTCGAAAATCAGCCGGAAGATGTCGCGTTCAGACAAACCCGCATCTGCCGTCACCAGCCCTTGCTGGACCGCCTTGCGCAAGATGCGCTCCTTGTCGAGACCGCGTCCGTCGTCGAATACTTCGATCACCACGCTGCCCGATTCATGCGTCGCGTTCAGGCGCAGCACGCCAATTTCGGGCTTGCCGGCGGCGCGCCGCGCTTCCGCGGATTCAATACCGTGGTCCATGGCGTTGCGCACGATATGCATCAGCGGATCGGATATCTTCTCCACCATCGACTTGTCGAGTTCGGTGTCGGCTCCGGTGACGATCAGTTCGATGTTCTTGCCGATCTCACGCGACATGTCGCGCACCACGCGCGGGAAGCGCTGGAATACTTCATTGATCTGCACCATGCGCAGCGTCAGCGCGGCGTCGCGAATCTGCTCCACCAACCCGGAAATCACCTGCGTGGCTTCTTCGAAACGCTGGTCCTTCTTGCGCTTGGCCACCAGGCTGGCGCCGGCGCCGGCGATCACAAGCTCTCCCACCAGGTCGATCAGTTGATCGAGCTTGGAGACTTCGATCTTGATGAACTTTTGTTCCAGGATCTTCTTTTCTTCGCCGATTTTCTGGCGCATGACCGGGATCGGCGCAGCGACCTGTGACGATGCGGCAACGTGCGCACCGCCCTCAGCGCCAACCTCGACCGGATCAAAGGCATCGAGTTGTAGTTGACGCCATTCGGCAGCAGTCAACGCCCCGGATTGCAAAAGATGCAAAGCTATCTCGTCCCTTTCCGGCAAGCGCTGCAGCCAATCCCGATATGCGGTCAGCTGAGTGTGCGGCGCCAGGATGGCGATGTTGCTGTCGTCACGGACGAACTCGAATACGCTATCGATTTCCTCGCGCTCCGCGGTGCTGGAAAATCCAATTTCAAAACCGAGATAGCACAGCTCCGCGTCCATCTCATCGGCGGCGGGAATGGCGAGATCGATCACATGCGCGTACACCATGCTGCCCATCGTCAACAGGTAGCGCAGGAAGGACAAAGGGTCGAGTCCGTCACGCAGGACATCGGGGCTGAAGCGCAACGATATATGCCAGTGCGGGTTGGCGACCGCGCCTTCATCGCGTGCGGCGGCAGGCAAATCGGACGTGGCGACTTCCGCGACTGCAGCGGGGGTCGCCGGGACGCTCTCGGGCTGCGGTTGGGCAGCCTGCGTCAGGTACTCATTGAGCGTCGCCTCCAGTTCGGCGCGCCGGACCGGATCGGGGTCTTGTTCTTCCTTGAGTTCGGCGATGGCGTCGACCAGTTCGCTCATGTAGTCGCCGCAATTGAGCAGCAACGACATCATGGCGTCATCCAGTTTCACGATGCCGTTGCGCACCTTGTCAAGGACGTTTTCGAGCAGATGGGTAAAGCTGACGATGCTGTCGAAGGCGAACAGTCCCGCCGAACCCTTGATTGTGTGCGCCGCCCGGAAGATGGCGTTGATCGCGTCGCGGCTGGCGCCGTCGCTCTCGATCTGCAGCAATGCTGCTTCCATGGCGACGAGCAGCTCGCGCGCTTCCTGTACCAGTGCGTCGCGGGCGGCGTCCTTTTTCATGCCAGCCCCTGCAGCGAGGCCGACGGCGAATCCGAATCCGAATCCGAATCCGGGCGCATCAGATCCTGCAACTGCAACATGCTCAATACGTTTTGCACGGCCGGTCCGGCGCCCACCAGCAACAGCTGCTTGTACTGCGCGATCGCCTCGCGTCTGAGCAGCAGCAACAATTGCAGCCCGGCGGTATCGAGCTCGTCGCAGGCACTCATATCCAGCTCCAGCATGTCGTCGGCATTGTCGAGCACGCCCAGCAATTGCGGCTTGTACTCGGCTGCCTGGAATATGGTGAAGCCTCCGCTCACCAGCAGCAGCAAATGTCCGTCGCGCGTGCTTTGCGTCAATGGCATGTCAGATCCTAAGGAGTGACCAGCTTGGCCACGGCATCAAGCAATACCGGCGGCAGGAACGGTTTGTGCACCCACGCGCGAACCCCGATGGCCTTGCCTTCCTGTTTGCGCGCATCGCCGCTTTCAGTGGTCAGCATCAGTACCGGCGTGAACTTGTAGCTCGGGTTCTGCTTGGCTTCGCGTACGAAACTCAGACCATCCAGATTGGGCATGTTGACGTCTGAGATGATCAGGTTGTACTTGCGACCGTCGAGCTTGTTGAGCGCGTCGCGACCGTCGACCGCTTCGACGACTTCATAGCCGGCGGCCTTGAGCGCGATGCTGATCGTCTGACGCAGGCTGAACGAATCATCCACGATGAGGATGGTCTTGGCGTTCATGTCAGCGATCCCCGCAAGAAGTCATCGCAGAAATGTCCGCGCTGCCGGCGACAAGGAAGAAACTCGGTTCGTGCGTGCATGCCATCCTCTTCAAAAGAAATCCACTTGCGATTGCATCGATTTGTCGGCCTGCTGGCCCGCGTGTACCTGGCGTTGCTCCAGCGTGGTATAGGTTTTTTCGAGGTCGGCCAGCCATGCCGTGCTGGGCGGCAAGGGCGAGGCGCTTTCCACCAGCCCGGTCAGTTTGATCATGTCGAGTTGAACGTGATCGAGGATCTGGCTGATGCGATCCTGGAATTGCAAATTAACCAGGATGTCGCAGACTTCCTGATCGACTTCTCGGTTTTCTTCTTCGAGCTGACCAACGGTGCCGCTGAGCTTGAGCGCGGACTGGCGGAAATCGGCAATGACCGAGCTGATCACCATGCGTGAATCGTCGACCATGCGACCGGCGTCGGCATCAAGTTGGTTGGCGGACAAGTGCGTAGCCTGGATCTGCTGCTGGACCGACCTGGTCTTGCTGACGATCTGGCGTCCGGCTTCGGCCGAACGCGCGGCCAGTTCGGTCCAGCTCGCCTGATCCGAAAACAGATCGGCGACACCGGTGCGGCCTGCGATCTGCTCGACCTGGAGCCCGAGCTGACGGATGTCTTCGTTGTGCTGGCCGAGCGCTTCAATCTTGCGCAGCAAGGCATCGCGCGTGGTCAGCACTTGCTCGAGCGCATCGGCGATGCCGCCGAGTTGCTGCGCGGCGTTCTGGATGACCAGCAGGACATCGCCGTTCTTGCCGCCTTCGGCCAGGCTCACCGCGCCGCCAAGACGCTGATGGATACCGACGAAACGCTGCGTGAGCTTGTCGATCGCTTCCTGCGTCTGGGTGCGCGCGAGTTGCACGTTGTTGCGCCAGGCCGGCACCACCGCCTGCACCAGCCCGGGCAGCTCCGATGGATTGCCTGATTGCGGGCCCGGTCCGGCAGGAGGAATATCCGCGACCGCCGGCGTACCGACGCTCTTCCGATCCGCGCCAAGTACCCACGCCACACCGGCGATCAAGGCGCCGGCGACTACGCCTTGCCACCATCGCGGCGCCAGCAGCGCCAGCAAAAGAGCGTTGATCCCCCACAACATGAGCAAGGCGCGGTAATTCGACTTCACGATGTTCCAATCAGAATGTTTGATTTTTGATAGTCCGGCGGCACGATCCCCACATCGCCTCTACATGCCGTCGCACATGCATTAACGGCAACATGTGAACGGTTTTTATATTCGTCGTGAAATATTAAATTTCCACAGAACAACGTTCAATATCGATGGTCATGTTCTGCGCTTCTTATTCTGGCCCCCGGCGTGCTTGGCCTGTGGGCGGAATAGAGGCAGAATTCAGCTTGATTTGTCAGAGTAGACGTTGCCATCCAGAAATAAGCTTCACTATCGCTCATTGATCCCATGCAAATTCCTGTCGCTTTCCAGACCGTCGGCTTGCTGGCGCTGTCGAACATTTTCATGACCGTGGCCTGGTACGGCCATCTCAAGAGCCTTGCCTCCAAGCCATGGTGGATCGCAGCACTGATCAGCTGGTCGATCGCGCTGTTCGAATACCTGTTGCAGGTGCCCGCCAATCGCATCGGCTACACCCAGTTCAGCCTGGCTCAACTGAAGATCATGCAGGAGGCGATCACGCTGACGGTGTTCGTGCCGTTTGCAATGATTTACATGCAGCAGCCGTTCAAGCTCGACTATGTGTGGGCGGCGCTGTGCCTGGTGGGCGCGGTGTATTTCATTTTTCGCAGCTGAGCCATCCGGATCGTTCCGCGGAACCGCATCTGACACTGCGCTGACAGCGACGCGCTACTCTCGTACAATGCGGACTCCCATCCACTGTGTGCGGTGCAATATCCGCCAAGAGCGAGAATGGATTTAGACAGTTACCACTACATCGTCATCGAAGGCCCGATCGGCGTCGGCAAGACCACGCTGGCGCGCAAGCTGGCCGAACGTCTTGGCGTGCAGTCGATGCTGGAACAGCCTCAGGAAAACCCCTTCCTCGAAAAGTTCTACCGCGATGCCGGCCGCTACGCGCTGCAGACCCAGATGTTCTTCCTGTTCCAGCGCATCCAGCAGTTGCAGGAACTGGCGCAATCGGACCTGTTCAACACCCGCTTCGTCGGCGACTTCCTGCTGGAAAAAGATCCGCTGTTCGCGCGCCTGACGCTGGCCGATGAAGAACTGAAACTCTACGAACAGCTTTACCAGCACATGCGCACGCATGCCGTGCAGCCGGACCTGGTGATCTACCTGCAGGCGCCGGTGGAGACCCTGATCGAACGCATCCGCAAACGCGGCATTCCGATGGAAGCCTCGATTTCACATGATTACCTGCAGCGTCTGGGCGAAAGCTACAGCCGCTTTTTCTACAACTACGATGCCGCGCCGCTGCTGATCGTCAACAACGAGCACATGAACATGGCCGACAGCGACGAAGATTTTGAACTGCTGCTGTCGCACATCGTCGAGATGCGCGGCAAGCGCGCATTCCTGAACCGAGGAGAATAACCGTGGCCGCCTATCTGCAAGACGCTCCCGCAACACGCAAGAAAGCCGTCACCATCCATACGCTGCAAGCCATGCGCGACAAGAGCGACAAGATCACCATGCTGACCTGTTACGATGCCAGCTTTGCGGCCTTGATGGACCGCAGCGGCGTCGACACCGTGCTGATCGGCGATTCGCTAGGCATGGTGTGCCAGGGCCATCAGTCGACCTTGCCGGTGACCGTCGCCGACATCGCCTATCACACCGCCAGCGTGGCGCGCGGCAACCAGTCCATGCTGATCATCGCCGACATGCCCTTTGGCGCCTACGGCTCGCCGCTGGCGGCATTCGACAACGCCGTCAAGCTCATGCAGGCCGGCGCGCACATGGTCAAGATCGAAGGCGGCGCCTGGCTGGCCGACACGATTCGCCTGCTGACCCAAGGCGGCATCCCGGTTTGCGCGCACCTGGGCCTGACGCCGCAATCGGTGCATCAGATGGGTGGTTTCAAGGTACAGGGCAAGACATTGGAAGGCGCTGAGTTACTGCACGCCGACGCCAAAGCGGTGCAGGCGGCGGGCGCCTCGCTGCTGGTGCTGGAAGCGATTCCGGCGGCGCTCGGCGCGGACGTGACGGCGCAGTTGCGCATCCCGACCATCGGCATCGGCGCAGGTCCGGACTGTTCCGGCCAGGTGCTGGTGATGCACGACATGCTGGGCGTGTTTCCTGGCCACAAGGCGCGCTTCGTGAAGAACTTCATGGACGGCGCGGCCAGCGTGGAAGATGCCGTGCGCGGCTATGTGGCGGCGGTGAAGGACGGCAGCTTCCCGGCGGCCGAGCATTGCTTTTGAGCAGAGCCCGCCGGACGCAAAAAAAGCCCGCTCGCGCGGGCTTTTTCTTTTCAAGGGTGGCTTCGCGTCAGCGAATGTCCTTGAGGTCCTTGTAGCGCTCCAGGCTGACGGCCAGGTTCTTGCTGCACTCGTCGGCATTGCTGATGGTCGGCGACAAGGCCTCCAGCAAACCGTCGTGCACGCCGTAGACCAGTGCATGGATGCTTAGCTCCTGACCGCGTTCCCAGGCATCGGTGACGATGGTGGTGCGGCAGATGTTGGCGACCTGCTCGAGCACGTTGAGCTCGCACAGGCGGTCATGCTGATCGCCCTGCGACATGTGGTCGTGGAAACAACCGATGTGCTTTTCGTGGACGTCCTGCACGTGTTGCAGCCAGTTGTCGGCGAGGCCCACACGGCGCTTGGTCAGCGCCGCCTGCACCCCGGCGCAACCGTAATGGCCGCAGATGATGATGTGCTTGACCTTCAGCACGTCGACCGCGAACTGCAACACCGACAGGCAATTCAGATCGGTGTGCACGACCACGTTGGCGATGTTGCGGTGGACGAACAGTTCACCCGGCAACAGGCCTAGCAGGTCGTTGGCGGGAACACGGTTGTCGGAACAGCCGATCCAGAAATATTCGGGAGAACGCTGCGAGCCGAGCTTCAAAAAGAAATCGGGATCGCGCGCAGTAATTTCACTTGCCCAGCGGCGGTTGCCTTGCAGCAGTTGCAGCTGAACCTGGTCTTGTTGGCTTGTTGTGGTCATAGTCGGCAAGATCGAGTTTCACGCTTGTCGTCGCATCGCACCCGAAAGGGCCGATCGCGGCGGGCATGAGGATGAATGAAAGGAAGACCAGACGTTCGCCGTGTTTGCCACGACGGGCGCTGGATGCGGCCGGACGGCCGATGGCGCATGCTAACGATGTCTTCCGGAAATATGCGACGCATGTTCTGAGCACTGTGTTACCAGCACCATGGGCCGCGACTGCATTGTATAGAAAAAAAGCCGTAAAAACCGGCGCCCCCTCAAACGGCGGCGCCGGTCTTGTCAGGATTACTCGAAGAATTCCTTGACCTTGTCTTTCCAGGTCTTGGTCTGCGGGCTGTGCTTGGCGCCGCCTTCGGCGGTCAGTTTCTCAAACTCGCGCAACAGATCCTTCTGGCGTTCGGTCAGCTTGACCGGTGTTTCCACCACGACGTGGCAGAACAGGTCGCCGGCATAGCCGGAACGCACCCCCTTGATGCCCTTGCCGCGCAGGCGGAACGTCTTGCCCGATTGCGTGCCTTCGGGAATCGTAAAGGAGGCCTTGCCGCTCAAGGTCGGCGCTTCGATGTCGCCGCCCAATGCCGCCTTGGCGAACGAAATCGGCATTTCGCAATGCAGGTCGTCGCCGTCGCGCTGGAATACTTCGTGCTGCTTGATGTGGATTTCCACATACAGGTCGCCCGGAGGACCGCCGTTCATGCCCGGTTCGCCGTTACCGGACGAACGAATGCGCATGCCGTCGTCAATGCCTTCCGGAATCTTCACTTCCAGCGTCTTGTTACGCTTGAGGCGACCGGCGCCGGCGCAAGTCGGGCATGGCTCGGGAATCACCTTGCCGCTACCGTGACACTTCGGGCAAGTCTGCTGGATGCTGAAGAAACCCTGCTGCATGCGGACCTGGCCGTGGCCGCCGCAGGTGCCGCAGGTTGTCGGCGAAGTCCCGGGCTTGGCGCCGGAGCCGTGGCAGGTGTCGCACTCGTCCCAGGACGGCACACGGATGGTGGTGTCGAAACCGTGTGCGGCTTGTTCCAGTGTGATCTCGAGGTTGTAGCGCAAATCGGCGCCGCGGTAGACCTGCGGGCCCGCGCTGCGGCCGCGACCGCCGCCGCCACCACCGAAAATGTCGCCGAAGATATCACCAAAGGCATCGGCAAAGCCGCCAGCCCCCGCACCGCCGCCGCCACCCATATTGGGGTCGACGCCGGCGTGGCCGTAACGATCGTAGGCATCGCGCTTCTGCGCGTCGGACAACATCTCGTAAGCTTCCTTGACCTCCTTGAACTTCTCTTCCGCGCCCTTGCTGTCGGGGTTGCGGTCAGGATGGTACTTCATCGCAAGTTTGCGATAAGCCTTCTTGATCTCGTCGTCAGTGGCATTTTTCGCCAGACCAAGGATTTCGTAAAAGTCACGTTTTGCCATGTTTTATAACACCTTGTTATTGGGCTTCCCCCGCACCTGCGCGAGAACCAACAATGTGAAAAAGCCGAGAGACGATCTTGCGACCATCTTGCTCGGCGTGTCGGGCGACAAAGCCGGCCGACGTGTTCCTGAATGACTGCATCGGACCGCGGGCGAAAGAGAAATTTCTCCTTCGCCCGCCATCCGGATTACTTCACTTCCTTGAAGTCGGCATCGACCACGTCGTCATCCTTCGGACGTGCTTCGCCTGCACCCGCTGCGCCCGCACCCGCAGCGCCGCCGGCCGCAGCCTGCTGTGCCTGCTGGTCGGCGTACATCTTTTCACCCAGCTTTTGTGCAGCTACGGACAACGCTGCAGTCTTGGCGTCGATGGCTGCCTTGTCGTTGGCCTTGAGGACTTCTTCGAGCTCCTTGATGGCAGCTTCGATGGCGTCCTTTTCACCGGCTTCCAGCTTGTCGCCATATTCCGTCAACGCCTTGCGTGTCGAGTGAACCAGCGCGTCGCCCTGATTGCGGGTTTCGGCCAGTTCCTTGAGACGCTTGTCTTCTTCGGCGTTGACTTCAGCGTCGCGTACCATCTTTTCGATCTCATCTTCGCTCAGGCCGGAGTTGGCCTTGATGGTGATCTTGTTTTCCTTGCCGGTTGCCTTGTCCTTGGCGCCGACGTGCAAAATGCCGTTGGCGTCGATGTCGAAGGTCACTTCGATTTGCGGCGTGCCGCGCGGCGAAGGAGGAATGCCTTCCAGATTGAACTCGCCCAGGCCCTTGTTGCCGGCGGCCATTTCGCGCTCACCCTGATAGACCTTAATGGTCACCGCAGGCTGGTTGTCGTCGGCCGTCGAGAACACCTGGCTGAACTTGGTCGGGATGGTCGTGTTCTTCTTGATCATCTTGGTCATCACGCCGCCCATGGTTTCAATACCCAGCGACAGCGGCGTCACGTCCAGCAGCAGCAAATCCTTGCGCTCTCCCGACAACACCGAACCCTGGATCGCAGCGCCGACGGCGACCGCTTCGTCAGGATTGACGTCTTTACGCGGGTCCTTGCCAAAGAATTCCTTGACCTTCTCCTGCACCTTCGGCATACGGGTCATGCCGCCGACCAGAATGATGTCGTCGATGTCGGTAACCTTGACGCCGGCATCCTTGATGGCGATGCGGCAAGGCTCGATGGTCTTGGCAATCAGTTCTTCCACCAGCGATTCCAGCTTGGCGCGGGTGATCTTCAGGTTCAGGTGGACCGGGGCGCCATTGGCCATGGCGATGTACGGTTCGTTGATTTCAGTTTGTTGCGACGACGACAATTCGATCTTGGCGCGCTCGGCCGAGGCCTTGATGCGTTGCAGGGCAATGGCATCCTTCGACAGGTCGAGGCCGTTGATCTTCTTGAACTCGTCGATGATGTAATCGATGATGCGTTGGTCGAAGTCTTCACCGCCCAGGAAGGTGTCGCCATTGGTGGACAACACTTCGAATTGCTTCTCGCCATCGACGTCGGCGATTTCGATGATCGAGACGTCGAACGTGCCGCCGCCCAGGTCATACACGGCGATCTTGCGGTCGCCCTTGTCGGTCTTGTCGAGGCCGAACGCCAACGCGGCCGCGGTCGGCTCATTGATGATGCGCTTGACTTCCAGGCCTGCAATGCGGCCGGCGTCCTTGGTCGCCTGGCGTTGCGAATCGTTGAAGTAGGCCGGCACGGTGATGACAGCTTCGGTGACTTCTTCGCCGAGGTAATCTTCGGCGGTCTTCTTCATCTTGCGCAGCACTTCTGCGGAGATTTGCGGCGGCGCCAGCTTGTTGTCGCGCACGCCGATCCAGGCGTCGCCGTTGTCAGCCTTGACGATCGCGTAAGGCATCAGGGAGATGTCCTTCTGCACTTCTTTTTCGTCGAACTTGCGGCCGATCAGACGCTTGGCGGCGTAGATGGTGTTTTTAGGATTGGTAACGGCCTGGCGTTTGGCAGGTGCGCCAACCAGCACTTCGCCGTCTTCCTGATACGCGATGATGGAAGGCGTGGTACGCGCGCCTTCGGAGTTTTCGATGACTTTCGGCTGGCCGCCTTCCATGACGGAGACGCACGAGTTGGTTGTACCCAAGTCAATACCAATGATTTTGCCCATGATTTTTCCTTCGATCCTTAAGTCCCCGTTAGGGAACAACAATAGTTTTGATAGTTTTAATATGTGGAGAAAAATCTGACTTTCAAGCGGCGAGTGTCACTTAAAAGCAAATTTTGTGCCGTTTATCGTTTTTATCTGTACAGCGACAGCTTACTTGCCTTGCGCAACGGTCACCAGCGCCGGACGCAGCAGGCGTTCGGAGATGGTGTAACCCTTTTGCAGGACGGTCACGACAGTATTGGCTTCCTGCTCGGCCGGCACGGCCGAAATTGCCTGATGTTTCATCGGGTCCAGCTTTTCACCTGCTTGCGGGCTGATTTCCAGCAGCTTGTTCTTCTCGAACGCTGCCGAAAGTTGCTTCAATGTCATGTCGACGCCTTCCTTGAGCGATTCGACCGACGGTGTTTCGATCTTCAGCGCCATTTCCAGGCTGTCCCTGACCGACAGCAGCGATTCGGCAAAGCCTTCGATCGCAAACTTGTGGGCGCGGCTGATATCGTCCTGGGCGCGGCGACGGATGTTTTCGGCCTCGGCCTTGGCGCGCAGGAAAGCATCCTGCATCTCGGCAATCTTGGCCTCGGCGGCGCTCAGTTGTTCTTCCAGGCCCGGCTCGACGGCTTCAGACGCCTGCGTCTGCGCTTGTGCGTCCTGCACTGCTTCGTTTTCCGCTGGTTTTTCCGTATCTTGCATAGTTAATACTCTCCGACATGGTACGCATGGTAGGTTTTACGCGCCTTATGGCGCTTGGAGCTGCACATGAGGCTTAACCTTAGTTATTCAAGGGTTATTACGCGCTGATGCCATATCGAGAAGTCATATGGCATCCAACTAAACGTTCTAACGTCTTGTTACAGAATTTACTACACTTGAAATAGGCGTTTGCGATGCACCATTTATCATGGTGCAATCAAATTTTCCCTGCCAATTTTCAAGGAGACGTCATGAAATTGCCGCTTATCTCCGCCACCATCCTCGCATACACTTTGCTGGCAGCCGCGTGGATCAGCTATTCACAACTGATTGCGCTGTACTGAAAAACGGACTCTGAGATCCGCTGAGATCACTTCCGGCAGCGCCGGACGGCGCCCCTGACCCGCAGCCAATTTCCAAATTGCAAGATCCGCGCAGCCCGCTATTTTAACAGGCTGCAGCCCGGTTACGTCCAGTGTGCGGCGCGGTTCCTATTGCGTGGCGCCGTGGCGACGAGCCTGCTCTGCGGAGATGGCGGCCTGTTTTTGTTCTTCTTCGCGCTGAATGGCGCCGGCCAGTGTCGGCCAGCCGATCAGGTGCTGCTCGGCAATTTCCATCATGCCCTGGCCCCAGGCGGGCGCATCGTTCAGGCACGGGATGAAATGGAACTCACGGCCGCCGGCATGCAGGAATTCTGCCTTGGCTTCCATCGCGATTTCTTCCAGCGTCTCGAGACAGTCGCTGGTGAAGCCGGGACACATGACATCGACGCGCTGGACACCCTGACGCGCCAGTTCCTGCAAGGTCGGCGCGGTGTAGGGTTGCAACCACTCGGCCTTGCCGAAGCGCGACTGGAAGGTCACCACATAGTCGGCCTCGCTCAGGCCCAGCGCTTCGGCCAGCAGCCGTGCGGTCTTGTAGCATTCACAATGGTAAGGATCACCCAGTAGCAGCGTGCGTTTGGGCACGCCGTGAAAACTCATGACCAGCTTGTCCGGCTGGCCGTTGGCGTCCCAATGCGCCTGCACCGAGCGCTTGAGCGCCTGGATGTAGCCGTCGTGGTCGTGGTAATGCTTGATCAGGCGCAGTTCGGGGACATTGCGCACCTTCGCGAAATGCTGGAATACGGCGTCGAAGATCGAGGCCGTCGTGGTGCCCGAATATTGCGGATAGGCCGGCAGGATCAGGATGCGGTCGCAGCCCTGGGCCTTGAGTCCGTCCAACACGTCCGACACCGCCGGACTGCCGTAGCGCATGGCGTAGGTCACGTGCACGCGGTGACCGCGCTCAAGCAAGCGCGCGCGCAGCAAGGCGGCTTGGCGTTCGGTGTTGAGCCTGAGCGGCGAGCCTTCGGCGTCCCAGATGGAGGCGTATTTTTCGGCCGACTTGCTTGAACGGAACGGCAGGATGATCCCGTTCAGGATGAACCACCAGATGGCGCGCGGGATTTCCACCACGCGCGGATCCGACAGAAATTGCTTCAGGTAGCGTCGCACCGCGCGCGCGGTCGGCGCGTCGGGGGTACCGAGGTTGATCAGTAACACCGCCGTCTGCGCCGTCGCACCGTGGATGTAAGGGGGTTCTTTGCGAAATGACATGACAATCCGTGAAGGTCTGGCGTTGGCTGGAAGGGAGCGTGAAGCGGCGCAAGCGGGGCGTTACAGCGCCAGCAGCTCGCGCGCGTGCTTACGGGTGGTCGCGGTGATTTCCAGGCCGCCCAGCATGCGTGCGATTTCTTCCACGCGCGACTTGGCGTCGAGCGCTTCGATCTGCGACACGGTCTTGCCGGCGTCGTTGCGCTTGCTGACCTGGAAATGCTGATTGCCCTGGCTCGCGACTTGCGGCAGATGCGTCACGCACAAGACTTGGCGATCCTGGCCGAGGCGCTTCAACAAGCGCCCGACAACTTCGGCCACACCGCCCCCGATACCGCTGTCGACTTCATCGAAAATCAGGGTCGGCGTCGCCGTCGAGCTCGATGCGATCACTGAAATCGCCAGTGCGATGCGCGCCAGTTCGCCGCCGGAGGCGACTTTGGCCAGCGGCCGCGGCGCCACGCCGGCATGGCCCGCCACCAGGAATTCCACCTGCTCGACGCCGTAAGCCGCGGGCTCGCAGGCTTCCAGCGCGATGGCGAAACGTCCGCCCGACATGCTCAGGTCCTGCATTGCGGCGGTGACTGCTTCGCCTAATGCCTTGGCGGCTTTGGCGCGGCTTTTCGAGAGTTTCTGGGCGGCGCCGGTGTACGCAGTCTGCAGCTTTGCTTCCTGCGCGCGCAAGGCGTCGAGGTCGCTGGCGTCGGCCAGTTGCTTCAATTCTTCCGCCAGCTTGGCATGCTCCTGCGGCAGGTCGTCGGGTGCTACGCGGAATTTGCGCGCAGTCGAATGGATCGCTTCCAGGCGCCCCTCCACCTGCTGCAAACGTGCCGGATCGAGTTCGACCCGGCCGAGGTAATCGTTGAGCGCGTAGACCGCTTCCTGCAGCTGGATCTGCGCCGGTTCCAGCGCTTCCATGACCGGCTTGAGTGCGGCATCAACGTCGGTCAGCTTGCCCAGCTTCTGGGTCAGCGAGGACAGTTGCGACAGAATCGGCGACTCCGATTCGGAAATCGCGCTTAAAGCTTCCTGTGCACCTTCGATCAGGCTGGCGGCGTGCGACAGGCGGCTGTGCTCGTTGCTGATGTCGCTCCACTCGCCGGGCTTGACGGCCAGTTTTTCGAGTTCGCTGACCTGCCATTCGAGGCGTTCGCGCTCAAGCAGAACGTTCCTGGCATTGACTTCGAATTCTTCGCGCTGTTTGGCCAGGGCGCGCCAGGTCTTGTAAGCGACGGCCACGGCCTTGGCTTCGTCCAGCAGGCCGGCCTGGCTGTCCAGCAACTGGCGTTGGGCGTCGGCCTTGAGCAGCGACTGGTGCGCATGCTGGCCGTGGATATCGACCAGCAGCTCGCCTAGTTCACGCAATTGCGTCGCAGTGGCGGCGATGCCGTTGATGAAGGCCTTGGAGCGGCCGGCATTGTCGATCACGCGGCGCAGTAGCACGCCGCCGTCTTCTTCAGAAAATTCATGCGCTTCGAGCCAGGCGGCGACATCGGGACCGGCGCTGAAATCGGCCGTGATGTCGGCCTTGGCGGCGCCTTCGCGTACGACACTGGCGTCGCCGCGCCCGCCCAGCGCCAGCGCCAGGGCATCGATCAGGATGGATTTGCCGGCGCCGGTTTCACCGGTGAAGACGGAAAATCCGGGAGCGAACTCAAGCTCGATGGCATCGACGATAACGAAATCACGAATCGACAGGGTACGCAGCATGGGATGGAGGAATTGGTGTTTTATCAATGTCGGCAGCGTCTTTCCATATGGAGAAGACACCCGAAGCGCCTATTGTCGCCTATTGTACTTATTGAAGGCGGCCTTCGACTGATGGGTATTCGTTCCAGTGCAGTTTTTGCCGCAAGGTGTCGTAGTAGCTCCAGCCTTCCGGATGCAGGAAGGTGATCTTGTGCGCAGAGCGCCGGATCACGATACGATCGCCGTACGACAGACTGGTCAGCGACTGCATGTCGAAGTTGGCGCTGATGTCGCGGCCGTTGACGACCTGGATGGAAATTTCGCAGGAATCCGGAATCACGATGGGCCGGTTCGACAAGGCGTGCGGCGCAATCGGCACCAACACGATGCCGTGCAGGCTCGGATGCAGGATCGGGCCGCCGGCCGATAGCGCATAAGCGGTCGAGCCGGTAGGCGTAGCCACGATCAGACCGTCGGAGCGCTGGTTGTACATGAAGCGACCATCTACTTCCACGGTCAGCTCGACCATGCCGGACGAGGCGCCACGCGCAACCACCACGTCGTTGAAAGCGAGCGCATTGAAAATCTGTTCGCCCTCGCGATACACGGTGGCCTCCAGCAACGAGCGCGTCTCGACATCGACCTTGCCGTCCAGCATGTCGGCCAATACCGGTATCATGCGGTCTAGCGAAATATCCGTCATGAATCCCAACCGGCCCTGGTTGATGCCGATCAGAGGCACGTTAAACGGCGCCAATTGCCGCGCAATGCCGAGCATGGTGCCGTCGCCGCCGACCACGATGGCGGCATCGGCGAACTGACCGATCTGTTCCGGCGACATCGCGTCGTAGCCTTCCAGCTCGATGTTCTGCGCGGTCTCGGCTTCGAACACGATGGTGTGGCCGTGCGCTTCCAGGAAGGCGGCGATGTCGGAAAGGGATTGCGCGATGCCGGCGGCATGGTATTTGCCGACGATTGCGATGGTTTTGGGCGTTGCCGCCTGCACGGGTAATTTGATGGGCCACATGCTGCGGATTAAAGCATAATTTAGAGCATTCTGAACCGATTTTCATGAACAAAACCAACATCCAGGCAGTGCTGTTCGACCTCGACGATACGCTATGGGCGATCGAGCCGGTGCTGCATCTTGCCGAAACCCGGCTGTACGAATGGCTGACCCAGCACGCACCGGGCGTGGTGCAGCGTGAAAGCATCGTCAGTCTGCGCGCGCGCCGCCAGGTGCTGGCGAAGACCGATCCGGCCTACCAGATCAATCTGTGGGCGCTGCGCCATGCGGCGCTGACCGCGGTGCTGGCCGAGCATGGCGAAGACCCGGCGCTGGCCGACCCTGCCATGGAGATTTTCACCACCGGCCGCAACGCCGTCACGCCCTTCGACGACGTCATCCCCGGCCTGCAGCAACTGAAACCCCGGCTGAAACTGGGTACGGTGTCGAACGGCTTCGCCGATCTCGCGCGCATCGGCCTGGCAGAACATTTTGAAATCTCCATCGCGGCCCATCAGTTCGGCACCGCAAAACCCGATCCGGCCATCTTCCACGCCACCTGCACCGCGCTCGGCGTCGCTCCGGAACACGCCGTCTACGTCGGCGACGATCTTACGCTGGACGTGCTCGGCGCCCAGCAAGCCGGCTTGCGTGCCGTCTGGATGAACCGCTTCCAACGCGAACTGCCTGACCACGTCCGGCCCGACGCCGTATGTACCGACCTGCACGAACTGGCGCGCTGGCTGGCCGCATAATATATATAAATGGACGGATGTTGGCACGTCTGCCCGCGGCTCGTTAGAATGAAGGCATGCAACTAGATAATCGCGCTCAAACCCTGCTCAAGGCCCTGGTCGAACGGTATATCGCCGACGGCCAGCCGGTCGGCTCCCGCGCGCTCTCCAAGATTTCCGGATTGGAACTGTCGCCGGCGACCATCCGCAACGTCATGGCCGACCTCGAGGAAATGGGCTTCGTCGCCAGTCCGCACACCTCTGCGGGACGCATTCCGACGCCGCGCGGCTACCGAGTCTTCGTCGACACGCTGCTGACGATCGAATCGACTGATGCCCTTGGCGCTTTCGATGAAGCAGCGCTGGGAACCAAACTGCAATCGCGCTCACAGATCAACTCGCCGCAAAAGATCATTGCCAATGCGGCGCAAGTGCTGTCGTCGCTGTCGCAATTTGCGGGCGTGGTGATGACGCCGAAGCGCGAGTCGATCTTCAAGCAGATCGAATTCCTGCGCCTGTCCGAAAAACGCATCCTGCTGGTCATCGTCGGCCCCGGCGGCGACGTGCAGAATCGCCTGCTGCTGACCGAGGTCGACTACACGCCTTCGCAACTGGTGCAGGCCGCCAATTACATCAACCAGCACTACGGCGGCCTCGGCTTCGATGAAGTGCGCCTGCGCCTGCAAAGCGAACTGCGCCAGCTGCGCGACGACATGACGAGCCTGATGCAGGCCGCCGTCGAAGCCGGCAGCGATGCGATGGCGGACGAATCCGATAACGTGGTGATTTCAGGCGAGCGCAATCTGCTGAGCGTTTCCGACCTGTCCTCGAACATGACCTCGTTGCGCAAGCTGTTCGACATGTTCGAGCAGAAGACCAGCCTGATGCAGTTGCTGGATGTGTCGAGCAAGGCCACCGGCGTGCAGATCTTCATCGGCGGCGAATCGCAACTGGTGCCGATGGACGACATGAGCATCGTCACCGCACCGTACGAAGTCAACGGCAAGATCGTCGGGACGCTGGGCGTGATCGGTCCGACGCGCATGGCGTACGAGCGCGTGATCCCGATCGTCGACATCACCGCCAAACTGCTGTCGAGCGCGCTCAGCGGCAACAACAACTAAGCTGCAGCAAACTGTTGCACACCGCTTACTCCTCTTTACAGCGCCTGCCGGCATCATCACTGCAACAATGAAAAAAGCCATCCGGCGACAGCGGGATGGCTTTTTTTTTGCAAACGACACCGGATTTCCCCCGGGCCGAATAGATGCTTATTTCTTGGTTTTGCGGCAATCCTTGCAGTGACCGTATAAAGCCAGCGCATGGTCGGCGATTTCGAAACCGTGCTCCTGGGCAATCTTGAGTTGGCGCTTCTCGATTTCGGCATCGAAGAATTCTTCGACCTTGCCGCAATCCAGGCAGACCAGGTGATCATGGTGCGAGCCTTCGTTGAGCTCGAACACGGCCTTGCCGGTTTCAAAGTGATTGCGCTGCAGCAGTCCGGCTTGCTCGAACTGCGTGAGCACGCGGTAGACCGTGGCCAGGCCGACGTCCAGATTGTCCGCCAGCAGCATTTTATAGACATCTTCCGCGCTGAGGTGGCGCACTTCGGTATTTTGGAAGATTTCCAGGATTTTCAGGCGCGGCAAAGTGGCCTTGAGACCGCTGGCTTTCAGTTCGGATGGATTATTAGGCATGTTTCAGTAAAAATCGGGTTATCTGCTTTATCATATAGCGTTTTAGCACAATTGCTCAACCAATTGAAATCTTTATGCGAATGTTGCCTTCCTACCGTACTACCGCTCTGGCGCTGATCGCCCTGAGCACCCTGCTGTCCGGCTGTGCATCCAGAAAACCGGTGGAAGGCGCAGCAGCGCCCGACGCGACCGGCGTGCAGGTTTCGAAGAGCAGCAGCCTGTTCGGCTTCCTCAAGCCTTATCGCATTGATATCCAGCAAGGCAACTTCGTTTCCAAGGAGATGGTCGCGCAACTGAAGCCGGGCATGACCCGCGAGCAAGTGCGCTTCGTGCTCGGTACGCCGCTGCTGGCCGACGTATTCCACTCGGATCGCTGGGACTATGAATTCCGCCTGGCCAAGGGCAACGGCGAACTGATGACCAGCCGCGTATCGGTGTTCTTCAAGGACAACCTGATGGATCGCTACGAAGGCGGCAACGACCTGCCGACCGAGCAGGAATACCTGTCCCTGATCGCCGGCTCCAAGAAGGGCGCCATGCCGGAACTGTCGGACACGCCGACGAACACGACCCCGCCGTCCTCCGCCAAGTAAGCCGGCAAGTAACGGCAACAAGCACCAATACTCGCAAATACAAGCACAAGTAAAAGCACTATGAGCGCATTGAAAATCGCCGTCGCCGGCGCATCCGGCCGCATGGGTCGCATGCTGATCGAAGCCATCCAGAACGCCGACGACATGGTGCTGGCCGGCGCCCTGGACATGCCGGGTTCGCCGAGCATCGGCACCGACGCCGCATCCTTCCTCGGCAAACCCGCCAATGTCGCGATCGAATCCGACCTGACCAAAGGCCTGGCCAACGCCGATTTCCTGATCGACTTCACGCGTCCGGAAGGCACGCTCAAGCACGCCGAGTACTGCGCCGCGCACGGCATCAAGATGATCATCGGCACCACCGGTCTGGAACAGGAAGCCAAGGACGCCATCGCCGTCGCCGCGCAAAAGACTGCGATCATGCAAGCACCCAACATGAGCATCGGCGTCAACGTCACGCTCAAGCTGCTGGAAATGGCCGCCAAGAGCTTCTCGCACGGCTACGACATCGAAATCATCGAAGCGCATCACCGCCACAAGGTGGATGCGCCGTCCGGCACGGCCCTGAAAATGGGTGAAGTCATCGCCGACGCCATCGGCGTCAAGCTCGACGACGTTGCCGTCTACGCCCGCGAAGGCATCACCGGCGAACGCGATCCGTCGTCGATCGGCTTCTCCGCCATCCGCGGCGGCGACATCGTTGGCGACCATACCGTCTTGTTCGCCGGCATCGGCGAACGCATCGAAATCACGCACAAATCCTCGAGCCGCGTCACTTACGCCCACGGCAGCCTGCGCGCCGCGCGTTTCCTCGCCGACAAGAAAATCGGCCTGTACGACATGCAGGACGTGCTCGGACTGAAGTAATCATCGGCCTCGCTGCATCGGTGTAACAATGTAGCGAGGCAGCGAATCTTTTTGCGGATGACTGCTCCAACGGATTGCCATTTATTTCTGCTTCCAACCTAGAGAACACGATATGGAACAAACCGTTGGATTCGCCCATTACTGGGCGCAAGGCGATGCCGTTTCGCACGCCGTCGCGTATGTCCTGCTGCTGATGTCCGTCGCCAGCTGGTATTACATTCTTTCCAAAACCTGGAGCTCGTGGCGCATCCGCCGCGGCAGCAATGCGCTGGACGGATTCTGGAAAGCGCCCACGCTGACCGACGCCATCGCCGTCATGCGCACCGTCGACAGCGAGGAAATCTTCACGCCGCTGGCGCAACGCTCGTCCGAAGCCGCCGGCATTTCCTCCAAGCAAAGCACTCCCTCGCTCAACGCCGCCACCGATCCCGGCGAACTGATCACGCGCACATTGCGCCGTGAAATCAACCGCGTCTCGGCGCGGCTGGAACGCGGCCTGACGCTGCTGGCCTCGGTCGGATCGACCGCGCCGTTCGTCGGCCTGTTCGGCACCGTCTGGGGCATTTACCACGCGCTGGCGGCGGTCTCGGCCAGCGGCACGGTGCAGATCGACAAGGTCGCCGGTCCGGTCGGCGAAGCGCTGATCATGACGGCGCTCGGGCTGGTGGTGGCGATTCCTGCGGTGCTGGCCTACAACGCCTTCACGCGCATCAACCGCCTGACCCTGGCCGAGCTGGACGGCTTCGCGCACGACCTGCACGCCTACCTCACCACCGGCGAACGCGTCGGCAAGGGGGAAGCATGAGTTTCGGCGGCTTCAACGACAACCACCAGGCCGGTCCGATGGCCGAGATCAACGTCACGCCGATGGTCGACGTGATGCTGGTGCTGCTGGTGATCTTCATCCTTTCGGCACCGCTGTTCACGCATTCGCTGCAGCTCGATCTGCCGACCGCGAAATCAGCGCCGGCGCCGGAAAAACCGCAAACCGTCAGCGTCGCCATGGACGCCGCCGGCAAGCTGTATTGGCAAGACCAGCAGGTCACGCTGGAAGAATTGACGCGACGCATGACCGAGGCAGCCGGCAAAAAGCCGCAGCCCGAAGTGCAGCTGCGCGCCGACAAGGCGACCCGTTATGAAGTGATTGCCGACGTCATGTCGGCGGCGCAGAACAACGGCCTGAACAAGCTCGGTTTCGTGACCGATCCGAAACCAGCAGCAAATACAACGACCGCAGAGAAGAAATAACCATGGCAACAGCGCGCCTGAACGGCGAACTCATCACCGACTGGGACAGTTTCCACAGCCAATGCGTGAGCGTGTTCGGCTTCCCCGATTTTTACGGCAACAACATGAACGCATGGGTCGATTGCCTTAGCTACCTGCGCGACGACGACGGCATGAGCAAGTTCGTGTTGAAAGAAAATGAAGTGCTGACCATCGAAGTCCAGCACAGCGACAAGCTGCGCGCCGCCGCGCCGGACATCGTGGAAGAGCTGCAATTCTGCGTCGCCATGATCAACGACCGCTGCGAAGACTACGAAGAAGCGGCCACGCTCAAGCTGGCGCTGCTCTGAATCACTCCCGCCACTGATCGATCAATCGATCAGCTGATCACCGTCATAAAACGGATACGGCCCGTCGAATTCACCGACGTAAGCCGTATGACTGATCAGCCCCGTTTTCTCGCCCCACCAATGCAGCTGAAAACCCGGTGGCTCCATCACGAATTGCGACGGCGCCTGAGGATCCAGATCCAGCACCACCTGATGCGACACGCCCGGACAGGTTGACGCCATCGTGCCGCCGAAGCGCGTTTGTATCGACCGGTGCAGGTGGCCGCAGATGACGCGTTCCACCTGAGGATGACGACGCACCACCGGCTCCAGCAATTGCGGGTTGATCAGGCCGATGTCGTCCATGTGCCCGATGCCGGTAGTGAACGGCGGATGATGCATGGCGATCACGGTCGGCCGCTGCGGCTGTTCGCTCAGCACCTTGTCCAGCCAGTCCATGCTCGTCGCCGCCAACTCGCCTTTGCTGGAACGCGGGATCACCGTGTCGAGCGTCACGATGCGCAGCGGGTGATCCTCGATCACATATTCGATGCGCGCATCGTCGGAACTACCCTGCAAATAAGCATGATCCGGGAAGGCCCGGCGCAGCGCGCTGCGCTCATCATGGTTGCCGGGAAGCAGGTAATACGGCATCGTCAGCGGTGCCAGCAATTCACGCAGGGCCGCATATTCGTCGTCCAGGCCGAAGTCGACCAGGTCGCCCGTGAACACCACTACATCGGGCCGCTGTTTCAGGCGGTTGACCTGCGCGACGCAACGCCGCAGGCTCTCGGCGGTATCGACCACGCGATAGGATTTTTTACCCTGCGCCTTGATGTGCAGGTCGGAAATCTGGCACAGGATCACGAGCGCGTCTCCCCGGAAAAATGTTGCATGGGAAGTTGCATCACCGCATGTTCCGGCACGCGCAGGCCGATGCGTTCGCCGGCGAGCCAGGCACCGCGCCGACGCGTCTCGACGATCATCGGCATGTCGGCGCCGACATCCACCAGAAGACGCGTGCGGTCGCCCATGAAGAAGGTCGACATGACGTCTCCGAACATTTCCGCACCGGCGGTATCGAGCGGTACGATCTCCACATCCTCAGGACGGAACATCGCCGTCGCCTGTTGGTCCGCCTTCCCATTCGCGTTCGCCAGCGGCACGATGCCGGCCGGAATCTGCAAGTGACCGACGCGCGTCACGCCGGTGACGCGGTTCATGGTGCCGATGAAGTCGGCCACGAACTCCGACGCCGGACGATAGTAGATATCCTGGGGCGTGCCGATCTGCGCGATCTTGCCGCGTTCCATCACGACGATGCGGTCGCCCAGCGCCATCGCTTCGCCCTGGTCGTGCGTAACGTAGATCGCAGTAATGCCGAGCTTGCGCAGCAACTGGTTGAGGTCGGCGCGCAGCGTCTCGCGCAGCTTGGCGTCGAGCGCAGTGAGCGGCTCGTCCAGCAGCAGCACGCGCGGCTCCACCGCCAGTGCACGTGCCAGCGCCACGCGCTGCTTCTGGCCGCCCGAAAGCTGATCGATGCGGCGATGGCCGAGGCCTTGCAGATGCACCATCTCAAGCAGCGTGTCGATCCGCGCGGCGCGCTCGGCCGCCGGCATCTTGCGGATCTTGAGACCGTAGGCGATGTTTTCGCCAACCGTCATGTTGGGGAACAGCGCATAGTTTTGGAACACCATGCCGACGCCGCGCTTTTCAATCGGCAGGTCGGTGACGTCATCGTCACCGAACAGCACGCGGCCGCCGGCGTCTGGAAATTCCAGTCCGGCGATCAGCCGCAGCGTAGTGGTTTTACCGCAGCCGGACGGTCCCAGCAGCACCAGTGTTTCGCCGGGATGGATTTCCAGGTCGATCGGTTCCAGCGCGGGCGCACCGTTGCCGAAAGTCTTGGCGCATTGACGCAATTTGATAGAGAGAGAAGAGTTCATAGGCGTACGCGTGTGCGCGAGGTCTGAGTCACCCATTGCATGGCGACCAGCAGCGGCACGATCATCAAAAGAAAAATCAGGGTATAGGCGGAACCGACTTCCAGCCGCATCGAAGCGTAGGCGTCGGCCAGTCCGACCGGCAAAGTCATGGTCAGCGGCGTATGCAGCATCCAGGTAATGTTGAACTCGCCGATCGACAAGGTCACCACCATCAGCGCGCCGGCCAGGATGCCCGAAGCTGCGTTCGGGATCACCACGCCGAAGAAGCGCTGGCGCATGCCGGCGCCAAGGCTGGCTGCGGCTTCTTCAAGCACCGCCAGTTGCGACGACTGCATCACTGCCAGCACAGGCCGCACCATGAACGGCAAGGTAAACAGTACATGTCCGACCAGGATGAACAGCAGGCTGCCGCGGAAGGCGCGATACTGGCCGTAGGCCATGATCAGCGCGAGCGCGGTGGCCAGACCCGGCACCGCCACCGGCATCATGAGCAGCTCTTCGAAGATGCGCGCCAGCCGGCTGTTGCCGCCCTGGTGGCGCGCCAGCATGTAGGCCAGCGGCACGCCGACCACCAGCGTCACCGCAAGACAGGCGACCGCGATGAGGACAGAACGCCAAATGGTCATCTGATAGGTGTCCCACACCTGCGCCACCCAGCGCAGCGTGAAGCCGCTCGACAAGCCGACGAAGAAATTTTCTGTCACGCCGGCCAGCACCGACAGCACCACCGGCACGATCAGGAAGGCGCACACCAGCAGCGTGAACGTCAGTTGCAGATAAAACCGCAGGGAGTTTTTCATTGGTTTCCCTTCTTCATGCCGTTGCCGGAACGCTGCTGCCCGACAGCGAACGCGCCAGCGCCAGGGCGATCCAGGTAATCAGGCCGAGCACGATGGACAAGGCTGCGGCCATGGCGAAATTCGCGTAGCTGGTGAATTCGTTATAGATCGCCATCGGCAATACATCAATGTTGGTCGCCAGCGTGAACGCGGTGCCGAAGGCCCCGATGCTGGTGGCGAAGCAGATGGCACCCGATGAAATCAGGGCCGGCGTCAGGGCCGGCGCCACCACGTCAAAGAACACGCGCAGCGGATTGGCGCCGAGCGAACGCGCCGCTTCTTCGAGTGCGGGATCGAGCTTTTCGGCGGCCGCCATCACCGTCAGGATGACGCGCGGAATCGAAAAATACAGATAGCCGATAAACAAGCCTGCCAGCGAATACGCGAACACCAGCGGCTCGCCGAACAGCTTGTCGGTCAGTGCGCCGATCAGCCCTTGGCGTCCGGCCAGCATAATCACCATAAAACCGACCACCACGCCCGGGAACGCCAGCGGAAAGGTCAGCATCGCCATCAGCAGCGACTTGCCGGGGAAGCGGTTGCGCTGCAGGAACAAACCCACCGATGACGAAATCGCCAGCGTCGCCACCGTGACCACCGCCGACAACAGCAGCGTCGCTACCAGGCTCCACAGATAGTGGCGATTGGTCAGCACCGCGAGGTAAGCCATCGCGCCGGTCGGACCGCTGGCGCCGACGCCGACCAGGCGCAGCATCGGCAGCAGCCAGAACACCGCGAACAGCGTCATGCCCGGCACCGCAAACAACCAGACCTTGCCGGCAGGACGTTTGCGGCGCGGCTGACTTGAACGAGTCAGTTGCACGGACATGCTTACTTCACTTCAGACAGATAGCGCTCGCTGAACTGACGCTGGACGTCAGCCATCTTGCCGTAATCGACCGACTTGGCGCGGGCATAGTCGGCGGCCGGCAGGAAGCGGGCTTCGGCTTCTTTCGAAATCGCCGAGGCGCGCACCGGACGCAGGTAAGCATTGGCCCAGATGGCCTGGCCTTCGTTGGACAACAGGAAGTCCAGCACCTTCTTCGCATTGGCCTGGTTCGGACCGTTCTTCACGAGGCTGACGACATACGGCACGCTGACGCTGCCCTCGGCCGGGATCACGAAGGCGACGTTGGCCTTGTCCTTGTACTTGGCGCGGTAAGCGTCGAAGTCGTAGCCGAACAGGATCGGGATTTCACCCGAGATCAGGCGCGCGTAGGAAGTCTGCTTCGGCACGATGGGCTGGTTCTTTTGCAACGCCTTGAAATAGTTGATGCCCGGCGTGAAATTGTCCAAGGTGCCGCCCAATGCCTGGTTGACGGCGACCGCGCCGACATAGCCGACGAAGGCGCTGGCCGGGTCGAGGTAGCCGATCAGGCCCTTGTATTCAGGCTTGAGCAGGTCATTCCACGAACGCGGCACCGGCTTGCCCTTGAGCGCATCGACGTTGACCATCAGGCCCATGGTGCCGGAGTGGATCGTAGTCCAGTAGCCTTCCGGATCCTTCAGACCTGCCGGCACGTCGTTCCAGCCGGCCGGCTTGTACGGTGTGATGATGTCGTTCTTTTTCGCTTCGATGCCGAAGGTCACGCCGACGTAGGTGAAGTCGGCGACCGGGCTGGCCTTCTCGGCCATGATCTGGGCCAGCGCCTGGCCGCTGTTCTTGTTGTCGGGCGGCACGGTGATGCCGGTCTTTTCCTTGATGGTCTTGATCTGGGTAGCCCAGTCAGCCCATTCCGGCGGACAGTTGTAGCAGATGACGTTTTGCGCTGCGGCGCTGAACGAGACGGCGAAAGCGGCGGTTGCCGCCATCGTCCGGAGAATGCGGGACAAACGTGGAAGTGATCGCATGTCGTTTCCTTTCTATTACTGTTGATGTGAACGATTAAAAAAATTGAAAAAGTCAGGAGAGAACCCGCACCGAGCCACCGTGGCGGATCGTGTGCGCAAGCGTCTGCGAGACCGGACCGGCGCTGCCCTCGGTCTGGCCGATGGCGGCGACCAGCGTGCGCAGGGCGACTTCGCCGATCTGTTCGGAGGGCTGCACGGCGCTGGCCAGCACCGGCGACATCATCTCGCCCAGCGGAATGCCGTCGAAGCCCATGACGGAGACGTCTTCCGGCACACGCAGACCCAGCTCGCGCAGGTCGCGCATCGCGGCCAGCGCCAGCAGATCGTTGGAGCAGAACAAGGCGCTCGGGCGTTGCTGCGGGTCGGCGAATGCCTGAAGATGCGTGCTGGTAAGTCCGGTATGGCGCGGCACTTCGATCGGCGTCATCGGCGTCAGACCGTGCGCACGCATGGCGTCGAGGTAGCCGTGATAGCGCTGGATAGCGCGGTCGGAAGCGTTGAATTGACCTGTCAGCATCTGGATGCGCGTATGACCGAGCGCGATCAGGTGTGCCACGGCATCGTGTGCAGCGGCGCGGTTGTCGACCGACACCGACAGGCGTGAAGCCTGTTGCGGCTGGTTATACGTCAGCACGTAGGGAATGCCTTCACGGTCAAGTACGTCCAGCGTGCCGCTGGCGCTGGCGTCGGCGACTGTCAGGATGACGCCGTCGACGCGATGGCTGAGCAAGAGGTTGACCGCCGCCGCTTCGTCTTCCTGACGGTATTCCGTGGCGGTGAACATGACCGAGTAGTCGAGCGCGCGCGCCGCCAGTTCGATGCCCTGCAGGCATTGCGCGAATACCGTGTTGGACAGCGTCGGCACCACCACGCCGACCGTGCGCGAACGTCCCGCGCGCAGGTTGCGGCCGTTGAAATTGGGGCGGAAGCCAAGCGCGGCGATGGCCTCGTTGATCTTGCCGGCCGTGTCGGAACTGACCGATTCCGGCTTGTTGAGCAGGCGCGACACGGTCGCGGTGGACACGCCGGCTTGCAGGGCGACTTGTTTGATGGAAGGCGGCACGATGGTTGGCGGCTAAGGGTCGATGGGATCGCATGAAAACGATTACATCGTGCCAGCGCATTGTTACCGGCCTATGACCATCTGATCAATTTCGAATGATATTGACGCATATATTCGATATTTGAATAGAAACATTTCCATTTGCTAACAATCCATTTTTGAGAGTTTTCTTATATAAATCCAGGAAACTCTGGTTCAGAATAGTCTTGCCGTCTGCGCACCATCCCGCTTGCAGGCTGCTTATCCAGAGAGGCTTCATGAGACCCCCTTTCCTTCTTTCCGCCTGTGCATCCTTGTTATTAGGCGCAGGTGCCCACGCCGCCGACACCGCAGAACTGATCGTCAAGGGCACCATCCGCCCTTCCGCCTGCCTGGCCAGCTTTCCCGGCAACAGCGTGATCGACTTCGGCACCATCAAATCAGACCCGCAACTCAAGGAGCGCTTCAAGGACCTGCCTGCACAGCGCGTCGACATGCGCATTTCCTGCGACGGCCCGACCAAGATCGCCGTCAAGGCGGTCGACAACCGCGAAGCCACACGCGAGCAGGACATCCCCGGCATCGACCCTGGCGACAACTTTGGCCTGGGCCTGTATCGCGGCAAGAGCATCGGCGGCTACGCCGTGCGCTTCGGCACCGCGGTGGCCGACGGCCAGTCGGTCGGCATCCTGGGCCGTCCCAACGCCAGCGCCGCCTGGAGCAGCAGCGCCTTGCGCGGCCTGCGCCAGGACGGCAGCCAGATATCCTTCGGCGCCGGCAATACGCCGGTGGCCTTCAGCGAACTGGTCGCCGGCCTCGACATCCGCGCCAAGCTGAGCCGCGTGGCCTATCAGTTGCTGGCCGACGACATCCAGCTGGACGGCTCGATCAGCATCGAGATGCTCTATCTCTGAAGCATCTGCGCCACATCCCTCAAGCCGCTCTTGCCGGGAGCGGCTTTTTTATTTCCCTCATGCAATTCATGGCCGGATTGACATCGACACGGAACTAGGTCTCCCCTCGGGCGAGCCGGTATAATGCCGGGTTTCGATCTTTCCTTTGCCTCAACCCGACATGCAAGATAAATACAGCCCAGCAGAAGTAGAACAATCCGCGCAACAGCACTGGATCGCGACCGACGCGTACAAGACCGTCGAGCACGCCAAGGACAAGCACGGCCGCGACAAGAAGAAGTTCTACGCCTGCTCCATGCTGCCCTACCCATCGGGCAAGCTGCACATGGGCCACGTCCGCAATTACACGATCAACGACGTGATGTACCGCTACCTGCGCATGAGCGGCTACAACGTGCTGATGCCGATGGGCTGGGATGCGTTCGGCATGCCGGCTGAGAACGCCGCGATGGCCAACGGCGTGCCACCGGCGCAATGGACTTACTCGAACATCGAGTACATGAAGAAGCAGATGGCCTCGATGGGCCTGGCGATCGACTGGTCGCGCGAGATGACGGCCTGCTCGCCTGAATACTACAAGTGGAACCAGTGGATGTTCCTGAAGATGCTCGAAAAGGGCATCATCTACAAGAAGACCGGCACCGTGAACTGGGATCCGATCGACCAGACCGTGCTGGCCAACGAGCAAGTCATCGACGGCAAGGGCTGGCGCTCGGGCGCGGTCATCGAGAAACGTGAAATCCCGATGTACTACGCCAAGATCACTGACTACGCCGAGGAGCTGCTGGAACACGTCGAAACCAAGCTGCCGGGCTGGCCCGAGCGCGTGCGCCTGATGCAGGCAAACTGGATCGGTAAGTCGACCGGCGTGCGTTTCGCATTCCCCCATGACATCAAAGACGACGGCAAACTGATCAACGACGGCAAGCTGTGGGTCTTCACCACGCGCGCCGACACCGTCATGGGCGTGACCTTCTGCGCCGTGGCGCCGGAACACGCGCTGGCGACCTTCGCCGCGAAGAACAACCCGGCGCTGCAAGACTTCATCGCCGAATGCAAGAAGGGCAGCGTCATCGAAGCCGACATGGCGACGATGGAAAAGAAGGGCATGCCGACCGGCCTGTTCGTCACGCATCCGCTGACCGGCGCGCAAGTCGAGGTATGGGTCGGCAATTACGTGCTGATTACTTACGGCGACGGCGCCGTGATGGGCGTACCGGCGCATGACGAGCGCGACTTCGCCTTCGCCCAAAAATATAATCTGCCGATCAAACAGGTCATCGCCGTCGAGGGCAAGACCTACTCCACCGACGCCTGGGAGGAATGGTACGGCGACAAGGAAAGCGGCAAGACAGTCGAGTCGGGCAAGTACGACGGTCTCGGCTATCAGGCCGCTGTCGATGCGGTCGCCGCCGACCTGGCAGCCAAGGGCCTGGGCGAAAAGAAAGTCACCTTCCGCCTGCGCGACTGGGGCATCTCGCGCCAGCGCTACTGGGGCACGCCAATCCCGATCATCCACTGCGCCGATTGCGGCGACGTGCCGGTGCCGGAAAAAGACCTGCCCGTAGTATTGCCGGAAGACTGCGTGCCGGACGGCAGCGGCAACCCGCTCAACAAGCACGAAAAATTCCTGCACGTCGACTGCCCGCAATGCGGCAAGCCGGCGCGCCGTGAGACCGACACGATGGATACCTTCGT
>Ga0209437_100085_pt1 | contig 254790 bp, 205 predicted proteins | sample AraplaL_Cvi_mTSA_FD_184266 | JGI IMG/M metagenome (GOLD analysis project Ga0209437, IMG submission 184266) | Arabidopsis root microbial communities from the University of North Carolina, USA - plate scrape CL_Cvi_mTSA (SPAdes) (version 2) | ecosystem: Host-associated > Plants > Roots >...
TCCGATCAGAAACCGGTATTTGCTCAGATAGTTACGCTTTAATGTCAGGTCATTATTTATGTTGCGCATAACGTTTTAGCTTTATTCTTTAAAGCTAATTCTGTTACCGAATTAGTTGACCTTTACAGCAATGACAGATTATGGAATAAATGCGTAGGGGATGTCAGTCTGAGCTTGTCGAAGACTCGCGCGCAGAGGCCTGCCCACCATGCTTCGACAAGCTCAGCATGACATCCTTTTTGTTACCCTTTTATTTAGGCCTAGCCGGGTTGATATTCCAGTTTACACCCACAGCAACACCTGTTGATCTGAGGTCAACACGGCCAACACCGATACCCGTAACAGGCAATTTCATATAAGGCTGTATAACGGTGCTGAATTTGGAATTGATCCTGCGCTCGTAAGTCGCATTTAAATTCAATACGCCTAACCAATGCTGGTTGCGGCCATCAACCTGAACATCATATGAGGGTTTTGAGCCATCGGCAAATTCAAAATGATAATTTTCGCGCAGCATAATATAGGATGACAAACCACTGCCTATGGCAAACTTGTTTCTTCCCTTGGCATAGAACTGATAATTCAGATTCAGTGGTATATCCAAAACCTTGCAATTGGCGGTTACATAATCGGGCAGATCACTACTTGATCGCCCCTGCCAGGCTATGGAGTTATATTGGCTGCCGGTAGCTTGATATGGCTTAACCGCATATGAAGCACCGGTAGATATACTAAATTTTTTAGACAGATGAATGCCCAGCTGTACACCAAAGTTGGTACCTACCTGGTTACGACTGAATGAATTTACCGCATTCAGATCAGGTGCGGCCATTATGGCAAGTGTAAAGCGTGGGCCTGTCCTTAATATCGGTTTAAGAGATGCCTTATCCTTTTTGGTTTGTTGCACAGGTGGTGTTACTTTACCCGCGGTATCTGGCTGGTTGGTATCCGGCGTGTTGGCGGCCAGGTTATTTTTCGTTTGCGTATCGGTAGAAGCAATCTTTGACGGATCAACTACACTGTTATTTTTATCTGCCGGAACCGGAACAACCTTATTTTTATCGACACTGTCTTTTGTTACTTTGTTGTTCTGCACATATGGAGCCATAGGGCTTTGATCTGCAGGTATATTATTGTTTTGCTGCTTTTGTTTACCTGGGGTAATACCCAATATTGATGATCCTGACTGACTTTTGTTACCATTTACATCACCCTTAGCCAAATTTTCGATACCCGGAGTTACATGTTTAACCGAATCTTTTACAGGCTGAATATTTTGGCCATTATCTTTCACTACAGGTACAGTTGTATCTGTTTTGATTTTTGGTTTAACAGCCAGTTCATCTTTGGGTTTTTCTACTTTATTGTCCCCGTTAAATAAGAACAAGCCTATCGCCAATAATAAAATAGCCGCTATAGCCGCTGAGTAATAAATTATCCTCCTGATGGCGGCCTTTTTACTGGGTTTATTATCCAGCAGGCGCTCCATAGAAGCCCAATCCTCCTCACGAAAAGCAAAATGATCTTCAGAGCCGGATAACCCGTCTTTGAATAGCTGATCTAATTTATTTTCGTTTTTCCCTTCTTTCATCGCATTATTAATTCAAGCAAGTGTGATAATCCAACAGTAAACGCGCCTATTGCAACAATTTTATGCCGGATATCCTCAGAACCATTGTCCGGCAAACGGCCGGAGTTGAGTACCATTGTTTTTAGTTTTTCCCGCGCTTTAAATAAGTTTGATTTTGAAGTACCTGTACTGATACCCAACTGGGCAGCTATTTCTTCGTGCGAGAAACCTTCAATAGCAAACAAGTTAAACACGGTACGGTAGGCATTCGGCAGCTGCTGGATCATACCCAGCAGGTCATCATAATTTAGTTTTTGGTCGGGCAGTTCATCATGGCCTATATCTTCGGCAGCATCCAGATCATCATTAAGTGATAGTTTAAGGTTACTCCTGTAATAATCAACCGAGGTATTCATCATAATACGGCCAACCCAGGCAATGAACGGCCGCCCCGTATCATATTTATTCAAATTAGTGAATACTTTTAAAAAACCCTGATTCATGATCTCCGACGCCTCATAGCGGTTACCTGCATATCGCAGACATATGCTCATAGCAAAGCCATAAAACGCCTTGTAAAGCATTTTCTGATCCTTTCGGTTTTGCTGCAAACAGCCCGCAATAAGTTGTTGTAGTTCCGCCTCTCCCATATAAGGGGTAATAATGGGTTAAATTGTACTAATATTTATCATTTTTTCAGTTATCACGTAGCCTGATAATAAAAGGTTGCCTGCACAATTCATTTTTTTTAAAAATATATGATCAGTTAAAAAACCACTAAACCCAGGGGCGAAGAATCTATGGGTAAATGTACTAAAATTAAGTATAAAGACATTTCAAATTTCTCCCTGACTAGTAAAAATCATAACAACGCCGCGAACCTTCAAATTTACGATAGGTATCAGAGCGGGATGGCAGTGTAGTTTCATACCCGATGCTCCCCTCTGATGAACCACTGGTATTACTGTAATTTAAACCACCGAAGGGTGCATCATGACTAACCCCTAAACGCAGCTTTTCGCCGGCATCGTGATGGACAAAAATATCAAATATCAGCGAGAGTACCACCGCACTTGGCCCTGCCGATCCGCCGGTACGGTACCACAGGCCCGCATTGATGCTTCTCCGTTTAAACTGCATACCTGCATTGATAGATTGCGCGCTGGCTTGTTTATATAAGATAACCGATGGTATCAGGAATGATTTTTCGTCCTCATCAAGATTAGCGTAAGGATTCAGATCAAGGCGGTAACTTGCGTGGGCTGTGACACGCATGGGCAACTTGGCCGGAATACCTGTAAACGATTCATTGGGGCGATTGATGTGTTGTAATGCGCCGCCGATATTAAAATCGCTGATCACAAGGTTAATACCCGCACCAGCATCAAAATAATAGCGGTTATCAAAAAGTGGCGGTTCCGCGGCGGTAGGGGTGCCCGGTATATAACCAAACTGCGGGTCTATCTGATCGCTGAACACCAGTTTATTGTAATTGACCGACCGATTGGTAATGCCCGCCTGCAAGCCAAACGACAATACAAAATCATCTGAACCAACGCTGTAGGAGTAAACACCGGCTATATTATTTTTAACCAATCCGGCAGCGCCCTCGCTGCCACGGGTAAACAATAAACCTACACCACCGCCAAACCGTGGAATATTATAATCAACAGATGCCGTGATATAATTAAATCCCCCCGGTACCGAGGTATACTGATTACGGTAGATAAGGTTCATCCGCAAATCGCCGGGGAACTGGCCATTCAACGCAGGGTTTAAGTATACCGGTGAATTAAAGAATTGCGAATACATATGATCCTGGGCAAAAGTTATCATGCCTGTCAGCAGTGCTGCAAAAAATAAAATACCTTTTTTTAATGGGTTGCGCATCTGCTATCGTATTAAATTGATGGTACCTGTACGTTTGGGCAGCGAGTTGTTATAACTCATGCCTTTCCACTCCGTTCCGTTGATAAATGTTGCTGAGGCCTGCCATATATAAACACCTTGCTGTACCGGTGCCCCCCTGAAAGTTCCGTCCCAACCGTCGCCACTAACAGGTGTACCTTTGTAATCATCCAGTTTATCGGTTTCCCACATCAGCTGCCCGTAATTATTGTACACCTGCAGGTGCCATTTTTTGATACCGGAGCCCTTGGCTATAAACTTTTGTAGCTCAGTTGAACCACTGGTGGGCATAAAAGCATTGGGCAGATAAAGTTGTCCCGGAATGCCCGTGATATGAACCTTGTGCGAAATAACACTATCGCAACTGCCCCGATAAGTAGTTAGCGTTACTTTATAAGTGCCTGTATCAATATATGTATGGGCAGGATTTTGATTGTTAGAGGTTTGCCCATCGCCAAAATCCCAGTGCCATTGCGTGGGGCCATTGGTGCTTTGATCAACAAAAGTAAAGCGGTAATTAGGTATACTGATGGTGGTATCGGGCTTAACCCCAAACGCGGTAAAAGGCGGCGGGTTTACCGTGATATAAGTATTTTCAATCAGTGTGGCCGTACATCCGGTTACAGGGTTGGTAACCAGCAATGTAACCGTATATGGCGTATTGCTAAACTGATAAGTATGCGGGGCCGGGTTTTGCTCAAACGCGTGTGCGCTCCCATCACCAAAATCCCAGTCGTACTGGTAAGAGCTCGCGCTGGAATTTCCATCCGGCGCTTGTGTGCTATTGGTAAAATTTACCACCAGCGACTTACAACCTGTAGTAGCATCGGCTGTAAAAGCAGGTAAGGGTAATGGATTAACCGTTACCGTTACTTTATCCGACTCGATAGACGAACAGCCATTAGCCGCCGTAATGGAAACCCTGTAAACACCCGCCGCGGTAAATGTATAAGCAAATGTACTGCCCAAACCACCGGCAGTTAAATGGGTAACATTACCATTAGGATCATAAATATTATAGGTAAACGTATCACCACCGGTTGAGGCATTTACAAAGCTGGTAGCAAAAGGAGCGCAGCCCGTGTTATTATTATCGGTCACAAAGGTTTTTGCTACAAAATCTGGTGGCGATACGGAGATGGGCCATTCTATACTTTTTGTAGTATTACCGCAAAGATCTTCGGCTACCATATACAACTTAAACAATTTGGCTACTGTTGAAGTTATGGTGAAAACAACCGAAGTTTTATCGGTCTTTGTTACAGGAGGCAGAACGTCCTGCTGTGTGGCCGGGTCATATAGGTGATAAGTATAGGTCTTATTATTACCCGGCGATGCATTCTGAACGGTTACATCAAATGGAGAACAACCACTTAGCGGACCTGGAAGAATAAGTGCCACCGGTGATGCAGGATGCACAGTGATTGTAGTTGTAGCAGCAGGTACATTTCCGCAGGAACTTACCAAATTCAAAGTTACTGTATATGTCTTATCCTTACCATCGGTACCCGGTGCAAAGGTATGGGTAGGGTTAACTTCGGTTGAGTTAGTACCGTCGCCAAAATCCCAGGTAAAGCTGCTGCTGAGCGGTACGGAGGTGTTAGTGAATTGAACAGGTAACGCCCCGCAACCAGAGGTTACACTGGCAGTAAAGCCTGTTGTAATATGTGCAGGTAAAACATGAACAGTTAAAGTAAAAGGATCGCCGTTACAGTTACTGCCCGTAGCCTGTATAATATAGGTGACTACAGCGAAATTGGATGGATCGCTGTTGGTGATCACATCGTTGATAATAGAACCACTGCCGTTGGTATAACCCGTAGCCGATGGCGAAGTGTTGGCAGGATCAATTGTCCAGGTAAAAGAGCTATTGGGTTTAGAAGCTGTTATATGATAATTAAGGGCAGTTGCCGAACACAGATCATTAACCGTAGGGGCGCTGGTGATCACCGTTTGAGGTTCAATAAGTACCGTTACCGTACTTATCACCTTATCGCAGGGAACGGGCAGGGTAGTGGTACCGGCTAATGCAAATGTAACCTTCCCGGCGGCTATATCGGCGGCTGATGGCGTATAAGTAGTAACCAATGCGTTAGCATTGTTAAAAGATCCCGTACCGCCTGTCCATGTCTGACTGGTTATGGTGCCACTTAATACAGTACCTGTTAAATTAATATCCGATCCCGCGCAAACTGTCGGGGGGGCGGCAGTGCTAATGGTTGGCGATATTTGAAAAGTAAGGTGCTGGGTAGCTGTTGCCGGTGGGCCGCAATTATTTTTTACAGCAACAGTAATGGTATAGGTGCCGGCGTCTTTAAATAATATCTGCGGATATTGAGAATTAGCGGTGGTTCCGCCGGTAAAATCAAACGCGCCGCCACTTATTGTCCAGGTGTAGGAATCAGGTTTCAATTCACCTATACCGTCCAAAACCGTGTGGGTAATACCGGCATCGGTATTAAATTTAAGGGTTTGGTTAATACCGCATACCTGTGCATCTGCCGAAAGTTGGGCAGTTGGCGTATCATCAACTGTTATGGTTTGCGCGGTACCTAAAACCGGACCGCAGCTTTTGGTATTGATAATAAGGTTAACCCGGTAAACACCTGCTTTAGAAAAAACCATATGTGGTTGCTGACTATTAGCGTCTGTATTATCTGCGTAAGTAAGGCTTCCTGCTGGCGCATCCGTTATCCATTGATAGGCATTGGTATTATTACAATTGGCATCAATAACCGATGTGTTATCGGGTATTACGGTTAAAGGACCGCAGCCAGATTTCACCGGGAAATTAAACTGTACTGTTGGTGGATTCTGGATACAAATTTCCCGTGTAACATCGGCAGCCCCGCAAATACCGGCGGTATTTTGTAACACCAGCCTTACTTTATGTATACCCGGTGTAGTAAAGGTGTAAATGAAGGGCTGGGTAGCTCCATAATTTTGAACCTTCAACACATCATCAACATACCAGGAGTACTTAGCTTCCGTATTAATACAACTTGCCGAAGTATTGGTAGTGCTGCCAGATTGCCCTGGATAGGAGGTATTGGCAAAAGTAACAGGTGTATTTACACATCCTACATCATTATTGGAAAACTTATTTTCGGGTGGGGTAAGTACCTGCGCATATTGAGTTGCAGGAGTGCCTATATCACCGCAATACGTGCTGGTAAGCTGTAAATTAACGCCAAAAACGTTCTTAACTGTATTGTTAACGATACTGCCGCATGACGACGCGGTATAAGTATGTACAATTTTACCACCTTGTGCAATAATTTGGCAAAGCGTAAAGGTGCTGCTTGTACCATCTCCCCAGGATACCTTGTAAATATGGCCCGGGTAGTTATTCTGCAAACCTGTTTCCGGCGATGTGATATCGGCATTAAATGTTAGTTCGCCGCTGCCGTTTGACAAACATACCGAGGTAATACCCGTAGCCCCCAAAACACGATTGGCTACGTTATTCATAAGCAGGTACGACTTTGTACCTACAACACCGCCGTTTACCGCTTTAACGGTTACCGTATAATTAGCAGCCTTAGCATTAAAAACCCCGTTGGGCGAAATGCTGACAACGCCACCTTCGACCGTTTGTGCCAGGTCATTAAAAAAGGTTGCCGTAACAGATGTTCCCGATGCCGATTGATTTAAGAAAGTATAAGCTGTAGCAGCATTAGGCCGGCCGTTACATGTACCAAACACTTCGGGATATTGCGGATTGATGATCTGGGAACTTACCGCGGCAACCACCCCGGCCACATTATTAACAGTAAAGGCCGAAGAGGCCGCGCTGGTAACAGCGGGTACTGTAGATACCACCCTTAATTGATATCCGGTTCCGGATGGCGTTCCGGCAGGGATAATACCGTTTACAAATGTGGCATAAAAGCCGCTGATACTACCTATCTTTTGTTGTGATCCGAAATTCCCATTGGCATCTGATAAGTAAAGATCAAACTCATTGTTTGCGGCAAAACAATCAGAATTACTCAGTTTTATAGGTATGCTAATGGTTGAGCCCGAACCATAGGGTCCCGCATCAACAGTACCAATATTGATGGTTTGAGCTGCGGCGGATGACACAAGTAGACAGAGAAGAGCTAAAAAAAATAATTTTTTAGTGTACTTTATGTTCATTAAAAATTGGTTTCACAATGATTAAATGCTTCTTAACTCACCATCCTATTAAGGTGAATTTGGGGGCAAAACAATTATCAAGCGAAAACAGCTAACGTGAAGCAGGTTTCACGGTTGCCGAATCCGTACTCTTATACGGAATATTTTTACTGCTGGTTACAAAAAAAGAGAAGGATATGAGGGAAAATTAACTTGTTGGAAAATATCGAAATCTATTGAAAATTAAATTATTAACCAAAAAACAAATAGGCCACCAGAATAGCGGCAATAACGCCGGCACAATCGGCTAGCAGGCCTGCCGGAATAGCATAACGGGATCTTTTTATACCTACCGATCCAAAGTAGAGGGCTACAATATAAAAGGTAGTATCGGCCGAGCCATTAAATACACAAGCCAGGCGCCCGGCAAAGCTGTCAACCCCAAAAGTTTGCATAGTATTGATCATCATGGCTTTCGATCCCGAACCACTCAGAGGTTTCATATAAGCAACCGGCATAGCATCCACAAAACGGGTATTGAGGTTAAATTGAATACATACCCAGCGCAAGCCATCGTTCATATAATCCAAAGCGCCACAGCTTCTAAAAACACTGATGCCAACCAGCATGGCTACCAGGTACGGTATTATTTTCACCGAGGTTTCAAACCCGGCTTTAGCTCCATCAATAAAAGCATCAAATACATTGATCTTTTTGATCAGCCCGCCCAAAATAAACATTACGGGTATGGTGAACAGCAAAAAGTTACTGCCTATGTTTGATACCGCGCTGATTTGCACTTTGGTTAAGTAATGGGTAAAGCACCAAACCAGCAAGGTTATAAAAGCGGTTAAGCCGCCCAGCCAGGTTATGATCACCCTATCCAAAAGGTTTATTTTTTGTTTAACCGCCACCACAAGCAGACCAACCACAGTGGCTACATACGTAGCGATAATACAGGGTATAAATACATCGGTAGGATTGGCGGCATTTAGTATGGCACGCTGCGCTATAATGGTAACGGGCAATAATTGTAAGCCCGAAGTATGCAGCACCAGGAACATGATCTGGGCGTTTGAGGCCGACTCTTTATCCGGGTTTAACTCCTGCAGGCTGCCCATAGCTTTTAAACCCAGGGGAGTGGCAGCATTATCAAGTCCTAATAAATTGGCCGAGAAGTTCATGAGCATTTGCCCGGTAGCCGGGTGGTCGCGGGGTACCTCGGGGAAAAGCCTGCTGAAGAAAGGTCCTACAATTCGCGAAAGAAAATTAATGGCACCCGCCTTTTCGCCAATATTCAATATGCCCAGCCAAAATGCCATGGCACCAACCAATGGCAACGCGATATCCATTACCGATGATTTTGAGGAACTGAATATACCATCAACCAATAACTTAAACGCTTCTGCATCACCAAAAAATATTAGTTTGACAAAAGCAACCACAAAGGCGATCAAAAAAAAGGCTATCCAGATATAGTTAAGGACCATCGGCTATGTTTAAGGCTTTGAAGTTAATGGTTTTGTTATTTAATATGAAATAACAATCTTTAAATACTATTTGATTAAAGCAAAATGAACCACGTTGTACAGGAATTAACCGATACCATTGATGAATTTCAGGATATCCGATTACAGGCGATTGACTGGGAAACCCGGCCAGCTCCCGGCAAGTGGTCAAAGAAAGAGATCTTGGGCCATTTGATCGATAGCGCGCAAATTAACCTGCAAAGATTTATACGCTGCACCTACGAAGAAAACTTCAGGCTTACTTATGAACAGGATGCCTGGGTAAGTGTGCAACGCTACCAGGATACAGAGGTTAATGACATCATCGATCTTTGGATACTGTTGAACAAACAGATCATCAGCGTATTAAAAAATTATCCTTTGGATAGGGTAGATGCCCGCTGCGACAACAGCAAATCGGAACCAAACCTGCAAACCGTAGCCTGGCTGGCTAATGATTATGTGGAACATTTAAAACACCATATGCGGCAGATTGCACCATGACCGGATATTCAGGAACACCACTGGCAAAAAAGCTGGGCATCAAACCAGGCTTCAAGATTAAGCTGATCAACGCGCCCGCTCATTATATGGAATTGTTTACCGATTTGCCATCGGGGCTATATTTTGATGATACCCCAGGCCCGCAAAAGGATTTTATCCATTTCTTTACTTTAAATAAGGATGAGCTGCTGATCAGGCTGCCCTTGCTGAAAGGGCAGATCAAAGCAGATGGCATGATATGGGTTTCCTGGCCCAAAAGGGCCTCTAAAGTAACAACTGATGTGACGGAAGATCTGGTAAGGGGTACCGCTCTTAAAAGCGGACTGATTGATATCAAAATTTGCGCAGTAGATGAAACATGGTCGGGCTTAAAATTAGTGATACCTGTAAAAGACAGGAAACCATCAGTTTAAGATCATTTTTATCAAAAACAATATAAAGCGGCTCGGCTGTACTTTATTAAGCGCCCGCAAATACGTAACTTAGCCTTACAATATATTCAATATGCCTAATAAAATAGAACTTAAACGTGTACACGGCGATTTCGGGTTTGAAGCGGTTGACGCTAATGGCCACACTGTAAAAATGGATAGCAGCCCTGAGAGTGGCGGTGAAAATTTTGGTGTTCGCCCAATGCAGATACTGTTAATGGGCCTGGCAGGCTGCTCGGCCATTGACGTGATCAGTATTCTTAAAAAACAACGTCAGGAAGTAAAAGATTACAAAATGATAGTTAACGGCGAGCGTGAAGCCGGTAAAGAACCCTCATTATGGGAGGATATTGAAATTGAATTTCATTTATACGGCGACATTGACGAAGATAAAGCGGCCCGCGCGGTCGAACTCTCGTTAACCAAATACTGCTCTGTTGCAGCTACCTTGGGTAAAGCCGGTGCTGATATTAAATCAAAAGTTTTTGTACACCCTGCTGTAATATAGTTCATGGTTCATTGTTGATGGTTCATGGACACAGATTGAAGAATGTAGTTACTACGAACCTTGTGGATTCAGATGTAGCTCCTATGATCTATGAACCATCAACTACAACTATGAACACTATCCCCATACCAACCATACACCTTTTTCCAATTCTGGATCAATTGCTCATTGAACTGCTCAGATCCTTATTGCCCGAAGATTGGAACAAACCTACTGTAGCTAAATTATGGACGGTAAAGGATGTCACTGCGCATCTTTTGCATGGCAATGTGCGTACGATATCTTCCAAACAATCATTTACCGGTGATACGCCTCCTGTTATTAACAGCTATAATGATCTGGTTAGTTTTATCAATAATGAGAACGCCGTTTGGGTAAAAGCGATGAAACAGGTAAGCCCTGATCTGCTGATACAACTACACGAAACAACCGGTAAACAGTTCGTTGATGAATTAGCATCTTTAGACCCTTTTGCCAATGCCCGCTTTTCTGTAGCCTGGGCAGGAGAGGAGCAATCGGCCAATTGGTTTCATATAGCCAGGGAGTATACCGAAAAGTGGCACCATCAACAGCAAATACGCGATGCGGTAAACAAACCGGGTATTATGCGCCGCGAGTTATTTTATCCTTGCATGGCCACTTTTATGCATGCATTGCCGCATACATATCGTCATGTACAAGCTCAAGAAGATACTTTAATTAAAATAATCATTGAAGGTGAAGCGGGCGACGAATGGTATATAAAAAGAAGTAACAACAAATGGATTATTGCTCCGGAAACCAACAACCCGGCAGATTGCACCGTCAGCATCAAACCAGATATTGCCTGGAGACTTTTCACCAAAGCCATTACACCAGTAGCGGGTTTACAAAATTCAATATTACAGGGTAATACTCAACTGGGTGAAAAAGTATTTGATACTATAGCCGTTATGGCTTAATGTGTATTTATTATTTATAATAACATTTATTTAATAATTAACAATACAATATATATCTTCAAATAAAAACCTTATTATTGTTTAAATTTCATCCAAATTTCATCTTCTGGGTTTCAGGAGGTTTATGAACAATATACCTATAGTTAATTATTGTATAGTTTAATATATACAAATTATAAGTTTTGAATACAGATTGTACTGTTTTTTACTCATTAACTATCCGATACAAAAAGTCAATAATTAATAATTCCAACCCGTTAAAACACGGGTTTTTCCCTTGTTCAGGCGATGCTCTTAAAAGGGGCTCTATCAGTTGTTTATACTCAATTTTTGACTCTTTTACGTTAAAATGAACCTTCATTTTAACTTGTCGGCTGATTTAGAAATTAGACAGCTGGCATTAATGTTGCCAAATGGGGGTATGGTTTATTCAACAGTAAACCAATAATTAAACACAACGATATGAAATCAAATTTAAAAAAATCCACGCTGCTTCTAACAGCACTTATGGTAGGTGGTAAACTATTTGCCCAATCACCTGACTCTACGGCTTCGAGCTATGATTATGTAAAACCTTTTTCAGGTGGCGATAAATTACGTACGTGGTCTGTAGGTGTACACGGTGGCATGTTAACCCCTTATACCATCTTCGGCACCAATAGCAGACAGGATTTTAAAAATCCAACCGAACAACTAGGTTACGGTGCTTATATTAAAGATCAGATCCTGCCTTCATTAGGTATACAAGCTGATTTCTTACGCGGTAAAGTAAAAGGTAACAACAGCGCCCAGCTAGATGGATCAGGTAATTCTATTTACAGCTCATTTAGCACCCAGATCAATTGGTCGGCCGCGTTAAGCGCAAACATTACTCTGGCTAACATTAACTGGCGCCATGACAAACCATTTATTCAGCCTTATTTAACTGTAGGTGGTGGATATATGAGCTACAAACAAAAACTCATCAACGCGGCAGGTCAGGAAACCAACTTCAGAACAGATGGAAAATCTACCAAGGAAGTTTTTATCCCGGTTGGTCTTGGTTTGAAGTTTGACATCGCTCCGGGTGTAAACCTTGATTTGGGTTACCAGGTTAACTTTGTACAATCTGACAACTTTGATGGTAACAACTACGGATCAGGTAACGACAGATTTTCTTATGCACACATCGGTTTAGAGTTTGCTTTGGGTAGCCGTAAAAAACCACAAATGGCAACACACAACCCGGTATCATCAATGCGTAAAGAATACTTATGGGAAAATCAACAAACCAAAACCGCATTACAACGTGAAATTGATGCAGAAAGAGCTAAAAACGACCAGTTAAGAAATGATTTGAACACTACTAATGCTAACCTTGCCAAATTAACAACCGATAGTGATGGCGATGGAGTTCTGGATATTAATGATAAATGTCCAAATACACCTTCTGGTACAAAAGTAGATGGTTCTGGCTGTCCATTAGCTAAACCGGTTATCGTGGTAACTGAAGAAGATAAAAAAGTTGTTAAAGACGCGATCAAAAATCTTGAGTTTGATTTAGGTAAATCAACTATCCGCGCTCACTCATTACCAAGCTTAGACAGGGTTGCTAATTTATTGATTGAGAAAAACTTTAGCTTAAAATTAGCAGGTCATACTGATAACACAGGTTCAAAAGATCTGAACATGAGATTATCAAAAGACCGTGCAGAGTCAATCAAATCTTACTTAGTAAGTAAAGGTGCCAACGCATCACGTATTGAAGCTACTGGTTATGGACAAACACAACCAATTGCATCTAACAAAACAGCTGCAGGCCGTCAGGCAAATCGCAGAGTTGAGTTCACACTATATTAATAGTTGAATTTCAGTTTAGATACAATCTATCAAACAAAAAAGCCGCTCAAATGAGCGGCTTTTTTTATTACCCTTATATCATTGCAATGACGCTTTTTTTATTATTATTCTCCTTCAAAAAAGTCTATCAGGCCACCAAAATAGCTGTTATTCCAGCCGTCAACCATATCATCAAAGTCAGTATCTGGGATATTAGTGTGTCTCAGTTCTACCGATGATCCTCCTTTATCAGTGTGTAGTTTAATTGTTACTATGGAGTTATCAGATTCGCCTTCAAAATACCATTGTTGTACGATCTTCTTGTTTGGCTCAAATTCCAAATTTTTGCCAGTGATACTGCCATCCCACATCGAAAATTCAGAACCTGGTTCGGTTGACATTTCTGCGATTTCACCAGTCCATAATTCTATGGTGATCGGATTGGTCAGGGCCATATAGATCTCTTCGGGAGTGGCCGGTATATTGTAATATTTTTTTAAATCTTTCACCTGCGCAATTTAGCAGAATTAATTTTAGCTTTTAAATTAAACATTAACCGGACCTATGGGTAATATAACCCTGCCATAAACTTCATTTAACACATTGGCAATACCTGTATATATAGCCGATGCGCCGCAAATAATTCCTTCATACCCGGCCAGATGTTTTATACTATTGTTACCTGTGGCATCGCCGGCAACCAGCAAAAAGAATAGTATGGTTAAAGAAGCGAATACAAACTGCAATGCACGATTGAGCTTTAGTGTACCAAAAAACAATAGTAAAGTAAATATGCCCCATACACTTAGATAAGCACACATAGCGCCTTCTGAAGGCGCAGCACCCCAGCCCAGTTTTGGCATTACAATTAAACCTACTAATGATAGCCAAAAGAAACCATAAGAGGTAAATGCAGTTAAACCAAACGTATTGTTCTTTTTGGCTTCAATTACGCCGGCTATTACCTGGGCTAATCCGCCGTAAAATATACCCATGCATAGAATCATCGTATTCATCTCAAAGAAACCGGCATTATGGATGTTTAACAATACGGTGGTCATACCAAAGGCACAAAGCCCAAGAGGAGCGGGGTTGGCAATGCCATCTTTAACTGCTACAGGTGTTGTAGGAATCATAATAGGTTAGATTTTAAATTGGTTCACCGCAATCTAACTGATTTATAAATATTAAGCAAATTTTTGCAACTCAAGAGCTACTTTTATGTTAAGTATTTACCTATGCAGAAATTAGTATTGATACGCCACGGCGAAAGTGCCTGGAATTTGGAAAACCGCTTTACCGGCTGGGAAGATGTTGACCTTTCGGAAAATGGTTATATACAGGCCAGAAATGCGGGCAACATCCTTAAAAAGAATGGTTATAAATTTGATGTCGGTTTCACCTCTTATCTTAAACGATCCATCAAAACCCTGCATTTTATTTTAGAGGAATTAGATCATCTCTGGATACCGGTTGAAAAATCGTGGCGGCTAAATGAGCGTTTTTATGGCGCGCTGCAAGGTATGAATAAAGATGAAGCTATAGCCCGGTACGGACCCGAACAAGTTCATAAATGGCGACGCGACCCCAATGAGCATCCACCGGCAATTACCAAAGATGATCTGCGTTATCCAGGTCACGATCTGCGGTATAAAGGACTCACTGAAAGAGAACTACCTCTAACTGAAAACTTGAGCGAAACTATGGATCGGGTTTTACCTTTTTGGAACGAGCGCATTGTAAAGGCTATGCGGCGCAATCAAAAGGTAGTGATCGTTGCTCATGGTAACAGCTTGCGATCCCTGGTAAAATATATTGATTTGCTGAGTGATGAAGACGTCAGCAATCTTGAGATACCCACAGCTACGCCATTAGTGTATGAGCTTGATGAGGGCTTGAACCGGATAAAACATTATTACCTCGAGTAGAAGATATTCAGGTTGAATAATTAAACACAGGTAATGCGGCTCCACATTATTTTATCGTAGAGACACATTACATGCGTCTACTGGATAATATTAAACGGCCTCTGCAGTTTGTTCAACCGTCGCGGCTAAAGTCACCCCGGTAAGCTGATCAGCAAAAGCGATGAAGGCTTTACTCTCAGAAATAAGATCCTGGTTATCGATCAGGTCCTGCAGGTTAACTTTTCCGATAACAAACTTATAGCTACCTGAATAATAACGCTCCTGTATATGCTTAAAGTTTAATGCTTCAACCAGGCTTTCGTCGTCATATCGTAGGTAAATATTCAGTTCGATATTATTGGTAAAGTTAAGATCGGTTTTTTCTTTGGCCTTCTTATACTCATACTGGTAGTTATAACGTAAGGCCGCGATATCAGACAACACCGCCGATCCGGTAGGATGGCCCCCCGCGCCTTTACCAAAAAAGAATTGCTGGTCGGCAAATGCGGCTTGTACAGTTACGCCGTTGTATTCATACTCTACATTATATAAAAACTCCGTTTCGTTTACAAATTTGGGTAGTACAAACAGGGCCACATTATGTTCATCCAGCTCTTTGGCTACCGGAACCAATTTGATCTTCAGGTTCTTTTCGCGGGCATATTGCAAGTCTTGTGCGCCCAGGTTTTGTATACCGAAGTTAAACACTTCGTCGGGCTGTACAATTACACCGTAGGCATGCGCAGCAGCTATTACCAGCTTGTATTTGGCATCAAAACCGCCAACATCACTGGTTGGATCTGTTTCTGCAAAGCCAAGGTCTTGGGCTTGTTTCAGTGCGCTGTTATAATCCAGGCCCTCTATAAAACCTTTTGAAAGTATATAATTTGATGAACCGTTAAAAATACCGCTGATTGAGTGCAGCAACTCGTTATCATAATACTCTTCCAGGTTACGAATGATCGGGATACTACCGCAAACCGCGCCCTCATATAATAAAGATGTCCCGTATTTATGCTGTATTTCGATCAGTTCCTCCAAATGAAGGGCGATCATTTTTTTACTGGCCGAAACCACATTTTTACCAGATTTTAATGCTCTTGATACAATTTCAAAAGCAGCCTCCGTATCATTGATCAGCTCTACAATAGTATTGATCTCCGGGTTGTTCAATAGCTCGTCCCGGTCTGTAGTAAACAAATGTGCAGGCAAAGAACGCTCTTTATGCGGATCCTTGATGGCAAATTTTACAATTTCAATGTTTAAATTTTTGGTTTTAACGATGTCATAAAGTCCTTGCCCAACAACTCCAAATCCAAATAATCCGATATTTAACTTCTTACTCATTACGCTGTACGTTGTAATTCTATAATTTTTCCTTTTACATCAGTTTTAAAAAACGATGTGATAATATTTGTTAATGCTTCTGTTTCAATTAAAAACCCATCGTGTCCATAAAATGAATCAAGCTCAGCAAAGGCTGATTTGGGGATATGGTTAAATAAGTATTTCTGTTCTTCAAGCGGGAACAGCACATCCGAATGGATACCGATTACCAAAGTACGGGCCTTGATCAGGCTTAAAGCCTTTTCAACTCCGTGACGGCCGCGCCCCACATTATGCGAATCCATGGTTTTGGTCAGATACCAGTAACTATAGGCATTAAACCGGTTCACCAGTTTTTGCCCTTGGTAGCTTTGGTAGGTTGACGCACGGTAATCATCTGTTTTATCATCGCTTTCTTCCTGCTGGGTTATGGAATAAGTTTTATAGCCACGATAGGAGAGCAGGGCGATGCTTCTGGCCGCTTTAAGTCCTTTTTGACCACCATCGGGCGTATTGGCATAAAAAGTACGGTCGGTTGTAATAGCCAAACGTTGCGACTCGTTAAACGCTATTCCCCATGGTGAATGACGCGCGTTGGTAGCTATCAGGATCAGGTTTTTGATTCGTTCAGGCTCTGTAATAGCCCACTCAACAGCCTGTTGCCCCCCAAGTGACCCACCTACCAAAATATGTATATGATCAATCTGTAAATGGTCTGCAAGCAACTGATGTGCTTTTACAATATCCCTGATGGTAAATTGAGGGAATGCCTGATAATAAGGCTGCCCGCTTACCGGGTTAATACTTAAAGGATTACTTGTACCATAAGGCGAACCCAGAATATTCGCGCACACAATAAAATGTTCTTCGGGATTGAAAAGATAACCTGTACCCACCAGCCCCTTCCACCAATCAAATACGTCGGCATTGGCTGTGAGAGCATGACAGACCCAGATCACATTGTCCTTAGCTTTATTTAACCGGCCATAAGTATGAAAACCTATTTCCAGATCCTGTATCTGCTGACCCGATTCAAATTCAAATGCTTCTGTGTACTTAAATATTTCTGTATTCATTATTCTATTATTCGAGTTTTAAGCAGTGCGTGTTGAGTTTCTATTTTCAACTCACCACTCACTGCTCACCACTCACTTATTATACTAACTCTGCAGCAAGCTGCTCTACTTTGGCAAATGCCTGTTCAAAATCGGCCTTGATGTCATCAATATGTTCGATGCCTACCGATACCCTTAATGATGTTGGTGTAACGCCCGCAGATAACTGTTCTTCGTCAGAAAGCTGCTGGTGCGTTGTAGCCGATGGTTGGATGATCAGCGTTTTGGCATCACCTAGGTTAGCCAAATGACTTACCAATTGTAAACTATCAATAAAATGACTTGCCTGTTGTTTGTCGCCTTTGATCTCAAAGGACAATACAGCACCAAATCCATTTTTTAAATATTTTTTTGCCAGGGCATGATATGGGGATGAAGCAAGGCCCGGATAACTAACCTTAGCTACCTGCGGATGTTGCTCCAGCCATTTGGCCAGTTCTAAAGCGTTATCTACATGGCGCTGTACACGCAAAGACAACGTTTCCAAACCCTGTATATTCAACCAGGCGTTAAACGGTGATTGCGATGGACCGAAATCTCGCAAACCTTCCACACGGGCACGTATAATAAATTGGATATTGCCAAAACGGCCGTCAATACCAAATACATCGGCAAATACTAATCCGTGGTAACCTTCAGATGGTTCAGTAAACTGAGGAAATTTTCCGTTACCCCAATTGTAGTTACCACCATCAACTATAATACCGCCAATGCTGGTTCCGTGACCGCCGATCCATTTAGTGGTTGATTCTACCACGATATGAGCACCATGCTCCAAGGGGCGGAATAGGTAACCTGCCGCACCGAATGTATTATCAACGATCAGCGGTAGATCATGCTTTTTAGCCAGGGCTGCTACTTTTTCAAAATCGGCTATAGCAAAACCCGGGTTACCTACAGTTTCCAGGTAAATGGCCTTTGTTTTATTATCGATTAAAGCCTCCAGATTTTCGGCGGTATCATCTTTGGCAAAGCGAACATCGATGCCTAATCGCTTAAAAGCTACTTTAAACTGATTGTATGTACCGCCGTACAGGAAAGGGGAGGTCACGAAGTTATCGCCAGCCTGTAATATATTATTTAGTGCTAAAAATTGTGCTGCCTGCCCGGATGCTGTGGCTAAGGCTGCAACACCGCCTTCTAAAGCCGCTACCCGTTTTTCAAAAACATCGGTAGTGGGGTTCATTAAGCGGGTGTAGATATTACCAAACTCCTTGAGCGCGAAAAGATTAGCACCATGCTCCGCATTTTTAAATACGTATGATGTGGTTTGATAAAGTGGTACAGCACGTGAGCCTGTTGTTGGATCAACCTCCTGACCGGCGTGTAATTGAAGGGTTTCGAATTTTAAATTGTTGGCAGACATAGTTGTAAGATTGAAATGTGTTTAATTAATTTTTTACTGTTTTGATGGATTTTTAACGGGCGGGTAAATAAACTTTACCTGTTTGTTGCAACACGTGTTTTCCGGGATCAGAAAAAGAGGACGCGTCCAGTGGATCAGCAGCAACACATACACATACTGCTAATATTTAAGCAAATAGGTTGTATGTTACCGTTTGAGGTATTAAAAATGTGGCGCTGACTAAATTTAATTAAACTTTTCATGGTTATAAATTTATATTCCCCGGGGTTATTTTCCGGGACAGGAATTGGCACCTTCTCCAATTTTGGAGGGTTGCCAGCGGGTCATTGAGCCTGATCTCTCGCCGCTTCTTTATAAATCAAAACCCGAACTATCGCGGAGAATTGATCAATGGTATCGCTACCAAATATTGTTGCAAATATAGGGTGATATAAATTAAAAAACCAAATTAAATTTTAGTAACTTGTTTTAACCAATGAATACCTGCGTAAAAAAGTGCATTTTCTTACTTATTAGTCTTTTATACTCATTAGCCAGTTTTGGGCAGATCAAAGAAGATACTGCTCTAATAAAACCTGAATTAATTGAAAAAGACTCTCTGTTTGTAAAGCGGTTAGCTCATGTATATAAAAATGCTCCGGCCAGTATACTACCATTGTTTAATGCAGTAAACCGAAAAAGTAATGACCTTGGTTTTAATTATTACTCAGTTCGTGGCATTTACGAAATCGGGTATTTATCCATTCGCTATCATTTTATTTTCTTTAAAGATAAGTTGATCAGTTATGAACTAAGCTCTCTTTTACCATTTGACAGCCGATTAACAAACAGGTACAGAGAAATTTGCTCACTACTATTTGAGCCCGGCAATGGTTATTTCACTAAGCCTGTTTATTACAAATACGATGAGATGGTAAAGCCTTTAAATACGAACACAAAACAATATACAACAGATAAAAAAATACAATTTTTAATGACACCGTACTCGGGTGAGATATATGGTGTTTATGCTTTTATGGGGTATTCCCCCATTTTACTTGAAAATCGACGTAATTATAACGCCATTAAAGATAAGATCACTCCCGAAATTGAGCTCATGTTACTTTACAGTAAAAATCCTGCTACACGTTTATCGGCAATTGAATATTACTATCAACACCCGGAACAATTTATAAAGGATAAAGACAGGTATGAAAAAAGGGTCAAGGCCATATATGCGGAATCTCCTTTAATTGAAACAGTTGTTGCAGACCGTCCCTCTACACAAAATGCAGAAGAAATGGTGAAACTATTTGCAGCCTGGCATTAATCCAAAGCTTGTTTCAAATCCGCTATCAGATCATCAATATGCTCTAAACCAACTGATACTCTAAGCAGGTTTATAGGAGTTTTAGTGTCCGGACCTTCAACGGTTGCGCGATGCTCAATCAGGCTCTCCACACCGCCCAAACTGGTGGCACGGGTAAACAACTTGAGTTTGTTAATGATGTTATGCGTATCGTTTTCATCGCCCTTAACAATAAAAGATAACATGCCTCCAAAAGCCAGCATTTGTTCTTTAGCAATGGTATGTTGTGGATGTGAGGGTAAACCTGGATACATTACCTGATCAACTTGAGGATGCTGCTCTAAAAACTCAGCCAGCAGTTGCGCGTTTTGTACATGGCCTTTAACCCGGTAAGGTAGCGTTTTAATGCTGCGGGCCAGGTAATAACAATCAGTTGGAGAGGGGATTGCGCCCCCCATTTCCTGTACCTGCCGTATTTTTTGCCACCATTCACTTTTTTCGGCTGTGATCAGCGCGCCGCCCATCAGGTCGCTGTGGCCGCCAAAATATTTGGTTGCGGAGTGCATTACCAGGTCGGCGCCCAAAGCAAGCGGTTGCTGACATATCGGCGTGGCGAAAGTATTATCGCAAACCACTTTAATCCCTTTCGCTTTGGCAATAGCGACAACCTTTTTAATATCGGTTATTTTAAGTAAGGGGTTCGATGGCGTTTCCAACCATATCACTCCTGTTTCTGGCCTGATGTGCTGCTGCAACACCTCTGTATCGTTTACATCGATAAAATCAAAAGTTAAAATTCCGGCAAACAGGTTTTTAAGCTGGTTGCGCAATCCATGATACATATCATCAGGCGCTATAACATGCGTACCTGGAGGCAGCGACTGGAATACAGACATACCAGCAGCATTACCAGATGAAAAAGAAGCCGCATCTGCACCATTCTCTAGCTTAGCCAATACATTTTCTAGCGACCAGCGGTTGGGGTTTGATGACCTGCTATAGATATGTCCGCCCGGGAAATCACCATCAATACCACGTTCAAAAGTGGTAGATAATATAATAGGCTGTATTACTGCTTTTGACGATTCGTCCTTTTTATTCCCGGCGTGGATAGCTATAGTTTCAATCTTCATTTGGCCAAATTAAATAAGATTATTTTTATAAGGTGTAACGGGGGGCATAATTTTTGCGTAATATTCTAAAATACCCCCCTGTAATCATGAAAAATTTTTATTTCTCGTTAATTATTGCTTCGTTACTGCTAAGCAGTTGCAAGAAAGACAACATTGCTAATGAAAGTGAGTTTAATAAAAGCTATAACGCTTGGTTAAGCTTTAAAAGTAATGCGCACAATTCCTATCTCTATACCTCGAACTCCGGATCCGTTTTCGGTTATGGGTCAGAGACTAAAATCAGTGTAATTAATGGTAAGATAGTTTCAAGGGATTTTATTTCAACCCAACTTAAGCGAAACGGCACAGCTCAAAAAGACACGTTAAAACAATGGCATGAAGATGCTGATCATATCAACACACATCCTAACGATGCAGGCGAATCACTTATATTAGATGATGTTTACCAAAAAGCCAAAACGGTTTGGCTTAAAGCCGATAAGAAAGCCAATGACATTTACTTTGAAGCGAAAAATAACGGTATGATATCCAGTTGCGGATTTGTTCCCAAAGGGTGTCAGGACGATTGTTTTAACGGCATCAACATAAGCCTGATTACCCCTGTGCAATTTTAGTGTCATTTACTTCCATCCGCTTTGCAATGAATTATCTCATAAAGCATAGTTTTATGCTTTTTAGTACATTTGCGCAAAGTTTTTTCCATGGAAGCTGAAGGTAATTTACAGTTATTATTACAAAATCCGGATCTATCCGCTGATTTAAAGCACATTGCCGAAAAAGTTCTTAATAACGAACGCATCACCTTTGATGAAGGTGTGATATTATATGAGCAGGGCGACCTGGGTTATTTGGGCGTTTTAGCCAACTACATCCGCGAGAAACGGCATGGTCATAAAACTTATTTCAACCGTAATTTTCATATCGAGCCAACTAATTTGTGTGTTTATGACTGCAAATTTTGCTCGTACTCTCGCTTGCTGAAGCAAAAATCAGAAGGCTGGGAATATACCATGGACGAAATGTTTAACATGGTGACCAAATATGATGGTGAACCCGTAACCGAAGTGCATATAGTAGGTGGCGTTTTGCCACAATACGACGTACCTTTTTACCAGGAGCTTTTTAGCCGTATCCGCGCTCATCGCCCGGAACTGCATATCAAGGCATTAACACCTGTTGAATATCATTATATATTTAAAAAAGCCAAAATTGACTATGCTACAGGTATGCGCCTGATGCAGGAAGCTGGTTTACAGTCAATTCCCGGCGGTGGTGCCGAGATTTTCCATCCCGAGGTTCGTGACCTGATATCCAAAGATAAATGTACCGGCGACCAATGGCTGGCTATTCATGAAGAATGGCACAAGCTGGGTGGCCGCTCCAATGCTACTATGCTTTATGGTCATATAGAAAAGTTCTGGCACCGGGTTGATCATATGGAACGCCTGCGCCAGTTACAGGATAAAACTGGAGGCTTCCAAACCTTTATACCGTTAAAATTCCGCAACCAGGATAATCAAATGTCGCACGTGCCCGAGTCAACCGTGGTTGAGGATCTGCGTAACTATGCGGTGGCACGTATCTACCTTGATAATTTTGATCATATTAAAGCTTACTGGGCTATGATCAGTCGTACTACGGCACAACTATCCCTAAACTTTGGAGTTGATGATATTGACGGTACGTTGGATGATACTACTAAAATATATTCTATGGCTGGTGCCGAAGAACAGCACCCGGGCATGAGCACCAAACAATTGGTAGAACTGATCAAAAATATTGGCCGACAGCCTATTGAGCGCGACACTTTATATAATGTAGTAACCGACTATACTAATTTTGAATTCCCGGAAACTGAGCCAAAACCTCAGTATTACAAGTTGCCTGTAATTAATTGATGGTGAAAGGCGAAGGGTGAAAGGTAAAGGGTTTATCTTTTTTATACAAACCTTTTACTTTTCAGCTTTTACCTTTCATCCTAAACAAGAATGATACAAAAAACCTTATATATAGTACGCCACGGCCAAACAGAACTCAACAGGCTGGGTGTTGTACAGGGACGGGGAATGGATACCGATTTAAACGATGAGGGCCGAAAACAGGCAGCTCAGTTTTTTGAGGCATACAAGACTGTACCATTTGATAAAATATATCTATCGGCCTTAAAGCGTACTCAACAAAGCGTTCAGCCTTATATTGATCTGGGAATTCCCTATCAAAAACTATCAGGCCTGGATGAGCTGGCCTGGGGAATACACGAAGGGCAACCGGCTACGGCCCAAAACAAAGCCGCCTTTTTACAAATCATGCGCGACTGGCTCGATGGTCGCTTAGACAGTAAATTTGAAGGCGGTGAAAGCCCTAACGAGGTGGAGATACGAGAGCGTGAAGCGCTCGATGTGATCATGAGCCATCCCGAAGAAAAAACAGTACTCGTCTGTATGCATGGTCGTGCCATGCGCTTATTGCTTTGTATATTATCAGGCGTTCCGCTTACAGAGATGGACACCTTTCCGCACCAGAACCTGGTTTTATACAAAGTGACCTACAACGGCGAAAAATTTGAGATCGTCGATTTTAACAACTCCGAACATTTAAAACAATCCTGAAAGAGAGCGTTTCTGTGAATAAGATAAGAATATCAGCTGTAAGCTACACCAACACCAAACCCTTTATATACGGCATCCAGCATAGTGGAATATTAGATAAAATTGAATTGAGCCTCGATATGCCGTCAGACTGTGCTCAAAAACTAATAGATGATGTGGTTGATATCGGCCTCATTCCTGTAGCGGCTACCTTGAATTTACCACATTGGGAAATAGTTTCTGAATACTGTATCGGGGCAGTAGGCGCTGTAAATTCGGTATTTATTTTTAGCAATTGCGATGTTAAGGACATCAAATACCTACAGCTCGATCCGCAATCGCGCTCATCCAATAACCTGGCGCGTGTTTTACTAAAAAACTACTGGAATGTAAACCCCGAATTAATTAAAGATGCTACAGACTACAGCGAATCTACAGAAGCCAACACCGCTTTTGTACAAATAGGCGACCGCACCTTTGGCAAAAAAGATAAATATAATTATGTGTATGACCTTGCCGAAGAATGGCAAAACTTTACGGATTTGCCTTTTATGTTTGCCGGCTGGATAGCCAACAAACCTATTCCACAGGATTTTATGGACGAGTTTAACGCCGCCCTGAAACATGGTCTTGATCATCGGGCAGAGCTTTTTAAAGAACTACCCATGCGTGAAGATTTTGACATACAGGATTATCTGATGCACAAGATAGATTTCGATCTTACCGAAGGAAAAAAGAAAGCGCTTTATATGTTTTTGGATTATATAAAAGTACTATAGCCATCACCAACATATTTTTTCTGTTGAAGGGACGCGTAATTGCGTCTCTTTTTGTTTACAAATGTTTAATATATAAAACCTTATCCTGTAAAATACATTGGTTATATTAAAACAATTAAATCTGTAGATAAATGAACCCATCATTAAAAGGACAAGCGGCACTGGTTACCGGTGCCGATAGCGGTATCGGTAAAGGGGTAGCCCTGGCTCTCGCAGCCGCTGGTGCCAAACTGGTTATCAATTACGCCCACAATCATGATGCTGCGGAAGTTACCGTAGCTGAAATAAAGGAGATTGGCGGCGAAGCATTTGCCGTACAAGCTGATGTAAGCCAGGAAACTGAGGTAAAAGAAATGTTTGCCCAGATGTACGCGCAATACGGCACCATCGATATATTGGTAAACAATGCAGGTTTGCAAAAAGATTCCAAATTTGTAGATATGACCCTGGATGATTGGAATACAGTGATCAGCATTAACCTTACCGGGCAGTTTTTATGCTCGCGCGAAGCAGCCAGAGAGTTTATACGCAGGGGGGTAGTGGACGAACGAAGCCGTGCAGCTGGCAAGATCATTTGCATGAGCAGTGTACACGAGGTAATTCCATGGGGAGGGCATGTTAACTATGCCGCAAGTAAAGGGGGCATTAGCATGTTTATGAAAAGCATAGCCCAGGAACTGGCCCCGCATAAAATCAGGGTAGTGGGCATCGGACCCGGAGCTATACAAACACCTATTAATAAAGCTGCCTGGGATACACCCGAGGCATTAGATAAACTGCTCACCCTCATACCTTATAACCGAATTGGCAAGCCTGATGATATTGGCAAACTGGCTGCCTGGCTGGCATCAGACGAGGCCGATTACATCACCGGCACCACCATTTTTATGGACGGAGGCATGACTTTGTATCCAGGTTTCGCGGATAATGGTTAAATTGAGGTTAAAATAATTTGAAAAATCGGTTTAGCTAATCCAAAACCTATTTTTTTGCACATTTTTAAATTTACATATTGTAAATTATACACTAAGTACATTATAAAAATTTAAATTTTTCATCATAAAAGTAATATAATTATAAAATATTCATAAAAGTTAAATTTTATTTGTGACATTACTAATCTTAGCATACTTTTGTTATGGATTTAAAATTTAAACGAACATGAAAAAGATATTTTTAACAACAGCAATTGCCGCTTTATTAAGCGTTAATGTATTTGCCGCTGACGGCGTAAAAAAAGTAGTTGATGGTGGAACAAACGTTTCTTACATCGCTTTACACGGTTTCACAGTTGACTTTTCCGATGCAAAAGATGTAAACTGGACTGTAACCAAAAATTGCCAAAAGGCTACCTTCACTATCGATGGCGTTAAAAAAACCGCTTTCTACAACCTGAATGGCGAGTTTTTAGGTGTAACTCAACGTGTTGACGCTAAAGCTATCCCTGCTAAAACTTTAAAACAAATTGCTAAAGATTACAAAGGTTACGAAATAGGCGAGGTTATCGTTTACCAGGCTAATACCGACCTGAACGACAACATCGACCCAACTTCATACTTTGTTGACCTGAAAAACGATACTCATGAAGTATTGGTAAGGATCACTCAACAAGCTAACCTTGAGTTTTTCCAACAAGTAAGATAATTCTAAATAGTCTTCATAAAAAGCCATTCCGACAATCGGGATGGCTTTTTTATGTCACAAGCTTGTTATTTTGCCCTTCATTGTAACTATTAAGCAAACAAATTGAGGCTTTCTGTCTTTATTAATAAGTATAATTTATTAATATAATTCGCAGATATGCCCAAGACCATCATTGTATCTAACCGGTTACCTATCAAAATTTCAAAAAACGAAGACGAGTATATTTTATCGTCCAGTGAAGGGGGTTTAGCAACCGGTTTAGGTTCAATATATAAACAAGGTAATAATGTATGGATAGGCTGGCCCGGCATCGAGATCACCGAGCAACAGGATAAAGACCATGTTTCCCATCAATTAAAAGAACTCAGCCTAATACCAGTTTTTCTTGACCAGGAAGAAATCAATCAATATTATGAAGGATTCTCCAACGAGGTATTATGGCCGGTTTTCCATTATTACGCCTCCACGTACGCCAATTACAAGCAATCAAACTGGGATTATTACCAAGCTGTAAATCAAAAATTTAGAGACAGCATCCTAAGTGTTGCCGAACCTGGCGATATTATATGGATCCATGATTACCAGTTATTACTTTTACCTGCCCTGGTAAGGAATGAATTGCCTGATGTTTCTATTGGCTTTTTCCTGCATATTCCATTTCCCTCACATGAAATGTTCCGGTTGATACCCTGGAGATCTGAACTATTGGAGGGTATGCTGGGTGCCGACCTGATTGGCTTTCACACCTTTGATGATGTGCGTCATTTTTTGGGAGCAACCTCACGTATTTTGCCGGTAAATACCTCATCAAACATCATCACCATGGATGAGCGTTCCATCGTGGTAGAATCATTCCCCATGGGAATAGATGAGCAAAAATATGCCACTTTACCGCTACAGGATGATGTCAAAGAACAGATCGAGCTGATAAAAAACAATTTCAAAGACACCAAGCTCATCCTTTCTATTGACCGGCTGGACTATAGCAAAGGTATACTACAACGCTTGCAGGCTTTTGAATTGATGCTGGAGCTTTGCCCCGAGTGTATTGAAAAAATAACGTTCTACATGATCGTTGTGCCTTCAAGGGATACCGTTCCGCAATATGCCCACCTGCGTGAGGAAATTGATAAAAGGGTAGGTAATATCAATTCCATATATCGAACCATGGATTGGACACCTATCCATTATTATTACCGGTCGTTCCCGATCGAAACACTATCTGCCTTATACCATACTGCCGATGTATGCCTGGTAACCCCCATGCGCGATGGTATGAACCTGGTTAGTAAAGAATATATTGCCAGCAGAACAAATAACGATGGTGTATTGATATTAAGTGAGATGGCTGGTTCATCTAAAGAATTAATTGATGCTATCGTCGTTAACCCAAATAATACGGGCGAGGTTTGCCGGGCGATACTGGAGGCCCTTAGCATGCCACTGGAAGAGCAGCAAAGGCGCATGATACCTATGCGGCAGTTAGTATCAAAGTTTAATATTTCGCACTGGGTCAAAATTTTCTTTGACCGTTTAAAGGAAGTTAAACTCATGCAGCGCTCCCTACAGGCCCGGCATGTTAGTTTCGCCACCGAACAATCTATCATCAACCGGTATATCAAAACCAAAAAAAGGATTATCTTTTTAGATTATGATGGTACCCTTGTGAACTTTAAATCAAATATTGAGCAAGCCAGTCCCGATAAAGAATTATACGATATAATTGATAAACTATCAGAAGATCCTGCCAATCAGGTCGTACTCATCAGTGGTCGTAAGCATGAAAACCTCGAAGAGTGGTTTAGCCATACCAATATATACCTGATTGCCGAACACGGTTCCTGGTTTAAAAGACCTGGCACCAGTTGGCATAAAATATCGGGATTGAGCGATCAATGGAAACATGATATTTATCCCATCCTGGAAACCTATGTAGACCGTACTCCGGGCTCATTTATCGAAGAGAAAACCTATTCGCTGGTTTGGCACTACCGCAAGGCACAAAATGGCTTAGGAGAGCTTAGAGCGAGCGAATTGATGAACAACCTGAAATATTTGGCCAGCGATAAAGGCCTACAGCTGCTGGCAGGGGATAAGGTACTGGAAGTAAAGAACATGGATATCAACAAAGGTAAAGCCGCGTTAACCCTAACAGAAGGCAAAGATTATGATTTTATTATAGCCTTTGGCGATGATTATACCGACGAAGATATTTTTAAAGCATTACCGGAAACTGCAATTACCATCAAAGTAGGCAGCAATTTATCAGCAGCTAAATTTTATCTCCGCAACCCCGCAGAAGTACGCAAACTACTCACCAGCTTCACCCAGCATATTACGGTGGAAGTTAATTAGAGAGTTAGTGATTTACTGAATTAGTGATTAAGTAAATTAATTAGTGAATTATTGAATTAGTTGCGTATGTTCAACTAATTCAATAATTCACTAATTCACTAATTATAGAAATATAGGTCTGTCCAATTTCATGGCTATCCGGTAGGCCGCGTTCATCAGGCCTACGTGGCTATATGCCTGCGGAAAATTACCCCATTGGCTACCGTCCTGTTCATCAACATCCTCACTAAACAATAGCAGGTGATTAGAGTATTGCAGCAGATTGGCAAACTCGCGCTGGGCATCATCCAGGCGACCAACACTGGCCAGAGCCTCTACATACCAAAAGGCACATATCAGGAAAGTAGTTTTAGGTTTGCCAAAGTCGTCAGTATATAAATATCTGTAAAACAATCCATTAGGGGTTCTTAGCTCTTTTTCTAATGCAAGTAAATGATCCTTAGCTTTTTGCGATTCCGGGTCAAGATAATTCATCATGATCAATTGCAGCGTACTGGCATCCAGATTGGAGCTACCTGCCGAATTGGTATACACTTTCCTCACCGGGTCATAACAGCTTTCTATATGCGCGGCCGCGCGTTCTTTCAATTCTATAGCCTTGTCAATAAGTTCTTTATTGTCAATAGTGCGTGCCATCTTTTCAGCGGCCGAGGCCCCGGCCCATTGGAACAGGTTGCTGTAGCAATGTATATTGGCCATGTTTCTGAACTCCCAGATCCCGGCATCCTTTTCATCAATGGTACGGTCAATCTTATTCAGTAGCGACTCTATCCAGCGAACCGAATCCTTCCGTTCCGAAAAAACGAAACGGTGATCGGTATATAGCGGGAGCAGGGAGATCATTACCTGCCCATAAATATCATTCTGGATATGCTCATAAGCCTGGTTACCAATACGTACCGGCTGGTTACCCATATAACCATCCAGATCGGTCAGTATTTCCTCAACCAATTTTCTTTTACCGGTTATGCCGTAAAGTGGCTGATAGCGTTCATCTTCGGAAAAGGAGATATCCGTAACATAGCTAAAATACTTCTCCATTTCCTCAAAGTGACCAATGTGGTTCAGCGCGGTGATCACATAGTAAGTATCACGCAGCCAGCAGTAGCGGTAATCCCAATTGCGACCACTTCCCGGCGATTCGGGTAAACTGGTAGTACTTGCAGCTATAATGGCCCCCGTATCCTCAAACTGGTGTATTTTTAATGCCAGGCCTGAGCGGATCACAAATGGCTGATAATAGGTAGCGATAGAGGAGTGCTTGATCCAGGTGCGCCAGTATTGAATGGTTTCGGCCAAAAATCGGTCAGCGGTTGATATCAGGGCGGCTTCCAATGGTTCGCCGTAGGTTAAGGCGAGGTATTTGGTTTCATTCAGCACAAAGGCCTGCTCATCAAATACATAACTGATAGGAATATTGGTGGTAAGCCGCATATTCTCCTCACCGCCAAGGTATTGTATATGGTTACTTCCACGGTTTACATTCAGCTTTACCGCGCCATATTCAGATACAGGTTCACACTTCACAATAACCCTGGGCGAGCCTTCAATAGCTTCTATTTTCCTGATCAGCATTAAGGGTTTATAATACCGCTGATGCTGATAAAACCTTGGTGCAAAATCGGTTATACGGTATTTACCACCACTTTTGGGGCTTATCTCGGTTATCAGCACATTGGTATTTTCCAGGTAGTGCTGCTCCGATGTATATTCTCCCTCAGGGCGGATGGAAAACTCGCCGCCCTTTTTTTTATCCAGCAAGCCGCCAAAGATGAAGGTGCTGTCGAACTTGGGCCAGCAAAGCCAGTCGACGTTGGTATTTTTATTAATATGGGCCAAAAAGGCGCAATTTCCAATTATTCCGGTCTCATAGGTATGTCTGCTCATTCAGTTTTTGTGCTTAGTTAATAGGTTCAACAATATTTGCGGCGTAATGTTGAAGCAAAATTTAAAAGCGCAGATCCGTAATGGTTAACAATTGGTCTTGAGTTTTTTAACCCGGTTACAAAATTCAAACCTCAGGATAAGGGCAGCAGACTTTTTAAACCCTTATTTTAACACTTTTCTGATCAAAAATGATGTAAAGAAGCTCACTTATTAGCCATTTTAACAAAGCTTTAACGCCATTTTAACATTTTTTAACAAATTTTTGATGGGTTTTAAAAACTTTAAAAAGAATTAATTTTCTGATATCCAAATAACTGCGTACTAAACAATGCTTTTTTAGCCTATTTTGTCTCTTTAACCAAAAGGCCCCACTTACATTTTTCAATTAAGTGGGGCCGTGGCTGGTTATACTTAAATTTACAAAATATTTACGGTTTTTGCAATTAAACATTTTCAACAACAAGCAGGCAGTTTTATCCGTTACATAATTCTGTAAATTTTAACCCGATGTTATTTTTACATTTTGATTTATCAATTAATGTATAGTAACTTAGTAGTCATTTATTCTTTATAAATAAAACAACATAATCATGAGTTTACGATTAGGCGATAAAGCCCCAAATTTTCAGGCAAAAACATCAGCAGGTGAAATTGATTTTTACGAATATCTTGGCGACAGCTGGGGCGTACTTTTTTCGCACCCAGGCGATTATACCCCGGTTTGTACAACCGAATTAGGTAAAACTGCCGCTTTGAAAGACGAATTCAGCAAGCGTAATGTAAAAGTATTAGCGCTGAGTGTCGACTCGGTAGAATCTCACCATGGCTGGATAGGGGATATCAACGAAACCCAGGGCGTAGAAGTAAATTTCCCGATCATCGCCGATGAGGATCGCAAAATTTCCGAAGCCTATGACATGATCCACCCAAATGCCTCCGTTAACGCTACAGTACGATCGTTATTCATTATCGGTCCGGATAAAGCGGTTAAGCTCATCATTACTTACCCGGCATCAACAGGTCGTAATTTCCAGGAGATCCTACGGGTAATCGATTCTTTGCAATTAACAGCCAATTACGGTGTAGCTACACCGGCCGACTGGAAAGACGGAGAAGATGTAGTAGTGGTACCAGCTATAAAAACAGAAGATATCCCGGCCAAATTTCCAAAGGGTTATAAAGCTATAAAACCCTATTTAAGGATAACCCCACAACCAAATAAATAATTTTATTTGGTTTATTAATAATTTTATATATTTGGTAAAGATGGGTTTATCTATTCCTTCTGATTATTAAAACCGTTTTATTTTCAGTTTGGCTTTAGTTATTAATCTTATATACGAATTTTTTTTTAATACGATAATTATAATTATGAAAACTGGAAAAGTAAAATGGTTTAACACACAAAAAGGTTATGGCTTCATCGTTACCGAGGATGGTAAAGATCTTTTTGTCCACTTTAAAGATGTACAAGGCGGCGTAAATGCTATTAAAGATAATGATGATGTAACTTACGAAGTGGAAGAAGGCAGAAAAGGATTGCAAGCGGTAAACGTAAAAAAAGTATAGTTTAACCAAACACTCAAAAAAAGCCCCTGCATACACAGGGGCTTTTTTCATGATTAAATTTTTGATTTTATATAATTCTGCTACTTTAGCCTCCACAAATACCCCATGAAAAACATATGACTACTACTACAACACCATCGGCCAAAGCCACAAGGAACATGCTATTCCTGGTTCTTGTTGCCTCACTTGGCTATTTCGTTGATATTTATGACCTGCTTGTTTTTTCCATTGTACGGATAAGCAGCCTGAAAGATATTGGTTTAACTCCCGAGGAAATAACAAGTAAAGGACAGTTTATTATCAGTATCCAAATGTTTGGACTTCTTTTAGGAGGCATTATATGGGGTATTGTTGGTGATAAACTTGGGCGCATTAAAGTTCTTTTCGGCTCAATTTTATTATATTCCATTGCCAACTTTGCTAATGGTTTGGTGCACGATGTAAATACCTATGCCATTGTCAGGTTTATCGCAGGTCTTGGTCTTGCAGGCGAGCTGGGTGCTGGTATTACCCTGGTAAGTGAAACTTTAAGCAAAGAAAAAAGGGGGTACGGAACCATGACGGTTGCCGTTATTGGCCTGTTTGGCGCTACTGCTGCTTACATGGTTGCCAAATTTGGCTGGCGAAATGCTTACTTCGTAGGAGGTGGCCTGGGAGTACTTTTGCTTTTATTGAGGATAGGTACTTTTGAATCGGGAATGTTTAAGAATATCGAACAAAGTAAAGTATCAAAAGGAAACATGCTTATGCTCTTTACCAATTGGAGCAGATTTAAAAAATATCTTTATTGCATACTGATAGGTGCACCGTTATGGTATGTGGTCGGCGTGCTGATCAGCTTTTCTGACCAGTTTGGGATAGCACTTGGCGCAAAAACAATCATCAAACCAGGCGATGGTATTTTTTATAGTTATATCGGCATAGCAGTTGGCGATCTTTTCGCAGGCTTGCTGGCCCAGATCACCAGATCAAGAAAACTAACCATGGCTGTTTTTCTATTATTATCGCTGGTAAGCGTATATTTTTACCTGAGTGCCACAGGTATTACCCCCGAGCGTTTTGTATGGCTTAGCTTCTTTATGGGGTGCACTGTTGGCTATTGGGCTACATTTGTTACCATTGCTTCAGAGCAATTTGGCACCAATATACGTTCAACCGTAACCACAACGGTACCAAACTTTGTACGCGGATCCCTTATTCCAATAACAATAGCATTTAACGCATTTAAGGCAAATTACGGCGTTATAACCAGTGGTTACATTATGATGGGTATATTAACCCTGATAGCCTTATTCTCTTTAAGTCAGCTCAAAGAAACCTTTGGCAAGGATCTGGATTATGTGGAGATCAGTTCGGTTGAAGATAGTATCAAGTAGCTAGTATCAAGTATCACGACTTTTGAAAAGCATATTTATAAACTACCGGAAATCTTGATACTTGATACTAGCTACTTGATACTAAAAAAGTATTTTTACATCCTATGATAAGCAAAGAACAAATAGCCACCGATTACCAGCAGATACAAGACGAAATATGCGCGGCGCTGGAATTAACCGACGGCCAAGCCCGGTTTGAAGAAGAAGTATGGGAACGTGACGGCGGCGGCGGCGGCAGAACCCGCATCATCCAAAACGGCAATATATTTGAAAAGGGAGGCGTGAATTTCTCGGCCGTTCATGGTAAACTGCCCGAAAATATGCAAAAGGCCCTGCAGGTAGAGTCGGACGATTTTTTTGCTACCGGCGTATCTATCGTGATTCACCCGAACCATCCTTTGGTGCCTATCATCCACATGAATATCCGGTATTTTGAAATGCCAACACCAGCAGGCAGCGATCAGCAGCCAAAAAGATGGTTCGGCGGCGGTATCGATCTTACACCACATTACATTATTGATGCTGATGCCCGATATTTCCACGGTAATATCAAAGCGGTGTGTGATACTTATTATCATGATTTTTATCACCGGTTTAAACTTTGGGCCGATGATTATTTTTATATCAAACATCGTAACGAAACCCGGGGCATAGGCGGCATATTCTATGATCGCTTAACTGCCAATGAGGAGTTATCATGGGAGAGCATTTTTGAGTTTTCAAAAGCCCTGGGCCGATCATTCATCCCTACCTATACCGAACTGGTGGAACGTAACCGCCATAGCGCGTTTACCGAAGAACAGCAACTTTGGCAATACCAGCGCCGCAGCCGCTATACCGAGTTTAACCTGGTATATGATGCAGGCACCAAATTTGGACTGGAAACCAATGGCCGTATCGAATCTATACTGATGAGCTTACCGCCCACAGCCAAATGGATCTATAACTATCAGCCTGTAGCAGGCAGCGAAGAAGAAAGGACATTATCTTTACTCAAAAAAGGGATTAACTGGGCTTGAGAGTCAGTATCAAGTAGCAGAATTTGATATCAAGCAGCTAGTATCAAGTATCACGACACTCAAATGTGGTATTGAAGAAGAAAAATCTTGATACTTGATACTAACTACTTGATACTAAAAAATAAATACTATGAAAAAAACGATCTTCCCGGTATTACTGATTGCCCTATTATGCGGCTTTACTAATGGTGAAAGCCCGTTAAAAGGCGTTTGGGAGTATAGGGGAGGGCTGTTTAATGGTAAACAGGACAGCGTATCCACCAGCTACACATTGCAGCGTACGTATGACGATCTGCATTACCAGGCCAAAGTAATTGAAAAGGGACAAAAAACTTTTATTTACGAAAAGGGCGACTATAAACTACAGGCAGATACCTGCTTTGAAACGCAGACTTATTGCAACCAACCATCAAAACTGTTGGGCAAAACTGTAAAATACGCTTATACAGTGAGCAACGATACGCTTAAACTTTTAGCTACCTTACCCAATGGCAACAAGATCGAAGATCATTGGGTGAGAGTTCATTAGTGTCAATGGTTCATTAGTTCATTGGTATTATTAGTTCATTGGTTTGTATCGGGTAATATGTTGCATTAAATTGGTTTGGTGATTTTTGTTAAATCATTTACTAATAAACTAATGAACCATTGACACTAATGAACTAATAATACCAATAAACCACTATGATTAAACAATGGATAAAAGGCCGGATCATGAAATATATCAGCCATTTCAAAGATCTGGACGGCTGGCTTACTGAGCGCGAGGCTATGGGATTGTTTCTTTTAGCCCTTAAGGCACCACGCAATGCTACCGTAGTTGAAATAGGCAGCTGGCAGGGTAAAAGCACCTATTGCTTATCCAGAGGGCTCAGATCGGGCAGGGTTTATGCCATTGATCCTTTTAATGCTGATGGCGGATTGGATAAGGACAGTGAAAAAATATACGCCAAAAAAAAAGGCACCGATGATCTTTATGCCAAATTCATGGATAACATGACCAGGCTTAAAGTGCTGTCAAAAATTGTTGCCAAACGGGGATATTCCTACCAGTTTGCCGCAGATTTTAACAAAATAGACGTGCTTTTTATTGATGGCGATCATTCCATAGAAGGTTGTAAGCTCGATTTTGAGCTATTTTCACCTAAGGTTGCTATCGGTGGCTATATCGCTTTTCATGATTATGATCAAACACGTGATGAGCTGGGCCCTACCTATGTAATACAAAATCTGGTGATGAACTCATCATCTTATGTTTATCACCGGCAATATGATTCGCTGTGGGTGGCTAAAAAGATCGCGTAGGGTAACCTATTAACTTTTACGCAAATCAATAGCACCAATGAACTATTGAACCAAAAATTGGCACAATAATCAACTATTTTCTTAACTTCGCAAGTCGCTTAAAAAACACTTTTTAACGCGCAATTATAGAGAAGATTCCACAAATTAATAAAAATGGCTGAAGGAACAGAAAACGACAATTCAAGCAAGGAAGACAGAATAATTTCGATAAATATTGACGAAGAAATGCGATCCGCTTACATTGATTATTCAATGTCGGTGATCGTTTCCAGGGCATTACCCGATGTCCGCGACGGATTAAAACCTGTACACAGACGTGTTTTATATGGCATGTTTGATATGGGCTTAAATAACAACAAGCCTTATAAAAAATCGGCCCGTATTGTGGGCGACGTAATGGGTAAATATCACCCGCACGGTGATAAATCTGTTTATGATACCATGGTGCGTATGGCCCAGGACTGGAACCTGCGTTACCTGCTGGTTGACGGTCAGGGCAACTACGGCTCGATGGATGGTGACGAACCAGCGGCTATGCGTTATACCGAGGCCCGCCTGAAAAAACTGGCCGAAGAAATGGTAGCTGATATCAACAAGGATACTATCGATTTTCAGCCAAACTTTGACGAGTCGGAACAGGAGCCAACCGTATTGCCATGTAAATTCCCTAACCTGCTGGTTAACGGTGCATCTGGTATCGCGGTAGGTATGGCTACCAATATGGCACCGCACAACTTGTCGGAAGTGATTGATGCTACTATCGCATTGATAGATAACCGCCAGATAGAGATAGCCGAACTGATGAAATTTGTGAAAGGTCCGGATTTTCCTACAGGTGGTATCATCTATGGTTTTGAAGGCCCGCGCGAAGCGTTGGAAACAGGCCGGGGCAGGGTAGTGATCCGCGCCCGGGCCGAAATTGAGACCCATGGCAGCGACCGCGAACGGATTGTGGTGACCGAAGTACCTTACCAGGTAAACAAGGCCCTTATGATTGAACGTACTGCCGACCTGGTAAATGATAAAAAACTGGAAGGTATATCCGCTATCCGCGATGAATCAAGCCGCGAAGGTATCCGTATAGTTTATGAAATTAAACGGGAAGCCAATGCTGCTATAGTACTGAACAACCTGTTCAAATATACCGCGCTGCAAACATCGTTCAGCGTAAACAATATCGCGCTGGTTAATGGCCGGCCAATGATGCTGAACCTGAAAGATCTGATTCACCATTTTGTGGAGCACAGACACGAGGTTGTTGTTCGCCGTACCAAATTTGAATTGGCCGAAGCGGAAAAACGCGCCCACATATTAGAGGGTTTATTAATTGCCCTGGATCATCTGGACGAAGTAATTCGCCTGATACGTGCATCACAAACACCTGATGAAGCCCGCGAAGGCTTGATGAGCCAGTTTGGTTTAACCGATATACAGGCCCGTGCCATATTGGATATGACGCTTCGCCGGTTAACCGGACTGGAGCGCGACAAGATCAAAGATGAATACGCGGAGTTAATGAAACTGATCGACTATTTAAATTCAATTTTAAATGACGAAGGTTTAAGGATGCAGATCATTAAGGACGAGCTGATTGAAATAAAAGACAAATACGGTGATGAGCGCAGAACAGAAATAGTTCACTCATCCGCCGAAATGCAAACCGAAGACTTTATTGAGGACGAAGATGTGGTGATCACCATATCGCGCGAAGGATATATCAAACGTACGCCTTTAACAGAATATCGTCGTCAGGGCAGAGGGGGTAAAGGCTCTATCGGCAGCAATAGCCGCGATGAAGACTTTATTGAACACCTGCTGGTAGCATCCAACCACAACTACATGTTGTTCTTCACCGAATCTGGCCAGTGTTACTGGCTCCGGGTATTTGAAATTCCGGAAGGCACACGTACCTCCAAAGGTCGAGCTATCCAGAATATCATCAATATCCCTAAGGAAGACAATATCAAGGCTTATATTAAACTCATCAGCCTTAAGGATCAGAACTACCTGGAGAACAACTTTATTATCATGTGTACCCGCAAAGGTACCATCAAAAAAACCTCGCTCGAGGCTTACTCACGTCCGCGTGCCAATGGTATCAACGCCATCAACATCAACGAAGGCGATTCGTTACTGGAAGCAACCTTAACCACAGGCAGCAGCGAAATTGTGATGGCCTTAAAATCGGGCAGGGCTATCCGCTTTAATGAGTCGACTGTTAGACCGATGGGCCGTACCGCAACCGGTGTTCGTGGTATCTCATTAGATAGCGACAACGATGAAGTAGTAGGTATGATCAGTATTGACGACGCCGAAACAACCGTTCTGGTAGTATCAGAAAAAGGCTATGGCAAACGTACCGATATTGATGATTACAGGGTAACCAACCGCGGTGGTAAAGGTGTAAAAACTTTAAATATTACCGAAAAAACCGGAAACCTTGTGGCCATAAAAGGTGTTACTGATAAAGAAGACCTGATGATCATCAACAAATCGGGTATTATTATACGTATAGCGGTTAGCGAGCTGAGAACTATGGGCCGTGCCACACAGGGCGTTAGATTAATTACTTTAAAAGGTAATGACGAAATAGCTTCTGTTGCAAAAATTGAGCATGACGAGGATGAAGAGGCCGAACTGGATGAAAATGCCGTAAATGATGCCGGTGATGGTGATGAAGCAGCTAATGACAGCAACGAATCAGCAACAGAAACTACTGAATAAACAATATGGGTTACCGTAAAATTATCCTGGCGGTTATAATATCATCAATGACTACAACCTTTGCCTTTGCCCAAAGCGAAGCGCTAAAGGTTGTGGTTAATAATCTGGCTTACTATAAGCAAAAGAATGATCTGAAGTACCTGGCAGCGGCCAAAAAATCGGCTGATAGCCTGATCATTACCAAATCAGACACGGCCGATCTGGAAAAAAACACCTACCGGGCCCTGGTTAACGCGAGCATTCTGTATATCGATTCGCTCAATAAACTGGGTCAGCCCGAGAAATTATTACCGGAAACTTCGACTTTAGTTGATAAACTTTCGGCAAATAAAAAGGAATACAAATTCCAGGCAGAAATTGATTATAGCAAGCGCTGCTTAGCCAATGTTTACATCCGTAAAGGATTTGAGTTTACCAATAATTCAGATTTCACCAAAGCCAGGGAAGCATTTGACAACGCACGCAAATATGCCCCCAACTTTAAACAAATTAATGATTATATAGCCTATTCAAACAATAAGGCTGGTAATTTAGTAGATGCAGCGAAATACTACAGCAGATTATTAGCGGTTGACAGTAATCGCGCCGAATACATTGAAACCGCTTCCAGTATTTATAAATCATTAGGAGATACCTCCAAAGCTTTAGAGATATTGCAAAAGGGGAGGAAGGTACTACCCAACGACCGCTTCTTGCTGCTCGATGAGGCAAACATTTACAACAACCAGAAAAATTACAAGGCCCTGGAGCCATTAATAGGCCCATTACTTGATATTAATGCAAATAACGCCGATATTGCATTTGTAGCGGCTAATTGCTATGATCATTTGAATAAATTTGATAAGGCGGAGTCACTTTATCTGCGTACAATTGAGTTAAACAGTTCTGCCTACGATCCCGCTTTTAATTTGGGCTTGCTTTATTTAAAACAAAGCGCCAATGCAAAGGAGGGGAGCGAGGATCAGGATATCGGTCGTGCTGTACAATGGCTTGAAAAAGCTAACGAAATATCCCCTAATAATGTACAGGGCTTAAAAGCGCTGCAACTGGTTTATACTAAAACCGGCAATAAAGATCAATTAGATAAAATAAACAGTAAACTAAAACAGTTAACAAACTAAATAAACTATGAAAATCAAACTTTTGATGGCGGGCCTGTTAGGCTTAGTTTCAGCAACAACGTTTGCACAAAAAGGTGAATTAAGCACTGCAAAAAGTGAATATGACAATTACGAAGGACTAAGGGGATCAAAAGCTACCTTAGCCGTTGCTACTAAAAGCCTTGGAACTGCCAAAACCTCTATAGACAAAGCTGCTGCTAATGAAAAAACAGCCAACTTACCACAAACTTTTGCTTTAAAAGGCGCCATTTATGCTGCGCTGGCCGTTCAGGATACTGTTGCTGCCACCTCATTACCTTTGTTTACAACTGCCGATGAGTCATTAAAAAAAGCCAAAGAACTGGATGCCAAAGGCGAAAACAAACAAGTAATTGATAACGCTTATTTAAACCTGGCTCAATACCAATTAACCAAAGGTGTTGCTGAATATGGTGCTCAAAAATATGATCAGGCGTACCGTTCATTTGATTACTACCGTACTGTTTTGCCTGAGGATACCAACGCTATTTACTACACAGGTTTAGCAGCAGCCAACGCTAAGAACTATGCAGCGGCAATTACCAATTATAACAAACTGGTAACCACCAAGTACTCCAAAAACGCGGGTGTTTATATGGACTTATCATCGCTTTATTTAGCTAATAAGGATACTACCAACGCTCTTAAATCAGTTAGTGAAGGTATAACCAAATATCCATCAAATACCGATCTGCGTAAAAGAGAGATTGAAATAAGCCTGCAAACCGGTAAAGAAAAAGAAGTGATTCAAAAAATACAAGCTGCTTTAACTGCCGATCCTAAAAACAAAACACTTTACTACTACGCAGGTTTAACTTATTCACAAACTGCCGAAGCCATTATTAAAGAACAAGCCAAAGCAAAAGACGCTGCAGCCAAAAATACTTTACAGCAACAAAAAGTTGATAATTACACCAAGGCTGCAGACATGTACAAAAAAGCCCTGGAAATTGATCCAAACTACTTTGAGGCTAACCTGAACTTAGGTTACGTAATTTTAAACCCAGCCATTGACGCCTACAACGCGGCAAATAAATTACCTGCCAACAAACAAAAAGAATATGACGCGGCTATTAATAAAGCCAATGCACAATTCGACCTGGCAAAACCATACCTGGTGAAAGCCACTGAGCTAAATCCAAAATCAATTGACGCTTTAACAAACCTGAGAACTTACTACTTAGGTAAAAAAGATAACGTTAACGCAGAAGCAACCAAAAAGAAAATTGACGCGCTAAACGGTCAATAAGATATCATACAGGAGAGGGGCTTTTTATAAAAGCCTCTCTTTTTGATTTTATTACTTAACATAATGTTAATTATGTGAAAAAAATTCAATTACATTTTGACAAACCATTTTTAAAAACCTTCCAGAACAAGCACCAGGTTAATTTAATAAGATTTAAATCTGATGCATCCTTTTTACAGTTTGAGGATAATGAGCTGATCCCAAACTTTGTTCGGTCATTAACACCTTATTATAATGCCGATGGCCAAATGGATAAAGCTTTTTTTGATGTAAAACGCGAAGAGCTGCTGCTTATATAAATTCAATGTAAGCGTTGAACGGTTCGCCTATTTAACCGGGCGAAGCTTATCGGCCTTTAAGCGGGATTTCAAATTCATCTTTAATCAAACACCCAACCGATGGCTGGTGGAAAAACGTTTACAGGAAGCTCATTTTTTAATTCAAAGCAAGCATGAAAAACCTTCCGAAATTTACCAGGACCTTGGGTTCGAAGCCCTGTCGCACTTTTCATTTGCTTTTAAAAAACTTTTTGGAGTAACGCCAACAGCATTAACCGGGCAACGGAATAACTAAATCCATCCTTAATATCGTAATATAAAACTCAAGGTATCTGATTGAAAAGCAGTGAAGATCCCTATGCCATTAACCACATTAGTTGGTGTATTGAGCAGGTTTTGGGAATTGGAACCAAGGGTATTGCTCTTTAACAGATCGGCATACTCCTGGTTCACACTGAGCAAAACCACCTGGAAATTACCGTAATAAGGAAAGCTGTCAGACTCTACGAAATAGACCGATTTTCGATCTGCCTGCATTATAAATTGATATGATCCGCTATTGGATATAATGCCTGCCCGTAGCGGAAGCGTTGTTTTTTCGATATTATCAAATACCAGGACATGGTTGAGCGAATCGGGGTTATCCCAGGTAAATTTGTTCAATGTATCAATCTCTCCACGGGTTGTATTTTTATCATTCTCATAATAAACCTGGCCATATTGCGTCTGAAAATTTTGTGGTTTGTATGGCATTACGGTTTTCGCAGAAACTGTTTGTGACAAATATTTAAAGCTCAGGCTGTAAGTTTTGCCCGAAACCAGGAAGGTGCTATCATTCGAAGTGTATGTACCTTTTGTGGTTTCGGTCAACTGGATCTGCTTGCTTCCATCAGATATATAAAGCTGCTGCCCGGTTATTGCTGGGCCATAATTCGCGGTATCAGTCAACGATTTTTGCTGATACAGATTAACTGTAATGGGATGACCTGCTAAAAGGTAAGCCTGAACTACAGGTTGCCCTGTCGAATTGAGATTATTTTTCTTACATCCGGTCGTCACCATAAAGATGATACCGGTTAGCCAAATGAAATATAGGTTGCGTTTCATTTAAATCTTAAACTTAAAGTAATATTAGGTGTAAAGCCCAGGTAATCAACGTCGGTGCTCACCGCCGCGTTATTGCGAATAAAGTATTCCTTATACCAGGTATTCACGTGATTGTACACATTAAAAAGCGAGATACCGATGCTTCCTATTTTATCGCCGCTGATTTTCAGCAGGTCATAAGTAGCAGATAGGTCGAGCCGGTGATAATCTGGCAAACGCTCTGCATTTTTACCGCTCACATTAAAGTAAACGGTGCGGTTACCATCCACACCGGTAAGCGTATAGGTTGACAAAGGAGCAGTGTATGGATGCCCTGTACTGAATATAAATACTGCCGAAAAATTCCAGCGGTTATCATGATACATATTGATGGCTTTAAACTCGTGGCGTATGTCCTGATCGGCGGGATAATAATTATTACCATAAATGGCAAACTTATTCTCGGCATTCGCTAGTGTATAGCTCAACCAGCCGGTATATTGGCCCAGTTTTTTCTGAACGAGCACTTCAATACCCTTGGCACGTCCCGAACCTGTGTAAAAATCCTCGGTAACAGTGGGGTTACCCCCTCCCCGGCCGAAACCGGTTTGGGTAATGTTATATTGCGTTAAATCGGAGAGCCATTTGTAGTATCCTTCTACATCTATCAAAAATTGATCATTTTCATAAGCCACCCCTCCCATTAAATGACGCGACCGGCCAACAGGGATATCGTTATTATTGGATAAAACCCAAAAATTACGGTTGCCATTGGCAATATCATTGCGTGTTACCGAATTCATGAACTGGTAGAACTGCCCGGTAGCGAATTTAATCGTGTAATTATCATTTAAAACATAACTTGCCGACAGGCGTGGTTCTACATATACCTTACTGGTTGGGTTATAATAAGTGGCCCTAATCCCCGGCTGCACATGCAACGCGCTTGTAGGGTCATATTCGGCTTCCAGGTAACCACCTCCCGAGAAGGCACTATTGTGCTGATTGATCAGGTGTGAAGTATCATTTTGGATGTAATCATAGTTGATATGCTGAAAGGATGTAAAACCGCCATATAAAAGTTTGAAATTGTTATTCATTTCCCACACCCAATCTGATTTCAGGCCCACGTCTTTCAAATTATTATTCTCCACCGTACCGTTATTAAAACTCGTCTGGTTACCATTGCTATCGGTGGTGGTACCGGTTGTTGAGCGATTCCTGTCGTTGAAATAAGAAGAATAAGTTATATAGGTGTTGGAGTGTAATTGTTTATTCCATTGCCTGAACCATTTTAAACTGCTGGCCAGGTTGCCATATTTGGTATAGTCGGTAATATCTGGCGCGGTGCCGCCCAAAAAAGAAGGTAACTCAAGTTGCCGGCTATTATCAGTATTATCCTCACCTGAGTAAAAGCTCCAGGTAAATATGTCATTCTGATCTGCACGGTAATTGTATCGTACATCGGCATCATAAAAATGAGAAGCCGGTGTGGTTTGCTGACCGAATCCACCTCTTCCGCCACCGCCTGCCCCGCCGCCAAAGCCACCACCGGTAGATGTATTAAACTGGTGGAAGATCTTATCATAAAAAGGCCCCTGGTACGAGCGCCGGAATGTCATCAAAAGTGATGATTTATCGTTGATCGGCGTTTCCATGAATGCGTTTAAACTCAATAGGCTGACATCAACCCCGAAAGCGGCTTGTTTAGTATTACCATCCTTACCACTGATTTGCGTTACGCTGGAAAGGCGCCCCCCATATTGCGCGGAAAAACCGCCTTTAAACAGCTGTACTTCTTTTATCGCGTTGCTGTTGAAAGCACTGAAAAAACCGTAAAGATGGTCTACCTGGTAAATAGTAAAACCATCAAAGGTTACCAGGTTCTGATCAGGCGTGCCTCCCCGTACATATGCTCCTGAGGAGGATTCATTGGTTGCCCCTACTCCCGGCATGAGCTGGAAGGCACGCATTACATCCTTTTCGCCAAGGTTTGGCAATTTGTCAAGATTGGCCGGTGTAAGTTGTAGCACGCCAACCTTTTTAACATCGGTATTCATTACGCCACTTTTTTGCCCCATGATATTAACCTCATTTAACGTAGTGAGGGCTGGTAACAAGGAAAGTACTAAGGGCTTTTGAAGCAGATCGGGGTTGAGTTTGAAACTGTCTGGCTGATAGCCGGAATAAGAAACATCCAATGTGCAGGTATCTGCGGGTACATTAAATAAAGTAAAATTACCATCATTATTGGCAACAACCGTAAGATTGGTATTGCGCACCCGAACTGTTGCCGAGGGTAAAGCCAGGCCCGAGTTCATATCAGCTACTTTACCACTTACGGTAAGGTGCGAATTTGACTTAGTTTTATCAACCTGGCTAGCCTGTAACGACATCTTATTAGTTGATACAGCCTTTGATTTTTGACTCACACCTCCACCCTCTGCTGCCGGTGGTGAAGCATTCGCCTGCTTAAGTTTAGCGGCCTTTTGTTCGGCTTCATACATGGCGTCAAAACCCCGATCTTGTTCTACGGGCGTACCATCCGGGTTCTTGGATTTAAGAGCTGATTTTGGCGACTTCAGGGTTTTAGCCAATTGCTTCAGCCTTTGCATATCATCTACATCCTTTACAATAAACACGGTGCCACTGGCATCGGTCCAGTAGTGCAGGTTGAATTTTTTGCAGCAGAAACCGAGCACATCTTCTAAGGGCTCTTGAAAAAAGTGTTCCACCACATCATATCTATGCAGTGAATCGCGCTCAAAAACAATTTTTAACCCGTAATTAACAGAAATTGTATCCAGCAATTCATCAAAAGGACTGGATACAAATTTGTTGAGTGTATCCTTACGTAGTAATTGTTTGGTGTTTTGCGCGTTGGCATAACAGGTGCAAATTATCAGGAAGATCAGAAGTAACAGTTTTTTCATTCGCGGGCTGGTTACAGCAGGCAATTTGCAACCTATGCGCAGACGATAAAAATAAATGAGACCATCGGGCCGAATGTGTAGACAAGGGGCCCAATTGTGCGTTTACGCCAAAGCTTTCCCGGTCATTCTATCAATCATATCGCGGTAAGCATCGCTTAACGGTAGCTCGCTGGTTAATGTTTTTATCTTACCCCTGCGAATATGCTGTACATAATCTACATTGATAATATACGATTTATGTACCCTGTAAAAACGTTCAGCCGGTAATTGAGCTTCCAGCGTTTTTATGCTCATTCGTGTGAGCAAGGGTTTGTCGGCACCTGTAAGGTGGATCTTCACATAATCTTTAAGGCCTTCTGCAAATTCAATCTTATCCAGGTTGATCTTAATCAGATTATAATCCGAATAAACAAAAAGATAATTGCGCGACTGTGCCGCAGGTAATATTTGCGCTGCTTGGCGTGTTTCCATAACGCGGTAAGCTTTCTGGCAGGCCCGCAGAAAGCGATCCATCGGAACAGGCTTGATCAGGTAATCCAGCACCTCTAAATCAAAGCCCTGCAGGGCAAAATGCTCATAGGCAGTCACAAAAATAATCATTGGCCGCACGGTCATACTGCTTACCATTTGCAAACCGCTGATCCCGGGCATCTGTATATCGCAAAAGATCAAATCTACCGGGTTATCTCTTAATATCCTGAGGGCATCTGCCGCGTTGCGCGCTTTTCCTGTTACCTGTATATAATCAACCTGCCGCAGGTTATCCTCTAACAGATCAAGCGCCAATGGTTCGTCGTCGATAATAAGGCATCGTATCATTTTAATTGCAATTGAAGGTGAATATTGTAGGTGCTGTTTAATTGTTGAATGTCCAAACGGTGTTTATTGGGATACAGCAGTGCAAGCCTGCGTTTAATATTGTTAAGTCCTATACCGTGATGTTCATCCTTATTAAGTTCAACCGGGTTGTATTGATTGGATACCCTGAAATCAAGCATGCGGTTGTCGGCTATCAGGCTGATCGCTATAGAAGGATTAGTAACATCCCCTGTGCCGTGTTTAAAAGCATTTTCAACAAAGGGAATAAGCAGCATGGGTTCAATTGTTTTTTCGGGCGAACCGATGTGCGCATCGAAATCTACATGAACAGCAGAACCGAAACGGAGTTTTTGCAATTGAATATAACTGTTCAGGTATTCCATTTTCCGCCCCAGCGTAATTCGTTCCTCATCAGATACATACAGCATGTAGCGCAATAATTGAGACAACTGTATAAGCGTAGGTTCAACAGCCGGGGGATTCAACCGGGATAATGCTACAACGCTGTTGATCACATTAAACATAAAATGCGGACTGATCTGCGAACGCAGAAAAGCGATCTCCGAAACCATGGTGGCATTAGCAATCTCCCCTTTTCTGGCCACATAGCGAAAATGATCGGTAAGATACCGGTAAGCAAAGCTGCCGGCGGTAATAGCTATCAGCGGCAAAATGAAAAAATTACGTCCCGGCGGTGGTCTGTGCCCCGCAAACATACCCGGTGGAAAAAAATTTCTTGGACGCATACAAGTAATCAGCACACTGGCCAATAAAAAGGTAAGGATCAATAGAAAAAAGAATATCCAGGGTTGCCTGTGCTCATTCAAATAAAAAGGTATAAGGATAAAGGCATTCAAATAAAAAACAACGGCAAGCAGTGTATTGATCAACACGATATGTTGAAACGGGATAAACCGGTGCGGTGTTGCAGAAAATAACGGCAGTAAAGTGATGAGCGCCCAAAAGAGCACATGCAGCAGCACCTCCAGCAATATGGCAGGTTTTATACGGCTTAAGTTAACCATCGGGAGTGAATCAGTTTTAGTTTTGGTATGGGAACGCACGTTAGCTGGCGAAATTATAGCTACTGTTGCCTACATACGTCAAAGTGAACTGATTTAACATTTTTTAACGTAAAACACAGTCAAAGAAACAGCTGTACAGATCTTAAAAATGATTATTTCTGCGATAATATTTTATCCCGCGTAGCCGTGGTGTATGCTTTTTGCATGTTGGTAGCTACAGGCAGTTGCTGTGCTGCAGCTCTTAATGTTACAAGTGACATGCAAATAACAAGTATTGGGAACTTAGTAATCATCTGTTGGTATTTCAAAAATAACGCTGATAATAAAGCAAGCGAATTTATAAGAATTATCAAATAACAGGTGTAGTTTATTTTAACGCGACTTAAATAAGGTTGCCAGTGTTGTTGGATCAAACCCTGAATATCGTTTAACTTCATTAGACAGATGCGCCTGGTCATAATAACCCATTTCATATGCAAGCTGTGAAAGGCCTTCTTTAAAATCTTTTTTACGAATCCTTTTCAAAACCTGCTGAAACCGGATCACTTTAATAAACTCCTTTGGACTAATCCCCATATGTTCATTAAACATACGCTCCAGGGTTCTGTTGGTGATGTGATGTTTTTTAGCCAGTTGATCTACCGTAATTTTCCCTTTATTGTTTTCTACAGTTTTAGCCAAAGAAATCAGGTTGCGGGTATCCTTGATTTTCCGGGTAAAGAAATCATCCAAACGATCGGTAACTTGAGCATCCACATCTAGCAGATCATACAGAAAACGATCCGGGAACTCTATAACCTCATCGGTAAGTTCTTGCAGTGGTAGTTTATAAAAGAATGCGAAACCGCCGGGCTTAAAACGGATGCCAATGAATATGCTGTTCGGCAAACGTTGAATAAGGCTTGAAGTGGTCATGGTGCCACCAAAATAAATAGTACCGGGTAAAAGCGGTGTATTGTTAAGTAAAGGCCTGGTGCTACCCATATTAACAAAAATATCTGTAGTGCCATCCGCATATAACCGTACCTCTGTCGGCTGGTATAACGGTCCGGTTTCCATTATCCAATACGTATCTATAAAATCCCTCAGATGTTCAACCGGAGGAATTTCGACATACCTGAATGAGCTCATAAACAAACTTCCTACCCCTATCCTGAATAAAATTAACGATTTTTTGCCGCTCTTTCCAGGTTTTTAATTACGCTATTGCTCTTCGCATCAGGAAATTACGTCGTTCCTCAAAATTATTTTGTTCTACAGGCAACAATATGTTTTCCAATAATTCAGTAACTGCCGCAGGATGATTAGTGGCCTTTTGCGTTTGGGTGTTAAAATACACAAAGTTTGTCCATAGCATGGCCTTCAGTTTAGTTTTGCTTTCGTTCCACATACGCATTTCGATATGGACACTTTTGGGAGTGAAGGCGATCAGCTGTGATTCGACGAGTACATTTTCAATCACGTTTGCCGGGGTCAGGTAGCATATCTGATTAGATACCACAATCCAGGCCTCACCCGTGGTTTTTAAATTTTCGAACACATCAAAATTGTAATTATCCAGTAAATGATCTTCGCGGGCATTAATGAAGTAATTAATATAACTGGCATTGTTTAAGTGATTAAATGGGTCACAATCCTGAAACCGGATCTTGTAGCTGGAGCTTAATATTTTTTCCATGATATTTTTATAACTACCTGCAAAAGAAAGCATCAGGAATAAGAATGATTTGGAAAAATACGACAAAATGATTTTTCCAGGGCGATAATCATCGTTACAGTTATTTTCCTTATTTTCAAGCAACTTAATTACAGACACCCATGGAAGAAGAACAAATACTTGATGCCCTGAATGCGCACTGGCGCGCGTCGGCAGTTGGTGATATAAACGCGGAACATGATATTTATGCAGACGATGCCATTTGTGACTATCCCCAATCGGGCGAGCGCATCCTTGGCCGAAGTAATTTACAAGCCTTGCGGAGCCATCATCCGGGTAAACCATCGGGTTTCCATATTAAGCGAATGCTGGGACAAGGCGATCTTTGGATCACCGAATATACCATCACCTACCAGGAGCAATCGGCATACACGGTGAGCATTATGGAGTTCAGCAATGGTAAAGTGGTACACGAGACACAGTATTTCGCCGATGCTTTCGAAGCACCTGCCTGGCGAAGCCAATGGGTTCGGCAACTCCCTTAAAACTTTACAATACTTTGCAGGAAAGTTTCTGTTCGGCAACGTACAGCAACTGTAACATTTCCGAACAATTGAGCTTTTATATGAGTTATAAATCACTAATAATCAATATATTATAATAAAGGCACGTTATTGGCATACTTGAGGTAGTATCGACACATTTTAAAACCGGCCGCACCATGATCAAAACATACTTTAAGCTTGCTTACAGGAATATCGTTAAGGATAAAGCCTATTCCATTTTAAATATAACAGGTTTAGCCATAGGCCTGGCATCAAGTATTTTAATCTTACTTTGGGTACAAAACGAATTAAGCTACGACAAGTCCCATAAAAATGCCAACCAGATCTATCGCATCAATAACGATTTTGGTGATTCAAAAACCGCGGCAAGTTCTGCAGGCATGCCTGCCGGTTTGAAAGCGGAAATGACAGTTATTAAAAATACAGTTCGTTTACAACCAGCTTTTCCTTCTGTTTTATTTGAAGTGGATAACAAAAAATTCCAGGAAGAGCGTGCGTTTTATGCCGATCCGAGCTTTATGGATGTGTTTTCTTTTCCGTTAGTGAAGGGCGATCGTACCCAAGCATTAAATCAGGTTGATGGCGTTTTAATAACGCAGGAAATGGCCACAAAATACTTCGGCAACGAAGACCCTATTGGGAAGATAATAAGAAAAGACAATAAAGAAAACGTGGTTGTAACCGGTGTTTTGGCCAATATCCCTGCCAACTCCGATCTGCAATTTGATTTTATTCTTCCAATGGCCTCATTAGCCAGGACGAATAATGATTTAAAAAATAGCGTGTGGACTAATTTTAATTTTTATGACTATGTTCTGTTAGATAAAAACTTCGATCCTTCCCCAGCCAATTTATCAAAACTGGAAAAGCAAATTGACCAGATATCGCTAAAACATACCCCGGGAATCGAAGTAAAAGCTTCTTTTCAATTGGCACCTCTAACCAAGATCCACCTGGCACCCGAAAGATTGGGCGATTCGCCGGGCCATGGAAACGCGCAATATGTAAGCATCTTTTTTATTATCGCTGTTTTGATATTGGTAGTAGCCTGCATTAATTTCATGAACCTGGCTACCGCAAGGTCGGCCCGCCGGGCTAAAGAAATTGGTTTACGTAAAGTGGCCGGTGCTGTACGTGGGCAACTGATCTTCCAGTTTTTAAGTGAATCGGTATTTATTTCTTTTGTGTCCTTATTGCTTGCGCTCGGGATCGTTATTTTATTCCTGCCTGTATTTAATGAACTGGCCAACAGAAAACTCAGTATTGATGTGTATGATGTGAAGCTCTGGTTAAGTCTGTTTGGTATTGCCCTGTTAACCGGGCTTATCTCTGGCAGCTACCCTGCCTTATTCCTTTCGGGCTTTAACCCGGTTAAAGTACTCAAAGGCAATGTAAAATCAATGGGGGGCAATTTATTGTTTCGCAACGCCCTGGTTGTAATCCAGTTCATGGTTTCTATTGTATTACTGGTTGGCACCGTAGTTATTTACAACCAGCTTAAATTTATCCGCGAACGAAACCCCGGCTTTGAAAAGGCTAATCTTTTGTATATACCCGTAACCGGAGACATCTGGAGCAAGAAGCAAGCCTTAAAAAACGAATTAAATGCCAACCCGCTTACCAGCGATTTTTCTATCATTACCGATCTGCCCACCAACCTCGGCGGCTGGACAATGAGCGTTGACTGGCCCGGCAAAGATCCCCGCGCCCAAACAATTTTCCCGGTAATGGGTGTGGACGAGGATTTTACCCATACATTCAGGATGAAGATGATAGCGGGCCGCAGCTTTTCAAGGGCCTTTAAAACCGATTCAGCTAACTACCTGGTTAACGAAAAAATGCTGAGCATTATGGGCTTAAAGCCTAATGCTGCAATAGGTAAACCATTAACACTTTGGGGCAACAAGGGTACTATCATTGGCGTGGTGAAAGACTTTAATTTTAAACCGATCCAGCAAGCTATAGAGCCATTGGTTATGCCGTTTAATAAAAATGGCAGCTTTATAGTAGTACGAACATTGCCCGGCAAAACCAATGCTACCATAAAGGCATTATCAACCATAAGCCAGGAACTTAACCCGGCCTACCCTTTCAAATTTGATTTTCTTGACCGGGATCTGGCTAACCTTTATAAAGGCGAACAACAAATGGGCGAAATTTTTAACCTGTTTGCCGCATTGGGTATTTTTATCTCCTGCCTGGGTTTATACGGCTTATCTGCCTTTATGGCCGAGCAGCGCACCAAAGAGATTGGTGTACGCAAAGTGCTGGGTGCATCGGTATTAAGCCTTGTTTATTTATTAGCTTCTGGCATCACCAGGCTTATCCTGATAGCCATAGTTATAGCTATACCACTTTCCTGGTACGCTGTGAACACCTGGCTAACGGGTTTTGCCTATCATATCCATGTAGGCTGGCTGGTATTCATCATAGCATCGGTATCTGCATTGGCAATTGCATGGCTTACGGTTAGCTATGAATCTGTAAAAGCAGCCGTTGTTAACCCTATCAAGAGCTTGCGGACAGAGTAATGATATGATCATCCATCATACCATCTTTTTAATTTGCGAAGCCATAAAGGTTGTACCCAGGCCTAATAATGCGATCAACGTAAAAGACCAGCGTAAATTTGTTGCTTGCGCGATAAAACCGATCAACGGTGGCCCTATCAGGAAACCCAGAAAACCGACTGTTGATACTGCCGCAATGGCAATACCCGGCGCCAATGTTTTTGATTTACCCGCTATGGCCAATACCAACGGCACTACCGATGATACCCCTACTCCTACCATTAAAAAACCGGCCGTAGCGGTATATATATTAGGAAAAAGAACCGCGAGCAATAAACCTGTTGTACTGATCACACCGCTGCATTGCAAAATCCTGCTCACACCATATTTGGTTACCAGGCCATCGGCGGTAAACCGGCCCATAGCCATGGTGGCCATAAAGGCTACGCTGCCTACGGTGGTTAAGGTTTCTGGTACGGTGACTACTTTCTGGAAATAAACGCCGCTCCAGTCAAACATCGTTCCTTCGGTTATCAGGCTCGCGAAAGCGATGAAACCCAGTTTCAGTATATTATAATCGGGCTTGGCAAACAGCGGTTGCGATTCTGAGGCTTCATCCTCGGGCAACAGGTTTTTAAAGGAGATCAATACCATGATCCAGCAGAGTACAGCAATAATGATATAATGCATCCAAAGCGGCCATCCCAGGTTTATAGCCAGCGTACCTATAGCCACGCCACTAAAACCGGCCAAACTCCATAAACCATGAAAGGATGCCATGATAGACCGGCCATATAATGATTCGATGCCTACTGCCTGGGTATTCATGGCTACCTCAAAAACATTATTCAAAAAGCCAAAGCAAAACAACACGATAACCAGCTGCCATATATGTGTTATCAAGCCAATCATACATAAAACCAGTGGAAAAAGTATGCCAGCGGCTATCAGTACCCGGCGACTTTTATATTTGGTTACCATCCAGCCCGAAATAGGTAAACTGGTGAGCAGCCCTATGGGCAAAGCAAATAATACGCTGCCCAGCTCAGCATTGTTCAAACTAAAAAATGCTTTCAGATCATGTATGCGGCAGGTCCAGCTGGAATAGGTTAAACCGCAGATAAAGAAAAATATACAGGTAGCAACGCGATGCGAACGCTTGATATCAATAGATGAAGTGGATACTGGTGATGACAACATACATTTATTTAAAAGCCCGGGGGCGGTAGTAAAATTACCTGTCCGGAATATCGGTTATTCCAGACAGGTATTATCCATTAAGTATTAAGCAGGCACAGCCTGGTTCCAGAGGTGCTGATGAATTTCATCATAATCGTCCAGTTTTACAATATGGCTGATCTCGGCCAGTTTTTTATTGTTGATACCGATAAAGCGGATCCCCAACTGTTTCGTGGCTTCATAATCCCAGCGACCATCGCCTACATAAACAATATCGTTCTTGGGTACTTCTATGTTATGCTGTTCGTTCATCTGCCTGATGGTATTGCCAATAATATCGCGCCTGGCTTTGGCATCCTGAGCAAAAGAAGTAGCAACACAACCTTCCAGATTGATACCGGCACAACGCAGCTTAAATAAAGCCGACTCACGCCAGCCACCCGTAGCCAAGCCAATACTTATCCCCTCTTGCCCACAAAGCGTATTGAAAATCTGGGCGGCTTTGGGTATTTCTTTCATGCAATGCTTTTCCTGCGCATAAGCCGCTTTTAACAAATTACAAAAATGACTGATAAAGCTTTCCCGTTCTGCATCGGTATAGGTACGCTGATGCTGTTCCTGGAATAATTGATCAATAATACCAGAATCGGTGGTATTTACATAATGACCGTAATTGGTTTCAAAGCCTTTGAATCCAAAAACATCTTCCAGGGCCCGTGTAAAACAACGATCGTCAACCTCTGTCGTATCGGTTAAAGTTCCGTCGATATCAAAAATAATGTATTTCATGGTTTGATTTTTAATAGGGTATTAACTAAACTGAATTAAATGGTGATCACCGATTTTAAGCTCGAAATATTATTGCTGCGCTCACGCGTGCCCACGTTAACACCTAAATGCTCAATGGCCAGCTTAAAATCATCCAGGTTATAATCATTGGTGATGATCTTTTCCAGACCCATGCGTCCGCCATTGATCATATCCACCGCATGTTTAAAAGTGTCCATAGAGTCAATAGAACCAATAATGGAAATACTGCGATCGGCTATCTCCCTTGGGTTAATGGTTTGCTGGTTATTACGCAGCCCCATCATGGATATTTTACCGCCATCGGCAATAGCCTGCATTGATTTTTCCAATAAGGAACCTGTAGTATCGATGATCAGGTCGTATTGATTTTTTTGGGGGATAAAGGCCGGTTCAATTTTCCAATGTTTGGATAATACATTGTTATCCTCTATCAGTTTGATCCTTTGGCGCGATGCTTCATAGATCACCCCTTCTTGTACACCATGCTGGGTAAGGGCCATATAAAACAGTAAACCTATCGGGCCGCCACCCAAAATGGCCGTGCGCATAAAAGGTGTTACTGCCAACTTTTTTACTGCTGTGAGTACGCAGCTCAATGGTTCAGACATGGCGCCTTGTTCAAAAGGGATATTGTCATTAAGCGGGTAAATGAAGTGTTTGGTAGTTTTAAAATATTTGGTAAAAGTACCATCGATAGATACACCCGCTTCGGTACTCGATTTATGCAGACAGTGGTTACGCTGCCCCCTGCGGCAGTTTTCGCAATAACCGCAAAAATAAGTTGGGTCGATGATCACGCGCTGGCCCTCGAAGCAGTTATCAACCCCGCTCCCCTTGGCTACAATAATACCGGCCGATTCATGCCCGATGATCACACTGGGTTTGGCGTTATACTCGCCCGAGATGATACTCAGGTCGGTACCACAAATACCCGTCGCTTTAATTTCTACGATCACCTCATCTGGCAAGGTAATTTCCGGTTCTGCTTTGTCCTGAATATCAATATCCCAGGCTCCGCTGTACACAATTGCTTTCATGTTTTTATATCTGACTAAAAATTTTATTTAAACGCGAATAGATCTCTTCAATATCATCAACAGTGGCGGTAAGTGCCGGGCGTACTTTTACCACATTGCCAAAACCATAGCGGGAGCTTCGTAAAATGAGGCTATGATTTTCAAAAGCAGCATCAATGATCTTGTTGGTTAGATCCGGATTGGGAGCACCATCCTTATCGATGATCTCCAGGCCCCACATATACCCGATGCCCCGTACATCGCCAATAATACGCGGATAATTTTCCTTCAGCTTATTCAGTAAGTCGCCCAATATGATGCCAGTGCTGCGTACGTTTTCCAGGAAACCTTCGCGGGATACCACTTCCATGGTTTTTTGCGAAGCGGCCAGCGACAAAAGATTACCGCCCGAGGTATAAGAATGCTCGAACTTTTCCAATACAGCATATTCCGGCTTATACAGAATGGCGGCTGCCGGGATACCAATGCCACCCAGCCCCTTGGCCAGTGTAATGATATCGGGCTTAATATCATAATGTTCGCTGGCAAACATGTGGCCGGTACGTCCTATACCTGTCTGCACTTCGTCGGCAATGAGGGTGATATCCAGCTCATCGCATATCTGCCGTACTTTTTCAAAATAACCTTCCGGTGGGATAATATTGCCCCCATTGCCCAATATAGGTTCCATCACCATCGCCGATACACTGCCCGAGCTGCCATATTCCACATAATCATAAATAGCCTCGGCGCACAAAAAGCCACATTTACCCGGACCTTTAGCCGAGAATGGGCAGCGGTAGCAATAAGGGGCCGGCACAATGGCGTTTTTAGTAGAAATAGTATTGGAAAAAGACTTCCGCCTAAATGCGTTGCCCGAAATATTGGTGGTATACAATGTTTGCCCATGATGTGAAAGCGAAAGGCTAACCACTTCATTTTTGCCATTAAATTTGTTTGCGATCTTCACCGCGCCCTCATTTGCCGTTGAACCGATAATGTCGCGCATCCAGCCATCGGTGATATGCTCCGGCGCTTCGTCCAGAATGCGGTCAAGGACCTCTTGCGCCAGCTCTGCCGTAAACGCCGATGATACATGGATCAAATTTTCAACCTGTTGTTTAAGTACCTCTACCAGTTCGGGGTGACTGTAGCCCAGTGAGAGGTTAAATGTTCCTGAAGCCCCGTCTATGTACTCTTCATTTTCGGGTGTGTAGAGGCGAATGCCACTACCTTTTGTAAAAGTGACGTTGTTGGACATGTTTTTAATGTTTGGTTAGATAAATTGGTTTTTATAAGCTTTTAGTTCATTATTTATTAGGCAATACTATTCCATATGGCTATTTTTCAGTGCCATAAACAAATAAGTAGGAATATATTATCCTATAATAACTTAATAAAACGTTTTATTAGGTAAATAATAAGCGCAATGTAGGATATTTTTATATAAAGTCAAGAGATTTTGTATTTCTTTTAGATTAATAAATAATGAACTTTACTTTCTCATGAAGAAATTTTATTGACATAAATAAAAATTAATTCATTTAATCGATTATAAACCAGTCATTTTAATAATATAAATTATTTTATAAGGTACATGATCTACAATACACGTTATTACCTACAGGTATTATAATATCAAAAACACATATATAAACCCAGACAGATTTATAATGAAAAGTAATACCGGCACCTTCTGCGCGGAACATTTTGAATTCAAAACCACATACAAAAAAAAGGCTTTCGTCATACTGACAAAAGCCCTTCGATATCTCACAAAAAAAGCCTGAAGTTATTTCAGGCTTTTTTGTTAAAAAATTTCATCAATAATTTTAATCATCATGTCCATGATGTTTATCATGACCATGACCTCTGTCATCGTCACGGTCTTTTTTCCAACCTTTATCTTTTTTATACCAGCCTTTGTGTTTACCGTTATCCCAATGATTACGATATTTCTCTTCTTTGCTATCACGGATGATCACCTGATCGCGTCTGCCACGATAACCGGCATACCTGGTCCTGTAAATATTGTTCCTCAACCATGGATCCCGGTCATTGATCACCACTTTATACCCCCGGTACACATCGTAGTTGCGATACCTTACCGGTAATGTTACCGTACGTACCCATGCATTATTTTGATAATAAATATATTGGTGCGTTGGAACCGAGTAATAAGCATCAATATCGGGCATGTAATAGTATTCGGCATGATCATAACCAACTGGCCCCCATTCTGGCTGACTACCAATGTTTATACCTAAACTCACATTAATTTGAGCACTGGCTATTTTGAATACGAAGCAGTTTACTAATAAAGCTGCGGCAAAAATTATTTTTTTCATCTTACAGGATATTTATACAGTACGACAGCATTACATTCAATTGGTTTAATTTGTTTTCTCTGCAGGCGCAAGACATTACACTTTTTAAAGTGCAAAAAGGCGTATTTCCGTATTAAGATACGCCTTTTTTGCAATATTAAATAATAATTCTAATTAATCTTTTCAAACCGCCATTGTTGCGCGCCACCCCCGTTATCTGTATAAATCTCGACATTGTTATTGGCATCGGTTCCGCTGGTAACATCCAAACATAGTGTTGGCGCATTGGCCGGCTGTAGTTTATAATAACCCGAGCCCACACTCACTACTTTCCATTTCTGCGCGTTGGAACTCACATCGCTGGAAATATCTACATTGGTACCTGATGCAGTACCACCACCTGTAACATTAAGCACTTTGCCGGGAGCATTTTGCGGAGCCAACTTATAATAGCCATTACCCTGACTGGTTACCTGCCAGCGTTGGTTGTTGGTATTGCCATCGGTGTAAACCGCCACATTGGTACCATCGGCGGTGCCGCCGCCGGTTACGTCCAGGTTGCGTCCTGGTGCACAAGCGGCTTTCAGCTCGTATACACCATCGGTCAGAGCAGTTGTCTGATCAAAATTAAAATTGATCACCGGAAGATTATTGGCAAAAGTATATAAATAGCCAACTGTGCTCCTGTTGCCATTACCCATGATGAGGGATATAAACAACTCATAGTCGCCGGTAGTTTTCTGCAGCTCTGAAATAGGCATGGATACCGTAAATGAATTTCCAGTTGGATTAACCGACCAGGCTACTGCATCGTAATTATTATTGGGCTCACCATAGGCAGGTCCGGGATCCTGGTAAACATTTACCGCGGTTATAACATCGGTAGTTGTAAACGTTCCGGAAACTATAAAATTGCCATTGCTAACGCTTCCGTTCAACGATGTGAGTGATGCCGATGATGTATTGTAAAATGTTTTTACCGTTTTTGAGAATACCTGGCAATTATTCAGGATGGCACTACCTGCCCGGTTTATAAATGTTGGTGCCGAACCCAGTGTATAATTTCCAGAGCCCATCAGGTTGGTACCCAAAGTTGAATGCTCTGTATTTGTTTCGTGCGAGTGTGGCAGGTTTAGACCATGACCCAATTCGTGCATCATACCACCAAACCACTTGGTAAGCAGGTTGCCGTCAGTTGTAGCCTGGCCCATATACTGGATGTCAAATTTGGCGTAATCCAGTGCATAGCAAAATCTGCCGGTTCCGTAAAAAGGTACATCGGCAGCATTAATATCCGGCACCGGCATAATAACCAGGTAATGATCGCTTGCTTTGAGGCTTGGGTTAGCTGTAAAATAACTATTGATCTCCTGTTCCACCGTACCTTTATTACTATAGGTATAGGAACTCGCCGGACTTTGCCCGTTGATAATTACAATACGAACAGATGAGGTATCGGCTGTTTTTACAAACAACCCGAATGTGGAGTTATAACCATTACGGATCATGTTTGAACGGTAAAACTCCTGCCCCCAGCGCAATAATTTACTCAAACGGGTCTGGTAACCGTTGATCGCTGTACGGTCTGATGGCACAAAATAAACTACATTCAAACTGTAAGCATTCTCCGACGAATAATCGCCGCTTACCACTCTGGGTTGTGTGTTGGATCCCGTCTTGTTTGCTTCGTTTGGTGATTTACTAACCAGGTCTTTTTTGCAGGAGCATGCCAGGGCAACCCCACATAATAATACAATTGTTGTGAATTTGTTTAACCTCATTTTCATAGTGATTGTGGTAATTTAATTGGTTTGTTATTATTTGATAGATATTATTATAGAAAGGCGCGACCCTACAAACCAATGGATACCTAAAACCCACCACATACCTCACCAGGAACCGAGCCTTAGCGCCCGATCAAATTCAGCATCTGAAAGCAAAAGCATGCTTTCGACACATCATTACAATTAATTAATATTCAGTTATTTATTGGCTTGTGTCAACAAGATAAATATTAAATGTTCGGGAAACATTTCTAATCTTAACACAAACGTTTGTGTTAAACCTTTTAATTGACGGGAAAGTAAATTTAATTTTATTTAACTGAGTTTAAATACACACTAAACATTCATTATTTACAGAATATAATCCATTAATAATAAACTTATAAATAACATAAGTTTCATCATATAGCATTATCGGCAAAAAATAGCACACAAACGTTTGCTATCCATAAAAAACAAACTATATTATAATAGTTTTAATACATAAGAAAGGGGCTTTATATACATAAAACGCCTTTCTTCTCTAATAAAATAACTTATTATTGACTAATCAATTTTATCACCCGGTCAGCTTCGGTTAAAAAATTGCCGGTTCCTTTAGTTGGATAGGCGTTTTGCTGCCTGGCCCAGTTTTTTTCAACAGTAAAATAGTCAACTGTTTTTGAGGGTTGCCCTTTAAGCCGGCTATCCAGTTCGTTGAAAAACATTTGCCAGCGATGCAGGTAAAAACTACCCAGCATACCACCCCACTCTTTATTGGCGTATTCGTGCAGGTCGGTCTTTGGGTTATAATCCGGCCCCCAATAGGTTATTTGTGCCCTGGCATTCCACTCGCAAAGTTTTTTATCATCTGGGGTAATACCAAAGGCTCTGGCCTGCTCCAGCCATGTACCCAGCATAAAATTGGGTTCGGTATTTAATAACTCGTTTTGCAAGCGTATCATTTGCAGAAACAGATCTCTCCATTTTTGATAAGCCTTAATATCTTTTGCCTTATAGGCTTTCATACAATCAACATAAACCACCCGGCCCTGGTTTGACATCACCTGCCTGGCCAGATCAACCATATCAACCTTAAAAGTAACCGAGCCTTGAAATTGTACAGCAGCTTTGCGGAAAAGCCGCAATGCCTGCACCGGTTTCTGAGCATCGTACTGCGTGGAATCGGATCCCCATGTGGATGTGTTGGTCACATTTTCAGAGGGCCGGGCGCAAAATATAGCTTCTGCGCCTTTGGAATCGGGTACACCGTACAAAGAATTTAATAATAGTTTCCAGCCCTCATAAACGTCCTTATTATAGGCCCCGTAACGGTACGAGATATACCTTTTGATCACATTATCCATATCGGCTCCAGGTTCAGACCAGGCCGTTTGCAAGGCCAGGTCAAAAGCAACAGGATTAGCAGTGATTGATTCAGGGATAATACCGATCCCTTTCATCCATTTACCCTGCGGCGATCGGTATGCCCGCTGAGGTTCAGTAACCAATCGCTTCAGATCACCTATCATGGTGATCTTACCGCCCCAGTCATTTACCGAGCCCCATATGTAAGGTGTCCCCTCAAAACCATTCCGGCTTTCCCATTCGTTAAACTCTTCTCCTTTTAAATCCAGGATCAGCACATTTTCCTTTTTGAGTCCCGCTAACAGCTCTTTACGGGGATTGTCTTGCCAACCCTGTAAAACCCAGGTGCTGCTGGGATAATATTGCTGCATGATCTTTTGAATATTGCCAGCCGCCTCCGGAACATCAATGCCCGTTGCTTTGCCACCCTCATGAAACAGATCGCCGCCAAAATAATGGATGTCCTTACCATACAATGTTTGCATTTCAGTATAATACTGACGGGCCATTTTTATGAACAAGCTATCTGAAGGGGCCAGAAACGCCGGACGCTGAAAGCCACCCGCCCATTTTCCCTGCCTTACAATTTTAGCTTTAGGGTATTTTACAGCCAGGTTATCCGGCACCAGCCCGGTGAATGCCTGCAATACCGGTTGGATACCCAGTTCTTTCATTCGTTTTATTATTTTTTGCTGAAGAAGCCCCCATTTGTTAATCATACCATCGCTCACCGGCCCACCCCAGCCTTCCATATTACCCATCAGCCACCATGCATTAAAACCCGGGCCCGGGATATAAGCGCGAATCTCGCTATCGGTATAACCCAGACTAGTCAGCATTTTTTGCCATATTTTTTCGGTGCCTATGGGAGCCAGCATAGTGTTTATACCGTTGAGGGCCATCCAATCCAGCTCCCGTTCCCAATCATTCCAGTTATAAAAGCTGTACGTATAATTATAAGTGCAATAATTTAAGGCGTAACGGATCTGAAAAGGTGTATTTACGCTGACAGTATCTGTAACTGCAGGTAGCTGTGTTATCGCTCTTACATTATCGCCATAATGAGAAAGCGACATGTGGGCATAATTTTTCAGATAATAATTTACCCCGTAGGCCGCCGCCGACACCGTACTGGCCTCGATAACCAATGACCTACCATGCTGATAAAGCCGAAAGGTATCTCCCTTATCCTTTATGGTTGTTTTCCGGAACTGGACTTTTCCTTTTAAAAAAGGGAACTGCCTATTGATGAGTTGCTGAACCTGGCTGTATTCCTGGGCATGGAGCAAGCTAAACGCCATACAGGCTATCATTAGGGTAAATATCTTCTTCATAATTGCATGAAGATATCATCCTGATGAGTAAGCGGCTCATATTTTGATCAAATTTCTCTACACAAACGTTTGATGATCACCCATAATAAGTAAGGGGAGCGCTCTATATAAATAAAGCTCCCCCCTTCTCCTATCAAAACACCTTGTTATTAACTAACAAGCTCTTTTAAAACCGGATCAGTACCTTACCAAAAGGCCTGTCTTCAATTAAATAACGTTGTGCTTCGGCAGCATCGGCAATATCAAATACTTTGGCCACTATGGGTTTTATTTTTTTCTGCGCTAATAATGGCAGCAACTGATCCCATACCTGTTTTTGTTCTTCGGCATTAAACCATCCAACAAGGCTTTGCCCCCTCATTTGTAAACCCTTCCATACAAAATCGGTTATGTTGGCTGTGAATTGCACACCCGCCGAGTAGCCAATGGTAACCAGTATACCATTACGGGCCAGCGAATGAATGGCCTGACCGGTTAAATCTCCACCGATACTGTCAACCACCAGGTCTACCCCTTTCCCTTCGGTTATTCTTAATACACCATCGCTGATGGATTCTTTGGAAAGATCAATAACATTTTCGATACCCGCTGACCGGGCGGCTTCGGCTTTTTGAGTTGAGCCTGCAGTAGTGATAACCAAAGGCGAGCCATAAGCTAATGCCAGTTGAATAGTGGCGTTACCAACAGCGCCACCCGCGCCTAATGCCAATACACTTTTGTTGTTGGTAAAATCACCTTTATTTAAGCTGGCCTGTGCCGAAAAAAACGCAACCGGAAAGGTGGCGGCTTCTTCATCAGATACATGATCGGGCGTTTTAATCAGTTCCTGCGGGTATAAAGCCAGATACTCTTGCCAGGTTCCGTTGCTTGAGATGCCTCTTATCGAACCATCGGGTGCAAATGGTGATATGATCACCCTTGTCCCCTCCGCAAACTCGCTGTTACCATGTACCACTACCCCGGCGGCCTCGTTGCCCAAAATCATAGGCGGCTTTTTTGCCTGCGGTATTAAACCTTTTCTGATAGTATTATCTACAGGGTTCACCGCGGCTACATTTATTTTAACCAATAATTGCCCCTCCTGTAGTTCCGGGATATCAAGGTCGACTACTTTAAGGGTTTCATATGCTCCGTATTCTTTAAATTGAATTGCTTTCATGTTAGTTTTCGTTGTTCAAATGATCAACCGATCATTCATCGAAGCAAAATTATACCGATTGGTATAATTTATTATAATTGGATTGTCACACTTTTAAATTTCCATTTTGTCAGCACCATTCCATCTTTTGTTTGTAATGATATATGCCGACAAAACATTGGTACTTTTAATCATCAACTTAATTATAGAAAGAATATGGATCTTCAATTGAAAAATAAAGTGGCGCTGGTAACCGGTTCAACCGCCGGCATTGGTTATGCCATAGCTAAATCACTGGCTGCCGAAGGCGTAAAAGTATATGTAAATGGCCGTACCGATGAGCGTGTTAAAACCGCGGTAGAGCAGATCAAAAAAGAAAGCGGCAGCCAGGATGTTTATGGCTTAACCGGCGATGTGGCCAGTAAAAGTGACATTGACCGCATGATAAACAGCCTGCCTGATGTTGACATACTGGTTAATAATGTAGCGACCTTTGAACCCAAGGCATTCCAGGATATTCCTGATGAGGACTGGCTGAAATTTTATGAAGTAAATGTATTGAGCGGTATCAGGTTTTCCAGGGCATATTTTGACAAGATGCTCCAAAAAAACTGGGGTCGCATTATTTTCATCTCCAGCGAGTCGGCTATACAAATTCCCGAAGAAATGATCCATTACGGCATGACCAAAACCGCGCAGGTAGCCGTAGCACGTGGCCTGGCCGAGCTAACTAAAGGAACAGGAGTAACGGTAAATTCCATTTTACCTGGCCCCACCCGCTCAGAAGGCGTTGGTGGTTTTATTGACAAGCTTGCTGCGGAGAAAAAACTGACTGCCGGCGAAATGGAGAAGGAGTTTTTTAAAAACATGCGCGGCACATCTATCATTCAGCGTTTTCTTGATCCGGATGAGATCGCCAATATGGTTACTTATATAGCAAGTCCGCTATCGTCAGCAACCAACGGGGCTTTGCTGAGGACCGATGGAGGCGTGATCAAAAGCGCGTTTTAAAATAATTGCCGGATGATGCCCTCATCCGGCAATTATTTATTACGTAGCCTGTGTTAATGAACAGGCTTTGTTGTGGTGTCTTTTTTAGTAGTATCGGGCTTTGCCGTGGTATCGGTTGCTGCCGGGGCCATCTTTTTTGAAGTGTCGGTGCTCGTACTATCTGATCCGCTGGCTGTTTTTGAAGAACTACAACCCGCTGCTATTGCACCTACCATCGTCGCGACAAGTGCCAAACTTAAAATTTGCTTTTTCATAGTTATCTGTATTTGAATAAATTATCTATTTTATATAGAATACCTTATTAACCATACAGCAACAATTTTGTTTAAGTTAAAAAATCTATCACCCTATTTATATACCAGGAACAACCCTAATTTTACATTATAAATGCTATTAATTTCTTATAATTTTCAGATATTTAAGGTCTATGGTGGTATCTGAACGAATGTTAAAGTGGGCGATGCGTTTATACCCCCCTCTTTTTTTTCAGCGTATCTGGGTGATAAAATTTGATAAGGGGTTTAAGGGTGTTAAGGTAAAGATCGCTAAGAGCATCCTGAATAAAAACTATAACAATGCCATTTTTGGTGGTACCATTTTTTCGGCTGCCGATCCGTTTTACCCGATATTGTTTCACCAGTTACTTATTCAAAAAGGTTATAAATTAAAGGTATGGTCAAAATCATCAACTATACATTACTTAAAACCAGGCTCGGGTAATTTGTATTTTACGATAACTTTAACCGACGCGGAGATCGAACATGCCGAAATGCTGTTAAATACCGAAGGCAAATACATGGTACACCACCCCATTGATATTTATAATAAAGATGGTGAAATGTGCGTATCAGTAACCATTGAGGTGTATTTGCGCAATTTAAATTTTACAAGTACTAACTTATAATTCTATCTTAATGGCTACATATATGAACGATGAAGTCTTTATCAAAAAAGGCTTCCTGATATCTACCGATAAAAGCTTACTCAACGTTGATCTGATATACAATTACCTGAACGACGACTCCTACTGGGCACAGGGCATCCGGCGTGAAGTGCTGGAAAAAGGCATTGCCAATTCCATGTGCTTTGGCATTTATCAGCAAGGTGTTCAGGCCGGTTTTGCAAGGGTTGTTACCGATAATGCCACCTTTGGCTATTTGTGTGATGTTTTTGTTTTGCCCTATTTCCGCCAGAAAGGCCTGTCTAAATGGCTGGTACAAACTATCGTTAAACATCCCGATCTGCAGGGATTAAGAAGATGGTCATTAGCTACTTTAGATGCACAGGGCCTTTATAACCAGTTTGGATTTACCCAGATAGTTCACCCCGAAAGATGGATGGAAATACATACCCCTTATATTAAGCCTCAGTAACCAGTTTAACGGATAGGATAAAGCGCAAACATGAACCATATCAAAAAATTGATATTTGAGGGCGAAGGTGTATCACTCGACTTTAAAAAAACAATTACAAGCTGCGAAAAGATTGCCCGCACCATGGTATCCTTTGCCAATAACAAGGGCGGCAAACTATTGATTGGTGTTGCCGATGATGGTACCATTAAAGGTGTAAAATCTGAAGATGAGGAGCGCTATATGATCACCAAAGCTGCGCATATGTTTGCCAGACCGGCTTTGGAACCCATATTTGATGAGGTTTATGTGGATGATAAACTGGTGCTGGTGGTAGATATACCCGCAAGCGACCTGAAACCGCACTACGCCCTGGCCGAAGACGGCAAATGGTGGGCCTATGTGAGGGTAAAAGACAAAAGCGTACTGGCCAGCAAAATTGTTCTGGAGGTGCTTAAACGCTCATCAAGTGACGAGGGAGTATTAATTGAATACTCTGAAAATGAAAAATCACTATTGCAATACCTGGAGCTGAACACCCGCATTACGATTAAAGAGTGCGCCGAACTGTTAAAAATAGGCCGGCGACGGGCACAACGCATCCTGGTTGACCTGATATTATCAGGACTTATCCGCATCAATACCACCGAAAAAGAAGAGTTTTATACGGTAAGCTGATAAGCCTATAGCGCAAAGCCGAAGGCTGAAAGCTGTATCGATACCAAAACTATTGCCCCGGGCTGACGCGGTAGCCAAAAAATTTATAGTAATTTTGTTAATAACCAGCAATGCAGCTTTGGGCTCTCTGCCTTTAGCTTTCTGCTCTCCTGTACCTAAGTAAATGAAAAAAGTTTTCCTGAAATACAAACCTTATTATGGCGAAAGCCTTAAACTGGCTATCCCCGTAGTGATATCACAGCTGGGCCATACGCTGGTTCAAATGTCCGATTCTATCATTGTGGGGCACTTTGCGGGTACGGTATCACTGGCCGCCGTATCCCTGGTGAACAGCCTTTTTATGACACCGTTGGTTATTGGCATGGGTATTTCGTATGGCTTAACACCGCTCATAGCGCAAAATAACGGTCGCGGAAACGTTAAAGAATGCGGCCTGCTGCTTTCCAATAGTTTGTTTTTAAACATACTGAGTGGCATCTTGTTGTTTGCCGGCATTTACTTTGGCACTATGCTGCTGATTGGTCATTTGGATCAATCGCCTGAGGTGGTAACCGAAGCCAAGCCTTACCTGCTGCTGCTTAGTTTATCATTGATACCGCTGTTGATATTCAATACTTTTAAACAGTTTGCCGAAGGACTTGGATTTACCAAACAAGCCATGCTTATTTCCATCTGGGGTAACGTACTGAACATCTGTTTGGGAATCATCTTTGTAAAAGGCCTGTTTGGTGTACATCCTATGGGCATTAAAGGTGTTGGCTACAGCACCCTGATAGATCGTTGTGTGATGGCCATAGTAATGGCTACATACGTTTTCAGATCGCCCATATTTAAGCAATATCTGAAAAGCTTTGCAATTAAGAACATCGATCGCCTGCGGGGCATACAGATTATGAAAATAGGCGCGCCGGTGGCTTTGCAGTACACATTTGAGGTAAGCGCATTTGGTGGGGCCGCCATTTTAGTAGGTGTTATCGGGCTCGATCAGCAGGCCGCGCACCAGGTAGCCATCAGCCTGGCATCCATGACCTATATGATGGCCAGCGGTATATCTGCAGGGGCGGCCATTAAATCGGGCAATTATTTTGGTGCGGGCCATCATCAAAATCTGCGAATGTCGGCTATTTCCAATTATCATATTGTGCTGGCATTTATGTCGGTCACCGCGCTCATATTTACTTTCGGCAGGCATTTACTACCCTGGATAATAACTTCCGATCAAACTGTTATTGACATTGCAGCACAGTTACTTATCATAGCGGCCTTTTTCCAGTTATTTGATGGCGCGCAGGTGGTTGGCCTTGGCATCCTGCGCGGTATGGGTGATGTAAATATCCCCACCATTTTTACCTTTTTGGCGTACTGGGTAGTGGGCTTACCCGTGGGTTATCTATTAGGGATCAAGCTTAACCTGGGCGTAAACGGAGTTTGGTATGGTTTAACTTTAGGGCTGGCAACAGCTTCGGTGTTGTTATTTATCCGGTTTAATATTATAAGTAAAAGGCACCGACAAGACACTGTGCCGATACTGGCGAAGGATTAAAAGAAAACCTTATTGTCATCCTGAGGAACGAAGGATCTACTCTGCGATTGAAAAGTTTCATAATAGATGCTTCATTGCGTTCAGCATGACAAGCATTTTTTAAAAATTAACCATTATCAAAAATACAGATCAGCCGCTACCTTAAAAGTATTGCAATGCGACTCTACAATATCTTTGATCTGGGGCGAATAGCCACCGCCCATGCTTACCTGTACCGGCAGATTATGGGAGATACACTGTTCAAACACAAACTGATCGCGGGCTTTGCAGGCTTCTTTACTCAGGGCCAGTTTACCCAATTTGTCGGTCGCCAGGATGTCAACACCCGAAAGGTAAAATATAAAATCGGGCTTTTGTTGTTGGATCAGACTAGGAAGGGCACCATACAGTATACTTAAATATTCATTGTCTTCAACTCCATCAGCCAGTGGAATATCTAAGTCGGATGTCTCCTTACGATAAGGAAAATTATTTGCACCGTGCATCGAGAAAGTGAATACCCGGGGCTCGTTTTCAAATATCTGGGCGGTACCATTACCCTGGTGAACATCTAAATCAATAATTAAGATAGATTGAGATAAATTATTATTTAATAACCAGTTAGCCGCTATAGCCTGATCGTTTAACAAGCAAAAACCTTCGCCCCAGTTACTACCCGCATGGTGCGTACCCCCGGCTACATTAAAAGCGATACGATCATCAAAAGCAAACCTACAGCCATCGATAGTTCCCTTAGCTATCCTGATCTCGCGCTCCACCAACCGAGCTGATAGAGGAAAACCAATGCGGCGCTGCTCTTTTTCGGGCAGCGTCAAGTCGCGCAGTTGATGCCAGTAATTTTCATCGTGTGTTTGCAGGATAATATCCTCCGATAACACATCCGGCGAAAACAAGTTATCTCGGCCGATCACACCCTCATGCAGCAACTGCGCCGGGATCAGCTCATATTTCAGCATCGGGAAGCGGTGCCCCTCGGGCAGCGGGTGCGCGTATATGGGATCGTAGGCTATCTTGAACATATAATTTCTTTTCTACCCATCACGTCATTGCTGCACAGCGTGACAATGACGTGGGGCTGTTTTTCATCTGCACATCTGAAATTCGCACATCTGCACATCTAAAAACCTAACCCAATATCTCCCCCACATGTTTCTGAATATTCTCGCAGATATTATCCAGCGGCAGGTCGTTCGCATCGTAACCAAAGGGGTCTTCTATCTCCTCGGCCAACAGCTCGATACTGGCAAAAACAAACAATACAAACGCAATGATCGGGATAATAAAATACTTCAGATCAAAGGCCCAGGTAAAGGGCAGTGTCATGATGTAAGTAAAAATAAACTTCTTGATAAACACATTATAAGAAAAAGGAATAGGTGTTTTTTTGATCCGCTCGCACCCACCACAAATATCTGTAAATGAAGTTATTTCTGCCGTAATACTAAACAATTGCTCCGGATTAATTACGCCACTTTTATTGAGCTTGTACACGTTTTCGATAATAGCCGAGGCCACCTGATTGGGCACATGTTTCTGCGGATCGATGGTAATGAATTCAGATTCTTCTGGTACATATTTGTCGCGCAAATGATCCCGGAGCGAGCGTGCATAAAGCGATATCGTGTAGTTGAAAAACGCAGCGTCATTGTCACCAACCAGGTGCCTTAGCTTGATGGCCAGGTTACGGCTGTTATTGGTCAAACTCCCCCAAATCTTACGTCCTTCCCACCAACGGTCATATGCCGAATTGATACGAAATGCCAGCAATAATGAAAATACAAAACCAATGGTTTGATGAATGTAACCTACCTTGCGGAGCAAGCTACTATCGGGCAATTGCCAAAAATCGATCAAAAAATAAGTCACCACACCAGCGTACGCACCAACCGCAATCATCAGCGGAAACAGCTCCCGCATCGTATCGGCCTTATTAACCTTGAAAATAAAAGAAAACCACTCTTTGGGATTATAGTAAACCATGTTTTGTTAAATCAAAAGTAAAAATTCAAAATTCAAAAGCTTTCCTGCTTCGGTATTACTGCTTTATCGCCGCAGCCATTTGTTGCACGGTTTTATACACATCCTGGAATGTATTGTAAAGCGGTACCGGGCTCAGCCTGATCACATCGGGTTCGCGCCAATCGCCTATTACGCCGTTATCGGCCAGGGATTGGAAAATAGCTTTGGCATTCCGCTTACAAACTACCGATAACTGACAACCCCGCTTCTGCGGATCTGCTGGTGTAATGATCTTAAACACCCCCTCGCCCTGCGCCGTATTCAACTCATTGATCAAAAACTCCATATAACCCGTTAAAGCCACGCTTTTCTCGTGCAGGACACCAATACCACCCGCTTCATCAAAAATAGCCATAGAAGCCTTAAATAAAGCCAGGAGTAATATCGGACTGGTACTCACCTGCCAGCCATCGGCGCCTTTAGCCGCATCAAAGCCGGGCGCCATCAAAAAGCGCTTATCTGACCGGTACCCCCACCAGCCCGCAAAGCGGTCTAATTCTGGATTGTCGAAATGCTTTTCATGCACAAAAACACCACTGATTCCACCCGGACCTGAGTTCATGTACTTATACGAGCACCAGCAGGCAAAATCAGCACCCCAGTCGTGCAATCTCAGCGGAACGTTACCAGCAGCATGAGCCAGATCGAAACCAGCGTAGGCGCCAGCTTTGTGAGCCGCAGCGGCAATGGCTTTCATATCGAACAGTTGACCGGTATAATAATTGATGCCGGCAAACATCACGAGGGCCAGCTCATCGGCATGTTCATAGATAGTTTGGAGGATATCTTCGGTGCGTAAAGTAAGCTCGCCTTCACGCGGAAAGATCTCCACGATAGCCTCCTTTGGATCGCAACCATGAAACCGAACCTGGCTTTCCATAGCGTACTGATCTGACGGAAAAGCCCCCCCTTCCATGATAATTTTAAATCGATTACTATTTGGCTTATAGAAACTTACCATTAATAAGTGAAGATTCACTGTAAGTGAATTCATCACCGTAACTTCATTTTCCTGTGCACCTACAATGCGGGCTATCGATGGCGTAAGCTGTTGATGATAAGCAAGCCAGGGATCATCGCCCTGGAACCAACCCTCTACCGCGAGGTTCTGCCAGGTACTGAGCTGATCGGCTATATATTTCCCTGCCGAGGCCGGTTGCAGACCTAAAGAATTGCCGCATAAATAAACAGCGTCGACACCCCGATGTTGGGGAATCAGAAAACGACTCCTGAAATTTCTTAACGGATCAAGCGCGTCCTGCTCCAAAGCAAACGCTAAACTATTTTGATAATTCATCGAGCCAAAGATAATTAATTAGTGAGTGGGGAGCAGCGAATGGTGAGTTTTCACTTCAAATAAAAAACCTTACTAAGTCCCCTATTACTACTACCTACTCACAACTCACTTATTCGGTTTACTTACATAAACATCACCTTTCACGTAAAAGCGATACGGCAACAGCGCATCTTCGGCTGCATAGGCAACCCCTATCCGCGGTCCTACCGTTATCTGGTCATCGGTAAAATTCAACCCACGATCTTCCAACCAGAGCGTGTCGCTCTGCAAACTAATAGCATTAATATTCCGGGAAATACCTAAAGCTTTAGCGACAGAACCCGGTCCGGCAGTGATGGTTGATTTAAGTACCGGCATATTACGCCGCGCCTGCATGGCCTCGATACCATCGGTTGGGTGCACAGCCCTGATCAGGATAGCCTGGGGATGCCCTTCTGTAGAAGTTACGATATTAAACATTTCGTGAATGCCGTAGCACAGATAAACGTAGGCTATACCACCCTGCATAAACATGGTTTGGGTACGTGGCGTAAGTCGGCCGCCATAGGAGTGCGCGGCTTTATCTACGATGCCATTATAGGCTTCTGTTTCAACAATATAACCACCCGTAGTTACACCATCAATACAGGTAAATAAATACTTACCTAATAAACTTTTACTGATAGCCACCACATCGGTGTCCAGGTAAAACTCTTGGGGTAACTTCATTTTTTGAGGATGTTTTTTAATAATTTATTGATCTCTTTTGCCTTATCAAATATCATGATATGGGTACCGCCTTTAACAATGGTGGCATCAGTGATACGCTTAAAAGAGAACACCAGATCCTTATCACCGGTGATATGAAAGAGATTTGGCGGGATAATATCGTTTTTCCAGTGTAGAACTGCCCCCATGGCCCACTTCACAAAAGTCGGTGATGAATTTTTCAGCATATCGTTAAACAACCAGGCATCTTCTGCACTCATATGCCCAAATAAAGGCTTGATCATAAAGCCCATTGCGGTGAACAATTTCCCGGGAATAAGCTTATAAATGGGCAACGCGCGAAAGACACTAAAGTACCCGGGCGCTTCACTATTTACCTTGATACTTGATATCAGGATAACCTTTTTCACCGGAATCTGTTTTGCCATTTCCACGGCTATCATTCCTCCCAAGGAATTGCCTATTAGAATAGAATTTGGTAATATATGATATTGATGGATAAGTTTTTGCGCATAAGTATTTAAAGTATCTGATTGATGGGGTTCAATCCAGTCAACAGGGATCACTTCATGATCATGAAGGTCGATATTGTTATAAACCCGGGTATCGGCACCCAAGCCAGCTATCAGATAGATCCTGCTCATGCAAAGTTCAGCAGCTTTACAATTTGCTCCAGGTACAGCGCATCGGTTTCATCAAACTGATCCAGCAATTCGCTGTCCACATCCAAAACGGCAATCACTTCTCCATTATGAAATACAGGCACTACAATTTCTGATCGCGAAAGCGAACTACAGGCGATGTGACCAGGGAAGGCTTCCACATCGGGCACTACCAGCGTTTTGGCCTGCTGCCATGCCGCGCCACAAACACCTTTACCTAAACCAATACGGGTACAGGCTACGGGGCCCTGGAACGGACCTAACACCAGTTCGCCATTTTTTACCAGGTAAAACCCTACCCAAAACCATTTAAACTGCTCCTTTAAAGCCGCGGCCACATTGGCCAGGTTAGCCACCAAATCAGGCTCGCCATAAAGCAGTGCCTCAATCTGCGGAATAAGCGTAGTATATTGCTCAGTTTTATCGGTTGATGTGGTTATGTTTAAATCCTCTGCCATAGTACAAAAATAACAATGTACCGCAGAAAGTACATCAACAGCATATCATATTTAGGCTGTTGACGGGATAAAGGTATTTGCCGCGTGATATCGACCCGCCTTGACATTGCTGCATATTTCCTATATGTCATTGAAAGGAGGAACAACGAAGCAATCTCCTCGCGTTCTCATCGACGAGAATAGCTACGAGATTATTAATGTTGTTAACTGTTTTTTACGGCATTAATGAGCTCCCGCTGGTCGGTTGTCCACGCTTCGCTCAGCAATGACATGTTTTTTACCCCATCTTTGCACGGGAGGCGAACTTGAATACCAATCCAATAAATCTTTTTAAAGTTTTTAAAACCATCAAAAATTTGTTAAAAACGTCAAAATAACTTTAAAGCGTTAATAAAAAGGATGATCACTTGTTCTTTTCACCCTGTTTTTGATCAGAAAATTGTTAAAATTTGAGGTTTAAAAAGTTTTTTGGCGGGGGTTTTACAATTAATGTTTTATTTAGCAAAACATGATCGTTAGCCTTACCATTGTCCGATACCGGAAACTTTTTATCCCTTTTGCATTGCTGGCCATGGCCATACATCGCCTGCCCATGTGGCTGCAAAAAGGCTGTAGTTTTTATAAACTGCTGGGCTCGGGTCATAATGGCACATTTGATTTGCAGCCCGACTGGCAGCAATGGGGCCTGCTGGCCTGCTGGGACAGCCGGGAAGATTTCGATCGCTTTCAGGCCAGCTCTGTTGTTTCGGGCTGGTGGAAAATATTTGGCCATGAAGGCTGGACGGTACTATGTGAACCTCTGCAAAGCCATGGCAAATGGGATGGCAAAACACCCTTTGGCAACCCGGAAATAAAAGAGTATACCGGCCCTATCGCAGTACTTACCCGTGCTACGATCAGAATAAGCCGGTTGAAGAACTTTTGGTCGCATGTAGACGAGGTAGCCAACCTGATGGCCAAAGCACCGGGTTACATTACCTCTTTTGGCATTGGCGAAGCGCCGGTTTACCGCCAAGCCACCTTTTCGGTTTGGCAAAGCCTGGATGCTGTGAAAAATTTCGCCTACAAAAGCCGCGAGCACGCAGAGGTAATCAAACTCACCCGCAGCGAAAACTGGTACAGCGAAGAACTTTTCGCCCGGTTTAAAATACTGGAAAGCTTTGGATCACTCCACGGAAAAGATCCTCTGGAAGATCCTGGAGCAAGGATCATTGGAGCAAAGAACAGGGATTTTGAGAGCAAGAATTTTTAGAACGAGAATTTAAAGATTAAAGACAAAAGTTATTATTCAAAAATCCTTACGCCTTACTCCAAAAATCTTTACTCCATAAACAACTCACTAATTCAATAAATCACTAATTCAATAATTAATCTATGAGAATTATAGCCGAACTACCGCACCCGGATTTTAAAATATCCATCCTGAACATGAACCAAAAGTTTATTGTGAAGATAGAACAGGGCGCCCTGGAACAAAGTTACAAGATACCCGAGATGGATTTGACGGATGGCGTAAACAGTGTTTTTGAATTGCTGGACGAAGAGTTTTTGAAAACGGTAGGCGCCCGCTTCACCGAAATGCGAAAAGACTTCAAAGAGTCATATTATCGGTACAATTATTAACCATAACTATCTATAATACAGTTATTTAATTTTAAATAGCATTACAAACAGAATTTTATTCTGCAATAAAGGCTAATTTAAAGCCAAAAATAATTCCTTATTGCTATTAATTTACACCATTACTTTGTATTTATTATTTAATTAATTGCAATATAAATAGTTATACATATATAGAAAATTTAATTCTGGTAATTATATACCAAAATAACCTTTGGCAAATATAATTTGGTGCTTCAATTTTGAATTGCGTTTCTACTATTTAAAGCCAATATTTTAAAATCATACTTATATCTGACACATTTTTGACAATTTACCTCAATAAATACTTTAAATAATATTGACAAATATATTGCAACACAGTATTTTTGCTATAGCAAAAACCACTGAAACGATGTATAAATTATTCAAGAAAGTAATTATTAATTTAGTTGCAACTGAAATGAAAAAGAGGCAGCCGTTAACTGCCTCCCACCATTTACTTGTTTTTACAAGTGCGCGGTTTTGGTTTAGCCCTCAGATAATAATCGCTGCCGTTTTTCAGGCCTTGGCGATGTACTCTTTGGAACTTAGTTTGCTTGGTTACTGACATAGCAAAAAGAGTTTAACGTTAACAAATCAGGCGACACCAAGCCGCGCCATTTCAGCCTCCTTACACCGAAATAGCCACCGTCAGTTAAACAAGACATACTAAAATAACAAATACCTTATAAAAGCCAAATAATACCGAATACCTTCTACCCATGATACAGCATAACGAATTCAAAACAGTAATTGACCTTGTGTTGCGTTTTCCTACTGAAAAGTCCTGTCATGATTACCTTGCCTCTCGCCGTTGGAATGGTTATATGGAATGCCCCTATTCTGATTGCAATGGAGATGAAGCCTATGTATTTAAAAATGGAATGACTTATAAATGCAAATGTTGCAAACGCAATTACAACGCTAAAACAGGGACTATCTTCGAGGCTTCTAAATTGGACATGATCAAATGGTTTATGGCCATTTATCTGTTCATGCATAAGAAAGGCATTAGCTCTATTCAGTTATCGAAGGATATAGGAGTTACGCAGAAAACAGCGTGGTTTATGTTGCAAAGAATTCGTAAAGCTATGGGAAATGAAGAACAAGAACAATTAGAAGGCGTAGTCGAAATAGACGAAACCTTTGTAGGTGGTAAATCTCGTTTCAAGCATAAAGATAAACGTCCAAAGTACAACCCTGGCCGTGGATGGTCTGATAAAACACCTATAATGGGAATGTTACAAAGAGGCGGTAAAATGAGAGCGATGGTTATTCCTAATGTATTGATGATAACCATTAAGAAGGTTATGTATGAGCATGTAAAAGGCGGTACTGATGTAATGGGAGATGGCTTTACAGGTTATCGATGCTTAGAAAAGGTTTATAACATCCAATATTGCGATCATGGTAAAGGCATTTATGGGATTGGCGACATTCACACCAATACACTTGAAGGAGCTTGGAGCCAGTTTAAAAAGGGGATGAATGGAACATATCATCATGCTACACGAAAACATCTATAAGGTTATGTAAATGAATTTGTGTTTAGATATAACTACAGGAACGTAAACCAATCAGCTCAAATAGATACGATATTTAAAAACATCAATTGCAGACTAAAATACAAGGATATGATAGCTGCATGAATTTAAATATATTCCTTAACTTTGTAAATAGCAATCACAATAAACCACCTATGAAGTCAGAGGATAAAAAACCTGTGGTAACAGAACCGGTTAAATCGGCTCCCACTAAACAAACCAGCGGAGACAAGAACTTCGATAAGGCAATAGATAAATTATTCCCCAAGAAGATAATTATATCCCCGTCTAAATAACTATTTCAATAGTTTTTTATACTGAGGATATTTGCTTATAATCTTCTCTGCCAATAGTGAATCTCCAATATTTTTATACGCTGGATACTTGGCCTTTATTTTGGCTGCAAACTCATGTATAGATAGCCTGATAGCTGAAATAGTATCTTCCTTGTCTTTAGTACTGAGGGAATCTTTATTTTTTATATTAGAACTATAACTATAGGAACTAATTAAAAAGAAGTTCCCTAATATTCCTATATACTCCCCAGTATAATCATCATACATACTAAACACAAATTCATTTGATGTTCTGTTGGGAGGGGAAATTATATTGCTATCGCCTAAATAATCTTTGAAGTCTCTAAAAGATGGGTTTGTAGCAAGCAAGAGCAAGATTAATCCCACTAATCTGTAATGCTTAAAAGTTTTCATTGTGGTGGTAATTTTGGATAAAAAAATAGCGTGACTGATAAATCTTCCGCCATCCAAGGCTTACCACAGCCTATACACGCACAAAGATACAGCCACGCCTTTACAGCGTACTCAGATCCTCGGATGCGTGCATACTATTTGTGGTAATTCAGGATAGCACTCCGACTGTTAAATACAATATTTTAATCGCTACTAAAGTAGTAATACTAATTAATTCATAAACAATTAAATTTTATAATCATGGAAAAACAAACCCCAACTAAAGAGCAAAAAAAGGCATTAGAGGTATTAAAACTTATGTCTGGATTTACGACTCAAGAAATTGAAATAACATTATCAATTATAAAGTCATTAATTCCTCATAATACAACTCTTATTCCAAACCCTTCTTTATAAGACCTTGAATAAAGTAATAATCGAATTTTGGGAAGATAACTACGTTCAATCCGTTTTCTTCTACTTTCTCTTTTAGTATTAAACGGCATTGAGAATTAGGCCACTGTTCAAGTGCTGAAATAGAAGAAATAGCAATAGTTACATTAGATCCATTGGTCATTTGAAATTCGATAAATCCTTTCATGATAAATAGGTTTAAGAGTAAGAAACTAAAATACAAAAAGAACACAAATGCAACAACAATGCAACAGCTAAAGGTTAGCTTTGTATATAATTACCTTAATTCTGCGGCTATTTTTGCCAAATAAATGGGAGGTTATGCCAAAACAAGGTCGCAATACCAAAATCCTGAGCGTTTTTGATCAGTTACCGAAACGCAGGAGTCATCGGCATTTTGGGGCGCTTTATATTCTTTAAAAATCTTCACTCCTGTTTTGTAAGGTATCGTATTTTTAAAAATCGGGCCCTTAAAAGTGAAGGTGTGGAACTCACCATTCTCGCCGCAAACATCTACATCATCGGGCAGGGCATCAATCAGTTCCGGGCTGATCTCCTTCCCTACTATGCGCTCCAAACGTTCCTGGGTACAGGCTATCACGGTACCAAAGCCAAGGCTTAAAAACTCACTAATCAATTCGCCGGTATCACGTTTCCACAAGGGATATATGCCTCGCAAACCTACCTCGCTCAGGCGGGCATCGCGGTAAGCTTTCAGGTCCTCTAAAAATATATCACCAAAAATGGCATGGGTAATACCCTCGCTCTTAAAATACATGAGGTGGCGGTGCATCACCTCGTCATATTCCTGCATACCGGGCATCTCGGGCAGGCGGATCTGGTATAGCGGGATGCCGATACTCTCAGCCTGTTTAATCAGCAGTTCCGTACGCACACCATGCATGGATATCCTGTCGGCCGCGTCATTAATAGTGGTAACCAGGTATTTGATCTCCAGATCAGGGTTCTGAAGACAATAATATAAGGCTATGGCGCTGTCCTTACCCCCGCTCCAATTGAATATGCACTTTTTCATTATTTTTTAATTAGTGATTTAGCGAATTAGTGGTTTTTAAAAATGCCAGGCAGATTTAAATTATTATTTCTGAAGTTTTGCAGTTCACACGAGCAATGTCATTAAAGGTTTACTACTCCGTAGGAGTAAAAGCTTTGTAGCAAACAAAGAATAATATTTTAGCATACCATAGGTATGCAACCTGAGTGCAGTACCCACGGCACTGAATGAAAATCGACTTTTTTACTACAAAGCTTTAACCCCATGGGGTTTGCAAAATTCTTTAATTTAATAACATCACCCCTTGATCTTGAGGTCTCTTACCCTCAAAAAGTGGGTTTACATGTAAACCCACTTTTTGAGGGTAAATTATATTTAAATATTTGATTTTCAGATAATTATAGTAATGCAAACCATAAAAAGTGTAAACCATGTAAACCCACTTTTTAGATGACTACTTAACCCCTTAAATTATTGATCTTTCAGAAGCTGATCTACCAATGCAGGTACGCCAACAGTAGCCCTCTCCTGTATTTTGATCAATTGCCCCCGCACGCTTACATCCGGTATCTTGGGATCGATGATATATCTTGGGATCTCCGGTCGCACATAGCTGATGAGTCCCGCAGCCGGATATACCGCCAGGGATGAACCTACAAGCATAAAAATGTCCGCATCGGCACAAATACGCGCTGCAGGACCTATCATGGGTACGTCCTCGCCAAACCAAACGACATGGGCCCTCAGGGGCGAGCCTAATTCACACACTTCATCCATCCCAATCTCCCAGCCATTAATGGGATAAGTAAGCTCAGGATCGATACTTGATTGCGATCGGGTTATAATACCATGCAGGTGCATTACATTGGTGGAACCAGCCCTTTCGTGCAGGTCATCGATGTTTTGGGTAATGATAGTTACCCGATATTTTTCTTCCAGTTGGGCTAGAGCATAATGAGCAGCATTGGGTTGCGCTTCTAATACCGATTTGCGGCGCTCGTTATAAAATTGCTGTACCAGAGCCGGGTTTCGCTGCCATGCCTGCGGTGTTGCCACGTCTTCTATATTGTAACCTTCCCACAGGCCGTCGCTGTCTCTGAAAGTCTTTAAGCCGCTCTCGGCGCTTATACCAGCGCCTGTTAGCACTACCAGTTTCTTCATAGGTATCTAAAAAATTATATATCCATAAAAAAAGCGACCTGCCCTGGTGGCAAATCGCTTTTCTATATTATTGAGTTAGCTTAAAGTGCCAGTTGCTTTTTAGTGCGTAAAAAAGTGTATTTGGTTTTAGCCAGTTCAAAACCGCCAAATAAAATAAAGCCAAATACTAAATTGCCAAATACCATATTCTTTTCGAACGGGATGGCGTTAACCAACGATGTGCCATAACCGGCTAAGGTGTGGGGATATAAAGTTCCCGGTAGATCGGTGAGCAACCAATGGATCAATACGGAAGCAACGGAAGCTAAAACTACATTCAGTACAGTTACTTTTTTAATCATGCTACCCACCAGGATCATTAAAATAAAGGCCAGATACGTCCATTCGGCACCGCTATACCATAAAGTTAATTTATGGAAGTACAAGTAATTCAGGATAATATCCGTTCCGAAAAGGGCCAGCATTACCGTAACGTAGCTTTTCCATTTATCGGCAAAATACACACCGCCAAATATAGCTATGGCTCCTACCGGATTAAAATTACTTAGCTCCTTATACTTAAATGCCAGCAACCTGAACGCGGCCGCTACCACGATCATCAGTATCAATACGATATTGCGGGTTGTATTATCTTTTGAGTTCATGATTCAAATTTATGAGGTAAAATTACTTATAAATGTACTAAATAAAAAGCTGCTAATTAAACTGGTATTTGGCCCCAAGCATGAAGTTGATACCCATGGTATTGTAACCCAACCAATCGGTATATTTTTGATCCAATAGATTATTCAGATCGCCAAATACGCGCAGGTTTTTGGTTGCCTTCAGCTCCAGGTGCAGATCGGCCAGGTGATAATGTTTTAGGGTAACTATTGTAGACGGATAGGTTGCAAAGTTTTGATCGGTACGGTTGCCGGTGTATTTATAATTCACGCCAAATGAAAAATCTTCAATAACCTGGTAGTTAAAATTAATGCCTAATGTGCTTTTTGGCCTGCGGTAAAGATTGGCCGTTTGTACACCCTTTTCATCGGTCAATTTACCGGTTACATAAGTATAATAGGCTGCAGCCGTTAATTTATCAGCGTGATAATTCAACTCGCTCTCAAAACCTTTATCCTTTTGAAACTGACCGTTTTGATAAAAAGATGCAAAGGGCGAAACAGACTGAGTAAAGAAATAGATCACATCCTTAGCATTCCGTTTATAGAAATGGGTATTGAATGTCAGCGCGTTTTTAACAATCTCCCAATCAAAACCAGCTTCATAGGAGGTAGTAGTTTCGGGCTTTAGTTTTACATTACCATATTGGGAATATAACTGATACAATGATGGCGATTTATAGGCTGATGCTATTGATCCGAAAATTTTAAATTGATCGGCCAAGGACAAAGACGGGTTAATGGTATAGGTAAAATTATCGCCATACGTGCTATGGTGATTGTATCGCCCACCCAGTTCCATGTGAAAAATATCAGCTTTAAAAAACAAAGAAGTATAAGCGCTGAATATATTATAGTGCTTATCTTTTATTATACTTGGCTCGCCTTTCGGATCGTACAGACCATATTGATCAGTAGTTCCATATTTAAAATTTGCGCCACTGGTTATATCAAAATATTTACCCAAACCTTGATTTAAAACAATTTCAGCATTGGTAATCTTGCCTTTATTTTTTGTTACCTGATAGCCCTCATTATTATCTGTTGGCAAATTATTAAAATTGTTCCAAACATCATTTTGCGATACATTGAAATTCAGTGTGCCTTTTGGCAATATTAATTTAGCCCCTAAACCTCCAAACAAAAACGTATTGTTGTAAGTATAATTTTGATCGTCGGTAAATGCTCCGTAGGGTAAATTACCTGATGTATAGCTTGTTTGCAGGTTTCCATTCAGGCTGAAATTCCTGGAAACTGCCTGATTAATATTTACACTCGCCGAACGCTGATGAAAGCCATCTTTTTTAAAATTGCCTTTACCCGTTGTATCTGTTGCTGCCGCAAAACCTCTTGAATCGGAATTGGAAATATTTACAGCAACTCCCGTTTTGTTTACCGTTCCATTTAATGAAGCCGACTCTTTGAAGGTATTATAACTACCACCCATTAGCTGCAGGCTACTTTTAAGTCCTTGCCCCTTTCCTTTTTTGGTAATGATATTGATAACACCGGCCACAGCGTCTGAACCATACAAAGTTGATCCGCTTCCTTTTAAAATCTCGATATGATCTATCAGATCCAATGAAAAAGCGTTCAGGTCATAACTGCCGTCTATGGCTGCTGCATTGTTCACTGGGAAACCATCAATCAATATCAACGTGTTTCCTGTAGATGCTCCATACAGATAAATGGATGTAGCGATACCCGGCGCATTCTGGGCGCCCGAAAATGTAAGTCCCGGAACGGTATTTAGTAATTGGGGTAAGGTTTTCCCCTGTGAGCGATTAATCTGCTCGGCCGGGATCACGGTAACTACCCTGCCTATATCAGATAGTTTTTTTGGTGAGCGGGTAGCGGTAACCACTACATCATTAAGCAATCGCGTAGTATCCTGCGCTTGTGCTGTGGTTACCAGCAATGTAGCCTGCAATAATCCAATTCCTAAAATACCTTTAAAGTAAAGTTTGTCCATATAACCTGTTATAATTAAATAATGCTTGTTATCAACTTATACTATATCCAATATATGATCAGGGCAAATGAAAATACACTCAATGAAGGGCATTCACATTCAAGCTTCAATCCCCGAAAGCTATGAATACTATAAGTGCCTGGGCAGGTGTTCTGACTTGCTCCCCAAATTGCCCGGCCTTCCCATTCTTTTCAGAACAGTGGCCATAAGAGTGGGCAATGGTTAAAGAGCTTACAGCTGCGGGACAGTTACGGATTATTCACCGTATTCCCTTTTAATTCATTTACAGTAATAAACCGTATGAAACCTAAAGCGCAACAAAAGTAAGCTAAGTATGAGCAATCGCAAAGTAACAATCTGTATATTTATGATAATGAAACCGTACATTACATTTCTGTTGCTGGTAATCGCCATATCCAGCTTTGCTCAGCAACCTGATACTGTTTTCCTGAAAGAGCTTTTACAAAGTCATCCGGAGCTATTTAGTAAGATATTGAGCCATCCTACCCAAAATGAGGTACAAATATTGTATACGCAAATCGACCGAAATAAAAACAACACACCGCATTTTAAGTCATACAGTTATCGACTTAACGCTAAACATTATTTCTATCCTGCCAGTACAGTTAAACTACCAACAGCCATTTTCGCGCTGGAAAAACTTCACGAATTACATGTTAAAGGCTTAACCACAAGATCAACTATGATCACCGACAGCGCCTTTGCCAAACAGACCAGGGTAAAAACAGATACCTCATCGGCAAATGGGCTACCCAGTATAGAGAATTATATTAAAAAAATCTTATTGGTAAGTGATAACGACGCTTTCAATCGCTTGTATGAATTTGTTGGCCGTGAAGAGATCAATCGCAAACTAAAAAAATACCAGTTATATCATACCCGTATTGTGGGTCGGCTGGCAGTAGGCGATGCCGGAGAAAACACAAGACATACCAACCCCATTACTTTTTACGATGGAAACCAAGTGGTATACCGCAAAAAGGCATTATATGATAGCTTAAACTATCCGATGCGCCTGGATAATATGATTATGGGGAAAGCCTATCTGGACAGCAGCGACCGCCTCGTGAATAAACCCTTTAATTTGAGTGAAAAAAATGTGTATTCTATTGCCGATCAGCAGCTGGTATTAAAGAGACTCCTTTTTCCGCAATCATTTCCGACGAATCAGCGCTACAACCTTACATCTGCCGATTATGCTTTCATATACCGATATATGAGTACATTTCCTACAGAAAACATAAAACCAACCTATAACCGACCAGACTATTTCCCGGCATACTGCAAATTTTTATATTACGGTGGAGATAGTTCGGCGGTAATTGAACCCAATATCAGGATATTTAACAAAGTAGGCGACAGTTATGGATATGATATTGACAACGCCTACATTGTCGATTTTAAAAATCATGTTGAGTTCTTACTAACTGCGGTAGTGCAATCAAATGAGGATGGGGTTTATAACGATAATAAATATGAATACGCCACGATTTGCCTTCCATTCCTAAAAAATCTGGGGCATGTTATTTATCAAAATGAATTGAAAAGGCCTAAAAAACATCTGCCCAATTTAACTCAATTCCAATTTAATTACTCACAGACAAAATAACTTCATACTAAAACAAAAAGGCCTTCTGAATAAACAGAAGGCCTTTTTTATTAAGCTTGCGCTAATTATTTTACTGCATCAATCACGGCTTTGAAAGCATCTGGATGATTCATCGCTAAATCAGCCAATACTTTACGGTTTAAACCGATTTCTTTTGCTGCTAATTTACCTATTAACTGAGAGTAAGAAATTCCGTGCTGACGGGCACCTGCGTTAATACGCTGTATCCACAAAGCTCTGAACTCTCTTTTTTTGGTTTTGCGGTCACGATAAGCGTACTGTAAACCTTTTTCAACTGTGTTTTTTGCAATGGTGTAAACCTTGCTACGTGAACCCCAATAACCTTTGGCGAGGTTCATGATCCTTTTCCTGCGTCTTCTCGACGCTACTGCGTTAACTGAACGTGGCATCTTGTTTGATTTTGGTAGTGAGTGCCTGTTTTTATAACAGAACTTAAAACTCTAATACCTGGTTAAAAAATTTGTGAATTACTTTCCGATACAAAGCATACGTTTAACGTTACCCATGTCAGCATCAGAAACTAAGCTGGTGTGACCAAGGGCGCGCTTACGTTTTGTCGACATCTTGGTTAAGATGTGGCTTTTGTATGCGTTTTTTCTTGCGATTTTACCGGTTCCAGTAAGCTTAAAACGCTTTTTTGCACTGGAATTGGTTTTCATTTTTGGCATAACTCTATTTATTTGTTTTTAGATATTAACGTTTCTCAACGTTTTCCTTTATTTAATGGTACAACGTCAACGTCGTACTTAAAAATTATTATTTTTTTACTGCTTTAGGAGCTAGAGTTAAAAACATCCTTTTTCCTTCAAGCTTTGGTAACTGCTCTACTTTACCGTTATCTTCCAACGCCTGTGCAAAACGAAGTAACAGGATTTCGCCCTGTTCTTTGTACACAATGGCACGGCCTTTAAAGTGTACGTAGGCTCTCACCTTTTCACCGGCTTCCAAAAACTTCATGGCATGCTTCAATTTAAATTCAAAGTCATGGTCATCGGTATTTGGTCCGAAACGGATCTCTTTAATAACCGTTTGCTTGGCATTGTTTTTTATCTCTTTTAGCTTCTTCTTTTGTTCATAAATGAACTTATTATAGTCCGTTACCTTACAAACCGGTGGGACAGCGTTTGGAGATATTTCAACCAGGTCGAGCTCTTGCTCCTGTGCAATTGCCAGCGCGTCTCTTAAAGAGTAAACTCCCTGCTCAACGTTATCGCCTACCAGACGAACTTCCTGAGCCCTGATGAATTGATTAATGTTGTGTTCAGCTTCTTTTTTCTTAAAAGGAAGCCTTGGTCCTCTATTGAAAGGTTTGTTTAATGCCAAGTTATACTTTTATTTCTTTAGTTATTTGTTCTTTAAAATCTTCTATGCTCATACTTCCCAAATCGCCCTGACCATGTTTCCTTACAGAAACCAAGCCTTCAGCCGCTTCTTTTTCACCTACAATCAACATATAAGGGATCTTTTTGACTTCAGCATCACGTATCTTACGCCCTATTTTCTCGTCTCTAAAATCAATCAGCCCGCAAATATCGGAATCTTTTAACACATCAGAAAGTTTTTTTGCATATTCCTCAAATTTTTCTGATATGGGCAAAATAATAAACTGCTCCGGCGACAGCCAAAGCGGGAAATTACCTGCGCAATGCTCAATCAACACCGCTATAAAACGCTCCAGGGAACCAAACGGCGCCCTATGGATCATTACCGGACGATGTTTTTGATTGTCACTGCCAGTATATTCCAGTTCAAAACGTTCAGGAAGATTATAATCAACCTGTATAGTACCCAATTGCCATTTACGACCCAGGGCATCCTTCACCATAAAATCAAGCTTAGGGCCATAAAAAGCGGCTTCGCCCAATTCCTGAACGGTGATTAAACCTTTTTCTTCGGCAGCTTCAATAATTGCCGACTCAGCCAAAGCCCAGTTTTCGTCAGTACCGATGTATTTACCCTTATTTTCAGGATCGCGAAGCGATACCTGCGCAGTATAGTTCTCAAAACCAAGGGCTTTGAATACATACAACACCAGATCAATCACTTTTTTAAACTCATCCTTTACCTGATCTGGGCGGCAAAACAAGTGCGCATCGTCCTGAGTAAAGCCACGTACACGGGTTAAACCATGCAGCTCGCCGCTTTGCTCGTACCGGTAAACAGTACCAAATTCCGCCAAACGTACCGGCAAATCTTTGTAAGAGCGCGGCTTGCTTTTGTATATTTCACAGTGGTGCGGGCAGTTCATTGGTTTTAAAAAGAACTCCTCTCCCTCCTGCGGTGTTTTTATCGGCTGAAATGAATCGGCGCCATATTTTTCGTAGTGACCTGATGTTACATACAGGTTTTTATGCCCAATGTGTGGTGTAATTACCTGCTCATACCCTGCCCTAACCTGCGCTTTTTGTAAAAAGCTGGTCAGTCGTTCACGTAATGCAGTGCCTTTGGGTAACCACAATGGCAAACCCATACCCACTTTTTCTGAGAAAGTGAACAATTCCAGTTCTTTACCCAGCTTGCGGTGATCGCGCTTTTTAGCTTCTTCGATCATGTGCAGGTAATCAGTTAACTCGCTGGCTTTGGGAAATGTAACCGCGTAAATGCGTGTAAGCTGTTTACGTGTTTCATCACCGCGCCAGTAAGCACCGGCCACGCTCATCAGTTTAACAGCCTTAATAAAGCCTGTATTAGGGATGTGCGGCCCACGGCATAAGTCGGTAAAATTACCTTGTGTATAAAAAGTGATCGAACCATCGGCCAGATCCTTGATCAGATCAAGCTTGTATTCGTCGCCTTTTTCGGTAAAATATTCAATCGCATCGGCTTTGCTCACCGGTTTGCGGATATATTCTTCTTTGGTTTTGGCCAACTCAATGATCTTATCTTCAATCTGTTTAAACTCATCAGACGAGAATTCACGATCACCAAAGTCAACATCATAATAGAAACCGGTTTCAATAGCCGGACCGATACCAAATTTGGTACCCGGATACAGGGCTTCCAAGGCTTCGGCCATTAAGTGGGCCGATGAATGCCAGAAAGTTGATTTACCCGAAGCATCATTCCAGGTTAATAATTTAACGTGCGCGTCCTGTTCAATGGGGCGGCTGGCATCCCAAACCTGACCATCAACTTCGGCGGCTAATACGTTACGTGCTAATCCCTCGGAGATCGACTGGGCGATCTGTGCGGAAGTAATCCCCTTGTCATACTGACGAACGGATCCATCAGGAAGTGTAATACTAATCATCTACAACTATGATTTAAATTTTTATAAAATTACGTTTGCTGATCACCTACAAAGTGATCTTTATTTTTGTGGCGCTAATTTAGGATTTTATTTTGATTTAGATTTTCTAAATCCCTATACCCTTTCCAAAAACTTTTTAAACCTTAAATTTTAACAATTTTCTGATCGAAAACGGAGTAAAAACGGCTGAAAATTGATTCAAAACCATCAATTTTAACACTTTTTAACAAATCTGAACACTGTTTTGTTATGCTTTTAAAACTTTAAAAAGTATTAAATATTTAATTTTCAAATAACTATATGCAAAACAGACAATTTTTGATCATGTCTTGGTCTTAACTAAACAGCCCGCTGCTCTTAGAAAAAGAGCAGCGGGCTGTTATAATATAAAGATACGAAATCCGGAGCAGACCGGCAAATCCGGGCCCCCCAGGGCATAACACATGTTGATTTTAGCTCAGGTATTTTTCTTTAATAATATTAATATGATGCAGCTCGTGCCCGGCAATATGATAGGCAAGGGCCCTTACCGTAGCGTCATTGGCGGTGCCGGTGCCATGTCCCATCCTGCCGAAAGCATTATCGGGAAGGCCATTAAATAAAGTTATGGTTGCCCGCCTCACGGCCTCATACTCTTCAAAAATATTATCGAGCGAACGGCTGTCGGCTTCCGAATAAAGCGCATAGCTATCCTGGTCAAAACCGATGAGGTTGTTTTTTTCGTTACGGGCAAAGCGCAGGGCACGATAGGCAAAAATGCGTTCGTCATCAATAATATGTACCAGTGTTTCTTTTATACTCCATTTACCAGGGGCATAGCGATAGTATAAGACATCTTCGGGTAAGGAATAGACCAACTGCTTCACCATATCAAAATTATCCTGCAGGTGCTTTAATATCAGTCCATCGGTAGGTAGTAATTTCATGTACATGATAGCGTACGACGGGTATTCTCCGGGTTGGGGTGGTGGTATTATTCTCATCAATGGTTTTTACTTATCTGTTTTTTCGGGCAGCATTTTTATTAATTCGGTTTCGCCGTTAAGCAGGTAATAGGCCACAAATTTAAGCGGTTCGGTATCCGATTGGTTATCAAAATGCGCGATGGTAGTATTTGCAGGTTCATAAAAGGCATCGCCTGCGTGTAATACTTTAGCGGATTGTCCTTCTACCTCAAACAATACCGTTCCCGAAACAATGTAGCCCATTACCGGTATAGGGTGCTGATGCCTGCCCGTTTTTTGTTTTGGGCCAAAATTAATCTCACGAACATCAACACTGGAAACATTACGCGTTGGGAATTGAGCCAGCAATATCTTTTTTCGGATGATACTATCCGGCAGGTTGAATTTATCAGGATGTGGTAAACCTTTAGCACTTGCCATACCGGCCACTGCCAAACAAAGTAATAAAACGGCTAAGTTTTTCATACTGTTATGACGTGGCAATATCATTTTTGTTTCAATGTAACTTGCAGTTAACCATAAACCCTTTTTGTTTTTTCCTAAGGCTGCTATTGATCTTTTTATTATTTTTAAACCCGGATACTAACCTTAAATCACACAAAAGCATGATCATTTATGGTATGCGGGCCTCCCTGCGCAAAACAGAACTTATTGCCGATAACTGCCGGCAGATATTGAAATTAAAGGAAATGCCGGCCTCTGTAAAACTGGGATACGAGAACCTTAAAACCCATGCTAAAATACCGGTATGGACTTTCTCCGGACTTTTACTTATAGCCCTTGCCATTGTTGGCTTTTCCATCGCTGATAAGCAAAAAGCGGCCAAGGTTAGTCATATGATGACTTCCTTAAAAAAAGATGATATCCTGGAAGTTAAAATGAAAGATGACCACTAAACCCTGTTCAAGGTTGATCATGTTGATGGTAACATGGTTTATATAGCTATCAATAAATACCAAACAAATATGGAAACCGGAATCAGCGACCTGAAAGACAAGGAGTTTGATGAATCTGTTATCAAGGAATTCCCGGTATCACAACTTCTTCAAAACAGTAATTTCGAAATTATAGATATCGATAGGAAGTAGGTCGTTGACTTTCAAGAGACCAAGAGATGACAAAAAACTATGACCTAATGAATGTAAGCCATTCTTGTAGCAAGGCCTTTAAATCCTGCATAGATATAACTAAGTCATTTTCACCGAAAACTATATTGGGAAAATTCAATTCTATACTCTCATGTTCGGTCCCGTCTGTTACAAAGTATTGTTCATGATATTGACCATTAAGAACATTATTTATTCATCAATTAAACTTTGTGTTTCAGTTTGATTAAGTTGTTGGATGATTTGTAGTACATTATACTCGTTAATAACACCCCGTCTATTGCAAACATGAATAATACTCCCATCAATTGGATCTTTACTTTTATAAAACTCCAGTCCGTATTGTTCTCTTTTTGTCATGATATTGAGGCGTATTGTTAAAGAAACTTGATCTGTGTTACAATGTTGGCAATGGGTCTATATCATTTGGTCCAAGTATAGAGATTGCTTCGTACCTCGCAATGACGTGGTTTTTATATAACTTCACTCACATCCCAATTCCCAAATCAAACCCTACACATTCCCCCAACCCAGTGTCAGCACATCGGCCAGGTGCATGGTTTGTATCGGGATACTGTTTTTGTCGATATAGCTTTGCAGATGTAGCAAACAGGAGGCATCAGTGGAGATAATATACTCCGCTCCTGCGGCCAGCGCGTTATCCACCTTTTGTTGGGCCATAGCAGTAGAGATGCCATCAAATTTTACGGCGAAGGTTCCGCCGAAACCACAACAGGTTTCGTTATCTTTCAGGTCGAGCAGTTCCAGGCCCAATACTTTGGAGAGTAGCTGGCGGGGCTCGTCCTTGATCTTGCATTCACGCAGGCCTGCACAGCTGTCGTGGTAAACGGCTTTACCGTCGAGCTCGGCGCCAAAATAATCAAACTGCAGGATGTTCACCAGGAAGTCAGACAATTCATAGATATTGCCCTGCACGGCCCTGCATTTATTGTGTACAGCGGTATTGGTGAACAGATCATTATAGTAATTTTTCACCATGCCGGTGCAGGAAGCGGACGGCGTTACGATGACGCTATCGTCGGAGAAATCACTCAGGAATTTGCTACCCACGGCTTTGGCCTCGTCCCAGAAACCGGCGTTAAAAGCAGGTTGTCCGCAGCAGGTTTGGGTTGGATTAAAGCTCACTTTACAGCCAGCCTTTTCCAATACTTTTACGGTATTAAAAGCGGTATCGGGAAACAACTGATCAATAAAACAGGGTACAAATAACTCAATCTTCATCTCTTACACAATTACACGGCGCTTAGCTCCGTATTTTTCTTTAGCTTATTTTCTGCTGCCAGCAAAGAAAACAATAATATTAAACCTATTATAAAAAAGATGGCCAATACCAGTACCGAATTGCGCGGACTGCCGGTAAGCTCTTCAAAAAAACCAAAGCTGAATACTCCGCCCACTATCGCCAGCTTTTCGGTAACGTCATAAAAACTGAAGAACGATGCAGTGTCCGTAATGTTTTCGGGTAAATATTTAGAATAGGTTGAGCGCGACATGGACTGGATGCCGCCCATCACCAGGCCTACTACTGCGGCTACTACATAAAACTCTGTGGCCGTTTTAGTTAAATAAGCGGCAGCACACACCCCTATCCAGATGATCACTACGGCAATGAGCACTCGTACGTTGCCATATTTGCCCGATAAGCGCGACATAAGTGTTGCCCCACCAATAGCCACCAATTGGATAATTAAAATGGTTGTAATGAGGGCCGATGTAGGCATGTGCAGTTCCTTGGCGGCAAAACCTGTGGCTACCAGCATAATGGTTTGTACCCCCATGGAGTAAAAGAAAAACGCCGGGAGGTATCTTTTAAGCAAAGGCATGGTCTTCACTTTTTTCCAAACTTTTCCAAGTTCTATAAAGCCTCCTTTAATGATATTATGATCATGACTAACCGCGTTGGGGCTCCCCTTGGGTAGTACGATGAATGGTATAAGAGCGAAACCCATCCACCATAAACCAACCAGTAAAAATGATAAACGGGCAGGGAATGTTTCATCAACAATACCAAACAGCTCGGGCTTCAGCACAAACACAAAACAAATAAGCTGCAGCAGCACGCTGCCGATATAGCCATAAGTAAAACCTTTAGCGCTCACCTTGTCCTGCATATCTACAGTAGCAATTTCGGGCAGGTAAGAGTTATAAAATACAAAACCACCGCTGTAACCTATAGCAGCCAGCGCGAAGGCGATGATCCCCAGTTCAATATGATTCGCGTCGAAAAAATAGAGTACGCAGCATGCCAAGGCTCCAATGGCTGTAAAAAACTGCATGAATACCTTTTTATTTCCCTTATAATCGGCAATGGAGGATAGTATGGGCAACAGGAAAACAATGATGAGATAAGCGACCGACAAGGCATAATCAGACAAGGCTGTATTTATAAAGGTTTTGCCGAAAAACTGCACCTTACCCCCATTGGTTTTAGTAGTGGTAATAGCTACATAATAAGCCGGAAAAATGGTAGAGGTGATAACCAGGTTGTATGCGGAGTTGGCCCAATCAAAAAAGGCCCAGGCCCTGATGGTTTTTTTATTGTTTTTGGTTTCCATTGAACAATAAAAGTATACAAATTTTGGTATTTGCAAAACCACTGCTGGATATATAGCTCAATTAAGATGCTTAAAATTATGCGTGCATCTGGCAATACTGGTTTAATTTTTGAGAGAGTAAGAAATTTTGATAATTTAAGTAAGGGATGTAGCCAATAAAAATATAAAATGCATCTTTTACAAGCCAGGTTATATAAAACAATTATAGCGGCGACTCGGGAAGGATAATATTTTAATGGAGGATTTGTCAAAACTAATCATCACATGAAGCAAACCGGCAAAACAGAAACAACAACTCAAGACCTAATTCATCATCATGACGCCAAAGCGCTGCTTTTAGATGCCAACAACGCGCATGGCGGCAGGAAACTTGACACGATCAAAACACTGCGCTATACGGCTACTATTATGGGTGTAAAAGCAGTATCTTATGTTGATATTCAGGATAATAAAATACGGATAGAGCTTTGGGAAAACGAAAAGGTTATTTCGACCGAACAGGAAGAAAATGGCATTGGCTGGCAATGGATCAACGGCAAAAAAGCAGATATGCCCCCTGCCCGGATAGCCGAAATGAAAAGCACATTTTACTCGGGTTTACTTGGGCTGCGCAAACCAGCCATCAACCAGATGCAGGTGCTGCATATGCAAAAACTCAAAAACAATACTTATTCGGTTCAGTGCAAACTGGACGGTAATGATTATATTTTTGCCATCAACAACCAAAACCAACTGGTAGCCGAGGCCAATAAAACTTTCGGTCGGACATCGGTATCCGCATTATCAGATCTGCGCCCGGTACAGGGAATTATGATACCCTTTCATGAAGTAGTAACCTCGGGTATAAAGAAATTGGTTATACAATATGATAGTTTTGAGATTAACCCAGTGTTTAATGCTGATACGTGGGCTGTACCGGCGGGAATGTAGGGAGGCATAAAAAAAACATGTCATTGCGAGGAGGAACGACGAAGCAATCTCCTCGCAGGGTATGAATAAACGCGAAGAGATTGCCACGCTGCGCTCGCAATGACATGTTTTTTTATTTAAAGCCCTCCCTTTCGGGGAGGGTTTGGGTGGGGCTATTTACCGTTCCATTTTTGCTGTAAAAGCTTGATATAATAACCGCCTACAACGCTACGGGCCTGAAAACCTACCTGTTTCCCGTTGGTAGTTTCGTGCCAGTCGCTTAGTGGCACACGAGTTGGGGTTTCCATAGCGTATTTATAAACCGGGTTAACCAATGCCTCAAAATCGGCCCTGTTTTTGGCTAAAGTAGCTGTCCAGATGATCCAATCACTTTTGGTATAGGTTTTACGGCTATCCAGCGGTATACCATATTGGTTTTGTTTGGTCAGATAAAACTTTATTTCGCGGTCATAAACCGATTGCGGGAACAGGTTTAAGCCCAGTATCTTATCCCAAATGATATTATACTTCTGGCTCCAGGTATCTTTTTTGTCAAACACCAGCGAATAATGATCTCCGGCATCGGCCATTTTCATCCATTTGGAAACCATATCCTTAGCCATGGCATTGTATTTTGCAGCCACATCTTTTTGACCAAGCAGGCCAGCCAGGTGAGCATAACAGCCCACACCCACAATAGCCTTAGCCGATAGATTGGCATTACGCGCCAGGTGACCCGCAAAATCATCGGTACAAAGCTGGTTGGCAGGATCCAGGCCTTCTTTAGCTAAGTAATTTGTCCAGGTGGTTAAAGTTTTCCAGTGTTTTTTGGCATAGGCCTGGTTGTTGCCGTTGGCACGTACTATAGCCGCAGTTAAAGCCAGCATATTACCCGATTCTTCAACCGGCATGCCCTCACCATAGGTTTGTCCGTTGGCTAATGGATAAGTACCCAGGTCATGCGCAGCGAAATCATGCGCGAATTTACCCGTCTCACTAAAGTAGAAGATACCATTCAGCATACCTTCCATCAACTTAGGATTGTAAAGCAGGAATAAAGGTGCCGATGGGTATGTTACGTCGACCGTATTGATAGAGCCATTACTAAAATTCTCTTTCGACAGGAATAAGATCTCACCCTGCGGACTTTTCACAAGGATGTGAGCAGCAATACTTTGCCTGTAAGCCAACACACATAATTTAGCATAAGGTGTGCCACCCGCATTTTGGGCATCTTTATACATAGAAGTATTAAACGCGGTACATTTTTGCAGCACTGCCGGATACTCCGCGGCAGCTTTGGCTAATACCTGCTCTATGGTTTTGGTTTGCGCGTTTTGCCACCATGGCTTTAAATTGGTATGAAAATATTGTACGGGAGTGATATCATCATAGCCCAATTCTACAAATTTAGCTACCGCTGCTTTGCCCACCTTACCAAAAGGGATCACGGTATTTAAAACCAGGTTGGTTCCCTCCTTTACCGTTGATTTACTGCCTCCACTAAAAAATGAATCGACAGCTTGCTTACCGGTGCTTACGTATTGCTGTACGTTGGCAGATTTTGGTGCAGCTACATACATATACCCCCAGTCGATACGCAGGTCATCACCTTTCTTTTGCAATACCGGTTGTTCTACAGTACCCGCTTTTAAAACAGATAACGTGCCCGATGTGTACTGTTGCGTAGTTACCGGTTGCTGTGGTGTGTTACGCGCGATATCTGCCGATGCACCGAAATAAACTTTTATATCATGTGCGGCACCATCATTTGATTTTACTTTATAGCTGATATAAGATACCGGGCGCGACAACAGGTTCAGGTCACTCATCAATAAAGGTGAAGTAAATGTAACCTGCAGATCGGCCTTACCGCATTTAAAATTATAAATGGTTTGGGTGGCATTTAAGGTTACGCTGGTTTGTTTGGCCAGTTCAAGAGCGGCATGACCCGTTGGTTTTAACTCATCGGCCAAACCGGCATCAAGCCAGGCGCCACCGCCTGTGTTGGTACAATGTAATGCCAGCACATTTTCACCTTTTTTCAAGGAACTTATGGCGGCATCGTTCAATGCAAAATATTGCAGATCGCCGTTGGCACCACCTTGTTCGCTTACTTTTTTTCCATTGATATAAACCTCTGCTTCATCATCATGGTGCAGTCTTAACCAAAGCTTATTAAAGTTAAGATCATTCAGGGTAAAAGTACGGCGTACCCAGATTTCCCGGCCTGTCCATAAAGTTTTGGCAGCCTGTTTATCATTACTGAAAGGTGCCGTGCCTGTTTTCCAACCGCTATCCTCAAATTTGGCAGACGCCCAGTCTTTGGAAGGTTCTGCCTCCGTATACTTACAGGTATAGGGCTTTTCGTCGGCCGCAGCCAGTACAGTTTTGTACTCCACGGGTTCCTTACCCATAAAACGGTAAACAGCACCGTCAACCTTGATCAGGCCCAGCAGCGATTGATCTTTACCGGTCCAGTGATGGGTGGTAGATTCATTCAGGTTATCGGTGAACGACCAAATACTGAAATAAGGATTGTGTGTAATGAGCGGATAAGCAGGCGCTTTGGTAGCCTGTGCCCTGGCCAAAAAGCCTGCTAACATAAGGCAAGCAACTAATGGGAACCTTTTCATGTTTTTATAAATGGTTTATACAATATGGATTTATAGAGCCGTAAATATTTGCATTTTCCGGCTTAAAACAGATATACCACTACAAAAAGCGTTAAATTGACGATTAATTGAGACGATATGTAGAAGATGTGCAGATGTGCGAATGTCCAGATGAGATTGAATATGTAAATGCACCAGATCAAGAAATCAAATCATTAATCATTACCTTCATTTGCACATCCGGCCTTATTTGCATATTTGCACATCTTGTATTACTTAAATAGTTCAAAACTATATTGGGCTACGCTCCAGAATTCGTCAAGCGCTATGATGCGGGGTTTAAAAAAGGATATCAAATTTGGCCAGTCGTTACGGTTAAAGATGCTTGCTGATGGTAACGTTTTGATGATGCGGCTTACCAGTTTATTGTTTTCGTCGCGCGTATGCAGCTCCCAGTCCCACTCTTCATTAACATTAGCATCAAATACTGTTTTTAGCTCTTTGAATTGCTCAAACATCAGTTCCTGCATCCCGGCGTCGGGATGAGAAATTTCGATAGCAATGTAGGCCTGACGATTACCGGTTTGCATTTTAAAGTTAAGGTATTTGATGCCTGTTTTGTAGTTGATCCAGTTAATTCTTAAACCATCGGCCGAAAGTTGCGGCGCTATGTATTGCCCAAATGCGGTCCAAAAAGCCTGTCTGATCTGTGATGCCTCGTCTTTTGAATACAATTTTTTATTGATTTTTACCAAAGCGTCAAAATTAACAAAAAATTGACTGACGCGTTAAAGGATAGGCAGGATATAGAGATATAGCCGTATAAGAATATGGATCATCATTTTGATAATCTCTGGGTACTGGTTCATGCTCATAACCAAAATTCAACTGTGAATACGAAATAGGTTTTACTTTAAAATAATCACAAGCAGCCTCAACCAGGCTGCTTGTGATTAGAAGGACTGGCTTAAAACCTGTCCCAAAATGCAGGTGGCTCGATACCCAAACTACGCAAAAAAACATATCCCTGAGCCCTGTGATGGATCTCGTTGTCTACAACATACTGTATCGTATTGATATTTTTATTTTCATAAGCACCAAAAGCTACTTCCACTTCCTGAAAACGCTCGGGTGAAATTTGTGGCCAGTATTCGTTCAATTCCTGGGTGATCTGATCCCAGCGTTGCAAGATGGACGCTTTACTTTCAACCGCTACTTTTTCTGTGGCATGATCAAGCGTTTCGGCCGATCTCCATGTACCAGTCACTACACCTTCAACACCATATTGTGACAGATCCATAATTTCAACAGCCATTACACCAAATGAACGCATCCCTCCTATCGAATAACCAAATAATTTATCTTCCGGAAAAGCCTCAATGACTTTTCTGGTTAGGCCGCGGTGTCCTTGCCAATTATTTAAAAAAGTTTCAGGTGAAATGAACTGGGCAGTTGAATTTTCTACTTGTGGGATTGCATTTGTTTCCATGGTTTCTTTTGTTTTGATTTTGTATTACAAAGAAACCTATGGTTAGTGACAGCCTTATGTCAGTAGGATTCAAAGAATTTAAAAAAGTTGAAAATTCTTTGAATTATCTATTTTTTTATAAGTTTACCGCAACTTTAGGGGTGTCCTTTAATGGACTGAGATAATACCCTTTGAACCTGATGCAGTTAGTACTGCCGAAGGGAAAAGTGACGATAACCCTATGTGGTTATTTTTTCTTTCCTCCATGTAAACGGGGCCATTCCTAAAGTCGAAATTTTAGATGCAGAATGGAAATCACCGTAAATCAACAAACTTACCAGGTTACCGATGTGTGCAATGTACAGCAAATGCTGGCTATTGTATTTGATGCCCAGCCAAAAGGCATTGCCGTAGCCATTAATCAGGTCATTATTCCGCGATCCAACTGGGCAGATCAACAGGTCAGCCACCAAGATCAAATCGTCATCATCAAAGCAACCCAGGGAGGGTGATGTTAGATGTGCAAATATGCGGATGTGCAAATGAGTTTCCCTTCATAGAACGCACTAATTCAATAATTCAATAATTATGATGTGCAAATGAATCCCCCCTTCAAAAAATCAATAAATCAATAATTAGCTCCAATCACTAATTCACTAAATCAATAATTCAATAATTGTATAAGTATGAAGCAAGAAAAAATTCCAACCGGCCAGGTATTAACTACCGAGCCTTTCCCGGCCTCCAGAAAAGTTTTTGTGCAGGGACAGCTGCATGATATACAAGTAGCCATGCGCGAGATTAGTTTAAGCGATACTAAACTGCATGGTCGCTTTGGCGAAACAGAACCCAATGCCCCCGTTACCGTTTATGATACCAGCGGCCCCTATACCGATATAAACGCCACTATCGACGTAAAAAAAGGGCTCCCCCGCCTACGTGAGCAATGGATCACGAACCGGAATGATGTGGAACAACTCAATGGCATCTCCTCCCAATATGGGCAACAGCGTTTAAACGATCAAAGCCTGGATGAGTTACGTTTTGCGCACGTAAGTAAGCCTTTAAGAGCTAAACCGGGTATGAACGTATCGCAGATGCACTACGCAAAAAAAGGTATTATTACCCCCGAAATGGAATACATCGCGATTCGCGAAAATCAGTGCATCGACCTGTTAAAAGAGCAATTGAATGGGCAATACGAGGTGATGAGTCATCAGCACCCCGGTCATAGTTTTGGTGCAAATACACCAAAAGGGTACATAACGCCAGAGTTTGTTCGCTCGGAAGTTGCCGCAGGCCGTGCGGTGATCCCCTCCAATATCAACCATCCAGAAATTGAACCGATGATCATCGGTCGTAATTTTTTGGTGAAGATCAACGCCAATATCGGCAACTCGGCGGTTACTTCCAGTATTGAAGAAGAAGTAGAAAAAGCGGTATGGGCCTGTCGTTGGGGAGCTGATACTATTATGGATTTATCAACCGGGAAAAACATTCATGAAACCCGCGAATGGATCATCCGCAATTCGCCGGTGCCTATTGGTACCGTTCCCATTTACCAGGCTTTGGAAAAAGTAAACGGTAAAGCCGAGGACCTAACCTGGGAGCTATTCCGCGACACACTGATTGAGCAGGCAGAGCAAGGAGTGGATTATTTTACTATCCATGCTGGTGTACTATTGCGCTATGTGCCGCTTACCGCCAAACGCATTACCGGTATTGTATCGCGTGGTGGCTCTATTATGGCCAAATGGTGCCTGGCCCATCACAAAGAAAACTTCCTGTACACCCATTTTGAAGAGATCTGCGAGATCATGAAAGCTTATGATGTGGCCTTCTCTTTAGGTGATGGTTTACGACCAGGCTGTATTGCCGATGCGAATGATGCAGCACAATTTGGCGAACTGGAAACACTGGGCGAGTTAACCAAAATTGCCTGGAAACACGATGTGCAAACCATTATTGAAGGCCCGGGCCATATCCCCATGCACATGATCAAGGAAAACATGGACAAACAACTGGCTCATTGCGGTGAAGCGCCATTCTATACATTAGGTCCGCTTACTACCGATATTGCTCCTGGCTATGACCATATTACCTCGGCCATCGGCGCCGCCATGATCGGTTGGTTTGGTACAGCGATGCTTTGTTATGTTACACCGAAGGAGCATTTGGGCTTACCCAATAAAAAAGACGTAAAAGATGGGGTAATTACCTATAAAATAGCCGCTCATGCGGCAGATCTGGCTAAAGGACACCCCGGTGCGCAGTATCGTGATAATGCCTTGAGTAAGGCCCGTTTTGAGTTTAGATGGGAGGATCAGTTTAACCTTTCGCTCGATCCGGATACCGCCAGGGAATTTCATGATGAAACCCTGCCTGCCGACGGTGCCAAGATAGCCCATTTCTGTTCCATGTGCGGCCCTAACTTCTGCTCCATGAAAATCACCCAGGATGTACGGGAATACGCCAAAGAAAATGGTGTGGACGAAGCTGCTGCACTGGCAAAGGGGATGGAGCAAAAATCAAAGGAGTTTGCAGAGAAAGGGAGCGAGATATACCTGTAATAAAATCTGGTACAAGAGCCAGGTTGTCATGCTGAGCCTGTCGAAGCATGGTGAGTAGGCCCCTATACGCGAGTCTTCGACAAGCTCAGACTGACAGGCTCTTAATGAATAAAGATATATGCAATTGATAGTTATTTCATATCCCCAGCAGGTAATCAACGAGGCTGCGATAATAAATCAACTTTTTGAGGCTGGTTTAAAGCGCTATCATTTGCGGAAACCGGCTTGGGACGAAACACAGCTGGTTGACCTGTTACAGCAGATAGATCATGCTTTTTATCCGCAGATAACATTACATCAGCAACATCACATCGCCTTGGATTTTGATATCAAGAAATTGCATTATACCGAAAAACACAGGTTAGATACAGAACCGGGTAAACTGATCCTTAAAAAAGAAGAAGGTTACGTATTGAGCACATCAATTCATAATATAAATGAGTTGAGCTCATTACCACCATTTGACTATACTTTTTTCGGGCCTGTATTTAATAGTATATCCAAACCGGATTATCAAAGCCAACTGCCCGATAATTTTCAACTGCCACCAAACACTGCCACACAGGTTATTGCCTTAGGCGGTGTAGGGTACGCAAACCTGCATAAAGTAAAACATATGGGTTTTGACGGCGCGGCGGTTTTGGGTACAATATGGAACAATCCGGCGCATGCGATCACCAACTTCAACAAATTACAGGAACACCTTTTAATTAAACAAACATGATTGATAAGCTTCATTATATATCGCAACAAACACCAATCCGTACGCATCTCTCGGCCATCAAAGAAGCCCTTAACGCGGGCTGCAAATGGATCCAACTGCGGGTAAAGGATGAGCCCGAATCTACCATCCTGGAATATGCACAAAAAGCTCAGGCATTATGCGAACAATTTGGTGCAAAACTGATTGTGAATGACCATCCGGAGGTTGCACTGAAAGCCGGCGCTTATGGTCTGCACCTGGGTTTACAGGATATGCCCATTGCAGAGGCACGGCGTATAGTAGGCCAGGAGATGATCATCGGTGGCACAGCCAATACTTTTGAGCATATTCAACAAAGAGTTGCCGAAGGCGCCGACTATATTGGTTTGGGCCCCTACCGGTTTACCAAAACAAAAGAAAAGCTGAGTCCGATTTTGGGATTAGAGGGCTATCAGGATATTTTGGCTCAAGTAAGATCGGCAGCGATGAATATCCCCATCATCGCCATTGGTGGGATTGAACCTAATGATATTGCCGCGATCATACAAACCGGGGTACATGGCGTGGCTATTTCCGGAGCGATCACCCACGCTGCCGATGCTGCACAAACCACGCAATACATCTACCAACAGTTACATATGAACGTTTTAAAAGAAGTATAAGATGTTAAAAATAGCCGATAAAACTTTCAGTTCCCGCCTGTTCACGGGTACGGGCAAATTCAGTTCATCCGCCTTGATGGAGGAAGCTTTGGTAGCTTCGGGATCAGAATTGGTTACCGTAGCTCTGAAACGGGTTGATGTGAAGAACAATGACCAGGACGATCTGCTGATCCGCTTAAAATACCCGCATATTAACCTGCTGCCCAATACATCTGGCGTGCGCAATGCTAAAGAAGCCGTTTTTGCGGCACAACTGGCACGGGAGGCCCTGGAAACCAACTGGATAAAACTGGAGATCCATCCTGATCCCAAATACCTGATGCCCGATCCTATTGAAACACTTAAAGCCACGGAAGAACTGGCCAAAATGGGCTTTGTAGTACTCCCCTATATCCATGCCGACCCGGTTTTATGTAAACGACTGGAGGATGCGGGTACCGCAGCGGTAATGCCTCTGGGTTCGCCGATTGGCAGCAACAAGGGATTAAAAACCATTGATTTTTTAGAGATCATCATCGCACAAAGCAACGTGCCCGTAATTGTTGATGCCGGGATTGGTTCGCCATCTGATGCTGCCCGGGCACTTGAGATTGGCGCCGACGCGGTCTTGGTAAACACCGCCATAGCTGTTTCGGGTGATCCTGTGCGTATGGCCGCGGCCTTTAAAATTGCTGTGGAGGCTGGTCGGATGGCCTTTGAGGCTAAGTTGGCCTCACCTGTTTCACATGCTGTCGCCAGTAGTCCACTAACCTCTTTTTTAGATGCATAGCTTTAACGATATTTTTGAAACCTATAACTGGGACGAGGTCAAAGGCAGCATCTACGCCAAAACCGGCGCGGATGTGGAAAAAGCTTTATCAGCTACCAAACGTACGCTGGAAGATTTCAAAGCTTTGGTTTCACCCGCGGCTGCTCCTTATCTGGAACAAATGGCACAACTTAGCCAGCAATTAACCCTTAAACGTTTTGGCAAGGTGATCCAGATGTATGTACCGCTTTATCTATCCAACGAATGCAGCAATATTTGCACCTATTGTGGCTTTAGTTACGATAATAAAGTAAGGCGAAAAACGCTGTCGCCCATGGAAATTATGCGGGAAGTGGCAGTGATCAAGGATATGGGATATGAACATGTGCTTTTGGTGACCGGCGAGGACAATGTTACGGTGCATGTAGATTATTTTAAGAAGGCGCTGGAACTTATCCGTCCACACTTTGCGCATATCTCTATGGAGGTACAGCCCATGGATCTGGAAGATTATGAACAACTTACGCCATACGGCTTAAACACCGTACTGGTTTATCAGGAAACCTATCACCGGGAAGATTACAAAAAACATCATCCCAAAGGCAAAAAATCCAATTTCAAGTACCGCCTCGAAACACCTGACAGGCTCGGTCAGGCTGGTATCCATAAAATGGGCCTGGGCGTATTGATAGGTCTGGAAGACTGGCGTACCGATTGTTTTTTTACCGCCCTGCACCTGAATTACCTGGAAAAACGATACTGGCAAAGCAAATACAGTTTATCGTTCCCCAGATTACGCCCATTTAGCGGTGGATTAGAACCTAAGGTAGAAATGAATGATCGCGAATTGGTTCAACTGATCTGTGCCTATCGCTTGTTTAACGAGGAGGTAGAACTATCAATTTCTACACGCGAATCGCCGCGTTTTCGGAACAATATCATCAAACTAGGTATCACCTCCATCAGTGCGGGTTCAAAAACCAATCCGGGAGGCTATGCCGTTGAGCCAGAATCATTGGAGCAGTTTGAAATATCGGATGAACGGAGCCCCGCAGAGATTGCCCGGGTGATCAGCCAGCAGGGCTATGAACCGGTATGGAAGGATTGGGATAATTGTTTAACATAGTGCCTTACCCTGCCCTTTACATCCCGATAGCTATCGGGAGAGAGGGTTCAAAATATAAAAAGATGTTGGAACGTGATGAACTGAAACTATATAACCGCCAGATCATACTGCCAGAATTGGGTTTGATCGGTCAGGAAAAATTAAAAGCTGCCAGCGTGCTGATGATCGGCGCAGGTGGCTTGGGTTGCCCTGTTTTACAATACCTGGTGACTGCCGGTGTTGGCCATATTGGTATAGTTGATGATGATGTGATAGATATGAGCAACTTGCACCGGCAGATCTTATATACTATTACCGATGTGGGAAAACCCAAAGCCGAAACCGCTAAGCAGAAGCTGGAATGGTTTAACCCTTTCGTAGAATTGATTGCTTATCAGGAAAGATTAAATGCTGATAACGCAGAAAAACTTATTAAGGAATACCACATCATCATCGATGGTTCGGACAACTTTACCACACGCTACCTTGTTAATGATATCTGTGTAGCCCTAAACAAACCCCTGGTATTTGGTTCCATTTTTAAGTTTGAAGGACAGGTATCGGTATTCAACTATAAAGGCGGGCCAAATTACCGGGATCTGTTTCCAGAGCCCCCTCCTAACGACGAAGTACCGAATTGTGACGATGCAGGCGTTATCGGTGTACTGCCGGGTATCATCGGTACCTATATGGCCAATGAAGCCATCAAGATCATTTGCGGTTTCGGTGAAACCTTATCCGGCAAACTATTCAGCATGAATGCACTGGATAACAGCATGAGTGTTTATCAAATAACCAAACAAAAGCAGGTTGTTTCAACACCTCCGCTTGTTGATAAAACAGTAGCCAAAGATCATGATATCAGCATAGAAACTTTAAACAACTGGCTGGCAGAATCACCTGACGACATCTGTCTTATTGATGTACGCGAGACCTATGAATTCGATGATTATAATATTGGCGGGATAAATATCCCCCTGTACGAGCTACAGGAATCTGCGGATATGATACCTCTTGACAAAAAACTGATATTCATTTGCCAAACGGGGCAAAGAAGCAAAATAGCCCTGCAATGGACAGATCCGTATTTAAAAAATGAAAAATACAGTTTAAAAAATGGGATTAAGTTTTGATGTGCGAATGACATCATGTACGAATGTGTAATTTTACAGACATGCTCAAAATCAGATCATCAGGTATAATTATTTTCATCTGCACATTTGCATATCGGCACATTTGCACATCTGATCACATCTGCACATCTTTTTTTATCCTAAATTCGCTCTTGTTATTTATACCGGAGCAAAGCATTGAGCAATACAGAAACACAGGACAGCAATCACCATTTTATTTTCAGGGGCACCAACCTGGAATCGATGACCAGCAGGGATATCGCTCAATATAATTCTGCAGGTTTCTATACTGATGAAGATGCCGGGCAATATCTTAATCCGCTAAGTCTGACAGTTAACGAAGGAGCATTTAATAATCTTAAAAACATCACTTTCCCTACCGTTACAGTATCACAGGAACCCGAGCAATTGCTGGTCACCTGCACCTGTACCAACGAGTTGGGGAAATTATGTGAGCATGAGGCAGTGGTATTGCAAACCATCCTGCGAAAGGATGAATTTGTTGTGTTTTTTAATACACGGATTCGCCATCAAAAATTAAAAAACGCGGCCATACCTTATGGCTTGGAAAACGAGCCTGATCCCGATCAGTTTTTCCGGATCGAGCTGATTTATAATAAGCTGGTGATCACTTCACATTCTCCCGATCTTTTCCCAGTGACTAAAGAAAGCCTGAACACGCTGCGCACCATGCTACCTTCGAACCCTGATCAGCCGCCAGCGTCATCCCTTGATGATCAGGAACAAAGCGCATTTGTGGTGATCCGGGAGCATAAATATTATAAGTATCTGCATGTAGAGCTTTTTGCTTCGGCACTTACCAAAGAGGGAAAATTAAAAAACCCGCTGAACCGCCTGGAACCCATGGACCTGGTCTGGAAAACTACCGATCATGAGGAGCTGAAATTCTACACCGGTATCAGCAAATTCCAGAATAACCTTACCGGTAAAAAAAGCGAAACAGACCTGGCAGCTTTAAGAGCCATCGCTAAAAACCCAATGGGTTATCCTTTTTATTATCAGGACGCAGAAAAAGGAGAAAAGATCAGTGCCTCATCATTGATACCCGTAAAAGTAGCACCGCTTCCGCAGGGTGTGCAGCTCCGCGTAAAACCCGACGGATCTTTTTTTGAACTATCGCTTGATATCACTATTGATGGCGAACGCCGCACACTGAAAGACCAGCGCATCATGTTCAGCTATTTTTTGCTTAATGGCGATACACTGTACTTGGCCGATAACCTGCAGGCTCTGAGTGTGATGAGTTTCCTGAAGCAAAGGCCAGGCAATATGCTTGTGCACCAATCCAAATACCCTTTGATCAAAAGCCAATGGCTGGGCAAACTGGAGGATACCATCGATGTAAAATACCAGCACATTCAAACCGCCACGCCAAAGCAGCTGGAGCAGATGGGCTTTAACCAGGATCCGGAAAAGATCATCTACCTGTCGGATTTTGGGAGCCATATTATGCTTATCCCGGTTATGCGGTATGGTGAAGCCGAAATACAAATCCGTACCCCAAAAAATATTTATGCCATTGATGCTAACGGAAAAGAATTCCTGGTACAGCGCAATGAGCCCGCTGAAAAAGCCTTTATAGCCAGTTTGATAAGGCAGCATCCTTATTTTGAGGAACAAGCTGATGACGACCTGCACTATTTTTACCTGCATAAAAAACACTTCCTGAATGAAGATTGGTTTCCGGATGTTTTTGAACACTGGCGTAATCAGCAGATCACTATACTGGGTTTTAATGAGATAGAAGGTAACCGGCTTAGTCCTTACAAGATCAGTATTGATATTAAGGTACTGAGTGGCATGAATTGGTTTAATACCATTATAGAAGCCAAGTTTGGACAAAAGAAAGCGAGCTTAAAAGCTTTGCATAAAGCTATCCGCAACAAAAGTAAATTTGTACAGTTGGATGATGGTACACTCGGCATCCTCCCTGCTGAATGGATTGCCAAATTTGAAAGCTATTTTAACGCGGGCGAAGTTGCGGACGATGATATGCTACACACGCCTAAAATCAATTTTTCATCTATAGAGACGATCTATGAGGCACAAGTGCTGGCAGAAGAAGTTAAACAGGACCTGAGGATTTACCGCGAGAAATTTGCAAACTTCGAAACGATCAACCCCGTTGATGTGCCCGCTGATTTATTAGGAACCCTTCGCCCCTATCAACAACAGGGATTAAACTGGCTCAACTTCCTGGACGATTTTAATTTTGGCGGCTGCCTGGCAGACGATATGGGCCTGGGAAAATCAATCCAGGTGATAGCTTTTATCCTGTCGCAACGTAAAAAGATTAGTCAAAACACCAACCTGATTGTCGTGCCGACATCACTCATTTTTAACTGGCAGCAGGAAATACAAAAATTCGCCCCTTCCATTCGCTTGCATACCCTTTATGGGGCCGACCGGGTAAAGGAGATACATGATTTTGATCAATACGAAATTATCCTCACGAGCTACGGCAATATGCTCTCTGATGTTCGTTTTCTGAAAGATTACCATTTTAACTATGTTATTCTGGACGAATCACAGAACATCAAGAATCCGTCATCGCAACGATATAAGGCAGCCCGTCTGCTAAAATCGCGCAATAAACTGGTGGTAACCGGCACACCTATAGAAAATAACACCTTTGACCTGTACGGCCAGCTTTCCTTTGCCTGCCCCGGTTTACTGGGCGGTAAGCAATACTTTAAGGATATCTATTCTACACCTATTGATCAGTTCAAGAGCGCGATCCGTGCTGCCGAATTACAGAAAAAGATAAAGCCTTTTATCCTGAGAAGAACCAAGGAGCAGGTAGCCGGCGATCTGCCCGAGAAAACAGAAATGGTACTACATTGCGAAATGGGTGCCGAACAAAAACGGATCTATGATGCTTACGAAAAGGAATTCAGGGAATATATTTCGGCCATTGATAATGAGGAGCTGAAGAAAACCCCGATGAACGTATTAAAAGGGCTTACCAAGCTCCGCCAGATCTGCGATTCGCCGGTTTTAATGAGTGGCGACCGGCTGCCGGGCAAAGAGTCGGCCAAGATCGATACGCTGATCGAGCAAATAGAAAGCAAATCGCCGGAGCATAAAATACTGGTGTTTTCGCAATTCACCGGTATGCTCGACCTGATTAGCGAAGAACTGCTCAAGCGGAAGATCTCCTTTGTGCAGCTCACCGGCAAAACCCGCAACCGCGAAGCCGTAGTACAATCATTTCAACAGGATCATCACTGCCGGGTATTCCTCATCAGCCTAAAAGCCGGTGGCACAGGACTCAACCTTACCGAAGCTGATTATATCTACCTCATCGACCCCTGGTGGAACCCGGCAGTTGAAAATCAGGCGATTGACCGTGCTCACCGCATAGGGCAAAACAAAAGAGTTGTAGCCATCAGGCTGATCTGCCCTGGTACTGTAGAAGAAAAGATCATGCAGATACAGGAAAACAAAAAAGGCCTTGTGCATGACCTGGTTAAAACGGATACCAACATCCTCAAATCCCTATCCCGGCAGGATCTGTTGGATCTGCTCACGCCTATGAATGTTTTATCGGTTTAGGTGGAGATATGGTGGTGTGTTTTTTCTTCCACTCAGAATATGTTTTATCAGATAAAATTTAACATATCTATTATCAAAATGTCATTCAATTATTATTAAAAATCAATATGTTTAAGTCATTAAACCTTGACAACAAATGATTATAAATCTTCCATTCTTTAACGAGTTAGATTCTGATTCTTTAACAGATTATTATGAAATTGATATTGATTTAGAGCAGAACCAAATTCAATTAGATATAAATTTCGACGAAACAAACATTGAACCTGGTAGACTTGCTGTTTTAAAAAGCTATTTGGATGATCTTCCTAAAATTATTGATACTGCAAAAAAAGAGATCTTCAATGACTTTGACCAGGGCGACGCGGTTAAGGAATATTTAACTTTTCATACCGAAGAACTCGATCAGAGTGACTTGGATAAACTTCTGAAAAATACAGACAAGAACTTGTCTATTGATCTTCAATTACTTTCCATATTAAAATTAAGAAGAATTGGCTTTTATCCAGACGAAGAAGAAGAGTTCGCCATTTTAGACTTTATTCTTGATAAAGATATATCACAATATATTCTGGTTGTAAAAATGAATGATAACAAAACCCTTGATCACATAACCATGGAAAGCTGAATGCAAAAAAAAGCCGGCCTTAACGACCGGCTTTTTTGTCTTACCTATTTAGCACGCTCAACGTATTCGCCGGTACGGGTATCTACCTTTATTCTATCGCCCTGATTAACAAACAGAGGCACTTTAATTTCTATACCATTTTCGGTAGTCGCTGTTTTCAGCGCGCCTGATGAGGTATCACCTTTAACGGCAGGTTCGGCGTAGGTAATTTCCAGCTCCACAAAGTTGGGTGCTACAGCCATGATCGGTTCTTCGCTTTCAAACGAAACGATTACGCTCATACCTTCTTTCAGGAATTTCACCGCGGGCCCAAAAAGCGCCTTAGAGATATTATGCTGCTCAAAGGTGGTATTATCCATGATCACCATGGCGTCGCCATCTTCATACAAGTATTGAAAATCGTTGGTTTCTACACGGCAAATTTCAACCTGCTCGTCGGTGCCCAAGCGGGCCTCAACAATTTTTCCTGTTTTTATGTTACGAAACTTATCCAGGTAGAATGCTCCGCCTTTGCCTGGTGTACGGTGCAGTACTTCTGTTACGGTTACCAGTTCGCCGTTGAAGCGCAATATATTACCTACTTTAATTTCGGATGCCTTTGCCATGAAAATATAATTATAAGATTTAAGCCCCAAAGATAGATTAACTTTGCTAATCACCTAAAATTAAAGTTCGGCCGTCAAAACTTAAGTAGTTTTGATCCTTTCAATCAGTATACGTAACTACAATTTAACACCCATACCCAAAGAAAGCAAATTCATTTTTTGTTTGCTGTTCTTTTTAAGTCCATCAAAAATAGCGCTGAGGCTAAGATTTAATAACAGGTAATATGATCTTTGAACTGTTGTGATAAACATTGATAGTTTCTTTTACAAAATCCGTATCCTTTGCCTGGTTAATATCCAAAAATTGCTGCGGATTTCTGTCTGTTAACGGGAACCACGAGCTCTGTATCTGTACCATTATTTTATGGCCTTTTTTAAAGGTATGTGCAACATCGGGCAGCGTGTACTTTACCCGTGTTGGTTTACCAGGTACAAATGGCTCAGGCTTTTCAAAACTGTTGCGAAATTTGCCCCGCATGGTTTCTGCGCGTACCAGCATCTGATACCCACTCATCGGATATCTGGTGATTGGGTTAGCCTGTGTATCTTCCGGAAAAACATCAATTAGCTTTACTATAAAATCAGCGTCTGTGTTCGATAGGCTTACCAATAGGTCGGCAACTACCGGACCTGCTAATGTTATATCATCCGTTAGTATTCCTGTATCATAAACCAGCACATCCGTACGGCGTGCGGCAAAACGCTGGTCATCAACCATATATTCACGGGTACGGTCGGCATGTATTTTTTCCGCATAAGGTACCGGCTTAGCAGGGTCGCTTACATAGCTGTCAAAAGTAGGCTTTGTACTTTTTGTGGCTGTAAATGATATCTTACCATGTGGCAACAGGTAAATTGGTGTTTCTTTGATGTCGGCTAGCGGCCATTGCGAAAATTTACGCCATTTGTTTTCGCCCGAGAAGAAAATTGTCACTTTACTTAACGAGTCGGTTCCTTTTCCCTTTAGGTAATAATTAAAGAACGGAACTTCCATATCCTGGTAATAAGCTGCCGTATTACTATCAAACCGCACATTGCCTAAATGAGTACCGTCTCTGCTCGCCCATTGGCCATGGTACCAGGGCCCTATGACAAGCTTACTGTTTGTTGCAGGGCTTTGCTTAATCAAAGCTTCATAAGTATGCCAGGCGCCGTATCCATCCTCTGCATCAAACAATCCTCCGGTTATCAGCATAGCCGGTTTAACATTTTTTATTCCGGCACGGGCATCACGCGCTTTCCACCAGGCATCCAGGTTGGGGTGGTTCATCATGTCGCTCCAAAATTTCATGGTATCACCACTCAATTTGGTCAAATTGGGCATTGCCCCCATTTTTAAATAATAATCGTAATTGTCTTTATAATTGATGTCAACGCCTTTGGCCCCTTTTATGGATGGTTTACGGCTTGGCGCGCTAAAACCATAGCCTACATGAAAATCAAAGGCGTCCATCAGCATCAAAACACCATTATGGTGGTCATCATCGCCAAAAAAGCGATCGGTAACCGGTGCCTGCGGACTAACTGCCTTTAGCGCCGGATGCCCGCTTAGCGCTATCATGGTAGCAAAAAAGCCAGGGAACGATATACCTATTCCGCCAACATTACCATTGTTGTTATCAATATTTTTAACCAGCCAGTCAATCGTATCATAACTATCGCTAGCTTCATCAACATCCTTATTTGTTTTTTTATTGGGGTTAAATGGCCTTACAACTTCAAATATCCCCTCGCTCATGTACTTGCCACGGATATCCTGGTTAACCATAATATAGCCCTCGCGGCAGTAGCGCATCATATAACCCCGCCAATACGGCCTGTAAGCTGCACCATAAGGCCCAACCGAATATGGGGTTCGGGTTAATAATATGGGATGTTTTTCTGATTGATCTTTTGGTATGTAGATAGATGTGAAAAGCTTAACCCCATCCCGCATCGGTATAGTTACTTCTTTTTTAATATAATTATTTACAAACCACGTTGAATCTACGTTTTGGGCATTGGCTGTAATTGAAAAGAAAAGTAATACCGATAAGTAAATGTTTTTCATATAAAAGAATAGGAACTTTGAAGCTAAATATATTGATTTTTGGTGGGAATGAAAACAAAAAACCCAGTCAAATATGACCGGGTTTTTAACTGTTGTGCGGAAGAAGGGACTCGAACCCCCACGCCGTGAAGCGCCAGATCCTAAGTCTGGTGCGGCTACCAATTACGCCACTTCCGCATTAGGATTTTTAACAGGTCGCAAAGATAGTGTTTAATGCTAAATTTTAAAACAAAAATTTAGTTTTTTAGCTATCTCTCTCATTTCTTTGCTATTAATTTAACGTTAATTCATTTATTATGCTTTTAAAATAGCCAGGGGCATACAATAATCGGCTGCCATACCACGAAAATATTTCACCATCAACCAGCATGATTTTTGCCGTAGGCAGCATAAGCTGAAATTCGTCGATATGTTTTTGCTTAAACGGATATGGTTCTGATGATAAAAGGATCAGATCGGGGTTAATTTTTATAATTTCCAGCGAGCTTATCTCCGGATAACGATCAATATCAATAATGTTCGTAAGTCCGCATTTTTGAAGCATATTATCAATAAAAGTCCCAGTTCCGGCAACCATATAAGGCTTGCGCCAGATAAAATAAGCTACGCTTAAATTTGTGTTTGGTAATGCAAGATTGTTAAAGCGGTTAGTAATATCAACACACAGCCTATTGGCTTCTGTTTCGCGATTGACCAGCAACCCTACAGTACGGATCATATCAAGCGCGCTATTCAGGTCATGGATGTCGCTTACCCAAACCGGGCAAATATTCATGAGTTCCTCTACCTGGCTGCGTTCATTTTCTTCTTTATTGGCGATGATCAGATCGGGCTTTAAAGCTTTTATCAGTTCGATATTTAATTGTTTGGTACCCCCTACTTTAGTTACCGTTTGAAATTTATCCTTCGGATGGATGCAAAACTTAGTGATGCCAATGACCTCCGTATCGAGCCCTAAATAGAACAACAATTCAGTTTGCGATGGTACTATAGATATGATCCTTTTGGGGATTGCCGGCAAGCTGATTACACGATTGAGCTGATCGTGAAAAATAGCCATGTTAAAACGCGTTTTTCTCGCCTTTCACCACATTCCATACGGTAAGGAAGATGATCTTCATATCCAGCAGGAACGACCAATTTTCCAGGTACCAAACATCAGCTTCTACCCGTTCAAGCATAGCCTGGGTTGTTTGTGTTTCGCCTCTAAGGCCCTGTATCTGCGCCCAGCCGGTAATGCCCGGTTTAAGAAAGTGGCGTACCATGAAAGTATCAATCAATTGAGAGTATTGCTGGGTATGGCTAATCATGTGTGGCCTTGGCCCTACTACAGACATATTACCTAAAAGTACGTTGAAAAACTGTGGTAATTCATCAATACTTGTTTTACGGATAAACGCCCCTGTTTTGGTAATACGCGAGTCGCCGCGGGTCGCTTGCTTCTTATCAGAATCTTTATTTACCCGCATGCTTCGGAACTTATAGCATTTGAAAGGCTTATTGTCGCGACCTGAGCGTTCCTGCACAAAAAATATAGGCCCCCTTGATTCCAGTTTTATCAAAATAGCGAGTATAGGAAATAACCAGCTAAACACGAATAAAATGATAAACAGGGAAAATGCAACGTCAAATAATCGCTTAATTGACCGGTTAAGCATGTTCTCTAAAGGCTCGGGCCTTACTGATATTACCGGAATATGCCCAAAGCTTTGTATAAAAGTTGGTTTTTTGGCGTAATCATAATATTCGGGAATGAATTTAAACCTGATGAGGTTTTTATCAGCATCGAGCATCAGCTTTTCAATAGTTTGCGCCTCTGAATTAGGCAGGGTACAAAATATTTCATCAACTTTATTATTAAGCACCCAGCTAATACAATCTTCCGTTCCGCCCAGATAAAGACGCTTATCCATAATATGATCGGTGTTATCATCAAAGAATCCGATCATGCTATATCCGCGTTCGGGATTTAATTTAAAAAAGCTGTAAAGGTCGGCACCTATTCTGCCGCCTCCAATAATAATTACGGCCCTGGTATCAATCAATGAAGCACGATCGCTTTTACGTATGGTGAGGAATACCAGCTTCCATAACCCCAGCAAAAAGCCAAATAATGCCAAAGAATAAAACAAATATTCACGCGTTATAAAATAGGCCTTTGTGCCTATCAGTATGATAATGGTGAAACAAATAAAGCTTACAAATAAAAGATAGGTTTTAATTACACCCCGATAAGTTTTTATGGAGTCTTTGTTTAAAACATGTTCATATAAACCGGTGATATTTGCGGATAACAGCCAGATCAAATTAAACACCAGCACAATGGGTAAATATCTCCTGTTATTTATCCAAAAAATATACGATCTGTCTTCGATGAAGTAAGAAATTACCATGCTTATATTAAGTATAATATAGTCAATGGTAAGGTTCACTGCTTTAATAAAAGTAGCGTATCTGTGAATCATTTATTAGAGCTTATTATAGTAGAAAACACACGCTAAAATTAGCATAATTTATTTATAAAGCAACCTGAAGGCTGAATGTTAAACGGGTTGTAAAGCTGTAAAGTTGCTGCCCGCAAAATTATAAATTAAGAGAATCCATACAAAACCAAATATAAAACAATTAACTAAAACAAAAGACCCCGCAATATATAAACAGTTTTTTATATAGCCGACAGGAATTATAAACGCCCGCTTACAAGATCTTTTTCTAAAATTCCTTTGATATCATATATAACCGATAAATCGTTTTTCTTGAGCTCATTGTAATTTAGATTAAGAAATTCCCGGTGTCCTACGGCAATAACTATCGCGTCATAATTTCCGCGCAATTTATGAATGTCCTTTACCGTATCTACGCCATACTCTTGTTTAACTTCAGCCGGATCAGCCCAGGGGTCATATATTTCACAACGGGCTTCGAAGCCGCTTAAAACTTTTACAATATCAATGACCCGGGTGTTACGCACATCCGGGCAATTTTCTTTAAAGGTAAAACCTAATATTAGTATATTGGAGTATTTAACTGATATATCGTTTTTTATCATCAGTTTTATAACCTCCAAGGCTACGTAAGTACCCATACCATCATTCAGTCTGCGCCCTGCTAGTATGATCTCAGGATGATAACCCACCTCTTGTGCCTTTTGAGCAAGATAATACGGATCAACCCCTGTACAATGCCCGCCAACCAGTCCAGGTTTAAAATTCAGGAAATTCCATTTGGTGCCCGCGGCTTCTAAAACAGCATGGGTATCAATATCCATGATGTTAAATATTTTGGCCAACTCGTTTACAAAAGCAATATTGATATCCCGTTGCGAATTTTCGATAACCTTGCATGCTTCGGCCACTTTTATATTGGGCGCCTTGTGCGTTCCCGCGGTTATAATAGACCGGTAAAGCCCATCAATAAAATCAGCGGCCTCGGTTGTTGATCCCGAGGTTACCTTTAAAATATTGGTAAGTGTATGCACCTTGTCGCCCGGATTGATACGTTCTGGTGAATATCCAGCAAAAAAGTCAGCATTAAATTTAAGTCCGGAGCTTTGCTCCAACACCGGGATACAAACATCTTCTGTAGCACCCGGATATACTGTAGATTCATAGATCACCACATCCCCTGCTTTAAGCACGCTGCCTACACTTTCACTGGCTTTAATCAGCAAACCCAGATCAGGACGATTATATTGATCTGTAGGGGTAGGAACAGCGATGATATAAATAGTACAGGAAGCGATATCCTGGATAGAAGATGTAAATAAAAGCCCTTTATCTGCTGCTACATTAGTTGTTAATACCGAAGATAATACAGCCGAATCCGTTTCGAGGGTACGATCAAAGGCACTGTTCAATTCTTCAACACGGCTTTGTTTGATATCAAACCCTTTTACCGGGTATTTTTTGGCAAACTCTACGGCTAAGGGCAACCCAACATATCCTAATCCAATAATAGCAATATGAGTATTGGCTGATGGTGTAAATTTTTTTTGGAATTGATTTGACTCTTGATCAATCATTTTATATAGCTGTAGATCGTAAATATAGATTTATTTTTTTGTCGCTTAGCCTACCCTATTGATTATAGATCTGGTAAACTCCCTTGATAGTTCTTTCCAATGCAGAACCCACTAACAGTGTTGTGATCTTTTTTTCGATCATTAATTGTTCGGCCCGGCTCACGAATTCCTCTTCATCAATAATAATAGGGTTCGGGGTCATAATTTCGGCAACCGTTAAAGTTGAAGTATCCGGATGTTGTAATAATGCCCTGCGCAAATCACCGTCGGTAACTATTCCTTTGATATAAGTGGCGTCCCCTACCATTACCATCCCTAATCTCCCGGCAGACATGCTGAGCAATAACTCCATAAAGGTGGCGCTTTCATTTATAAAAGGCAGCTTATCTGTACGCATCAGATCCTTTACCTTAACTAATAACTTACGTCCCAGGCTTCCGCCGGGATGAAACCGGGCAAAATCATGTTGCTGAAAGGCTCGTGATTCCATTAAGGCTATAGCAAGGGCATCGCCCATAACCAATGCTGCCGTAGTTGATGAAGTAGGCGCCAGTTCAAGTGGACAAGCTTCTCTTGAAATTTTTATATTTAAATGATGATGGCTGTTTTTTGCCACTGTTGAGTTCGGGTTACCCGTAACACCAATAACAACGTTCTTATTCCAGGTTAAAAATGGGATGATCCTGAGCACCTCATCCGTCTCTCCCGAGTAAGATATCAGCATCACCATATCATTGGAGCTTACCATACCCAGATCTCCATGAAAAGCTTCGCCCGGATGCAGAAAAAAACTGGGTGTTCCGGTACTGGCTAGCGTGGCTGCTATTTTCTTGCCTATCAAACCAGATTTACCTATCCCGATCACGACCAGTTTACCTGTAGATTTTAGTATAACATTAACTACTTTGGAAAATTCATCATCAATTAAGCCGGCCACATGTTGTAACGACTCAATTTCAATATCAAAAACCCTTTTAGCAATATCTTTCATCCACAATTAATTATTGAATTATTGAGTTACTGAATTAGTGATTTACACATTATTCCTTCTGTGTATGAATACATACTCATGAGCAGTACTTTATTAGGTTTACCATAATCGAAATTTTACTTATTAATTATTCAACCTGGATTCTGTTAATTCTTTAATTCAGTAAATTCAGATTCAGACAAATTAGTTCATCAAGACACCAGCGGAGCCATTACCTTATCCAGATCATGCAATTTAACCATGTTTGGGCCATCACTTAGCGCGTTATCCGGATCAGGGTGTATCTCCATAAAGTATCCATCGGCACCAAATGCCTTTGCCGCCAGGGCCATCATGGGTACAAAAGTACGATCGCCACCAGTTTTACCACCAGCACCACCGGGGCGCTGTACCGAGTGGGTACAATCCATACAAACAGGATGTCCGAAAGCTTTCATATCATAAATATTCCTGAAATCAACAGCCAGGTTATTGTATCCATACATATTACCCCGCTCGGTAAGTATCACCTGATCATTACCGGCTTCAATAACTTTTTGTGCAGGGTAAAACATATCCTGACCTGATAAAAACTGCGCTTTTTTTACATTGACTATCTTACCAGTTTTTGCAGCAGCTACCAACAGATCGGTTTGGCGGCATAAAAAAGCCGGAATTTGAAGTATATCAACTACCTGGGCGGCTATAGCAGCTTGTGCGGGTTCATGAATATCGGTAGTTACAGGCAAGCCAAAACGGTCTTTTACATTTTGCAGCATTTCCATCCCTTTTTCGATACCCGGGCCACGATACGAATGGATAGATGTACGGTTAGCTTTATCAAATGACGATTTAAATATTACAGGAACCTGATAACGTTCACCTGCTTCGGCCACTTTTTCGGCTACCTGGTATAAGAGCTCCTGGTTTTCCATTACGCATGGCCCTAATATAAAGAACGGCTTCTGCCGTATTTTTTCAAACAACATATTGCGGTGTATTATGGTGTAAGAGGCAAAGATAATGATAAGCACCAATTACAACGAATAGGAAATACCGGACACTAATTTCACGGATAAAAACTAATTAGCACGAATGGATACTCGCAAATAGAAATTGCACACAGTTCAATAATATGGATGTAATTAATGCACATCCATTCGTACTAATTAGTTTTTATTAGTGAAATTCGTGCTATGAATTATTTTGAATTTTACGACATACCTGAATCATTTGATATAGAAGCGGCATTGCTGAAAAAGAAATTTTACGCGCTAAGCAAACAATATCATCCTGATTTTTATGCCGGCGAAGATGAAACTAAACAGCAGGAAATACTGGAATTATCTACACTAAATAACAAGGCTTACCAGGTACTTTCGGACCCGGCACGCCGTATGGAATACATTTTAAAGCTGCATAACCTGGTATCTGAGGGGGCAAAACCACAACTTCCGGCAGATTTTTTAATGGAAATGATGGATATTAATGAACGCCTGATGGAAGTTGACGACGCCGGACAGCTGGCTGAGGTTACCGCGGAAGTGCTTGCTATTGAGGGCGATATTAATGACAAACTTACTAAACTGACTGCCGGTTACGAACATTTGGACCACACAGCGCAGGAAAGCCGACGCAATGAAATAGCAGAAATTTACTTTAGACAAAAATATCTGTTGCGAATTAAAGAGAGTTTAGATACATTTGCAGCCCGCTTGTAAGAAATACCACTTACAATAAGAGCATGCCCAGCTGGCGGAATTGGTAGACGCGCTGGTCTCAAACACCTGTGGGAAACCGTGCCGGTTCGACTCCGGCGCTGGGTACAAAGCCCTCTTGATTTTTCAAGAGGGCTTTTTCATTTTAGCGAGGGAACCGAATGATTATTGCAGGTTTAATAATTAAACTTGATCTACTTTTGACAAGTAATAATTGATACTGTATTGTTGATGAATAGTATCGTAGTCCAACAGATCGTTATCTGTTCTGAATCGTGTATCCAGAATCTCAAATGCCCGGCCGTTTTTATAGATCTTCTTTAAATTTTCCAGTGTAAGCAGGTAAACTTTATCTGAACCCTTTATGCTGAAGTAATGGGTAAGGATTGGTTTGAAAAGGTTAAGCTTATCCCCCGGACGCTGGCGTTCGTAAATGATAATTGCACCTCTTTCCAGAATTTTAAAATCTGATAGCTTCAGATTTTTAATTGCCACGAGTGAATCCTGTGTTAACGGAGTAAGTTGAATATTAAAGCTATTGGCCTGCACTAATGATTTTGCCAAAAGCAGAACAAATAAAATGATCGAAAATTTGAAAGTTTTCATTGTAAAAAATATAAGTACCGAAATTCTCCAGCAACAAATTGATAAATAGGAGATATTAAATAATAAGTTGAACAATTAATTTCGCCTGAATAGCGATTAAATGATTATGGGGTGAAATACCTGAGGTATTAAATTCTGTAACTGGAATATAGGATGTAAAGAGGATTACGCTGAACATGTGGTGCCTCACTATTATAACCCTGTAATTCTTTTAAGGCGATCTTTTCCAGGGAAGCTGGATTGAAAAATACAAGATCAACTAATGCAAACGATTTTTTTAAGCTTAAACCTGTTTTGGCCGAAACATGATTGTCTTTTACTTTGAAGTTTGCCTTAACAATTTTGCAGCAATCGGAACCACTTGCTGCCTTATGGTCACTTTTTAATGCGGGACTAACAGACAGAGAAACACCGGCTAATTTACCACAGCAATAAAACTTAGTTATGGTAATTCCACAAACAGATGCCGTGTAGATCAGGAGAAGTAATATGACTGCGACTCTTTTCACAGTGCTAAATTACGGCAATTCTTTGATCCGTTTTTATACAATTATGGTAAAAGTTTATACTCTGTTGCAGGATATAAAATTCAATTGCATCGTAGATATCACAACCATTCAATATTGATATACCCTCTCAAAATGAGAGTTCTTTCAAAGCGTGGCGTATACATAGCACTCTGTTATTTTTCAATTTAATAAATTGACCAACAATCAATTAGTTTAGTTTACTGCGATTTTCTCCTGGTCTGGCCCTTGTTTTGGCACTACGAGGCAAACAAGAAATGCTCGCCATGCAAAAACGAATACATCTCCCCGCCACTAAGTCCTCTGAAGAAAAGGAAAAATACACATTTAAGGATGTTGTCATTATTGTTTTCGCCTGGCTCATGACCTTGTCCCTGCTCTATATCTGCTACTTAAAATTTCATTTTTTCCTGCATCACTAAATAAATACTCAAAACAAATAACAACTATGATCTATGCCCTGCTCGGCCTCGCTTTCTCGCGGCTATTTTTAAATCTGTCCACTCCTTCAGAAACTAAACCTTATGATCTTCATCCTTGCCATATTCATGTTTGCGTGCATGGCTTATGTGCTCCTAAACTCCAAATTTCTAATTACCAAAACTATAAATCCTGTGCTACAGGTGTTTAACTCAGCGAAAGTAAATGTATTATAATTAAACGCGCCATTAGACCAGTTGAGAACAAAGAATTAAAACAAAAAAACAAATGAAAAAACTTATTACAGGAATAATATTATTAATGACTGCCGGTGCAATGGCACAGGAAACAAAAACTTCTCCCATTACCATAAGTGCTTACCTGGAAGCTTATTACAACTATGATTTTAACAGGCCGCTTAATAATACCATGCCGCCATTTTTATACAATTTCACCAGGGATAATGAGGTTAATTTAAATCTGGCATACATTAAAGCCGCTTACAGTTCTGACAAAGTGCGGGGGAATTTCACATTTGCCACCGGTACCTACATGAATGCTAATTATTCTGCAGAACCTGGCCTGCTCAAAAATATCTATGAAGCTAATATTGGTGTCAGGTTATCATCTAAAAATAATTTATGGATAGATGCCGGTGTATTGCCCTCACATATTGGTTGGGAAAGTGCTGTAGGCAAGGATAACCCAACACTTAGCCGCAGTTTGGCTGCCGAAAACTCACCCTATTTTGAAACCGGAGCGAGGCTGAGCTATACCTCCCAAAATGAAAAATGGTATTTAAGCGCCTTAGTGCTGAATGGATGGCAGCGCATACAAAGAATTGATGGTAATACCACTCCGGCCTTTGGCACACAGGTTACTTTTAAACCATCATCCAAAATAACACTGAATAGCAGCACCTTTATTGGAAATGATAAACCGGATAGTGTGCGAAAAATGCGTTACTTCCATGATTTTTATGGCATTTTTCAGTTAAGCGACAAATGGGCGGCCACACTTGGGTTTGATATAGGAGCTGAGCAAAAAACCAAAGGATCATCAGATTTTAACACCTGGTATACATCTGCCCTGATCTTAAAATACGCGGCTACGTCCAAAACCAGCATTGGTGTAAGGGCTGAATATTATAATGATAAAAATGGCGTCATTATAGCTACAAATACACCCAATGGTTTTAAAACATGGGGCTTTTCGGCAAATGTAGATTATAACATCCTCAGCAATTTAACATGGCGAACAGAGATTAGGAGTTTGAATAGCAAAGACGATATTTTTGTCAATAACAACAACAAAACATTGGATCATAACATCGCCTTAACCACTTCACTGGCGTTTAGCTTTTAATTGACCGGGTACCGATTTAAAAATTACGGGGTAATAGTAAGAATTGTATCCAGGAAGCTTTTTTTTCATGGATACAATTCCTTTCATAAAAAAGCCGATGTTATCCTTAGACCGTCTTGTTAACTTTTTTATATAAATTAACTTTCGTATTTTGATATAATTGCATCAGATATATCCTAAATATGCCACCTCCTAAAATGCAGCACCAAGAATTTGAACCTCCTGAAGAGCTACGGGATACCATAAAATGCTTTTGGTACAACATAAGAGAATCAGGAGAATTACCATCAAGTTTTGAAGTACAGCCTGATGGCTATGTGGAGATTATTTTTTATTTCGGAGATATCTTCATTTCATACAATGGCGATTTGCAGCCATTACCATCACCGTTTATGATGGGGCTACTCAATCAGCCTGCCCACTTTTACTCAAAAAATCGTTTAGAAATTATCGCCATCAGGTGCTTTCCTTGGACGGTTTTCGATTTGCTTGGACTGCCTTCTGGTGAAGGTGGGGTGCGTACATTTGAGCATCCCATAGCCCAGCTTCAGCCTGCATTAAACAAGTATATTCAAACAGGTAAGATAAACGAAGCGATAGCCGAGGTAAAACAATACTTTATGAATGCACGGTCGAACGTAGCTACCAGCAGCATGCTATTTAAAGCAGGAGTTGCCATGAGAGAGGCAAACGGCACTATGCCGGTAAGTCAGGTAGCGGAGGCTGCTCATGCAACTGTTCGTACCCTCGAAAGAAACTTCAAGCAATCATCGGGACAAACGGTTAAAGATGTATCTGCCCTGATACGTTTTGAGCAGGTACGAAACCAATTATGGACTAATCCAAACGTCAACATTACCGGCTTAGCTCATGAACTGGGCTATACGGATCAACCACACCTAAGCAGGGAATTTAAACGTTACAGTGGAACAACACCAGCTGCCTTCGCGCGAAAAGCCAGAAAAGAAAGACCGGCTATAAGCAATGATTTTGTCGCGTTTATACAATCCTGATACAGGAACATTCGGGAGTTTTGTGTATAAATAATTCAATATGAAAACTACACAAAATCAATCAATATACGATGTAATTATTGCAGGCGCAGGCCCCGTGGGTCTGTTCCTGGGTTGTGAACTTGCCCTGGCCAAATGCACAGTTCTTATACTGGAAAAGGCCGAGAATCCTCATTCACCTCTAAAACAGCTTCCTTTCGGTATCCGGGGGCTTAACGCGCTTTCTGTTGAAGCGTTATACCGCCGTGATTTACTAAAAGATCTTGAGCTACATAAGCGCGTTAAAAACCCACATCAAAATACCAAACAAGGCGCACAACGCCCCGGAGGTCACTTTGCCGGCATTCAATTTCTTGATGCCAACATTGACACTTCACAATGGAAGTATCGCCTGCCAAGTTCCACCGATACCAATTTGATCACCGAAATGCAGGAGCTTGAGACCGTGTTGATCCGTCGCGCGGAATCCCTGGGCGTAGAGATCAAACGCGGGCTGGCCATTACCGGCTTTCATCAAACCCCGCATGGAGTTACCGTTCAATCAGATGAGCAATCTTTTCAAGGTAAATACCTGGTTGGTTGCGATGGTAGCCGTAGCGTGGTTCGTAAAACCGGCGGCTTTGAATTTGCCGGTACCGAACCGGAATTTACCGGTTACTCTACACTGCTTGATATTACGGATCCCGAAAAGCTCAAACCGGGCCGAAACGTGACAGATAAAGGCATGTATATGCAATCGCAACCGGGTTACGTACTATTACAGGATTTTGATGGCGGTGCATTCCATCACTCAAAGAAACCTCTTACGCTTGAACATGTACAGAAAGTGCTGCGCCGCATCTCCAATACCGATGTAACTATCAGTGCCCTGCGTACCGCAACCACCTGGACCGACCGGGCACGGCAAGCCACAACCTACCGCAACGGACGGGTATTTTTAGCAGGCGATGCCGCTCATATTCACTCACCCTTGGGCGGCCAGGGACTTAACCTTGGCCTGGGCGATGCCATGAACCTTGGCTGGAAGCTTGCTGCCACCATTCACGGGCAAGCGCCGGAAAGCTTACTGGATAGTTATTATACCGAACGCTATCCTCTTGGGGCACAGGTGCTGGATTGGTCACGCGCCCAGATCGCAATCATGAAACCAGGTACCACAGCCAATGCACTTAACACAATTTTTCGCGACCTGATTAACACCCGCGATGGCGCCACCTACTTTGCAAGCCGCGTATGGGGCATTAACACGCATTATAATCTCGGTAATAATCACCCGCTGCTCGGCCGTAGCGTTCCTAACTTTGAGTTGGAAAACGGCGTTACAATTGGCGAATTCATGCACCAGGGTCAGGGAATATTGCTTGACTTTGATTCGAATGCTTCACTTAAAACACTCGCTGGTGAATACGGTAACCAGATCAGGTATGTTTCGGGCCGGGCAAAAGAACAACTAGGCCTAAGCGCCTTACTAATACGTCCGGATGGGTTTATCGCCTGGACTTCTGATCAGGATCCTGACCTTGCAGAAATTCAACGGGCTGCCGAAACCTGGTTTGCTGCTCCACACTATAAACTTACCTAATCTACCCCATTGCACATTTTAATAAGTTCGTTGGCATCATCGTCAACGAACTATTATGCTATCATGAAGAATCCTCTTTTTGTTATTTTCACTGCCATAGCACTTGATGCCGTTGGCATCGGTCTTATATTTCCTATATTACCTGGCTTGCTCCGGGAAGTGACACACACCAGTAATGTAGCTCCTTATATCGGCATAACAACCGCACTTTACGCAGTAATGCAATTTGTATTTGCACCAGTGCTGGGCGCGCTCAGCGACAGACTGGGGCGGCGCCCTGTATTACTAATCGCTAGGCGGAGCAGCTATCAGCTATGTACTGATGGCATCTGCATCAACACTTTGGTTATTACTGATCGGACGTGCCATCGCCGGACTTACCAGCGCCAATATGGCCGTTGCAACAGCTTATATCACCGATATATCACCAGAAGATAAACGAGCTGGCCGGTTCGGTGTTTTTAATGCCATGTTTGGCGTTGGCTTTATTATAGGCCCCGTTCTCGGTGGTCTACTGGGCGATTACTGGCTACGGCTCCCCTTCATCGTTGCTGCGGGCCTTAATGCTTGTAATATGCTGCTGGCATTATTTGTACTGGCCGAATCGCGCAAAGCTCAGCAAGAGAAGATCGATCTAAGCGCATTAAACCCACTACAGCCAATGAAATGGGCTTTCTCCATGAAAGTGTTAGCGCCATTGATCTTAGTATTTTTCATCTTCAGTTTTTCTGGTGAGGTATATGGCACCTGCTGGGCGCTATGGGGCGCCGACACCTTTAAATGGAATGGGTTATGGATTGGTTTATCATTGGGTGCATTTGGCGTTTGCCAGGCGCTTGTGCAGGCTTTCCTCACCGGGCCCGCGGTTAAACTTATGGGCGATCGTCCAACCATATTTGTGGGTCTTGCTTGTGCATGTCTTGCACTGGTGGTCATGGCTTTGGCAAAACAAAGCTGGATGATTTTTGCGATAATGCCGGTCTTCGCCCTTGGTGGTATAGGCACCCCAGCCCTGCAATCACTGGCTACAAAACAAGTAGAAAAAGGTAAGCAAGGGCAGTTTCAGGGAGTGCTTGCCTCTGTTATCAGCCTATCTGCTATTATAGGTCCACTGGTTTTCTCTTCCATCTATTTTCTGGTTCAAAAGCAATGGCCAGGTGCTGTTTGGCTATCCAACATTGCTGTTTATATGATCATCGTACCCATAGTTATGAACCTACGCCTGAAGGAAGAAGAACCAGGCCTCATCAATGACCTGGGTTAATGCAATACTATTTATAGTTCAAAATCAAGGCTTTTTTATAGTGGAAAGATCAAAAAGGACAGTATTCATTTTGGGCTTTAGCCGGAACAAAACTCCATTGCCGGGTTTTGAAAAGCTGCCCCTGATCGGTTTAAAAACATAGTCCATACCTTCAAAACTACATGCGATCTTATTATCAAGGATTGCTTCAAAGGGCAATTTCGCGTCAGCAGCGGTAGTCATATCAAAATACCACGTATAGGCATGGTCACTAACCAGCTTCATTTTCAATCGCTTTTCGTCCATATCCATCTCAAAAGATCCCTTAACAGAGGTTAAGGGCCAGGTTACATGCAAGTGACCGGCCTGAGTTTGACTATATACCGGATCTTTCCCTTTTACCAATACTTCCTGCCCATCAATCAATACTTTCAATCTTAGGCCAGCTATTTGATCAGGTTTACTCCAAATGTAGCCATCAATAACCGGTAAGGTAAAAAATGAGCATTCATTAGAGGTTGCTACTTGTTTGGTATAAACAGAGGGAAAACTTTCATCAAAAAGATGAAGATCACGAATACGGAGCGTACCATTTTCCCACAACATATTGATCCGGTAAAAACGACTGTTGAACCATACCGTTTTCAGATCGCTACCTTCCATATCTTTACTAACCGCGAACGAAGTAGCCGGAGTAACTTTATATTTCTGTTTAAACCAGCGCCCCGATGTTTCCATCGTTTCTACCCTGATCTTGTGCTCATCGCGTAACTTAGCTAATAAAGGCATCTGTATTTCGAAACCCTTAGCCATAGCATCCCAGGTAAACGAATTTTCCTGCCCTGCTTGTGTATAATTAAATCCAAGACACTTATCCTCTGTAAACGATTTTAAAAACCAATTTACCCAGGCAGAATCGCCGCCGCCAAATTTGTAAACGGGCTCTAATGTTACCACGCCCTGGCGGGTTGTCCCCAGACCAGTATCATACTGGCGTATGGGATCAGATCCCAGCATCCGGAAGATCGGCACGGGGATCTGGTTCCTTTCGTTTTGAGCAGGCATATAGGAGTTGATCTTGCTCGGATAATAAGCCTGGTTCCAATAACCACCCCAAAGGGTATAACCATCCGTACCGTATTGATCTTTGCAATTGCTGGACGCCACAATATGGTATTTTTGATACATATAATTCAGGCTGTAACTATCAATGAACCAGGAACCCACAGACTTAGGATAATAACCAAAGATCCGTTTAAATTCGGCCATGTACACATCAATCAGCTTTTCCCGTTCCTCTGATGTATAGCCGGTGGAAAAACCAATATTGGCGCGCCAGTCCCATGGATATCTTCCGCGCCATTTTAATCCCGCTTTTTCTACCTGTGGCTGGGGTATTTCCCACCAGGCTCCTATCTCAAAAGAATCGCGGGGTAAAGCTTTCAGCAGTTTTTGATACCGTGGGTCAATCAGCGCGTCATATTGTAATAAAAAAGTCCCCCCGAGTTTATACTTCTTCATGATCTCTACCTGCTTCACCACAGTCTGGTACAATACATCCTCGGTAATCGCGGCATCACGGGGTTCCAGTAAACGAATGAAATTGACAATATTAACGATGCGGGGTGTTGGCTCATCTACCGGGGATGTTGCTTTCTGCTTATTTTGATTCCGAAACGAGCTTAACGTACCGATACACAGCAATCCTATTATAAAAGAAGCACCAAAAATTTTACTGATTATATTTTTCATTAACAGCTTATAAAGTGGCATTGTGAGGGAAGTTGTTCTATTACGATCTTCTGAACAGAAATACCGGTAAACTTCATCACATAGCGTTATAATGGTTCAGGCTAATGTAATCATAGCCAGATAATCCACTATCCTTGTCTGTCTTTTAAGGAAAAGTTTTTCTATCGTGGTTTAACTGGCAGCCCTGTTAAGACTTACCAGGTTATTGTTATAAGCATCAAGGTAACCACGCGGAGAATTACCAATAATATACTTAAACACACGGTTAAAATTGGTTATGCTGTTAAAACCGCATTTATAGGCAATTGAGTTAATGCTTTCAAATTTGTGAGCGATCAGTTTTTTGCAGGCCTCGTTGATCCTGATCTCATTCAGAAATGAAACAAAGGTATGCCCAGTGTGTTTTTTAAAATAACGGCAAAACGACTCTGGTGTCATATAGGCTACTTTAGCTACATCCTCCAGGGTAATAGGATCGCTATAATGCTGCATGATAAAATTATAGATTTTACCGATGCGTATACCTTCATTTTCGGTGATACCGGGGAGATTACCATAGGTGGATAATGGATCTAATTTATCTTTTAGATTAGTAAGCCCCTTAAGAAGATATAAAAACTGCACAAGCTGATCAGGGCCCGATGCATTTTTCAAAGTGGTCATTATTCGCAATATCTCATCTGTATTCTCACCAGGAATCTTAAACCCTTGTTGATGCTGTTGCATAAATATCCTGCCCGGGGTCATCTCCGGTAAATTAAACAAAGAAGCCAGCGCTTCCTCCGGGTCAAAAAAGATGGTTAATGCTTCTACCTGTTTATTGGTGTTTTGCGCAAAATATTCGGGATTGCTTTTAAATACATGCGGCAAATTGGCTCCTAAAAAGAATATATCACCGGCCGAATAATCATGCATATTATTTCCGGCTATCAAAGTACCCTCCCCTTGCCGTATCCAGGTGATCTGGATCTCTTTATGCCGGTGCAGATAAGGATAATGATGAGGTAGATGAACCTTTTCCACTATTACACTTTTGTCATGAGGCAACGGGATGGTAAATTGTAAAACTTTCATCTTGCTGTGAATTAATTCATTCTGAAATTACATTTATTTAACTCAAAAAACCATTAATCAAACATAAAAAGATAATATCCGGCTATTAGTGGATAATTTATTGTAACATCAGGATAAAAATGCCCTAAAAATTGACGGATAGTTTGCTTTTATTGTTAACTAAACAATTTTAAAATATACAATAACTATATATAAATATGAATATTTATAATTGTAAATAAAACAATTATAAATAAATTATTAATATAATTCTACTAATAAGAGGATAACTATCATGAGAATTTGAATTTATCCTACCGGTTAGGATCAAAGCCATTAATATTGATGGTTGTTGGTTTACCCGAAATAACTTCAGTTACCAGTAAACCGGTTGCCGCCCCCAAACTTAAACCCATCATGCCGTGCCCGGTAGCTATGGTCAGATTAGCGTATTTATTACTCCTGCCTATATAAGGCAACCCATCTGCCGATGCTGGCCGGAAGCCATACCAGATATCTTTTTGCTGTGGAACAACAGGTTTAAGATCAGGAAAATATTGAGGTACCGACTCTACTATGCCCTTTACTCTGTTCATATTTATCCGGCTATTGATCCGGTCAAGCTCCATTGTTCCGCCGTAGCGTAAACCTCCGTTCATGGGGGTAATAGCAACACGGGCTTCGGCCAATAAGGCTGGGATCTGCATTACATCGGCATTATCCGAAACATTAAAGGAATAGCCCTTACCCGGCATCAGCAGGACTTTCAATCCTAACAATTTGCCTATGGCTGGCGACCATGAGCCACCTGCTATCACATATTCATCAGCTGTAAATTCTTCTCCAGATGCCCATGCACGGCTTACTTTGCCGTTTGAAGTTTCAATTTTTGTAACTTCCTTGTTAGCGATCAAATTAACACCTACAGCCCGTAGATATTTTAATAAAACAGTCATGAGCTTATTGGGCGAAAGGTGCGCATCACAACCGTAATGCACTGCACCCAATACATCCAGATTCAATTTGGGTTGCAGCTTTATGCAGTCGGCTGGTGTGAGCACTTTCATATCCAGGCCTAGTTGCCTGCCCTTTTCAGTCATATGAGCTTCTTCTTCGGCAGCCTTTTCGGTTTTATAAAACATCAAGATACCCTTTTCAATCAAATCAAATTCAAAATCAGGCTCTTTGCTCAGCTCCTGGTAAAGTTGTTTGCTCAATAAAGAAAGTTCTGTTAAAGGAATAGCCGATCTTTCCACATGCTCAGCATTAGCCTTTTTCAGGAATTTAAGGCCCCAGGATATCAATTCCGGATTGAGCGAAGGTTTTACATAGAACGGGCTTTTACTGCTAAACATCCAGCGGATACCCTGACTTACCATACCTGGTGTGGCCAGGGGTATAAAATGACTTGGTACGATCATGCCGGCATTCCCATAAGAGCAATTGTCGGTCATATTTCCTTTATCAACCACGGTAACCCGGTGCCCGGCTTTATGTAAATAATAAGCTGAACTCAGACCAACAATCCCACCACCAATAATCAGCACTTTAGTCATAATGTATTTTTGAGATTTTGATTTTAAAAATAAAGCAAGTTATATCACCTGGAAACCATGAGCGTAAGGATCGTCATCGTCTATTTTAATGGTATTGTAGCCATACACCTTTGCCCAGCCTTCCACACTTGGAATAATGGCATCTATATCATTGATCTTTACCACTTCTTCTACCCTGCCTGTAAATTTACTACCAATAATACTTTCATGGATAAAAGGCTCACCAACCTGCAGCTTTCCCTTGGCATGCCATTGCGCCATACGGGCTGAAGTACCTGTGCCGCAAGGCGACCTATCTATAGCCTTATCGCCATAAAATACCGCGTTCCGGGCTGTGGCATCGGCGGATAATGTAGCCCCGGCCCAGAGGATATGTGTACAGGTATTGATGGTAGGGTCCTGTGGATGCACGAACTCATATTTTTCGTTGATACGTTTGCGTAATACCTGGCTCCAGGCAATCAGTTGCCCGGCGGTATAATGCTCAATCCCTCCAAAATTGGGCTGTGGATCAACTATGGCATAGTAATTTCCACCGTAGGATACATCAATGGTGAGCATGCCCAGGTCCGGGCATTCCACCTGCAGATCTGTTGCTGCCAGATAAGCCGCTACGTTTTTAAGCTTTACCGAAGTAACTTTTTTACCTTCCTGTTTATATTCGATCAATACCAGGCCTGCGGGGGCTTCCATGCGGATGATACCCGGCACTTTAGGTTGTATCAGTCCCTCTTCCACAGCAATGGTAATAGTTCCGATGGTTCCATGACCACACATGGGTAAACAACCACTGGTTTCGATAAACAAAACAGCCACATCATTTGCCGGGTCATGAGGCGGATACAGGATACTACCCGACATCATATCATGGCCCCGGGGCTCAAACATTAGTCCCGTCCTGATCCAATCATACTCCTTCAAAAAGTGCTGGCGCTTTTGACTCATGTTATCGCCCTTTAATGTTGGGCCGCCACCGGCCACCAACCTTACAGGGTTACCGCAGGTATGCGCATCTATGCAAAAAAAAGTTTTACTGGCCATGTGTTTTATTGTTATACAACCACGTTTAATTTACCCCAACTTCCTACAGGTAACAACGGACGAACAGCAAGCGCATCGTTAATGATCTTTTGAACTTTTTCACGCTCAGCACCAACTAATGGCAAACGCGGAGCACGTACATTTTCGGTACCAATACCGGTTGCCACTTCTGCCAGTTTAATGTATTGTACCAATTTGGGATGGATATCCAGCTCCAATACCGGTAAAAACCAACGGTATATAGCCAGTGCCTCATCGTATCGTTTAGCCTTAACCAGGCGGTATATGGCTACAGTTTCTTTAGGGAAAGCATCAACCAGGCCAGCAACCCAGCCGTCTGCACCCATCACCAGGCTTTCCATAGCCAGGGGATCAACACCGGTTAATATTTTAAACCTGTCGCCAAAGCGATTGATCATGCGTGTTACGTTAGATACATTGCGGGTTGATTCCTTTACCGCCTGTATATTATCATAGGCTGCAAGTTGTTCAAACATATCCAGGGTGATCTCTACCTTATAATCAACCGGGTTATTGTAGATCATGATGGGTAGCGGCGTGCTTTTGGCAATAGTACTGATATAAGCGATGGTTTCGCGCTCATCGCTGCCATAACGCATGGGCGGTAATAACATTAAGCCATCAGCTCCATTGTCAAATGCTTTTTGCGCGCAGATAACGGCAGCCTTGGTTGTTTGCTCCGCAATATTGAGTATAACAGGCACTTTTCCCTCCACAAAGGCTGCGGTATGAGCAAGCAGATCGTATTTTTCCTGATCGCTCAGTACGCTTGCTTCACCTAAAGACCCGCCCAGTATAAAACCATCAACACCCGCTTCCAGTTGGGCATTTAAGTTGATATTAAAAGCTTCAAAGTCCAATTCATCATGATTGGTAAACTTGGTAGTTACGGCGGGTAATACGCCTTTCCATTCAAATGCTATCATTGCTAAATGTTTTTTACAAACTTAGTTTCGCAGCCCATATGAATAACTCAATAATTTAACTGGTACTAACCATATTTTATCCAGGCAAACTGTTTTCGGCACTCAAATCGTGATAATTCATGGTGCAAAAAACTTTTTAAACCTTGAATTTTAACACTTTTTTAGTCAAAACGGAGGTAAAAGCGGCTATAAAATATTCAAAACAGCCTCATTTTAACACTTTTTAACAAATTTAAACCCCATTTTGATAAGCTTTTTTAAGGCTTAAAAAAGTATTAAATAATTGACTATCAAATAACTAAATAAAAAACAGACTATCTTTGTTCCTTTCTGCGTTTAACCAAAACAGCCCGCTCGTATTTTTTACATACAAGCGGGCTGTTACCTACACAAATATACTAAATAAATTTGAGGCATATACTGACAGCAAAATGGGGTAAAATCCGGTTATCACCCTGCAAATTATCATCCATCACATTTCTGTACATACCTGTAGTTTTACTTTACATATCCGGAAAACCAAACGTATGATCAAGAAAAGAAAAACAGTCTGCATGCTACCGCTATTCATAATAGCATTTACAAATATGGCCTTTTCACAGCAAAAAGATTATCCTATACAGCCTGTGGTCTTCACCAGTGTTCACGTGAATGATCATTTCTGGCAGCCCAAAATGGAGGTTAACGCCAATGTGACCATCCCCTACGTTTTGGCGCAATGCAAGGCAAACGGCCGCATGGATAATTTTTTAAGGGCCGCCAAAAAACTTGATGGCGATAAACTAAGCGAATTCCCGTTTGATGATACCGATGTATATAAGGCTATCGAAGGAGCCTCCTACTCCATGCAAAACAAAGCTAACCCTCAACTTGATAAATATATCGATACACTGATCAGCATTATCGGTGCCGCACAGGAACCCGATGGTTACCTGTATACCTTCCGTAGTGTACATGCCCAAAAACCGCATGAATGGATAGGCGCCAAACGCTGGGAACAAGAGGAAGTACTAAGCCACGAATTGTATGATTGCGGCCACTTGTACGAAGCTGCCGTTGCCCATTACCAGGCTACCGGTAAACGTACATTGCTTAATATCGCTATAAAAAATGCCGATCTGCTGGTTAGGGTTTTTGGACCGGGCAAGCTGGAAGAATATCCCGGTCACCAGATAGTAGAAATTGGGCTATCAAAAATGTACCGGGTCACCGGCAACAGGCAATACCTTGATCTGGCCAAATTTTTCCTGGATGTGCGCGGCCCCAAGGGCGACGCTTACAACCAGGCCAACAAAAAAGTAGTCGACCAACATGAGGCCGAAGGGCATGCGGTAAGGGCAGCTTATATGTATACCGGTATGGCAGATATTGCAGCCTTAACGGGCGACACCAAATATTTAGCCGCTATTGATGATATATGGGGCGATGTGGTCAACAAAAAACTATACATCACAGGCGGTATAGGTGCAACCGGTAACGGCGAGGCTTTTGGCGACGCGTACCAGTTGCCAAACATGTCGGCTTATGCCGAAACCTGCGCGGCTATTGGTAATGTGTACTGGAACAACCGGATGTTTTTGCTGCACGGCGATTCCAAATATATTGATGTACTGGAAAGAACACTTTACAATGGTTTGCTCTCGGGTGTTTCGCTCAGTGGCGATCGTTTCTTTTACCCTAATCCACTGGCATCTATGTCGCAAAACGAACGCAGTGCCTGGATCAGCTGCGCCTGCTGCATCAGCAACATGACCCGTTTTTTGCCATCGTTGCCGGGGTATGTTTATGCCAAAAACAAAAATGACCTGTACGTAAATCTGTTTATGGGCAATACCAGTAACATCAAACTGGCATCAGGCAATGTGAACATCGTTCAAACAACTGATTACCCCTGGAAAGGCAAAGTTGATATCACGGTTAATCCGGAAAAAAACACCGAATTTACCTTAAGGATACGTATACCAGGGTGGGCCAAACAGCAACCAGTGCCGGGTGATCTATATATTTTTATGGATAAAAAAGTGTTACCCGTGATGTTATCCATCAACGGTAAACCGCAATCATTTGTTACCGAAAAAGGATACGCGGTATTAAAACGTACCTGGAAAAAGGGCGACCAGGTTTCCTTGCTGTTACCCATGAAAACCGAAAAAGTATTGGCCAACCCATTGGTAAAGGATGATATCAATCGTTTTGCTTTTGAACGCGGACCAGTTGTGTATTGCCTTGAAGGCCCCGATAATAAAGACAGCCTGGTTCAAAACATTATGGTTGATAAAAACGCCATTGCCGAGGCAAATTATTATGCCGATCTGCTCAACGGCGTTGATGTGATAAATACCGTGGGTAAAAGCACAAAACGCCAGTTAAACAGCAATCGATTAATCGAGGCCAACCAACAGGTAAAAGCCATTCCCTATTATGCCTGGGCAAACCGCGGACCAAGCGAAATGACCGTATGGATCCCGTACGAAGCTTCGGCTGCAAGGCCAAAACCTGCACCTACCATAGCAAGTACCAGCAAGGTAACATCGTCGTTAAAAAATACCAGGATGTTTGCATCTATAAAAGATCAATATGAACCTGCTGACTCTAAGGATACCAACTACCCTTACCTGCATTGGTGGCCGGCTAAAAACACCAGCGAATACGTACAATATAATTTTGATACCGCACATACCGTCAGCGAATCAAAGGTATACTGGTTTGATGATGGCCCCTGGGGCGGCTGCCGTATCCCGGCATCGTACAAAATACTGTACCTGAAAGACGGTCAATGGGTGCCGGTAAAAAACACTATTCCGTACAATATCAGTAAAGACAGTTTTAATACCGTAAGCTTTGAACCAGTAAATACTACGGCTTTAAGAATGGAAATTCAGTTACCGGCAGATAATTCATCGGGGATACATGAATGGGTGGTGAAGTGAGTAATAAACGATGAAAAGGCATAACGAAAAATACTACTAAAAAGGGGACTGTCACCCTGAGCGCCGTCGAAGGGTGGAGCTCAGGGCCCCCCACCACAATGCTTCGACGGCGCTCAGCATAACATACTTTTTAGGATAGCTACTACTTAATGGGTTATTACTGTTAAGTGATCATCACACCAATGATTGCCACCAATTATCCCATCCTTTTGTAATTGCCATTTGTTACATTTACATATACATTAACCTATTTTATGGCAACAGTGGCATTAGGCAGTTCGGCCGGTAAATGGATCATGGTTTCGTCTATCATGGCCTCGGCCATGGCTTTTATTGATGGCACTGCCCTTAATGTGGTACTACCATCGTTGCAACAAAGCCTTAATGCCAGCGGTACGGACCTTTTTTGGATACTGAACGCTTATTTATTGATGCTGGCCGCATTAATCATGATCGGTGGCGCTCTGGGCGATAAATTGGGCCGAAAAAAGATATTTATGGCAGGCATCTTTATTTTCATCGTGGGCTCAACAACCTGCGGCTTTGCCCCCGATGTTAATTTGCTCATAGCATTCCGGATGCTGCAAGGTATTGGTGGCGCATTGATGATACCGGGCAGCTTATCTCTAATATCCTCCTCCATAAACGAAAAAGAACGGGGCAAGGCCATCGGCACCTGGTCGGCTTTTACTACGGTAGTTACTTTAGGGGGCCCTATTTTAGGCGGCGCTTTTGGCGATGCCGGTTTATGGCGCTATATCTTTTTCATTAATGTACCGATAGGCGTTGTAGCCTTGCTGATCCTTTGGTTTAAAGTAAACGAAAGCCGTGATGAAGACACCGACCACACTCTCGATTTCCCCGGAGCGATTTCCATAGCACTTGGCTTAGCCGCGCTTACCTTCGGCTTTTTACGTGCGCCAGCTATGGGATTTGGACACTGGCAGGTTTACACTACCTTAATAGCGGGGACAGTGCTGCTAGCCACTTTTATCTTTATCGAAAGTAAAAGCACTCACCCGATGATGCCCTTAACACTATTCAAAAACATGACTTTCAGCGGGGTTAACCTGCTTACGTTTTTTTTATATGCCGGCCTTAGCGCGGCTATGTTATTTCTTTCGCTCAACCTGGTACAGGCACAGGGTTATAGTCAACTACAATCAGGTCTTACTTTTTTGCCTTTCACTATACTGATGATCATTATGGCCCGTTTTTCCGGGGCCATTGCGGATAAGCACGGGCCAAGATTGTTATTGATAGCAGGGCCAGCGACAACAGGCATAGGCTTATTAATCTTATCATTTGTTGGGCAAACCAAAGGCCCGGCAGATTATGGGACCACCTTTTTCCCGGGTATCATCATATTCGGTACGGGCATGTCGTTTACGGTGGCTCCTCTTACAGCAGCGGTTATGGGCTCGGTAAGTGATCATTATTCGGGAACGGCATCGGGAGTAAATAACGCACTTTCGCGCATTGCCAATGTTTTTGCCAATGCCATATTGGGGGCCTTTGCGGTTTTGCTTTTCACCGGCGCGCTACAACAGGATATTCAGCAAATCCCATTAAATGAAAAACAAAAACAGGCAGTGATGACGCAGGCGGTTAACCTGGGCGATGCCAAAGTGCCCGCAGGCTTTGACACGCATGACCAACAGGTTATTAAAAAACTTTACCGATCTGGGTTTATTACTGTTTACACCAAGGTGATGCAGCTGTCGGCTTTGCTTGCTTTTTTAGGTGCTTTGATGTCATTTCTGTTTATTCGGAACAATACCATTAAAAAAGGCTCTACCTTGGATGCCTCATAGGAATAAATATTTTTGAGATTCAGGAGGCTCCTCTGGAGCCACTGCACTTTATTACTCTTTCTATAAACAGGATGCTCCTCCGGAGCTATAATTTACGCTGGTTTCACGATGGGACACCGGTTATAGTTAATACGAGTTTTTTTCTCGGCAACCATTCATTTTATTAATTTTTATGAACGCAGGAACTACAAACTATCAGGCTCCAGAGGAGCCATCTGTTTATAGCTGATAGGAGATATTTCCCGGCTCCGTAGGTGCCTCCTGCACCATCGTTTCGGGCGGCAATGCTAATCACGTCCAATACGTTCAATCTCATAATATGGAACAATCATAACAACTTTTGCGCCCTGAACAGGTTATCTGTATTCTGTAATATTTTGGCTTTTAACTTTGGATTATAGTTGGGATGAGTACTTAAAAATTTTTCTACAACTTCGGCAGCTTCCTTGTCCTGATAATAACCAAAGATCGCCTGCAACCATGATTGCGGGAAAAATATGTCTCCCGTTCTCTGTAGCTCTTCTACCAGTTCCAGGCTTTTGAGCAGATACTTTTCCGAAGTTTTTTGTCTAAGCGGATGATGCAGGTAAATCAAAGCAGTGGTTACCCAGGCTTCTTTTTGCCGGTTCTTCACATCCTGTAAACTATTAAAAAAACGGTCTCTTTCCTGCTCGTCTGAGGAGAGTGCCGGAATTAAAAATTCCAATCGTTTTTTACGATCTACATTGGCAATTCTTGTCTCCTGCATCTGTAATACGCCGGGCACCGAATCACTTTTTAAAGCGATACTCAGTGCCAGGGAGGTATAATCATCTTCATTTAACTTTACGCCCAGCGGTGGTTTTTGCTGCTGCCATATAGTGTAGATATTCTTTATAGCAGCCCTGGTTAAATACACATCCTGATAAGCGCGGAACAGTACTTTTTTATTATTTGGCTTCTCTTGTTGCTGTAATGCATACCATAAATTATTCTCCAGATCAGCGGCTATAGCATCACGAACAGCAGGTGTGATAAACTCCCAGTAAATATTACCCATATAACCGGTTAGCAGCCTCAGATTTGTTTCTTCTTTTTCCCGGGCTAACCCTTTTGAAAAAATACTTAGTAGCTCCTGTGGCTTAAAATATCGCCCTGCCAACATATTTTCGTAGGCAGATATATATAGCGAGGCCCTTTGCAGAGGGCTGCCGATCCGGAATAAACTATCCGTGCCAGCCTTATCTACCGGAAACAAGCCATATCCTATCCCGTTTGAATTGAATAGCACATACTGGGGCTTATCAAGACCTTCCGCTTCCTTTAGTTCAATACCCGCGCTTTTCATATTCACAGCAATGTTTTTGGTGTAGGCCGGGTAAACCAGGGTCACGTTGAACGATTGCGGCCAAATACGTGCAGCACCAAACTCAGGATGTTGGGTTATGGTAAAATTGCTGATCTTGTTATCCTTGTAAAGGACCTTATCGTCAAAAACAGGCCGGCCGGGTTGATTTACCCATACTTTATTCCAGGTATACAGGTCGGTTGTAGTGTGTTTACTCAGAATAGCTATCAGATCGTTCCAGGTGGCGTTGCTATAAGCATATTTTTTCAGATATTCCTGTATTCCCAGCCTGAATGGCTCCTTTCCCATCAATAATTCCAATTGCTGCATCATGATGGGTGCTTTGTGGTAAATAATGTTACCATACAGCGAGCCTGCATCTTTCAGGTTATCCAGATCCTGCCGTATAGGGTTAGCGCCTTGTGTACGATCGATGCTGTAAGCCGCCGGGTAATGATCCTGCAGAAATTTCAGATCAAAAGTTTCGCTGCCCATGAGCTTTTCGGTTATTTTATCGGCCATAAAATTAGCGAATACCTCCTTCATCCATACATCATTGAACCAGCGCATAGTTACCAGGTCACCAAACCACATGTGTGCCGTTTCGTGCGAGAACAGGTTCGACCGAGCTATAATCATATCTTTGGTAGCCCCATCATCCAGAAACACCGCCGAAGCTTTGTATTGTACTTCGCCAGGGTGCTCCATACCACCGAACTGAAAATCGGGTATGGCTATAAAACCCACTTTTTGAAAAGGGAACGGGATGCCTGTCCACTGTTGTAAAAAGCTAATAGCATCTTTATGGGCGGTAAACGTTGGAGCGATGCTCAGTTTAATCTTGGTGGTATCTGTTTCGCGATATAAAAACTCGGCCTGCCTGCCATCAATAAGCTGTTTAATGCTGTTGAATTTACCTGCAGCAAAGGAAAATAGGTAAGTACTCAGTTTGTCCGATCTTTTGAAGCGATAAGTGGTTCTTTGATTCCGGGTTACCGAATCGGCAATAGCCGCGTTGGTCAAGGCTTTCCATCCTGCCGGTACGGCGAGCGTAAGCAGGTAATTAGCTTTCAGATCGGGCTGATCAAAGCAAGCAAAAACCGTGCGTGCCCTGTCGGGTACAAATAAAGCATATAAATAATCGTCATTACGGTTAAGGGATTGATCGCCCATAGTAAATTGAAGCGAGATGGTATTTTTACCCACACGCAAATATCCGGGAGCTATCAATAAATGCTCCTGCTCCAATTTTACAGGAATTTGTTTGTAATTCACTTGTATGGCATGCACCTTATCCGCACCCTGTTTCAAATCGAGCTGCAAGGGCTGATCAGTATGTTTTAAAACCAGGCTGATGGATTCTTTAGCTTCGATACCTTTATTTTTATCGGCAGGAATATCCAGATTAAGTGTGTATTGAATATCGCTGATCACCGAACGCCGGTATTGAGCCAGCACCCGTGATACGCCCGGTTCAACTACCTGATTGTTGGTTTGCGCATAAGTAATTACCGCGTTAAAAGCAATAAGGAATAAGGTAATACCGGATTTGTGTATTTTTTTAAAAATCATAGGGTAAATCAACAGCCTGGTACCAGGTCATCAAATTTATAAAAATGAACCCGGTTATTCATGATCAAAACAAACCCATAAATACTTTCATAGCATTTGACTGCGGCAGGTCTTTGCGGTAAGCGATCAACGTAGTTAATACGCCCTGCTCGCCCTCGATGCGGTATGTTTTTAACTTCCGGTTATAATACATCTGGCTGAACAGATCTTCGGGCATAATAGTTATCCCCACCCCTGCTTCCACAAAATTTACTATGCCCTCCAGCGTATTCAGCACGGTACATTGGTAATTAAATATCCCCTGGGCTTTTAGCCAGTCTTCCAGCTTGGGGCGATAGCTACAACCCACGTCAAAAACAACAATTTTCACTTGTCCTTTTTTTACGTAATCCTGCAGATCCGGATAATTAGCGGCCGTAGCGATGGCCAGCGTTTCTTCTTTTACCAGATGTACACCCAACTCCGGCGCGGTAACCGGAGTGGCTACAAAAGCGGCATCGAGCTTATAGTTCAAAACATCATTGATGAGATTACCGGAGTTGTCGGCCCTGAAACTCAAGGTAACATCGGGGTATTCATCAGTAAACTTCTGTATCAGTCCGGGCACTTTAAGCGCCATAGTGGTTTCAATACACCCAATTTTAAGCGAACCGGAAAGCTGATGAACATTGGATAATTCCTGTTTTAAGGTTTCGGTGAGATGGTTCAGTTTTTTACAGTATTGGATAAATATCTCACCCGCCGATGTTAACTCTACCGTGCGCGATGTTCTTTTAAATAACTGCACATCAAATTCCTCTTCCAGGCTTTTTATCCTCGCGGTAACGTTTGATTGTACGGTGAACATGGCCTCGGCAGCTTTGGTAAAATTACCATGGGTGGCCACCGCTTCAAATATTTTAAGATCATTACTATTCATAAATCACTTTTTATGATGTTTTGCATTATTATTAATCGTTTTTAATAATCAAATATACAATATAAATTTGAACTATGAAATCAATCACATTAATCAAATGGCAGTTTATACTACTGCTTATCACGGGCGGAACTTTATCCCTGCATGCCCAGCAAATACATACAACAAAAAACAATCAAATGAAAACGACAACCATCCATTACAACAATGTTAAGGTAAATGAGCTGAATATTTTTTATCGTGAAGCAGGCCCAAAAGATGCACCGGTTATCCTGCTATTGCATGGGTATCCTACTTCATCATTCATGTTTCGTAAGCTGATACCTATACTGGCTGCACAATATCATGTGATAGCGCCCGATCTGCCTGGTTTTGGTTTTTCAGATGCTCCCGATCCTAAAACTTACAGTTACACCTTTGATAACCTGGCTAAAGCGATGCAGGGTTTTATTGATAATTTGAAGATCAAACGTTTCGCGGTTTATATTTTTGATTATGGCGCTCCTACCGGTTTACGTTTGGCATTGGCAAACCCCGAAAAAATAACCGGTATCATCTCACAAAATGGGAATGCTTATGAAGAAGGTCTAAGCACCGCCTGGAACCCCATCCAGAAAGCATGGGACAACCCATCGCAGGAAAACCGAGATGCTTTGAAAAGCTTTGTATCCTTGGATATGGTAAAATTCCAGTATGAAACAGGCGTGACCGACAAATCGTTGATCGAACCGGAAGCTTATACCTTTGATAAACATATCCTCGACCTGCCCGGTCACGTAGACATACAAGTTGACCTGATGGTTGACTACAAGAGCAATGTGCTGCTGTACCCTAAATTCCAGGCCTACTTCAGGGATAAAAAACCAAAACTACTTGCCGTATGGGGCAAAAATGATCCCTTCTTTTTGCCAGCCGGCGCTGAAGGCTATAAAAAGGATAATCCCAACGCCAAAGTGAAGTTTTATGATACCGGTCATTTCGCCCTGGAAACTCATGCCCAGGAAATTGGCGCCGATATCCTGGAATTCATGAAAGATTTGCCAAAATAAGTTTAGATCTGGTACAAAAACAAAAAGCCCGGTATACTATACCAGGCTTTTTGTTTTGATCAAGGTTTACAATTTCACTTTCTTTTCGCCTTCATCCACACCTTGGATGAATTTTATTAAACCGTTCATATAGGTTTGCTGGTCATCATACATACTCATATGGCTGCCATTGGCGCAATACAGGTAACTGCCATTTTGAAACTGGGTCGCCATCCACTGCATGTGTGCGGGATCCATCGTATCATATTTGCCACCTATACTCAAAGTTGGGACTGAAATTTTAGGCAGATCTGCTTTACGATCCCAATGCGTTAACTTACCGGCAATACCAAATTCACTGGGCCCCTGCATGGTTACATATAACGATTGGTTGATCTTGCTGAAAGCGCGGTTAACAGGTTCGGGCCATTGCTCAATCGGGATACGGCATATATGCTTAGCGTAGTAATTGGGCAACAGCAACTGCATATACTCCGGGTTTTCAAAATCGCCTTTGGCTTCAATTGCCCTGATGCGGGCCAATACCTTGGGATCAAACTGCTTGGCCAAAACATTATCGGCATATTTACCATAGTCCGGACAACTGGACATCATGTTGGAAATGATGAGCCCTTTTAAATTCTGCTGATATTTAAACGCGTATTCCAGAGCCAGGATACCACCCCATGAATGGCCCAGCAGGTAAAAATTATCTTTATCTAATTTGAGCGCCTGCCTTACCTGCTCCACCTCTTCTACATAACGCGGTAAGCTCCACATGGCGGTATCTTTAGGATTGTCGGAATTTCCTGTACCCAGTTGATCGTAATAGATCAGTTCAATGCCCTCGGCAGGTAAAAAGCCTTCCATGCATTCAAAATACTCATGGGTAGCGCCCGGTCCGCCGTTCAGCAGCAGTAACTTAATCTTAGGATTATTACCAATTTTCTTTGTCCATACATTAAATTTTCCTTTTGGCGTATTGATGGAAACTACCTGCACCCCGCCTTGTTGTACACCTTTTGTAGTGTCTTTTAAAAAACTGTGCAAACTCAATTCGGTCTTCTGCGCTGCATCAGGGTCTTTACACGCTGCCAACCAGGTAAGCGCGATAAAAAATGCGATTTTTAAATGTTTTATGTTCATAGTAAGTGTTTGGTATTACAACAGGATATAACCAATTGCACTGTTTGTAATTTATAGCCCTAATTTATCAACTTTAAATCATTAAGCATATCACCAAAAGCGGTGGTAAAAATAGTTTACCTGTTGATATTTAAAATAAAGGGATGTTTGTTGATTGCTTTAAAGTTTATACATTTGCGGTATTACAGTTTCACATCAAAAACATGAAAAGAATATTAGGGCTTTTAATCACAACAATAGGTATCTTAATCATAGGCGGTTTCTTTATTTTCACGCCAAACCACGCGTTTAACCCTGCTGATTCTATTAGCGGTGTTCAGGCTTCTGCCGGTGTTGTTTATGGTGGTTTTATAACTTTCGGTATAGGTATGGTTATCTTTATATCTACTTTACCATTCGCCGGAGAAAAATCAAAAAACTCCTGAGTGATATAATCCTTAAGGAAAATTCTTTTTCGACATATAAAAGGCGGTCTGTTAACAGACCGCCTTTTACTTTTTAAGGCAAATACTATCAATACGCAATTGCCCCGCATATTGTCACATTCACACCCTTTTCAGTAGGATTGCTTCAGGTAACTTTGGTATAACAAAACAAATTGAAGTAAATCATATTAAAACAAATTAAGGAGAATACATTATGCAAAAGATCACCCCATGCCTTTGGTTCAACGGAAAAGTTCAGGAGGCTCTCGATTTTTATACCTCGATATTCAAAAACTCAAAAGTTTCAGATATTACCCGCTATGGTGAAACACATCCACAATTAGCCGGCGATATACTGGTAGCCCGCTTCGAGCTGGACGGACAAGAATTTATGATATTGAACGGAGGTCCTGGGTTTCCGTTTACCGAGGCGATATCATTATCGGTTATCTGTAAAACCCAGGAAGAAATTGATTTTTATTGGAATGCCTTATTAGCCGATGGTGGAAAAGAAAACCAGTGCGGCTGGCTTAAAGACAAGTTTGGCTTATCATGGCAGGTAAGCCCTATAGAAATTGAGGCCATGCTGAAAGATAAAAACACCAAAAAAGCCAACAATGTGATGAATGCTATGATGCAGATGGTTAAAATTGACCTTAATGTATTAAAGGAAGCCTACGCGCAAGGCTAATCATCAATTCGGTATATTTATCTGCTATGAGAGGTTCAGATCTTCCGGCACCACGAGATGCCGATGAATATATTGCCCAACAACCAGCAGCATTCAGAGCGATACTGGAAAAGTTAAGGCTCATCATCAAAGACACTGTTCCGCAGGCCATTGAAATGATTAGTTATCAGCTGCCTTGCTACAAGTATCATTACATGCTGGTGGGGATCGGAGTAAATAAAAAGTACTGCAGCTTTTACACCATGAACCCCAGCCTGGTAAAATCTATGAAGGATGAGCTCAAAGATATCAGGGTATCTGGTTCTACACTGCATTTTGCACCAGGCGAAGCCTTACCTGTTGAACTCATCAGGAAGATCATATCAGAACGAATGATGCAAAACGAGATCCTGGCCCTATCCAAAAAAAGTAAAAAATAACCTTCATCTCTCAGGTACGCTACCGGTGCCTGAGAGATTTGTTTTAGTTAGTTTCGGTATGATCATCCGTTTCGATCATTTCCAGGCCACCCCGTTCATTCACACTATATTTTGAAAAAACTTTAACACTTGAGGGTCGATCTGGCGTGTTTTCCCGTCGCCTGGCGGGCCCTCGAAATGGTAATATCAGGATACAGAGAAAAATACAGACCTTCATTATAGCTATCAGCATAACATTGATTTTGACGCGACTTTAACAGCCGCATTACAGCATAATAAAGCACATGATTGGTTGAGCTTTGCAGATGTTTAGCCGCGGTTGATTAGTCCCGGCTCACAAAGGCTAAGATAAGGAAATGATCAATATTTCTAAAATTTGAGTCTGAATGTTATTCAGGCTGGGCAATAGCAGTGATGGCCTGCATAAACCAGGCCGCATGAGGCAGCCATTGCTCTGTCCAACGCCACTCGTTTCCGTTATCTTCAGTTTTAAAATCAATGCCGCTGCCATCTGGGTTGCCTTCTTTCCCGGTAATACCATTAGATATACCACCCTTGCCCGATCCATGCCCAAAACTGGAGCTCATGTACGGTACATTATTTTTGCCAAATTGGTACATAAAGCACATGGAATACGGGTTGCAGCCCAGTATCCATGATAACTGATCAGATGCATAAACAGCCAGATCTTTCTTTACACCCCAGCCGCTCTTTTCGGGGTAAACCAAACGACCGCCAACTATAGCCGCGGTCGCCAATGAGCCCAGCCGGGCATTTTCGCCCTGCCACCACCAACCGGTTTCATTTTCATGTGGTATAAAAAATCCGTTCTTGATTTGATTATTTAAGCGGAAAGTTTGCCGGGCATAGCCAAAGGGATTATTCACTTCATTGGTTACACGCAGGTTGTAATCAAGCGCTTTTTTGATTACGGTTAACGCCGCTGTTCTTTCACCCTGCTCTTTCTCCTTAGTTAAATATCTGCATAAAGCAATAATGGGCAAACCGGCATCGGAGGCATGCCAAAATGGGCGCCCCTGGTCGTTACTGATAAAATAGCCTGCGGGGCTCATTCGCTTTTCGATATGTTGTGCCCGCTTGCGGGCTTCGTCCTGATAAAATGAACTATCTGTTGCTATCCAAAGCTCAGTTGCAGCCATCAATGCGCAATAATCATCAATGATATTTTCCTTACCGTCATCATCATATTTAGTATTGTTGATGAGCAGATGGGCATAAGCACGTTTAGCCGCAGCAAGGTATTCTGCCGATTTATAGTCGCCATCTTTTTTTAAAGTAGAGATACGGGCAAGGGCGGCTATACCCATACCGCCTCCCTCGCGAAAAGCGCATTGATATTCGTCGGTTGTAACACTGTTGGCTCTTAAGCCCACTATACGGCGTGCTTTGGGATCTTTGCTGAAGTAGCTAAAAACGGTCATATAAAAATAGCCTTCTTTGGATAGCGAGCGCATGATGTAATCGCCTCCCCATAGAGCCTCGCTGGTCATACTATTTTCTGCATTGATCTGTTTGAGCAAACCCGGTATAGTTTGCACCGCGTTCACCATTGACCAGGTTACCAAAGGAATTTGCTGCGGCGACATATAATTGGCATAAGCCAGGTGCGAAAAATACTTACTTACATCTCCCGAGGCATCACACCAGCCGCCGCGTACATCCGCGGTTTTGTTGCTGCCAAAAAGGATGATAGCTTTATCAACATCGAGCTCTGTTGGCGTATTAGCCCTTTGTTTATTATAATAGTTAATGATGGCAGGCAGGGTGTTTATCGCGAGCGCGTTTTCACTAATCTCAAAACCATCTGAAAGATATACTTTGCCGTTTACGCTGATGCTCAATTTATACTTACCCGCTTGTTTAAATGATGAAAAATCGGCCTGGTAAAAAAATGCACCCTTAACCCAATCTTCAATTTGCTCAGGTCCTTTGAGTGCGCCTGTAAATGCAACCTTACCAGATGAGTTGAGCAGGTTAAACGTTAGCCCGCTTAGGTTAACATCATTACGGATAACCGCCTGTTTTGCACCCTTTGTATCAAAAGCCACCTGGTTAACATAAATGATAGGGGCCGCTTTAGCTATAAAAGCAAGCGTGATTAAAAAACAAGTCAGTAAGGTTTTGAATTTGTGGCTGTAGGTCATTTCTCTGCTGGCAAAATTTATATGTGCAAATTACTAATTAATACGCCGCTGATCTCATGAACAGTCTTAAATTGGCCGGTCACGAGCCCCTATATTACCTCTACAGGATACCAGCAGGCATTAAATCATATCAAATAAAGTCCGGTTTAACTTTTATCATCCCAGCATGAGTCCTTTGCACATTAATTTACTTAGCTTTGAAAAATCATGCGGTAACATTATGGAAGGCCTGCTGCTCGCCGTTACCTTAATTTAACAAACAATAATTTTCAATAAATAGGATCAGGAAATATCACCTGTTCTTACAATCATTTTACGCCCTTGTAGAATAACCTCACGAGGGCCTTATTTTTTATAGAATCATAGTTTAGTATGGAAGAAAGAAAGTTTTTAAGTACCTGGCAAAGGTATATGCCGGTTATTCGTTTGCATTTGAAGAAGAGCCTGAATGAGGATCAGCAGTTTAAATTGAATATAACCGATTTTGAGTCGGCAGGTGGCCGCAGTAAAACGGGTTATACGTTTAACATCAGTATGGAAAACGGCAAGGTGACCAACAACATCAGCGGATCGCCAATAGCACGTGACCTGTACGAAGCTATTAAAACCGACGAAGGAGTAAAAGCATTATTGCAGGATAAAAACGTGAAAATAAGCGTAGGTAAATCATTTATGCTAAGCATAAAAACAACCCATCTTTCTACTTACAGATAGGCTTTAAGACAGGTAAAAAGGAAATAACCGATTTGGTTATTTCCTTTTTTTATGAGCTCTTTTTGAGCTTTTATGATCCTTTTTTGAATTGCTATGTTTTTTCCGGCTTACTTTCCCATGTTCTCTTTTTGAAGCATGCCGAACATATGACCGGGCTTTAACCAGCTTAACACGTGGTACAAAATCAACAACCTCGGGATGAAAATTTGGCTCAAACGGGTTATAATAGTAAATACCGGCGGCATCATAGTTTTTAAAATCAGCCTTTAATTTTTCTGTAAAAGCCAGCTCATTTTTTTGGTCTGGTGCAGTCCAGGCAGCTTCGGCTAAACCGGCTATACGCGGGAAAAGCATAAAATCCAGACGTTTTTCAGACTCTATGGTTTCTGTCCAAATATTGGCCTGCACACCTACAATAAGTTTGGAATTGAGCTCATCGGCAGACACTTGCCTGTCGGGAAAATTATAAACATCCGTTACCCTATTAAATACGCCATTCCAATTCCTGCCCGCCACGAGTCCCGTATCCTGTAAAAAATCAAAGTACAGCGGTAGCCTTGGACAAAGTACTACCTGGTAATTTTTCTGCAAGGCAAGGTGCAACTGACCGGGTAAGTTTTGACGCCACCAAAAAATAATAGTTTTATCAGCGGGTAGGCTTCCGCCGGTGGCTTCGTCCCAGGCCAGTATCTTACTATTCAGGCTGGTAACAGTATCGGCCATACGCTTAAAAAAGTATTGCTCCAATTGGCTAACACCATCAAAATTTTTCTTTTGCATCATACGGGCAATAGCCGTATCCAGCGACCACGCTTTAACGCCATAGGCAACTTCATCACCACCCAAATGGATCATGTGTGCCGGAAATAACGAATTAGTTTCTTTGATAATATCAGCCAGATACTGGTAAGTATTTTCGTTAGCCGGATTAAAGGTAAAATTGGGATAACCGGCAACGCTACCGCCCGAATACTCGGGATAGGCTTTATTAGCTGCTGTCGCATGCCCGGGCATATCAATTTCGGGTATTACGGTTATAAAACGTTGCGCCGCATAAGCTACAATTTCACGGATTTCATTTTGCGTATAATACTCAGCCTCAGCAGAGGTATCACTGTAATTGCCCATGCCACCTACTGTTGCCAGTTTGGGGTATTTTTTGATCTCGATACGCCAGCCTTGCACATCGGTTAAATGCCAATGAAACTTATTCAGCTTGTAATAGGCCATCCAGTCAAGTAACTGCTTTACTTTGTCTTTACCAAAAAAGTGTCTTGATTCATCAAGCATCAGGCCACGCCATTGGTAACGTGGGGCATCAGCTATTTTACAGGCCTGTAAACATAAATTATTGTCGTTATCTGCCTGCTGATCTTTTATGAGTTGAAGCAGTGTCATCAACCCATAAAACACACCCTCCTTATTGGATGATGAAACTGTGATATGCTCTGGTGTTATGTCTAAAATATAAGCTCCATCAGTCTGTTGGGAACCATTTAATTTGAGATCGATCAGGCTTCCGGAACCAACATTTTGTATAAGTGCTATATTTTTTGCTTTATGCACCTCTTTCTGAAAATAACCAACCAAAGCAGATAATGAAGTATCGGCCGTACCGATCGTGGTGCGGTTATTTAGAAAAAACTGACCTTCCAGCCGGTTAATCGATTGTGGTTGTGGAATAATGTTGAGGTTTTGGGCCCAACCGTATGCAGAAAGCAGAAGAAATGCTGTTAATAGTCTAAATTTCATTCAATAAAAAGTTCAAATCTCTCAAGGGTACCGCTATGATAGCAAAAATATGGCTATTTCAGGGTAATTATTTGCAATATGTAAAATTAATGATCTGATAGAGCGCCATTTTTTTTAAACAGCCGGTTTATTCAAAAAAACGCAAAGGTTTATTCTTTATGTATTTTTCAGCATTATATAATAATATTTTTTTTATAGACAATTACACTAAGTATTGTATGTACCCGGAGCTTTAAGATACACTATGCTTAGCCATGTAACCCTAAAAATTCGATATTTTTATAGCTAAAACGCAAACGTTTTCGTAAATAAATTCCTCAACAACAGCTTGTTGTAACATACATATCATATAGATTTGGTTTACCAATATATACCGAATAATAATAATTTTTTGATAAAAATACCGAACGGAGATCCTGCAAACTCCGAACAGGATTTTTATGTGCTTTTGCAAACCAAATAATAAACCATATACTAAACTTTAAATTATGAAAAACAAAAAAATCAGCTCTACGCTGATCGCCATTGGCTTGGTTGCCGGGAGTACATTTTTGTACCAATGTAAAAAGTCATCAAATCAGGAAAACGCAGCATCCGGCAATGCTGCCAAATCTGATAAACTGGCTGCAAGTGCAGTAACTACCTTTGTACACCCGGGGGTATTAAACACACAAGCCAGCCTGGATCTGGTTGCAGGACAGGTAAACGGAGGCGATGCAACCCGCACAGCTTATTACCAAAAAGTTCTGGATTACATTAACAGTCACTCCTATCCTACTTCATTTCCAGCAACAGTGGTAGTAGGTTCAAACGGTGCTACCACTCCATCTAAAGATCAGATCCGTAAGGATGCCGAACTAGCCTATGCCACGGCACTAAGATGGGCCAAAACCGGCACTGCAAGCTATGCACAACAAACCATTGCTATTTTAAATGGCTGGGCATACAATTTCCAGGGCTATGGCTTGAAAGATTCATCTACCAATCCGAATCAGCCAGATCTGGAAGCTTCCTGGACAACGCCGAGTTTTGTTGCCGCCGCCGAGATTATCAGATATTACAAAGTTAATGGTGTAGGTGCCGGCTGGTCGGCTGCGGATATTACCCAATTCAGTAATTTCCTTAACCTGGTTAAAAACAATTATATCAATAATACGCCTACATCGTACAATAACAATTGGGATACTTCAGCCGGATACGCTAAGATGGCCATTGGGGTATTTTTAAACAGCGCTACCGTTTTCCAGAATGGTGAAGATATAATTAAAAACTATCTGCCAATAGTTATACAAAGCAATGGTACGCTCCCTGAACTGTGCGACAGGCAAGATTGTGTGCACTATCAATATACCCTGACTGCACTGGCTTATGCCGCACAAATTGCCGGCATACAAGGCGATGGTTCCATCTGGACAGCCAACTCCAACAGGATTAGTGCTGGTTATGATTTTATGAGAAGTGCTTATAATCAAAGTACCGGTTGCAATTATTGCTCAACCTCAAGCCCGGTATTCCCTGGTACCGAGGTGGCATACAACCATTACAAAACAGCTAACCTGAAATCATTAAGAGAGATCAATCCACCAAATGGCGTGCCGAATGACAACACCTTTTTAGGGTTTACAAGCTATACACATTTCAATGTATCAGGGTTATAAGTAACCCACTTTAACCAAAAAAGCGGCCCCGTAATAAACAGGGCCGCTTTGCATATATATTGGGTGGAGTTATTTTTATTTCCAGCCACCGCCTACTGAGCGGTACAAATCAGATACAGCGTTTAAACGTGCATTCTTTACGGTTGCCAGATCAAGCTCGCTTTGCAATACATTACTTTGAGCAGTGATCACTTCAAGGTAAGTAGCCTGGCCGTTTCTGAACAACAGGTTAGCATTGCTGGTAGCTTTTTGCAAGGTGCTCACACGATCGGCAATAATACCTTGTTGTGTTTTCAGCTTTTCGATCTTTACTAAAGCGTCAGATACTTCACCTACTGCATTTAAAACAGATTGTCTAAACTGTAAAACAGTTTTTTCGCGATCAACCAAAGCAACTTTATATTGAGTTTTCAGTTGTCTGTGCTGTAATAATGGCTGAGCCACCGCACCGGCTACGGTACCAAATAAGGAAGCCGGGATGTTAAACCAGTTGCTGGCTTTAAAGCTATTTAAACCTCCGCTACCCGTAATAGTTAATGAAGGGTACATATTAGCCTGCGCGATACCAACATTAGCATTAGCAATGGTTAAGGCTAATTCTGCACTTTTCACATCCGGTCTGCGACTTACTACGGCCGATGGTACACCGGCTGATAGATTATCAGGAATGGTAACTTCTTCTAAACGAACAGTACGTTCAACCCTGTCAGGAAGTGAACCGGTTAATATCTTAATGGCATTCTCCTGAATAGCGATGTTCTGTTCAAATCCCGGTACCAACTGAGCGGCGGATAAGCGTTGAGCTTCGGCCTGTTGTACCGCCAATAATGTAGTTTGACCTGCATCAAATTGTAAACGGATAATACGCAAAGTGCTGTCATTAAGCTTTACATTTTTTTGTGCGATAGCCAACTGATCATCCAGCATCAGCAGATTATAATAACCTTGTGATACGCTGGCCACAATATTAGTCTGAAGCAACTTTTTAGCTTCGGCTGTTTGAAGGTACGATGCTAATGCTGATCTGCTTTGATTGCGGATCTTACCCCAGATATCAGCTTCCCAGGTCAGGGCCAGATTAGCATTGTAGTCCTCTACATGCTTCGTTTTCAGGAAAGTGCTTGTACTTAAACCATTCAAACTATTATTAGAAGGCCTGTTGGTATTAGCCGTTACATTTAAATCCAGCTCGGGAACGTAGTTCCATTTTACCTGTTTAAATAATAACTGCGATGCTTCGATGTTTTTAACAGCTATCTGCATATCGTAATTTTTAGCAATAGCGCTATCGATTAGCTTTTGCAAAGTAGCATCGGTAAAAAAGCTTTTCCATTGAATATCAGCAATACTGCTGGTATCGCTGGTATTGGCTGCATTTCTGAAATTAGCAGGCAGTTCTGCTTTTGGTGTAGCCACATCCTTTGATACTTTACAGGCGCTTATGAAAGCAACTGCCAGTATTAATAAGGCGTATGGTTTTATATATGGTTTCATCTATTAATTATTGAGTTAGTGATTTTCATTTTTCAGTATCAAGTAGTGAGTATCAAGTATCAAGATTGATTAACAATCTCAAATACAACTTTTTTAATTATTGATACCTGATACTCACCATTGACATATACTAAAATTAATTTTTAGCCAGTTCAAAGTCTGTTACATGAACATCTTTACCACCATTATTCGCTGGTGCTTTAGGTGCTCCTGAAACTTTTTCCTGCAAGTATTGGAATATCACAAACAGTACCGGTATGATGAATAAACCCAGGATTACTCCTGAAAGCATACCACCTGCTGCACCAATACTGATAGAGTGGTTACCTTGTGCAGACGGACCTGTTGCGATACTCATCGGGAACAAACCGAATACGAAGGCCAGTGATGTCATGATGATCGGTCTTATCCTTAATCTGGCTGCTTCTATAGCCGATTCAACCAAAGTATGACCTGCTCTTCGTCGCTGTACCGCATACTCCACAATAAGGATGGCGTTCTTGGCCAACAAACCGATGAGCATGATCAAGGCTACCTGTACATAGATATTATTTTCGATACCGGTTAAGCCTAATACCACAAACACACCGAATATACCTGTAGGGATGGAAAGTATTACTGCCAGTGGCAGGATGTAACTTTCATACTGTGCTGATAGTAAGAAGTATACAAATATCAAACAAAGCATAAATATCACAGCCGATTGACCGCCTGAAGAGATCTCCTCACGTGTTTGGCCCGAGAACTCATAAGCAAAACCATTTGGCAATTCTTCTTTAGCTGTTTCCTCGATAGCCTTAATAGCATCACCAGAGCTGTAGCCTGGTTTAGGAATGGCTTGAACCTCAATAGAGTTAAACAGGTTATAACGTGAAGCAGTTTCTGAACCGTAAACACGGGTTAGTTTAACCAAAGTGTTAATAGGCACAGTTTCTCCTGCTTTGTTTTTAACAAATACGCGGTCAATAGATGCAGGGTCGGTTCTGTCGGCAATATCAGCTTGAACTATCACACGATAGTATTTACCAAAGCGGTTAAAGTCTGATGCTTGCGCAGTACCGAAGTAAGCCTGCATGGTTGATAAAATGTCTCTGACATTTACCCCTAATTGATTAGCCTTTTCGTCATTAACCTCTAATTGTAATTGAGGGTAATTGGCTTTATAAGAAGTAAAGGCATAAGCTACTGCCGGTTTTGCCATCAGCTTTCCGATAAAGTTATTGGCTACGCCGCTAAATTTATCCAGTCTGCCGTTGGTTCTGTCCTGAAGCTGAACGTCCAAAGCTTCTACGTTACTAAATCCGGGAACTGTTGGAAAGCTGAACACGAAGAACGTACCACTTGGTATACCGGCTAATTTGCCTCTTATTATATTTTGTATATCATCAATATTCTTAACGGCCCCTCTTTCTTTATTAGGTTTTAACAACAGGAAGATCTGACCTGCTGATGGGCTGTTTGATAGCGTTAAAAAGTTAAAGCCAGACAATGCCATCACAAATCTTGCTGATGGTAAAGCTCTCAATTCTTTTTCGGCTTGATTGATTATTTTACTGGTATTGGCTAATGAAGTTCCGGATGGTGTTGAAACCGCGATAGCCACGAAGCCCTGGTCTTCTGTTGGAATAAAGCCTGTTTTTGTTCTGTTTACCAGGTAAACTGTAGCAACAACTATTAATGCAAGGCCAGCCATACTGATCCATTTATTGCGAATAAGGATCTTTAAGGCTCCAACATATCTGGTGGTCATATAATTGAACCCACCGTTAAAACCAGCGTAAAATTTTTCGACAAAACCTTTTTTAGGCGCTTCATGACCATCGGCAGTATGTTTATTCTTTAAGAATAAAGCAGCCAGGGCCGGGCTTAAAGTTAAAGCGTTAACAGCCGAAATAATGATGGCTATAGACATTGTTAACGCAAACTGCCGGTAAAATATACCTGTTGAACCTGTCATGAAACTAACCGGTAAAAACACCGCCGCCATAACCAATGTAATTGATATAATGGCACCGCTAATTTCGTGCATAGCCTCGGTAGTTGCCTCTTTTGGGGTAAGTTTTGGATTATCCTCCATTTTGGCATGAACCGCTTCCACCACCACAATCGCGTCATCCACCACAATACCGATGGCCAACACCAGAGCGAACAAGGTTAACAAGTTAACAGAGAAGCCAAACAGGTTCATGAAGAAGAAGGTACCAATAATGGCCACCGGAACCGCTATGGCCGGGATCAATGTTGACCTAAAATCTTGCAAGAATATAAATACTACGATAAATACCAATATAAAGGCCTCTACCAATGTATGCTCAACCTGATCAATTGACTCATCAAGGTCGGTCTTGGTACGATAAAACTGATTGAATTTGATACCTGCCGGGAAATCTTTTGATAATTTCACCATCAGCTTATCAATGGCAATCTGGATCTCGTTGGCATTTGAGCCTGATAATTGAATAATACCAATAGTAATACCTTCGTATCCGTTTAAGCGGTTAACACTGCTATAGCTATAAGCGCCCAGTTCAACACGTGCTACATCTTTTAAACGCAGTACGGAACCATCTGCATTTGCACGGATAGCAATATTTTGATATTCCTCTGGTGTGGTAAGTTTACCTTTATATTTAATTACATATTCAAATGCTTCATTGCTACGCTCACCAAGTCTACCAGGTGCAGCCTCCAGGTTTTTGTCCTGTATAGCGGCCATTACTTCGGCAGGTGTAATTTTATATGTAGCCAATTGAGTTGGATTTAACCAAACACGCATGGAGTAATCCTTAATACCACCAAATACACTGGCAGAACCTACACCCGGGATACGTTTGATCTCAGGAATAATATTGATCTGTGCATAGTTGTTTACAAAGGTCGCGTCGTATTTTTTTGGATCTTCTGAGTAAATACCCATAGCTCCAATAAAGCTATTTTGTTGTTTGGTAGTAGTTATACCATATTGTACAACCTCGGCAGGTAATTGACTGGTTGCTTGTGAAACACGGTTTTGAACGTTTACAGCAGCCTGATCCGGGTTGGTGCCTTGCTGGAAGTAAACGGTGATACCCAGTGTACCGTCATTACTGGCAGTGGAGGTCATGTAGGTCATGTTTTCCACACCATTGATGGCCTCTTCCAATGACGGAGTCACGGAACGTAAAATAGTCTCGGCATTAGCGCCCGGATACACAGCAGATACCAATACCGACGGAGGCGCGATATTTGGAAACCGCTCTAAGGGCAGTTTTGTTAAACCAAGTATACCAACTATCACCAATAATATGGAGATAACAGTTGATAATACCGGTCTTTCTATAAATTTCTGAAACATGACTTTAAAGTTTAAGTGTATGTATTATTTTTTTGTTACAGCGGCGTCAGCTACTTTATCTGTAGCTTTTTGAGGTTGGATAACCATACCCTCTTGTAATTTATCAACACCGCTTAACACAATCTGGTCGCCTACTTTTACGCCGTCTTTAACCAGATAATTGTCACCGTTTTTACCAACAATAGTAATGGCCGCTTTTTTCACTTTGCTGCTATCACCAACGGTAAACACAAATACTTTATCCTGCATATCAACAGTGGCTGATTCAGGTATAATTAAGGCGTCTTTATGTTCAAGACTTAGACGTACTCTGCCAGTATTACCTGAACGTATTAAACCTTGTGGATTAGGGAAACTTGCACGTACGGTGATAGCGCCGGTGTTTTTATCAAACTGACCGTCGATCATATCTATTTTACCTTGTTTGGCATACTCTGTACCGTCAGCCAATAATAAGGATACGGCTGGCAGTTGTTTTAATTTTTCACTTAAGGTTTGACCAGGATATTGTTCTTTAAAGTTTATAAAATCCTTTTCGCCTAATGAGAAATAAACACGTACATCATGCACATCTGATAGTTGAGTAAGCGCGTCAACATCTGCCGGAGTAACTAAACTCCCTTGTTTTTTAAGTAGCCGGCCAATATAACCGCTTACAGGAGCTTTAATTAAAGTATAACCCAAATTGATTTGAGCAGTTGCTATGTTTGCTTTTGCCTGTTCGATATTTGCTTTAGAAACCTGATTGGTTGCTTTAGCTGTTTTTAACTGATAGTCAGAAACTACTTTGTTTTCAACTAATGGAGTTAATTTATCAATTTCCAGTTGTGAATTGAGCTGGGTTGCTTCGGCAGCGTGCAAGGCAGCGATCGCGTTGTTTAAAGCAGCACGGTAAGGTTGCTCATTAATTTTAAAGATTGGTTGACCAGCGTTTACAAAAGCACCTTCGTCAACAAAAACTTTATCTAATGTTCCGCTTACCTGCGGACGGATTTCTACGTTAACAATCCCTTCTATTGATGCAGGGTAATCTTGATAAGTAGTTTGTGTACCTGCTGTAACAGCAGCTACGGGTAAAGATGGTGGCGGCGGAGCCTGCTGCGTTTGCGGCTTTGAAGAGCAACCATATAATGAAAGTGCTAAAAGCGCTAAAATGAAACTTTTCATAAATAATTAATTTTTGATGATGATAAATGATAGGAGTTAAAAATTGACCCTGCGGTCTGCATATATGTTGATTGAGTTATGTTCATATGTATATGATCTGGTTGTATGCAGCTAACACGCTTTGTAAGCAGTGCTGGCTTTAACAGTTTTAAGCTTCTTAATACCGTTAACGAGTAGCATGTAAAATTTGATGTCCATGATTGTTTGTATTTATATGTTTGATAGATAGATGTTTAAACTTTATATGTTTAACAGTGTTAAATGATTTAACATTGTTTTAATCCAGGCAAAATTTTAAGCCCTTTCTATTGATTTGATGATTGTTCCGATAGCATCCTTTAATACCTGTTGGTTCATTTCATCAGAGTAACCCCTGCGCAGGATATTGATCGAGATCAATCCGTGTACTACAGACCAAAAAGTGTAGTATTTTAAACATACCATATCTTTGGTTGGGTTTTCAATGTGCATGAGTTCAATAATAGCCTGACTGAATTCGTTATACGGCCCTTCTGATTCTTCGAGGGTTGCCACCATATCGCAGCAACAATTCATTTCTACACCGAACATCAATTGATAAAGTTCTTTATTCTTCATCGCAAAATCCCAGTAGGCAAGCCACATGGCCTCCAACTGTTTTGCCGGCAATTCATATTTAGCTCTCACCTCCTGTAAATCCCGGGTCAATATCAGGTAACCTTTCCGGGTAAGCTCTAACAGGATGGCTTCCTTATTAGCAAAATACTCATATATAATGGGCGCAGTATATTCAATTACATCGGCAATTTTACGCATGCTCAAAGCTTGCCAACCCTCCTCCTTTACAATTTGGAGGGAAGCATCCAGGATATTGATCCTGGTTTCTTCTTTTAAGCGTTGTATCCGTTCTTTGCTTGCCACTTTTTTACTTAATTAAATTATTTAACAGTGTTAAATGATTTTACAAAAACAACCGGGTTTTATCTCAGTTCCCGGTTTATTTTAACGCTTGTTAATTTATTTAACAGCGTTAGGCAAAAGTATAAAGGATCTAAATTTTATTTACCATCCTTTTGTCAAATTCATTTCACCGAATTGTCACGTAAAGCCCTTTATACGTTTGGTTTGCTCAACAGGTAAACTAATTGCCCTAAATGATATCCCTGATGAATGGTTCTGTTGATCAGAATATTCAGTTTATTACGATGCGGTTCCCGCTCAAAGTCTTCTGCCGACACAGCGCTGTGTTTAGCAAACCAGGCTTCTACAGGCAATGCTTCTATTTTTTGTTTAAGTTGTGCATTTACTTCAGTCCAATAAGCCTTCAATTCCACTATTGATGGTCTTTGCAGCCCAGCAGCCTCAGGGTTTCTCAGAAACAACTCATCTAGCTCAGGATGTAGCCTGTCGCCTAGTTCCAGATAGGTGAACATACCGTCACTTACGCCGGTAAGGTGTCCCAGCAGATATACGCCGCTGTTACGTCCAGGTGCCGTTTGCGCGGCCAGTTGTTCGTCGCTTAATTTGTCTAACAACGAATTAAGACGGGTATTTTGCAGCTCCCAGTTAGATATAGCCACTTTAATTGCTGTGTTCAGCAATGATAGCGCATTGGTTTCGGTTATAGAATTGCTCATGTTGTGGTGTTTTTTGATGAGTAAAAGCCCGGCGTTTTTTACCGGACTTTTAATTTGATGCAATTATAGGTTAAATCCATATTTATTGGCCCATCTGTCTTTGATCTCCGCACGAGATTTTACAAACTCATGATCTGTACCCTGTGCAACGGCGTCCAATGGAAAACGTAAGGGGCGTGTACCTTTCTCTTTATTGATCAATTCCAACACACCATCGGCTATGGTTTGCGGATCCATTTTAAACTCGGCCATTTTGCCAAACAGCGCTGTACCCATAGCGTTAAAAGTGTCTACAGCGACACTTCCATAAGCTGCTATAATATCTTCCTTATCGGCATTAACCCCGGGCTTAACGCCGGTATTCATTTCGGTTGGATATACCCCGCTTTGGATAGATACGTTTTCGATACCGTAATCTTTTAACTCATGCTGAAAACCTTCGGTAAGGGCCTCCATGGCAAATTTAGAAGCCATGTAAGGCACCATAAAAGGCAAAGTAAAACCGCTGGCTCCGGTTGAAAGGTTAATGATCAGCCCATCTTTACGCGCTCGCATAGATGGCAGCACCGCATTATAAGTGCGCAACACGCCATAGAAATTCACCTCGAACAGGCGTCTTACCTGGTCAAGCGTATAGGCTTCGGTTACACCAAAACCGGCTAAACCCGCATTATTCACCAATACATCAATATGGCCATATTTAGCAAGGCTTTTTGCAAATGCTTCCTGCACAGAGGTATCACTCGTTACGTCAAGCTCAACCACATCAACACCGGGCAATGCAGCGAGCTCCCGGGCAACCGCCTGGTTCTTATCATTCACTCCGCGCATGGCGGCTATTACAGTATGGCCTTCTTTTGATAACGTTTGGGTTATTAATTTGCCGAATCCTGTACTGGTTCCGGTTACTAAAACTATCTTTTTCATTATTGCTATGTTTTTATTTACATAGCAAAGGTGAGATAAGCCCAAAAGCTGCTAAATGATATAAAGCAAAAAATTACATTGACATTTATCAAGAGTTTAAGATGTAACCACAGCTTCGGCTTGCGGTTTAAGCTTTGATACCATAACAATGATCAAGGCCCCGAAACCAGCCACAATACCAAAGGCCCAGCGTAATCCTGCCGCTTGCGCTATAAAACCTACCGCCGGTGGTATGATCAAAAAGCCCAGATAGCCTACTGTTGATATAGCGGCCAACGCCTGCCCTGTATTCATACTTTGCGATTTGCCCGCCATACTGAACACTAACGGTACCACGCAGGATACCCCCATCCCCACCATCGCATAACCCACATATACTGTATAACTATATGGTAAAAGGACAGAAAACAACAAACCAGTCAATATCAAAATACCGCTAAAACTAAGCACTTTTTTTATACCTGCCGATGCCACAAGCTTATCCCCGGTAAACCGGCCGATGGTCATAGATACCATATATACTACAAATGCAGCCGTTGCCGCTGGTTTTGAAGCATGAAGCACTTTTTGAAAATAGATACCGCTCCAATCATACATGGTATTCTCACAGGCCATGGATGCAAAGCAGATCAGCGAGAATTTGATCAGGTGTTTATCGGGCAAGGTAAAAACCGAGCGATTGATCTTATTAACCGGCTTTTCATAATAAGCATGCGGGTAAAAGATCAGTGTGATAATGATCATGCTGATTCCAACAAACAATAAGTGGTAAGAAGGGGCTACATTATAAGATACCATCAAATATCCCACAGCAGCGCCGGCAAACCCAGCCATACTCCAGATACCGTGAAACGTAACCATGATAGACCGGTCATAAAAGCCCTGTACACTCACCGCCTGGGCGTTTACCGAAAGATTGAATATGTTACGTGCAGAACCAAAGAAAAACAGCAATACTACTAGTTGCCATATATAGGCTGTAAAACCAGGTAAACACAGTAAAAGATTAAAAGCGATAGCGCCCACCAGCATAATACTCCGGCTGCTGAAATGCTTTAACATTTTTGCAGTTATAGGGATAGTAAGCATTAAGCCTATAGGCAGGGCAAATAATACGGCCCCCAACTGGCCTTCGTTCAAGTGTAATTGTTGCTGTATGGATGGGATACGTGAAGCCCACGATGAATATCCAAACCCCGAAATAAAAAAGAATACCCCGCAGGCAATTCGCAATTTCAATTTCCCCGGAGTTGTGAGCTGATCCATACCTGTATTAAAGTGGCAAAAGTATGGATAATTTGCAAGCGGGGGTACTATTACTTCAAAGTCATTTGCTTACGTATACGGCTTAATGTCTCGGGAGAAATGCCCAGGTAAGACGCGATCATACTTTGAGGAAAACGCTGCAAAAATTCGGGGTAAGTATTCATTAAATCGGTAAAGCGCTCTTCTGCAGTTTGACTGATGGATGAGCGGATGCGTTTTTGATGAGACACGTAACTCCGCTGGTTCATTTTTTCGATCATGGCGTCAATAGCCGGAACTTTCTCCTTTAACTCCTCCAGATGTTCGCTGCTGATCTGAAAGAGCTCGGTATCTTCAATAGCATCAATATCATAACTGCAGGGCGTTTTGGTGGTAAAACTTTCATAATCGGCCATCCACCAGCGCTCAATACCAAAGCGTACAATATGTTCAACGCCTTTATCATCAACAACATACTGCCGCATTGCGCCTTTGGCTATAAATGAAAGATATTTACACACATCGCCCTCCTGCAGCAGGTATTGTTTTTTACGCAGTTTTTTGGGTTTGAAAGCTGCCTGTATCAGTTTAAATTCCTGATCTGATACTTGCATTAGCGAGTAATCAATAATATATTGTAAGAGCGTTTGGTACATAACATACAAATATCAATATAAAGACGATGCTCCTGATTATAAAATTAAGATATTACTTTACTAAAACAGAATTATCCGTTAATTGCAATTTTGAGCTATTTGTTTGTGATGGCAGGTAAATAGCGTTATTTTTGGTAAGATAACAAGCCCTCTATTTGAAAAAAATGAAAACCAGCAGCACCACTTCAGAACCTACTTATAAAGCTGCCAGGGTTGTAGCGCCTGCCATTGAAAGGCATTTTAAATATTTTCATTCGTTAGTGAATGCTAATGCCGATACGGAAGACGTTGCCGCCCCTACTCCTGATATCAACACCATTGAAAATATAATTGATATAGCCTTTTGGGCAAGTTTGCGGCGTGAAGAGGGCTATTCGCCAAAGTTTACTTTAGCATTTCTGCCGCCTGAAAGTGCCGGGCAGCCTTTGCTGTTTGGTCATAAAATACCGCTCGCTCCCAATATTCTCACCAAGTTTGCATCTGCGGTTCAGCAACCAGGCATCCATTTAGGTGTGTGGATTGATGATGATGGACTTTACGTTTGGGGAACCACTTTAGCCATACCCGCTTATTGTTTTGTATTGGAAGTTATAGAACCGGGCCTGCTGGTGATCAAGCACCGCAGAGTCGATGGTTTTGGCAAATTTGTAAACATCGCTATTTTAAAAGGTGATGACATCAAGGTGGTAGATGAGCAGGGTTCAACCTTGTCCGATTGCCCTACTATACTCACTTCCATGCTTGATTTTACCCTGCCATCGTTGTGGAACGACCCGGTGAATGTATTGGTACAGCTGGCTGCTTCTATGCAAGCTCACCGTCGTGGCGGGATCTTGCTGGTAGTACCTTCCGGGAACGACGACTGGAGGGAATCGATCATTACACCGATATCTTACCCGGTATCCCCAGCCTTCTCTGGTCTTACCGATCTGATGATACACGAGGGCATCGAAAAATACCATACCTCCTGGCAGGAAAAGCTGCGCCGTGCGGTAGATACCATTGGTGGCTTAACCTCTATAGATGGAGCTACTGTGATCAACGACAAACACGAATTGCTGGCATTCGGAGCCAAGATAGGCCGATCATCTAAAAGCGTTCGCGTTGAGGAAATTATTGTTACAGAGCCAGTAGTTGGCTGCTCTACCCAAATCATCCACCCGGCACAAAATGGAGGCACAAGGCATTTATCGGCTGCTCAGTTTGTATTTGATCAAAAGGATGCCATAGCGCTGGTAGCCTCGCAAGATGGCAGGTTTACGGTTTTCGCCTGGTCTCCGGTAGTAAATATGGTGCATGCGCATCAGATAGATATTCTTTTACTCTAAACTTTTAAGAGAAAGACTTACGAAGTTTTAAAAAATTCGTAAGTCTTAAAATCACTTTATTACCCCAAAAAGTGGGTTTACATGGTTTACACTTTTCACGGTTTACATTGACTTATATATTTGATAATCAAGTACTTATTTAAATTTATGCAAAAAATGTGTAAACCCACTTTTTGCATAAATATTACCGGTTAAGTGTCAATTCATCCCAAACGTTATCTGTTTTTATTCTCTTGTTATTTTATAAAATGATGGGTAAAGACTTACGAAGTCTTTAGAATGTCTATTTAAAACCTGAAACCTATCGATATATAGGGCAAAGCGCCTTCTTTGGAAAAACCAACCACCCCTTCAATCAATACCAGTTGAGCGGGTATCAGGTAGATACCGCCTCCGTAACCATCATGCCATTGGTCGGATGATTCACCTGGTTGCCAAACCCGCCCTACATCGTTAAATCCGATAATGCCTAAGGAGCCTGGTAACAGGTATGAGCTAAAGTCGAGCACTTTTAAACGGAGCTCCAGGTTATTGTAGGCGATGGTTTTACCGGTAAACCTGTTGGTATGGAAACCCCTGAAATTTTGCGCCCCGCCGAGTTTCATCAATTGAAAATAAGCTGCATCTCCTACGGTTGTACCTAAGCCGGCGCGGTTAGCTATCACCAAAACAGAATCCCTGTCGGGATTTAAGTAAAAGCTAAACTCGGACAAGACCTGCCCATAAGTATTGTGACTACCAGCGCCACCACCCGAAAAACCGCTGATGGTTGTATTCCATAAGACCCCTTGTGTAGGGATAATCAATTTATTACGCGTATCCAACCTGGCATTTGCTGTTACTCCGCCATAAACCTTGGTGCCAAATACTTTTTCATTGGGATATGCCCGGTTATAATCATTCAAAAAACGCTCATCGTTGTTGGATGCCTGGCTATTATAAAACTGCCCGGCTATGCCCGCGCTTATACGCCAGTTACCATAAGTATGATGTAACGAAACATCGCCGGTAACATAATCATAGCGGTTACGATAGTAAGATATCTTATGGTCATCCTTATTTTCAAAAACGGTATTATTACCTATCCCAAAAAAGTTACTGAGGTTGTTTGGCCCCCGCGACAGTATATTGATACCAAAATCATTATTGCCTATCAGCTTTTTCCATTCGGCTACATAGGTAAACAATAATGATTTCCGCGCGAGCGAATAGTTGGTTAAAAATTCCTCCCTAAAAGAATAAGGCTCTTTCCGGAAACCATGTTTTTCATACGAAAAACCACCTATAAGCAATACGCCGATATCATTGCTGTAGTTAGCTAAAATAATGGGCTCAAAACGGTCGAATTTATAGCTGGTTTTATCGTAACTATTTACAGCGGTATCCGTTGAGGTTTTATTTTTTGCCTGGGATAACAGCGGTAACTTATTCTGCTGATCGGATCGGTCGTAAATATATAAATTGCGCTTATTATGCAAACTATCGTTTACAGCAAAACTATCCATACCATCCCCACCTACCATACGCACTTTGATGGGCGAAGGCTGGCTGCCGGTAACTGAAAACACATCATCACCGGCGAAACCATATAGCCTGACTTCTTTGGTTACCGAAGGTGTAAATGTACGGTGATAGGTTACTTTATCGATGCTGCCATCCTTTTTGATCTTGTTAACCGTTACGGTTAAATTACCATCCGCTTCGTTGTGAATGGTGAACTGATCCGTTTTATCACTCGCCGGGATCTCTACCTCACGAGATATAAAACGATAGTATTCCAGCGCTTGTTTGGCAAGTCCATTCCTGCGGGCTATCATTTTTGCGGCTATCTCTTTACCAGAAAGCTGATAGATCGTATCGGGCATCAGTTTCATAGCCTTGTTGATCAGCTCATCCGTTAATTTCGATTGTACAAAGCTGATCTGCTCCTTCCAGTCATCCTCGCTTAACTGGTTTAAAAAGTAACGGTCGAAATAACGGGCATTAAAGTTCCAGCCGTTGATATCTCTAATCTCGTTGCTATACCCCTGAAACTTTGATTTTAACCATTGATGGGCTACTATCCAGGGTAATACACCCGATGTTTTGTAATACACCTGGTCACGGTCGCGCGGCACAGGTTCATAAATGGTTTCGTGCTTGCCATCAATCTTTTCCCAGCGCCACTGGTCTTCGTGCCTGTCCCAATCGCCCAGGAGCATATCCAGCAGGCGTGCCCTTAAAACCGTTTTTTCGTTAACCCGGTTGTCATTATCTTCCTGCAGTTTCCGCTGTACTTTTAGGGTATTGTCCGTCTTGTCGGCATCAAGGGGCTCGCGTTCTTCAAATAAGAAAAGCTGGTTGGCAAAATCTTTCCGGTAATTGCCCAATGCCGGGTCATCTGGCACATAAACTACTTTGGGGTTGGAGTGCGGCACACCCAATGCTTGTGCCAGTGGCGGTACCGTAAGCGCCGAGAACGGATGTGCTGCCGATACCTGATCCTGCAGTATATCTTTGGCTACCGTAGGCCTAAGATCAACAGGTAAACCCTTCTCCGGGTATTTTTGAATGGTACGCAATACCCATTGCTGACCGGTAGGGTCTTCCAATCGCAATGATTTGGTTTGCTGCCCTCCGCCCTTTTGCAGAATTTTTAAGCCGCCTTTTTCTGTAGCGATATGAAATATGGGAAGCTTAACAGGTGCGGCCCAAAGTTTCCGGTAATTTTCGCCCAGGAAAAACCGGTGGGTTCCGCTTACATCATTATAGGTGGGTTCTATGGCCAGTTTTATGCTATCGCCGGTAACCTGTGCTTTTAAGCATTGCGGACCTAACAGGACAACTCCCGTTAAAAACAGGAATAATAATTTAAACACGTTTTTAGCAGGCCGCATGATATGGTTTTTGTTTAGCAATAGTAGAACCATTGTATATTACAAAAATAGTTTTATTTTTCTAAAGCTATTTCGTAATTAACACCAACCCTTAGTGCTTTTAAGCCGGTAACACCCTGCAATTCCTCCAATTCAAGCTCTTCCAGGTCATCCAGCAATATATTTTCTTCCTGCAGGTATTTAATATATTCCATGTATTCGGCCGCTTCTGTCTGGTTAAAATAAACCAGGGCTATTTTGCCGGGCTGGGTTAAACGTTCAATAGTGCCGGCTATTAAAACCTTATCAATGCGTTTTTTGACCACCTCGTACCGAATGTTATAAGCCCCTTCCACATCAAAGCGCCTTTCATCGTTCCTGAAGCTGATATCGATAGGATTTGAGTGTATAAATATCAATTGCGTAGTTTGCAAAGGCCTTGAAAGCTGATCGGTTAAGCTATGGGTAAGCCTGGCTATTTCGGCCATTGACTTGAGCTGCCACAAGCGAATATTCTTTAAATACAGCACATCAAATGCCTTGTCTGGCGCTATAGATTGCCCTATGTAAATATCATACTCTACCCCATCTGTTCGAAACTTTTCAAAATAGCATGGGTACGATCCCTGTACTTCTTCCTGTGCCTGCTCCAGGTAATGGTTGATGGAAGTGTTGATCAGTTGCATAGATGCCTCCAGGTTGCGCCTGTTGGTATACGAAAGGCCATTTTCTTCACCAAGGGAATCAAAATAGCGATCGATCACCTCTTTTTCGTTCGGATAGTTTTTCCGGAAATGGTCAAGGAAGGGATTTACCTCATCCCGCAGAAAACCATCCAGCATTAACTCATCGTTGGTGGTTATAAAGCCGTTCACTTTTTCCAGCCACTCCTCACATTTATATATCAACCTATCGGTGAGTGTGAGATGAATATGTTTTTTTAGTACCGTTAACGTTTCCATAATAATGGTTAGCAACGCTTTTAGATCCTCCTGCAAGGCACTATTACGTTCGATAGTAGAGTTGCGGATGTCAACAGCACCAAACAATGGATACACATCATCAAAAACTACAGTCTCTATTTCCTGGTTTTTCTTTTTCCGGTTGCTCTTTTTCAGATAATTCCAGGCCACTTCGTTAAATTTCCACTGAACCGATGGCTGTAACGAGGTAAATTTATCTTTGATAATGGTTTCTATACGGAAGGCAAACTGGTCGATGCTGTTTTGCAGCAACTGAGCTACCAGGGGAATAGCCGCCTGTAACTTCGACAACAGCTTTTCATAAAACACGATCTCCTGGTAGGAATAAACCTCCATAATACCGGCCATTTTTTTATTGTAATAAACCGGGAAGATACCGTACGACTTGATACCCGCCTGTTTTAAAATATTCAGGAAGGGGTGCTTTGATACCTTCTCATCAGTCAGCGACCGGAAAAATACAGGCTTGGGATTCTGCTTATAATCGTCGGTAATGGCATAAAATGTTTCTTCTGCCAGGCTAAACTCCTTCGCCGATGAAATGAGTACGCTTTGCGAACATTCGTTTGTATCAAATATCAGTTTATTGTTGACTGTTAAAAAAGGCAGCAAACCAAACTCGATAGCCGAATTTTCAGAAAGCGTTTTCAATGAATCGATGATCTGATCATACTGATCGGCTTCCTTATTGGAATGGTTAACCAGCTCGTTGCGGATGCTTTCAACCGCGTGAGGCAAGGTTACATCGGTAAGGGTTATCACTGTAAAACCTTCAAACTTAAAGTTAGAAAGCGGCAGTATGTCTTCTAAAACATCTATCCCCTCGTAGTCATTAATATAGGGCTCAATCGCATCAAAATTGATCTCGGGTAACTCGCCAATCAATTTCACATTAACAAACTGCGTATTGGTTTGGATATTATAATAGCGGGAAAGCCCTGTTTCGGGATCAGCATTAGTAAACAGCAATTCATTTTTCGACACCGTTGTGAAGCCGTATAGCCGGTCAAGTATCAGGTTGTATATGAACCGTTTCTGGCGCTGGCTAAACAGTTCGCCCTGGGTCATATTTACAGCGTGCAGGCTGGAATGATTGCTGGAATGGAAATCGAAAAAAGCGTCGGTACTGAAAAATATTTTTTCGGGCACGGGTGTACTCAGGGCCCAAAAAAACTCTTTTTCGTTTAAGATTGGTGGTGTAAGTATGCTATAGATAAGTTCGAGCATTTCCCGGTACTTTTCGGCATCTTCGGGATGCATATCCAGATCTATACAAGTGTCATTTTCAAATTTATTCAATACATACCTGTAAAACTCACTTTTAAGTGTTTTTTCAGTTTGTACGCGTTCTTGCAGATGCTCCACGAACGGATTAAATGACAGGCAAGTATCTACCTGGCATAAAAAACAATCATCTTTATTTATATTTAAAACTTCTGTGTGCATTGTGATTATAAAATTACCCTGTTAAAAACTACAGACAGATACGGGTACAATCTCTCTCCGGATTGAGCAGCTTATTTCTTTTTAAGAAAGGCTCTACGATTTATTTTGTCAAAGTTATAACTATCACGCACAATTGTCAGTAATGCTTTTGTAATTAAAACGATTGGTATTATACTTATTATCAAACATATACATTAATCAAACTTTTTAGATTTCTGACGTTGTTGAAATAACTTTTGGTTAAACCAATGCCCGGCGTAAGCCGTACCAATGCCCACAGCTGCCCCTGCCAGTACATCTGTTGGGTAATGTTTACCTAAATACATCCTGGAATAAGCTACAGAAGAGGCCCATACGTAAGCGGGTACAGTAACATACCATTTCTTGTATTGCATAGATAATGTTGTTGCTGTTGCGAAGGCCAGACTGGTATGCCCTGACGGAAAAGATTGGTTATGCGTAGGGGTATTGACAAATATCAAATCAGGATATCTATCAGCTGGACGGGTACGGTTAACACTGATTTTTATCAGGTCAGTAACCAACACATTTGCGCCCAAACTGATCAGAGTTTCAACCGCGTTATGTTTCACTGTGGCATTATCACTTGCCAAACCATATATTAAAGTACCAAATGAAGCTGCACCCGCCACATAATATGCAGAATTACTGGTACCGCGCCAATATTGCGAAGTTGGATATCTCGGATTAATACTTTTTAAAATATTAACATCAAGATTTTGTGCTAAGCTACGTCCGGTGTTTATAAAGACAAAGAGCCATATTAAAAACAGGAAAAACTTTTTGTTTTTTATCATTAAATTACTTTGTATAGTTAAATTTTAATACGTTACCTGCGCTTACCAGATCGCCCTCATTTGATATGTAAAGATTGTTTTGGTCATCAAACGCAATACCCTCTGGCTGATTAAACAGCGTGGGGTTCAAGGGATAAACATTTTTAATCTTCCAGGAAGCATCAGCAACCACCAGTACCTTATTTACCGACGAAAGAATATACCACTCGTTGGTATTTAAATTTTTGGCCAATGCCGAAGGACGAAATGCGCCTTTCTTTTTACCTGTAAGTAGTTGTTCTACCGCTTTAACATTGACACTAAAACCACCAGCAGATTTAACCGTCCCGTCGTTTTGCAGTTGTAAAATATAACCACTGCTAACCTTGCCCTTATCGCCATCACAGTTTTTACAAAGGATGTATAACCGATTTGCTTTTTCATCGGCATACATACCTTCGTACTCGCCGGCAGGTACTACATCCTTTAATTTCTTAACATCTTGGATCTCTTTATTCCTTACCTGGTTAAACGGAAAAGTAAACAATGTACCATCGCTGCGCAAGATGATCGTGTAATTATTACTGATAGCGATATCTTCATAATCACCCGATTTGCCAAAACGGCTTTCGCTTACCTTTTTATCGCCTAATTTTAAATAATATACATTACCATTCTCATCCTCCTCCGCATATAACGAATCGCTTTTACCGTGCCGGAAGGCAATGCCCGATATTTCGGTTAAATTGATGTGCATGTTATACTTTACCGGTTTATTCAGGTCGTATCCCTTTGGATTTGTAATAACTTCGGGCTTACTGGTGCATGACATGCCTAACACTACCGCAATACCAGCAATCACCATCATGATCAAAGCAGCAGTCTTTCCCTTCATTTTGTTGTTTTTAAACTTTCTCATCGGTTTTGTGCTGTAAAAGTTCATATATAGCCCGTTGCGATTGTATGAGGGGTTCGTGCTTTTCGATGCTGATGTTTTGCAGCTCTTCATTAAGCATTACCGCCTGTACATTATCATTTAACTGCAGATCGATGATTTGCATGATCTCGGCCCTGATACCCTGATCATAAACCGGGAAACAGACCTCGATCCGCCGGTAAATATTGCGGTTCATCCAATCAGCCGAACCCAGGAAAACCTCCGGTTCGTTATTGTTATGAAAAATAAATATCCTCCCGTGTTCCAGGTAACGATCAACAACGCGGCGTACTGTTATATTTTCACTCATCCCTTTAACACCAGGTATAATACAGCAAATACTACGTACAATAAGTGATATTTTTACCCCTGCCTGTGATGCCTCATATAGTTTAGAGATCAATATACGCTCTTCCAGGTTATTTAGCTTAATGGTGATAGCACCGTCCAAACCCTTTTTTACATTATCTATTTCCCGGTCAATCAGTTCCAGGAACCGTTGCTGTAAATTAAACTGTGCCACCAGCAGGTGCTTAAAATCAATAGGATACCCTTCGGATGTCTTCGCTTTTTTACCCAGGAACATAAACAGCAGCTCCATTTCGCGAAGCAAAGCCGGATTAGCCGTCATTAAAATATGATCGGTATAAAAGGCGGCGGTACTTTCGTTAAAGTTACCTGTGGCCAATAAGCCTGCATATTTAACCCGGCCATTCACCAATCTTTTTACCAAAGCAATTTTGGCATGCACCTTTAATGCCTTATCGCTATAAATTATCTCGACACCGGCAGCCTTCATTTTTTTGGCCCATTTAATATTATTGGCCTCATCAAAGCGGGCCTTAAGCTCCACCATTACCCTCACCTTTTTGCCATTACAAGCTGCGCTGATGAGCGCGTTCACAATACGGGAATCACTGGCTACCCGGTACAGGGTCACGGAGATTTCCTGTACATCCTTGTCAATGGCTGCCTCATTAAAAAAACGCAGTATACTGTTGTACGATTGATAAGGCGCATGGAAAATATGGTCATGATCGGCAATGTGATCAAACAACGATTCTTTATCTATCAAACCTGTATTGACAATTGGCGGCCAGCGGGTATAACGCAAAGCAGGTAAATTAACAGGCAGGCTCATCAGATCTTTCAGATTATGATATACGCCCCCTTCAACCACGCTTGAACCCTGCAAACCCAGCTTTTCGGTGATGGAGTGTAGCGTACGCAGCGGGATTCCGGGTTGGTGCAAAAACCTGGTGGCCATGCCCATGTCTCTTTTTAACAATTGCTTTTCGATCTGTTCAGACAGGTCGCCGTGGTACTCGTCTTTGAGGTCGAGCTCGGCATCACGGGTTATTTTAAAACTGTAACAACCGCTTACGGTTTCGCTGGTAAATAGCCTGTCAAGGTTAAACCTGATGATATCATCCAGGAATATAATATACTGCTGATCATCTGCGGATACGCTGTAAAAACGAGGTAGTTGATTTGAAGGGATATTAAGCAGTATCGTTTTTTCCTTTTCACCCTTCACCTCCAGGCTGATCAGGAAATATAAGCGGTTGTTTTCTGGGAAGAACTTTTTCCCGGTCTCCGAAAGGTCAACAGGCTGCAAAAAAGCCATCACCTGGCTAAAAAAGTAATCAGTTACTTTATCCCGCACCACTTCCGGAAGTGGTTCATTGAACAAGAGGTTTATCTTATTTTGTTTAAGCAAGGGTATTAGCCTGCCGGTAAACACTTGTCCGAATTTTTGCTGCTGCCGTTCAATCAGTTGCTGGGTTTCCAGTAAAACGTCTGCTTTTTCGTGTGCAGCGCCTTTACTCAGTTTGTTAACCGCCAGTATAACAGGCATCCTAACCCGGTAAAACTCATCCAGATTTGAAGAAAATATCGAAAGAAAATTCACCCTTTCCATTACAGGCAGATCTTCCTTTTCGGCCTCCAGCAAAATACGCTCGTTAAAAAGCAGCCAACTCAGGTCTCTGTCAAAAAATGAGTAATGATCCATAAAGATGTTTGTTTAGCAGATTATATCAGTGATGAGATCAGGAACGCCAATACCGAAATAATAAGACCGAACATGAATACATTATAAGAAACCCGCAATAACCTATATTTTTTGCCCAATACAACACCCTGCGAATAATTATCGCGGATAAGACTACCGTACAAGAAATCCTTATCGTCCATCATTTTTACCATACCATCGCTGTAATCGTTTAACGACATACGGTAAAAATTACCAAAGAAAAGTAGATTGACCGTCTTTTTTTCAATATCATCGGGCGAAAAAATACCCGGCGGAATTGAAGGCCGTGTGGACAGGATAGAGAATATCATGGTGGTTAAACTTACTGTGAGCAGCATAAAAGTAGGAATCAGCAGGTTGGAATGCTCATCCAACTTGCGCAATACCAAACTGATAATGGCAGATAAGATGATCGAATTCACCGTGATCATGATATGGGCCTTATTGTCGGCCATATCGCTCAAACGCTGATGATTTGCTGAACTGATACGAAACATGGTTTCGATACCCCTTTCCGGCTTATCACTTTTATGTTTTTTTTCATGATGTTCCTCTTCTTTAACAAGAGCAGCTTCAACATGATCTGTTTCAGTCACATTTCGGCCTTCCGCCTTTTCCTTTTTTTCGGATTTCTCTTCCACTTCGCTTTGTTTATCCTTTAATTTTTCAAGGTTCTTTTGCTTCTGGTCATTTAACAGCAGTTGGCAATAATCGGTAAAGTAATGGTGCGACTCTAACAGTTTAATATTACCCTCGCGCCAGGTGTCTTTATTAATTTCGATGTGCCTGCAGGCCTCCAACTCCTTGCGCATCAGCTTGCTTTTTTCTCTAAAATCATCGGTACCCAGGTGAAACAGATCGGCATCGCACAAAATTTCTTCCGACAGATTGGTTGGTTTTTGGGGCATTTCGGTAGCCATGATACAGGCATTTACCTTATCAATTACCGCGTTATCTACCTTTTGTTGTTTCAGAAAATGGGTTGCATTTTCGGTACTTTTCACTTCATGATTGCTTTTATCAACAAAGTAGCCGGTATCATGAAACCATGCTGCGGAAAGCACTATAAAAAAATCTTCGTCAGATAGCTGGTAGTGGTTGGCTATCTGAGTAGCAGCAGCAACTACGTCTTTAGTATGTTTAAGATTATGGTATGCAAGTTCGGGATCATCATGCACATCAAAATATGATATGACATAATGTTTTACCTCTTCTAACAACTGTTGAAATTTCATGATGGCTTTTTATGGTTAAAGTAATCAAATTTATTTTAAAAATTAATATTTCCGGCAGGCCGCTAAATGTTAATTGGATATTATAGAATGCACCCGCCCGAAAACTTTTTAAACCCATAATTTTAACACTTTTCTGTTCAAAAACGACTAAAAACAGCCGATAAATATTCAGTTTAATGGAGTTTTAATGCCATTTTAACAAATTTTCAGCGGGTTCTGAAAGCTTTAAAAAGTATTTGATAATTGATGTTCAAATAAGTAAATCTAAAACAGTCTCTATTTTTGGTCGGTTTTATCGTTTAACAGAACGGCCTTGCTTTCTGTTAAACAGAAAGCAAGGCCGTTATATATACAAATATACGAAATACCCTGCAGAATACATAGAAGGCATAAAAAATCACCTCGGTCAACCTGTAAAAGATCTGTATAGAGAGTATACCAGGGCGTTTTTACCCTTCCTGGTGTGGCTGTTCTTTAGCAAACGTTTCGGGCCCTTCATAACTGTAATTATATGGAGGATACGGCACAATAAATGTTTCGGCAACCCGGGTTGATTTCTTGAAATAAGAGATCCAGATAACTGCTACCACAAACGAACGTACCGCTACCGAGATACTATCATTAGTTAAGGCCGCTTTGTGCAACGGCTGCACAACAATGATCTTTAAGGTAAAAAAGATCAAGCCATATATAAAATACCCGATGATGAAAGATGGTAATATGTCTCGCTTATTAAGCAGCAATACCAGGCAAAATATGGCATAACCAGCCAATATTGTATCACCTACCAACTGATATACAAGCGCCAGTTTATAATTAAACTCGTGCCGGCTGCCAGCATAGAGAGTCCAGGTATGCAGACTAAAAATATGATCCGAAAACTCGCGAAAAATTGCCGCTAAAGCGGTTAATGCCAAGCCTATAGTCACCAATACCAGCCAACCGCCAATAGGATGAAAGCCGGAGCCATGAGCAAAAACTATGGCCGGTGTTTCCCGCTGATATATCCGCATGCATAAAAAAACAAATCCTGCTATCAGTACAACAGTCAGTATGATCAGAAAGCTGTTAACGGCAGTTGCTGATGATGCAGAACCTGCGCCAATGTAAGAGAAGCTATAACTAAGCTCTTCATTATTGATTGTTTTAATATCACCTTTAAATTCGGCGAGCTTATTAAGAGGCGCGTTGTCTTTCAGAAATGTAAGTTTGTATTTCAAAAATAAGCTATCGCCAACAGCATTACGATTTGAGGAAAAACGAAAATAATCCCTGTTGATGGAGGCGCTATCAGGTGTTATATCCCAGCCGCCTGGTAGTATTATCTGCTGTGTATACTCCAAATTGTATGGATAGCTTAATGATACGGGAGTTTTTGTTTGCCCGGTAATGGATGGAAACATTTCCGATATACTGTAGGCATAAAGCCCCCCGGTTAAGCGGTTGGTTGTGGAGTCTTTTTTAAAAAAATTATTGATCAAATAAGTTTCTGTAGTAGTGATGATATTCTTTTGGAGATCGTCTGATATGGCTAAAGAATCTTTACGCTCAATTTTGGTATATATTTTAGCATAATATTCCAGGTAGCTTTTTTCAGTTTCGGCAGTGCTGTTAGAGGCTAATCTATCGCGTACATTATCTGCATGGTTGCCGGTGTACACCGTTTTAACAGTAAGTAATACCGGCGATTTTTCATCTTTAATGGTATAAATATCCTTACCGGTGATCTTGCCTGTTTTTGAAGGCGGTATGTTTGTTAAAGCGTTATTACCTGCTTTTAATACCAGTCCCCTCCCATAATCGGGGAAGTAAATATCAGTGCCTTCACCACCCTGGTAATCAATAGTAGCATCAACCCAAACCTGTTTGCCATTAACATTAGCGGTTACTACAGCGTGATTAAAAGCATAGTAGGTAGGTATATAGTCGGCTATATGTTCATTGCGGCTGGCATTTACCAGCACCATATGCGCTTCTATGCCGTTGGCATTCAGCATGGATACCAACAACAGGGATTTGTCTTTACAATCGCCATAACGCTGTTTAAATACTTTTTGAGGGTCATTGGCCCGGTGCGAGTACTGTCCTATCTCGATACCCATGTACCGAACCTCATTTTGCACCGTCCGCACAGCCGCCCTGAAATATTTTTCCTTATCGTTACCGGCCTCGATTTTAAGTTTTTTTATACGGTCAGCCAATTCACCTGTGATATGCGTATCGGTTGGATTAATACTCAGCGCCCAATCCACCACATCGGCCCAACTGTTATATTCACTGATCTGTACATGCCCCAGCGGATCGTACCAGGCGGGCTGGTTATTATCATCCTCACCTGCCGGTATCTGAAAATCTTCATAAGCGTACTGTTTAAGTCCGACGTTTTCAGAAACTGTTACTTTGGGTGTTTTATTGAAATATTTAAAATTGAGCTTTCTTTGTGGCGACGTGATAACAGCGGTATACTGATGAGCTATGGGCGTGTACCATTGAAAATAAATATTATCGCAGTATTTACCCTTAAAAATGGGGTTACGACCGGTAAGTGTATAGGAATACTCGATCCGGTCGCCTTTGCGGATATCATCCAATATGCATAAAGCCGAAAAGGTACCCTGGTATAAAAAATCAGAGAGGTTTTTTTCGTCGGCCAGCACTTTAAACGCCGATATTTTTAAGCGGTTTAGTGGCTTATTATCGCGCCAAACGGTGATATCATGAAAGTCGAGACGTTCAAAGGCCGGGTCAAAACTGATAGATATCTGCGAGGCATTTTGAATTCCTGCGTCTGATACAATTTCGCGGATCACGTGATGATAATCGGCCTGTTTTTCTACCTGGATCTGTTCTTCTATCAACGCATAAAAAAAGCCTCTTTCAATGGTTCGTGCCGATGGCTTCTGATCATAAGTTTTAACGCTGCTTAACCATGTTGGCCTGGGCGATTGATGTATAACGGGGGTACCTGCTTTAGCTAATTGACTTTTAAACAATACTAATAGCGGGCAAAAAATTAAGGTTAGGTATATTTTTAAACACTTTGACATACAGGCATTGAAAATAAACAAAGAACCCGACTTTTTGATATTTATTTAAAATATCAAAAAAGCTTATAAAAAAAGCCATCTCACAAAATGAGATGGCTTTTTGATATAGTTGAAAGTATACTATTGTCCGCTGCCTAAGATTGGCGCAAACTTTTTCATATAATCATTCAATTGCGCTGATACCTTTTTATTGATATCGGTTTGCTTGTTTTCTTTGGTGAAATCGGCTATACCGTTTAGCAATTGCAAACTGATCTGCACATCGCGCATGTTTACGTTACTGGAGTTATCTGATAACAAATGATAGTTATAATCTAACTGATCGGTCACGTAATCATCAATGCTGGCAGTAAGTCTTTTACCAAGAACCACATCATTAAGCTGGAATGCCAGCTGGGCCAGAAATAATTTACGACCGGCCACATCAATATATGGCGTAATATCGGGCATTTCCTGATCGTACTTATGGAGCGCTTTCAGCGCCAGGTCATTATGCCCTTCCTGCATCAGGTTTTGTATCAGATCAATAAAGGTAGAGGCCATCACCGGGTAAAACATGGATGTTGACTCATGATCAAGGTAACGGGCATTTTTAAAGTTGCCGAATTTAAACTTGTTCATGATGTTGTTATACATTACCATGGTATTGGTTTTGCCCAACTGATCGCGTTTGGTGGTATCTTTTTGAAAAGGGATCAGATGGTAGGTAAAGCCTTCTTTATACAAATAAGGTTGTAAACCTATCAGGTTATCGTTACCGATGGTGGTGGTAAAACAAATTGGTCGTTTCCAATGGTTGTGGGCCAAAATATCCAACATGGCCAGGTTATCTTTAGTAACGTAGTTTGAGGTAAATTTCCAATCCATCACTTTAGCGATCTTGTCTTTTTGATCTGCCGCAACCACACCATTTTTAATTACCTCGTCAGGATCAATAGTGATCTTAAAGTTTTTGGTTGGTAAATAGTTACCCCAATCGCCACTTTGATACTGCACCTGCGTCGCTCTATCATCCGAAGAGATAAAATCAAACACTTCCTTCACTTCCACCGGTCCGGCTATTTTCTGGTCGTTGTAATAAATAATGTCCCTCACTCCTTCTTTATACTTATCATAAGGCATGGTGATAGGCAATGGTTCCGACTGGTTCATTTTTCCCTGCATCTGACGGATATACCAATCGCCGGTAAACAAGCTCAGGTTCACAATGCGTACGTCCGGGCGTATACCTTCCACTTCCTGATCATACCATAACGAGTAGGTATCGTTATCGCCATAGGTAAACAATATGGCATTTGGCGGGCACGATATCAGGTAATTATAGGCCATGTCATGGGCGGTCCACTTGGTTGAACGGTCGTGGCTTTTCCACTCTTTGCTGGCCAACAGCACCGGCGCCAGTAATAAACAGATCACGGTTGAGCCGATAGCGGCGGTATTGGCATTGATATACTTACGGGCAAATTCGGCAATGGCAATAACGCCTATACCTATCCAGATAGCAAATGCATAAAAAGAACCTACGTATGAGTAGTCACGCTCACGTGGCTGTATAGATGGCTGATTAACATACAGTACAATAGCGAGTCCCGTAAAGAAGAATAACAATAATACAATAAGCGCGTCTTTCTTTTTACGGTTAAGGTGATAAAACGCGCCAATTAAGCCAATAATAAGTGGAAGCGCATATAACGGTGTATAGGTGGTTCCGTGTAATAATGATTTGGGTAGATTCTTATCAAAAAGGCCTGTAGTCCAGTTTCCATCAATGCCACCAGTGCTCGTTTGCCCGTCGGCGTCATTGGTACGGCCCACAAAGTTCCACATAAAATAGCGCCAGTACATCTGGTACATTTGCCAGCTAAACATAAATTTCAGGTTATCGCCAAAGCCCGGCGCCTGGCCATCCGGAATACGCAGCCACTCTTTATAAAACTGAACGTCATTAGGTTCGGTACTATACATGCGCGGGAATGGCGTAGTATGGCTATACTCAGTCTCGATCTTTTTACCGGCATTTTCATACTTTGTTTTTCCTTTACGGTAAATGGTACTGCCTTCTTTCTGATCGGTAACGGTAGCATCATAATATGGGCCGCTTAATAATGGTGTTTCGCCGTATTGGATACGGTTTAAATAGCCATAAAGTGTAAACGCGTTATCCGGGTGAGAGTTATTCAGATCGGGATTAGCAGTAGCCCTGATGGGGATATAGGCAAAAGCCGCGTAGCCAAAATATATAAAGGCCACACATAATAAAGCCAGATTAAGCGTTGGCTTTTTAGCGCGGATACTATATATAATACCACCCACAAGCACTACAACAATTAATAAGATAAAGAAAAATGCTCCGCTGCCAAAGCCCAATCCCAGTGAGTTCACAAAGAAAAGATCAAAATAAGCCGCGAATTTGATAGTATACCCCCTGATGCCGTATTGTACCAGCCCCAGGATAACAACGCCTGCTAAAAATGCCAGTATACCGTTTTTAACTGTAATATTTTTGCTCCTGCGGAAAAAGTATACCATGGCAATAGCCGGGATGGTTAACAGGTTAAGCAGGTGGATACCAATAGATAAACCGATCACGTAGGCTATAAAAACCAGCCATTTGTCGGCGCCTTTTTCATCGGCGTGAGCATCCCATTTTAATATGGCCCAAAATACAATGGCGGTACATAGTGATGATAATGCAAATACGATAGTTTCAACAGCCGAAAACCAAAAGGTATCGGTATAGGTAAAGGCTAATGCGCCAACCAGCCCTGCTCCCATGATCAGGATGAGGTTTGATTGCTCAACCACATCATCACGTTTATTTAAAAGCATCTTTTTGGCCAGGGCGGTTATCGTCCAGAACAAAAACATAATAGTAGCACCGCTGGCTACTGCCGAACCTAAATTGGTAAAATAAGGAACCTTGGTATTATCGCCAAAGGATAACAGCGAAAATAATTTGCCCAGCATAGCAAAAACAGGATAACCGGGTTGGTGGGCTACCTGTAAACGGTAAGCACATGAAATAAATTCGCCGCAATCCCAGAAACTTACGGAGGGCTCCAGTGTTAAAATGTAGGTAACAGAAGCTATAACAAAGCAAAGCCAGCCTAAAAGGTTATTGATTTTTTTGTATTGCATTTATATTATATATGGGTTCATTAGTTCATTTGTCCATTAGTTTATTGGTGCATCTGTTCCATGTTCATTAGCGGGATGTATATGAATAACCATGCAAAGCTATTCGTTCAACAACCAATGAACAATTGAGCCAATAAGCGCGCAAATATCAGGATTTTTATAGCTTATTAAAAGAAATCAGCTTAGTGTCACCAAATTTAACATAAATTAACTTTTACAATCAAAAGATTAAAGATTTTTGGAGTATAGAATATATACTTCCTATAAGCGGATCAATCATACTTTCAGATAGTTATAAATCTGGAACTACTATAATAAAAAGCCCTTACTCAAAAAATGTTTACGCTAAAAATCGAAACTCAAGCATTAATATGTTATTTTGTGAAACAAATAAGGGGGTTATTTCCTTAGCCAATTAAGCGCTGATCCAATTTTCATGTTAATATAAATAATGCTTACTTTGTTGTGATGCAAAAACTTTACTTCGTTCAATCTATAAAACTTTTTTTGTTAGCGGGGATACTCCTCCTTTCGGTTCAGACAAGCCATGCACAATCTGTTTATTTACCACAATCCTATCTGCTTTACCAAAAATTTAACGGTGATATATATAGTGTAAAAAGCTCATTTCATACATCCTTACGCCCTTTTTTGATAGACAGTGTGATCAATGGCACCTATGACTCTGTAATGAACATAGGCGTTAGCGATAAACGTAAAACCTGGCTTAGCCGTAAGTTGTTTAACGAACATTTGTTTGATGTACAAACCAAAGATTATACTTTTTACGGTGATGTTATTGCCGATCTGCAGCTGGGCAGAGATTTTTCGGGCAAACGATCCACCTATTTAAATGCCCGTGGTTTTCAGTTTGGCGGTACGGTGGGTACAAAATTCTCCTTTTACACCAGCGGATTTGAAGACCAGGCCAAGTTTCCGGATTATTATAACGATGTTGTAAATGCAAACGCCTTTGTACCCGGCCAAGCTTATGCCCGCCACTATAACGGCCAGGCACAGAACTCTCAGGATTGGTCGTACGTTACAGCTATCGCATCTTACACGCCTATAAAACAACTGAACATTACCCTTGGACAGGATAAAATGTTTGTAGGTGATGGCTACAGATCGCTACTACTTTCAGACTATGCTGCTAATATGCCATTGTTAAGAGTTACTGCTAACCTTGGCAGCGTACAGTATATGATGGCCTGGGCCTATCTGGAGGACCTTAAAGCGCCAAAATTTGACCAGTTGGGAAGCAACAGGCGCAAGTGGGCCCTGTTTCATTATGTAGACTGGAACGTAAGCAACCGTGTATCGCTGGGTTTCTTCAACGCGCTCATCACCCCGGAAGCTGATGCACAGGGCAACAGGCGCGGGTTTGATGTAAACTTTATCAATCCACTGGTGTTTTCCAGCGGTTTAGGCTCGTCTGGCTCACCCAGAGACAATGTATTTGTAGGCTTTACCGGCAAGTATAAGATATTTGATAAAACGGCTATTTATGGTCAGTTACTGCTCGACAGGTTTAAATTCAACAGCTTCTTTTCGGGCAATAACCTTGACAATACTAATGGTGTACAATTGGGTATACGTGGGGCCGATATATTTAAGGTTAACCGTTTAAACTATCTTTTTGAGTTTAATACCGTGAAACCGTACACCTACTCCAACACGCAGGTGCTTAATAATTATACTTTTTTCGGCGATCCTCTTGCTCATCCATTCGGAGCCAATTTCAGGGAGTTTCTAGGTATCATCAACTACTCTATCGGCCGGTTTGATTTTCAGGGCCAGGTTGATTATGGTAAATACGGACTTGATGCTAATGCGGCGGATAATAACGGAAAATTATTGACAAAGCCATACCCGGTTAACCCTAACCCAACTCCGGTTATTGGCCAGGGCATCAGTACACAACTTTATTATGGTGAAGGTACCATATCATTCCTGGTAAATCCTAAAACTAATCTCCGTATTGAAATTGGCGGCCTTTACCGCCAAGAGAAGAATGCGCTGAATGATAATAAAACCACCTTATTTACATTCGGTTTAAAGAGTGGCTTCCGGAATTTATATCATGACTTTTAAGATAGGAAAAGTAGCTGGTATCAAGTAGCTAGACAAGATATCAATAAGTCGAAAATCTTGATACTAACTACTTGATGCTAAATCTCACAATTTCAAAGCGATGATAATCTGCCGTACCAGTTCTGCCTCGGCAAATGGTTTGCTTAAAAAACCTGAAAACCCTTTTTTGAAAAGCTTTTCAGCATCTGATGGTCTTGAGGTGCCACTGATAGCAATAACCGGTACCTTATTTAACGGGGCTTTTAAATGCCTGATAGCGGCTATAAGCTCATGACCATCCATGGCAGGCATCTGGATATCGGTTAGAATAACAGTAATGGATTCTTTAGCCAGGATATCCAGTGCAGCCTCTCCGTTATTGGCCTGATAAAATTTAATATTCCATTTGCTGGTCATCATTTTCAGAAACATTAAACTAAGCTCGTTATCGTCTACAGCAAGGATACTGATACCGCTAAGCAAGGATAGCGGATCATCTATTTTTTGTTTATCAGCAACCAGGTTGCCCGCCTCATAAGGTATATAAAAACTAAATGTGCTCCCCTTTCCGGCCACACTTTTTACACTGATCTGTCCTTTTTGCAACTGAACCAACTGCTTACAGATATAAAGCCCAAGTCCGGTACCTGTTTGACCTTTCGCGGAGTTGGTTTGGTAATATTTAGAAAAAAGGTTTGCCTGCTGCTCTGTACTTATACCTGCACCCGTATCTATGATGTCAACCGTCAACCTGCTTTCTTTATTTACCTGTACCAGGGAAGCTTTTACGGTAACACTGCCTGTATCGGTGTACTTAATGGCATTACTTAGCAAATTAACCATCACTTGTTTAAGCCTGAAACTATCGCCCAAAATCAGGGCACCCTTATCGCCTTCAAAATGATATGCCAGGCTGAGTTTCTTTTTGGTGGCACTAAACTCCATGCTCTCTATCACCTCTTTCAATACAAAATCAGCGTTGAAAGGATCGCGGTTTATCTTAAACTCGCTATTCTCCATTTTAGCGGCATCGAGCGTATCATTCAATGTACGCAGCAGCATATCAGACGAAAGCCTGATGGAGCCCAACATATCTGCCTGCCGTGGCGAAAGATTAGTTTGACTGAATATATACAGAAAACCTTTTATAGCGGTAAGTGGGTTACGTATTTCGTGGCTCATATGCTGCAGCAGATCCATTTTCTGCTGAGCAATGGTGACCGAACGCTCGTTTTCTTGTCGTAGCAGGGTTTCAGATACACCCAGTTTAAGGATAAATACAATGAGCAACGCAGCAAATATCAGTACTAAGAAAAGAGCCGCCAGATAAAAATTATTGATTAGCCGGGTTGTTTCCTGGTAACTTTTAAATGTCATCCCTTTAAACTCATTGGCCATATTGTAATTGATATCCTTTACACCGTTTATAATACTCTCCATCTCGTTACGGATATGAATATTAAGGGCTGTCAGATCTTTTTGAGTAGCCAGTAATTTGATATTCCGCTCCTGTAACTGCTTTAACTTTTGATTAAAGTTCTTTTTATCGCGGTAAGCCACTTTACGGGTTGCCGAATCGACCAATAAGTTTGTGCGGCTATGGTTAACCACGATAATGCTGGAGGATGTATTGTTGTTTTTATTAACGATAGCGTCTTTGATTCGTCCGAAAAGGCCCTTCTTTTTACCAACAATATCTTTTTTTATGGTATCAGATTTACTCTCTACATTTTTTTTCTTGGGCCCGGTGGTCGTGGTGATAACAACCGGTTCTTTACCAGTAGCCTCATTAAAATCGGCATAAACAGTAAGCAGGGAATCAAAATTATGCTTAAGCTCATATAACTTGCCCGATAATTCCAGTTTTTTTACGCGCCAAAACAGCACTTTCTGATGTTGCTCGTCGCTTAAGCCCGGTATATTACTGTGATCTCTAAGCAGCGTATCTATCAGGTCAAACGCTTGTGAGAGTTTTAACTTGTATGCTTTACTTTTTTCGTCGTCGGCACTTAATAACGATTCCTGAAAATCATCTTCGGCCTCATGCAATAATAACAAGGCTTGTTGGGGTCTTGACTGATCATATTCAACATCGTGCGCTAATTTTGAAAGGTCCTGTAATTTATTGGAAATAGAATTACGTACAAAAAGCGCGATGATGGCAAGGATAATGATCAATGCCAAAAACGCCAGCATGATCTTCCTTGAGATTTTTTGAGTATATGTAGATTTCATTAAAGCAGTAACCTAAGCAAGTATGATGCCGATATTTAAATGGAAAAATTAAGGGCAATAATAACACTTATTAAAACCGGGGAAGATATATTTTTAACTTCTTATGAGAATAAGTTTAAAATATAAACCATTAAATAAAAGTATAGCTCGTAAACGAAAATCAGAAGGCTAAAAATGGATGGTTATGCGGGCTGTAGATACCACTTAAAAACTCCGCCAACGGTTAAATATTGGGTAATAGTAACAGCAGAAAAAAAATTGAAATATTATTTTGGATTGATTTTTAGGTATAACCAGGTCAAACAGGAATAGCCATGCCGACCTGGTTATGCATTTGAATTTTATTTTCTTTCCAACAGGATACGCCATGCCGCGGCACTTAATATAGCACCCAATATGGGAGCCACAATAAATAACCATAACTGGCTGATAGCCGCCCCGCCAACCAGCAATGCCGGGCCAATGCTACGTGCCGGATTTACAGATACACCGGTAACCATGATACCTACGATATGGATAAGCACCAGGCTTAAACCTATTGACAGACCCGCGAAACCACCATGTATATTTTTTGTAGATGTTGAACCAAAAATTACCAGCAGGAAGATGAAGGTAAAAACAGTTTCGGCAATAAAGCCGGATAATAAATTGTAATGCCCCGGTGAAAAGGCATCAAATCCATTTTGTCCTAAACCATTAGCGGCTACGCTATACCCATCCTTCCCCGATGCTATGAGCAATAAGATACCAGCGCCGGCAATAGCCCCCAATACCTGGGCAATAATGTAAATAACCGCTTCACTTGCTTTCATACGGCCGGCAACAACCATACCTATAGAAATGGCCGGATTAATGTGGCAACCAGATATGTGACCAATAGCATAAGCCATTGCTACAACCGATAAGCCAAAAGCAAAAGAGATACCCAACAAACCAACACCACTTGTGCCATTGGCGCCGGCAATCACCGCGCTGCCACAGCCCATCAAAACCAATACCAGTGTACCGAAAAACTCGGCCGAAAATTTTGAAAAAGTGCTTGTCTCCATCTGAATTATAAATTAGGTTAAAGGATTAGGTAAATAATAACTAAACTGCAACATGGGTTTAGTTATACATAACCTGTGCATAGTTATATAAAGCTACGCATTGTTATATTGCAAATCCACATCAAATAAAATAAGTTTTCAATCGAATGTTAAATAGTTTCGACAGATACTATTATCCTTTCGACAAAAGTTCAAAACCAGAAGATAAAGCTTAAAACCACTTATCGATAAACTTTTTAAACGGTTCCCGGTACTGTTCGCTAACAGGTATCAATATTTTTCCAAATCGGATGGTACTCCGGGTAACACTATCGATCTTATCCAGCGAAACGATGAAAGAACGATGCACCCTCATAAATGCGCCACTCTTTAATTTTTCTTCCAGATTTTTCATGGTAGTGAGTGATTTTATATAACCATCGGTATTGGTTACATAAACTTTTACATAATCTTTGAATCCTTCAATGTAAAGTATATGCTTTAAATAAACCTTTACTAATTCATACTCAACCCGTAAAAAAATAAAATCATGCTCTGTATAATCTGTGATTTGCAATTGCGTATTACCTTCCAGATCTGCTTTAGCTTTATACATTGTTTTCAGAAACACCTCATATTCAATTGGCTTAAGCAGATAATCAAAAGCATTTACTTTGTACCCTTCTATCGCAAAACGATCAAAACCTGTGGTAAAAATAATACGTGGCGCATCGGTGCCCATACGCTCATTAATAATACGGGCGAGTTCAATGCCGTTGAGGCCAGGCATATTGATATCCAGAAAAACCAGTCTTGGGTTTTGGTTTTCTATGGCTAACAGGCCCTCGTTAGGGTCGGTATAAAACGATAACAGGTTTAAAAACGGGGTATTGTCAATAAGACTACGAAGATGAAAAACAGCCATCTCATCGTCATCCACAAATATGCAATCAATCAACATAGGTTTCAGAGTATAGCTGATCAAGACAAAATTCAGACCACCCAAAAGCTATCTCCAATGACCTACATGACACATCATACAACCAATAGGAATAGTTTTAAAAGCGTGTATATTATTCCCCAATTGGTAAAAAATAATGCGCCCTTAAATAATGGCGCATTATCAATCAATATAAGGTTTCCTCTAAAAATACATAACTCGAATTAAACGCTAAACCTGGAATATCGCTTTTAGCTAATTGTGATAAATAGTTAAATCAGACCATCCTATTAGAAACTGTGATGACGAAGAGTAAAGTTTATTTTGACACTCTTGCAACGTTTGTATGTTAAAATACATTTAAAAGAAGCCAAAAAGATGAAATATTTATTTGTTGCTGCAATTTGCCTATGCCTCAAATTATTATTGGAAGCATATAAATAAGTAACACGTACAAACATATAAACCTTACAATAATGAAAACCATGTATACAGCTATTTTGATTGTAATAGCACAAATCGCGCACAGCCAAACACCACAAGGACATTACGAAGGTGCCCTGACAAGAGATAGATCTGTTCAATTAATCTCCTTTGATTTTGCTATAGATAAAACAACTTACGACATTCCTGAAATTGGTTATTGGGATGTGACTACAGAAAAAATAGCTTTGAGAAAGGACACTTTGAATTTAAAAATATTCTATGGCGATTTCTCCTGTTTTTTAGACTCTAAAACAGGAGATTTAACAGGTATAAGCAAGGATATGAATCCTAAAATCCGGATTCACCTGAAAAAAACGGCGGCGAAAAAAAAGAGCTTTTCAGAAGAGGAAATTAAATTTTCTAATGCAGATGTTTCCCTTGCAGGAGTTTTGTTTAAACCCAAAAAATCAGAGAAACCTATTCCTTATGTGATTTTAGTACATCGATCCGGATGGGAAGACAGGAACACACCTTGGTATCATTCATTAGCTTATAGTCTGGCAAGCAAGGGTATAGGAGTTTTACTTTATGATAAACGTGGGACAGGTAAATCAACAGGTAATTTTTCATCAGCAGATTTCAATGTTCTGGCAGACGATGCTGTTTCCGCGTTCAATTATATAAAAGAAAGAAAAGATTTGAATTATACCAAAATAGGCTTTATTGGCGCAAGCCAGGGAGGATGGATTACACCGCTTGCAGCCAATAAAGTCTCAAACTGTGGCTTCGCAATTTTAATAGTAGGTCCCGCTGTTTCTCTTTATGAGCAAGATGTTAATCGTGTTCAATATACGTTGACTGATGAAGGTTATTCAAAACATTCTATTGATTCTGCACTTCATTATTCGGGACTTTTTTTCAAATATATTCAGAGTAATCATACAAAAGATTGGGAAGCGCTTAAAGCTTACGCCTCGAAAATAAAAGATAAAAAATGGATAGATAATCTTGATATACCTCAATCACAAATAGGGGACGACATATTGTGGTGGAGAAAAAATAGGTATGACCCTAAAGAAGCTTTAAATAACATAAAATGTCCTGTGTTAAGTATTCTTGGGGAAAAAGATGTATTAGTGCCCCCAGCCGAAAACAAAATTAAAATGGAAACCTACCTAAAAAATGCAGGCGTGGATTATAAAATTGTTATCGTAAAAAATTGCGGGCACGACATGATAACAAAGGGTGAGCTGAATGGTACAGATTGGAATTGGCCATATACTTATTGGCAATGGCAAAAACAACCTCAGGAATTTTTCAATTCAATATTTGAATTTATAAACAAATAACAGCGAAACCAAAGCTAAAACTGCAGCAGATAACTATAGGCTCGGCAATATGGCGCAGCAACATGTTTCTTTATAAATTCATCTTCTCGACAGGTATGTTACTCATAACTCTGATTATCTACTTCCTGCTGCACACCACCCAAAATGGTCAAATCATGCTTACCAAATACTTTATGAAAGTTTAACTGGCTATAAATGGTAGAGTGTGTTAAACACCTTAAAATAAACAACTTTCAAAACTATATACATGTAACCGCCCGTTACCACGTATTTAAACATCTGAAAGCTGCACGAATTAATTGTGTGGAATACATGGAGCAGTTTGCAGAAATGGAAGAAATGGTGGTATACAACACCGCCGACAGCAAACTGGGTTACGAATCATTTGAGACAGAACTGGCGCAGCTATTAAAAGATTACCCCGCCGTTGCCAGGAGATATTCTGGTTAAGCCGGGTACAAAATTTAAGTAATGACGAGATAGAGGGTAAACTCAACATTTCTAAACGTACGGTTGAAAACCAGATAACCCAGGCGTTAAGATACCTTCGTGTTTCTTATACAAAACTATCAACGGTTTCATCGCGGTGATCATTGCCCTGCTTTTGAGCAGAGTACACTGAGTTTTTAGCTTCTGATCTCACTAGGCAATATCCCAAAATACTTTTTAAAAGCTTCGGACAGATGAGACTGGTGCTTAAAACCAACCTCGTAGGTCACTTCCCTGATGGTCATTTTCTGATCAACAAGCAAGTGCCGGGCACGCTCCATTTTTAACCTGGTTACGTAGCCATAAATAGTTGTACCAAAGTATGCCTTAAAACCACGCTTCAATTTAAACTCATTGAGGGATACCATACGCGATAAAACCGGCAATACGGGCGGGTTGGCAAAATCCTGGTCCAAAATATCACGGGCCTGCTCTATCTTTTCCTGCTCAAGGTTGGAATACTTGCGCACTTCATCATGCTGATCGTTCTGCAATTGTTCCATCTGAAGCATCAGCAGTTCCAATATTTTCGATTCGGTATGCAACCGTTTCAGTTCACCGGCTCTTTTGCATTCTACAATATCATTGATGGTTTGTCTCATTTCGTGCGATACCAGCAAATCCTGGGCGGATATAGAAGTGAATTTTCCATTCTTAATTTCCTGTACAAAATCAGCATGCAGCAAAGAATCTTGGTTGATCAAATGAAAATAATATTCTTTCGACAGCACTACCAGGAAGTAATTGTACACCACATCGGGCAACAACTCATATTTGCCCGACAATGAGGGGATATAACGAATATTATGCCTTGCTCCTCCCCGCATTTTTTTGGTGCGCTGTTTATCATCCAAAGCTTGCTTTTGCTCATAAAATATAAACTGCGAGGTTACAGTTTCACCTTCTATCTCAAAAAGGATACTGGCAGGCTCATTAAACTGCATCTGCACATTCATCAGAAACAAACCACCCGAGCTGATCATATGATTTGAGAACTGCTTAACCGGCGGGCGCTTAATGGTCATGCTTTTTTCGGCCAATGGCGTTTGCACGTTATAGTTGTCAGGCAGTTCTTCTATAAAAAGCCAGTCTTCAAAACCTTCTATTTTTGATTTGATATGCATATGGTACTTTAACTTTATAGCCCGCATCCCAAAAGATGCAGGCTATGTTTTCATAGATATATGTAGGTGTTTGTGTTATTCTGTTACTTGTATTCCATTGCCAGATCTGTCTATACCATATAGCGTATCATTTTTATCATACAGATAAATGTTTTCGATCTTGATCAATGGGAAATCAACCGGTACTTGTAATTTTATTTCGTCGTTGGTTATGCTAACTATATTTACCGGTTTTTCGGTGAAAATATCAATGGACATAGTCGCCCTGACAAATATTTGCTTGTAATATTTTAATGAACCATTATCACTTGTAATGGAAAGGGTTCCACCGCGTTTAACCGTAGTAATTGTTGCAGGCACCACCAATGATAAATCAGGTGGGGCTATATGGATTGGCCCTTTTAACTGGATCAGGCTACCTGTTTTAAGCTTAACCCGGTATGAACCGGTATCAATTGATATCGGAATATTAGCTATGAGCCGTGATGCCGTAAATTCCGTAAAGGAAGAACCCGGCAATTGGGTCTCTTTATTGTTTTTATCAACAATATATAATTTTGTACGACTGGTATCGGGCACCATGTATTCGCCGAATAAAACAAGCACATCTCCTAAACGTGAATCCCCAACCTCAAAAGCAGGATTGGGCTGATTTATTGCAGGTTTAAGCCTGTAGGTTTTAACGCTACCGTCCTGGGCCTTTACTTTAAAAGTCACCCCCGTTTTAAAGGCAACCTGCGCACCAGAGGCCGGCTCAATAACCGCCCTTTCAGAAACAGTGATCTGCGGATTGATAAAATCAGGGACAGCCATAAAAGGAGGATAATAAACTATAATATCTGATCCTTCAATACTTGCTTTTATTTCTGTACCATTTGCATCTTTTATGGTAAAACGCTCAATATCGTTATAAGGATATTCAACGTACTCCTTTTTACAGGAGGATATAACAAAAACAGCCGCAAGTAACGATAGCAAGAAACATAGTCTTCCTGATTTAAAGTAGATCATTATTCGAATATTTATTTTATTAGGGTAAATTGTAAAGAGGCAAGCCGGATAACCGGCTTGCCCCGATATTTAATTAGTTGTTATTAATTACACCGGTTTTAATAGTGTATACACCTCTGTTGCTGGTAGCTGTACCATCACCGGTAGCTCCGGTAACTTGTAGGGCATATGGGCTGCCAGACGCAGGAGTAACCAGGATGTAAAAGTTAGCGATAGCTGTTACACCACCTGGCTGAACATAGTTGTACCAGCCATTAGGAGCATTTGGATCGGTTGAAGTGTTTCTGCCGATGCTTGCGACTGCGGTAATGCCAGCAAAATCAGAAATTTTCAATGAGGCAAATGTTTTAGTTGGAGCATACAAATACTTTAAAGTAGAGCCTGAAATGGTTTGTATAACCGAGTTATTGGTACTTGTAAAAAGCACGTCGGCAGCGGTAAAACTGCTTGTGCTTTGAGCACCAGTAGCCAGATCTACATAAATAGTACCATAACCGGCCGGGCCTTGTGCCGGGTTGGCATAAGTACCGGTTACTGTATAAGTATTGCTGGTTGGCACCGCATTAACAGATAATTTTGAATTTGCCGAAGCATCATTGTTTGCAGGGGCAACGCCTTTGTCTTTAGAGCAGGAAACTGCCAGAACCGCGATAGCAACAACAGCTACGCCAGATTTTAAAACGCCTAGAAAATTGTTTTTCATGATGAATAAGATTGAATTTTAATAAATGAATTGAATTAATATATGTTAATCACCTTCGTACGCAGGTGGGATAACCATGTGTTATTTGGCCGTTACCGTTAATGCCCCGATTTTTTTGACCGCATCCCAGCCATCAAATTGAAAACTGTATTGGGCCGTGTAATAATAAACCCCTACCGGAAAATCATCAGGTATCTTCAGCGTCATGTCGGTATAAGTGTAGCTTTGTATAGGCAGATCATAAGTTTTACCATTAACCGTTACCGAAGCCGCTTTAAAACCAACAAATACAGTATTAAATGAGGTAAAACTGATTGTGCCTCCCTGCTTTACTTCACGTGATGGTATCAGCAGATTGGGCTGTTGAAAAAAAACATGAATAGGGCGTGTTATTTCGGACGTATGCCCAAGATAAGTAACCTTAACCTTGTATGATCCGGTGTCAATATCAGCGGGTAATATTACCCCGTTTAATACATACAGGTTATCTGAAGGGCTAAGGGAAAAAGCAGACCCCGTAGGGAACGTAACCACCTTATTGCTTTTTTGATTGGTCATTTGAACCTGCACCAAAGAGCCGTTCCTGCTTTGAAAATCACCAATAATCGGGGGCAGTTGTAATAAAGGCGACACTTCCAGGGTAGCGTTAGCACTCCAGTCAACTGTTAATGATGGTGTATTTTGCTGTACTATTTTAAGTGTATATACATTGGTGCTGCCATCGGCTGCCTTAACCGTATATTTAACGTCTTGTGCGCTAATAGGTATCGGTTCAACTTTTCCTACAATACCTGCTCCTTGCGATACTGATATAGCAGGATCAATAACCGTGAGGTTAAGATAAAACGGTACATATACCGTGATAGATTTATCAATTTGATCAATAGCGCCATAAATAACCGTATCAGTAAGGTTAACTACCTTATATTCTGTGATCTTGTTTTGGGGCTGTGCAGGCAGTTCAACAGTTTTTTTGCATGAAGCGAAAACGGTTGTTATCAAAATAGCTATTAAAAAGGGTATTAGTTTTAATTTCATCGGGATATGCAGGTGTAACTATTATTTAATTTCAAACTTGGTGCTGCCTTTCGGGACGATCACATACTCAAATGTGAAATACATGTGCGGTGTATCGCGAAACCATTTATCAGCAGTAAACACGTCTTTATAACAGCTGATCATTTTGATCTTGGCATAATTACCCGTTGCGGTACGCACTACCAATGTGCGCGACTCAGGCATCGCATAAGCCACATGCTGTTTATTATAGCTGCCATCGCCCCTGATGTTTCCGCCAAAATCATACAGATACCAGCCGGTTCCCTCCCCAAAGGCTCCCTGGTCATCTGTACCAAAAGTTTTGGAGGTTGAAAAATCCTTATCAGCCGGAACATCAGTAACCGTTTCAAATGCTTGTTTTAAGATGAGTATACCACCTACTCCATTGGCTGTATAGCCCGGGTTTGTGGCATCTTTACCATTATTGGCACCAATAAAACTGTTATACAAGTTGGAAAAAGATAGATCCCAGCGAGCCGTTTTTTGATAGTCGGCAGGTGCTTGAGCTTTATTTTCAAGACTGAAATAAAGAACAGGAGGCGCTGTTGTGGGAGCGCTGTCATCCGTAGGGGCCGAAAAATTTTCAACTCTTTGCAGTTTATAAAAAGGTACGGAACCAGATGCAGCTGGCGTATCGGTTTTTGGGTCAGGTGCAGGGTTGTTACTTTTTGAACAGGAACTAAAAAGCATACCGGCAATGGTTAGCATGCCAAGCCATTTAGTGAGATTATTGGTGATTGATCGCATGATAATATGTATGTTGGTGTAATAATTCAATTAGTCTTTGGTTGATAGATTGCGGCTGCCATCTTGCTCCACAAAATACCTGAAGGTGAAATAAGGCGCCGGCCAGTTCAGATCGGTTACTACAGCTGGCGCCCCTTTATACATACTCACCATTTCAAGTTTGGCATATCTACCATCCGCAGTACGTAAAACATAAGTACGGTTCTTAACTGGCACTGCCAGGTGGGTTTTCAGGTCATAGAAATACCAACCGCTGCCATTACCACTATCCCAACCTGCAGAAGTTATTGCTGCGGAGGTAAATACATTATCTGATGGGGCTTCAGTAACCTGGTCATAGGCTTTATTTACCACTACCATGCTGCCTTTCCCTGTTCCCCCAAAACCTAAACTGGCATCGTTAGTACCGTTATTTATACCTACATAGGAGTTGTACTCCCGTGCGAAAGAAATATCCCATTGCGAACTTTTCTTCTGACCGCTATCAATTTTAGCATTGGTAGTAAAACTGAAATAAAAAGTTTTGAAACCGCTGCTGATCGTGCTGCCAACATCGCCGGGCAAATCATTTACTACAGTGCTTTTGCCATCCTGTAGCTGAGGTTTTACTTGTTCCTTAGTACATGAACTGATCAATAAGGCCGAGGCAACCGTAATGAGTAGTGTTTTCAAGTAATTGTATTTGGTCATTTTCATATATCTTATCTGTTAAAAGAACCGGTATTTTAATCCGGCCAGTATCATACGGCCAGGTTGCCCGGGCATCAGCATATCCCGGTAGTTAAATAGGTTATCGGCCGTAAGCTGTATGGCCATGTGCTTGTTGAGCAGTGTTTTTTGAACCGATGCGTTGAAAAGGAAAAAGCTCGCCACATAAGTATCATAGGGATCTAAAAAGCCATTTGGTCGGTTTGATTCCTGAAAGCCATACTTACCACGATAGTTTACCCGGAACGTGCCAGTGATACCTTTAGGCTCATATTCATAGCTAAACCTGATATTGGCCATATGGCGCGAACGGTTGGTTAACCCAAAGTAATCAGAAACTTTTGAGCGGCGCTCTTCACTCGTATTAGGGTTATAAACCGTAGCGTAATTACCCGTGCCCGCCTTTATGGAATCAACAACGCCACGATCTTTGGCATAGAGCAATTGGTATCCTGCCGCAATGGTTAAGCCCTTGGCGGCCAACCAGCTCATACCTACATCCAGACCAGAGAGGAATGCCTTATCAATATTAAAATAGGTGAATACCTGCTGCCCCCCTTTTTTGGAAGCCACCTGATCGGTATTGATGAAATTATGAACGTTGTTATAAAAGCCGTTCACATCGATCTTGAACGCGGCAACAGGTGTAAATGTAAAACCAGCACTATATGATACCGAGCGCTCGGGTTTTAAGGCGCTTACTTTAGAAGCATTAGGAAAAACAGCTGATATTTCGCCGGCATCCCGCAATTTTTTTAGTTCTGCCGCAAATTGCTCGGTGCCCAATACGGTATAACCGCCACCAGCAAAATTGGTAAATACTAAATATAGCTGCCTGAAGTCCGGTGTTTTAAATCCTGTAGCTATGGCTGCTTTTAAAACCAGCATTTTTAAGGGCTGATAATTGATGCCAAAACTTGGTGTAAGACTGCTGCCATAACGGCTATGGTGCTCCAGCCTGAATCCGCCTATTACGCCCACTTTATTGCTTACTTTCCAATCGCCCTGGCTGTACAAGAAGGAATTTTGCTGATGTTTGCCGCCAGGGAAAGCGTCATTATCCATGGTTTCATACTGCGTGCCTATACCGCTGGTAACCGTTAAGGAATTAAACCACATTTTAGATGCCTGTACTTCACCGCGGTGCAGATACTGCGTAAAATTATTGCCCGGGGTTACCTGGTTTGAGGTAAGATCAGTAATGTTTTGCCCGGTAGCATAGCGGGTAAGATAATACTGCGATTTAATACGCAAGCCGCTGCTTAAGTTGGTATTCAATACTGCCGATCCGTTCAGATCGTCCTCATCCAGTTTATCTGTTGTTGGACTACCGGTATATGATTTATCATTTACAGAATGGCGTGATGCAAACCTGCCGGTAAAATTGAGGGTGTTAACCGTACTCAACATATATTTTGCACGCCCTTGTATGGTATAGCTGGTATATGGTGGTACGGTTTTTCCCTCTGATAGATAAGGATTGGCATTAAAGCCGTCAGTTCGATAATAATTTCCAGCTATATATCCCGAGCCTTTACCATTGGCAAAGGGACTTTCGCCTTCCAGATTGGCATCAACGGTATTGAAGGTTCCGTACCGTACACCTGCCATTCCCTGGCTTTGCGATACGTGCTGACGTGTTACTATATTAACTACGCCAGCCATCGCATCGCTCCCAAATAAACATGAAGAAGCTCCTTTGATGATCTCTATCCTTTCGATATTGGCCACTGTAATGCGCGACAGATCAAAATTACCCGAGTTACGGCCCGTCATGGGTTGGCCGTCTATCAATATCATGGTATAACCGCTATCAAAGCCCTGCATCTGCAAACCAATGGCTCTTGCGCCAGAGCCAATATCATTTACAATGGCCAGGCCGGTTTGCTCTTTCAGCACCTCATCTAAACGTCGGCTGCCCATTTGCTCAATTTGCTTGCGTGTGATCACCATAGATGGCATTGGCGTACGCTGCAGATCAATAAGGTTATCGGGATTATATTTTTTAGTGTTGATGTTTACCTCATTCAACATATTCATATCCGATTCTACGCTGATAGGTAAAACCAGATGCTCATTTGTCTTCAATATGGCCTTAACCACCATGGATCGGTATCCGATAGCATTTACCCTGATATGATAAACTCCAGCGGTGATATTGCTTATAGTATATTTCCCTTTTTCTGTAGTGGCACCACCTTGCCCTGTTTGTATAATAGTAACCGCCGCTCCTGCAACCGCATTGCCCTTATCATCAGTAACCGTACCCTGTATTTGGGCCGATGATGATTGAGCTTGAATATGATTAATGTACAGGAGCATGACGAGTAGTGGTAAAAAGTATTTCATTTAACTTTTCTTATTTTTAATCAGTCTAAATAAGAACAAGACAAAAGTGCTTAGTTTATTTGATACTTTGTTACCGGAATTCGGATTATTTTTTACGACTTTGGGACTATTATTTCGGTAATTATCCTATCTGGATGCCATATTGTTGACCTAAATAATTAAACAATACTACTTCTCATACAATTAATAAATTAACAATCAATTATTTAATGAAATATCATTGACTTATACTACCAGATATAGGCCCCGAATCACAAAGAGCCGGATTTCATAAATAAACATCACCTTATTTGGAATAATTATAAATAAGAGGTTCATTTGTGTTATGAAAAAGAACACATGCTTCAGGAACGTTTTTGTCCTGACTTTAACCATACTATTATATGGCAGCCATATCATGGCACAAACCAGCACCAGAACATTCAAAATGGTAAATGACCAGGATGCGGTTAAGCAAAAAATCTATTTCAATTTTGACAAAGGCCAAAAGGTTGAAGGTGCAGATACGACAGGCAAAGACTGGGACTTTGTTTTTGCCCGCACTGTAATACTGGTTAACAGCGGAACCAGCGGCAAAGGAAATACAACCGCTCAATTGTTAAAAGATGCTTCTTTTGATAAGATCCTTAAGGCTCCAGCAAACGGTTACCTGGAAGACAGCCAGAAAACAAAAGCAATTCCATGGGGCAGTAATAATGGCTGGTACACTTATGATATGACCAATCATAGCATCACTCCTATACCCGGTCGTATTATTATTGTGCACACCAGTTCAGGTAAATATGTTAAGGTTGAGATTCTGAACTATTACAAAAATGGCGATGGTGACCCGGGCTATTACACGTTCAAATACGCCTTTATCGAGCCGGAGAATTAATTATATAGCACAAACACATGAAAAGATATTTTTATCTCCTGCTATTCATAGCCGGGCTTACATTACATTCCAAAGCGCAGGCACAACCTAAGCGTATCGTTACCCTAAATGGTGCTTTAACCGAAACCTTGGACGCATTAGGTTTGGGTAAAAGCATTGTTGCTGTTGATGTTACGAGCACCTACCCTGCTTATGTCAATACGCTTCCCAAGGTGAGCAAAAACCGCTCTGTATCCGCTGAGGGCTTAATATCCTTTAGTCCGGATGTGGTGTTGGCACCAGATGGTTCGGTATCAAAAGAAATTGAATCTCAAATTAATGCCGCGGGTATTAAACTGGTGCGTATAAAACAGATTTTCACCTTAGATGGCACCTATCAATTTATTAACGATGTTGCCGCGGCAGTAAATGCTACAGCCAAAGGCGATATATTGATCAAGCAAACCAAAGATAAGGTAGCTAAAGCTCTTGCCCTGGTAAAACAACAGCCTAAAAACGCCAAAGTACTGTTTATTTATGCCCGAGGCCCGGGGGTAATGATGGTAGCCGGTAAAAACACACATATTGATGCTATCATTGGTCTTGCCGGTGGTAAAAATGCGGTAAGCTCTTTTAACGATTTTAAGCCCTACACCACCGAAGCTTTAGTTGAAGCCAATCCGGATGTGATCCTCATGTTTGATTTTGGCTTTAGCAGTCTTGGTGGCATGGATAGTATCCTGAAGATCCCGGGCATGGCGCAAACCAATGCCGGTAAAAACAAACGTATTATACAAATGGATGCCGATCTACTGATAAATTTCAGCACCAGGCTTGATCAGGCCATTTTACAATTGCACAGCAAAATTTAACTGTAGAGTCAAGAATCAGGACGAAATAACATGCGCAAAGGACTCATATATATTATTCTATCTATCTGTATTTTAATTGCGGGCATTTTTTCGGTTGGATTAGGCGCCGTGCCTATTCCCGCCGGAGAAGTATTTCAGTTGATGCTGCACAAGCTGGGCATTTACCACATGGCTCAGGTGAATGAACAGCATAACGTTATTATCTTTATTGTAAGGTTCCCCAGGCTGTTACTGGCTATTTTGGTTGGTGCTGCGCTTGGCATATCTGGTGCAGCCATTCAGGGCATCTTCCGGAACCCACTGGCCGAACCCGGCCTCATCGGCATATCTGCGGGAGGTACATTGATGGCTGTAGCCATTATCGGGTTAGAAGGGGCTTTATTAACCGGTCTGAGTAATATCTTTGGTTATTATCTTTTAGCTTTTGGCGCGTTTGTGGGCGCGGGTATTACGGCACTGCTCATTTACCAGATATCAAAACACAACGGCAAACCCAATGTAGCTACCATGCTGTTGGCAGGCATTGCTATCAATGCGCTTGCCGGGGCACTTACGGGTCTTATCACCTATTTATCCAGTGAACAGCAGTTACGCAATATTACCTTTTGGATGCTGGGCAGTCTGGGCGGTGCTACCTGGCAAACCGTAACCTGCCTTGCGCCTTTTGTATTGATCCCGGTTCTTTTGTTACCGGCATCGGGCAAGGCCCTGAATGCTTTTGCCCTGGGCGAGATGCAGGCCGGTCACCTGGGTCTTGATGTCAATAAAACCAAGCGCAGGGTTATTCTGCTATCCACTATGGCCATCGGAGCGGCGGTATCACTTACCGGCATCATCAATTTCATGGGCTTACTGGTACCGCACATTGTACGGCTGGTACTGGGTGTTGATAATAAACACGTTATACCGGCATCGGCCCTGCTTGGGGCGCTGACCCTTATTGTAGCCGATATTATATCCAGAACCCTGATAGCACCTATTGAACTACCCATCGGGGTGATCACCGCCTTAATTGGCGCACCGGTATTTCTGTATATCCTCATCAGGGACAAACGTAAACTAAGCTTCGCGTAAATATGCTGACCATAAACAATATAACCTACAGTGTTGGGCAAGCTAAATTACTCAAGGACATATCCTTCAGCATAAAACCTGGCGAAATGGTAGCTATACTGGGTGCCAACGGCGCGGGCAAATCAACCTTACTAAAAATGCTGGCCGGTACCGATCAGCCCGAAAGCGGTTCGGTATCCCTTCATGGCCGGCTTCTGAATAGCTACACACAACTTGAACTTGCCCATCAGCGAACAGTATTAACCCAGCAAAATGTGGTGAGCCTGCCTTTTCTGGTTAAAGAGATTGTGATGATGGGGCGTTATCCGCATTTTCAACATAGCCCGGCGGCCAAAGATTTCCATATCGTACAAACCGCCATGGAGGCCACTGGTGTACAGGCATTTGCCGATCGGCAATACCCTACCTTATCCGGTGGTGAGCAGCAACGGGTTCAACTGGCCCGTTCGCTTGCCCAGGTTTGGGAACAGCCGAATGCGCTACTACTGATGGATGAACCCGTGGCCGGTATGGATATCTTATATCAGCAACAAACACTGGCCATTTTAAGATCGATGGCGCAAAAGAAATTCATCGTGGTAAGCGTCCTTCACGATATGAACCTGGCCTCACAATATGCCGACCGCATTATCATGATGAAACGCGGCCGCAAGTGGTATGATGGTACCCCCGCCGAAGTATTGAACCCTAAATCGGTTTATGAAATATTTGAAATTAAGGCCGATGTATTTACCAATCCATCAACCCTGAAACAGATCATCATGCCGCACGAAATAGTATTTGAACAAAGTAAAACACCTTTAACACACTAACCCTATGGAAACAACAACCAGCACATTAAAAACAAAATACGAAGAATATAAACTGGCCAACCCTAAAAAGCGCATCAGGGATATCGCCGCCGACCTACAGGTAAGCGAAGCAGAATTATTGGCCACCGGACTTGGTGAAACCGTAACTCTGCTGAAAAAAGATTTTGAAACGATCCTTAAACAGGTAAACAGCCTGGGTTACGTGATGGGTCTTACCCGCAACGAATATTGCGTGAGCGAGCGTAAGGGTGTATATGAAAATATATCCTTTACCCCGCATGCAGGTCTGGTATTGGGCGAAGACATTGACCTTCGTTTATTTATGCAGCAATGGCATTTCGGGTTTTCAGTAAAGGAAAATAGGCGCGAAAGTCTGCAGTTTTTTGATCGGCAGGGTACCGCCATACACAAAATATATCTAACCGATACCAGCAATAAAGCTGCTTACGATGACTTGGTACAGCAATTTCAGGATACAGAAAATCCGGAGATCGTAGTGAGCCCGGCGCAAAACTCAACAATAACAGAACTGCCTGATGCTGCTATCGAAACCACCGCTTTTCAGGATGCGTGGAAGGGGATGAATGATAGCCATGAGTTTTTTGGACTGTTGAGAAAATTCAAACTGAGCCGAACACAGGCATTACGCCTTGCCCCTGCCAGATACACTAAAAAAGTTGATCTGCAAGCATTTAAAACCATTGCCGAAACATGCTCCACACAGCAAATACCTGTAATGATATTTGTAGGTAATAAAGGTTGTATCCAGATCCATAGTGGTAACATTACCAAGCTGGTGCCTATGGGGCCATGGTTCAATGTTCTTGACCCGGAATTTAACCTGCACCTGCGCGAAGATATGATAGCCGAAGCATGGCATGTGATCAAACCATCAACAGACGGCGATGTAAATTCTATTGAATTATATGATGCCGATGGCGAAATGATACTGCAAATGTTTGGCAAACGCAAACCTGGTATTCCTGAGCTGACTGAATGGAGAGACCTGGTAAATAATACAAGCAAAGGCTAAAATAGATCATGGTTCATGGTTCATAGATCATGGAAAAACACCCTGTGTTAATCTACATGCAAAAAACCATGAACCATGAACTATTATCTATGGACTATAACTCCATGAACTAAAATCTACCAGAACCTGATATAAATAGCTGATAACAATATCAATATCACCGCTATCAGCATAACAGATGATGGCTTTAGCTTAAACATCGATCTTTCGATAACAATAGCTTTAGCATTAACCACATGTCCTTTTAAGCTGATGACGATCATCACCAAACAAGTGATCAGGAACGACCAACTCAGTGAAATAAAGAATGGGATCTCATAAACGCCTTTTGCGTTGTGAAATGCGGAGTAAAATATCGTTTCAGGTCCAAACCACTCAACTGCAAAACTGTTAAAAAATATAGAAGAAGTAATACCTACCAATATCCCGACAATAGCCGCCATAGCAGTGGTTCTTTTCCAAAACATACCCAGCAGAAAAGTAGCTAATACTCCGGGACTTACAAAGGCCGAGTATTTCTGAACAAAGGTATATCCGCCCTCACCGCTGATGCCCAAAACGTCGTTCCAGGTAAACATAACGGCTATAAGCAAACTCATTAAGATGGCCGCTCTGCCTGTCCACACCATGCGGCGTTCGCTGGCGTCTTTCTTGATGTATTTTTTATAGATATCCAGCGTGAAGATGGTAGCTATACTGTTTACCTTACCAGCCAGTGATGCCACTATAGCAGCCGTTAAAACGGCCAGGGATAAACCTTTTAAACCCGACGGCAAAAAGGATAACATGGCAGAATAAGCTCCATCCTTACCCCCGGCTAACTGCGGCAAATGACCATTTTTATATAGTACAAAGGCCACAATACCTGGCAGCATCACAATTACCGGCATCAATATTTTCAATAAACTGGCAAATAAGATACCTGTACGCGCGGTAGTAATATTGGCACCCAGGGCTCTTTGAGTGATGTATTGGTTACATCCCCAGTAATTTAAATTGCTGATCCACTGCCCCGAAATATACATGGCAAAACCGGGTAAGATCAGGTACTTGGTGATAGTTTCTGTTGAAGCGCCTGCAGATGGCTTTTTGAATATCAGGTGAAAATGATCGGGCGCGTTTTTCAATAACAGGTTAAAGCCGGTAAGCACGTTGGTGCCAAAGCCAAATTTTTCGCTCACGATGGTTAAGGATAGATAAGTGATAGCCAAACCACCCACTATAAGCACCCCTACCTGTATAACATCGGTATAACCTACCACCTGCATGCCACCCAGCGCAATGATAACCCCAAATATGGCCAAACCAATCATAACCTGGTGAAAATACTCGCCGCCAAGCAAACCATTAATGGCCAATGCACCAAGGTATAATATAGCGGTGAGGTTTATAAACACGTATAAAAGCAGCCAGAATATCGACATCACCAGCGCTACACCGCCGTTATACCTGTCCTGCAAAAACTGCGGCATGGTAAATATTTTGTTTTTGATATACACCGGCATAAAAAACACCGCTACAATGATCAGGGCCGCTGCACCCACCCATTCATATACGGCTACGGCTATCCCGGCAAAAAAACCATCACCGCTCATGCCTATAAACTGCTCTGCCGAAATATTGGAGGCAATGATAGAGGCACCAATAGCCCACCAGGTGAGTGATCCTTCGGCCAGGAAAAAGCTATGTGAGCTATTATTGGTTTCTTTTTTACGACGATTATAAATGTAGTACCCGTAACTGGCAACTATGACAAAATAGAAGAAAAAGACCAACAGATCGGCCGTAGAAATGTGTTTCAGCATGAGTTTTTTTGCAATAGGATATTTAGGCCGGTATTTTTTGGCCGGTTCAATTTTTCAAATCTATGAAATAAAATGAATTGACATAACCGCCGGTGATATAATGTCACCAGCGGTTATGCTAATGGGGTATTTGTAGGAAACCCTGTTAGAATTTCAGTGTTGCCGGTAAATATTTGGCAACCAGATCTTCATAGTACGGGCGCAATTTTTTCCAATCCGGTGGAACCGGACTCTTGGAGTAAAGATCATATGGATTAAACAGATCAACAGATTTAAATAACTGGTGATCATGTGGGGTCATTAAATGGCTGTAGGCATTTTCCCGGTGCTGTGGGTAAAACGAGTGGTAACGCAGCATGTACAAAGCCTGCTCGGGCAAGTAAGGCTTCATGATGTGATAAATATACTCATCATGTCCCCAGGTCATGTGTACGTTCTCTAAACCGCAATTGGGCTCATAAACACCATATTTGGTATTGTAACGCGGATCGTGATGATCGGGGTTCAGGTCAAAATACTCTGAGTAAACGATCTTGTCAGAAAAAGCGCAGCCTACCGGGTAGCTATCACCCACTACGGCCCATTGCGGTTCGCCAAACAGGCACAAAACCTTACCCAGGTCATGGAATAAGCCGGTGAGTACCATCCAATCAGGTCGGCCATCGGCACGGATAGCTTCTGATGTTTGCAATAAATGCTGTAACTGATCCAGGTCGGTATCCGGGTCTGAATCGTCAACCAGTTGATTTAAAAAATCAAAGGCTTCCCAAACGGTCATTTCCTGTTTGTCAAACGACAAGTATTGCTGTTTTTTTTGCAATACAAAATCATAGGTTTGGTTGATGTGCTGTAAACGATAAAACTCCCTTACACTATCTTTTGTAGTAGCTTCGTAGTCACGATATGCTTGTGTATCCCTGCCGGCAGCTATGGAATCAGCATCGGGGTAACGGGCTAATATATCATCTTCCCACTCTTCAATAGAATTCAACGGACCTTGCTGCGGTGTTTCGATTATCTTGCTCATGATGTTATAATTTAAAAGGAAATATAATTGGTAAACAATCCTTTATAGCTGGTTTTTATAGCTGTGTTATACAAATTTGTCCATTTTTAAAATCAGATTTATCAAAAATGGCGTATTTATTTGCTTAAACGTTTACTTAAACCGTACAAATGACAGCTATCTTATGCCTACATATTTTAAACGCTATTTTTATTACCTTGCTAAACTTTTTTTTAGTTTAGCGATAAAAATCGCTTAACAGTTAGTTAAAATCCGGAAAAAATCTGTACCCCTATGGCCGAAGCAAAAAGCAACAAAGTAAACATGAAAACACTGGCAAAAGTGTTAAATGTATCTATTGCAACTATATCAAAGGCCTTGCGGGATAGTCATGACATTGGCGAAGAAACCAAACAAAGGGTTATAGAAACCGCGAAACTACTGCACTATGTACCTAACCCTTACGCCAGCAGTCTCCGGAAACGGTCAAGCAATACCATTGCCATTATTATTCCCGAAATTGCCGACAGCTTTTTTAGCCAGGCTATTAACGGTATCGAGAGCATTGTAGGGCAGGAAAAATACCACGCACTCATCTATTTAACCCACGACAGCTATGAGCGCGAAGCACAGATGTTTGCCGACCTGAGCAGTGGTCGCGTAGATGGGGTGATCATGTCGGTTGCCAGCAATACCAAGGAGATCCGTCATATACAGGAATTGCAGCAGGCTGGTGTGCCTATTGTATTTTTTGACCGGGTTTGTGAGGATATCCCTACCGCCAAGATCAAAACCGACGATTTTAACAGCGCCTATATGGCCACCAAGCACTTGCTTGAACAGGGTTGCAAAAACATTTCGCTGGTTACCATTGAGGGCTATCCCTCTATTTTACAGGCTCGTGAAGGTGGTTACAAAAAGGCACTGACCGAACATCAGGTGAAACACAAAGAGCAAAATATCATCAGCTGCTCCAATAAATATAACCAGGAAAACATTGCCTTTTTAAAAGAGCACATCGACAAAATAAAACCCGATGGCATTATTGCTACGGTTGAACATCTGGCCACAACCACCTACCTGGCCTGTGAGGAACTGAAGCTAAACATCCCTAACGATATCAAAGTGGTTTGTTTTACCAACCAGATCACTGCGGCCATATTGAACCCGCCGCTTACCACGGTTTTACAACCGGCATACGATATGGGCCGCAAAGCAGCCGAGCTTCTGTTTGGTCATCTGGCAGGCAAGCCTATACAGCTGGAAAAGGAAAATATCACGTTGCCATCTAAACTAGTGGTCAGGGATTCTACGCGGGCGGGCGACTAACCACAAATACTGCCCGCAGCAAACACACGTTAAGTAAGCACATTCAACAGGCGTAATTTGATTAAAAGTGGGTTTACATGGGTTTACACTTTTCAGGACAAAAATCAATTTAAATATTTGATTATCAATTAGTTAAATAAAAATACACCCAAAATAGTGTAAACCCACTTTTTAAGGAAATTTGAGTTCAATCCAACATATGCTATTTTATAGTTTTTGCGGTTTATCGGTCATGGTAAAGGCCAGTGTACCGCCCTCGATGATCTGTTTGTGCGAAATGGTATAATCCTTTATTGGCGTACCGTTGAAGCTTACTTCTTTTACATATTTATTTTTAGCCGAAAGCCCCGTAGCCTTGATGATCAGCTTTTTATTGTGCTGCAGATTCAAAACCATATACGGGAATTGCGGCGCGCCAATACTGTAAACTCCCGATGCGGGTGCTACCGGGTAAAAGCCCATCACGTTGAAAATATACCAGGCTGATGTCTGTCCGCAGTCGTCATTTCCGTTGATACCGATAGCCGCATTCCTGAAGTTTTGTGATGAGGTGTGCTCGCGTACCAGTTCCTGTGTTCTCCAGGGCATACCACAGTAATTAAACAGGTACAGGTAATGGTGCCCGGGCTCGTTATCGGCACGATAATGCCCACCGCTGAAATTCTGGCTCAGCTTATTGGCAAAAGCCTTTTCGCCACCCATCATTTTGATCATCCCCGGTATATCATGCATAGCGCCGAAGGTATAGGTCCACTTGGTACCTTCGGTAAAGCCCGAGTCAGGCTTGACCGAAAAATGCCCGTCGGAGTTACGCGGGGCCATAAAGCCCGTTGCTTTATTGTACACATTCTCGTAGTTTTTGCTCCAGGTCATCAGCTGTTTATAGTCGTCATCTTTACCCAAACCTTTAGCCACCTGGGCCACGGCATAATCATCGATAGAATACTCAATGGTACGTGAAACTGATTCCCTTGTCTTATCCACCGGTACATATCCCAATTTATGATAATTGGTGAGGCCGCCGCGGGCTTCAAAGCTCGTCCACAGGTCACGATCGCCCCAGCGTTTATGGGTATCACCATCGGGGGCATCGTATGAGTCTTTATGCAGGGCTTCATAAGCCAGTTTGGTATCAAATCCTCGGAAACCTTTTACATAGGCATCAGCCACTACAGCATCACCGTGGGTACCAATCATAATATTGGTATAGGTTGGATTTGGCCACATCGGCATCCAACCTCCCTCCTGGTACATCTGCAGCAGCGATTGCACTATGCCGTCTACCCGTTGCGGTTGGGTAAGCGTTAGCAGCGGGTGCAGCGCCCTGAAGGTATCCCACAAGGAATAATCGTTATAGGATATACCATGATGCACTTTATCATCAAAGGCGCTGTAGTATTTACCATACTCCGAAAACTGCCTCGGAAACAGCATGGTATGAAATAATGCGGTATAGAAAATCGTCCGCTGATCTTTGCTCACACCGCTTAACTGTATAACTTTTAGGGCCTGCTGCCATTGGTCGCGCGTGTTTTTCACTACCCGGTCAAAGTCCCAATCAGGGATCTCTTTTTTAAGGTTTTCGCGTGCCTGATCAATACTGATAAATGAGGTGGCTACTACAACTCTTACCTCATCGTTGGCCTTAGTACGGAAGGATATGAATGCGCCCATGCGGGTACCGTACTGCTCATGACTGCCTTTGTTGATCACCTGTTTATCCCAGGTGCCGTATTTTTTGATCTGCTTGTTGAATTTGATCACAAAATACCCTTTAAAATTCTTCAGCTCAGGACCTAACTGGGCCGATTGCCTGTCGGGGTTATAGCCTGTTATTTCGTTATTTACGGTATCTACATGTACGTAACCCTTCAGCTTTTTCAGTCGCACGGTATAGTCATTGGCCCAATCTTTAAGCTCGGGGTTCAGGTTGATACCTTGTATAATGATATGCGCCTGATCGGCCTTGGGGAAGGTGAACCGGAACATGCCAGAGGTATTGGCACCCGCTATTTCGGCTTTGATCTTGTCTGTGCCGGTCGCCTTTAGCTTTACCGAATAGTAATAAGGTTTGGCAACTTCCTCGGTATGGCTATAGGTAAGCGCCCGTTCTTTCGGCAAAACACGCAATTTACCTACTTGCGGCATCACCGAAACATAGCCGTAATCGCCCATCCAAACGGTGGGCTGATGAGTTGCCGTGAACCCAACAACTTTGCTATCCTCATAGTGGTAAACCATGTAGCTCATTTTGTTTTCGCGGCTTTGAGCCACAAAATTGGTCATGGCAAATGGTACGTTTACACAGGGCATAGTACCGCCACCACCATTGCCCGCCTCGAAATCCCTGGCGAAACCTTTTAAAGAAGTCCCTATTATAGGATCAACATAATCAACCTCATCCAGTTGCTTTTTAGGGATTGTGGTTTGGGCGAAGTTATCCGCGTAAACAAAAACTAATAAGCCTAACAGGTAAATGCTACGTTTTAATTGCATAGTTAGCAGAAAGTATAATTGGTGAATGATCTGATCACAGACCGAAAACAAATCTCTCATTTTTAAGATCACATTGCTTAAAAATTCTCGAAATATTTACTTAATCGTTTTCCTGATCTTTTGTTTGATGATGATCATGTTTTATTGCATGCCCCTCTTCAAAAACTTTTTAAACCTTGAATTTTAATATTTTTTCAGGCGAAAACAGCGTGAAAAGAGCTTGAAACCGATTAAAAAAATTCCCATTTAACAAATTTCAACCTGTTTTTTTGGTGGTTTTGAAAACTTTAAAAAGTGGCGGATAATTGGTATTCAATGCTCATAAAAAACGCGTCATTGCGAGCGCAGCGTGGCAATCCCCAATTGGCAGAGCCGCTCTGTATAGTTAGGGATTGCCACGCTGCGCTCGCAATGACGCTTGGTGAGTTTATTTCTTACCTCCTCCCATTTGCCACCAGATTGTAAGAAATAAGCGAAAATTATCAATTTAATATAAAGTCTATGGAATTAGTAGAATTATTTATATATTTGCAGTCGAAATCGTTCTTTATTTCATTTTTTAATTATCCAGAAAGACTGAGGGAAAGGCCCTGTGATGTCTTAGCAACCTGTACAGATTGTTATAAAGGTGCTAATTCCTATCTGCAAAAATTGCAGAAAAGATAATGATACGTCCACACAATACAGCTATAGCCTGTTTCGATATCCCCCCTTCCATCCTTTCTGTTTAATTGAAAAAGTTTTTTTTACCGCCTGCTTAATTATAGAGGGCCCTATTTAATATATTCAAATGAACAACAAATTTTTACTCATAGTTTATCTTTTCCTGTTTACCGGTATTGCTGCCCGGGCACAATCGGCCCAAGCTATTGACTCGGCCAATATCGACCGCGGTTACCTGGTTAAAGTTGGCGAACAGGCCCCTGATGATTTTGAACTGGTACTTACCGATGGTACCAAAACAACTTTAAAGCAATTACGCGGCAAAGTAGTTATACTGCAATTTACCGCCAGCTGGTGCAGCGTATGCCGCCAGGAAATGCCACATCTGCAAAAAGACATCTGGGAAACCTACAAAGACCAGGGACTGGTATTAATCGGTGTCGACCGCGATGAACCTCTGCAAAAAGTGCAGAAATTTCACCACGATATGAAGATCACCTACAACCTGGCGCTTGATCCGGGGGCGAATATTTTTGGAAAATTCGCCAATAAAAAGAGTGGTGTTACCCGCAATGTAGTGATCGATCGTGAGGGCCGCATTGTTTACCTCACCCGCCTGTATGATACGCAGGAGTTTGCTTCGATGGTAAAAGTGGTGGACGCTTTGGTGAACAATAAAACCGCCTCTGTAAACTAAAATAAATAACCGGGCAGGTGTCGCTTTATGTTGTCACCGTAACTGCTATATCGATTTAACTGATTATCACAACGCGCATGAAAACAAATTACATAACCTTAAACAACGCTATTGTTTTGAACATTTACACTTTAATACCTTCTTCTACCCCTATGTCATCTATGCAAAACATGTGTTGCTGCTGTTAAAACACAGCGTTGCTCGGGTCGGTCAGGCTTTTATCTCAATCAACGCAACACAACCCAACAATCAAAACTTTTACAGTTTAACGGAATGATATAACCGCCCAATTGGCGGGTAAGTAAAACCTTTGATCATTCCCGGTACTGTATGGTATCATTAACATTCACAATCCATTACCATGTTTAAAAATTACAAACTACTACTGGCAATACTGTTGCCTTTTATTTTCATCCAAACGGTTGCGGCGCAATCTGTTAAAATAAGCGGGGTGGTAACCGCCAAGTCAGACGGGCTGCCCCTGCCCGGCGTGAGTGTTTCTGTTAAAGGAACCACCAACGGTGTACAAACCGCCAGTGATGGCCGGTTTAGCCTCAACGCCAAAGTAAATGATGTGCTACGGATAACTTATATTGGTTTTACTACCAAAGAAATACCCGTTACCGGGGCTGATGCATCACTCCACATTATATTGGAAGAGCAAGCCAACGCCCTGAACGAGGTTGTGGTTACCGCCCTCAATATATCTAAAGATAAAAAGACGCTCGGTTATGCCGTACAGGGTCTTAAATCAAAAGATATATCTGAGGCCAAAGAAACCAACCTGGTGAATGCGCTGAGTGGTAAAATAGCAGGTGTAAATGTAACCAACAGCCAGGGCGATATGGGATCGTCACGTATCATTATCCGTGGCGAAACTTCTATTGCCAATAATAACCAGCCGCTGTTTGTGGTTGATGGTTTACCGGTTGATAATACCCAGCAATTGGGTGTAGGCGGTTCAAGAGATTTTGCCAATCCTATTTCAGACATCAACTCCGAGGATATTGAATCCATTTCGGTATTAAAAGGCCCTAATGCGGCCGCGCTTTACGGTTCACGTGCGGCGGCAGGTGTTATCCTCATCAAAACCAAAACCGGTAAGGGCGCCAAAGGCCTGGGTGTTAACATTAACTCCAATACTTCATTTTCGAGCTTATTGGGCCTGCCTAAATATCAAAACGAATACGGACAAGGTTCAAACGGTAAATTCAGCTATGTAGATGGTAAAGGCGGAGGCGTTAATGATGGTGTTGACGAAAGCTGGGGACCCGCGTTAAATGGCCAGCTTATACCGCAGTTTAACTCCAATGGCGTTCCGGTTCCGTTTGTGGCGCATCCCGATAACGTAAAGGACTTTTTCAGAACAGGCGTTACGCTTAACAACGGCGTTTCACTTTCCGGCTCGGGCGATAAATATGATTTCCGTTTAGGCTATAACAACCTGCACCAAACCGGCGTAATTCCCAATACAGAGCAGGGCCGCAATTCATTTATATTGAACGCTACCTATAAAATCACCCCTAAACTAACCTTAACTACCATTGCCAACTATATTAAAGACGATGCCGATAATTTACCAGGATCGGGCGGCAAGCGCGCTACCAGTACCATGCTGCAGTTTACCTGGTTCGGGCGTCAGGTTGATATCAGCCAGTTAAAAAACTACCGCGATGCCAATGGCAATACGTTTAACTGGAACAACAGCTACTATAGCAACCCATACTTCCAGGCTTATGAAAATACCGTGAGCCAAACCCGCAACCGTTTTATTGGTAGCGCGGAGTTGAACTATAAAATCATTGATGGCCTGTCGGCTAATTTCCGCACCGGTACCGATTATTATAATGATCGCCGTAAGATCAGGATAGCTTATGGCACCAATGGTACACCATTCGGCTCATACGAAGAAGATGCTTATGACGTTACCGAAACCAATACCGAAGGCAGGTTGCAATACACCAAAAAGTTAAACGATGATTTCTCGATCGACGCGTTGATCGGTGGTAACATCCGGGTAAATACTTTCGAAAATAACGACCAAAAAGCGCCTAAACTGGCGGTAAGCGGTTTATATACCCTGAGCAACTCACGTGATCCGCTGATATCGTCAAACAATTTCGGTAAATCAAAAAGGTACAGTTATTTTGCTTCGGGGCAAATCGGGTTCAGGAACTACGCGTTTATTAACGTTACAGCCCGTAACGATTGGTCGTCAACCCTTCCAAAAGCCAGTTTAGCTTACTTCTATCCTTCTGTAAACGGCAGTTTGGTATTATCAGAAGCGCTGGATATTAAAAGCGATATATTAAGTTATTTAAAACTACGTGGCGGATGGTCAAAAGTAGGTAAAGACACCGATCCTTACCAGCTGATCAACTTTTACAACTTCACCGCTCCGTTTAACGGAAACCCACAGCAAAGCGCCAACAGCATACAGCTTAACCCTAACTTAAAGCCCGAAATAACAACCTCGGCCGAAGCCGGTTTTGAGCTGGGCTTTTTTAACGACAGGATCCGTTTAGATGCAAGTGTTTATAACACCAACAGTAAAAACCAGATACTTAATGTGAATGTAAGCCAGTCGACCGGATATAGCCAAAAGCTTATCAACGGCGGTACTATTAATAACAAGGGCCTGGAGGTAGTATTAGGTTTAACACCGGTTAAATTAAAAGATTTTAGCTGGGATGTAAACGTAAACTATTCCCGCAACAAGAGCAAGGTACTTTCGTTGTACAATGAAGGCAACCTGCAGAGCTATCTGTTAGGATCTGATGGCACTGTACAGGTACTGGCCGCGGTAGGCAAGCCATACGGCGCTATTTATGGTAACGCTTTTCAGCGTAACGCCAGCGGGCAGGTAATTGTAAATGCCGATGGTACACCTGCCATTAACCCAACTATCCAGTATCTGGGTAAATATACGCCAGACTGGCTGGGCAGCATCAACAACAGCTTTACCTATAAAGGCATCAATTTAAGTGTATTGATCGATGCGCACATTGGTGGTTCTATTTACTCAGGCACCAACAGCACAGGCACCTATACCGGTATACTGGCATCTACCCTGCCAGGCCGTGGTACAGCTAATGGCGGTATAAGCTATTATTATCCGGGTAACAATACATCATCAGCACCGGTACAGATAAGCGGCAGCGCACCAAACGGCGTAACCGTATATAATGATGGTATTGTGTACAATGGTGTAAAAGCCGATGGCAGTAAAAACACCACCATTTTATCAGCACAGGCATACTATAAAGCTTTAACCAACGCCGATGAGCCATTTGTTTACAGCGCCACCTATGTTAAATTAAGGGAAGTAAAACTGGGTTATACCCTGCCTCAAAAATGGGCCAAAAGCATTGGCTTCCAGGGAGCGTCATTCGCTGTTGTAGGCCGTAACCTGTTGATCATCCACAAAAACGCGCCAAACATCGATCCGGAAACTGCATTTAGTACTGGCAACGCGCAAGGTATGGAAGATTTAACCCTGCCAACTGTACGCAACATTGGTTTTAATGTTAACCTTAAATTCTAATTGTAATGAAACTTAAATATACATCCATCATATTATCAGGCACGTTGTTATTATCATTGGCATCGTGCAAAAAAGAGCTGGTAAAAGTTAATGTAAACCCCAATGCTACCGAAAACCCGCTTCCCGACTACCTGCTTACCGGCGTGATCAAAAACATGGCCGATACTTATTGGGGTACCGACAACAACATGAACTCAAGCCTGCTTTTTGCACAGCATTGGGCCAAAATTCAGTATACCGATCCGGATCGGTACATTTATACCAATAGCTCGTTCCAAAGCTTATGGACTACATCATACACCAAAGGTGTTATCAACCTGAATAAGATCATTTCAATAGCCGATGGCCAGGGAAATACTAATTATAAAGGCGTTGCCCTGGTACTGCGTTCATGGGTATTTACCCTGCTTACCGATCAGTATGGCAACATACCTTATAAACAGGCGGTTAATATTGATCAAAACCTTACTCCGATATATGATACACAGAAAGATGTGTATTTTGCCTTGCTTGATGATTTGAAAGCCGCTCAAACAGCACTTAGCACTTCGGGCAAAGGCATTTCAGGTGATGTGATATATGGTGGTAATATTGCCTCCTGGAAAAAATTTGCCAATTCGCTGCGTTTGCGTATCGCGCTTCGTATTGCTGATCGTGAACCTGATAAAGCTAAACAGGTATTGGCAGATGTACAGGCCGAAGGCAGCGGTTATATCAGCTCAAACAGCGAAATTGCGCAATTGGTTTATGTTGATTCGCCAAACCAAAACCCGATCAGCAATTTGTTTGATACCCGCGATGATTATCGTATCAGCAAAACCATAGTCGACCAGCTATTTGCGCTAAATGATCCTCGCCTGCCCATTTTTGCCAGTCCAACCAAAGATGCTACCCCGCAAACCTATGTAGGCGTGCCCAATGGTTTATTGGTTGGCGATGCCAGCAGTTTGGGCTTAACCAAAACATCAAAACCAGGCACCTATTTCCTGGCTCCGCATGCCCCAGCAGTGATCATCAGTTATGCCGAGGTATTGTTTGATCAGGCCGAAGCCGTAGCACGCGGCTTTATAGCCGGTAACGCAGCCGATCTGTACAACCAGGCAGTAACCGCTTCATTACAACAATACAGCATCGGGAATGCGGCCATTGGCACCTATCTTAACACCGCGGCGGTTAAGTATGATGCATCGAACTATAAAAAATCAATCGGTAATCAAAAATGGATAGCCTTATTTGGCCAGGGCCTGGAAGCCTTTGCCGAATGGCGCCGCCTGGACTACCCGCAACTAAAGCCTGCTGTTGCCGGTGCTTTGAACGGTAAAATACCGGTAAGGTTTATTTACCCGGGTACCGAGCAAACATTAAATGGTGCCAGCTATCAGGCTGCCGTAGCCAACCAGGGCCCCGACGTGCTCACCACCAAACTTTGGTTTGATGTGAACTAATATAATGTCACCTATAAACAAGAAAAGACCGCTTAAGCGGTCTTTTCTTGTTTATAAACTATTGAAACCTTTTTACTCAACCCATTAAAACATAGTTTAGCAGAGCTTAAACAAGCTAAAAAAAATAAAAAAGCAGAGCTAATAGCTCTAAAATCAGTCCTCAAGACCTGAATTTATATAAATACTTACACTTTAGTTTATTTTTTAATTCCATAGGCAATATAAATTTCAAAAAGTACCAATAGCAGGCTTTATGAATACCCCGCCTTCTTCTCTTCCAAACTAACTGGCTACCAAACACTTGATAGATATTATTTTTACAGACAATATATAAATATCTAATTATCAATTAATTACATATTAAATTAATCATATTCAAAGCAATTACATCAAGGTAAATTCTACTTTAAATAAATATTAACAAATTAGTCAAAATTACGCCGAATAAAGATATTTAACTCAAGGGAATCTATTTATTAACCAATAATTATCATTATTATTTGAGGTAAATCCTTTAATCTCTCTGATAAACAACATAATATTAGGCCATTACCATATGTTCCGGGGCTTTTTTTTCATTTTGTTCTTTTTCTGTTCATTGTATTCACTGTGCAGAAATATAAAAATATAGTGGTATTATTGTATAATTAATAAGATTAAGATGTCTTTGTTATTAAATTATTACTTTTTGATTAAAGTATAAGATTGATTTATTATTTTCATCTGCCATAATATTTAGTGTTCTCTATATCCTCATCTGGGATTTGTATGGTAGTTTTTGCAGATAGCCATCTATTTAAAAATTTTATCTACCCTATACCATGAAAAAACGTGCAATAATTGGATTAACCCCCTTCGAAAAACCCGATGTATCGCTTGCACTTGATCTGCATCAGGCGGGAGCTTATCCTGTACTGAGTCTTGGGTTCAACAAAACCATTGCCGAAGCTGCGCTTGAAAATTTAGTAAACCGCGGCTTAATCGATTTTGGTGTTTGTTTTACAGGAGCCGACATCATCGATATCAAACTCCCTGAGCAGGTGAGCATGATCATAGCTCCATTCGGGGTAAAGATCAAACAGCCTAAAAATACCGCGCTTGTTTACCAGGTTTATGACCTTGCTTCTGCTAAACAGGCAAAAGCACAAGGCGCGGCAGGTATCATTATTAAAGGGAATGAAGGTGCCGGTAATGTGGCTTACGAATCATCATACATCCTATTTCAGCGCGTTATACAGGAGGTAAAAGATATCCCGGTTTGGGTGCAGGGCGGTGTGGGTATACATACAGCAGCCGCGTTATCTGCGCAAGGAGCAGCCGGTGTTATATTAGATAGCCAATTAGCACTATTCCCGGAGTGCTCTGCACCAAAAGAATTAAAAGAACTTTGCACTAAACTAAGTGGCACTGAAACTAAACTGATCGACAACTGCAGGGTACTGGTTCGTCCAAACTCTCCTGCCCTGCCAGATAATATTACTTATACTAATCTTAAAGCTTATTTCACCGATCTTCAGGTAGATAAAAGCTATATTCCTATGGGTCAGGACATCGCCCTGGCCACCGATCTGGTTAACCGTTATAAAAAACTAAACAAACTTGTATTTGGTATCAAAGAAGCCATGTATGGCCACCTGAACCAGGCACGGGCCCTAAACGTGATCAGACCAAACAATGCTTTAGCCAAAGATCTGAATATCACCTATCCTATTGCCCAGGGCCCAATGACCCGCGTAAGCGATGTAGCTCCATTTGCCGATGCCGTGGCAGAAGCGGGCGCTTTATCATTCATCGCGCTGTCATTATTAAAAGGCCCCCGCGCTAAAGAACTGGTGATGGATACCAAGAAACTCGCCGGTAATAAAACCTGGGGTGTAGGTATCCTGGGGTTTGCCCCACAGGAACTGCGCGACGAGCAAATGCAATACATTCTGGAAGCTAAACCACCTGTAGTATTGATTGCAGGCGGCAGGCCATCACAGGCTAAACCGCTTGAAAAAGTGGGTATAAAAACATTTTTACATGTCCCTTCAGTTTCCCTGCTGGACATGTTCCTGAAAGAAGGCGCCCGCCGTTTTGTTTTTGAAGGCCGCGAGTGCGGTGGCCACGTTGGCCCGCTATCGAGCATGGTGCTTTGGGAAAAACAAATAGAGCGCCTGTTAAAAGAAGACAAGCCCGAAGAGATCAGCGTATTTTTTGCAGGTGGTATACATGATGCTTTTTCATCAGCCTTTATCGCCGTAATGGCAGCGCCACTGGCCGCCAAAGGTGTAAAAATAGGTGTGCTGATGGGTACCGCTTATTTATATACTAAAGAAGCGGTGATCACTGGTGCCATCCAGGATAAATTCCAGGAGCAGGCCCTGCAAGCAAAGGATACCGTATTGCTGGAAACAGCACCGGGCCATGAAACACGTTGCCTGAATACAGCATTCGCCGATTTCTTTAGTACAGAGAAAGCCAAACTACAAGAGGCCGGTATCGACAAAAAAGAAATTTGGGAAAAACTGGAAAGCCTGAACGTAGGCCGTCTGCGCATCGCCGCCAAAGGCATCGAGCGTCGCGGCGACGAACTGGTTACCATCAACGAGGCCGATCAGTTGAGCCTGGGCATGTACATGATCGGTCAGGTGGCCGTGATGCACAATAAAGTTATTTCTTTACTGGAACTACACCAGGATGTTGCCGAAAACAATTATCAGCATATCCAGGAAGCTGCTTTACCAGCAGCGCCAGAGTCGACCGAGCGTTCGCTTGATGTGGCTATCGTGGGCATGGCTTGTATTTTCCCTGAAGCAAAAAATATTGAAGAATACTGGCGCAATATCATCTTAGGAAAAGATTGCGTTACCGAAGTGCCTGATGAGCGCTGGAATAAAGCCTTATATTACGATCCTACATCTACCGCCGACGATATGTCGCATTCTAAGTGGGGTGGCTTTATTCCAAAGATCGATTTTGATCCATTGGAGTTTGGTATCCCGCCGCAATCATTGGCGGCAATTGAACCGACACAGCTGTTAACCTTATTGGTGGCCAAACAGGCTATGGAAAATGCAGGTTATGGCAGCGGCAATTTTGATCGTGATAATATCTCTGTAATTATTGGTGCCGAAGGTGGTAACGACCTGGCCAACAGCTACAGTTTCAGAGGATATTACAAACAGGTATTTGGCGAGATTCCTGCGGAAGTAGACGCCGCACTGCCAAAAACTACCGAGGATTCGTTCCCGGGTATCCTGGCCAACGTAATTTCGGGTCGTATCACCAACCGTATGGACTTTGGTGGCCGTAACTTTACGGTAGATGCCGCCTGTGCATCGTCGTTAGCCGCTATTGACCTGGCTTGCCAGGAATTGTTCCTCGAAAAATCAGACATGGTACTGGCCGGTGGTGCCGATTTACACAATGGCATCAATGATTACCTGATGTTCTCGAGTACCCATGCCCTATCCCGCAAAGGCCGTTGCGCCACATTTGATGATGAGGCTGATGGTATAGCTTTAGGCGAAGGTGTTGCCATGATCGTATTAAAAAGACATGAAGATGCCCTGCGCGATGGCGACCGCGTTTATGCGGTGATCAAAGGTGTTGGCGGATCAAGCGACGGCAAAGCGCTGGGCTTAACCGCTCCGCGCAAGATCGGTCAGGTTCGTGCATTGGAACGTGCTTATGAACAAGCCGGTATCACTCCATCGTTATTAGGTTTGGTTGAGGCACATGGTACAGGTACCGTAGTTGGTGACAAAACCGAGTTAAGCGCATTGACCGATATGCTGAACCAATCGGGTGCCCTTGCGGGTCAAACACACCTGGGTTCGGTAAAAACACAGATCGGGCATACCAAATGCGCCGCTGGTTTAGCCGGACTGATCAAAGCATCCCTGGCGGTTTATCATGGTATAAAACCACCAACCATTAATTTAACATCACCAAACGCGTTTTATAATCCGGAGACAAGTCCCTTCGCTTTCCATACCGAAGCTGGTTTATGGATGGAAGAAAAACGTTATGCTGGTGTAAGTGCATTCGGTTTTGGCGGTACCAACTTCCACGCTGTAATTGAAAGCGGCACCCCGGTACCGGCAGAAAACCCGGCATTAACGTCATGGCCTTCAGAGCTTTTTGTTTTCCGTGGTGATACTTACGACGAAGCAAAAGCAAAACTAAACTCAGTAAAAGCTTTACTGGAGATCAACGGCAATATCGAACTGAGAGACATAGCCTTTAGCTTAGCAACTGCAAGTACCAAACCGGTACAATTGAGCATCGTTGCCGACAATGCCGATGACCTGATGATGAAGGTTGAACTGGCCCTTTCAGGCATCGAAAGCAAAGACACTTATATAGTTAAAAAGCAGGATGGTAAAGTAGCGTTCATGTTCCCTGGCCAGGGAAGTCAGCGTATCAATATGGCACGCGACCTGTTCGTGGTGTTCCCGGCTATGCGTACTTTATTAAAGCAGTACCCTGAATATGAAAAAGTACTGTTCCCGAACGCGGCCTTCGATCCGGAACTGATCAAAGAGCAGAAAGAGACCATTAAAGATACCCGCATGGCACAGCCATTACTGGGTATGGTTGACCTTGCTTTGGCCAACTTCCTGAAAAACCTGGGCATTGAGCCGGATATGGTTGCCGGTCATAGCTATGGCGAATTGCCAGCCCTGTGTTTTGCCGGAGCGTTTGACGAAAACGAACTGGTAAACCTGAGCGCCAAACGTGCCCAATCAATATTAGACGCCGTTGTTGATGGCGACGCGGGCGCGATGATAGCCGTAAACGCTACTCAGGACGAATTACAAAAAATCATTTCGGGATTAAAAGATATTTACCCGGTTAATTATAACTCTCCGTTACAATGTGTAATTGCTGGTACAACCCCTGCCATACACAGCTTAATGGAAACATTAAAAACGGCAAAAATATCGGCCAGGAAACTGGAAGTAGCCTGTGCATTCCACAGCCCGCTGGTTTCCAGATCAAAAGAACTGTATACCGAAGTACTTGCCGGTGTAAACTTTAACGATCTGCACTTGCCGGTATGGTCAAACACTACCGCAGCTGCCTACCCTGTTAAAGCCAAAGAAATAAAGGAACGCTTAAGCGATCACCTGGTAAAACCGGTAAAATTTGTGGAAGAAGTACAGCAAATGTACGCAGCAGGCGCCCGGATATTTATAGAGGTTGGCCCGGGTAAAGTATTAACCGGTTTAACTAAAGCCTGTTTGGGTAAAGACGAAGTATTGTTATTTGCCGAAGATAACAGCCGCAACAAGCTAACCCATCTGCTTTGTATGCTGGCCGACTATATGGCTACAGGCCGTAACATCCACATCGAGAAATTATTTGAAGGCCGCGGCGCCAAATTATTAAACCTGGACGAACCAGCTTTATACAAAAAGAGCGCTGCTGTTTGGTACGTAAACGGTCAGCAAGCTGTTCCGGCAAACGGAAAGCTGCCGGCTAACGGAGCCCTACCTATCATTGAACCTATTAAAATGAAAAACAACGAAGTACCGACACAAACGCACACCGTCGTAAATTCGGGTGCGGAACTGATGATGCAGGAATACCTGAACAGCATGAAAATGCTGATACAGGCCCAAAGAGATGTGATGATGTCCTTTTTAGGACAAAATCCGGGCAGCCCGATGATTTACCAGCAGCAGGCGCCACAATATCAGCAACAAGCTTATGTGCAGCAACACCCTATCCCGGTAGCCCCTGTTGAAGTTAAACAGGAAGTAAAAGCTATCGCACAACCGGTAGCAGCACAAGTTGCCGCGCAAAAAGATGTTAAACAGGTATTATTACAGGTAGTGAGCGATAAAACCGGTTATCCGCAGGATATGTTGGGTATGGAGATGGACCTGGAAGCCGATTTGAGCATCGACTCTATTAAACGGGTGGAAATCATTGGTACTTTACGCACCGAGCTGGGCGGTTTTAGCAACAGCGAAAAAAGCGAGGACACCATGATGGAGCAATTGGCCGGTATCAAAACCCTGAGCGGTTTGGTAAACTGGATCAATGAAAATACAGCACAGGCACCCGCAGCTGCACCTGTTGCAGTTAATGTGGAGGTTAATGTGCAGACAACTTCAAAAGTTAAATTCTCTATTGAAGACCTGAAAGCGGCCATATTATCTGTAGTAAGCGATAAAACAGGTTATCCGCAGGAAATGCTGGGTATGGACCTGGATATGGAAGCCGACCTGAGCATCGACTCGATCAAACGTATGGAGATCATCGGCGATCTGAAACTAAAGATAGGTTTTGGAAAAGCCAATGAACAGGCAGATGATATGATGGAAAAACTGGCAGCCATTAAAACATTGAATGGCCTGGCCAACTGGATTGCTGAAATTGAATCAGAAACAGAAGGCCTGGTGACCGAAGCTAAAAAGATCATAGAAGAGCCCGTAGCTGAACCAACAGCCGACGAAACATTGTCACGTTTACGTTTCGAGCTTACCCCTACCAAACAGGCAACTGCCGAAGACGCCATTATTAAAGGTAAACGCTTTGCAATTACTGATGATGGTGGTATACAGGCTATCAAGATCAAACATTTACTGGAACAGCACGGCGCACTGGCCGATATTGTGTATGCCGGTGGTAACCTGCAGGGCTATCAAGGGTTGATCATCCTTAATATGTTTGCTTCTCAAAAAACAGTAGGTATAATCGATCACTTCGCTTTGATCAAGAAACTGGATTTTGACACTGTAAAATGGGTTTATATCATATCAGATACCATGCTGCATCTGAATGAATTTACGGACATCAGCTTATTAAGACGCTACCAGGGTTATCCAGGCTTCTTTAAAAGCCTCGACCGCGAGTTTGAACAAACCAAATGCCGTGTAGTAAGCGTAGGCACACCAATGACTACAGAGGAAATAGCTGACGTTACCCTGAAAGAGATCCTTAATCCCGATAAACCATCGGAAGTGATTTACCGTGATCATCAAAGACATGTAATGGAACTGATCCCGTCGCAACTGATCACCGGTTTGGAAGAATCACATATTAAACTGGATAAAAAATCGGTAGTGATCGTATTTGGCGGTGCCCAGGGTATCACTTCAGAGCTGATGATCCATTTTGCTAAGGATTATCCATGTACTTATATCCTGGTGGGACGCTCTGCCGATCCAAGAAAAGCTGAAGCAAGCGCTGCCGACGCGCTGGAATCAAAAGATGAGATTCGTGCATTCGTGATCAAACAAGGCGTTATTAAAAAACCTGCCGAAGTTGAACAGGAAACTGCCCGTATCTACAAAAACAACCAGGTGATGCGCACCATCGCTCAAATGGAAGCCGGTGGTTCAACCGTAGTGTACAAATCACTCGACCTGTGCGATGAGCAACGCCTGAGCAGCTTTATCGATGATACTTATGAAATATATGGCCGTATAGATGGTGTGGTACACGGTGCAGGCTTACTGGAAGATAAATTATTCCAAAGCAAAACCCCGGAATCATTTGGCCGCGTTTTCGATACCAAGGTAAAACCATTGCGTATCCTGGCCGAGCAACTGCGTCCGGAAACACAGTTCGTGATCCTGTTCTCGAGTATCGCTTCGGTTTATGGTAACCGCGGACAAACAGATTATGCGGCAGCTAACAGCGTGTTAGACAAATATGCATGGGTGCTTAACAAACGCATCAATGGTAAGGTAATGTCTATCAACTGGGGCCCATGGAAAGGTGCCGGCATGGTATCGCCAACCCTCGAAAAAGAATACGAACGCCGTGGCATAGCGCTGATACCGCTGCAACATGGTCGTGAAATATTTTTAAATGAATTAAAATACGGCAAAGAGAGCCAGGTATTAATTATGGCAGGTAACAACTGGTAATTATACATCGGTTAAACCACATTCCACATATGAAGAAAACGGATGTAGCAGTAATAGGGATGTCATGCATTTTTCCGGGAGCGGGCGATGTAGAAACCTTCTGGCAAAATATAATTAACCGGGTCGACTCAACTCAAATAGTGCCACCGGATCGTATTGATCCGGTGCATTTTAGTAAAGAGGGGTCGGCAGTAGATCGTTTTTACTGTAACCGCGGCGGCTTTATTCCTGATTATGAATTTGACCCTCGCCGTTTCGGCATTCTGCCGGTAGCTGTTGAAGGCACCGAGCCAGATCATCTGCTCACGCTCGATCTGGCCTACAAAGCATTGGAAGATGCAGGCGTATTTGCCCGCAATGTTACGCTGGATAAAACGGGGATTATCATTGGTAAAGGTAATTATACCGGTCCCGGTGCAACCCGTGCCATTGAGATAGTACGTACCGGCGAGCAGATCGCTTCCTTATTAAAAGAAATATTACCCGGCTTGGGCGATGCCGAAGTAGAAAAAGTAAAACAGGAATTCCAACTACGCAAGGGGCGTTTTAGCGCCGATACCGCCATGGGGCTTATCCCCAACCTGGTAGCATCGCTGGTGGCTAACCGCTTAAATTTGGGCGGTGTGGCATTCACTCTGGATGCTGCATGTGCCAGTTCACTCATTGCTATCGATCATGGTGTACAAGAACTGAACAGCGGCCGTTGCGATATGGTGATAGCCGGTGGTGTGCACACCGGGCAAAACGCTGCTTTCTGGAGCATATTTTCGCAATTGGGAGCTCTATCCCGCCAGGAAAAAATAAAGCCTTTTGACGCTGCAGCTGATGGCCTGATCATTGGTGAAGGCTGCGGCTTTGTAGTTTTAAAACGCCTGGAAGACGCCATAAACGATAAAGACAAAATTTACGCAGTTATAAAAGGTATTGGTGTCAGCAGCGATGGCAGCGGCACCAGCGTAATGAGCCCTGCGGTAAAAGGCCAGCTTAAAGCCATTGAGCAGGCCTGGGAAAACGCAGGTGTACCTACAGATAAGATTGGGTACCTGGAAGCGCACGGTACAGGTACCCCACTTGGCGACAAGACCGAGCTGCAAACCCTGGCCCAGTTTTTTGGCTACCATCCCGAACTGCCTGATGCAGGAATCGGTTCGGTAAAATCAAATATCGGTCATGCCATGCCTGCCGCGGGTATTGCTGGTTTTATCAAAACCTGCCTGGCTTTGTATCATGATACTTTGCCGCCAACCCTGCATTGCGAAACGCCTTTGACTCAAATGGAAAAAACCCGGTTTTCACCGGTACAGGCATCCCGTAGTTGGTCGGCATCTGGTTTACCCAAGTTTGCCGGTGTAAATGCCTTTGGTTTTGGCGGCATTAATGCTCACGTGGTATTGGAAGGCTTTAATGCGCCTAAAAAGGACGAGGTATTATTATTGGCCCGTGAAACGCACGAGGCACTGATCACCGCGTTGGAAACAGGAGACTTCAGCGAAGGCCAAGGCAACTTCCGCATAGCCTTATTTGACCCAACACCCGAAAGAATAAAAAAAGCAACCAAAATAGCCGCCAAAAACAATCCATGGCGCAATAAACAGGATATCTGGTATACCAACGCTCCGTTGCTTAACGATGGTGGCAAGGTAGCCTTCGTTTTCCCCGGACTTGATGGTCTGGCAGGTGGTGAGGTAACTACCGTATCCAATTATTTCAACATCACCCACGATACCGGTTCAGAAACTGATGGTTTACTGAGTGAAGCCTTAGGCATACTCAATAAAAGCAGCATCCTGGATACCGCCCTGAAACAATTGGGTGTAAAACCGGATATGAATGCCGGGCACAGCCTGGGCGAGTGGCTGGCGGCACGTTCATCCGAACTGGCTGAGGAAAGTTCGGTACTGGAACTGCTGGATGTACTAAATCCCGAAACATTTGAATTAAAAGATTCGCGCTTTATAGCGGTGGGCTGCGGTATTGATCAGTTGGAGCCTATAATGGCCGGGATTAAGGATGTATACCTATCGAACGATAACTGCCCGCAACAGGTAATCCTTTGCGGCAGCAAACCCGCGTTGGATGAGTTGGTGCCGATATTAAAAGCCAAACAGATCTTTCACCAGATACTGCCATTTCAATCGGGCTTCCACTCCCCTTTTGTGGCCGATAAGCTGGACCTGATATTGGATGGGATGCGCAACATGCAGTTCCGCAAAACAACTACGCCGCTGTGGTCGGCTACTACATTGGAGCTTTATCCGGAGGGTTTTGAGGCCATCAGGCAACTGAGCGCCGAGCACTTGATCAAACCGGTACGTTTCCGTGAGCTTACCGAGAAACTATACAGCGAAGGCGCCCGTGTTTTTATACAAGTTGGCTCGGGTGGTTTGATAGGTTTTATTGACGATACTTTAAAAGGCCAAAGCTTTAGTACTATAGCATCAAACGTACCCACGCGCCCTGGCTTAAACCAATTGCAACGGGTATTGGCAGCCTTGTTTGTGGAAGGTAAAGAGGTTGCGCTTGACTTTATGGGTCGCCAAAAAACCTCTTCACCCGCTGCTACAAAAGGTATCAAACTGGAACTGGGTTCGCCCATTGTACATAACCTGACCGGGTTGAAAAATCTTGCCCCGGTTAAACAGCAGGTACCGGTAAATCACGAAGCTATGCTGGTTGACGTTGCTGATCCGATTATGCGAGCCTTCAGCGAAAACGTGGCCGAAATGGTGAGCATACAGAACGAGATGCTACAGCTTTTCCAGAACAGGCCTGCACAACCGGTGGTACGAGCTACGACAACATCAATACCTGTTCAGGCACCACCACCTGTGGCTCCACCGCAAATAACTACTGATGCTCCGGTAAAAAGGGTTCCTTTTTCTAAACAACTGGATGTTAGTCTGGATAACTGCCCTTATTTGATTGATCACTCCCTGCTGCGTCAGCCAAAAGGCTGGCATTGTGTAGAAGATATGGATCCGGTGATACCGATGACCATGATATTTGAAATGTTTGGCGAAATAGCTGCCGAACAATCACCCGGCGAACAGGTGCAAAAGATCATGAACATTAAGGTGTTCCAATGGATGAACGTAGTGAAACCTTTCCGCGAAACCGTTACCGGTGAATGGAAAGATCAGCAACGCGTTTACCTCGATCTGGATAAATTTGCCAACGCCGAAGTACAACTGGCCCGCGAGCTTAGCCCTGCACCAGACCGGCGTTTTGATGTAGGCGAACTGCTGGATATTCAGCGCACTGCCGAGCAGATCTATGACGCGCATATGTTCCATGGCCCGCGTTACCAGGGTATTCGTTCCCTAACGGCTGTAGGCAAAAAAGGTATCACCGGTATTATTGAAGGCGATGCCGGTAAAGGCTCCCTGCTGGATAACGCCGGACAACTGTTCGGTTTATGGCTGCAATTAACGCTCACCAAAGACCGTATCGCATTCCCGGTAAAAATTCAGGAGATCGAGTTTTTTGAACCAATGGAAGACCAGAAAGGTCAGTTTGAGTGTACCTGCGTACTCACCGAACTGAATGATGAATTTGCCACTGCCGATTTTGTGATGAAGCGTAACGGCAAGATCTGGGCCATCATCACCGGCTGGCAAAACCGACGGTTGGAAATTGACGAACCACTGTGGAACGTATCCATGTCGCCATTGCACAACCGTTTATCAGAAGAGATAGCGCCGGGTATATTTATGTTCCATCAGGCTTACTCACGCGTGGTATCCTGGGATTTTATCCTGAAACGTTATCTCAACCAGGACGAGAAAAAACACCACAACACGCTGATGCCAAACAAGCGCAAGATCTGGATGATCAGTCGCGTGGCGGTAAAAGATGCTGTGAGGAACCTGCTCAACAAACAAAAACAACAGGCCTGCTACCCTATCACCTTCGAAATAAAGGCTGATGAGCTGGGTAAGCCCTATCCAAGTGGTGGCCTTGCCGATGGTATCCACATATCCATTGCCCATAAAGGAACAGATGCCGTAGGTATTGCCCAATATGATAAACCGGTGGGTATCGACATGGAAACCATCGAAAATCGCGGCACAGGCTTTTTTGACATGGTATTTACCGAAACTGAAACAGCCCTGTTAAAAGACAAGGATGCAGCCGAATGGGCAACCCGTTTCTGGGTGGCCAAGGAAGCTTATGGCAAATACCTGGGCAAAGGCCTGCAAGGTAACCCCAAAGCATACGTAGTTGAGGAGATTAAAGGCGACGAACTGCGCATTAACGACATTTACATCAAAACATTAAAACATAAAAACTACATAATCGGATGGACACAGTAGCATCAACAGGAAAACTAAACAAAGAAGAAATATTTGATCTGATGAAGCAATTCATCACCGAAGTTATAGGTGAGGAATTTGTGGAGGAAATGGATATCACTACCGAAAGTTCATTCACCAAAGACCTTGAAATGGACAGCATCGAGATCGTGTCTTTTTCCGAAAAAATTAAAGCCCATTTTGGTGACCAGATCGATTTTACCGGCTGGTTGTCATCCATGGATCTTGATCAGCTCATCAATCTGAACTTAGGTATGATCATCAATTACATTTACGAATGCCAGTAATCAAAGTAAATAACAGGGATGTGCATATCCAGGAGCTTAACAAAGGCGCGGCCGAAACCGTGCTGCTGGTTCATGGCATGTTTAGTAACCTCTCTGTTTATTATTTTAATATCGCCCCCATTCTGGCCGAGCATTTCCACGTGGTGATGTACGATCTGAAAAGCCATGGCATGAGCGAACGTACCCTTCACGGTTACGACCTCAACAGCATGACCGATGACCTGAACGGTCTGATGGAAGCGCTGAACTTGAACACGGTGCATCTGGCCGGTTACAGCTTTGGCGGGTTGATCGCTCTGAAAATGGCGCTGCGTTTCCCGGATAAGGTAAAGAAGCTCGTAGTTATTGAAGCACCTGATCCAAAGGACGAGAAAGCACGTGGTATTATTGACGATTACAGTCGTGAGTTTTTGGAGCATTACGTAGAGAACTTTACCGATACCACCAAGGTAAAAATGGGTAAACGGCAGATGGAACGTAACCACCGCATGTATGAATACCTGTTTTACCAAACCAGTATCAAAAGTGATATGATAGCCGAAAAGGATTTTCTGGACGAGCCGGAGGTTGCCCTTTTGAACAAAGATACGCTGTTGCTTTACGGAGCAGATTCCAATTGCCTGGAAACCGGCAAAGAGCTCAATGAAAAGATAAAAACATCAGAACTAACCCCGGTTCCTGGTGACCATAACATACCGATACAAGAACCTGTATTGATCGCTAATATGATCAATACATTTTTCAGGAACTAAACTTTACCCGCGAAAAACTTATACCTATGGCAAAGTTTGTATTTATAGTACCTCCTTTAACCGGGCATATCAACCCTACTTTAAGCATGGGCGCTGTTTTACTGGAACGCGGCCACCGCGTAGGCTGGATAACGCTCGACGAATCACTGGCTGCCAGGCTTCCGGAAGGCGGCGAACTGCTGCACATCAGTTACGACGAAAACGACGAACAGAAACGGGAAAGCGAGCAATACCTGGACATCATCACCAAAAAAATAGTATACGGGATTGATAGTCTTAAATTCCTGTACGAGGAAGTGTTGATCCCCCTTAACCGTCATAGCTATGATGGCATTATCCATTTGCTCGACCAATTTGAACCAGACCTGGTGATCACCGACCATCAGATGTTCGCGGGTGCTATTGCAGCTACCAATAAGGGGCTGCCCTATGCTACATCGGTAACTGCACCTGCTGCTATCAAAGTAATGGAGGAACTGCCTAAAGTACATGAATGGGAAATGAACCAGGTAATAGGTTTACAGCAGGAGTTTGGGGTTGACGTTCCTACTCCTATTGTTTGTTCTGACCTGCTAACCATGGTGCTTACTTCGCAGGCCTTTTTTGGCGATATGGAATTAACGCCAAACTTCCGTTTTACCGGCCCGGTGATCAATCGCCCGGCTACCAAAACGGCATTTGATTGGGATAAACTAAAAGAGAGCAACAATCCTAAAATACTGATAAGCATAGGCACAACTTTTGACCACGAGCATAAAAAGAGTTTCTTCAGCAAAGTGATAGAAGCCTTTGGCAACGAGGATATTACCGCAGTTGTGGTTTCTGATCCCGACCTGTTTGAGCAATGGCCAGCCAATTTTATTGTGCAGCGCCACGTGCCCCAGCTCGATCTGTTGCCTCATTTGGATGCCGTAGTTTGTCATGGTGGTCATAATACCGTTTGCGAAACCTTGTCAAATGGTTTGCCTATGGTGGTGATCCCTATTGCCTATGATCAGTCACATGTGGCTGGCCGTGTGGTGCGCACAGGTGCCGGTGAGCGCTTAAACTTTAACCGCTTTAAAGCCCATCACCTGAAAGAAGCCGTTAACACCGTACTGAATAACCCTGCTTATAAAGAATCAGCGGAAGTGATCAAACAATCATTCCTGGAGGCTGGCGGCACAGCAACTGCGGCCGACCTGCTGGAGCAGGTCGCGTCAAAACAATCTTTGGAAGTATTAAAAAACTAACAATATCATCATCAATCTACCATGGCAAAGTTTTTATTTGTTGTTCCACCATTTTTCGGGCATATCAGTCCAACATTAAGTATTGGTGCAAGTCTTATTGCCCGCGGTCATGAAGTAAAATGGCTGGGTATTACACCACTGGCCGATAAACACATCCCTGCAGGCGGCGAGTTCATATATCCCGCGGCTGAGTTAGAGGAGCATCTGGATGAAATAAACCGGATCCTGAAACGCCAGGATGATGGCCCTGCCTGTTCAGGTCCGGAGGTGATGAAACTGGCTTTGGAAGAAACTTACGTGCCCTTTGCCCGTATCATGATGCCCGGACTAAGCAATTTTGTAGATGCCTGGAAACCCGATGTTATCATTAACGATTGTATCACCTTTGCAGGCGCCCTGTGCGCCCACATCAAAGGCATCCCATCGGTAACCACTACACCTGTACCACCAGATGTGATGGGCGATACCGCCAACAGCGCACCTAAAATTTTTGAATGGCAGCAAAACCTGGTAAAAGGCTTGCAGCAGGAGTTTGGTGTTTATGGCGATGAGATCGTTATCCACTCCCACAAGCTCAACATGGTATTTACTTCGCAGGCCTTTGCTGGTTTTGATGAAGTATCACCGCACATGAAATTTGTTGGCCCTGTAAAAGGCAGGCCCAACAATGCCGCTTTTGATTGGGAAAGGCTGGCAAAAGCTACCACACCAAAGGTATTTGTATCATTAGGTACATTACTGGTTGACATCCGCAAGGAATTTTTCCAGAAACTGATAACCGCTTTTGCAGATCAGCCGGTAACTATAGTAGCCGCCACCAATCCTGATATTTTTGAGGTATGGCCCGATAATTTTATCGTAAACGGCTTTGTACCTCAAACCGAACTGATGCCGCATATGGACGCCGTGATCTGCCATGGTGGTTTCAACACGGTAAATGATACGTTTATCAATGGATTACCTATGCTGATCACCCCTATCGCTTATGATCATTTCCACACTGCAAAACTGATCGAGAACTCAGGTGCCGGTGTGAGTATACGGTATAAGCGCTTGCGTATTGCTGATCTGCGCGATACCGTTTTTGAGCTATTACAAAACCCGAAATACCGGGAGGCTGCCATAAAGGTAAATGAAACCTTTGTAGCCGCCGGTGGTAATGATAAGGCTGTACAGCTATTGGAAGATTTTGCCGCGGCAGAATCTGTCCTGGCGCCTTTGAACTAACCACCAACCTAAACCTTTTATCACAATTTGTTGCCTATGAGAAGAAAATTACTTTTGATTGAACGCGTTATGCATGGAGATGGGAACTACGTATTTAACGCGCTTTTACCGGTACGAGTACGCGGTAATTTTTCAGAAACAGACATCCGGCTTGCGCTGGCAAGTCTGCAAAAAACACACGCCATGCTGAATGCGGTGGTGAAAAATGATAAGAATGGAGAGCCCTGGTTTGTAGTTGATGACGAACACCCGGTTAATATCCCACTACGTATTATGGAACGTATAGACAGTGATGATTGGCAAACAGAATCGGTAAAAGAGTGGTCGGTACCTTTTAACAGCTACCAGGAACCGCTGATGCGCCTGGTATGGATCAAAGGCGAACCGGTTTCAGAATTTTTGCTGGTGATGCATCATTGTCTTTTTGATGGCCGTTCGGCATTGGTTATGCTCGAAGAGTTTTTACAATTCCTGGATGATCCTGATGCCCGCATAGCTGTCGAAGTCCCCATAGCCGATATTGGAGATATTGTTCCGCCGGCGATGCTGAATAATAAGATCCACCAGTTTATGGCCAAATTGCTGTTTGGTATGGCTTCCATAGCCTTATCACTCATACCAGCTAAGGATAAACCGGTAGAGAAAAAAAGAGATTTCCTGATCCATTGGCGACTGGATAAAGAGCTTAGCTCGGCCCTGCTGGCCTGCTGCAAAGCCGAAAACATCAAGGTAAACACCATCATGTGCGCTATTCTCTTAGATTCCTTTAAACAGGTTCTGCCCAAAAAAGCGCTTAACAAGATCATGTGTCCGGTTGATATCCGCAATTTTAACCCGCAGATAAAAAAGAACAACATCTTTGCCTTTCCTTTAATGATACTGGTAACCACTTTTCCGGGTCTCGACTTTTTCAGCAACGCGCGGGCTATGCAAAAAGATATCGAGCACAAAATGACCAAGCTTGATCCGTATAAACTCATTATGCTGTTAGAGGCGGCCCACGGATCTTTACGTAAAATAATCAAGTTTCTACGTAATCAAAAAGCCAATAAAGATTGCATGTTTTCTAACCTGGGTAAGCTGGACATTCAGCAGCATTATAAACAATTTGAGGTGGAAACCATATTTAGCCCATCGGTTATGGTCCCTGAAGGGCACGCTACAGCGTTTACCACAACCACTTATAGCGGAGAGATGGATTTTTCGTTCATCAGCAATGAAGGAAGCCTGACATATGAAGACGCGATGGCTATCAAACATAAAATGATGGAAACAATTTCAACATTAACCGGAACAACGGAAGAACTTAGTGTGGCATGAGAAGAAAACTACTATTTGGCGAAAGAATGTTACATGGCGACGGTACGCTGCCTTTCAATGGTGTTATACCATTCAGGCTGCGCGGCGTTTTTGCAGAGGCCGATATACATTTCGCTTTAGGAAAAGTACAGGAAAAACATCCCTGGCTAAATGCCTTTGTGCAAAATGATAGTAAGCAGCGGCCCTGGTTTATTATTGATGAAACCAAACCAGTTAAGATTCCGGTAAGAATTGAAAACCGCTTAAGTGATAACGATTGGCAGGCAGAATCAATGAGGGAATTGCTTACGCCATTTGATACTGCCAAAGGTCCGCTTTTACGTGTAGTATGGATAAAGGATGAAACCGTATCTGACATGATCATTACCATTCACCATTGTTTATGCGATGGTGGCTCGGCCATGAGCATATTAGCCGAATTGCTGCAGATTTTGGATGATCCGGCTGCAGATATCGGCAAAGAAGACCCGATAAAAGGTGTAGAAGATATTATTCCATCGGCTATTTTAAATAACAAAACTAAACAATTAAAGGCTAAATTCATTGGTGGCCTTGCCGCTGTAGCGCTGAAGCTGATACCAGTGAAAAAAAACGGCATCGACAGGAAAAGGGATTATCTCATACATTGGAAATTTGATGAAGCGATCAGCAAAGAGCTGATAGTTTATTGTAAATCGGCAGGCATTACGGTAAATACCATGTTATGTGGCGTATTACTGGAAGCCTTTAAGCAGGTGCGGAAAGATCAGGCGCATAACAAGGTATCATGCCCGGTTGATATCCGCAGATTCGCTCCCGAGATCAAGAAAGACCAGATATTCGCGTTCGGTTTGATGATCGTGGTTTCGGCTCATGCTGGTTTGAGTTTTTTAGATAATATTAAGGCCATGCAGAAAGATGTTGATCAAAAGTCAGCCAAACTTGATCCTTATGCTACGATGATGATGATGGAATCGGCACACTCTGCTATGGATAATTTTACCAACCTGCTAAAAAACGGAAAATCAACTAACGATTGTATGTTTTCTAACCTTGGTAAGGTTGATATCCCGCATCAATACCGCTCGTTTGAACTGGAAACTATATTTAGTCCGGCGGTGATCGGTCCATTGGGTAACACAACCACCATGGTAACCTCTACTTACCGCGGCCAAATGGATTTTTCATTTATTGCCAGCGAGGGCTTTGTTCCTTACGAAGATGCCCTGGCTATAAAAGATAAAATGATAGCCATGATCAAAGAACAGATTAATCATATAGCGGTAGCCGTAGCATGAAAAGAAAACTAATGATGGTGGAAAGAATTATGCACGTAGATGCTTCTACGCCGCTTAATTGTGTGTTTGCCGTTAAAATAGCCGGGAGCATCAATCCCGAGAATCTGCATACCGCCCTGGCAAAGGTTCAGCAAAAACATCCGTTACTAAGGGTAGGTATAGACGAAGAACAGGAAGGCGGCCCCTATTTTGTTACCAATGAATATGTACGATCGATCCCGGTACGTATAGCTGAGCGTCTTACCGACAACGATTGGCTAAAGGAATCGGAAACAGAATGGTATAAGTTATTTGACGGCGACAATGTACCGCTGGCGCGTGTGGTATGGATAAGATCGGCCGCTGTATCAGAGCTTTTACTGGTGATGCCCCATTGTGTTTGCGACGGAGGCACTTGCGTAGCTCTGCTTAGCGAGATATTAAACCTGCTGGATAACCCGGCACAGGAATTGGATACCTATACACCATTCAATTCGGTACAGGAATTAATGCCCGATAACTTTGATATAACTAAAAACAAACGCAAAGGCAGGATCTATTCGTTTTTAGGCCGATTATTTTTTCTGCTTAAAAGTACCCGTAACAAATTTGGAACCGGCAGAAACTACGCCATACATTGGAAAGTGGATGAAGAACAAACTCTTGCCATAGCCGAAGCTACTAAAAATGCAGGTACATCAATGCATGCGGCTTTATGTGTGGCTTTTCTCAAGGCATTTCAAAAAGTAAGAGGTGCTAAGGCCCGCGGTAAGGTGATCAGCCCGGTAGATATCAGGCGTTTTATACCCGAGATAAAAGCGGATACGATGTTTGCCTTTGCGCCTATTGTGGAGTTGACTATTGATAAAAAAAATCCCAATATGGATTTTTGGGAACAGGCTCGTAAAATAAAAACTGATCTGACTGCCAAAATTGAAACCATGAACGCCTATGAAATGTTATGGATGGGCGAATACATGCATAAAACGGTAAACAGGATGATCAGGTTTTTAAAGGCAACGGATGGATCGCACGACGTTACACTATCAAACATGGGCAGGTTGTCTATTGCCGATAAATACCAGAATTTTGAAGTAGAAACGATTTATAGCCCAACGGTAGCCTTTCCATGGCGCAATCCTAATACACTGGTAACAACCACCTTTAAAAACAGGATGGATTTCTCTTTCATGTCGAATGATAATTTCCTGGAGGAGACCGAAGCATTGAAAATAAAAGATGCCGCAATGGAACTATTATTTGCCAACTTACAGCAATTAACGCATGCCTGAAAAACCAATACAAAAAACTACCTTACGACGGTTTGTACAAAAGAAACTGCTGCAATACATCATTCCTAATATTTTTTTTAATACCATTATTGCTTACGCCAGCTTTGCCAAATTAGGCTATACCTATCTGTTTGAAGGCCAACAAAGCATAGCGAGGCTTACGCTGCCCATGTCGTTGTTTTTACCCTTTATCCTTAGTCTGGACATCCTCAAAAAAACGATACTGGCCGTTGAACAAGGGGCGCTTGATTTGACTATTAGTGACGATCTGAATAAAAACAGATTTGCCATGCAAACGGCCATCATCAATGGTGTGGGTACTTTTCTACTTGTTTTAGCGGTGATGTTAATAGCGCAAGTAAGCCTACCCGCGCACTATAAATTCAACGGACCAATAATGGCCTACCTGGATGGTTCGCTGGCGGCTGCCTATTCTATCATCTTTACTTATTTCCCCATCAGGAAATTAAGAAAACATATGTCCAAACAGGTTGAGGTTCCGGTATCTGCCTAGCGGGTTCAATTTCCGGGCTGATCTTTATAAAGGCTTTGTTCCTTGTTAAAAATCTCCTGAATTTCGGTAGCTGAAAGCGGTTGGGCAAAAACTTTGATGCCATCCATATAACCATGAAATACCCGTTCTGACGGAAATTCTTCGTTGCGCCCTATCTGCCACTTATTAGACACAGATAAGTTCACTGGCACTTCCACCGTTGACGTGCCGGCCAATTTACCATCCATGTAAACAAACAGCACATTGCCATTGCAAACACCGGCTATGTGGTGCCAGTTTTGTTTCCAGTTTGCAGGCAGTTTTACTGTACAATCACCACGCCCCCAGCCACCGGCAAAAAAGGTAAGTGTTTCGTTATTATTCATTTGTAAAACATGGGTATCGCCTTTGGTAAGCATATCCGTAAGCCCAGTTTCTTTTCCTTCGGGATAAACCCAGGTCATCATGGTAATAGTTTGCCCAAGCTTATCCAGGCTCGGTGCATTAGGCACTTCTACAAAGCAACCATCGCCCAGCAATAACCTTTTTCCTTTTCCAATTTCCAGAGAGTTGGAGCGAATAATGCGCGCGTTGTTCTTAAATCCTGAATGATCTGCAATAAGCCGATCATTATCTTTTGCAACAGGTGAAAGATCAAGCAGCAGAGAACCTACATCATCACTAAATACTTTATATATAGATGATAAATTATTAATAGTCAATACTTTAATTCCTTTTACTTTATCTTCAAAATGATAATTCTGAATCTTACTTTCTCCCGGAGCAAGCTGCAGATGATCAGTATATAAAAGAGAGTCGTTCAACTTTACAGGGATAGAAAATGATTGATCCCTACCAGTCAGATTTTTAATGGTGTAACCGATCTGCTGCAAGCTGTCGCGATGTATCAAGGGCTTAGTCTCGATCCCGGATATTTCAAAAGGATGTTGTACCGGTTGTCCTGGCTCAATAATATCAACAATATTATCGCCTGCCTCATTCAAGCTCACTCTTGTTTTTCCAAACCTGTATAATCTACAGCCGATAGAATCAGTGACGGTGCTTCCCTCTGGAACAAGATAATTTTTGCTGGCGACAACCTTTCCATCAGCATATATCCTGATATTCTTAGTACCGGCCGAGCCCCTGTTTTGCACTGTAAACCGCAACCATAACTGCTCATTCGGTTCGACTCTTGTTTTTTGCAAGTTATAGCTGATAATTTTTATATCCGATGCCGTTTTAGTCTCCGATAATATGATGGGATTTTTATCGACAGGCCATTTTTGCACCTTATCGCTCATGGTAAACTGCATTGCTCCGCCACCTGCAATGGTCTCGTGAGGCAAAACCAATTGTTCATATGCCTTACCATTAACAATTAATGAGTTTACATATTTGTTGCCAGCCGATTGTTTTTTAGCCTCAATTGTCCATGTTTTATGATTTGCCAAATGCAGGGTTACCGATTGAAACAAGGGCGCGCCAATAGCATATTCCGGTTTGCCCGGACTCATGGGAAATATCCCCAATGCATTAAATATATAAGCGCTCGACATCGCTCCAAGGTCATCATTCCCCGGCAACCCTTGCGGATTATTTTGATAACGTTTCAGCATAATATCCCGGCACCAGGCTTGTGTAAGATCGGGCCTGCCAGCTGCATTAAACAGATAAGGAACATGTATAACCGTTTCATTATCAAACAATATTACATCATTCCTTAAAGCAGAATCTAAACGATTGGCAAAGGCATTATTACCGCCCATCAGGTTAACCAGGTCCTTGGCATTGTGAGGTACAAAGTATGAGTACACCCACTTGTCGCCCTCTTTGTAGCCAGACATGCCCGGGTTCACCTTAAAATCATTTCCAGCCCGGGGTAACATAAACAAATCATCAGGATGAAACAGGTTCTGATAATTAAGCCCCCTGCGTTGTAAGAGTTGATAATCTGCCTCGTTGTTCATGACCAGCTTGGCGTACCGGGATAAAGCCCAGTCGTCATAAGCGTACTCTACCGTACGCGTAACCGATTCTGAATTGGTATACGGCACATAACCTAAACGGTGATATATGCTCATATCCTTCTGCACAAAAGGCGAATCGACGATATTGCTTTTCATGGCTTTATAAGCCAGTGTTTTATCAACGTCGGTGATGCCTTTTAAATAGGCGTCTACAATAATGGGGATCGCGTGGTTACCGGTCATGCTTTCGGTGGGTAAATGGCCGGTTTGCTTATAAATATCCAGCATGGACAAGATGACGTCCTTCTGCTTTTCGGGATACAATAAACTCAACAAAGGGTGCAGCGACCGGAAGGTATCCCATGGAGAAAACCCGCCGTATTGATACTTACCCGAAGCATGGTGAACAACACCGTCCTCACCCCTATAATTCCCATCCACATCAGAAATTACCCAGGGAATCAGTAGCGAATGGTAAAGGGCTGTATAAAATATGGTCTTATTGTTTTCGTTGCTATCTGTAATATCAACAGTAGATAATTGTTTACTCCAATCGCTGGCTGTGCGTGAAGCAAAGGCTTTAAAACTGAGTTGAGCTATTTCTTTATCGATATTGTGTTGAGCACTCGCGAAGTCCACTGTTGATGTGCTCAGCTTTAACTCAATAACTTTTGTTGAGGCTGTTGTTTTAAAGGTAAATAAGTAACCATCTTTTACTTGCCTCTTTTCACTAAAGCCTTCACTAAAATTGATCACTGTATTCGATGCTGAGCCATGTATCACCTCGCCTGAAACAACGTTTATATCCCCTGCATTCCCAATAAAAATCTGCGCTTTTGTTTTGGCAGGAAATGTAAACTGTAGTATCCCTGTACGGGTAGATGTACTTGCTTCGGTTATGATATGATTATTGGTGAATTTTACCCGGTAGTATCCTGGACTCGCGATCTCATTCTGGTGCGAGAAACGGCTCTTATAAATGCCCGGTTCAAAACCTTGTCCGGCTATTATAGGCATAATAAATAAACGCCCCGCCGAACCTTCGGGAAAACCACTATGGTGGCCTAAACAGCTGAAATAATAAATGGATGAATCGGCATAGTTATACCCTCTTGCTCCGCTAACCCGTGTTTCCGGACTGATCTGGATAAATCCTGATGGAGATACTGCGCCAGGATACGTACCACCATCACCACCCCAATGGGTAGGTACACCACTTTTGGTAGTGCCGATGAAAGGGTTTACATATGATAAATTAGACTTGTTTTGTGCTTTTGTATTGGAAATTAAAACAAGCGATAGCAACAGCAGTCCAACGACCTTTTTTGTTACGAGGGGCATTTTAAACATATGTAAACTTATATTTTGATATAGATCTTTCTTTTATCCATCACATAACCAACAAACCAGCAAAGCATCATATAACATAGGGCAAAAACCAGCGTACCAAATGCACCCGGAAAAAGCGGCTGATAAAATACCTGGTTCACCCAATCATAAAAGCTGAGGTTTGGCTTCACCCAAACAGTTGAAATAACGGTAAATAGCAATTCCGACAACAGGTATATCGCCAGCGAATTCCGGCCAAAAACCAGGAAAAAGTTGGTACCCCGCTTGATATTCTTTAGTTCGATGGCGTAGATCAATACACCAATAATCACCAGGTCGATACCGGTGGTAAGCAAGGTAAATGTGCTTGTCCATAACTTTTTAGCCAGCGGAAAAAACTGAGCCCAGAACAAGGCTATCCCAATGAGGCAAACCCCGGCTATTATTAGCTTTGCTACCGATTCATAGTTACGTCCCTTGCGTTGTATGTATGCCCCTGCCAGGTAACCTGCTATTACATTTACAATGGCAGGTAAAGTGCTCAGCAACCCTTCCGGGTCAAAAGCTATGGGGCCGCCTTTATCATGGTATAAATGCGCGTTGCCCATAATTAATATATCCAAACGTGTGCCCGCATTGCCTAACATCGTCAGCTCTTTTCCGGGTTCGCCGAGCAGCAGCAAAAACACCCAGTATCCCAATAAAAGTAAAACAGAGATAATAGCAGCCGTACGCTTGGAACAATAGTGCACGATAAGCGAGCCAAAAAAGTAGCAAAGCGCGATACGCTGTAACACCCCCATAATACGGGTATTGCCCAGCGGATTAAATGCCCAGCCACCGGCTTCGCGGTGAAAGAAGGGAAACCAGTACATCAGGTAACCCAACAAGAATATGATGAGCGTACGTTTGCCTATTTTACGCAGAAAAGCGCTGTTACTTTCAAATTTATTTTTAGAAAAACTTAAGGCGTTGCCCACTGCGAACAAAAAAGACGGAAAAACAAGGTCTGTTGGTGTAAAACCAAACCATGCTGCATGATCCAGCGGCGCCCATTGAACCGCGCCAGAACCGGGAGCATTTACAATGATCATGAAGCATATGGTCATGCCCCTGAAAATATCGAGCGTTATAAACCTGTCTTTTGCTAAAGCCATATCTTTTTAATTTTATTATAATTTTCCCTGAAGTATATAAGTTACCCTACCGGCCTCTTTCTCTGATCTGATGCTTACCTTATCTGGCCGGTTACCATTTTCGTCATAAATTACCACTTGATTGATGCCAGCTTTTAACCAGCATTCGGGTATGTACATGCCAATATTGCCCACCTTTTCGGGGTAACGGCCCAGGTTATGACCATTCACCCATACCGAGCCATAACTCAAACCGTCGGTATGCACCCGCCATATCAAATGTTTTCCTTTTGGTTGTGGTACGGTAAACCGCGACCGGAAAAATTGCGGACCAGCGAATGAGGTTTTAAGCACTGGTTTATTCCAGCCATCAACAGCATCCGGATTGCCCGGAACTCCAAACATTTTCCAATTATTGATGATCATAGCATCACCTATGCTGTTTATTTTTACAGGCTGATCAATACCGCCTTCGTTGGAGTAGTTTTCGATGAATAGTGTAAGCATGATCGGCTTTTTAAGCGTAGCGGTATCATTAATTTCCACAGCAAATGGCGAGTTCCAGCCTTTATGTTGTGCTACCTGCTTACCGTTGATAAATACGGTGGCATCTTCGTCCACACTTCTGAAATTGATGGTAAGCTTATTAGGATTGCCTGCCTGAACCGGGATAGTAGTTTGAAACCAGCCAAAGCCCTCGTGCTTGTTAAATACATCATCACCAATTTTATATTTTTTCCAGCTGATAGTGTCAAAAACCGGGATGTTGTTTTTTACATCAGCAGCTTTTTCGGCTTTGGTAAAATACCAATTGCCGATAGTAGATATAAACGGTCCACCCTGTTTGAGCTGAACCTGACCCGATAAGCCTTTCTTATCCACATCAGTTATCGAACCGATGTATGCAGCCAGCTTATCGCGACCATCGTGCGCAGTAAATACAGCCAGTGTGTGTTTGCCTTTTTCCAGATCAAATGTCACCTCGCCGTCCCTAACTTTCCATTGAACAGTCTTCCTGCCATCAACAAAAGCTGTAGCCCTATCTCCACCATCAACCTGCATGGTATACCTTCCTGATGTCGGTACATCCAGCGAGCTACGATACCAGGCATCGGCAGTCAGGTTGCCATCAGCGCCCATTTGTTGAGGATCGGCGGAACTAAACCAGTTGGTATCATTATAAGCTGGCGCCGCATAAACAGCCCCATCTTTGTTTTGCCATGGAGATAAACTTATGTTTGAATTATATTTTATATCATGCTGATATACAGATTTTAAAAGAGATGAAATATTATTTTGATATAACCAGATCTGCCCATCTTTTTTACCTGTTAAAGGATATTCGGCAGTGGCTTGTAACTGGCCATTTTGCAGTTTAACATCGGCCAGGTAAGATACACCGCTGATAATAGCATTTGAACCCGCCTGCTCTACTATCCAGGTTTTATCCATTGTTTTGGCATCCATGGTTAAAATACGAACACGCTGCCCACCTACTTCAAATGAATATTCGCCTGGTTTGTCTGACTGAGTAGTTAACAGATCGATATTACCATCGCTTACTTTAAATCCGGTTGTTCCTTTAGGTACGATCGCTTTTCCTCCCACCTTAAAATAAAGCGCTACAGGACTGCCTTTTTCGGTTTCGGCCAAGATGGTTGTGGTATTACCTTGCTTTACCAGCCCATATATACGTGTAAACGCCCAATTAAGCGTTATCTGGTTATTGATGATGTAATTGTGCACCAAAGGATATATCTCACCCGGAGCCAGCATTACAGTGGCTACAGGTATGTTATTATCAACTTTAACAACCGCTTTGAGTGCCTTCTTACCTTGATTATCTAAAAAGACCAGATCACCAATATCGGCCGATCTTGCGGTAACTTTTAAACTGCCGTCTGTTGCAATATCTTTATAGGCGGCAGTTGCATCGGTACAATTTTCCAATACATCCTGAAAACTACGGGCAAAAAAGGCCGCTCGTTTAAAACCGTAATAGATGGGCCTTAGATCGCCAGCCTGCCCAACTGCCGAACCGTAATCGTAGGATGCTGCATCTTCATCATTATTGGTATAACCGAAATTTGAGCCCCCATGAGCCATGTAATAGTTATATCCGCCACCACCGTGCGTTATTATTTTCCAGGTACGCCGGGCATACACCGCCGAATCTGTTGGCTTAGCGCCATATTGAGAGTACCATACACTCCAAAACTCGGTTGAAAACCATGGATTAGGTCGTTTTGGGTCATCCAATGTACCATCGCCTGCAGGGTCACTGGCATGGTGCAGGCCGCTAAAAAAATACGGCACTTGTAAACCTAAACTTAGTGCCTTGCTTTGCAGATGTTTAAAATAATTATCGGGCATTACCGTTCCCCATCCATTATTATGCTCATTCTCCAGCTGCACTAAAATTACCGGGCCGCCTTTGTTAATCTGCTGGTTAAAAACAATGGGTAATAACTTATCAAAGAAACGGTCAACGTATTTCTCAAACTCCGGGTTATCTTCCCGCACACGGAGGCCTGGTTTAAATTTCAACCATAATGGATAGCCGCCCAGATCCCACTCGGCACAATAGTAGGGTCCTACCCTAACTATGGCATACATACCCAGGCTCTTAACCGTAGTTAAAAATGCGTTCAGGTCATGATCGCCTGCGAAATTGAATTTACCTTCCAGTGGTTCATGAAAATTCCATATCGTGTATACTTCCACGCAATTAAAGCCGGCCCTCTTTAATCGTAACAATCTATCATACCATAGCTGCCGTGGAATACGCGCGTATTCTAAGCCTGCCGATGCCAGGAAAGTACGTTTTCCATTTATTAAAAACCCTTTACTATCAAAATTGATGAAGGGCTTAGCTGTTTCCTGCGCAGGAAATATATGATCATTTATAGCCTGGCTGTAACCCCGATTGCTTCCAGCCAGCATTGCAACAACCAAAAGCGCGGTATAAAAACGTTTGTTCATTATTTACCGTTGATAAGCTTGCTGAATTATAGGGCTATATTTCTTAAATAATTGCTTGGCTTTTTCTACAGAATTACCGCTGATAGTATTTGGATATGCATTATCGTGTTTGTTTACCCATTGCCATTCCCAGTCTTTTACCTGCTTGTCAAAAGCAAGCTCATCAAATTTACTGCCCGAAGCCAGTGATTTATTTAACTGGTCAAAAAACAGAACCCAACGCTGTTTATAATATCCGTTGATCAATCCAGCCCATTGACGGTTGGAATATTCTCGCAAGCCACTTTCTTTATCGCCCCAAAGTGTAACCAGATCGCGGGCGTTAAACTCATACAGGTTCTTTTCTTTTTCGGTGATGCCGTTAGCTCTGGCTTCAGCTATCCATTTACCCAACAGGAAATCTTTACGGGTACTCAACAGCGCATCCATATCATCCATGAGTTGTAAAAACTGGCTGCTGTATAACTTAAATTGTGCCTTATCCCCCGTATGGTATGCCTTTACCATTTGCTGTTGCAGCGGACTTGCATAGTTGGCCAGCACTTGTCGCGTAATATCAACCAGATCATATTGAAAGCCATCGCTTTGTTTTAGACTGTCCGAAGCGTTGATGAACAGCCCCCAGGCTTTAACCAGTTGCGCAGGGTCATAGTCCAGTTTGGTTAGTACCCTATCGATAGTTTTCTTAAAGGTAGGCCGGGCCACGATAATAGATTCCGGGCCACCTTCTGTTAGGCCCCCGGAATACACGGTATTTAATAATATTTGCCAGGCTTCATTTACCTGTGTGTTGCTTTGGCCATAACGTCTTTGCGCGTAGTTAGTCAACCATTTATCCGCATCAATCGGGGTATCAGTCCAAACATTTTCCAACATCAGGGCAAACAGCGCTGGGTTTTGCTCGATACCTTCGGGAGTAATGCCTATGCCCCGCATATTTTTTGATTCGGGATCATGCAGGGCTATCGCCGGATCGGCCGCCACATGGCGCATACGACCAAACAGACTGATATTGCCGCCAAAGTTTTGCAGCATGCTCCAGATCCATGGTTTGCCGTAATATGCTTCGGTACGGTTCCAAACCGGATGTGCGTCGCTATACAGATCCAAAACGATCATTTGTTCGTTAGGTACCGCGTTTAGCAGCGCCTTGATCTGCTGGGGCTGCCAGAATTTGTTGTTATAGTGGAACATCCAGCCTTGCATCACCCAAATTGCTTTGGGATCAGCTGCGGCCATGGAATTAAAAACCTTTTTACTCATGCCATCCAAGTAAGTAGAATCATTTGTTGGCGGCACGTTTTCATTAAAAGTATCGGCAGAGTACAGGTGATCTGTACCAAACTCTTTGGTTTGCGCCTCTATATATTTTTTACCGATGGTTTCAAACATCGGATCGTCGGGGTCGAGTATATAAACATCCGGAAAACCGGCATCCCAGTTGGTTTTTTTAACCTTTGCATCGGGGAATTTTTCTTTAAAGGATGGCGGAACGTGTCCTGTAAATGAAGACAGTACAGGTTTCATACCAAAGGAACGTTCACGCTCCAATATTTTCTTTTGCAGCTCTTTGTGGGAGTCCATCCAATGCTGTGGCAGCGGACCACCCCAGGCATCAATGTTACCCATCCAAAACCAGGCAAAATAAGCAGGACCGCTAAAAAACTCATCCAGTTGTTTATCGGTAAAGCCCATGCTTTTGTATACGTTTTGCCAAACGGCTTCTTCGCCGGTAATGGCCAATGGCAGATTGATGCCGTTTAGGGCCATCCAATCAATTTCTTTTTGCCAGCGGGCCCAATCCCACCAGGCCATGGAATAATTGTAGGTACAATAATTTAAATAATAGCGATATTGATATGGCGTGGCTTTCTGTACCAGTCCCTTTACTACAGGCAGTGTCGCCGGTAAATTCAGGTTGGTACCATTCCACCCGATATCACTAAAACAATAAGTTTTAAGATAGTAGTTTAATGCCGAGGCTACGGACAAGCCATTATCACCCCGTAAAACTATTTTACCATCCTTGTTGTCAAGTTCAAAAACATTTTTACCATTTTGCTGTGGAATAGCCTCGATAATAAAGGAACTGCTTTTGCCGGGAATAACCCGTTCTATAAAGGCATACAGTGCCTTTTGATCAACCTGGGCACTAACCTTAAAGGCAGATGCCATAACAACAAGTACAAGTAAATACTTTCTCATTTAATAATTTTATTGAATAATAATCGTGATGATACGAGAATAACGTAAATGTGTTTTATAAAATGCCGGCAACCAAAATAAAAAATCCTGCGGGAGACTCCTTATCCTGATTACCGGCAATTTATACTATCATCTTTTAGAAATTAGGATTTTGTTTCAAAACACCTTTACTCTTGTCAATTTCAACCTGAGGAATTGGGTAGTAGTAATGTTTCGGCCTAACAAAAATTACATTCTTATTTTGATCGATTGGAGCTTTAGATATCGATAAATTGTAGATAGCGGCAATATCAACTATTTTGTCTTTATCCCAACGCATCAGGTCCTGGTGACGCTCGCCTTCGCCGGCAAGTTCCACACGACGCTCATGGATCAGTTCTTTCATGCCCGCGCCTGATACCGGTTTTAGCAAAGGCGATGCGCGATGCCTCACCTGGTTGATCAGGGCATCCCCTGCCCCTGCTCCTTGCGTACGGATCAAGGCTTCGGCAACCAACAGGTAAATATCTGCAGAACGCATTAATGGTACGGCAAAAGAGTGATCAACACCACCACCTGCCGTTGCACTGTTAAATACCGCGTATTTACGGAAAACATAACCAGTGGCAGAAAGATCTGACGTAAATGTAGTCAACCCTTTACCATCACCAATATCAATTTGGTCACCAACCCCTAAAAGCGTTGCTTGCTTACGTGGGTCATTGGCTTCAAACTCATCGGCCAGTCCTTGTAATGGCTGACTAAAGCCGTAGCCGCCCCATGGACGAGGAATGTAATACACGGTAAAGTCGTTTTGTATTACATTTTGAATGGCTTGTATGGACAATAATAATTCTGTGTTATTGGCAGGAAGTTCATTGGCACGGGTAAAATTCGACTGGTAATTAGCAGCTAACGCATAGTTAGGATTGCTTACCACTTGTTGCCCGGTTGCTATAGCTTCCGGGAATTTTTCCCAGTACATATACAATTTGGTTAACAGACCAAGCGCTGTGCCCTTGTTTACACGACCGCGATCGGCCGGGCCGTAGCTTTCGGGCAAATTGGCAATAGCGAGTTTCAGATCTGATTCAATTTGTTTGCGTACATCCTCAATAGGCGATTTAGGCACATTGAAGTTTTGTTTGGTGTAGTCATCCTCGGTAATAATGGGTACATCGCCATAAATTACCATCAAACGCCAGTAACCAAAAGCCCTGAAAAAATATGCTTCGCCCATGCTGCGTGTTTTGATGGCAGGGGTTATATTGGCGATCTTAGGGATATTGATGATACAATTGGTAGATCGGTTGACTGTTTCATACTTCCATTTCCAGCTATAGTTAACCTGCGCATTGGAGGCATCGTATGTTAAATTCTCTATAGCTTCGTCCTCACTGTGGTCACCTGAGCGCCAGTAATCATCAGAGGCCACATCAAAAGTAGTTTCGGCATGGGCTATATAATCTTCTCCCTCCAGTAAACTGTATATACCGGTTATAGCGCTAACCGCCTGTGCTTCGTTCTGGAAATAATTATCGCTATTGTAAGCACCTTTCTGATTCAGGTCAAGTGCTTTTTTACAGCTGCTTGTAAATAACAGTGCCGCTGTTGCTATATATAATATGTTTTTTGCTTTCATGAGGTTATAGTTTTGCGGTTATACCAAATGTTATTGTGCGTACTGCCGGATACTGGGCCACATCAACCCCTCTTTGCAGGTTACCACCATTGTTGTAACCCAACTCAGGCGTATAACCGGAGTATTTGGTGATGATAAATACATTTTGACCCGATGCATATAACTTTATACTGCTAAAGGTTGCCTTTTTGCTCCATTCTGCTGGCAGTGTGTAACCGAGGGTTACATTTTTAAGCGAAAAATAGTTACCACTCTCAACAAACAGATCAGATGTACGATAGTTATCATTTGCACGATCTAAAGACATGCGGGGGATAGTATTGCTGGTACCCGGTCCGGTCCAGCGACCCAACGTTGATGCGTACATATTAAACGGATAGGTTGGGTCAATACCCTGCATCCTATCGGCATTGTATAAACTAACACCAAAAACACCCGTAAAATTTGCCGACAGATCAAACCCTTTGTACGATAAGCTTCCCTGCAAACCTGCTGTTACATTTGGATTTGGATTGCCCAGGTTGGTACGGTCGTTACCATCAATCAGCCCATTGCCGTCCAGATCCCGGAAACGTACGTCGCCTGGTTTAATATTTCCTTTACGCGGGTCGTTTTTCAGGGCCGGATCATTGTCGATATCGGCCTGAGTCTGGTATAAGCCATTGGTTTTCCAACCATAGAAAGACGCGATCGGCTGACCTTGGTAAGTTCTGGAGATCTCCTGATTAGAGCGTCCGTAAAGAACCGATCCAATATATGAACCCTCGCCATCAAGATGGGTAACCTTGTTTTTAATAAATGATGCGTTAGCACCAACACTAAACTTTAATTTGTTACCGCCCTGATAATTTGCTTCAACCTCAATACCCTTGTTATTCATGGAACCAACATTTTGGCTCGGAATATTAACAAGGCCAAAAGTCCCTACCGTAGGCGGAGAGTAAAGCATGTCGCTGGTATTTTTATTAAAATAAGTAATGGTGGTGTTAAGCTTATTGTTTAAAAAGCCCGCTTCCAAACTTACATTGGTCATGGCGGTAACCTCCCAATGTATGTCGGGATTGGCTATCCGGGTAACGGCTCCTCCGCTGGCGCTTGTTCCGCCAAAGGCATAGCCGCCGTTGCCATAGGTATTGTTAACCTGTATTAAACTTAGGTACTGAAACGTATCGACACTTTGGTTACCCAAGCGGCCATAGCCTCCGGTTAGTTTCAGGTTACTGATCCAGCTGATATTTTTGATAAACTCCTCCTGTGATAAGCGCCAGCCCAGTGAAAAAGCCGGAAAATAACCCCAGTGATTGGTAGGTCCGAATCTTGATGAGCCGTCAGCACGGAATGTCGCGGTAGCTAGAAACCTGTCATCGTAGTTATAAAAAGCCCTTCCAAAAGCCGATTGCAATGACGATTGATCGGGTGGCAAAGCTGTAGCAAACTGATCTTGACCCAGGTAAAGGTACCGCTGATCGGGTGAAGTATCATCAAACCCAATCCTTTGCGCGGTAAAGCCGTTATTGGTATTAAACTTTTGGTACGAATAACCGCCCGTAACCGTTAGGTGACTTTTTCCGAAGACTTTATCATACGTAAGAAAAGCTTCCAGCAATTGGGAATATTCGTCTGTTTCAGATTGCTTTAGTGAAGAACTGTTGGTAGGTCGTGCCTGGTTAATATCCTTAATATCAAACTCATACTGACGGCCTATATCGCCATCAAAGGCATAGTTGACACGCAATTTCAGATCTTTGATAAACTGCACTTCGGCAAAAGCGTTTGCTAATGTCCGGTATTTGCGTTTATAGGCGTCCGTTTCCTGAATGGTTGCATACGGGCTATTGATATCGCCCAATTGATTGGCAAAATTTCTTGATGTTCCAAAGCTGCCGTCAGGATTTACCAATGGTATAGCCGGATTAAAGCGAAGTGCCGAGAAAACCAAACCTGTTTGTGAGCTGTAAGTATCATACCCGTTATTATCAGTATAAGTTAACTGTATGTTTTCGCCCACTTTTAACCATGGTTTCAGTTTATGCTCAGAATTGATCCTTACGCTGTAACGCTTAAAGTCGCTTTTGTCAATGATCCCCCTTTCATCGTAAATAGAGGTTGAGAAGTAATAGTTTGATACCTCATTACCACCATTTATATTGATATCGCCGCTGCTTACATGGCCTGTTCCCATAATAGCGCGTTGCCAGTCGGTTCTTTGGGTGGCATAATAACTATCATTCCATGGCGCGTCAATAGCAACACCATCATTGGTATAACGTTCTCTTTTCAGTTTATACAAATCAGGGGCTGTGAGTAGGTCCAGGTACTTAACCGATTTTGAAAAGCCGTTATAAAAATTAACTGTAGTGCTTAGTTTCTGGTTATAAGTACCTTTTTTAGTAGTTACCATCACCACCCCGTTTGCCGCCCTGGTACCATAAATAGCGCTTGAAGATGCATCTTTCAAAACGTCAACGCTGGCAATATCATTGGGGTTAAGATCGCTAAATGCATTAGGGTCAAATGTAGGTACACCATCAATTACAATTAATGGATTGGCGTCATTGATAGTACCAGTACCGCGAATACGAATACTTGGGGCTGCTCCCGGTGAACCATTGTTGCTTACAATGTTTACACCGCTGGCACGGCCATCCAAAGCCTGTGCTGCCGAAGCTACCGGCAAATTTTGAATATCACTACCCTTAACATTGGCTACTGAACCTGTAAGGTCTACTTTTTTACTGGTACCATATCCAACCACAACCACCTCATTTAGGGCTGATGGCAAAGCATCCATAGTAATAGTTAAGCTTTTGTTGCCGGCAATGGGTACTATTTTTTTGGCAAAGCCGATATAAGTTAGCTCCAGCGTACCATCGTCGGGCGCGTTGATACTGAAATTGCCATTCACATCTGATGTTACACCAATATTTGTTCCTTGCAACTTAATGCTTACACCAATTAAAGGCTCGCCTGTTTTATCAACTACTTTACCTTTAATAATAGCCTGACGATTGGCATCTTCCTGGTTGGATATAATAATCACATGATCATCCGCCATTTTGTAGGAAAGTTTACTATCAATAAGGCTGTTCAATATCTGATCTATCGTGGCATCTTTTACATCCAGATCAACCTTGCCCAATTTTTTGATGGCCGAGTAGTTGTAAAAGAAACGATAATCACTTTGTTTTTGAATCTTGGTTAAAATATTGCTCACATCGGTTTGCTTTACGCTGAGTGTAAACTTTTGTTGAGAATACACTGTTGCCGAAACTTGCATGCATGTAACCAGAATTAGGAGGAAAACTGCTTTCATCAGCAAAATAACTTTTAGACATACGGGAGCCCCCTGAAGCGGAAATACCCTTCTTGTTTTTTTCATTACATTTGTTTTGAAAATTAAATGGATAGAGTAAGCACTGTGTTACAATACCTTACTCTTGTTAATAAGTCCTATTTGTTTTTACAGGGAGGAGTGCCAGCTCTTCCCTTGTTATTTGGAGATGTCAGGAATCTGATAAGTAATTTTTCAATGTCATACGCGTTAGTTTTAGGGGTTAGTTAAATTGATTTTGTTTTTATTTTTTTGACAAGTAAACCATCTTCCCATCCATGCGGTAATTGAATGGGGTTGTTATTTCAATGATCCTAAGAGCATCCTGTAATGATTCTTTATCCAACAGACCACTTATTTGTTCTGCTTTAAGTACCTGGCTTTCAAACACAATCTGTACATTATATTTTCGTTCTATCTGTTTAGCAACATCTTCAAACAGCTCATTAGTAAATAATATCCGGTTATCAAGCCACGCGGTTTCTTTGATCTCATCGACCTTTACAATGGGCAATGTAATTACCTGGTATTCTATTTTGGCTTCCCTGAGATCACCAGAACGCTGTGAATTAGTTTGTGGTTGATTAGCTACCAATAGCTTTTCGTTGGGTAACAGTACTATATTCTTCTCGGGGTTATTTTTCAGTTCAACCTGTACTTTACCCTTGAGCAATGTGGTCTCGATGTTTTTGTCGTTATTATAGGCTTTAACATTAAATACTGTTCCCAGTACTTTTATAGTTAGTTTATTGGTATGTACAAAAAATGGCCGTTTAGCATTATGGGTTACTTCAAAAAAGGCCTCTCCAGTCAGGCTCACTTCCCTGGTATTTTTTGAGAAGGTTTCGGGATAAACCAGCGTGCTTCCTGCATTCAGCATAACCTTAGTACCGTCGGGCATTATTAACTTTTGAGTTTTGCCATAGGGAACGCGTGCCTCATGTTCAACCAGTTTTGCAGCCTCATCTGTTCGGTTAGTGTTCCGGGTATACCATAAACCACTTACGATACCTAGCACAACTACAGCCGCTGCTGCCCACCGCCAATAAAACAGGAATCTTACTTTGTTTTTAAGAGTGCCGGAGTTTTCCTCGGTGTTTTTTATTTTATACCAGAGCTCTTCAAGTTTAGTGCTGATATCTTTCTGTTTTGTTGCGTCGGCTTGCTTTGTGTTGCCTTTTAAAGCATCAGTTACCTGGTGCAGTTTTTTAGACTCCGGAAATTGTTCAAGAAATGTGTTAAGTTCGGCTAATTCTTTAGCAGTGGCGGTTTTGCCCATGCTTTTAGCCATTAACTCAATAAACCTGGATTTGCCCATAATAATTAGTATACCCCGTAAGGACACACAACTCTTAGGTTTTTCCTAAAAGAAATAAAAAAAAATTGAAGAAGACATTTTAGAATATTATTTACCCCTAAGCGCGTCATCTAACTTTTTAAGGGCGATGGCCAATTGCGCAAAAACAGTTTTATTGGAAAGGCCAAGAATATCGGCAACTTCATTGCAGGACAAATCGTCCTCCTTAACCATTTTAAATATAAGTTTGCAGCGCGGCGGTAATTGATTAACAGCATTTAAAACCCGGGCCTCCAATTCCTTGCTGATCAATAAATGAGAAGGATCAACTGATAATCGAAAATAATAGGTTTCAACAAGCTGAAGTTCTTTTATTTTTTTTGTAGATGTGTTGCGCAGGTGATTCAGACAGGCATTTTTTATTAATACATACAGATACACCTGCACATTCCGGATAGTATCCAGATCTTGACGACCTATCCATATTTTCAAAAATGCATCATTTACAATTTCCTGTGCAACTTCCCGATCGCCAAGAATCGAATAAGCAAATTTATTAAGCCTGGATTCATTCAGTGTGTACAGCTCACTAAATGCAGTCTCGTCTCCATGAATCTGAATACGACGAATATGTTCCTGTGTATCCACAACAGACGACATTTTTAACAGGGGCTTAATTAATTGAGAAATGCTTTTACAAGCAAAAGTGTAAATTTATTATAACATAATAATGGACTATATTGGCATATTTATACATCAAGCAAAATATAATCCATCATTTTATAATAATTAGGTAACACGCATGTGGGTTGGTATGCTCAGCTAAATTTAGGCGCATCATAAATAGTTGGCTACCATTTGTCGCCATGCACGAGCCTGATGTGCTTCGTTATCCCATATGTACAAGGAATTGCTAATCCCTTTACTTGTTAGCAGATTACTTAAGGTTTGATTATTATCTAATAAAACATCTGCATTTCCAACAGCCAGAACAATGTACAGTTGCCTTAATATTTCAAGTTTGCTTTCATCTGTTAAATTGGGGATATATTGTAAAGGCATGTTAAAATATACATTTTCATCCCAATACCCCTCTAACAGATCTTCGTAATGACCTATCTTGCTGGCAAGATCATACCTCCCGCTCATGCCAACAACCTTATTAAATACTCCGGGATGCCTTAATGAAATATTTACCGCATGATATGCGCCCAAACTACAGCCTGCCGCTATTTTAAAGGAGTTAGGATTTTTAACATCCATGTATGGTATAACTTCCTGGAGGATATATTCTTCGTATTGAATATGCCTCGATATTTTCACTGAGGGATGAAAGCCAGTGCTATAAAAGCTTTCGGTGTCGAAACTATCAACACAATAAACCTGGATATATCCGTTTTCAATTTTAGGCCTTAGTGCTTCGATCACGCGCCAGTTCTCATAGTCATAAAACCGCCCCATTCTTGCCGGAAAAAACAAAACAGAAGCTCCGCCATAGCCAAATATCAGCATCTCCATATTTTTTTGAAGAACCGGGCTATACCATTGCGTGTATTCTCTGTCCATACCTTATGCAAGATGCCTCTATGGTGTGATATTTATATTAATTCTGCATGAAAATTCTCCGAAAGCCTGGCATAAATTGCTTGTTTCCATAAAGCATAGCCCTTTTTACTTAGATGGAGTCCGTCTGACTGAAAATATTCTTTATCAGGATACCCATCTTTATTTAACATTTTATGATATATATTGATAAATTTCCAGTTATCATCACGTTTGATGATCTCATTTTCAATAATATTATTGGTGTATCTGAGCGAATTAATCAGATCCCAGCGGGCTATGCTAGGTTTAATGGATACATAATAACAGGGTATAGTCCCAAATCTTTGTGCTATTTGATTGGCAAGTTGTTCAAAAAAAATAAATATTTCTTCCGGATGCCTTCCATCACCTAAATCATTATCCCCCGCATAAATTACTATGGATTTGGCATCGTAAGGCGCAACAATGCGATCAAAGAACCAGGAGCAGGCAGCAAGTGTTGAACCTCCAAAACCTAAATTAATTGGATTAAAGGATTTAAAATCGTCAAATAAAGTATCCCATAACCTTATAGATGAACTTCCATAAAACAACGTCGACGGCTCATGGGTTAGTTTTACCCTTTCTTTCTCAAGCCCCTTAACCTCATCTTCATACCAATACATACACTTAGCTATAATAATATAGGGATAAAAGTATAAAATTACAGCTAAATGCCAAGATGTACCGCGTTGTTACTTTGTATTTACTGTCTTTGATCAGATCAGAAACCTATTACAAGCCAGTCTTATTTTCCGGTTCCGTTGTTTTGCCTGCTGCTATTGAATGCAGGGTTTAAACGAAAATATCTATTACCCTCGTCAAAATTCACCACATAATCAGATCTAAAATGCGTACTTTTTAGATAATAATCGGTAGTGATGATTTGCGCTCCTGAATTACATGCTGCAATAAAATTGCTTTTATCGTTTGCACGGGCCTGTTCCGTATCAGAATCGGCACGAGTGCGGATGATATAACCTTTTTTAACCAGCTCCTTAATTTCGGGATCATTGGGGTTGTTTCTGATCATCATAGCAGCCTCCGGATTACCTGGATCTGTATTGGTAAACAAAACTCGGCCCTTTAAGGATGGATGGGCTTGAATATACAAGGTTCTGTCCTCCTTGGTGTTATCCATTATAAAGACAAACTTCCCCCGGGCGGCTTTTAATATTGGCCAATTGCCATGTAATACCGCTGCTTCAAGCGTTGCATACTTACCCCTAACCATATCCGGAGTAATCAGGCTGTTACCTAAACCATCCCTGATATCTTTATCTAACTCATCGAGGGTTTGCTCAGTAAATTTTTCAGGGACAGTACGATTAGGGTCTTTCGGCGTTTCATCCTTGGGCTCCAAAGTAATAAAAATTGGGTTGTGATCAGGGTGCGCATCAGACCATGTTTTTAATTGCTTTAATCCATCTTTAAACGTTAAGCAATGGCTGCGAAAATCGAGATCAATAATGTGAAATACCTTAAAGCCCGGTTGTTTCATCTCACCGTTAGGGTCAAAAGATGGTTGATCTTTAACCCAATCTAAACCCTTAGGATGCGCATATTTACCACCTTTTGAGTCTGCATAAATATCGATCTCTAAATTCAACAATCCCATATCCAATTGATCCGATAAACCAATATGTTCATAATCGATCTTATCGGCTGCTTCAGGATTCTGTTGCTTAAAAGCTTTAAACAAAGTAGGATATATAGCTTCCTTATAACTATTGTGCGACCCTATTACCTGTATTTTATTCATAGGCACATTATCATCACCATCACTCCACTGGCGCAGAGGTAAAATCAGTATCAGGAATACGCTTAAAAGGGTTTTCATGTTTATTATAGAGTTGTTACTTAGTTTAGCAATTTACAACTATCCACTTTTATTGTGGTGTTGTAATCAAAATTAAAAATTGTGTCAAAATTGCCCCTCAAATGTTTAATTGAAGTTAACTGTTCATTAAAAATGATAATTGTTGAAATTACAATATAAAGTCTATTCAATAAGGATAATTACATCGCAACATCCGGTATTTCAAAACCCATTGATTTTATTTGATTAATTTTATATCAACCAATAATAAACCACGTGGAAAGAATTTCAGAAACCGATCTAATTTTAAATAGTGATGGCAGTATTTATCATTTAAACCTACTTCCCGAAGATATAAGTGACACCATTATCCTGGTTGGTGATCCGGACAGAGTGCCCCGGGTTAGTAGTTTTTTTGATCATATTGAATTAAAAAAAGGCAAACGTGAGTTTATAACCCATACAGGCTGGATTGGCAACAAGCGACTTACGGTTATTTCCACAGGCATAGGCACTGATAATATAGATATTGTGCTAAATGAACTGGATGCCCTGGTAAATATCGATCTTAGCACTCGCCTATTCCACCCTCAGTTTCGCAGTATCGATATTATTCGCATCGGTACTTCCGGTGCCTTACAAGCAGATATCCCCATCGATAGCCTTTTGGTATCGTCCGGGGCTTTTGGTTTAGATTCCCTTATGCATTTTTATGAACACCAACTAAATAATAACGATGAGCAACTTTTAAAAGAATTCCATGAGGTGATTACCTCTCACTTCAATCTTAAACCCTATTATGCACCTGCTGGAAAAAAATTGCTCGACCTGCTCGGCAATATAGCTCCACATGGAATAACCCTTACCGCTCCAGGGTTTTATTCCCCGCAGGGCCGGCAGGTGCGTGCAACATCATCTACTCCTAACCTTCTATCCAGGCTTTCATCTTTCAAAAGCTCCAACGGCTCACAAATTACTAATCTGGAAATGGAAACCGCAGGAATATATGGTCTTGCAGCCTGTTTAGGACATCAGGCACTTTCCTGTAATGTTATTCTTGCAAACCGTTCTACAAATAAATTCAGTAATGATCCGCTTACCACAATGGATAATTTTATAGCGTTAATATTAGATACCATCAGCGGGTAAATCTAAATCGTTTACTGAAATTAAAGTTTCTCTCTTTTAAAAAACTGTTGTAAAGTATCGGGCGCTGTCATTAAAAACGTTTGTATACCCAGTTTTTGCGCAGTTGCCAAATGCTGAGGGCTATCATCAATAAATAACGTTTCGGATGGATTAAGATTATTTTCATTTAATACCATCTCAAAAATCGCAGGATCGGGTTTACGCTTACCTGTTAAATGGGAATAGTAAGTTTTTTCAAAAATGTGATCGTTACCATCATACCCGAAATCATTTTTCAGATAGTTCATGATATACTCATAATGGATCTCGTTGATATTACTGAGCAAAAAGGTGCGGTACTTATTCTTTAAACGCAGCAATAATTCATGGTTCCCGGACTCAATTCCGAGTAGCATACTGTTCCAGGCTGCATTAATTTGATCATTGGTTAGCTCAAGATTGCCGATCTTTTTCCTGACATAGTCTCTGAATTGATCGGCAGTGACTTCTCCCCTATCAAATTTATCAAAAATTTCATCCTGCTGTTTATGCCCAAAAAAATCCGCGGGATTATTGATTCCCAACTGTTTCCAGGCGGCTTGCCCTTTCAAAAAGTCGAGACTGAATATAACGTTACCATAATCGAAGATGATATTTTTAATGTTTTCCATAAAAGCGTTTTGTAATTTGACGGCAAATATGTAAAATTGCACCCGCAAACAAAAACAAATAACCGCGCCTATAGCTCAGTCGGTTAGAGTAGAAGACTCATAATCTTTTGGTCCCTGGTTCGAGCCCAGGTGGGCGCACTTCTAAAAAAGGCTGTTTTTGATATCAAAAACGGCCTTTTTTTGTCTCTAAACGCGAAATAGGATCCTTCGCCGCACTGTTGCTGTAACACTTTTGTAACAGGATTTACACGTTTTTTTGTTGAATTGCACGCGGGTGTGTTACAACTGTGTTACAGCCCGTGTAGCACAAATTGTAAATCGATGGCTACAATTAGCGCCAAAGTATTCGAACACCATCAGAAAATGGATGGTACGTTTAATGTTAAAATTTGCCTTTATCACAAACGCGTTCGCAGGTATTTGGACACCTCACATTTTGTGAGCAAAAGGCAGTTGGATGGAAATTTCAATATTAAGGACAGGGTCCTTAATAGAGCCGTTGAAGATTCGTTAGACAAGTACCGGGAGATGATCAGCTTGTTGGGGAGTAAAATTGTTTTTTTTACCTGTGAATCATTGTTAGAGTATTTAGATGACACGGAAATCGACTTCATTAAATTCTGCGGTGAACATATCGAGCAGCTACGAAGGGAAAACCGGAGCGGCACTGCGAATACCCACAGAGTAGTCCGTAACAGCCTGATCGACTATTTTGGAAGACAATCGGTTTCCATCAATGAGATTCATTCCAATATGCTTTATTCTTATGAGCGGTACTTGCGGTCCGAAAGAAAAATCACCCGTACCAATCAGCTCGGTAAGGAAGTGACAACAGTCGAAGATGGATTGTCTGACAGTGGGCTTCACAATCACATGCGTGATCTGCGCACCCTATTTAATGCAGCATGCCGCCATTATAACAACGAAGATCTTGGTCTTTATAAGATCAAGCACTATCCTTTTAAGAAATACAAAATAGGTTCGGCCCCATTAACCAAAAAACGTAACATTACTGTTGAACAAGTCAAACTAATAAGGGATAGCGAGGTTCAATCCGGCAGCCGGGCCGAATTAGCGAAGGATTTATTTATGCTGTCCTTTTATCTATGTGGAATGAATGCAGTCGATTTTTATCATTTGCATGAGAAAAATATTAAACGCGACCGGATAGATTATAATCGCTCGAAAACTAAAAGTCGGAGAAAAGACAAAGCATTTATAAGTATAAAGCTTATTGATGAGGCAAAACCGATTTTAGCTAAGTATATCGGAAAACTACCTGAACGGTACAAAACCTACGACGGCTTGGACACGGCATTAAGCGCAGGAATGCAAAAGCTGCGTAAAATAACGGGGATAGATGATATCACATTTTATTGGGCCAGGCATACATTTGCCAATACAGCACGTAACGCCTGCCGAATGAGTAAAGATGATGTAGCGTTAGCACTTAACCATATAGATGAAGGACATCGTACCACAGACATTTATATAGCTAAGGATTGGAAAATTGTGGATGAGGTTCAAGACAAAGTGGTAAAGATGTTGCAGTAACCGTTTAGGTGATGAGCTGCATTTGAGATTTATAATATCTTCGAAACTGGTGAGACGATGGAAGGTTCAACTGTTGCAAAATTTGTAACGGTTGAACTAAACTTAATTATTTTGCGATGAGTGAAATCATATCCCACCAGCAGATTATTTGTAAAAGCAAAAACATCCTTGTAAATTAGCTTTGGATTTAGAAAAGTGGTTTAATCGCGAAACACTTTTTTATTTCTGGCTTCAATGGTAACCAGTCTATAGCATTACCGACGTCCGTCTGTGTAATGAATTTTTGGTGTCTTTATCGCATTCGACTTAATGCATTTTGCAACTGCATGCGTCGCATAATTTTTAATTAATGGCTACCGTTAGCGCCAAAGTATTTGCGCATCACCAAAAATTGGATGGTACATTCAATGTTAAGATTTGTCTTTACCATAAACGCGTCAGAAGATATATAGATACCGTACATTATGTATCCAAAAAACAGTTGGACAGAAAATATAGAATCACAGACAAGTTTCTGAATCGCATTATTGAAATTTCCCTGGATAAATACCGCGCTACGATCAGTCAATTGGATTATAAGACTCAGTTCTTTTCTTGCGATGACTTATTAAAGTACTTGGAAGAGAAGGAAATAGACTTTATTAAATTCTGTACGGATCATATAGAGAAACTTAAAAAAGAGAACAGAAAAGGTACAGCAAACACACATAGAACCGTTCGCAACAGTTTGATCGATTTCTTCGGAAGAGATTCTGTTTCGGTTAATGAGATCACTTCCAAAACGCTCTTTTCTTACGCACGTTTTTTAAGATCTGAAAGAACCATCGTACGCAAAAACCAATTCGGGAAGGAAGTTAAAACTCAAGAAAAAGGTTTGTCAGAGAGTGGACTACACAATCATATGCGTGATTTACGTACATTATTTAATGCGGCTTGTGATCATTTCAATAATGAAGATCTTGGATTATACCGGGTCAAGCATTATCCCTTTAAGAGATATAAAATAGGTTCGGCCCCATTAACTAAGAAACGTAGTATAACAATTGAGCAAGTTAGGCTGATAAGGGACTGCCAGGTTAAACCCGGCAGCCGCGCTGAATTAGCGAGGGACCTATTTATGCTTTCTTTTTATTTGTGTGGCATGAATGCCGTAGATATTTACTATTTACGCCCTAAAAATATCACTAAGCGTAGCCGCATAGAATATAACCGAGCTAAAACATGTACACGGAGAAAAGACAGAGCTTTTATCAGCATTAAACTGATTGATGAGGCAAAACCAATTTTAAGAAAGTACATAGGGAAACTTGCTGAAAGGTATAAAACTTACGATGGTTTAGACACTGCATTAAGTGCCGGAATGCAACAATTGCGCAAACTGACAGAAATAGAAGACATCACATTTTACTGGGCCAGACATACTTTTGCTAATACCGCCCGCAACGATTGCCGGATGAGTATGGATGATGTAGCATTAGTGGAGATTCCGCTCAAATTGACCACCTGATTCCGATTTAAAGTGACCAGGGCATTCCGGACCAAAGTGACCACCTGATTCCGGATCAAACTGACCACCCCCCATTTTTTGTTTTATGCTTTAGATAC